>OHQA01000021.1_pt1 | contig 217801 bp, 186 predicted proteins | sample 1577921 | NCBI WGS metagenome assembly OHQA01 (sample SAMEA3879570, study PRJEB24766) | human gut metagenome | biome: human-associated habitat; feature: feces | place: USA | collected 1985/1987 | reverse complement strand
AAATGCCGCTTTTGCGGCCCGCCGCAGGCGGAGAATCCTGCGAGGCAGGATTCTTTTTTCTTTCGCTCAAGAAAGCAGTCGGCAGAATCCTTTGCTTCGAAATCAGGAGCGGGAGTGAAGGCAGTTTTCTGCTGCTATTTTTTTGTGTTGACAAGATTGGGGAAACAGGGTATAAATGTCAATGCAAAAGGGGGAACAGAAGATGAAAATAGAAAATGATCTGGGCCGGGATGATGTCCGGCTCCTTGTTATGAGAATTGCGATTCCGTCCATGCTGGCTCAGTTTGTCAGTGTGCTTTACAGCGTGGTGGACCGCATGTACATCGGAAATATTCCAGAGATAGGCGAGACTGCTCTGGCCGGCGTCGGCGTCTGCGGGCCGATTGTAACGCTCATCACGGCATTCGGCTCCCTGGTGGGAGTGGGAGGAGCGCCGCTGATGAGCATACGCCTGGGAGAGAAGGACGAAAAGGGAGCCTCTCAGATTCTTGCGAACTGCTTTCTGCTGCTTTCTGCGATTTCTCTCATTATCATGGCGGCAGCCCTGCTTCTGAAAAACAGGCTCCTTGTGTGGTTCGGGGCCAGTGAGGCCATTTTTCCCTATGCCAACGACTATATTACCATCTATCTTTTGGGAACGATTTTTGCCCTTCTGTCTATTGGCATGAACCAGTTTATCATCTGCCAGGGCTTTGCAAAGGTGGCGATGAAGTCGGTGATGCTGGGGGCAGTGGTCAATATTGTGCTGGATCCTGTTTTTATTTTCGGCTTTGACATGGGAGTGAAAGGCGGAGCTCTGGCTACGGTCATCTCTCAGATGGCTTCTGCCGCCTTCGTGCTTGCCTTCCTGTTTGGCAAACGGGTGCCGATCCGCATCACCTTCGGCAATTACCAGTGGAGAATTATGCGGAAGGTAATTTTTCTAGGGCTCTCACCCTTCCTTATCGTTGCCTTTGACAATGTGCTGGTTATCGCAATGAACGCCTCCCTCCAGCATTATGGAGGCCCGGAGGGGGATATGCTTTTGACCTGCAATACGATTGTCCAGAGCTTTATGCTGATGGTGACGATGCCCTTAGGCGGCATTACAGGGGGAACCCAGTCCATTCTCGGGTACAATTTCGGCGCGCGCAGATCCGACCGTGTGCTGGCGGCTCAGCAGTGGATTGTGACGCTGGCCCTCATCTTTACAGCGGTTATGTTTATCATTGCCCAGGCAGTTCCGCAGTATTTTGTCCGCATTTTTACGAGAGAGCCGGAGTATGTGGAGCTGACAGTCTGGGCCATTCGGGTATTTACGCTGGGCATCATTCCGCTGTCCATACAGTATGGGATTGTAGACGGCTATACGGGGATGGGAATTGCGCCTATTGCCATCTCGCTGTCGGCTTTCCGAAAGACGCTGTATCTGCTGGGAGTGTTTTTGATACCGATGATTTTTGGTGTAAGGGCTGTATTCTATACAGAGCCTTTCTCTGACTTTTTGGGAACTGCGGTCAGCATCGCTGTCTATCTGCTGACGATGAAAAAGATCCTGAGGAGAAGAGAAAACGGGGCCCTGTAGCAAGGCAGCAGAGGGAGAAAAGGTATGAAGGAAAACAAGTATGACGATCCTGTATTTTTTGAAAAATACAGCCAGATGGAGCGCTCAAAAAAGGGGCTGAAGGGGGCCGGAGAGTGGTCCGAGCTTGAAAAACTGCTTCCCGATTTCAGGGGGAAGAAAGTCCTTGACCTGGGCTGCGGCTATGGATGGCACTGCCGGTATGCAGCAGAGCACGGAGCCCTGTCTGTGCTGGGAACGGATCTGTCGGAAAAGATGCTGGGAAGGGCAAGGCAGATCAACAGCTGCGAAGGAGTTGAGTACCGCCTGACGGCTATGGAAGATTTGGAGTTTGATGACAGCTCCTTTGACGTGGTGCTGAGTTCTCTTGCATTTCATTATGTCCGTGATTTTCAGCCACTCGTCGGGAAGATCAGCCGCTTTTTAAAGCCGGGAGGGGATTTCGTGTTTTCTGTGGAGCACCCTGTATTTACCGCCTATGGAACCCAGGACTGGTATTACGGAGAGAATAAGGAGATCCTTCACTTTCCGGTGGACAATTATTACTATGAGGGGGCGAGGGAGGCAGTGTTTCTGGGGGAAAAGGTGACAAAGTATCACAGGACGCTGACCACCTATCTGAATACCCTTCTGGAATGCGGCTTCGAGCTGACACATATCGTAGAACCTCAGCCGCCGGAGGAGATGATGGGACTTCCCGGAATGAGAGATGAGATGCGAAGGCCAATGATGCTCCTTGTAGCGGCTGTGAAAAGACAGTAATCGGGTACAGGGAGCCGTACCCGGAAGACATTTGAAATCCGGGCTACGGAATGAGCCCCTGCTCCCTGTAGAAACGCTCGGCACCCGGGTGGAGCGGTATGGGAAGCTCGCTGTACATGAAGCCTTCATCAGACATGGGCTTCAGGAGAGCCTGCTCTTCTCCGAGAGCCACTCTGCTGGAATAGAGGATAGAGGTCAGCTCGTGAACCAGCTCCTCGTCCATGCTTTCGTCTACACAGACCAGACATTTGACGCCAAAGGAGTCCACATCCTCCGCCTGACCCTTATAGGTTCCGGCAGGGATCCTGGCCCGGTAATAGAAGCTGTTTTCAGACAGAATCTGGTTCAGTTCGCTGGCTGTGTATTTTAAAAGCCTTGAAGGTGCCTGGACAGACAGGTTATACAGGCCCTCGACGGGAGTTCCGGCAAAGCCGTGGACAGCGTCCAGGTTTCCCGCCAAAACCTGCTCTGCCCCGTACCCGATGCCTCCCCGCGTTTCAATTTCCGTGTTCTCCGGGGATATGTCAAGCAGGTCAAAGACAATGCGGGCAGAAAGGTCCGTATTTGATGCCTCAGGACCTACAGAGACACGGCTGCCCTTCAGATCATGAACGTAAAACAGAGAAGAGGAGTTCAGGGCCATCCAGTTGGAAATGCTGGAGTATACAGCCCCGATCGTCCGAAGCTCTGTCTGGGGGGCGGCTGAAAACTCGTGAGTTCCATGGAAGGCTGCATAGGCCGCATCACCGCTGACAAGGCCCAGATCAATCTGGCCTTCGCTCAGCATCTGGATATTGGTGTAGGATCCGGTAGAGGCGCATATATTTACATGGATATGCTCCGAAGTTGTTTCAATGGATTCGGCGATGGCCTCTCCGGCCGGGTACATGCTTCCTCCTCTGTCAGCTGTCCCAATGGTGAGAACAGTGATCGTGCTGTCTGGTTGTTCGGTCCCGCCGGAAAAGGCAGAGGAATACCCGTTAAGCGAGCATGAGCAGAGAAATGGGATCGCAATAAGGATGCCGATGACAGAACGGGCAGATATAGACATAAGGTGTATCAGGTGTTTCAATGGCAGTCCTCCCATTTTTTATGGCAGAACGGCTATGTGAAACAGTTTCTGCCGCCCTGCTGTAAGGTGAAATATTATTCATAACTATAACACAAAATTAACATTCGGAAAAGGGAAAATGAAATCAGAAAAAACGAAATTCCGTGAAAAGGAAATTCAGAAAAAAACATCAGAAAACTTCAGGAAGAAGAGAAAAAGAAAATCAGAGAAAGTATCGGAATACAGGAAAGTGCCCGCAGCCATTTGGATAGCTGCGGGCACTTTCCTTTTCCCTCTGGCAAAGAAAGATTCGGCACCGTCTTTATTTTCCTACGATTCCGCCGAAGACAGAGAGGAAAATCGGGTTGTAGATATCGTCAATGATAACGGCGAAGGACGGGTACAGTACCCAGGCAACATTATGCCAGCCATAGGCATCCATAACAGCCTTCTCATTTGCAACGGCATTTGGGCCGGAGCCGCAGCCCCATCCGCAGTTTCCGGCAGCCATGACAGCGGCGCCGTAGTCGCGTCCGAACATGTTGTAGGAGATAAAGATGGCAAACAGGGCCATTAATACTGCCTGAACGAGAAGGATAATTCCCATCTGTCCCGCAACAGGTGCAAGAGCCGTAATATCAATGGTCATCAGAACCAGAGCCAGGTACAGCTCGAGGAACATGTGCTCGATGGCATCCACCTCAGGAGTGTAGAACTTGATGTTCAATGCCTCCATCACATTCCTTGCGATAGCGCCGGCGAAGAGGCAGCCGATGAATTTCGGCATCTCGATCATCGGAATGTTGTCAAGGATACAGTAGATCGGCATTCCGAGAGCGGCAACCAGCAGACACATGGCAAACATGGAAATCATGCGGCTGTTGTTTAAGGGGATTACTTCGCCTGTCTTTGCGGACTCCGGCTTGTCATTAGGGTCAGCCTTTAATTTGTGGCGTGTGATCAGGAAGGCAGCTACAGGACCGCCGATTAAGGAACCCATGATATTTCCGCAGGTTCCGGCTGCTACGCCGATAGTTGTGGCGTTGGGGGCACCCCACTCCTCGAAGATTGCGCCGAAGGCAGATGCAGTTCCCACGCCGCCGGACATGGCTGATGAGGAGCACTGAAGGGCCAGCAGCGGGTGAAGGCCGATGGCATTTCCCACCAGCACGCCGACAATATCCTGCAGGGTGATTAAAAGACATGCGGCAACGGCAATCATGATACAAAGCTTGCCGCCGGCATGTTTAATCATTTTCAGGCTGAAGCCGAAGCCGACGCACAGGAAGAACAGGTTCTGGCACAGATCCTGCATAATTTTCGTATCAAAGGAGATGCCGACAATACCTGCCCCCTTGATGGCGGACACGATGATGGAAAAGATGATTCCGGATACAACGGGCGCCGGGATTGCATACTTGCGCAAAAGCGCAGAATGTGCAACGATAGCACGGCCTGCAAAGATTACAATGGCCGCGAAGCCCAGGGTGGTCAGATACTCAAACTTGAACGATGCCACAGCGCCGTCGGCAGCAGGAGTATATGTACCAAAGTAGCTTAAAATTGCTTCCATAACAGTTCCCTCCGTTTCTCTATGTTATGAATGTGTTAAAAATTTATAAATAAAATATAAAGAAACAGAAAAGGAAAGTCAATTTATGTAACTATTGACAGGCTTTCGTAACTAAAGTACATGGCCGGAGCAGGTATATTTGATGGAGGGCCGGCCGCCGGTCTGGTAATCCACGGAGCTTACAATCTCCCCTATTTCCAGCATATAGTTCATATAGCGGCGAATGGTTATCCGGGATAAGTGCACCTGCTCGGCAATCTGTTCACTGGAAAAGAGCTCGCCGGGCCTGCTTTTCAGAAAATTCCGGATCAGGGTCAGAGTAGTTTCGCTTAAGCCCTTGGCAAGCTCTGTCTGGCAGGAGGGGGAAGCCGGCTGCGCATGGGAGAGCAGACGGTCAATCTCTGCCTGATTCAGCTCAGGAGAGCCGTCCAGACAGCTTCTGGTCTGTGCAAAGCGGGAGAGGGCCTGGCGAAATCTTGACCGCTCAAAGGGCTTAACCAGATAGTCCAGCACGCCCCGGGAGAGAAGCTCCTGGACAATGGCAGAGTCGCCGGCAGATGTGACCATGATAACGGAGGGCGCCTTTCCCATGCTGTGCAGCCGGTCAATAAATTCCTGCCCGGTCATCAGCGGCATGTAGTAATCCAGGATAATCAGATCCACCTCCTCTCTGCTCAGCCAGGAAAGCGCATCCTGACCGGATTTAAAGATCTGCTTTACAGAAAAGGAGGGCTCCAGCTCCACATACTGGCGGTTGATGGAAGCCACCATCGGATCATCCTCTACGATAATTACTGAATACATGTTTCGTTCTCCTTTTGCGTGAAGGTGAGGGTAATCACTGTTCCCTCTCCCTCCTCTGTTTCTATAGTAAGCTCTCCCCTGCGGCGCTCGGCAATATCCTTTATAAGGAACAGGCCAAGGCCCCGGCTTTCACCTTTTGTGGACACCCCCTTGTCACAGATGCGCTCAGCCAGCTCTCTGCAGATGCCGCGTCCTGTATCTTCGCAGACAATCAGGTTAAAATCCCTCCGACAGAAAAGGGAGAGTTTGATTTCCTTTATTGCCCTGTCTGCATTGTCCGGGTCTGCCAGCTCCTCCACGGCATTTTCCAGGAGGTTTCCCACTACGGTAATCATTTCCTCGCTGGGAATCAGCAGATCGTGCTCCAGGCAGATGCTGTCGGGAGAGAGGGACAGGCGGATCCCAAGCTCCGCCGCGTGCATCATTTTTCCGATAATCAGGGCGCAGATGGAAGATACGCGGATGCGCTCAGCAGTTTCTCTGACAGCCTGGCTGGATACAAGGCTGCTGTTCATGATAAAGGTGATAGCCTTTTTTGTTTCTCCTGTCTGCAGATAGCCCAGGATGACGTGGAGCTTGTTCATAAACTCATGGTTAAAGGCACGCAGCGTATCCAGGGTTGCGCGGGTTCCGGACAGCTCGTCCGACATTCGCAGCACCTCGGTTCTGTCGTTCAGCACCATGAGGACGCCCTTCATGGAATCCTTCCTTATAATGGGAATTGTCTTAATGAGAAGGGTACGGCTGCCGACATTTGAGATCAGGCCGGAGACAGAGGCGGTTTTGAAGCTGTCCGCCAGGACTCGGCTTTCCTGAGCTTTCTCAGCGTCAGTCCCTGACGACATAATTTTTTGTACCGGCTGTTTTTTCAGCTCACGGGATGCCTCTGCCCCGGACCGGGAATCATCATCGGACAGCAGGCGGGAAAAATCTGTATCTGGAAACAGTGCAGACAGCTGTTTTCCCTCCAGACTGCCGGACGTACGGCTGCCGCAGAACAGATCGGACGCCGCCTGATTTGCAAACAGAACCCTGCCGGAAGGATCGGCGGCTATGAGCCCTTCCTCCAGGGAGCCCAGAACCGCATCCTGACGGATGTAGATGTCTAACAGCTCCTCCGGCTCGTGGCCCATCAGCCTTCCCTGCAGCAAAACCACAACGCCTCTCGACAGAAGCAGGCTTACAAGAAGCATAAAGGCCAGCACCGTCAGATACAGGGTGACAATGCGCTTCTGGCTGTCAGACAGATGGGCGGTAAAAACTGAGGCCATCACATACCCGATGATGGAGCCCGAGTCATCCTGAATGGAGTGAAAAGCGCGGCGCTGGGTGCCGAGGGAGCCGTAGCCGGTGGTAATATAGGGCGGACTTCCGGCCAGAACCGCCGCCTCGTCTCCATCTGTGACTGTCTCACCGGTCGTATTGCGGTCCGTGTGGTAAAAGCGCAGTCCGTTCTTGTCGCAGATGAGCACCACATTCAGGTTGGCCGTATTTCTGCACAGGGAGTCCAGATCCCGGCGAAGGGACTCAGAGGGATATCCCATCTGAAGCATATCAGCTACCTGGGGCATGGAGGCGATGTAGGCAGCGGTTCCGCTGATGGTGGAATCTACCTCCTTTCTCTGCCTGGTAATATCATAATACATGGTAATGCCCAGCGAGAGCAGCAGGAGAACTGCGGAGACGGCGAAAAAACTGCGGGAGAGGGTAGTCTCCAGCGTCGTCTTTTTTTTCTTTTTGCAGGCACTGCTGTGAGTTCTCCGGACAGAATTTTTTATTCTGAAAAGATTTAAATTGCTGAAATTCACCTGTTTCACATCCTGTTTTTCAGAGTGCGGGCATAATTTTCCCGCCAGCTAGAGATGATATAAATTATATAGAAAAGAAAGCAGGGGTGCAACAGAAAAAGGACCGACTTTTCTCTCACACAGACACTGTATAAACATATGTAAAAGGGAGGTGTAAATTTTATAAAAGATCAAAAAACCCCTTGCTATTTCTGGTAGAATTAGGTACAATACAGAGTAGGTTGATTATTATTTAACAATCCTATTAACCATCATGAAATAAAATTCTTAGGAGGAATGAAATCATGGCAGTAAAAGTTGCAATTAATGGTTTTGGACGTATCGGTCGTCTTGCATTCAGACAGATGTTTGACGCAGAGGGGTATGAGGTAGTTGCTATCAACGACTTAACAGATCCGAAGATGTTAGCTCACTTATTAAAATATGACTCTTCTCAGGGCAGATATGAGGGACACACAGTTGAGGCCGGAGAGGGCTCCATCACAGTTGACGGAAAGAAGATTACAATCTACGCAAAGGCAAACGCTGCAGAGCTTCCATGGGGAGAGCTGGGTGTAGATGTGGTTCTGGAGTGTACAGGCTTCTACACATCCAAGGCAAAGGCACAGGCTCACATCGATGCAGGTGCTAAGAAAGTCGTTATCTCCGCACCGGCCGGAAACGATCTGCCGACTATCGTATACAACGTAAACCACAAGACATTAACAAAGGATGATACAATCATCTCCGCTGCTTCCTGTACAACAAACTGCCTGGCTCCTATGGCAAAGGCTCTGAACGACTACGCTCCGGTTCAGTCCGGCATCATGTCCACCATCCATGCATACACAGGTGATCAGATGATCCTCGACGGACCGCACAGAAAAGGCGACTTAAGAAGAGCCAGAGCAGGCGCTGTGAATATCGTTCCGAACTCCACAGGCGCTGCAAAGGCCATCGGTCTTGTAATTCCTGAGTTAAACGGAAAGTTAATCGGCTCCGCTCAGCGTGTTCCGGTTCCGACAGGTTCCACCACAATCTTAACCGCAGTTGTTAAGGGCAAAGATATCACAAAAGAGGGCATCAACGCAGCTATGAAGGCAGCTGCCACAGAGTCCTTCGGATACAACGAGGAGGAGATCGTATCTTCCGATATCATCGGCATCCGCTACGGTTCCTTATTCGATGCTACACAGACCATGGTTTCCAAGGTAGATGAGGACACATACCAGGTACAGGTAGTTTCCTGGTACGACAACGAGAACTCCTACACAAGCCAGATGGTTCGCACAATCAAGTACTTCGCTGAGTTAAACTAATCACTGAGCGCAGATAACCTGATAGGATTCACGACAGAGGTGGTCCGGTCCGTCCTGGACCGGGCCGCCTCTTTTCCGTTGGGAAGCTGTCTGAAGCAGCCTTCCGGCGGCAGGCCGTATCAGGCCTGACAGAGCGGAATATGAAAAAGAAAGGAGCATTTACCCATGCTTAACAAAAAATCAGTGGACGATATTAACGTAAAGGGAAAGAGAGTCCTGGTGCGCTGCGATTTCAATGTACCGTTAAAGGACGGAAAAATCACAGACGAAAACCGCCTTGTAGCAGCTCTTCCCACCATTAAGAAATTAATCAGCGACGGAGGAAAGGTCATTCTCTGCTCCCACCTTGGAAAGCCGAAGGGAGAGCCGAAGCCGGAGCTTTCTCTGGCACCGGTTGCTGTCCGCCTCTCTGAGCTGCTGGGCCAGGAGGTGAAGTTTGCCGCTGATCCCGAAGTTGTAGGGCCGAATGCAAAGGCAGCCGCAGAGGCTATGAAGGACGGCGATGTGATCCTTCTTGAGAACACACGCTACAGAGCAGAGGAGACAAAAAACGGAGAGGCATTCAGCAAAGAGCTGGCTTCCCTCTGCGACGTATATGTAAACGACGCTTTCGGTACAGCTCACCGCGCTCACTGTTCCAATGTAGGTGTGACACAGTACGTGGACACAGCGGTTGTGGGCTACTTAATGCAGAAGGAGATTGATTTCCTGGGCAATGCGGTGGACAATCCGGTTCGTCCCTTCGTTGCCATCCTGGGCGGGGCAAAGGTTGCGGATAAGTTAAATGTTATCTCCAACCTGCTTGAAAAGTGCGATACGCTGATCATCGGCGGCGGCATGGCATTTACCTTCTTAAAGGCTGAGGGCAAGGAGATCGGAAGCTCTCTGGTAGATGATACAAAGCTCGACTACTGCCGTGAGATGCTTGCAAAGGCTGAGAAGCTCGGAAAGAAGATCCTGCTTCCTGTAGACGCCGCTGTGGCAGCCTCCTTCCCGAACCCCATTGATGCTCAGATCGAGGTGAAGAACGTATCTGCAGACGCGATTCCGGCAGATATGATGGGACTCGACATCGGAACAGAGTCCGCCAAGCTCTTTGCAGATGCTGTAAAGTCTGCCAAGACAGTTGTGTGGAACGGACCGATGGGCGTATTTGAGAACCCGGTTCTTGCAAAGGGAACCATCGAGGTGGCGAAAGCTTTAGCTGAGACAGATGCCACTACCATTATCGGCGGCGGTGACTCTGCTGCAGCTGTAAACCAGTTAGGCTTCGGAGACAAGATGACGCACATCTCCACAGGCGGCGGTGCATCCTTAGAGTTCCTTGAGGGCAAGGAGCTTCCAGGCGTAGCGGCTGCAAATGACAAATAGCATATAACGGGGTATCTTCAGACTTCGTGTGCAGACTGTTCCCGAGGCAGCCGGGGGTTCTTTCGGACAGCCTCGGGAAATATTCCGGGTATTCAGGAGGAAAGTAAAATGGCAAGAAAGAAAATTATCGCAGGCAACTGGAAGATGAACATGACTCCATCTGAGGCAGTTGAACTTGTAAATACATTAAAACCACTGGTGGCAAATGATGAGGTGGACGTAGTGTTCTGTGTTCCGGCCATCGACATTATCCCGGCTATGGAAGCTGCAAAGGGAACCAATATCCAGATCGGTGCAGAAAATATGTATTTCGAGGAGAAAGGAGCCTTCACAGGCGAGATTTCCCCGAACATGCTGGTGGACGCAGGCGTTAAGTATGTCATTATCGGACACTCTGAGAGAAGAGAATACTTTGCAGAGACGGACGAGACAGTAAACAAGAAGGTATTAAAGGCCTTTGAGCACGGAATCACCCCGATTATCTGCTGCGGAGAGTCTTTAACACAGAGAGAGCAGGGAATCACCATCGACTGGATTCGCCAGCAGATTAAGATTGCCTTCTTGAATGTAACAGCAGAGCAGGCCAAAACGGCAGTGATCGCATACGAGCCAATCTGGGCCATCGGAACCGGCAAGGTAGCTACCACAGAGCAGGCTGAGGAGGTCTGCGCAGCTATCCGCAAGTGCATCGGCGAGATTTACGACGAGGCTACAGCAGAGGCAATCCGTATCCAGTACGGCGGCTCTGTGTCTGCTGCATCTGCTCCGGAGCTGTTTGCGCAGCCGGATATCGACGGCGGACTGGTAGGAGGAGCTTCTCTGAAGCCAGACTTCGGTCAGATCGTAAACTACAATAAATAGTCAGACTCACTGTAATATACAGAGGAAGAGACTGCAGGCAAAAAGTGCGTACAGAATGAGCAAAAGGGCAGGAAACCATCAGCAGGATCCAGCGGACGGTTTTTCTGTCCTTTTAGCATTGGTGAAATTCCTGAAAATTCTCCTGAAAATCTTAAGATGTTTTTCATTGATACGTTTGCCGCTGTGTGGTATACTATCTTCCAAATTCGGCTGCTGCAAAAGAGGAGGATGGATGATGGACAAACTGAAACGGCTGCTGATAGTAGTAGATATGCAGAATGATTTTATCGACGGAGCGCTGGGAACAGCAGAGGCTGCTGCGATTGTGCCGGCGGTCAGGAAAAAGATTGAGGAATATCAGGGAGAGGACTGTGAGATCCTGTTTACCATGGACACTCACTACGAAAATTATCTGGAAACACTTGAGGGAAAGAAGCTCCCGGTCGTCCACTGCAGGAAAGGGACAAAGGGCTGGGAACTCAGCCCGGAGATCGGGGAATTCGAGGGAAGGAGATTTGAGAAGCCTTCTTTTGGAAGTGTTGAGCTGGCCCGGTATGTGGGCGCCGGAGAGTACGAGTCTGTGGAGTTAGTCGGACTGTGCACAGACATCTGCGTTATCTCAAACGCCATGCTGATCAAGGCTGTGCTGCCGGGAACCCCTGTCCGTGTGGATTCTGCCTGCTGTGCAGGTGTGACTCCTGAGAGCCACAGAAATGCCCTTGAGGCCATGAAAATGTGCCAGATCGATGTAAAATAGCAGAAAATACTGCTGAGAAAGCTGCCGGAATTATAGAGACTGCTTATATTTCCGGACAGCTTTTTTGATCCCGCTCTCTGGGAGACTCCGGCATCATACTCAGCAGCAAAGGGCTCAGGCCCTCCGGTTAGATTACACGGTGTTCAAGGGCCGCGTAAGGGGCCAGTTCTGCCATCAGAGATTCAAACTCCCGGAAGGTCAGAGACTGGGGGCCGTCAGAGAGAGCCTTCTCGGGGCATGGGTGAACCTCAATCATGAGTCCGTCTGCGCCGGCGGCAACAGCAGCCTTCGCCATGGGAGCCACATAGGCGCGCACACCTGTGGCGTGGCTCGGATCCACGATAACAGGCAGATGTGTTTTCTGGCGGAGCACAGGCACAGCGCTCAGATCCAGGGTGTTTCTGGTAGCGCTCTCAAAGGTGCGGATGCCGCGCTCACAGAGGATGACATTGGGATTTCCCTCTGACATAATGTACTCGGAGGCATTGAGCCATTCGTCTATGGTGGCGGCCAGTCCCCTTTTCAGGAGAACGGGAAGTCCTGTCTTTCCGGCTTCTTTCAGAAGTTCAAAGTTCTGCATATTTCTGGCTCCGATCTGGAGCAGATCCACATATTTGACTGCCTCCTCGATGGCCCGGGGACTTGTCACCTCGCAGATTACGGACAGACCTGTGGCATCCCGTGCCTCCTTCATATACTTTAATCCTTCTGTCTCAAGCCCCTGAAAGGAGTAGGGGGAGGTGCGGGGCTTAAAGGCGCCGCCGCGCAGAATGCGCGCACCCGCCTTTTTTACTGCGAAGGCCGTCTCGAGAAGCTGGCTGAAGCTCTCCACCGCGCAGGGGCCGGCCATTACCGTGAGGCTTTCCGGACCGATCTGAGTGCTGGAAAGAGAGACCGCGGTAGGTTCCGGGTGAAATTTTCTGTTTGCCAGTTTGTAGGATTCGGTGACAGCTACCACCTTGTCGACGCCGTCAGCAATTTCCAGGTTGATGCCCTTCAGCTTTGTCTTATCTCCCACAACGCCGATGATGGTGACTTCTGTCCCCCGGGAGAGATGGACATCCAGTCCCTGGCTTTCGATCTGCTGGGATATCTTTTTTATATTGTCGTCTGTGGCTGTGGGTTTCATAATTACGATCATATCTGTACCTCTCTGTTCTGCTTTTTACCTGTGTCTGCTATGGGGCCTATTGTAGAGCAGAAAGTGGGTTCTGTCAACGATTTATTGAGTTAAACTTTAAAAGTGCAGTGTGAAGAATATAAACGAGAGGAGGAAAGAAGACATCCGGTGTCTCGGTCTTGCGAGAGAAAGGGTGTACAGAGAGAAGCGATTGTTTCCAGTAAGAAAGGAGTAAAAGTTTGAATGGATATTTAGCGCTCATTGGAGCTGTAATTGTAATCTGCGTATTGTTAAACCGGTTTGCCCAGAAACTTCCGGTTCCGTCGCTGCTGATTTTTATTGGCCTTGGCATGTGCTTTGGCGTAAATGGAATTTTGGGGATTCCCTTCGATGATTACCAGATATCAGAGCAGATCTGCTCTGTCTGCCTTCTGTTTGTAATGTTTTACGGCGGCTTCGGCACGAATCTGAAGGCGGCCAGGCCAGTGGCCGCAAAGGCGGTGCTCCTGTCCACGGCCGGGGTTGCGCTGACAGCCGGCTTCGTAGGGCTGTTTGTGAGATTTGTCCTGGGACTTGAATGGCTGGAGAGCTTTCTGATCGGCTCGGTTATCGCGTCTACGGATGCCGCCTCTGTGTTCAATATCCTGAAAACACAGAAGCAGGACCTGAAGGACAATACAGCTTCCCTGCTGGAGCTGGAATCCGGTTCCAACGATCCCTTCTCCTATATGCTGACCGTTCTTTTTGTGTCAATGATGAAAGGAGAAACCGTCTCTGTTCCCCTGCTGCTGGCCGGACAGATTCTGATAGGAGCCCTGTTTGGCCTGGCAATCGGGCGTCTGGCTGTATTTTTGCTGGTAAAATGTGATTTTTATATGGAACAGGGAAAGACTATCTTTGTATTTGCCGTGGCCATACTTGCATATGCTCTCCCCTCTGCGCTGGGAGGAAACGGCTATCTGAGCGTATATCTGTGCGGCATACTCATGGGAAATTATGCGCTGCCTGAGAAAAAGGAACTGGTTCATTTCTTTGACGCCGTGACGGGGATTGGGCAGATGATGATTTTCTTCCTGCTGGGCCTGCTGGTAACCCCAGCTCAGCTGCCTCAGGTATTCGTGCCGGCACTTGCGATTATGGCATTCCTCACCCTTGCGGCAAGACCTCTGGCATCGGCCATACTGCTGCTGCCCATGGGCTCGGGACTTCGGCAGATTGGAGTCGTATCCTGGGCAGGACTGAGGGGAGTGGCCTCCATTGTGTTCGCCATCTATGCCGTCTTAGGAGGAATTTCCACCCAGTATAACCTGTTCAACCTGGTATTCTGCATTGTTATCCTGTCTCTCGGGATTCAGGGAACGCTGCTTCCCAGAGTGTCGAAGGCTCTTGACATGATTGACAGCAACCAGGATGTCAGAAAGACATTTAACGACTATCAGGAGGAGAGTGACGTCAGCTTTGTCAAGATGCATATATATCCTGGGCACAGGATGGTGGGGCTGCCGTTAAAGGAGCTTCCGATTATGCCGGATTTTTTAGTGGCTCTGATACTGAGGAAAGATCAGACTCTGGTACCGGACGGAAATACGGTTATCGAGGAGGGGGATCTGCTGATTATGGCAGCAGAGCAGTTTGAAGACAGGGATAACCTGTCTATGAAGGAGATCAATCTGGAGCGGGGAAACCGGTGGATAGGAAAGACACTCCGGGAGATTTCCACCCCCCGGGGAACTCTGATTGTGCTGATCAAGAGAAATGGTGAGACGATTATCCCGGGAGGAGACACAAGGCTCAGGGAAGGGGACAGCCTGGCGGTGGCAAGGTTTTAAGGCGCAGCTGAACCTGCATGAATTTGATAAAAATTTATCATTACCCCATTGAAAGTTGCAGACAAATCATGTAAAATAAAGAGCTGAAGGGGCAGCCGTTCCGGAGTCTGAAAGAGGAAGAGAGGATATGGCCGCCGCCTGCCAAGATGTGGAGAGAACCGCTGCAGGCCGCGTTCTGTTCTGGAAAACAGAGGCAGGGCAGCTGGGATATTAAAGGAGAATAATTATGAGCAGAAAACCAACGGTATTAATGATTCTCGACGGTTATGGATTAAATGAGAGCTGCGAGCACAACGCAGTATGCGAGGCCAGGACACCTGTAATGGATCAGTTAGAGAGCCAGTGCCCGTTTGTGAAGGGATATGCCAGCGGAATGGCAGTGGGACTTCCGGACGGACAGATGGGAAACTCCGAGGTTGGCCATCTGAATATGGGAGCGGGACGCATTGTCTATCAGGAGCTCACAAGAATCACAAAGTCCATACAGGACGGAGATTTCTTTGAGATCCCGGAGTTCCTGCAGGCAGTTGAAAACTGCAGGAAGAATGATTCTGCCCTCCACCTGTTCGGCCTTGTGTCAGACGGAGGCGTTCACAGCCATAACGGACATATCTACGGACTTTTAGAGCTGGCTAAGAGAAACGGGCTTAAAAAGGTATTTGTGCACTGCTTCTTAGACGGCCGTGACACGCCGCCTGCATCGGGAAAGAGCTTTGTGGCAGAGCTTGAGGAGAAGATGAAGGAGCTTGGCGTCGGAAAGGTAGCCTCTGTAATGGGACGCTACTATGCTATGGACCGTGATAAAAACTGGGACAGAAATAAACTGGCCTATGATGCCATGACAAAGGGAGAGGGAAACAAAGCGGAGAGCGCAGAGGAGGCGATCCAGGCCTCCTACGACAGCGAGAAGTTTGACGAATTTGTGATTCCCACTGTGATCACAGAGAACGGAAGCCCGGTGGGACTGATTCAGGACAAGGATTCTGTTATCTTCTACAATTTCCGTCCAGACCGCGCAAGACAGATTACCAGGGCATTCTGTGACGATGAATTTACAGGCTTTGCTCGGGAAAAACGCCTGGATCTGGTATTTGTATGCTTTACAGATTACGATGAGACGATTGGAAATAAGCTGGTAGCCTTCAAGAAGGAGGTTATTACCAATACGTTCGGAGAGTTCCTGGCCTCCCATGGGAAGACACAGGCAAGAATCGCCGAGACGGAGAAATACGCCCATGTTACCTTCTTCTTCAACGGCGGCGTTGAGGAGCCCAATGAGGGCGAGGACAGGATTCTGGTTCCGTCTCCCAAGGAGGTTCCGACTTACGACTTAAAACCGGAGATGAGCGCGCCGATCGTATGTGAGAAACTGGTGGAGGCTATCAAATCCGGAAAGTACGACGTTGTGATTGTAAACTTCGCAAATCCCGATATGGTCGGCCACACAGGCGTGGAGGACGCTGCCATCCGGGCTATTGAGGCAGTGGACGAGTGTGTCGGAAAGACGGTGGATGCGGTAAAGGAGATGGGAGGCGTTCTGTTTATCTGCGCCGACCACGGAAACGCTGAGGTGATGGTGGATCCGGAGACAGGAAAACCGTGGACTGCCCACACGACGAATCCTGTTCCCTTCCTTCTGGTAAATGCAGACGCGTCCTATGGGCTGAGAGAGGGCGGCTGCCTGGCAGACATTGCTCCGACTCTGATTGAGCTTATGGGAATGGAGCAGCCGAAAGAGATGACAGGGAAATCCCTCCTGATTAAAAAGTAAACAAAAGAGTTTGAATAACGGACAGAAAACCTCGGATGCCCATTTTACAAGGGTTTCCGAGGTTTCTTTATGCCTGTTGGCTCTGCTTCTTTGGTGAATACTGGATTTTTAACGGGTATCATGATACCTGTTCTATTTCTTTTTGCGTAGTTTTAATATAATATTGTTCTGCTTAGCAGTTTTTTGAAGTAAACTGGCTGCATGAGCGGATTTAAAAAAAAGGTGTGAAGCAAAATGGAATGACTGTAGCGTAATGTTACGCTTTAGAGCATTTGGAACGCTTATTTTATGAGGGTTTAAGAGTGCCAAAATGGCGTGGGCGATATTTTGTACCTATATCGCTTAAATCCAGCTTTTACTGCGTAACAGGAATAATTAGCGGTTATCTGCATAAAATTTTAATGGGAAGTTCTATTGACTTTCCTCTTTGCACTTGCTAGAATGTAGGTACAAAGAAAGTTTACCACTGACCGATATGTGGTATATAAATGGTCGGGTTGAAAGTATAGTCCTTCGCCGCAAGGCGAGGGACTTTTTCCATAATGAGGATAGCCAGTTCAATTTATCCGCCGAGGAGGAAGTAAAGAAGCTGGTGGCTTCTGCGGTTACACTGCTGCAGAAAGCCATCAGCTTTTTGCCATACAGCAGGAAGGTTCTGCAGAAAAAAAGTTTTCCCTGCAGTGCTTCCATTTGACAGAATAATACGGTAGAATAGATTTAAACGCAGCCAGACGGGACAGGAGCAGAGGGACAGAAATCAGCGTTTTGGAAAAAACGGGGCTGCCGACAGGAGGATGAAAGATGAGAACAGCGATTGTGACAGACAGCAACAGCGGAATTACCCAGAGACAGGCAGAACGGCTGGGAATCCACGTGCTGCCCATGCCTTTTATGATTGATGGGAAAACCTACTTTGAGGATATCGATCTGACACAGCAGGAGTTTTATGAAAAAATGAATGCAGGGGCTGATATAAGCACTTCGCAGCCATCTCCGGAAGACGTGACGAAGCTCTGGGATGAGGTTTTGAAAAACTGGGATGAGATTGTGCACATCCCTATGTCCAGCGGGCTTTCGGGGGCCTGCCAGACTGCGATGATGCTGGCTGAGGACTACGGCGGGAAGGTGCATGTGGTTGACAACCACAGGATTTCCGTAACGCAGAGACAGTCTGTGCTGGATGCGATCGAGCTTGCCAGAGCCGGAAAGGACGGGGCAGAGATTAAGAGAAGACTGGAGGAGACCCAGAAAGATTCGGTTATTTATGTCACGGTGGATACGCTCAAATACCTGAAAAAGGGAGGGCGTATTACGTCAACGGCCGCCGCTCTGGGAACGCTTCTGAAAATCAAGCCTGTGCTCATTATCCTGGGAAAGAAGCTGGATGCATTTTCCAAGGCCAGGACGATGAAGCAGGCCAAAAGCATTATGATTTCCGCCATTCAGAAGGATTTAAAGGAGAGGCTGGGAGATGAGCTGTGCCAGAATACACATCTGGAAATTGCCCATACGCAGAATGACGAGGCAGCCTTGGCTCTGAGCGGCGAGCTGAAGGAACTGTTTCCTAAGGCGGATATCTATGTGGATCACCTGTCCCTCAGTGTCGCCTGCCACATAGGGCCGGGGGCGCTTGCCATTGCAGCGACCAGGAGGCTGGAGGAATAGATGGGAGGAGGCACTTTTAAGACAGGGAAAAGGAGATGTCCGTTCCATGCCGTCAGTATGAGGATTCCTCTGGCAGTCTGCATTCTGGCTCTCAGCATTCTGCCTCTCATGCTCCAGTCGAGAATGCTGGCGGGGAGTATGCGCCAGAGTCTTGTGGAAGATCAGATGATCAACGCTCAGAACAAATGCCTGATTCTGATCAACCGTCTGGTAAGCTCTGACTATGTGGGCAATACAGCCAAGAATCCGATTATCGACACAGAGCTGTCTGTGACGGCAGAGATGTTTAATGGAAGAATTGTCATCGTCGACAGGGATTTTAAGATTATTGCTGATACTTTTAATCTGGCAGAGGGAAAGCTCAACATTTCCCAGGAGGTGCTGAAAGCCTACTCAGGGGAGGAGCAGAGCAGTTACAACAGAAAGAAGGATTATTTTTCTCTGGCTTTCCCGATACCGGGGAAAGACGAAAACGAGAGCGCTGAAGGTGTTCTCCTGCTGACGGCTTCAACAGAAAATATCGATCTGCTGGAAGCCCGGGTAACAGAAAAGATAACCTTTTTCCAGCTTGTGGTTTTCTGGGTGGTGGCTGTGTTTGGACTTCTGGCTGCCGGACTGCTGCTGAAGCCGTTTATCAGGCTGAAAAAGGTGCTGGGGGCTGTGGCAGAGGGAGATCTGGAGCAGGATATCAGAGTGGACACCTACAGGGAAACCAAGGAGATCTCGGAAGCGGTCAGCCAGACCCTCAGAAAACTGAAGGCGGTGGATCAGTCCAGACAGGAGTTTGTTTCCAATGTGTCCCATGAGCTGAAAACTCCTATCACATCCATCCGGGTGCTGGCGGATTCGCTGATGGGGATGGAGGATGTGCCAGAAGAACTTTACCGGGAATTTCTCTCTGACATCTCTGACGAGATCGACAGGGAGAGCAAGATTATCGACGATCTCCTGACTCTGGTGAAGGCAGATAAGTCAAACGCAGAGCTGAACGTGGAGCAGATCAATATCAACGGGCTTCTGGAGCAGATTCTGAAACGGCTCAGGCCTATTGCCAAAAAGCGGAATATTGAGCTGGTGCTTGAAAGCATCCGTGAGGTTTCGGCCGATGTGGACGAGGTGAAACTGTCTCTGGCCCTCAGCAACCTGGTGGAAAACGCAGTGAAGTACAATCACGAGGAAGGCTGGGTTCACGTGACCCTGGATGCAGATCACAAATTTTTCTACGTGAAGGTTTCCGACAATGGAATCGGCATCTCTCAGGAGGATCAGGAGCATGTGTTTGAGCGGTTCTACCGGGTGGACAAGGCCCGATCCAGAGAAACGGGAGGGACAGGCCTTGGACTTGCCATCACAAAAAGCATTATCCTCATGCACCAGGGAGCGATCAAACTGCAGAGCAAAGAAGGGGAGGGAACCACATTCACGGTCCGCATTCCTCTCAACTACATTCCATAGAAAGGAAGGCGTCAGATGAAGAAAGGAAAGACAAGACGGCTTTTGGCTGCAGTCCTTCTTCTTGTAGCTGTTCTGTCTGTGGGCTGCGGGAAGGAGCGGGAGAAGGAGGAGGCAAAGGGAAAGGAGGAAGGAGTATACCAGATCTATTACCTGGATTCCTCCGGTCTTGGCCTGAATGCCTGTGAATACAGGACAGAAACCACAGAACTGGAGCAGCTGGTGGGAGAGCTGGCAGGACAGCTTCTGGCAGCGCCGGCCGATACAGAGTACCAGCCGGTTCTGCCTGACCGGGTACAGCTTCTGGACATTACGAAAAGCGACAATATCCTGTACCTGAATTTCAGCAAGGATTACGATTCCATGGATCCGGTGAGGGAGATCCTCTGCAGGGCCGCCTTTACGAAAACTTTGACCCAGGCTGAGGGAATCGAGTTTATCAGTATTAACTGTGCGGGACAGCCGAGACTTGACAGCTACGGAAATCCGGTGGGGGTTATGGGGAAAAGTGATTTTATAGAGGGAGTCTCCAATATCAATTCTTACGAGAAGGAGGAGCTTACGCTCTATTTTGCCAATGAAGACGGCACGGCTCTGGTGCCGGAAACCAGGGAGGTGGTTCACAGCGCAACCACATCTCTGGAACGTCTCATTGTGGAACAGCTGATAGAGGGCCCCATGGATGACGACAAAAATTCTGTGCTTCCGAAGGACACCAAGGTTTTAAATGTGTCTGTGTCGGAGAATATCTGCTATGTTAATTTTGACAGCAGCTTTTTGACGGGAACTCTGAAAACCTCGGAGAAACTGCCGATCTATGCCATTGTCAACTCCCTGACAGAGCTTCAGACTGTCAGCAGGGTTCAGATTATCGTGGATGGCTCTCAGAACGTCATGTTCCGGGATGTGGTTTCGCTGAACGAGCCGTTTGAGAGAGATGAGTCGTATATTCAGAGGCAGTGAGGGGAACCCACTGATAAAAAGGAGGAATAGAAAATAAAAAGACCGCTACTTTGGACAGCAGCAGCCATTGTACTTGGAGAGGCATGGGCTTATCTGGCTTTACAGGGAGCGGCGATGGAGATTGCAGGAAAGGGACTTGCGGCATGTCTGGCCGCAGCCTTTCTTTACTGCGCCCTTTTCCGGGACGGCAGACCGGCTGCCGGCGGGAAGGAATACGGCTGCTTTGCAGCCCCGCCGCAGGCGGAGAATCCTGGGAGGCAGGATTCTTTGTTCTTGGGGGACAGAAAGAGAGGGGAGAAGAAAGACAGGAGAAGGGCAGCCATTCTGGCTTCTGCTGTGGCGGTTGGCTTTCTGAGGATGGCTGCTGCGTCCGGGGAGGAGGAGATCGTAAAGAAGGAAGGAAGTCCAGGATTCTCGGCTCTGGAAGCTACAGTTTCAGGAACAGTGGACAGGATTCAGGAAAAAAACGGCAGCGGTTCTGCGGAGCTTGTGGATGTCCTGGCAGAAGTCAGAAGGGGAGAGAGGGAGGAGAGAAGCTACAGACTGGACCGGCTGATTGTCTACCTGCCGGGAGAGCTTTCATGGGAAGAGAGATGGACAGAGAAAAGGGAGAGAAGACTGCTTCCCGGAATGAAACTTTTCTGTGAGGGGGAGCTGGAAAGCTTTGAGCCTGCCAGAAATGAGGGAGAATTTGATTACCGCCTGTACTATCAGTCAAAGAATATTTGCTGTCGGATGAGTGCAGAGAGGGCAGTGGCGGCGGACGGGGAGCCAAGTCCTCTGAAGGCGGGAGCTTATCTGTTTAAAGAGAGGGGCAGGGCAGTTTTTGAGCGCTTTTGCAGCCAGCGTGATGCAGGGCTTCTGTCTGCCGTTGTGCTGGGAGATAAGACAGGCATGGACGAGGAAATCTCTGACCTCTATCAGAAAAACGGTATCGCCCACCTGCTTGCAGTCAGCGGACTTCATGTTTCCCTGATTGGGATGGGATTTTACCGGGCTTTGAGAAGGTGGGGGATGGGCTTTGGACAGGCAGGGCTGTGGGCCGGGGGGCTTCTCTTCTGTTACGGGATCATGACCGGATTTGGCCCCTCGGTGTTCAGGGCCTGCCTGATGCTGGGATGCTCCTTTCTGGCAGCCTGGCTGGGGAAGACCTATGATCTGCTGTCGGCCATGGCTTTGGCGGCCATTATTCTGGCACTGCAGTCTCCCTATGTGATTGCCACAGCAGCCTTTCAGCTCTCCTTCGGGGCTGTGTTTGCCATCGGCTGGGCAGGAAAAGAGCTGACAGACAGCTTCCGGTGCAGGAGAGGCTGGACAAGGGCCCTTGCTGTGAGCGCCGCCATCCAGCTTGTGACGGGGCCCCTTGTTCTCTGGCATTTCTTCGAATATCCTGTCTATGGGATCCTTTTGAATTTTATTGTGATCCCCCTTATGACCTATGTGGTGGGGGCCGGGCTTGCCGGACTTTTCCTGGGGCTTATGGCTGAACTCTTCTCTGCATGTTCCTTTTCTGCAGTTTTTGAGGGGCTGTTCGGTCTGCTTGCGGCAGGGAGTATGGGAACCTGCCATTATATCTTAGCTTTCTATGAATGGCTGTGCCGGGCGGTGGGAGAACTTCCCATTTACTCGCTGATACTGGGAAGGCCGGCACTCTGGAAGCTGGCGGCCTATTATCTGATGCTTTCCGTACTTCTCTGGCGCACGGCCAAGAGGGGGAGGAGAGCAGATGAGCAGATGGAGGAAGAGCCACAGAAGGAAGAAAGACCTGCCAAGGGAGAGGAGAACAGGCAGAAAAACAGGACTGGAAGGCCCTGGAGGGAGAAGGCAGAGCTTTTGAAAACGGCGGCAGCTATCTTGTCACTGATCGGTTTTCTGGTCTGCAGACAGCCGGAAACCTGCAGGGTAGATTTCATAGATGTGGGACAGGGAGATGGAATTCTGATTCAGTCAGAAAAGACGGTGATTCTGGTGGACGGGGGAAGCACTCAGATTCGCGGCCTGGGAGAGAAGAGGCTGGAACCGGTTTTGAAGAGCCGGGGAATCAGCCGGATCGGCATGGCGTTTGTGAGCCATGGAGATCAGGATCACATAAGCGGGCTCTCCTGGCTTCTGGAAAACGATACGGGGATTGAAATCGACCAGCTGTTTCTCCCGGCAGCCGGAAGGGGAGATCCAATCTATGAAGAGCTGGAGGAGGCGGCAAAGCGGCGGGGCACCAGGACAGAATACATCTGCGCCGGAAATAAATTCCAGGCGGGAAAACTTAAGATTACCTGTCTGCATCCCCGCAAGGACACGGTGAGCGCCGACAGAAACGGACACTCTGAGGTTCTCCTTGCAGAGTACGGCAGCTTTTCCATGCTCCTTATGGGAGATGCGGGGGCTGAGGCAGAGGAGGAGATTTCTGAAAAATGGGAGCAGGGAAAGCAGGTACAGGTGCTGAAGGCAGGCCATCACGGCTCCTCTGCTTCCAGCTGCGGGCTGTTTCTCGATACCGTGAAGCCTGCCCTGGCAGTCCTGTCCTACGGGAAGGGAAACTCCTACGGACATCCCCATAAGGAGGTACTAGAGAGAATGAGCAAGAGAGGGATCTCCATATGGCCGACTGCAGAGCAGGGCATGGTAACCGTGCGGACTGACGGGGAGAAGGTTCAGGTGGAGGGCTTTGTCAGACAGAGGCAGAGCCTTTCGTAAAACTCTATTGTTCAGGCTGTTTGGGAAAGCGGTACCGCGTCTTTCCCTCTGTCCTGGAACCATATTCTATGGCGTTTACAGGGCAGCGGCAGATACATGCCATACAGTGAGTACAGTCGTCCCCCCACACCGGCCGCCCCTCCTTCATCCGGATATTTCCGAGAGGACAGAGCTTTGCGCACCGGCCGCAGGATATGCAGGATGAGGATACACGGAATTTTTTTGAGCGGACAAAGAAGGTATAAAAGAGAGAGTTTACGATTCCGCTGATAAACTTATCTTTCAGGGAAATGGCCGGCTCGGGAAAGGGGACATTCCGGCGGATATATGATGCAGCCTCGTCAATGGAGGGTGCAGCCCGGCGGATGATCTCTATCGCCTCCTCAGGGGAAGGAGAGGGAAACAGGACGAGATAATTGTCAGGCATGACGATGGGAAATATTCCCCTGTATCTCAGGCCTTTTGAGGCGCACAGGCGTCTCAGATAATGGCCGGCATTGCCGATCTCTGAGCCGCAGGTGACTGCAAAATAAATATCAGAGCATCCGCGAAGCTCTGTCTGTTTCAGCCAGTTTTGCACAAGCCGCGGAATCCTCCACGCATAGATTGGGGAAACAACGATCCAGGGGGAGTCTGAGAAGAGGGCAGAATAGTCCCTGTTTCTTATTTTTTCAAACAGATCAACTGCAGGCTCCTTGATGGCCTGCCCGAGCCGCTCTGCGGCGTACTGGCTGTTTCCGGTTCCTGAAAAATATAAAATCATGGCTGTATCCTTTCTTTCTGGATAATATGTTCTGTATCAATACGCTCTGGATCAATACGTTCTGTTTGAGCTGAGCCGCTCACTCAATAGTTTATAGAACAGCAGAAAAAAATGCAAGGGCAGGTGAAAGAATGCCCTGAGAATGGAAGGCAGTGCTTTGGACAGATAAAAAGCCCTGCATTCATTCTTGCCGATTTGGTGCAGCGAGGGTATAATACCTGTATTGATAAGGGATCTCCGGGCTTTCCCTGCCGGAGAGAGACTATTGTATCGGAGGCGGGGAAAGCCTGCGCAGGTTCCTTTGTGAAATACAGGTCCGCCGGACAGAGGAGGGCTGCCAGGCTGTTCAGACAGATCCGGACGGATGCGGCAGACAGGGAGCAATCGATGCAGACATTAAGTCAGGATATTAAAACGAGAGAGTTCAAACGGTTTTACCTGCTGTTTGGCGAGGAGGAGTTCTTAAAGCAGAGCTATAAGAAGCGTCTGCGGGAAGCCATCGCAGGGGACGATACCATGAATTACAATTACTTTGAGGGCAAGGGGATGGATGTGAGAGAACTCATCAGCCTTGCCAATACCATGCCCTTTTTCAGCGAGAGACGTCTGATTCTGGTGGAGGACAGCGGATTTTTTAAGGCGGCTTCTGACGAGCTGGTGGAGGCGATGGCCGACATTCCGGATACCACCTGTATGGTTTTTGTGGAATCTGCGGTGGATAAGAGAAACAGGCTTTATAAGAAGGTGAAGGAGCTGGGCTATGCGGCGGAGCTTAAAAAGCAGGACGCATCCCAGCTGGCCCGCTGGGCGGCCGGGATTCTGGCGAGGAACGGCAGAAAGATCACGGCAGCCACCATGGAACTGTTCCTGGAGAAAACAGGGGACGATATGGAGACTATCAGCTCAGAGCTGGAAAAGCTCATCTCCTACACCATGGGGCGGGAGGTGGTGACAGCAGAGGATGTGGAGGCTGTCACCACAGTGCAGGTGAGCAATAAAATTTTTGAGATGGTAAATGCCATTGTGACGGGAAAGACAAGGGCGGCGATGGACCTTTACGAGGATCTGCTGACTTTAAAGGAACCGCCGATGAGGATTCTGTTTCTCATTGCAAGGCAGTTTAACCAGCTTTTTCTGACAAAGGAGCTGCTGGACAGCGGGGCAGACAGGGCTGCCATAGCCTCAAAGCTCAAGGTCCCGCCCTTTGTGGCCGGAAAGCTGATGCCCCAGGCCAGAAGCTTTACGAGGGAGCAGATTGCAGGCTGTGTGGAAGCCTGCGTGGAGGCGGAGGAAGCCGTGAAAACAGGCCGCCTGGGGGATCGGATGGCGGTAGAGTTGATGATTATGCGGAAGTATTAGAAGGCGGCAGGCAGCAGTTCATTTAGGAGGCGATATGCTTACAGAGAGGGATATCAGAGAACAGACTGACAAAGGAATTACCTACATAAAGGGATTTAAGCTGTATGAAAACGGAAGCGTGCTGTATATAGATACAGCAGGCGGCGAGAAAGACGGCTCCTGCTGCGTAAGTGGTACAGTAGAGGGGAGCTATGGCAATGAGTACGATGTCAGTATCGCACTGGATGAAAATGAGGAAATCGAGGGATACTCCTGCACCTGCCCTGCATTTGAGACTTATCCTGGAATGTGCAAGCACTGCGTGGCTCTGGCGCTGGAATATCTGTACTCCAGGGAAGACGCGCAAGGAGAAGAGGTGTTTGAGGATAGTCCGCTGGAATTCAGGGAGGACCGCACAGATACGGAGCTGATGGATATTGTAGCGGCCTTTTCTCTGCGCAGACGGATGAAGGAGCTGACTGCCTGCGGAAGGATTGAAATTATACCGGAGCTGCAGGAGATTTCCAGATATTATTACGGAAATGAAAGAAATTTTATGCTTACCTTTAAAATCGGCCCGGAAGACGGAAAACAGTACGTTCTAAAAAATATCAGCGATTTCCTGGGGCATGTCTACAGGGAAGAAATGCATTCCTACGGAAAACAGCTGGCATTTGTCCACAGTAAAAACGTCTTTACAGAGACGGCCTGGAAATACATAGAACTGATGGAGCAGGCAGAGAAGGCAGCCAGAGCCCGCTACGAGAATCTGGGGAAAGAAATGGCCCTCACTCCAGAGCTGTGGGATCGTTTTTTTGAGATTAATCAGGAACGGTCTATGGAATACGCCTCTCTTACCGGACATAAAGGGAAATTGTATTTCCTGAAACAGGATCCGCCAGTCAGGTGCAGGCTGTGCCCAGAGGGAGAGAAAGGATTCCAGATAAAAATTCCTCCGCTGCAGTTAATCAGGGGAAAGGACAGGCGCTATGTAAAGCTTCAGCAGAATGTTTACCAGTGCTCCGATAATTTTTATGCCGGAGCGGGGGAATTTCTGAAGCTTGCAGATGAAAAAAAGGAGACATCGTACCATATCGCCAGGCAAGATATGCCCGCGTTCTGCGGAGCAGTGCTGCCTGAACTGGACAGACTGGGAATTTCAGATAAGGGGAACCTGGATTTGGGAGAGTTTCAGCCAAAGGATGCGGAGATTTCCTTTTATCTGGATGAGGAAAATGGGCGCGTCACCCTGAAAACCATGGGAACGTACGGAGATACGGCTTATAACCTGCTGGAACCGGCGGATTTTTCCGGCGAATACCGGGATCGCACAAAGGAGATACGGGTGCAGAACATGATCCGCTCTTATTTTTCACTGGAAGATATCAGAGAGGGGCTGCTGTACTTTGAATCAGGCGACCATGACAGGATGTATCATCTGCTGAATACAGGAATCAGTCAGTTTGAGGCAGAGGGAACGGTCTATGCCACAGACAGGGTAAAAGGCCGGAAACTGCTGAAAAATCCCAGAATGCAGGTGGGAGTGTCAATTAAAAGCGGCCTTTTGGAGCTGTCGGTACAGAGCAGAGAATTTCCGCCGGAGGAACTGGCAGGCATACTGGAAAGCTACCGGAAAAAGAAAAAATACCATCTTCTGAAAAGCGGAAGCTATATTGGCCTGGAAGAAAATTCTCTGTCCACGGCAGCAGAACTGTTAGACGGATTGGGAGTATCGGGGAAGGACTTTGAGGGAGGGACGCTGAATGTCCCCAAGTTCAGGGCCTGTTACGTAGATCAGATGCTCCGCCAGAAGGACGGACAGCTTCAGGCAGAGCGCAGCTCCGACTATAAAGCGCTGATACGGGATATGAAAAATGTGGAGGACAGCGATTATCAGGAACCTGAGAACCTGAGAGGAGTCCTGAGGGAATATCAGAAATTTGGCTTCCAGTGGCTGAACACGCTGGCAGATCTGGGGTTTGGCGGGATTCTGGCAGACGATATGGGGCTTGGAAAAACGCTGCAGACAATCGCGTATCTGCTGTACCGGAAACAGGAGGGAAAGGCGCAGTTTCCACATCTGATTATCTGCCCCGCCTCTCTGGTCTACAACTGGGAGAGGGAAATAGAGCGGTTTGCGCCGGAACTGAAAACGTTGCTCATTGTGGGAAATGTACAGCAGCGGGAGGAATTGATAAGGGGCAGACAGGACGCCGATGTCTGGATTACGTCCTACGATATGGCAAAAAGGGACGTTTCTCTGTATAGGGATTACCAGTTTGACACAGAAATCATTGACGAGGCGCAGAACATTAAGAATCACGGTACTCAGGCGGCGAAAGCGGTAAAAAAGATTCATGCAGAGGTGCGGTTTGCCCTGACAGGCACGCCTATCGAGAACAGGCTCAGCGAGCTGTGGAGTATTTTCGACTTTCTCATGCCGGGAATTCTGGGAACTTATGAGAAATTCCGGAAGGGCTATGAGCTCCCGATTGTGCAGAACCAGGATGAGCGTCTGGCAGGGCGTCTGAAAAAGATGATTTCTCCTTTTATTCTGCGCAGGGTAAAAGGAGAGGTTTTAAAAGAGCTTCCTGACAAAATGGAGCAGATAGTGTACGCCAGGATGGGAGAAGAACAGAGAAAGCTCTATGAGGTCCACGCAGTCCGGCTTATGGAAAGCCTGGAAAAACAGAGCGACGAGGAGCTTCAAAAGGGGAAGCTTCAGATACTGGCAGAGCTGACCAGGCTGCGCCAGATCTGCTGTGCCCCTGAGATGCTGTATGAAAATTACAGCGAGACCTCCTGCAAGGTGGAGACCTGCATGGAGCTGATTCACCAGGCAATGTCCGGAAATCATAAAATCCTGCTGTTTTCCCAGTTTACAAGCGTATTTCCCATTTTGGAGAAACGTCTGCTGCAGGAAAAAATTCCCTACTATGAGCTGACGGGCCAGACCTCCAAGGAAAACAGAATGCGGATGACAGAACAGTTTAATTCAGGAGACGTGCCGGTATTTCTGATCTCTTTAAAAGCAGGAGGGACGGGGCTGAACCTGACGGCTGCCAGTATCGTTATCCATTTCGATCCCTGGTGGAATCTTGCGGCTCAGAACCAGGCTACAGACCGGGCTCACCGGATTGGCCAGGAGAAGCAGGTAACAGTATTTAAGCTGATTGCACAGAATACAATCGAGGAAAAAATTATTAAGCTCCAGCAGGAGAAACAGAAGCTGTCCAGCCAGATCTTAGACGGAGAAGGCGCGGCGGCGTCTGCTCTGACGAAGGATGATTTTATGGAAATTTTGGAATTTTAACAGTGATTTCGAAGTTATAAGGGCAAAAAAGCCTGATTATTTTGTTGGTTTCTGATATGAACATTAAAAGAAAACTAAGAAAATTTTAGAAATAAGCGAAAAATGTACCTAAATTGAAAAAGTGAATTCCAGTGTAGAGGCGGAATTTAAAATTTCATTTTTGGTATAAATGTATAGGGGAGGCGTCCCACTTGCCTTCCCTCTCCCCACATGATATACTTATCTCAAAGCATATATTTCTTATTACAGGCCGGTTCAGGGCCGTCTAGGATTCTAATTATCATTTCAGAAAATCTATGCTTTTCCACAAATCAATGAAAAAGCAGGAGATTTTCGTTCTCCTGCGAAGGAGGACAAATGAATAAGGAAAGAAACGGAACAAGATTTGTATCTGAATCTGCACCCTCTGCATCTGGCTCCACGCTGCCAGCCAGAAGAGATTACAAGGATACGATTTTTCGCAGGCTGTTTCAGGACAGGGAAAACCTGCTGAGCTTGTACAATGCGGTGAACCGTACGTCTTATACGGATTCGGAGGCTCTGACCGTAGTGACGCTGGAGAACGCCGTGTATATGAACATGAAAAACGACGTGGCCTTTTTGCTGGATGCTGGGCTGAGCCTCTATGAGCACCAGTCTACCTGGAATCCCAACATGCCGCTGCGTGATTTATTTTATGTATCCAGGACGTACCAGGGGCTGGTGAAGGATGAAACCTTGTATTCATCTAAACGGTTGCGGCTTCCAGCTCCTCATTTTTTGGTATTTTATAATGGAACAGAGGAGAGGGAGGAGCGCAGCATATTAAAGCTGTCAGATTCCTTCGAATATGCGGGAGACCAGAAAGAAGAGCCCAATCTGGAACTGAAGGTGTTAGTGTTAAATATCAATCAGGGGAAAAATAAGGAGCTGCTGGAGCTGTGCCGGACGCTTAAGGAATATATGATTTTTGTAGAACGAATCCGCCTTTACACAAAAACGATGGAGTTAGACGCAGCGGCAGAGCGGGCGGTGGATGAATGTATCCGTGAGGGAGTATTATCTAACTTTCTTAGAAAAAACCGAGGGGAGGCCATCGAGATGAGTATTTTTGAGTATGACGAGGAACGGGAGCTGAAGCTGATCCGCAGGGCGGAGTACGAGGAGGGCTTGAAAGTTGGGCGTGAAAATGGATTAAAGGATGGACGTGTCGATGGACTAAAGAGCCATCTGCGTTCTCAAGTGGTAAAAAAGCTGAAAAAGGGGAAAACAGTGGAACAGATTGCAGAGGAACTGGAAGAGGAAGTTCAGGAGATAGAGCAGGTAATAGGAGAATTGCAGAAGGGCCTTTAGTGTTTAGATTTTAGATAAAAGTGGAAGAAGAAAAGCATGAGTATTTTCCCCTCCCATTGCCATTTTCCCTGCCTTCTATTATAATAGGACTTCGGACGGCACATCTGCGCAGAGGCTGTGCCGATTCCACATAAAATGAAATACAGCGGAGGAAATTCCATTGAATCAATATGAGATTATTGTGCTTGATTTGGACGGAACTCTGACAAATCGGGACAAGGTGATTACCCCGAAGACGAAGAAGGTGCTGCTGGAAATCCAGAGAAGGGGAAAGAAAATTGTGCTGGCTTCCGGGCGGCCCACCCAGGGAGTGATGCCTCTGGCGAAGGAGCTGGAGCTTGACCGGTACGGAAGCTACATTCTCTCCTATAACGGCGGCATGATCACCGACTGCAGGACGGGAGAGGTGATTTTTTCACGCCTGCTTCCGGTGGAGGCGAACCGGAAAATTATTCAGCTGGCGGAAGACGAGAGAGTTGACTTCCTCACCTATGAAAAGGACTCTATTATTACAAATAATAAGGAATGTCCATATGGGCTGATTGAGCAGAAAATTAACAGTATGGAAATCCGCCAGATTGAGGATATGAAGTCCTATCTGGACTTTCCGGTTCCTAAATTTCTGTTTCTAGACGACGGAGATTATCTGGCTATGGTGGAGCCGAGAGTGAAGGTGGCTCTGGGCAGCCGGTTCAGCGTTTACCGTTCCGAGCCGTTTTTTCTGGAAATTCTGCCTAAGGGAATTGACAAGGCCGCTTCTCTGGAGCGCCTGTTAGCCCACATCGGCATGACGAGAGAACAGATGATTGCCTGCGGCGACGGGTACAATGATTTGACGATGATTCAGTATGCGGGATTGGGAGTGGCCATGGAAAATGCAGTGCTGCCTGTCCGAAAGGCGGCTGATTTTATCACCTACTCGAATAATGACGACGGCGTGGCCCACGTAGTTGAAAAGTTCATGATGGAATAAAGAAAAGCGGTTAGATAACTTTCAGCTATTTTATGAGGAGATGACGGAAATGTAGCTGATTTATGCAGTCGGTTCGGCAGTATTTGCCGCTTTGACCTCTATATTGGCTTGGGGAATTGTATTTTTGACAGGCAGGCAGCAGGGAATAGGGGAGAACGGCAAAAAAGCTGGCTGTTTTTGATTTTATCAGGGCTGGCGGCAGGCGCTCCCTGGCTCTGCTATTACAGGGCGGTTCAAATCGGCCAGGTACCCAGGATGGTTCCCATCGATAGGCTGAGCGTTGCGCTCACCTTGATTCGGTCGGTTTTGCTGCTGTACGAGCAGTTTACGTGGAAGTCAGGGGGCTTTTCTGCTCACAGTGGGAACGCTGGTGATGGCCTGGAGGGTAGAGGTGAAAGGCGTCTGTTAAATTGATAAAGTAATTAAGACTCTGGAGAGGGCCGCCGGAAGTGGAGCGGATTGCGGCTTTGACGCAGAGATAGCTAAAAAACAAAATATGGGCCAATACAAAAACCGCCTCTTCGTCACACCCACGAAGAAGCGGTTTTTCTGATCTGAACGGGTTAATTCAGACGTTTATTCTCTATGAAGTTCGCAGCCGCTGCGATTAAGCCATGCCGTTTACAGCCTTGGATAATCTGGAAACCTTGCGGGAAGCTGTGTTCTTGTGGTAAACTCCCTTTGTGCAGGCCTTGTCGATCTCGCTGGTAGCTACTAATAAAGCAGCCTGTGCAGCAGCCTTATCGCCGGCAGCAACAGCAGCCTCTACCTTTTTAACTACAGTTTTAACCTTGGATCTGATAGCCTTATTTCTTGCAGCTCTTGTCTCAGCTACTAAGATTCTCTTTTTTGCAGATTTAATGTTAGCCAATCTGTACACCTCCATCGATTTTTGTAAATATCAATATTCTCTGGTTTGCATCAGAGCCTGGACACGGACAGTCTAATGTAAACATACTATTGTATTTTATCGGAAAGAGACGCATCTGTCAATAGTAAAAATAAGGGGAAATGCGATTTTTTGCAGCAGTCCGGCGCCGTGACTTCCTGCTCTGTCTGCCGGCGCCGGAAATGCCCGGACACATAAAAAACAGTCTGACCGGTTACAATTTAACTAAAAAGAAGAAGCAGAAAAAATCAGCTGGGAAATGTTTCAGAAAACCATCAGAAACGATTGAATAAACAGGAGGAAAACCATGTCAGATACAGAAAAGCAGAAGACAGAGGCACAGAGAAGGGCAAGCCTGATTTCCGGCTTTCAGCCCAGGACCGATCTGGCTGTGGAGGAGCAGGAGAGCCGCGGGGAGGAATCGGGGAAGCTGAGAGGAGTGAGAGTGAGAGAGTGGCAGCACGGGGAGCGGAGAATCCGCCTGACAGAGGTAGCCATTCTGGATGAGCGCGGTGCGAAGGCCATGGGAAAGCCTGTTGGAACTTACCTGACGCTGGAAGCGCCGGAGCTGGCAAAAGAGGATGAATCGTACCACCAGGAAGCGTCTGCAGAGCTGGGAGAACAGCTTCTGTCCCTGGTCCAGAAATGCTGCCCGGACAATCCAAAGCCCAGGATTCTCATTGCAGGTCTTGGAAACCTCCAGGTGACGCCGGACTCTCTGGGACCCAGGGTGGTGGAGCAGCTTCAGATGACGCGCCATCTGAATATGGAGTATGATCCCGGGTTCTGCCGGCGAAACGCTCTGCCTGTGCTGAGCGGAATCGTTCCGGGTGTTATGGCACAGACGGGAATGGAGACTGCGGAGATCATAAAGGGGATTGTGGGCCAGACGGGGCCGGATCTGCTGATCGCTGTGGACGCGCTGGCCGCCAGGAGCATCAGACGCCTCACAGCCACCATCCAGCTGACGGATACAGGGATCCATCCGGGCTCAGGTGTGGGAAATCACCGCCACAGCCTGACCAGGGAAAGCCTTGGAATTCCCGTAATTGCCATCGGAGTTCCCACTGTGGTGGGGGCCGCTGCCATTGTCCACGATACGGTTGAGAGCATGATACAGGCCCTCTCTGAAAGCGAGGGGACAAAAGGATGGGGAGACTATGTGCAGCGCCTGGAACCGGATGAGCAGTATGAGCTGATTCGGGAGCTCTTAGAGCCCCAGTTCGGTCCCATGTTTGTCACGCCCCAGGACATCGACGAGAGAGTGAGGCGCCTGAGCTTTACCGTGTCCGAGGGGATTCACGCTGCCCTTTACAGGCAGAATGACACGGCATCTGCAGAGGCGTGACATACCCGGCAAAATAAACTGCTCTGCCATAGAACTGTAAAATAATCCGTCCCTCTGCATAGAATGTAGGAGGGAAAATACTGCCGGAAGGCCGGGCTGGCCAGAATCCGGCGAAAAGGCGGGATGGGAATGGCGCAGGCAAAACGGCATCGCAGCAGCTGGGAAAGAAAACTGAGACAGACAGCGGTACGGATGGAGAGCAGAGGAATCTGGCAGTCTCTCCGCTCTGCAGCTGTATCTGCCTGCATCTGCGGGCTTGTTTTTTTATGCCTTTCCCAGACGGCAGTGCCGCCCGTACCCGGACAGGAGAGAGGGCTTTCCCGCCTGGAGGAAACCCTGTTTTCAGCCTGTGGGAAGCTCTTGTTTCCAGCATCCTGTTTTCCGGGGCAGGATGAAAAAGCTTCAGACATGGATGCCATGCTTGCGGGAATGATCAGGGGAGGGGTGCCCTGGTACAGCATGATAAGCGGACCAGGGATAGATAAGCCGCCGGAGAGCGATCCCGCTTACAGGCGCTACCTTGAAAACCAGAAGGCTGCAGGGGAGTACAGAGAGCTTGTGGATAAACTGTCTGCAAGCTCCGTTCTCGGTGGAAATTCTGGTTCTCTGCCAGGGGATGGCGGGGAGAGCACGGAATCGGAAAATCTGACTGCCTCCGGAACGCCCATTCTGGCCGAACTGGGGACTACGGCGGGAGAATTCCTCCTCAAGCGGTCAGAGCTGCCCGTTGCAGGGAAGACCTACCTTTTAGAACAGCTTGAGGACTATGACTATGTGATGAAAAATTTCTATACGGTTCATCCCACTGCTGCAGCCGGACGCGATATGATCAATGCGGAAACCTTTCTCTCAAAGGATTTTGCCCTGGAGCAGGACAGCTCCAAGCCTCAGATTCTCATTTACCACAGCCACTCCCAGGAGGAGTTTGCAGATTACCACAGGGGAAACCGTGAGGCGACGATTGTGGGGGTGGGGGAGTATCTGACAGAACTTCTCCGAAAGAAGGGCTATCAGGTGATCCACGATACCTCTGTCTATGATCTGAGGGAGGGAACGCTTGACCGGAGCAAGGCATATACATATGCGCTGGAAGGCATTGAGAGCATCCTGAAAGAAAATCCCTCCATCCAGGTAGTTCTCGACCTTCACAGGGACGGGGTGGCAGAAGGGACTCATCTGGTTCGGGAGATCAACGGAAAGCCCACGGCAACCGTGATGTTTTTTAATGGAACCAGCCAGACGCCGGACGGCCCAATCTCCTATCTGGAAAATCCCAACAGGGAAGATAACCTGGCCTTCAGCTTCCAGCTGAAGCTCTGCGCGGAGGCCTTCTATCCCGGCTATACGAGAAATATTTATCTGAAGGGGCTGCGCTACAACCTTCACGTCCGCCCGAGAAGCGCCCTCATCGAGGTGGGAGCCCAGACGAACACCTATGAGGAGGCCCTGAATGCCATGGAGCCCCTGGCAGAGCTTCTCGACACTGTGCTGGGGAAAAGACAGATGGGACAGCAGTAAGGTCGGATGACCGGAATGCAGGACTGAAAAGACAGCACAGACGGCAAAAAATAGAGGCCAGTCTGTTGCAGGAAAAAGAAAAAAATGATATATTCTACTATATGCTGCCCGGGTGCGGCAAAAGGGAGGGAGAGGACGTTTGCCTTCCTTCCCGGACAATACGAAGAAAAGAGGAGAACAGATGGCAATAGTTGACCAGAGCAAAATCAGAAATTTTTGTATTATCGCCCATATCGATCACGGCAAGTCAACCCTTGCAGACAGAATTATAGAGATGACCGGCCTTCTCACCAGCAGGGAGATGCAGGCCCAGGTGCTTGACAACATGGAACTTGAGAGGGAGAGAGGAATCACCATCAAGTCCCAGGCGGTGCGCACGGTGTACAAGGCAAAGGATGGGGAGGAGTATATCTTCAACCTTATCGACACTCCAGGACACGTTGACTTTAACTATGAGGTGTCGCGAAGCCTCGCTGCCTGTGACGGGGCCATTCTGGTAGTGGATGCAGCCCAGGGAATCGAGGCACAGACCCTGGCAAACGTATATCTGGCCCTGGATCACGATCTGGACGTGTTCCCCGTTATTAATAAGGTAGATCTTCCAAGCGCAGATCCCGATCATGTGGCGGCAGAGATCGAGGATGTGATCGGCTTAGAGGCCCACGACGCACCGAGGATCTCGGCCAAGACAGGCTTGAATGTGGATCAGGTGCTGGAGCAGATCGTGGAAAAGATCCCTGCACCCAAGGGAGATTCCGAGGCGCCCCTTCAGGCCCTGATCTTTGACTCCCTCTACGATTCCTACCGGGGAGTTATCGTGTTCTGCCGTATAAAAAACGGAACGGTGAAAAAAGGCACTCCCATTAAGATGATGGCCACAGGTGCCACAGCAGAGGTTGTGGAGGTGGGATACTTCGGCGCCGGACAGTTTATCGCCTGCGACGAGCTGTCTGCCGGAATGGTAGGCTATATTACGGCCAGCATTAAGAATGTGCGTGATACCCGTGTGGGAGATACCATCACAAACAGAGAAAATCCCTGCAGCGAGCCCCTGCCGGGCTACAAGAAGGTAACGCCCATGGTGTACTGCGGCATGTATCCGGCCGACAGCGCCAAATACCCGGATCTGAGAGACGCGCTGGAGAAGCTGCAGCTCAATGATGCGGCCCTGTTCTTTGAGCCGGAGACCTCCCTGGCCCTGGGATTTGGCTTCCGGTGCGGATTCTTAGGACTTCTGCACCTGGATATTATCGAGGAGAGGCTGGAGCGGGAGTACAACCTGGATCTGGTGACAACAGCTCCCGGCGTTATCTACCGCGTCCACAAGACGAACGGAGAGATGATTGAGCTGACGAACCCCTCCAACCTTCCGGATCCGTCAGAGATTGAATATATGGAGGAACCCATTGTGACGGCTGAGATTATGGTGACCTCCGACTATGTGGGAGCCATCATGCAGCTGTGCCAGGAGAGAAGGGGCAATTACCTGGGCATGGAGTACATTGAGGGGACAAGGGCGCTTTTAAAGTACGAGCTCCCGCTCAATGAGATTATCTACGACTTCTTCGATGCCCTGAAGTCCCGCTCCAGAGGCTATGCGTCCTTTGACTACGAGCTGAAGGGCTATGAGAGATCTGAGCTTGTAAAGCTGGACATCCTTGTAAACCGCGAGGAGGTGGATGCCCTCTCCTTCATCGTGTTTGCCGGCTCTGCCTACGAGAGGGGAAGGAAGATGTGCGAGAAATTAAAGGAGGAGATCCCCCGCCATCTGTTTGAGATCCCGATTCAGGCGGCCATCGGCGGCAAGGTCATTGCCAGGGAAACGGTGAAGGCTATGAGAAAGGACGTTCTGGCAAAATGCTACGGCGGCGATATTTCCCGAAAGAGAAAGCTGCTGGAGAAGCAGAAAGAGGGAAAGAAGCGTATGCGCCAGATCGGAAATGTGGAGATTCCGCAGAAGGCATTTATGAGTGTCCTGAAGCTGGATGAAGAATAATTACGGAATGAAACAAAACAGAGAAAAAGGAGCCATACAGATGGAAACAGGCAGCAGACCCATCCCTCTGGAGCTCTATATCCACATCCCCTTCTGTATCCGCAAATGCGCCTACTGCGATTTCCTGTCCTTTCCGGCAGGGGAGGAGGAGAGAAGCCTCTACGTGGAACAGCTGGCGAGGGAGATTGAGGAGGCGGGTGCCGCTTTCGGTGAATATGTGGCAGAGACGGTATTTATCGGAGGCGGCACCCCCTCTGTGCTTGAAGGTGCGCAGATCGGAAGGATTATGGATGCTATGAGGGAGAGCTTTCATTTATCTGAGGAAGCAGAAATTACCATGGAGGTAAACCCTGGCACGGCCAGTCCCGAAAAGCTGAGAAGCTGGCGCCGTTCAGGCATCAACCGCCTGAGCCTGGGGCTTCAGTCTGCACAGAACCGGGAGCTCAGATACCTGGGAAGGATTCACACGGCGGAGGATTTTCTGGAGAGCTTTCATGCAGCCAGAGAGGCAGGCTTTGAGAATATCAATGTGGATCTCATGTCCGCCCTCCCCGGCCAGACAGAGGAGGCCTGGGAGGACACCCTGAAAAAGGTGCTGTCCCTAATGCCGGAGCATATCTCAGCCTACAGTCTGATTATTGAAGAGGGGACCCCGTTTTACGAGAAGTACGGAACAGAGGGGATGGAAAGAAAGGGGAAGGCCCGGGCTCGGGCGGATTTGCCGCCCCTGCCGGACGAGGATACGGAGCGAAGCATGTACGAGGCCACAGAGCGGATCCTGAGTGAGGCAGGATATCACCGCTATGAGATTTCCAACTACGCAAGGCCGGGATTTGAGTGCCGCCACAACAGAGGATACTGGACAGGCACAGAGTATCTGGGGCTTGGACTGGGAGCTTCTTCCTACATAATAAGAAACCGGGAAGCAGACCTGGGAGGCTGTCCGGACGAAGCCGGCCTTCTGGCGCTTTCCGGAGCGGAGCGATTTTTAAATACCCCGGATATGGGGAAATACCTGGCATATTCCAGGGAGGACTTCAGGGCGGGAAGGCATACAGAGGGAAGAGACCGCCTCACCTGGAAGGACAGGATGGAGGAGTTTATGTTCCTGGGGCTCAGGCTCACAGAAGGGGTGGCAGAACAGGAATTTGAACACCGGTTTGGCTGTCCCATCAGGCAGGTTTATGGGAAGGCACTGGAAGAGTGCGTTCGGGAAGGGCTGATGGAGTATGTGCACGATCCCGCCTGCAGCGGGAGCGTGAGCCCGGACGGCCTGGTTCAGACTCAGGGCAAGGAGGCCCTGGACAGCCGGTGGCGCCTGACAGGCAGAGGCGTGGATGTGAGCAACTGGGTGCTGGCAAAATTCCTCATAGATGAAAAGGCGTAGCTGTTGTCGGACCATGTCTGGTGTGCTATCATGTAAAACAGTGAAGGCAGGCGGACATGGTGAGAGCCAGGGAATAAAGAAGAGAGAAGCCGGCAGGAGCAATAGACCGGCCAGACAGAGAGCTGCATCTGCAGGAACATACAGAAAATATATGACATAAGAGCCGGAGCAGAGCCTGTGCAGCATCTGCCCTGATCTGCACTCCGGCCATACTGGGAGGAAAAAATGGAAATTTCACTGACACAATATCTGATCGTCTGTCCCCTTGTATTTCTGGCAGGCCTGATGGATTCAATCGCAGGCGGAGGGGGACTTATCTCACTCCCAGCCTTTATGATAGCCGGAATCCCGGCACACCTTTCTCTGGGAAGCAATAAGATGTGCTCTGTGATGGGAACGGTTGTCTCCACAGCCAGATTCGCAAAAAACGGGTTTATCAATTTTAAAACTTCCATCTGGTTTGCCGCCGCAGCCCTGATTGGCTCTTCCATCGGCTCCCATCTTGTGCTCCTGGTGAGCGAGGGAGTGATCGAAAAGCTGATGCTTGTCATCCTGCCGATTGTGGCTGTCTACGTGCTCTGGAACAAGAATCTGGGAGATGACTCCAAGGCGGGGACTCTCTCCAAGGGGAAGATGTTTGCCATCAGCATGGCAGCGGCTCTGATTGTGGGAGCCTACGACGGATTCTACGGGCCGGGCACGGGAACCTTTCTGATCCTGATTTTAACCGGGGCAGCCCGCTACACCATGAAGGAGGCTGCGGGGACGACGAAGGTGATCAATCTGGCTTCCAATGCGGCAGCCTTTGCCACCTTCCTTCTGAACGGAAAGGTGCTGATTCCCCTTGGATTTGTGTCCGGCCTGTTCTGCATACTGGGACACTACATCGGCTCCGGCCTGGTACTCACAAACGGGAAAAAGATTGTGCGCCCGGTGGTTCTCATCGTGCTGGCGATCCTGTTTGTGAAGGTTCTGATGGGATAGCGGGACTGTGCCCGGCAGCCCGGACGGCTGCCGCAAAGAGAGAGCGGGACGGCCGCCATATGAGGACCGCTCAGCCTTAGAATGGGACAGAGTGAGAATAAGGCAGACGGAAAATGAGATGGATTGAGAATGGGACAGGCTGAGAAAAAGATAGTTTAAGAATGAAACAGTCTGAGAATAAAACAGACTCAAAATAAGAAAGACTCAGAATCAGAAAGTCTGAGCATGGGACAGATTCGGAAAAACGACAGAGAGGAAAGCAGGAGAAACGGAGGTAACTGCAGATGAAATGGAAAAAATTTACGCTGACCACCACCACAGAGGCAGTGGATCTGGTCAGCAGCATGTTTGATGAGATCGGAATTGAGGGAATCGAGATTGAGGACAATGTGCCTCTGACAGAGAAGGAGACGAAGGGAATGTTTATCGACATTCTCCCGGAGCTTCCGCCGGACGACGGGACAGCGAAGGTCAGCTTCTATCTGGATGACGATGCGGACACGGAAAGTATTCTCGGACAGGTGAGGGAAGGGCTTGAGGAGCTTAAGCTGTTTGTAAACCTGGGAGCCTGTACCATTGAGGAGTCGGAGACGGAGGACAAGGACTGGATTAACAACTGGAAGCAGTATTTTAAGCCCTTCACTGTGGACGACATTCTGATCAAGCCTACCTGGGAGGAGATCCCAAAGGAGCATGAGGACAAGCTGCTGATCCAGATCGATCCGGGAACCGCCTTCGGTACGGGAATGCATGAGACAACCCAGCTGTGCATCCGCCAGCTGAAGAAATATGTGACTCCCGAGACCAGACTCCTGGATGTGGGAACCGGAAGCGGAATCCTTGGAATTACAGCCTTAAAGCTGGGAGCCAGGGAAGTGTTCGGAACCGATCTGGACGAAAACGCCATTGTGGCAGTAGGTGAAAACCTGGAGGCAAACGGAATCGGGGAGGGACGATTTACCGTGGTCCAGGGAAACATCATTGACGATAAGGAGATACAGGACAAAGCCGGCTACGAGTGCTATGACGTGGCAGTGGCCAATATTCTGGCAGATGTGATCATCCTGCTTCAGAAGGAAATCCCGGTTCACATCAAAAAGGGCGGCATCTTTATCACATCGGGTATCATTAACATGAAGGAGCAGGCTGTGAGGGAGGCATTTGCGGCCAATGACTCCTTTGAGGTTTTGGAGGTAACCTACCAGGGAGAGTGGGTCAGCGTGACTGCAAGGAGAGTAAAATAAGAGGGGTTTTAAGGGCGCATGTATCATTTTTTTGTTGACAGATCCCAGATCCATCCGGAACACATCACCATTACAGGGCCGGATGTCAACCATATCAGGAATGTCCTGCGGATGAAGACCGGAGAGCAGGTATTAATCAGCAACGGAGAGGACCGGGATTATCTCTGCCGTCTGTCCCGGATCGATCCGGATGAGGTGGAGGCAGAGATTATCCGGGAAAAAGAGGAGACAACAGAGCTTCCCGCCAGAGTCTGCCTGTTTCAGGGGCTTCCAAAGGGAGATAAGATGGAGCTGATCATTCAGAAGGCAGTGGAGCTTGGAGCCTATCAGATTATCCCTGTGGCTTCCAAGCGGGCGGTGGTAAAGCTGGATAAGAAGAAGGAGGAGGCAAAGCTCAGACGGTGGGATGCCATTTCGGAGAGTGCGGCCAAGCAGTCTAAGAGACGCATCATCCCCCAGATCGCACCGGTTATGGAGTTTCGGGAAGCGCTCTCGGCTGTCTCCGGATTCGACCTGGCCTGCATCCCCTATGAGTGTGAGTCGGGCATGGAGGCTGTCAGGAAATTTGTGGGTCAGGCTGACGCCGGGCAGAGGATTGCCGTATTCATCGGGCCGGAGGGAGGCTTTGAGGAGGCAGAAGTCGAGGCGGCTGTCCAGGCAGGGGTCGTGCCGGTGAGCCTTGGAAAGCGGATTCTGAGGACAGAGACGGCAGGACTGTGCATGCTGTCTGTGCTGGCATTTAAGCTGGAGGGCGGAATTTAGGAGAGACATACGGTGGAGGGCAGACGCAGTGTCCGCTGCACCGGGGAAGAAAAGGAGCAGAGAATGGAAGCATATTTTGACAATTCGGCGACCACGAAGGTATTCGACTGTGTGAAGGATGCGGTGGTTCATGCCATGACAGAAGATTACGGGAATGCAGCCGCCCGCCATATGAAGGGCGTGGAGGCAGAGAGGCTGATAAAGGAAGCCAGGGCAGAAATTGCCAGGTCCCTGAAGGTTCAGGAAAAAGAGATTCTGTTTACCTCCGGCGGTACGGAGTCCAACAATACGGCTCTGATCGGGACAGCCCTTGCCAACCAGAGGGCGGGAAAGCACCTGATCACCACGGCAGTGGAGCATGCGTCCATCTACAATACCATGGAATTTCTGAGAGATCAGGGATTTGAGATCACCTATCTTCCGGTGGATTCCTACGGCTGCATTTCCCTGGATGAGCTGCGGGATGCGGTGAGAGAGGACACGATTCTGGTATCAGTCATGTATGTCAACAATGAGATCGGAGCCGTGGAGCCGGTGGAGGAGATCTCACGGGTGATCAGGGAAAAGAATCCCAGAACCCTGTTCCATGTAGACGCCATCCAGGCCTATGGAAAGTATGTGATCCGCCCCAAAAAGCAGGGGATTGACCTTTTGTCGGTCAGCGGGCACAAGATTCACGGCCCCAAGGGCGTGGGATTTTTGTATATCGATGAGAGAGTAAAAATCCGTCCCCTTCTCTACGGAGGCGGGCAGCAGAAGGGGATGCGTTCCGGAACGGAGAATGTGCCGGGCTGTGCCGGACTGGGAGCGGCCGTAAAGGAGGTCTACACGGATCACGAGGCCAAGATTGAACGGCTCTATGGCCTCAGGGAGCGCATGATCGAGGGATTAAAGGCTCTGCCTGGCGTTACCATAAACGGCCATGAGGGACGGGAGAATGCTCCTCAGATCGTGAGCGCCAGCTTCGAGGGCGTGAGAAGCGAGGTGCTGCTCCACGCGCTGGAGGAAAAGGGGATCTACGTTTCCTCCGGCTCCGCCTGCTCCGTCAACCATCCCGGAGTCAGCGGAACCCTCAGGGGAATCGGAGTGAAAAAAGAGCTTCTCGACTCCACGATCCGTTTCAGCTTCGGCCTGTTCAACACGCCGGAGGAGGTAGATTACTGTCTGGAGGTTCTTGCAGAACTTCTCCCGGTGCTCAGAAGATACAGAGCCAGGTAGGAAGGCGCAGGAGCCTTGCCTGAGGCACAGAGAAAACAAAAAGAGAGGAATCAGAATGTTTCAGTCATTTTTAATTAAATATGCCGAGATTGGCTTAAAGGGAAAAAACCGATATGTGTTCGAGGATGCGCTGATGAAACACATCCGCCGCTCCTTAAAGGGATTAGACGGCGAGTTTACGGTATCAAAAGAGTCAGGGCGCATCTATGTGGAAGCTCAGACCGCATTTGACTATGACGAGGTTGTGGAGGCCCTCCAGAGAGTGTTTGGAATTGCAGCCATCTGTCCGATGATGCGGGTGGAGGATCTGGGCTTTGAGGAGCTGAAAAACCAGGTGATCTCCTACATCAGAGAGGTCTATCCGGAGCAGAACTTTACCTTCAAGGTAAACTGCCGCCGTGCCAACAAGCAGTATCCGGTGCGCTCAGAGGAGATGAACCGGGAGCTTGGAGCCGTGATCCTGGACGCTTTTCCAGAGACGAAGGTAGATGTCCACAATCCCCAGGTACTCTTAAATGTGGAGGTCAGAAGCAAGATAAACCTGTACTCCCTGGTGATTCCGGGCCCCGGCGGTATGCCTGTAGGGACCAACGGAAAGGCCATGCTCCTGCTTTCAGGAGGAATCGACAGTCCGGTGGCAGGCTATATGATCGCCAAACGAGGCGTTATTATTGAAGCTACCTATTTCCATGCGCCGCCTTACACCAGCGAGAGAGCAAAGCAGAAGGTCATTGACCTGGCAAAGATCGTGGCCAGATATTCCGGCCCCATTAAGCTCCATGTGGTAAACTTTACGGACATTCAGCTCTACATTTACGACAAGTGTCCTCATGAGGAGCTGACGATTATCATGCGCCGCTATATGATGAAGATCGCCGAGGAGATTGCGAAAAAGGATGAGTGCCTGGGACTGATCACAGGGGAGAGCATCGGTCAGGTGGCCTCCCAGACGGTTCACTCTCTGGCAGTTACAAACGAGGTCTGCACCCTCCCTGTATTCCGTCCGGTAATCGGATTTGACAAACAGGATATTGTGGACATCTCCCAGAAAATCGGCACCTTTGAGACTTCGATCCAGCCATACGAGGACTGCTGCACCATCTTCGTGGCCAAGCATCCGGTGACAAAGCCGAACCTGGATGTCATCCGCCGCTCCGAGACAAAGCTCTCAGAGGAGATCGACGGGATGGTGAAGAAGGCTGTGGATACCGCGGAAGTAATCTGGTGCTAAAGGACGAACAGAAGACGAAACGCCGGGCCCTGTCACGGATGTAAGGTGTCAGGGCAGCGGCGGTATATAAAAGGCTCCTCTGCCTGTGCAGAGGAGCCTTAAATTGAAATGTAACTGTTTTCTGAATTCTTTTATGAGGGATATCTGCAGAAATCTGATACCGGGAAAAGCAGGTGCTTTACCTGTATCCATCAATTTGTTCCTGCAATTTATTCTACAATATAAGGAGCCAGAACGGTGAGGATTTCGTCAACCTGGGACTCAGAGTGGATGTTTAAGTCGATCGGCTTGGAGAGATCCAGACTGAAAATACCCATAATAGACTTTGCATCAATCACGTATCTTCCGGATACGAGATCAAAATCTACGTCAAATTTTGCTAAATCGTTGACAAAAGATTTAACTTTATCGATAGAATTTAAAGAAATGCGAACTGTTTTCATTGTAAAAACCTCCTCTGGCTCATATGTGCCGTCTGTTTTATTTTTGGCTTGATAACCCTGTTTCTATACTACAAATATAACAGGGAAAAGTCAAGTGTGAGATTGAGGGAAATGTGTAAAGAAATATGCAAAACTGTTTAAAGAATCTGTATGGTTCAGGGAGGGAGGAAACAGATGAAAGAGGGAGAAAGGCTGGAAGATGGAAAAGAGCAGGAAAATAAAAATTGCGCTGGGCCAGATGGGGCTTTCAGGGGGGAACAGAGGAGTGTTCAGGCAGGTGACAGAGGAGATGGCAAAAGCGGCGGCCGGAGCGAAAGCGGAGCTTCTCTGTCTGCCGGAGCTGTCCTCCTGCGGGTATTTTATCAGACGGGAAGAGCTTTTGCAGGCAGCAGTTCCGGCAGAAGCAGAGGCCTCTCGGATCGGAGAGACAGCCAGAAAATATGGGATCTCCATTATTTCAGGATACCCGGAACGGGATGGAGACAGGATTTACAATTCCTGTGTGGCTGTAAAGAACACTGGAGAGCTGATTGGAAACGTGAGGAAGGTAAACCTGTGGAAGAGCGAAAAGAAGCGGTTTTCAGAGGGAAATGATTTCCCGGTACTGGATACCTGTACCGGGAAGGCGGCTGTGATCCTCTGCTACGATCTGGAATTTCCAGAGCCGGCCAGAATTGTCTCCATGAAGGGGGCTGAACTTTTATTCTGCCCGGCGGCCTGGAGCCGGCCGGCAGAGCAGCGTTGGAAAACGGATCTTGCGGCAGCAGCTGTCTCGAACCTGGTGTTTGTGGCAGGATCCAATTACTGTGATGAATTTTGCTGCGGAAACGCTTCTCTCTACGGGCCGGACGGAAGGTGCAGGGCTCCGGAGCGGGAGATTCTTCTGAATATTCCTGGCGCCGGAGAAAACAAGGTGTTCATATTTGAAATAGACAAGGCGGAAATTCAGAGAGAGCGGAAAAAAATTCCTTATTACGAGGACTGGAAGGGAGATATATATGCACGAATGATGAGAGAAGCCTGGGAAAACAGGCAGGGGCTTGGAGAATCGACGCAGAATAGACGGAGCGTGTTCAGGACGGCAGAAGAATAAAAAAGGGCACAGCTGAGCAAGGATGGCAGAGTCCGGGAGGGAGAGCCATCGATCTTGCCAGGCTGTGTTTTTTTGTACCAATTTTCGTATTTCTATAACACAGCTATGGTACAGGCCACGGCTTTCGGCAGTTTTATTTCAAAAGAAAAATAAGAATAAATAGGAGATATAACTAAAAAATTATACCTTATTTCAAATTATCATATAATTTCCCGTACTATTCGGTTAATTGTATAATTAAATCAGACCTCAGGAAAAAAAGACGTTTTCAATCTGAGAGGAACAGCGGAAAAAGATGCCAGGCCTGACAAAACAGAACCGTATTCAGAAAAAAAGAAAGGAAGAGGAGAGACAATGGAAGATAACAGAATGATTGAGTGTATAGAAAGGGCACATTATATTTTGTCCAATCTGATGGCTGTAAAACCAGGGGAAGAGGTACTGATTGCCATCGATCCCCAGACCGACATGAGGATGGCAAATGCCATGGCTGCCGCAGCTCTGATGTGCGGAGCTGAATATAATGTCAGCATGATGCCAATCCGCGGTAAGGATAAAGCCACAATTTTCCCGAAGACACTGGAAACGGCAATGGATGCCTGCGATGTATTTGTGGGTATGACGACTGCTTCCGGCGCGGCAATTTATAATAACCATCTGAAAGAACTGATTAATCAGAAGAAACTGAGAGAGGTTTCTATCTGCCTGAGAAATATTGACAATTTTACAAGAGGAGGGGCTCTGGCAGACTATGAGAAGGTTTATGCAGACGGCGTAAAGCTGCAGGAAATCTGGCGCGGCAAAAAGACAGCTCATGTTACCACTCCGGCAGGAAGCGATCTGTATATGGAAATGAACCAGATGGAGCCGATTATTGAGTGCGGAATTGCCAGGAATCCGGGAGATGCCATGGCCTGGTCAGACGGGGAAGTATCTCTTGGGCCAGTAATTGGAACAACTCATGGAAAGCTGGTGGTGGACGGGCCGATTTGCTACTATGGATGCCCTTCTGTACCCGTAGAGCTTAAAATCGAAGAAGGCAGAATTACAGAGGTAGTCGGAGGAGATCCTAAAATCTGCAAAGAGATTCGCAGGCAGATTGCGGAAGTCAAAGACAGCGACAATATTGCAGAGATTGGAATCGGACTGAATCCGGCCTGTATGTTTAACGGAGATTTTGAGGAGGAAAAGAAGGCCAGAGGTACCTGTCATATTGCTATGGGAAATGGATTCTATTACGGACAGCCGGCCCGCTCCACTGTTCATATCGATATGGTACAGTATAATCCCACTGTGATTTTTGATGAAGGCAAAGAAACAGAAACAGTAGTTGTAGAAAATGGAAAAGTAGTGTGTCTGGGGGACAGATAAAAGACTGCTTATAACGACAGGCAGGCGGCTGGGGGTGAACGGTCTACAGGCAAAACTGCAGCCGCCTGCACTCAGAGGGGGAAGTAGAGATAACACGAAAAGGAGGAAAAAGATGGGAGAGGGCAGAATCGTAAAAATTGCATTGGGGCAGATGAAGGTTTTTCAGGGGGACACAGAAAAAAATCTTAAAAAAATACTGGATTTAACGGATCAGGCAGCGGCTCAGAATGCAGATATTATATGCTTCCCGGAACTTGCCTACTGCGGATATTTTCTGGAGTCAGAAGAACTCCAAAGGCTTGCGCAGCCTCAGGATGGCCCGTTTGTTCAGACACTTCGGGAAAAGGCAAAAAGTGCTGGAATTCATATTATAGCCGGTTATGCGGAAGCTGGGGAAATTCCGGGGATAATGTATAATTCCTGCATCTTTATTGATGACCAGGGAGAAATTATCGGAAACATGCGGAAAGTAAATGCCTGGGGCCAGGAAAAACTGAAATTCCGTGAGGGGAGAGAATTTCCTGTGATCCAGACAAAATTTGGCAAAGTTGGAATGCTCATCTGCTATGATGTAGAGTTTCCGGAGCCATCCAGGATTGAAGCACTGAAAGGAGCGGAAATTGTATTCTGCTCAGCAGTATGGAGCATTCCTGCAGCCAGGCGGTGGGATGTGGATTTGGCAGGAAATGCACTCTTTAACTTGATGTTTATGGCAGGGGCCAATCCGGTTGAGGATAATTGCTGCGGTTCATCTAAAATTGTTGGGCCAGATGGAGAGGTGATTGCTGAGGCTTCCAAAACAGATGAGGAACTTTTGATACAGGAAATTGATCTGGAGGATGTACTGAGGGTGAGAAGCAGAATTCCGTATTTTAATGATTTTAAAGAGGACACCTTTTCTATGGAAGCGCTGAAAAAATATTAGGAAAGGGGGCGGCATATATGGAAGAGACAGGAAGGACAAATGGAACGGGGGAAACTGCAAAGTATCAGGAAGGAGCGCTTAAAATACACAGGCTGACGCCTGCAGAGGTGATTTTTTCTGTAGTTGGCTGCGGGATTGGATCCGGATGCCTTGGAACTGCCTACTCAGCCCGCCTGGCAGGGCTGCCGGTTCTTGTATTCTGGTTTATTGTAACAGGGCTGCTCACACTTTTTTCCATGATGTATGTGGCTGAGGCCACTCTGAGAACAAGGACGATGGTTCAGCTGCCGGGGCTTGCCGAGAGGTATGTGGGATCTGCCGGTTCTCTGCTGATTTTTATTGCCGTAGTGATCAATTCCCTGAGCTGTATGATCGCTTATTTTTCCGGCAGCGGGGATATCATTAATGAGCTTCTGGGGATACCCGGCTGGGCGGGAACCCTGCTCTTCCTGATTCCGGCAGCCGGGGTGTCCTGGTTTGGCCTGAAGGCAATGGGAGTGGGGAATAAGCTGATGAGCGTCGGGATGATTATTATGCTTGTAGTACTCACGATTGCCTCGTTCCTGTCGAAGGACGGGGATTTCAGCCGGGTAACGGAAAGCAACTGGTCCTATGCGATTCCCATTTTTAATGTAGCCGCATTCAGCTATATCGGGCAGTATCTGGTACCTGATTTGGCCAGAGGCCTGTCCCACGATCCTAAAAAACTGGCTCCTGCTGTTTCAATCGGCCAGCTGCTTGTCTGTATTCTGCTGATTATCGTCCCGCTTGGGGTAATGTACCTGACTCCGGCCGATGAGCTGACAGAGGTGGCTACGATTGCCTGGGGACGCTCTCTGGGATTGTGGGCGATGTACACGGCCAATATTTTTGCCCTGGTAGCGATGCTTACCTCCTACTGGGCCATTTCCCAGACACTCCTCTCCAATATTGTAGATAAATTCCGATTTCACTCAGATGAAGATATAAAAATCAGGCTTCCAATTACTCTTGTAATAGTAGGAATCCCACTGTTTTTAGCTCTCGGCGGATTCGTAGGTTTTGTAGATGCAATCTATTTTTCAGGAACCTTTGCAGGGGCAATTATGGCAATTCTTCCTATTTTTATGCTTCGGGGAGCTCGGAAAAAGGGGGAAATCGAGCCTGACTGGAACTGTGGCTGGATGGCCAATCCGGTAATTCAAGGTATCATTATTATTTTATACAGCGGTACAATTCTCTACGCGGTTTGCGGAGCGATGGGTCTCCTTCCGGCTGGATGGTAGATAAGGCAGAAAAGAAAACAGAAGGCAAAATGTGAAGAAGACATTTTGCCCTCTGTTTTTGCTGCTTTCGAGGAAAGCCTTTGCCGCGCGGCATTGTCAGAATAAGACGGCGGTCTGCGGCAATCGGAAACAATATCTTTGTGTTGATAATTATCTATTTGCGGTCTATACTATTAATTATTAATCAAAGCAGGAAAAAATGATAAATTTTGAAAATGGAAATTGAGGGATAGTATGATCAATGAGATGAAATATGTATATGCCGTTTACCAGGAAAAGAGCTTTTCAAAAGCGGCTCGTAAAATGTTTGTCAGCCAGCCGGCATTGAGCAATATGGTAAAAAAGGCTGAGGCAGAGATAGGAAGGCCAATATTCGACAGAAGTACCATCCCTTTGACAGTTACAAAGGAGGGCATGTATTATATTCGTTCAGTCGAACAGATTTTCCAGATCCAGAGAAATACGGAAAACTACTTTAAAGATTTACAGAATCTGAAAGGAGGAACCCTGTCTATTGGAGGTTCTTCTTTTTTCTGTTCTTTTGTTCTGGCCAGCCTTATCGGAGAATTTAAACGGCTTCATCCTGCGGTTTCCATTGATCTTCTGGAGGGAAATATCCGGGAGCTGAGAAGAGGGATACAGGAGGAAAGCCTGGATTTAATTATAGAGACAGCTTTAAAGACAGGAGAACCGGGAATGGATACATGGCTCTACACAGAGGAGTCTATCATTTTGGCCGTTCCGGCAGAGTTTGAGATAAACAAAAAATTTCAGCCGTACCGTCTGACAGGAAACGATCTTCTGGCGGGAAATATTCTGAAGAAAGAGCCGGTACCCCTGGAAAGCTTTTGTAATACTCCATTTATTATGATGAAACCGGGGAATGATATGAATGGACGCGGGCTTCAAATCTGCCGGAACGCAGGATTCTCACCGAAGATATCCATGCAGATTGATCAGGTAATGACGTCTTTCAATATAGCCGCTCAGGGAATCGGCGCTGTTTTTATTCGTGACAGTATTGTAAAATACATGCCGGAGATGGAGCGCCTGGTGTATTACAGAATCGGTGATCCTCTGGCCAGACGGCAGATATTTTTCGGTGTCAAGCATGGCCGATATATGAGTACGGCTGTCCGTGAATTTCTGAGACTTTCCGGAGCCAGAAAATGCGGCTCCAGTGCTGAAAAACAGGAGGGATGATTCAGCCTTCCTTATGGAGCAGAGCGGAACAGTCGCTCAGCAAAACCGGGAATAGCCATAGCAGAAGCCACAGAACAGATGACTTCTGCTTTTTTTCTGTCTGCCGGCGGCGCTGAGTCCTGCAGATATGGTAAAATCTCAATTTCATATGGACTTTCTTCTGCACAGCTGGTAAAATAATCAGAACTGTCAGAAGAGAGTAAAGCTTCCCGGATATGCGGGGAGCCAGAGACGGCAAGAGCGCGGAATCAGAATGATTGTGTTCCGATACAGTGAAAGATAGAATGAAGCTACAGAAAGGAAGCGTAAAAATGAGAAAAGCCGCCCTTCACAATTTGGGATGTAAGGTAAATGCTTATGAAACAGAGGCCATGCAGCAGATGCTTGAGGATGCAGGGTATGAGATTGTCCCCTTCCGGGAGGGGGCAGATGTGTATGTGATCAATACCTGCTCTGTCACGAATGTGGCAGATAAAAAGTCCAGGCAGATGCTCCACCGGGCTAAGAAGATGAATCCCTCAGCAGTGGTTGTGGCAGCAGGCTGCTACGTGCAGGCAGCAGGGGAAGAGCTGAAAAAGGATGAGGCAGTCGACCTTGTGATTGGGAACAACAGGAAAAAGGACCTGGTGGAGGTATTAGAGCGGTATTTTAATGAGCACGAAGGGACAGACGACATCATCGATATTGGAAAGACCAGTGAATATGAGAAGCTGCATATCAGAAAGATCGCCGATCACACGAGAGCCTTTATCAAGGTTCAGGACGGCTGCAACCAGTTCTGCAGCTACTGTATTATTCCATATACAAGAGGCCGCGTAAGGAGCCGTCCCATGGAGGATGTGGTGCAGGAGGTGGAGGCGCTGGCAGCCTCAGGATATAAGGAAATCGTGCTGACAGGCATCCATTTAAGCTCCTATGGGGCAGACTTTAAGAGGACGGCAGAGAATCCGGAGGCTGCGGCGGATCTGCTGTCTCTGATTGTCCGCCTTGACAGGATACCGGGAATCGAGAGAATCCGTCTGGGCTCTCTGGAACCCCGCATCATCACAGACGAGTTTGCAGAGACGCTTGCTGGACTGAAATCCTTCTGTCCCCATTTTCACCTCTCCCTTCAGAGCGGGTGCAATGAGACCTTAAAGCGTATGAACCGCCACTATACCACAGAGGATTACGAAGCCCGCTGTGAAATTCTGAGAAGATACTTTCATAACCCGGCAATCACCACAGATGTGATTGTGGGCTTCCCCCAGGAAACAGAGGAAGAGTTTGAGGAGACAAGGCAGTTTTTAAAGAGAATTCATTTTTACGAAATGCACATCTTTAAATATTCCAGGCGCGAGGGGACAAGGGCCGCTGTCATGGAAGGTCAGGTGCCGGAGCCAAAGAAGGCAGAAAGGAGCGACATTCTGCTTGCTCTGGAGGAACAGATGTCCCTGGAATACCGCAGAACATTTCTTGGAAAGGAAGAGGAAGTGCTCCTGGAAGAGAGAATCTCAGTGGACGGGGAGGACTACATGGTGGGCCATACCCGCCAGTATGTGAAAGCTGTGGTACCCTACAGAGAGGGCCTTAAAAATGTGACGGTCCGCGGCGTCATGGAGCGCATGGTGACGGATGAAATCCTGTTTCTCAGGGAAAAATAGGAAAAAACAGGGATGTCTTTTGTATCCGATCTGCACTGAGCTTTGCCAAATCTTTCCCTCTCAGGGAAGGAGTTGTCAAAAAATTAAGAAAGATTTTTCTTGCCGAATGGAATATTTTGGGTTAGAATAAATGAGAGTAGTTAAAGGACGTGAGTGATAACCATGGGTGATATGAGAAATACACAGTTTTTTAAAACAGTACAGGATGATACAAAGCTGGAAGTGAGCCAGGTTCTTGAGCAGGTGTACCGCGCGCTGACGGAGAAGGGGTACAATCCCATCAACCAGATTGTGGGATATATCATGTCGGGAGATCCGACCTACATTACCAGCCATAAGAGCGCCAGAAGCCTGATTGTGAAGGTAGAACGTGACGAAATTCTGGAAGAGCTGATGAAGAATTACGTGGAGACACGTCTGCGCTGATATATGTTTGAATCCAGAGACGGGATACAGGACGGGCAGGGATGGAGACCCAGTCCTGTGACTTTTGGCACAGAGAGGGAGCCGGTGCGCCGGATTGCTCTCACAGGAGAGATCTGCCCTGTCCCCTCGGCCTGGCAGTGTGCAGGGAAATCTGCCCGTTTTTTGAATGAGGGCGGCGCAGGCAGAAGAGGAGCGTACGTGAAGACAGAGTTCAAAACACCGGGCGATAGCCTAAGATGCAAAGAAAACTCCGGCGTATGCAGTGTACGGCAGAAAATAAAACAGGGAAGAGCAGGACAGTTGGCACCATGCCAGCTTGTTTTGTTATGGAGAAATATCAAATGAGAATTATGGGACTGGATTTTGGATCCAAGACTACAGGCGTGGCAGTCAGCGATCCCCTCGGTCTTACGGCCCAGGGCTTGGAGACCATTGTCAGGAAGGATGAGAATAAGCTGCGCCAGACCTGCGCGAGAATCGAGGAGCTGATCGAGGAATACCAGATTGAGGCCATCGTTTTAGGGTATCCTAAGAATATGAACAATACGGCAGGAGAGCGGGCGGAAAAGACAGAGAGCTTTAAGGAAATGCTGGAGCGGCGCACCGGAAAGCCAGTCATCCTGTGGGACGAGCGTCTGACTACCATCGCAGCAGAGCGCATGCTGATGGAAAGCGGCGTCCGCAGGGAAAACAGAAAGGCCGTGATCGACAAGGTGGCCGCTGCGCTGATTCTGCAGGGGTATCTCGACTCACAGAGACAGTAGGAAAAAGGGCCGGCAGACTGTAAAGAGAGCCGCAGGAGCTGAAAATCAGAATTTCAGAGCCGGGCCGGAAGAAAAAACGGAAAAATAAGGAACTTGAAAAATAAGGAAATCTGAAAAAACGGAAAGTCAGGGAGATAAGATGGAAAATATGTTTGATAAAATAGATGAGATTGAGAACAAGATCACGCTTCAGTCAGAAGAGGGGGAACCCATCGATTTTTATGTTCTTGAGGAAACAAAATTAAACGGGGAGAATTTCCTGTTAGTCACAGATTCTAAAGAGGGGGACGGAGACTGTTACCTTCTTAAGGATAAATCAAAACCAGAGGACGCCGAGGCGGTATATGAATTTGTAGAGGAGGACGGCGAGCTTGACTACCTCTCGAGAATTTTTAATGAACTGATGGGCGACATGGGAATTGAGATTGAATAAGACAGCGGAGGTGTAATTTATTTGAAAAAGGACACGAAAAACAACAAGGTAAAAATTATTCCTCTCGGAGGCCTGGAACAGATCGGAATGAACATGACGGCCTTCGAGTACGAGGACAGTATTATTGTAGTGGACTGCGGACTTGCCTTCCCGAGCGATGATATGCTGGGAATTGACCTGGTAATTCCGGATGTCACCTACCTGAAAAACAATATTGACAAGGTGAAGGGTTTTGTGATCACGCACGGACATGAGGATCACATCGGCGCCCTGCCCTACGTGCTGAAGGATGTTCCGGCGCCGGTATACGGGACGAAGCTGACTATCGGGCTGATTGAGCATAAACTGAAAGAGCACAATATGCTGCGCACCATTAAGAGAAAGGTGGTTAAACACGGACAGTCCATCAATCTGGGATGCTTCCGCGTGGAGTTCGTAAAGACCAATCACAGTATCGTGGATGCATCCGCGCTGGCTATTTTCACACCGGCGGGCATCATCGTCCACACGGGAGACTTCAAGATCGACTATACGCCTGTATTCGGAGAGCCGGCTGACCTTCAGAGGTTTGCGGAGCTTGGAAAGAAGGGCGTTCTGGCGCTCATGTGCGACAGCACCAATGCGATCCGCCCGGGCTTTACCATGTCGGAGCGCACAGTAGGCAAAACCTTTGACGCGATCTTTGCGGAGCATCAGAATAACCGCATCATCGTGGCGACCTTCGCTTCCAACGTGGACCGTGTACAGCAGATTATCAGCTCTGCCTGCAAATACGGCAGGAAGGTGGTGATCGAGGGCCGAAGCATGGTCAATGTGATCGGGACAGCCAGCGAGCTGGGCTACATTGACATACCGGAGGGAACGCTGATTGACATCGAGCATCTGAAAAATTACAGACCGGAGGATACGGTTCTGATTACCACGGGAAGCCAGGGCGAGTCCATGGCTGCCCTTTCCAGAATGGCGGCAAACCTCCACAGAAAGGTTTCCATTATGCCGGGGGATGTAGTGATCTTAAGTTCCACACCGATTCCGGGCAACGAGAAGGCCGTATCCAGAGTGATCAATGAGCTGTCCATGAAGGGGGCAGAGGTGATCAACCAGGATACCCACGTTTCAGGACATGCCTGTCAGGAGGAGATCAAGCTCATCTACTCCCTGGTGCGTCCGAAGTTTGCGATCCCGGTTCACGGCGAGTACCGCCATCTGATGGCTCAGAAGAAGCTGGCCGAGTCTATGGGAATTCCCAAGGAGAACGTGATTATCATGTCCTCCGGCGATGTGATAGAGATTGGAGAAGAGGGATATAAGACGGTTGATCACGTGCAGGCAGGCGGAATCCTGGTGGACGGACTGGGAATCGGCGATGTGGGAAATATTGTCCTGAGAGACCGCCAGAATCTGGCGCAGAACGGCATTATTGTGGTTGTGCTGACCCTGGAAAAATACAGCAATCAGCTTCTCGCAGGGCCTGATATCGTCTCAAGAGGCTTTGTCTATGTGAGAGAGTCTGAGGACCTGATGGACGAGGCCCAGGCAGTTGTGGACGCAGCTGTTCAGGACTGCTTAAAGCGCCATGTAAGCGACTGGGGCAAGATTAAGAATATTATCCGCGACAGCTTAAGTGATTTCCTCTGGAAGAGAATGAAGAGAAATCCGATGATCCTTCCGATTATCATGGAAGTATAGGCGTCTGTAGGAATTGCCGTGCAAAAGACAGCCGGAGCACCGCAGCGGGCTGTAATTAGACAGCCGGGCGGGACTGCCGGGCAGATGACTGCGAGGAAGTGAGATATGAGCCGTACAACGAGGGAAATCAACCGGGTGACGGGAACTGTGATTAATGTATCGCTGAAGCTGATTCTGCTGGCCCTTGTGTGCATCCTGATGTATGAGGGGGTCACCAGAGGATACAGCTTCGGCCACGAAATTTTCGACCCGACTCCTATGGAAAGCGGGGAGGGAACTGCAAAGCAGGTGACGGTGGAGGACGGCATGTCCGTCATGGAAACGGGAAGGCTCCTGGAGGAAAAAGGGCTGATACAGGACGCGTACGTCTTTCTGATCGAATCCATCCTCTATGAATATGAGATCCAGCCGGGTACCTATACCTTCCGCACCACCCAGACTTCCATGGAGATTTTACAGATGCTGAGCGAGGGGCCAAAGGCAGAGGAAACGGGAGAGGAGGAGGCATCATGATCGTAAATGAGCGGATCACCTCCTATCTTCACTCCCTGGATCAGGGAAACGGCGCCCTTCTCGACTCAATCGAGGAGGAGGCAGTGAGGGGCCGTGTTCCCATTATCAGGAAGGAAACGGCGGCTCTCTTAAAGACCTTAGTGGCCATGAAACGCCCGGAAAATATCCTGGAGGTGGGAACAGCGGTGGGGTACTCTGCCCTGCTGATGAGCCGCGTGATGCCTGAGGACTGCCATATCACAACCATAGAAAAATATGAAAAGCGCCTTCCGGTGGCCAGGGATAATTTCAGAAAGGCCGGCATGGAGGACAGGATTACTCTTCTGGAAGGGGATGCGGAGGAATTTCTGCAGACTCTGAAGGGGCCGTACGATTTTATCTTTATGGATGCAGCCAAGGGCCAGTACCTTCACTGGCTGCCTATGATACTGAGGCTGCTTCCCCAGGGAGGCGTGCTGGTTTCCGACAATGTACTTCAGGACGGAGATCTGATTGAGTCGCGATACGCGGTGGAGCGAAGAAACAGAACGATTCACGCCAGGATGCGGGAGTATCTGTACACACTGACCCATATGGAGGAGTTTGAGACCTCTGTGATCCCCATCGGTGACGGGGTGACGGTCAGCGTAAAGCGGCGGCAGGGGGCAGAACCGGTGCACCCGGAGGCTTTGAAACGAAATGAAAATGAATCAGAGGAAAAATAGATGAGAAAACGGGAGCTTTTAATTCCGGCCGGAAGTCTGGATGTGCTGAAAACAGCTGTTATTTACGGGGCTGACGCCGTCTACATCGGAGGCGAGGCCTTCGGACTTCGGGCAAAAGCGAAAAATTTTACAACTGAGGATATGAAAGAGGGAATTGCCTTTGCCCACGAGCGGGGGGGGAAGGTCTATGTCACAGCCAATATTCTGGCTCACAATGAGGATCTGGCAGGTGTGGAGCAGTATTTTGAGGAGCTTAGGGAAATCAGGCCGGATGCCCTCATTATCTCCGATCCGGGAGTCTTTGCCATTGCGAGAAGGATTCTGCCGGACATGGAGATCCATATCAGCACCCAGGCCAACAATACGAACTACGAAACCTTCCTGTTCTGGTACGGGCTCGGGGCAAAGCGGGTGGTAACGGCCAGGGAGCTCTCCCTTGAGGAGATCCGCCAGATCCGTGACAGGATCCCAGAGGATATGGAAATCGAGAGCTTCATCCATGGAGCCATGTGCATTTCCTACTCCGGCCGCTGCCTCTTAAGCAACTATTTTGTCGGAAGAGATGCCAACCAGGGAGCCTGCACCCATCCCTGCCGCTGGAAATATTCGGTGGTGGAGGAAACGAGGCCGGGAGAGTACCTTCCGGTCTATGAAAATGAGAGGGGAACCTTTATTTTCAACTCCAAGGATCTGTGCATGATTGAGCATATTCCGGAGATGATTGAGGCGGGCATTGACAGCTTCAAGATTGAGGGGCGGATGAAGACGGCTCTCTATGTGGCCACAGTGGCCCGCACCTACAGAAAGGCCATTGACGATTACCTGGAAAGCCCGGAAAAATACCGGGAAAATATGGAGTGGTACAAGGCTGAGATTGGAAAATGTACCTACCGTGAATTTACGACGGGATTTTATTTCCACAAGCCAGAATCAGACGCCCAGATTTATGACAGCAACACCTATGTGAAAAACTACACCTACATCGGAACGGTGGAGGAAGTCTGCGGGGACGGCAGCTTCCTCATGGAGCAGAAAAACAAGTTTTCAGTGGGAGAATCCATCGAAATTATGAAGCCGGACGGGCGGAATATCCCTGTTTCAGTGGAAGAGATCTGCGATGAGGAGGGTGTGCAGATGGAAAGCGCGCCTCACCCAAAACAGAGGCTTAAGGTAAGGCTTTCTGTTTCACCGGAGCCGTATGATATTTTGAGAAGAAGCGAACATAATGAGGATGAAGAGGGAAGGACACAGGCCGGCCAGTAGCCGGTTTCTGAGCCGCTCTCATCCGGCTTGGGGGATGCGAAATGGCAGGACTGCCGGTTTTGCACCCCTTTTTTACCCATTTGAAGGAAGGCGTCCCGGAACGGACGGCAGGGAAACGAAGGAGGAAGGATCATGACCGTGATACTGGAAGCGGCGGCAGGGCTCTGCCTTTTATATTATGGAGGGATTGTGCTTTCCACAGGATTTTCTGTCTCATTTTCCCTGTTCTGGCCGTTTTGTGCGGCGCTCTTTGGATTTCTGGCCGCCGGCAGACACTATTATCTGAATCACAGGGAAGAGATTCCCGTCTGGCCTTTGGTGTCGGCGGTGACAGTTCTGGGGGCGGCTGCAGCTGTGATTGCTGTGGTTTTGGTGCTCATCGGAACAGGAATTTTAACCTCCACCAAAAAGAGCATGGATTATGTCATTGTGCTGGGAGCAAAGGTAAATGGAACTGAGCCCAGCAATTCTCTCAAAAAGAGGCTCGATCGGGCGATTGACTATGCGGAGAACAACCCCAATACCTTTCTGGTGCTGTCCGGCGGGCAGGGGAAGGACGAGGAGATCGCGGAGGCAGAGGTCATGTATGAGTATCTGAGGTACAACGGTGTGCCGGAAACCCAGCTTCTTTTGGAAACCCGCTCTACTAATACCAGGGAGAATATCAGGTACAGCCTGGAGGTTATCCGCAGCCAGGAGCAGTGGAAGGAAAGGGTGTTCCAGCAGATTTTCAAGGAGGTGGGGGAGAATGCCTACGCACCCGGCGACGAGCTGGATTCCATTCACATCGGCATTCTGACCAGTGATTTTCACCTGTTTCGGGCCAAGGCAATCGCGAAGAAACAGGGGGTCAGAAATGTCTATGGAATTTCGGCTCCGTCCGATCCGCTTCTGATTCCGAATCTGTGGCTCCGCGAGTGCTTTGCCATATTAAAAGACAAATTTATGGGAAATATATAAATGAAAATAAACGCGATGTATATAAACGGCGATCAGACAATAAAAATAGCTCATAAAAATGACTCATAAAAGTGATTCATAAGAAGGCAAATAAATCAGGAAAGGAAGATAGCATGAAAAAAGTCAGTGAGTTGGAGGCATACCGCCTCATAACTGAAAAGCAGGTAAAAGAGCTGAACTCAGAAGGGTATATTCTGGAGCACAAAAAGACGGGTGCCAGAATGTTCCTTCTGTCCAATGACGATGAGAACAAGGTATTCTGCATCGGCTTCAGGACTCCTCCGGCAGACAGCACGGGAGTTGCCCATATCCTGGAGCACAGTGTACTCTGCGGTTCTGAAAAATTCCCCGTAAAGGATCCCTTTGTGGAGCTGGTGAAGGGTTCCCTGAACACCTTCCTGAATGCTATGACCTATCCGGACAAGACGGTTTACCCGGTGGCCAGCTGCAATGAGAAGGATTTCCAGAACCTGATGGACGTCTACATGGACGCTGTGCTTCACCCAAATATCTATCGTGAGGAAAAGATCTTCCGCCAGGAGGGCTGGCATTACGAGATGGAGACAGAGGACAGTCCTTTAACTTTAAACGGAGTGGTTTACAATGAGATGAAGGGAGCCTTTTCCTCCCCGGAGAGTGTTCTGGATCGGTATACGAGAAACGTCCTGTTTCCGGACACCTGCTACGGCAATGAGTCCGGCGGCGATCCGGCGGTGATCCCGCAGCTTTCCTATGAGGAATTTTTAAACTTCCACAGAACCTATTACCATCCCTCCAACAGCTACATCTACCTCTACGGAGATATGGATATGGCAGAGAAGCTGGAATGGCTGGACCGGGAGTACCTGTCCAAGTACGACAGACAGCCGGCAGACTCAGAGATCAGGAAACAGAAGGCCTTTGACGCGCCGGTAGAGAGGGAGATTTTCTATCCCATCACAGAGGGTGAGTCAGGGGAGCATGCAACCTACCTTTCTGTCACATCCCTGGCGGGAGAGGGACTGAATCCCATCCACTATCTGGCCTTCCAGGTGCTGGAGTATGTCCTCATCGACGCCCCCGGAGCGCCCCTAAAGACAGAGCTTCTGAATGCGGGAATCGGACAGGATATTCTCGGAGGATATGAAAACGGAATTCTGCAGCCCTATTTCTCCGTTATCGCAAAGGATGCAGACAGAGACCAGAAGGGCGAGTTTCTGGCCGTAGTGGAGGGAACGCTGCGCAGACTGGCCGATCAGGGGCTGAATCAGAAGAGCCTGCTTGCGGGAATCAACTACTATGAGTTCCGCTGCAGGGAGGCAGACTTCGGTTCTGCGCCAAAAGGGCTTATGTACGGCCTTCAGTGCCTGGACAGCTGGCTCTACGGCGGAGATCCGCTGATGCATCTGGAGTACGGGGAGAGCTTTGACTTCCTCAAAAAAGCGGCGAAAGAGGGATATTTTGAGGAGCTGATCCGGACGTATCTTCTGGACAATCCTTCCTCAGCTGTGGTCCTGGTAAGTCCGAGAAAAAATATGACCGCAGAGGAGGACAGGAAGCTGGCAGAGCGGCTGGCTGCCTACAGGGAGAGCCTGACAGATGAGGAGAGGGCCCATATTGTCAGGGCTACCAGGGAGCTTAAGGAGTATCAGGATACCCCGTCCCCCAAGGAGGATCTGGAGAAGATTCCTCTGCTTCGCAGGGAGGACATCGAGAGGGAACCGGAGAGACTGGTGTTAAGCGTCAGGGAGGAAGAGGGAACGAAGGTGCTGTTCCACGACCTGTTCACCTCAGGGATCGGGTATCTGCGCCTTCTCTTTGACACCAGCCGTGTTCCTGCAGAGGATATGGCCTATGTGGGGCTTTTGAAATCCGTTCTCGGCTATGTGAGTACGGAGAACTACAGCTACAGCGAGCTGGCAGACGAGATTAACTTAAACAGCGGCGGCGTAAACTTCAGCGTGCTCTCCTACCCTTCACTGGAAAACAGCGATGATTTTACCGGAATGTTTGCAGCCAGCGTGAGAGTCCTCTGCGAGAAGCTGGATTTCGGATTCTCCATTCTGGGAGAGATTCTGAAAACCTCTGTGTTTGACGATACAAAGCGCCTGTCAGAGATCATCAACGAGACAAAATCCAGGGCACAGATGCGGTTAAACGCTTCCGGCCATTCGGCGGCAGTGACGAGGGGTACGTCCTACTTTTCCGCGGCCTCTGCCTACAATGATGTGACAGGCGGAATCGCCTACTACCAGTTCTTAGAGGACCTGGCCAGGAATTTCGAGGAGAAGAAGGAGGAGATTGCCGGAAAGCTCAGAAAAACGGCAGAAAGACTCTTTACCTCTGACAATATGACGGTGAGCTTTACGGCAGACAGCAAAGGGTATGAGAAGATGAAGGCCCCTCTGAAACAGCTGAAGGAAATGCTTCCTGAAACAGGAGGGGAGAGATATTCCTTTACTGCTGCAAAGGAAAACAGGAATGAGGGCTTTATGACCTCCTCCCAGGTCAACTATGTGGCCAGATGCGGCACCTTTGCCGGAAGCGGATACAGATACACGGGAGCCTTAAAGACCTTAAAGGTAATTCTCGGCTATGACTATCTGTGGCTGAATGTCCGCGTCAAGGGAGGAGCCTACGGCGTGATGAACGGAGCGGGCAGGACAGGAGAGGGATATTTCGTTTCCTACCGGGATCCAAACCTCAGAGAGACGGACAGAGTCTACGAGGGAATTGTCAAATATCTGGAGGAATTTGACGCCGATGAGAGAGATATGACGAAATACGTCATCGGAACTATCAGTGACCTGGATGTTCCCCTTCTTCCACAGTATAAGGGAAGCAAGGCAGATTCCGCCTATTTCTCCAAAGTTACTGACGAGATGCTGAAGAAAGAGCGGGAGGAAATCCTGAATGTGACAAAGGAAGACATTCGCGCTCTGGCTCCGATTATCCGGCAGATCTTAAATACAGGCAGCTTCTGCGTGATCGGAAATGCGGAGAAGATTCAGGCGGAGAGAGAAATGTTCGGAGAGATAAAAAATCTGTTTAACTGACAAAACGGACAAAGGAGAAATCATGGAGCAGAAATTTAAATCGGGCTTTGTGACGCTGATCGGACGGCCCAATGTGGGAAAATCCACCCTCATGAACCATCTGATCGGGCAGAAAATTGCCATCACATCGGATAAGCCCCAGACCACGAGAAACAGGATCCAGACGGTCTACACGGATGAGAGGGGACAGATTATTTTCCTGGATACCCCGGGAATCCACAAGGCGAAAAACAAGCTGGGAGAATATATGGTGAGTGTGGCTGAGCACACCCTTAAGGAGGTGGACGTCATTCTCTGGCTGGTGGAGCCCACCACCTTCATCGGAGCCGGGGAACGCCACATTGCGGAGCAGCTAAAGAAGGTGAAAACGCCGGTGATCCTGGTGATCAACAAGACGGATACCATCAAAAACAAGGAAGATATTCTCACCTTTATCGCGGCCTATAAGGATATATGCGAGTTTGCCGAGATCATTCCGGCCTCAGCCCTGAAGGAGAAAAATATTGACGCCGTGAAGGACTGTATTTTTAAATACCTGCCGGAGGGACCTCAGTTCTATGACGAGGATACGGTGACGGATCAGCCCATACGCCAGATTGCCGCAGAGCTGATCCGGGAGAAGGCTCTGCGGATGCTGGACGACGAGATCCCCCACGGGATCGCCGTGACCATCGAGCGGATGACAGAGCGGAAAAACGGGATGATCGATATTGAGGCCACCATTGTCTGCGAGAGGGATTCCCACAAGGGAATTATCATCGGAAAAGGCGGAAGCATGTTAAAGAAAATTGGGACTGCCGCCAGGATGGAGATTGGCAATCTGATGGACACCCAGGTAAACTTAAAGCTCTGGGTAAAGGTCAGAAAGGAGTGGAGAGACAGCGATCTCTTCATGAAGAATTACGGATATAATCCGAAGGATATTTAGTGTGCCGTAAGCCCGGAGCTGACTTTTTTGCATTTCAGGGCGAAGAGGAAGGAGGTGAAAAAACGTGCGGGAACTCATTCAGGCCACAGGGATGGTGATCAGTGCCTCTCCGGTGGGGGACTATGACAAGCGTCTGGTCATTCTGACAAAGGAGAGGGGAAAGATCACCTGCTTTGCGAGAGGGGCCAAGCGGGCGGCCAGCCAGCTGCGGGCTCCGTGCAGGCCGTTTGTGTTCGGCGTTTTTTCACTGTCAGAGGGGAGGGACGCCTATAACCTCTATGGGGCGGAGGTGGAAAACTACTTTGATGAGCTGGCGTCAGATATGGAGTGCGCCTGCTACGCCTCCTACTTTGCGGAGTTTGCGGGATATTACGGCCGTGAGAACGTGGATGAGTCAGAGACCATCCGCCTTCTCTACCAGTCGTTCCGGGCGCTTTTAAAGCCGGCGATTCCAAACAGGCTGGTGAGGCGCATCTTTGAGCTGAGGCTCATGGCTATCCAGGGGGAGTACCGGGAGGCGCCTGACAGAAAGATCAGCGACTCCGCCCTCTATGCCTGGCAGTTTGTGATCTCCACGCCTATTGAAAAGCTGTATACCTTTCTTCTGACCGAACCGGTGTTTGAGGAATTTGCCCGCTGTGTGGAGGACAACAAGAGAAGGTATGTGGACAGGGAATTCCGGTCACTGGAAATTCTCCGGGTGGTTACATAGACGGCTGCCGGCGATTGCAGAAAATCTGTGCAGGATATTGAAAATATGGAATAAAACGGGTATACTAAAACAATATTGCAGCAAAGTGCGGGAACAGGCCGGCTTGCTGCGAAGATTGCAGGAGGGCAGAATATGAAAAAAGCCAGGCTGATGCTTGCGGCTGCGGCCGCGGGGATTCTTCTGGCCGGATGCTCGGCCGGCGGCGCAGGCTCCTTCTCACCGGACAGGAGCTGTGTCTATATCACCTCCGACGGTGATATAAAGAGCGCGCTGGTCCTGGAAACAGAGGAAACCTTTGAGGCAGATGCAGATGAGCTTAGGGAGTTTCTGGAATCGGCGGTAGAGCGGTTCAATGAAAAGACCGGCGGCTCAGAGGGGGAGGAAGTCCCCGTATCTCTTGATTCCTGTTCTGTGCAGGACGGGGAAATGACAGCCGTATTCGGTTACAGGAGCGCGGCGGATCTGATTGCATTCAGACAGAGTGATGAAAATGAGGACACCAGCAATTCCTTTACATCCATAGAGGTGAAAAGCGCGGCGGATGCGGGAACGGCCGGCTGGCTGGCCGGAGAGTTTCAGACCGCGGACGGAAAGGCAGTGTCAGGCCTTGATATTACAAAGGAGCAGAAGGCTCTGGCGGTCAATGTCCAGGGCGGCGGTGTTCTGGAAACAGAAGGGCAGGTGCTCTATATGAGTAACGGTGTGGAAACAATCAGCGACACAGCAGTGACAGTTCCGGAGGGACAGACATCAGTTGTCGTGTTTACAACAAAATAGCGCAGAAATAGGAGGATTCATTATGGAAAAGACGATGGAGAAGATTGTAGCGCTGGCGAAGTCCAGAGGATTTGTGTACCCGGGCTCCGAGATTTACGGCGGCCTTGCCAACACCTGGGACTATGGAAACCTGGGTGTTGAGCTTAAAAACAATGTAAAAAAAGCCTGGTGGCAGAAATTCGTGCAGGAGAGTCCATACAATGTGGGCGTTGACTGCGCCATTCTGATGAACTCCCAGACATGGGTGGCTTCCGGCCACTTAGGCGGCTTCTCCGATCCGCTGATGGACTGCAAGTCCTGCAAGGAGAGATTCCGCGCCGACAAGCTGATTGAGGACTACATGGCTGCCAACAATATCGAGATGGAGGGCTCCGTGGACGGATGGTCCCAGGAGGAGATGAAGCAGTATATTGACGATCACAATATCTGCTGCCCAAGCTGCGGCAAGCATGATTTTACAGACATCCGTCAGTTCAACCTGATGTTCAAGACCTTCCAGGGCGTAACGGAGGATGCGAAGAATACTGTATATTTAAGACCGGAGACTGCTCAGGGTATTTTTGTAAACTTTAAGAATGTTCAGAGAACCTCCAGAAAGAAGATCCCCTTCGGCATCGGCCAGATCGGAAAATCCTTCCGAAACGAGATTACTCCAGGAAACTTTACCTTCCGCACCAGAGAGTTTGAGCAGATGGAGCTGGAATTTTTCTGCGAGCCAGGCACGGATCTGGAGTGGTTTGCATACTGGAAGGAATTCTGCATCAACTGGTTAAAGACTCTTGGAATCAAGGATGACGAGATGCGCGCGAGAGATCACTCTCCGGAGGAGCTCTGCTTCTACAGCAAGGCAACCACAGACCTGGAGTTCCTGTTCCCCTTCGGCTGGGGTGAGCTCTGGGGAATTGCCGACAGAACTGATTACGACCTGACCCAGCACCAGAATACCTCCGGCCAGGATATGACCTACTTTGACGATGAGAAGAAGGAGAAATATATTCCTTATGTTATTGAGCCGTCACTGGGAGCTGACCGCGTGACACTGGCCTTCCTCTGCTCCGCCTACGACGAGGAGGAGATCGGAGAGGGAGATGTGAGAACCGTGCTTCACTTCCATCCGGCCATCGCTCCGGTCAAGATCGGCGTGCTGCCTCTGTCCAAGAAGTTAAACGAGGGCGCAGAGAAGGTTTATGCAGAACTCTCCAAGTATTACAACTGCGAGTTTGACGACAGAGGAAACATCGGAAAGAGATACAGAAGACAGGACGAGATCGGAACTCCGTTCTGCGTAACCTACGACTTTGACTCTGAGACAGACGGTGCAGTGACTGTCAGGGATCGCGATACCATGGAGCAAGTGAGAATCCCGATTGCAGAGCTGAAGAACTATTTTGAGGATAAGTTCCGCTTCTAAGCGGTGAGGTCTGTCTGCCTGGTCTGTCAGAAAGACAGCCAGTGAGACAACAGAAAAAAAGGAAAGAGCGTGCCGCTCAACCATCAATTACATCATAGAATTGATGGCTGAGCGGCATTTTTGCGTGCATTTCTCCCAGTCTGCTGCAGTCATCTCCCAATCTCCCATATGGCTGAACAGAAAATAATACTTTTTGCTCTCACTTAAAGCTGACTTAAGTTTTTTAAAGCTGATTTAAGTTTGACTCTGTAAGATAGTAAAAAATAAGAAATCACAGTTTCTGCCCCGGAGCCGGAACACTCTGAGCGGCAGAGAAGAAAGATGGAGAAGACAGAGAGACAGGATGGTGAAGAGATGAACAGACAGTGCATAGCAGGTTTTATGGCGGTGGTATCGGCAGCTTCCGTATTGACTCCCATAACCGCGGAGGCGTCGTCCAATTACAGTATGAGAAAAAAAGTGGTGGTGGCCGCCGGGATTATGCGGGAGACCTCTGACGACAGCGCTCCGGTTACAAGGGCGCAGTTTGCCGAGATGCTGGTCAAGGCATCCACCCTCAGAAGCAGCGTCAGCGGGGACAACAATGTTTCGGTTTTTGCAGATGTGGACCGGAACAGCGAGTATGCCTCCTATATCAGAGTGACGGCAGAGCAGGGATGGATGAGCGGCTATCTGGGAGGAAACTTCAGGCCGGATCAGCCTGTCACCATGCAGGAGGCCGTGGGTGCTGTCCTGATGCTTCTGGGATATACGGATGAAGATTTTTCGGGAAATATCATGTCAAACAGAATGGCGAAGGCTACGTATCTGGAGCTGGACGACGGAATCGGAAAGGCGGCGGCCAACAGCCTGGACCGGTATGACTGTGTGAATCTGTTTTACAACCTGCTTAAGACAAACAAAAAAGAGTATGAGGGACAGGAGGAGACAAGCAGCACGGTATACGCTTCCGTTCTCGACTTTTCCCTCACCTCAGACGGAGAGATCAATCCGCTGGAGGCGCTGGAGAGCAAGCTGAAAGGCCCTTACGCCATGGCAGACAGAACTTTTGCCGGGATCCTGCCCTTTTCCACCTCAAAGGCCTCCTTCTACCTGGACGGTGAATCGGCTTCCAGGGATGATATTGAGGAGGAGGCAGTTGTCATTTACTACAACTCCGCGACACGGGCCGTATACGGATACTCAGAGAGCGGAAACGGCCAAAGAGGAGCGACGGAGGGAGAGCTGGAGGCAGTTTACTACAGCTCCTCCGATGTGATGATTCCCACCTCCATTGTAGTGGATGGGACGGAGTACGAGCTGGCCACCTCTGATATGCAGTTCGCATTTTCCGTCTATGGAGAGCTGGAGATAGGAGATACCATAACGGTTATCTGGGAGAATAAAAACAGTTCTGATTCTGAGGATGAGGACAGTCTGGAATATCAGCTGATTGACTATATTGACTAGCAGGAGCGTGGAGTGGAATGAAACAGTTAGTTCCCAAGCAAATGAAAATGCGGATTCGAAAGAACTGGAAGAGAATTGCCGCCGTGTCCGGACTGATTCTGGCAGCAGCCGTCCTCTCTGCGGTCTGGAAATTATCGGAGAGCGGGGAAACAGAGGAAAGCGCAGTCAGCACAGGGAAGGTGACGAGACAGGACATTGTTTCTACCCTTTCGGCGTCAGGGACTCTCGAGCCAAAGGACACCTACAGCATTACCTCCATGGCGGAGGGGGAGGTGGTGGAAGCCTCCTTTGAGGAAGGAGATCAGGTGACGGAAGGGCAGGTGCTCTACCGGATCGACGCTTCGTCTATGGAGTCCAGGCTCCAGTCCGCCTCCAATGATGTGGAGCGGGCCCAGGACAGCTATGACACGGCTGTGAGCGATTACAATGAGGCGGCCTCCAGGTACAGCGGAAATACCTACAAAGCAGAAAAGGCAGGATACATAAAAACTCTGTACATTGAGGCGGGGGATAAAGTGTCCTCCAACACCCAGATTGCAGACATCTATAATGACAGTGTAATGAAAGTGAGGATACCATTTTTAAACACAGAGGCGGCTCAGATCCCAGAGGGAGCCCAGGCGGTTCTGACGCTGAGCAGTACCGCAGAACAGATTTCCGGTACTGTCACAGGGGTCAGCAGTATGGATGAGGCGCTCACAGGAGGGAGGCTGATCCGATATGTCACCATAGAGGTGGAAAATCCGGGAGGCCTGAGCAGTTCGGTAGCGGCCACTGCCCAGGTGGGGGAATTTTATTCCAGCGGAGACGGAACATTTGAGCCGTCCGTGGACACGGTGCTGGTGGCAGATCTGCCTCAGAGTGTGGAGGTGGCGGGACTGCTGGTGCAGGAGGGCGACCTTGTGAGCGTGGGAACCCCTCTTTTCTCCATGACCTCTGATTCGGCAAAGAAGCTCCTGCAGTCCTACAAGGATTCCATGGATACGGCCCAGTCACAGCTTGAATCCGCTCAGTCCAGCCTGGATTCCACTCAGGAAAGCTATGATGATTACACAATCACAGCGCCAATATCCGGGACGGTCATCACAAAGAGCGTCAAGGTGGGAGACAAGATTCAAAACGGCTCCAGCGCCTCCACTCTGGCGGTGATCTATGATCTCTCCGCACTGACCTTCCAGATGAATATTGACGAGCTGGATATCAGTCAGGTGGAGGAAGGGCAGGAGGTGGAGATTCAGGCAGATGCCTTTGAGGGGGAAACCTTCAGCGGGACAGTGACGAATGTGAGTATGGAGGGGACCAGCTCCAACGGTGTGACCTACTATCCTGTCACCGTCACGCTAAATGAGTCAGGAAGTCTTCTTCCCGGCATGAATGTGGATGGGACAATTATCACAGCTTCGGCAGAACAGGTCCTTTCAGTACCCTCCGGCGCCCTGCAGAGGGGGAATGCAGTCTATGTGAAGGACGACAGTGCAGAGGAATCCCAGGGTCCTGTTCCGGCAGGCTTTAAGCAGGTTCAGGTGGAAACGGGGCTTATCAGCTCTGACTATGTGGAGATTGTCTCCGGTGATCTGGAAGAAGGAGATGAGGTCTATGTATCCTCTGATACCCAGGAGAGCGCTCAGCAGCCGGCAGATGTACCGGGAGGAATGAACGGTATGGGCGGAGGCGGCTTTGAGGGAGGCGGCATGGAAGGCGGCCCTGGCGGCGGCAGGCAGAGATAGAGGAAGCAGGCCGGACATGGCATGGCAGAAGAAAGGTGCGCAAAGATGGACAGAGTACCGTTAATTGAACTGAGAAATATCTATAAAATCTATCAGATGGGCAGCACAGAGGTGAGAGCCAACGATGGGATCAGTCTGAACATTTACAGAGGAGAGTTTGTGGCGATCGTGGGGAAATCAGGAAGCGGGAAATCCACTCTGATGAACATTATAGGAGCTCTCGATGTGCCTACAGAAGGGGAATATTTTCTGGGAGGGGAGGACGTGTCACATATGAGTGACGATCAGCTGGCTGAGATAAGGAATAAAACCATAGGATTTATCTTCCAGCAGTACAACCTGCTGCCAAAAGACAGCCTTCTGGAAAATGTGGAGCTGCCCCTCCTCTATGCCGGTGTCCCAAAGGAAGAGCGAAGACAGCGGGCCATGCAGGCTCTTAGGCGGGTGGGACTGGAGGATAAGTGGAAGAACAGGCCGAAACAGCTTTCAGGAGGACAGCAGCAGAGAGTATCCATCGCCAGAGCCCTGGCCGGGAACCCTTCTCTGATTCTGGCCGATGAGCCTACCGGTGCGCTGGACTCAAGGACCAGCCGGGAAGTGCTGGATTTTCTGAAGGAGCTGAACCAGGAGGGAAATACTATTGTGATTATCACTCATGACAGCTCTATCGCCCTGGAGGCTAAGCGGGTGGTGCGGATTAAAGACGGAAAAATAAATTTTGACGGGGATGTGAAAGAATATGCGGCAGTCCTTTCATCTGGCGATAAAAAGTATATGGAGCAATAAGATGCGCTCTGCTCTGACCATGCTTGGAATCATCATCGGAGTGGCCGCTGTGATTATTCTGGTCGGTCTGGTCAACGGGCAGATGTCCTATATGACGGAGAGCTTTTCTGATATGGGAACGGATCAGGTTACGGTGAATCTGGTGAATTTGAGCACCCGCTCTGTATCGGATGAGGAGATGTATGAGTTTTACGAGGAAAACAGGGAGTATTTCGGGGAAATGTCCCCTTCCGTATCTGTTCAGGGAACTGTCAAGGCGGGGAATGACTCGTTTACCTCCACCTCCGTCACAGGAGTCAGTGAGGAGTTCCTGGATCTGAAGCATCAGGAACTTGCAGCAGGGCGGTTTATCCAGTATTCGGATCTGATTTCCAGGCAGAAGATCTGCGTTATCGGAAGCTATCTGGCCCAGGAACTGTACGGGGGCAGCGACAGGGCTTTAGGTGAAACAATCAAGGTCAACGGGGAGGCCTATGAGATTGTGGGCTGTGTTGAACGGCAGGCAGGAGAGGGGGAAGAGATGGAGGAAGGAGGGAGCGATGATACCCTTTACCTGCCCTACACCACAGCAGTGAAGCTGGCCAGAAACGGTCAGATCAACACCTACCTGTTTACGGTCCGGGACACAGGCAGTACAGATACGGTTCGGGAGCTGTTCGACCGCTTTCTCTACCCGGTTTTTAAGGATGAGGATCTCTACTCCATAACTTTTATGAGTGAGATGCTGGATTCACTGAATTCCATGATTGCCATGATGTCTCTGCTGGTAGGCGGGATCGCCGGAATCTCTCTGCTGGTAGCCGGAGTGGGCGTCATGAATATTATGCTGGTGTCCGTGACAGAGCGGACCAGGGAGATCGGGATCCGAAAGTCCCTGGGGGCGAAGCGAAGAACCATTATGCAGCAGTTTGTGATGGAGGCTGCTGTCACGAGCTCTATTGGCGGGCTTCTGGGAATCGGGCTGGGGTGTACCTTAACGGGCTGGATTGGAAAGCTGATGGGGATGGAGGCAGTCCCCACGCCTGCTTCCATCCTGGTATCCTTCGGCGTCTCTATGGGAATCGGGCTTCTGTTCGGCTATATGCCGGCCAGCCGGGCTGCCAGGCTGAACCCCATCGATGCCCTCAGAAGCGATTAGGAGGAGGGCGTGCGCCCTATAAAATCAAAAGGAGAGATGCGTCTTCGTGAGCAAGCTCCCGCGCCGCATCTCTGTCTGTGATTTTGCAGGAGACTTTTAGGGAGCAGTTAAGCCATGCCATTCATCATTTGACGGAGGAATTGAAAAGAGGAAGTGTCAGGCCACGCCCGTCAAATGATTCATGAGGGCGTGCGCCCTATAAAATCAAAAGGAGAGATGCGTCTTCGTGAGCAAGCTCCCGCGCCGCATCTCTCCTTTTGATTTTGCATGGCTTAACTGTACAAAATTTGGAAAGATTTGAAGAAACCCCCTTTACTACTTACAAGTTTATGTTATAATATTCACGAAAGACAGGCTGATGACAAGCGCATATCTAAGAAACTGTCAGGCCGGACAGAATTTGCCGCAAAAACGGCCCGCTGCAGGCGGGATTTGTTGTTCTTCTGCTTATTTGGGGAGGTGCAGGAAGGCTGGCTCTGTTCGGAGTTCCGGGCTGAGGGCTTTTTAGGCATGCGCTTGTGAGGGCGCATCGGGGCATTTTCCGCCGGGAGATGTCCCCGGCGGTAACAGTCCGTCTTACAATTTAAGCGGGGAAACCTGCAAAACAATAGGAGGAATACAACTTATGGCAAAGAAATGGGTTTATTTGTTCAGCGAAGGCAATGCCACGATGAGAAACCTGTTAGGTGGCAAGGGCGCTAACCTGGCTGAGATGACAAACTTAGGCCTTCCTGTACCGCAGGGCTTTACGATCACAACAGAAGCCTGCACACAGTACTATGAGGATGGCAGAAAGATCAACGATGAGATCATGGCTCAGATCATGGAGTACATCTCCAAGATGGAAGAGATCACAGGAAAGAAATTCGGTGACAAGGAGAACCCACTTCTGGTTTCCGTTCGTTCCGGTGCCAGAGCTTCCATGCCTGGTATGATGGATACAATCTTAAACCTCGGTTTAAATGAGGAAGTAGTAGAGGTTCTGGCTAAGAAATCCGGCAATCCGCGCTGGGCTTGGGACTGCTACAGAAGATTTATCCAGATGTTCTCCGACGTTGTTATGGAAGTCGGCAAGAAGTACTTCGAGGAATTAATCGACAAGATGAAAGCAGAGAAGGGCGTTACACAGGACGTAGAGCTCACTGCTGATGACTTAAAGGAGCTGGCTAACCAGTTCAAGGCTGAGTATAAGCAGAAGATCGGCGAGGACTTCCCAACTGATCCGAAGACTCAGTTAATGGAGGCTATCAAGGCTGTATTCCGTTCCTGGGACAACCCACGTGCAAACGTATACCGTCGTGACAACGATATCCCATACTCCTGGGGTACTGCTGTAAACGTACAGATGATGGCATTCGGAAACATGGGCGAGACATCCGGTACAGGTGTTGCCTTCACACGTGATCCGGCTACAGGCGAGAAGCACCTGATGGGCGAGTTCTTAATGAACGCTCAGGGCGAGGACGTAGTTGCCGGTGTTCGTACACCACAGAAGATTGATCAGTTAAAGGAGGTTATGCCGGAGGTTTACGAGCAGTTCGTAGGCATCTGCCATACTCTTGAGGATCACTACAGAGATATGCAGGATATGGAGTTTACTATCGAGGACAGAAAGCTCTATATGCTTCAGACACGTAACGGTAAGAGAACAGCTAAGGCTGCATTAAAGATTGCCTGCGATTTAGTAGATGAGGGAATGATCTCTGAGGAGAAGGCAGTTACCATGATCGACCCGAGAAACCTGGATACACTGCTTCACCCACAGTTCGACGCAAAGGCATTAAAGGAGGCTGCTCCGGTTGCTCAGGCATTAGCTGCATCTCCAGGAGCTGCCTGCGGTAAGATCGTCTTCACAGCAGAGGATGCTAAGGAGTGGGCTGCCAAGGGCGAGAAGGTTGTTCTGGTTCGTCTTGAGACATCCCCGGAGGATATCGAGGGTATGAAGGCTGCTCAGGGTATTCTGACAGTCCGCGGCGGTATGACATCCCACGCAGCAGTAGTTGCACGTGGTATGGGAACCTGCTGTGTATCCGGCTGCTCCGAGATCGCTATGGATGAGGAGAACAAGAAGTTCGTTCTGGCTGGAAAAGAGTACCATGAGGGAGACTGGTTATCCATCGACGGTTCCACAGGTAAAATCTACGACGGAATCATCCCGACAGTAGACGCTTCCATCGTTGGAGAGTTCGGAAGAATCATGGCTTGGGCTGACAAGTACAGAAGATTAAAAGTTCGTACAAACGCTGATACTCCGGCTGACGCTAAGAAGGCACGCGAGTTAGGTGCAGAGGGTATCGGACTTTGCCGTACAGAGCATATGTTCTTCGAGGGCGACAGAATCGACGCATTCCGCGAGATGATCTGCGCTGATACAGTAGAGGAGAGAGAGGCAGCTCTCGAGAAGATCCTTCCGGTACAGCAGGGCGACTTCGAGAAGTTATACGAGGCTCTGGAGGGCAACCCAGTTACCATCCGTTTCCTGGATCCGCCATTACACGAGTTCGTTCCGACAGAGGAAGAGGACATCAAGAAGCTGGCTGACGCTCAGGGCAAGACCGTTGAGCAGATCAAGACAATCATTGACAGCTTACACGAGTTCAACCCGATGATGGGTCACCGTGGCTGCCGTCTGGCTGTGACATATCCTGAGATTGCAAAGATGCAGACAAAGGCTGTTATCCGCGCAGCAATCAACGTACAGAAGGCACATGCTGACTGGAAGGTTGAGCCGGAGATCATGATCCCGCTCGTTGGCGATGTAAAAGAGTTAAAGTATGTTAAGAAGGTAGTTGTTGAGACAGCAGACGCTGAGATCGCAGCAGCAGGCGTAGAGCTCAAGTACGAGGTTGGTACAATGATCGAGATCCCGAGAGCATGCGTGACAGCAGATGAGATTGCAAAAGAGGCTGAGTTCTTCTGCTTCGGTACAAACGACCTGACACAGATGACATACGGCTTCTCCCGTGACGATGCAGGTAAGTTCTTAAATGCTTACTACGATGCTAAGATCTTCGAGAACGATCCATTCGCTAAGCTTGACCAGGACGGCGTTGGCAAGCTGATGGAGATGGCTATCAAGTTAGGAAAGGCTGAGCGCCCAACCTTACATGTCGGCATTTGCGGCGAGCACGGCGGAGATCCTTCTTCCGTAGAGTTCTGCCACAAGATTGGTCTGGACTATGTTTCCTGCTCACCATTCCGTGTGCCGATCGCACGTCTGGCAGCAGCTCAGGCCGCTCTGAACAATAAATAATGAAGCGGACAGTGACAGTCTACTGTTAATAGAACGATCCGTTTAAAAGCTAGCCCCCCACATCTGTGAGGGGCTAACTTTATCTGCCGGCCCTGCAGAAACAGCCTGCCGGGCAGATGCAGGTACGGGATGTTTTGGAATGATTACTTGAATGAGGGAAGATGGAACAGACAGAATACAGGAGGATTCCAGCAGTTACCAGGATTCCTCTCAGTGAAAAAGCATACCGCTCCTTGATGGAGTCTATCGTCAGCGGTGTTTTGCCTCCCGGGACAGAGCTGAGGGAGCAGCATGTGGCAAAACAGATGGGAATCAGCGCTACCCCGGTACGGGAGGCATTCAAGCGGCTGGCAAGCGACGGGCTGATTGAGATTATTCCTTACCGCGGCGCAGTCGTAAAAGAGCTGGATCAGAGAGAAATTGAAGAGGCCTATGCCTGCCGTGAGGCGCTGGAGCACCTGGCGGTAGAGCAGGTAATCGAGAGAGTCAGCCAGGAGGAGATCGATAAGCTCTACCGGATGATCGAGGAGTTTGAACAGACAGAGGGGGTAGCGGAGATCGCCAGGGCAAGCCAGCAGTTTGACGATCAGATCTATCAGCTGACAGGAAACAGAATTCTCAAAAACCTGCTGGAAATGCTCAAGGGAGTGATCAGCAGGGACAGAAAATATTCCGCCGGAAGCCCGGAACGAAAGCATGAGATCTGCGAGGAGCACCGGGCCATTGTGGACGCTCTCGCGAAGCGTGATGTGGAGGCTGCCAGGAGGGCAGTGTCCACCCATATCCATAATGGAAGGAAATACATTGAGGGAAAAAAGTAAGCTCTCCTCAGAAGCAGGAAAGAAGAGCCAAAGGGCAGGCGGCCGCAAAAAAAAGGGAGACTGCTGCAGAATGGAATGGAAGTGCAGAATATAGCGCCAGGCTTCACGCCGCGGGCAGTATTTCTGTATGAAAGTCTGGTTTTGCAGCAGTCTCTCTGCGTCTGGAGAGCTTCTTCAGGGAGAATTAGAAAAGCAGGGGAATAGAAAGTTAGAAAAAAAGGGGCAAACAATCATATTGAGGATTGACAAATTATAATATATTCTATAGAATATATTATATAGAAAATGAAACAGTAAAGAGACTAAGAAGAGAAGAAGGACAAAGAGACTGTGGAGAAGTAAAAGTAAAAGTAAAAGGAGAAGGAGGATTGGCAATGGAAAACATTTATATGTCCAGAGGAGCAGACAAGGTGGTCAACACGTGTATGAAGGTCCGGCCAGGAGAGCAGATCCTGATTGTGACGGAGCTGTCCAGACTGAGCATCGCCCAGGCACTGGCCTCGGAGGTTTACCGGGCAGGGGCAGAGCCGGCCGTCTGCATCATGGAGCCGCGAAAGAGGGACGGAGAGGAGCCGCCGAAGGAAATTGCAGCAGCCATGCTGGCGAGCGACGGATTTATTTCGGTGGTTGGAAAATCCATCACCCATACAGAGGCGGTAAAATCGGCGATAGGGGCAGGCTCCCGGGGACTCGTTCTGACCCATTTTACGGAAGAGATGATGATTCACGGGGGAATCGAGGGAGATTTCGAGAAGCTGAAGCCGCTGTGCATCAATATGGCGGAGGCTATGGCAGGAGCCAAAAAAATTGTGCTGACCTCTCCGGGAGGAACACATCTGGAGTATTCTGCCGAGGGGCGCAGAGGAAACCATCTGTACTGCATGGTGGAAAAAGGGCAGTTTTCTACGCTTCCCACTGTTGAGGCAAACGTATCCCCGGTTGAGGGAAGCGCCAATGGAATTATTGTGGCAGACGGAAGCATCCCCTACATCGGGATCGGCGTGCTGGAGGAGCCGGTGACGCTCCGGGTAGAAAATGGAAGGATTGTGGAGATCACGGGAGGACGTCAGGCCAAAATGCTGGCAGACGATCTGGCATCCAAGAATGATCCGAACGTATATAATATAGCGGAGCATGGCGTGGGGCTGAATCCCAAGTGCCGTTTCTGCGGGTTTATGCTGGAGGACGAGGGAGTTTTCGGAACCTGCCATATCGGAATCGGAACGAGTATTACACTGGGAGGAAAGGTAAAGGCCAGCTGTCACTACGATGTGATTATGAAAAATGGAACTATCGTGGCAGACGGAAGAGTTCTGATGGAAAATGGAGTGCCGAAAATCTGATCAGAGCGATAAGGTAAAAGGCAGGGAAGGTAACGCAGGGCAGAGAAGGTTAAGGGGGAAATCAAGATGACGGAGATTAGTTTCAATGTTTACTATACCATAGCGCTGGCAGTTCTGGCGCTGATGCTGGGCGATTTTATCAAAAAACGTATTTATGTGCTTCGAAAATTCTGCATTCCGACTCCGGTGGTGGGCGGTGTGCTGGTTGCGCTTCTCATTACAGCTTTAAACCTGTCCGGCACGGCTTCTGTAAGTCTGGACAGCTCGTTCAATGAATTTTTCAGCCTGCTTTTTTATGCGGGAATTGGCTATACGGCAAGCTGGAAGCTGCTGAAAAAAGGAGGACCTCAGGTGATTCTGTTCCTGGTGCTCTCCAGTATTCTGGTTGTCTTCCAGAACGGCCTGGGAATTGTGATCTGCCATATAATGGGAATTAACCCTCTGATCGGTATGGCCTGCGGCTCGATCCCCATGGTAGGAGGAAACGGTACAGCCGCTGCCTGGGGGCCCATCCTGGAGAGTGCCGGGCTGGACGCCGGAACCACGATTGCCACAGCTGCCGCCACCTTCGGTCTGGTAGCAGGAGCGCTTCTGGGAGGACCCATTGGAAGGTTCCTCATCGAGAAAAAACATCTGAAACCCGGCTTGGAGACGAAAGAAATGAAGTTTGGAGATAAGGAGGAGGAAGCAGAGATTGATGAGAAGAGGATGACTGCCGCTGCCTACCAGATCCTGCTGACTGTGGGACTGGGGACGCTGATTTCCTACCTTCTGGAACTGACAGGGCTTGAATTTCCTGCCTCCGTGGGAGCCATGACTGCCGCTGCCATACTGAGAAATATCGCGGATCACTCAGATAAGCTGGATCTGAAGCTCCCGGAGCTGTCCATCATTTCCAATATATCTCTGCTGGTGTTCCTGGCCCTCTCCATGATGACCATGGAGCTGTGGAAACTGATTGACCTGGCAGTGCCCATGTTCCTTATCCTGCTGGCCCAGATGATTTTAATTACCCTGTATGGAATCTTTGTCAATTTCCGGTTTATGGGAAGAAACTTTGACGCCGCTGTGATGACGGTAGGAATGACAGGTTTCGGCCTTGGAGCTGTACCGACGGCTATGGCTAATATGCAGGTGATTGAGAGCAAGTACGGCTCCTCCCCCAGCGCATTCTTCATTGTGCCTCTCGTGGGAAGCCTGTTCATCAATCTGGTAAATTCTGCCATTATTACAGGATTTTTGAATTTTCTATAAGTAAAATATACCAGACACAGGCGTATGCCTGCATATTACATATTTCAGTGGAAACCCTCCGGTCAGTATGATATGATATATCGTACAGCCGGAGGTTTTTTGCGCTGTCCGGCAGTGTGAAAACCGGGAAACGGGAAAAGAGGGGGAGAAGAATGATAAAGGTATTTCTGGTGGAGGACGAGCCGATTATCAGAAAAGGAATTCGTGATAATATTGACTGGGCGGCTAATGGATTTCAGTTTGTGGGAGAAGGGGGAGACGGGGAGTATGCCTATCCCCTGATTCTGGAGACGGAGCCGGACATCCTGGTTACAGATGTCAAGATGCCCTTTATGGACGGGCTGGAGCTGAGCAGGCTGGTAAAAAAAGCCCTTCCTGATATAAAGATTGTGATTTTAAGCGGATACAACGAGTTTGACTACGCCAAGGAAGCGATAAAGATGGGAATCAGCGACTATATCCTGAAGCCGGTGACCTCAGCGGCTCTCGTGGAGGCGTTAAAGCGGGTGGCCGATACGATCCGGGAGGAGAGAGAGAGGGAGAAGCTGCTGGAGCGGTATTTTGCCAGCTATAAAAAGTATACGGAATTTCTGGATCAGACGGACTACCGGGGAGTGGATCGGAGGCTGATTGAGGAATTTTTAAAACTGGGCTCTGTGGACGAGTGTGAGACATTTGTGGAGGAATATTTTGCGGCTGTGGGGGAGAACAACTATAAATCTCTGCTGCTTCGCCAGTATATGGTGGTAGATATTTTCTACTGTGTCCAGGAGTTTGTCAGAAATCTCGGAATCGAGGAGGAGCTGCCGGAGAGTTTTCGGGATATAAAGAGGATCCCCCAGGCGATTACAGAGGTGGAGAAAACAAAACACTATCTGGTGGGGTTGTTCGGATGTGCGCTGGAAGTCAGAGACAGAGTCTCCTCGGATCGGTATGGGCAGGTGATCCGCGAAGCCAAGAGCTTCATAAAGGAAAACTTTTCCAGGGGAGATTTTTCTTTAAACCTGGTAGCTGCCCATATTGGGGTAAGCCCCAGCTATTTCAGCTCCATTTTCCGGCAGGAAACGGGGCAGACCTTTGTGGAGTATCTGACGCGGGTGAGGATTGACAGCGCCTGTGAGATGCTCAAATGCACAAATCTCAGAACTGCAGAGATCGGTGAGCGTGCAGGATACAATGATCCCCACTACTTCAGCTCTGCCTTTAAAAAGGTTATGGGAATGTCGCCGAAGGAGTATAAGACGTCGGTCAGACAGGGGTAGCATCAGGCAGGATTGGCTGGTACTCCGGAAGGGGCCGCACCGTGGAAAAACGGCTTGAACTGCCGGAACAGGGGAGGAAAACGGGATGAGAGGGCAGATAAAAACAGGTGGAGATGAGAAAAGAGAGATTCCCCGCATGAGACTGACGGAAAACTCAGAAGAAAGAAAAGAGGAACAGGAGGGCAGACAGCCTGTGAGTAATTCCGGGAAAGAGCAGGAAAGAACAGGGGCCAGAAGGATTTTATATTTTTTTACGCTGAACCGGAGGATGAGTCTGCTGATTCTGGTGACAGCAATTCCTCTGACCTGCATGGTTTTGGGGATTGTCTCCCTGATCAGAGAATACTCGGCATCCTACGCCACGATTATGTCGAATCTGAGAATTGCCAATGAATACAATATGAAATTTAAGGAGGACATGGAGTATTCCATGTACCGGGTTATGATCGGGCTTTTGAAGCCGGAGCAGTTTCAGGACGGGGACATCATAGAGGGGAGAACCCAGTATGCTACGATAGTCAAGAATCCCTACAATATGATCGAGTCGGCCAGGAGGGATTTTGAGTCGATTGAGAGGGAGAGAGGCTCTGACAGAGATATTAAAATCAGAGGACTTTTATCCTGCCTGGATTCTCTGGAGACGGCGGTGAACAAGCTGATGAACGCCTCCAAGGAGACAACCCCCTACGATGTGCAGCAGTCTATCTGGGAGAATGATATTCAGGGACTCTGTTCCATGATTCAGGACTACATAAACCAGTATATCTATTATGAGACTCTGAGAATGGAGCGTCTGCAGAAGGATCTGGAAACCCAGACAACCCGGCTGCTCATGATATACCTGGTACTGCTGGCTGCGGTGCTGACTGTGGGATTTGCGATTGCGGCAGCGATTGCCCGTTCCGTGACAGGGCCGGTGAAAGATCTCACGGAGACGGCCCGCAGGCTGGGGCAGGGGGATCTGAAGGCCCGGGCGGCCATGAGCGGCATGGCAGAGATCAATGTTCTGGCGAGAACCTTTAATATTATGAGCGATGAAATTGCTGGGCTGATGGATAAGACCAGGAGGGAACAGGAGAATCTGCGTGTGATGGAGCTGAAGCTGAGGCAGGAGCAGATTAACCCTCATTTCCTCTACAATACTCTGGACTCCATTGTCTGGATGGCAGAAGGGGGAAACAACAGGCAGGTAGTGGAGATGACCTCGGATTTGAGCGACTTCTTCCGGACGGTGCTCTCTGAAGGACACGATTTCATCACCATCGCAGAGGAGGAACAGCATATCAGAAGCTATCTGAAAATCCAGAAGATCCGCTATGAGGATGTGCTGGACTACCGGATAGAGATGGAGGAGAGGATCCGCAGCAGGGTGGTGCTCAAGATGATCCTCCAGCCTATCGTGGAGAATGCCCTCTACCATGGAATTAAGAATAAACGAGGAGGAGGCACAATCTCCATCCGCGGATATGAGGATAAAAACGGGATTGTCTTCGAGGTAGAGGATGACGGAACCGGAATGGATCAGGAAACTCTCTCAAAACTGAGAGAAAAGATAAAGAGCGGCAGAGAGGGCAGGGAGGAGCCGGTCAGAAAGAGCGGAGGCTTCGGACTGAGCAACGTGGCCCAGAGGCTTTCCATGTACTATGGAGAATCGTCGGCCCTTGTGATTGAATCAGAGAAGGGTGTGGGCACCTGCGTAAAGCTGTATCTGGGGCAGATTCCCCTTTCCCGCCGGGAGGATGAGAAAAGCAGAACAGAGCAGGTGCGGCCATGAGAGCTACCTTAAAAAAACATACCTTTATAGTAAAAAAATATACGTTTTATTATTGACAGAAAAAATTTCTTAAAAAAATTATACTTTTTTCAAAAGAAGCTCTGTTTAAAAAAGACAGGGCTTTTTTTATAATAAAGTTATCAGAAACGGAACTGAAAAAAGGAGGAAACAAATATGAAAAAGAGATTCTTATCAATCGCTCTGATGATGGCTATGTCAGCATCCCTGATCGCGTGCAGCTCTCAGGCAGAAGCACCGGCTGAGACAACAGCAGCAGGAACAGAGGCAGCTGACACAGAGGCAGCTTCTGAGGCAGGAGAGGAAGCAGCTGCCGATACAGCTGACGGCGATCTGATTACAGTGGGCTATGCACAGGTTGGCGCTGAGTCTGACTGGAGAACAGCTAACACAGAGTCCTTTAAGTCCACTTTCACAGAGGAGAACGGCTACAAGCTGATCTTTGATGATGCACAGCAGAAACAGGAAAATCAGATTAAGGCAATCCGTTCCTTCATCCAGCAGGATGTAGATTACATAGTTGTTGCCCCTGTTGTAGAGACAGGATGGGAGACAGTTCTCGAGGAGGCCAAGGAAGCAGGAATTCCGGTTATCCTTTCTGACCGTCAGATGCAGGTTTCCGATGACAGCCTGTATGAGTGCTGGGTAGGAGGAAACTTCATCAAAGAGGGCGAGACCTGCGGAAACTGGCTGGCTGATTACCTGGAGTCTCAGGGAAGAGCAGACGAGGACATCAACATCGTTACTATTCAGGGTACCATCGGCGCTTCTGCACAGATTGGACGTACAGAGGGATTCGGAAACATTCTGGAGCAGCATCCAAACTGGCATATGCTTGACATGCAGTCCGGAGACTTCACACAGGCTAAGGGCCAGGAAGTTATGGAGTCCTTCTTAAAGAGCTACGATGATATTGACGTAGTTGTATGCGAGAACGACAACTCCGCATTTGGTGCAATCGATGCCATCAAGGCAGCAGGAAAGACCTGCGGACCGGACGGAGACATCATCGTTGTAGGTTTCGACTCTGTAAAAGCTGCATTTGAGTCTATGATCGCAGGCGACATGAATGCTACCTTCGAGTGCAACCCGCTTCACGGACCTCGTGTAGATGAGATTATTCAGAAGTTAGAGGCAGGAGAGGAAGTAGAGAAGATTCAGTACGTTGACGAGGGATACTTCGACACAACAATGGATCTGGAGTCCATCCTGGAGACAAGAGCATACTAATTAAAAGCATATAAAGAAGAATCAGAGCAGCCCGATGATTCATCAGCTAAGATGCGGGGGCCGAAGGCGGAGGCCTTTGGCCCCCGCTTTCGCATTTCAGGGGAAATTCAACAGGATTTTCTGTGAGGTGAGAGAGCCCTGCCGGGCAGGAGCAAGCTCAGGTGAGGCAAAATCAGCCCTGGAAAAGACCCCCTGGGAGGGATTCTATACAGAAGGCTGACGGGCAGAATGGAAGGTAAGGAGGCAGGACGTTTATGGAACAGGGCAGCGTGCTAGAAATGAGACACATTTATAAAACGTTTCCGGGCGTGAAGGCTCTCCAGAACGTAGATTTTACCCTGAAAAAGGGAGAGATCCATGCACTGATGGGAGAGAACGGAGCAGGAAAATCCACGCTCATCAAGGTGCTTACGGGAGTGGAGGAGTTTGAGACGGGAGAGATCCGCGTTGACGGCATAGAAGGAAACGTCGTAAACAGAAGTCCCCAGGAGGCGCAGAAGAGAGGAATCAGCACCGTTTACCAGGAGATTAACCTCTGTCCGAATCTGACGGTTGCGGAAAATCTCTTCATTGGAAGAGAGCCGAGAAAGGGAGGCTTTATTGACTGGAAGGAAATGAACCGCCGTTCGGCAAAGCTCTTAGAGGAGCTGGATATTCATGCGGATGTAACGAAGACGATCGACAATTATTCCATTGCCATCCAGCAGATGATCGCTATTGCGAGAGCAGTGGATATGTCGGCGAAGGTTCTGATCCTGGATGAGCCCACGTCCTCCCTGGATGACGGCGAGGTAGAAAAGCTGTTCTCCCTGATGCGCAGGCTCAAGGGAGAAGGGGTAGGCATCATTTTTGTCACCCACTTCTTAGAGCAGGTGTATGCAGTCTGCGACAAGATCACAGTTCTTCGAAACGGCCAGCTGGTGGGGCAGTACACAACGGCGGAGCTTCCCAGAGTACAGCTTGTGGCCAGAATGATGGGGAAGGATTTTGACGATCTGGCATCCATCAAGACAGAGAAAACAGAGATCCGGGAGAGCGAGGAGGATCTGGTTATCAAGGCGGTAGGCCTTGGAAAGAAGGGGTACATAAAGCCCTTTGATCTGGTTATCAGAAAGGGAGAGGTCGTAGGCTTTACGGGACTTCTCGGCTCCGGGCGATCCGAGACTGTAAGACTCCTGTACGGGGCGGAGAAGGCTGACTCCGGAGAACTTTTTGTGAAAGGACAGAAGCATCTGGCAAAGAACCCCCTCTCCTCCATGAACTGCGGTATGGCCTATCTTCCCGAGGATCGGAAAAACGAGGGAATCATTGCAGATCTCTCTGTGAGGGAGAATCTGATCCTGGCCCTCCAGGCTAAGAGAGGTGTGTTCAGGCTCCTTTCCAGAAAGCAGCAGGAGGAGTTCACGGACAAATACATCGAGATGCTGCAGATTAAGACTGCCAGCCGGGAGACGCCGATTAAATCCCTGTCGGGAGGAAATCAGCAGAAGGTTATCATCGGAAGATGGCTTCTTACAAATCCGGATTTCCTGATTCTCGACGAGCCTACAAGGGGAATCGATGTTGGAACCAAGACAGAAATCCAGAAGCTGGTGGTGGAGCTGGCCAAGAAGGGCATGGCTGTGGTATTTATCTCCTCCGAGATTGAGGAGATGCTCAGAACCTGCGATCGCATGGTCGTAATGAGGGACAGCACTAAGGTAGGCGAGCTTTACGGCGATGAGATGAATCAGGCCAGCATTATGGCAACCATTGCGGGAGGTCAGTGATATGAGTGGGACATTAAAAAATATTACGTCAAAGCGGCTGTTTCTGCCGATTTTCTGCCTGGCTCTGGTGCTTTTGATCAATGTGATTACCACGCCGGACTTTTTTCAGATCTCCGTGAGAGACGGAGTACTCTACGGATACATTATCGATATTATCAACCGTGCGTCAGAGCTTGTGATACTGGCAATCGGAATGACCCTGGTTGTCTCCGCCTCCGCCGGAACGGATATCTCCGTGGGCGCGATCATGGCTGTGAGTGCAGCAGTCTGCTGCAACCTGCTGACAGGCGGAGAGAGAGCCGCTACTGAGCTGGCAGCGCCTCTGTTCATGGGCTTTGGAGCAGCGCTCCTGGTGGGTATCCTCATCGGCTGCTTTAACGGTTTTCTCGTTGCAAAACTGAATATTCAGCCCATGGTGGCAACCCTTATTATGTTTACGGCAGGCCGCGGTATTGCCCAGCTGATTACAGACGGCCAGATTACCTATGTGAGGGTGGACAGCTATAAGCTGCTGGGCGCTTCGTTTCCGGGATTCCCGGTGCCCACGCCTTTTATTGTGGCAGTCATTATGGTGGCTGTGACGGCGCTGATTTTAAAGAAAACGGCTCTTGGAATGTACATACAGTCAGTAGGTATCAATAAACGGGCATCCAGGCTTATCGGAATCAAGGCCGTGTTTATTATTTTCCTTACTTATGCCTACTGCGGACTCTGTGCCGGACTGTCGGGACTGATTGCCTCCAGCCGTATCTACTCGGCGGATGCCAACAATATCGGACTGAACATGGAGCTGGACGCTATTCTGGCGGTGGCCATCGGCGGCAACTCCCTGGGCGGAGGAAAGTTTTCTCTGGCAGGCTCTGTGATCGGAGCCTATACGATCCAGGCCCTCACCACAACCCTGTACGCTATGCATGTATCTTCGGATCAGGTTCCTGTCTATAAGGCGGTTGTGGTTGTCATCATTGTGGCACTCCAGTCACCGGGATTTGCCAGATGGAAAAAATCTCTGTCCAGAAAGCAAGAGAAAATGCAGCTTGAGGGAAAGGAGGCTTAACTATGAAACAGAGAAAAAAAATGAATCAGAACAGCTTCCTTCTGCTTATCACGATTCTTCTGTTCTTTATTATGTACGGAATCGGCTGCGTGGTGTTTAAGGATGTTGGCTTTGCAAAAACACAGAACTTTTTGAACCTGTTTATCTCCAATGCGGGACTGATTGTCATCGGCATCGGAATGACAGTGGTTATGATCACGGGAGGCATTGACATCAGCGTGGGCTCCTTTGTGGCTATGGCCTGTATGATGCTTGCGTGGATGATGGAGCGGGGCGGAATCGGAGCAGTCCCCGCAGTGATCATTGTCCTTGTGACAGGCGTGGTATTCGGCCTGGTGCAGGGCTTCCTGGTAGCCTATATGGATATCCAGCCCTTTATTGTGACGCTGGCGGGAATGTTCTTTGCCAGAGGTATGACGGCGATTATTTCCAAGGATATGATAAGCATTACCAATGAAACTTTCATGGCATGGGCGAAGGCCAAGATCTATCTTCCCTTCGGAGGCTACTTAAATAAAAAGGGAATTCTGATCCAGCCGTATATTTACCCGACGGTTGTCATTGCCCTGCTTCTGGTGGTGCTGGCATTTATCATGCTCAAGTATACGAAGTTCGGCCGCAGCCTTTACGCCGTGGGAGGCAACGAGCAGTCTGCCATGATGATGGGACTGAATGTGCGGAAGGTGAAGCTGAAAGCTTACGTGCTGGACGGATTTCTCTGCGGCGTGGGCGGCGTGCTGTTCTGCCTGAATACGCTGGGCGGCTTTGTGGAGCAGGCAAAGGGCTTTGAGATGGACGCCATCGCCTCCTCTGTTATCGGCGGAACTCTCCTGACAGGAGGTGTGGGAAATGTCTTCGGAACGCTGTTCGGTGTTCTGATTAAGGCTACCATCGAGGCTTTTATCACCTTCCAGGGAACTCTGTCCTCCTGGTGGACCAGAATCACCATTGCAGCTCTTCTCTGCTTCTTCATCGTGCTCCAGTCTGTGCTGGCCATGATCAAGAAGGACGGAAAGCAGGATTAGAAGGCAGCTGATGCCGGAAGAGACAGACGGAAATGAAAATATCAGGGCCGGAAGAAAAGATATCCGGCCCGGGAAACTGAGAAAGAAAATCACAGCAGCGACAGGAGGAAAGAGGAATGATTTTAACGGGAAAGAAATATAAATTCTGGTTCTGTACAGGCTCTCAGGATCTCTACGGAGACGAATGTCTGGCCCATGTGGCAGAGCATTCCAGGATTATTGTGGAGAAGCTCAATGAAAGCGGAAGACTGCCCTTTGAGGTGGTGTGGAAGCCGACTCTGATCACCAATGAGGTGATCCGCAAAACCTTCAATGAGGCCAATCAGGATCCGGACTGCGCAGGAGTCATCACATGGATGCACACCTTCTCACCGGCCAAAAGCTGGATTCTGGGACTTCAGGAGTACAGAAAGCCTCTGTGCCATCTGCACACCCAGTTCAACAGGGAGATTCCCTATGACGTCATAGACATGGATTTTATGAATGAGAACCAGTCGGCTCACGGAGGAAGAGAGTATGGCCACATTGTTTCCCGCATGGGGATCGAGAGAAAGGTGATCGTAGGCTTCTGGGATGACAGCGAGGTTCAGGATGCCCTTGCCTCCTGGATGAGAACGGCAGTGGGCGTGATGGAGTCCTCCCACATCCGCGTGATGCGTGTGGCCGACAACATGAGAAATGTAGCCGTGACAGAGGGAGACAAGGTGGAAGCCCAGATCAAGTTTGGCTGGGAGGTTGACGCCTACCCGGTGAACGAGATTGTGGACTGTGTAAACTCTGTCTCTAAGGCAGACACAGATGCCCTTACAGAGGAATATTACAGCAGATACCAGATTCTCACAGAGGGAAGAGACGAGAAGGAATTCAGAGATAAGGTGGCTGTGCAGGCCCAGATTGAGCTGGGCTTCGAGCGGTTCCTGGATGAGAAGAACTACCAGGCCATTGTCACCCACTTCGGAGATCTGGGAGGTCTGAAGCAGCTGCCGGGACTTGCCATCCAGAGGCTCATGGAGAAGGGCTACGGCTTCGGAGCAGAGGGAGACTGGAAGACAGCGGCCATGGTGCGCCTGATGAAGATCATGGCTGAGGGCGTTCCGGGGGCAAAGGGAACCTCCTTCTTTGAGGACTATACCTACAACCTGGTAAAGGGCCGGGAGGGAATCCTGCAGGCCCATATGCTGGAGGTATGCCCCACTGTGGCAGACGGCCCCATCTGCATCAAGGAGCAGCCGCTGAGCATGGGAGACAGAGAGGATCCGGCGAGACTTGTGTTTACGGCCAAGGAGGGGAAGGGAGTTGCGGTGTCCCTCATTGACCTGGGCGAGAGGTTCCGTCTGATTATCAATGAGGTGGATGTGAAGAAGGCGGAAAAGCCGATGCCGAAGCTTCCGGTAGCCACGGCCTTCTGGACGCCTCAGCCTGATTTAAAGACAGGAGCCGCAGCATGGATCTATGCAGGAGGCGCTCACCATACAGCCTTCTCCTATGATCTGACGGCAGAGCAGATGGGAGACTGGGCAAACGCCATGGGTATTGAGGCTGTGTATATTGACAGAGATACGAATTTAAGACAGTTCAGAAATGAGCTGAGATGGAACGAGGCTTTCTACAAGTTCAGATAGTCAGAAGGCAAACAGGGAAAGGCCAGGCAGAGGCCGGCTGGAAAGAGGTGGAGACAATGAGCCGAAGTATAGAGGAAATCAGAGAGGATATAAGGGCAGGGAGAACAGCTCTGGGAATTGAGTTTGGCTCGACGAGAATCAAGGCAGTTCTCACAGACAGCTCCCTGGCCCCGGCGGCCCAGGGAAGCCACAGCTGGGAAAATCGGCTGGAAAACGGAATCTGGACTTATCCGGAGGAGGAAATTATCGCGGGGCTTCAGTCCTGTTACAGGGATCTGGCCCGGAATGTGAGGGAAACCTACGGAACAGAGCTGGAAAACGTGGGTTCCCTGGGAATCAGCGCCATGATGCACGGCTATATGGCCTTCGGGGAGGACGGAAACCTTCTCGTGCCCTTCAGGACCTGGAGAAATACCATGACCGGGGAGGCGGCAGAGAAGCTGACGAAGCTCTTTTCCTACAACATTCCCCAGAGATGGAGCATCGCCCATCTGTATCAGGCCATGCTGAATGGGGAAGAGCACCTGGGCAGGCTGTCCTTTCTGACAACCCTGGCAGGGTATATTCACTGGCGCCTCACCGGGGAGAAGGTGCTGGGCGTAGGTGATGCCTCCGGCATGTTCCCTATAGACAGCAAAACGGGAACCTACAGCCGGGAGATGATGGAAAAATTTGAAGCTCTCAGGGAGGAGATGGGATACCGGTGGTCCCTTCCAGGGATTCTTCCGAAGGTGCTCCCGGCAGGAGAGGAGGCGGGAACTCTCACCAGGGAGGGCGCCGCTCTTCTGGACCCTGCCGGTGTGCTGAAAGCGGGAGTCAGGCTTTGTCCTCCTGAGGGAGATGCCGGAACCGGCATGACGGCTACCAACAGTGTGGCTGAGAGAACGGGAAATGTATCGGCGGGGACATCTGTATTTTCCATGATTGTCCTGGAGCAGGAGCTGAAAAAGGTGCACCCGGAGATCGATATGGTGACGACACCTACGGGCAGGCCGGTGGCGATGGTGCACTGCAATAACTGCACCTCGGATTTGAACGCCTGGGTCGGCCTGTTTGGGGAGTTTGCCGAGCTTATGGGATTCCCCACGGAGCCGGATAAGCTCTATGGAAGCCTTTACAGGGAGGCCCTGAAGGGGGATGCAGACTGCGGCGGTCTGTTTGCCTGCGGCTATCTTTCCGGAGAGCCGATTACAGACTTTACTGAAGGCCGTCCCATGTTTTTCCGTCTGCCGGACAGCCGCTTCCACCTGGCCAACTTCATGAGGAGCCATCTGTACAGCTCCCTGGCCACCTTAAAGATCGGCATGGATCTTCTCACAGAGGAGGAGGACGTGAAGCTGGACCGCCTGATGGGCCATGGAGGTCTGTTTAAGACGGCTGGGGTAGGCCAGAGGATAATGGCCGCAGCTGCCATGACACCTGTCTCCGTCATGGAGACGGCAGGAGAGGGAGGCCCCTGGGGGATGGCTCTTCTGGCTTCCTACATGACTGAGGGGAAGGGAGAGTCTCTGGAAGAATATCTGGAAAGACGGGTGTTCGCAGATACCAGGGCGACCACCATAGAGCCGGACGAGGCAGATGTGAAGGGATTTCAGGCGTATATGAAGCGGTACCGGGCAGGTCTCGCAGCAGAGAGAGCGGCTGTGGAGGCTGTGCGCGGGTAACAGCAGCAGGAAAAGGAGCAGGATTATGCTGGAGGAACTGAAAAAACAGGTATATGAGGCCAATATGGAGCTTCCGAGGCTGGGCCTTGTGACATTTACCTGGGGAAATGTATCGGGAATCGACAGGGAGAAGGGACTGTTTGTCATAAAGCCGTCGGGAGTGGAGTATGAGAAGCTGACGCCGGAGGACATGGTGGTCATGAGCCTGGATGGAGAGAAGGTGGAGGGAGAGCTGAATCCCTCGTCGGACACGAAGACGCACATGGTTCTGTACCGCCGTTTTCCGGACATCGGAGGGATCGTTCACACACACAGTCCGTGGGCAACCTCCTGGGCCCAGGCAGGCAGGAGCATCCCCTGCTACGGAACTACCCATGCAGATTATATTTACAGGGATGTCCCCTGTGCCAGATGCCTTACAAAAGAGGAGCTGGATGAGGACTACGAGAAGAATACGGGAATTGTGATCGGAGATCTGTTTGAGAAGGAAGGAATTGACTACCGGGCAGTTCCCTGCGTCCTGTGCAGATGTCACGGCCCCTTTGCCTGGGGAGAGAATCCTCACATGGCAGTCCACAATGCGGCAGTGCTTGAGGAGGTGGCCAGGATGGCCGCCCGCACGGAATGGCTGAATCCTGAGGTGAAGGAGGCGCCGGCCTACCTTCAGGATAAACATTACTTCAGAAAGCACGGGCCCGGCGCCTACTATGGACAGGAGAAGAAGTAGGCAGATTCCGGGACTGAAACAGAGAAAAGCAGCTTAAATTCACAGAGAAAAGGGCAGAGTCCTTCTGCAGCCGTTTTGGAAGCAGAAGGACTCTGTCTTTTTTTGAGTACAAGGTGAAAGGGGAAAGAAGCATTGACAGCCAGGAGCCCTTCCAGTAAAATTTGGTAATAGCAAAAGGATGGGAGACGGAGCCTGCAGGAGGCAGGAGAAATGTGTCAGCCGTTAAAGAAACATGGAGTTTTACGCAGAACAGGTGTGAAAAGACCGCTGCAGGGGGATTATACAGGAGATAAAAGATGAAAAAACTATGGCACATATATGACCGGATGAGAGATATAGTTTGTATCTTAAATGCAGACACTCAGGAGATTGTATACATGAATCCCCATGGCCTGAGGATGCTGGGATTTCGTTCCCTGGAGGAGCTTGGGAAAGACTTCCGTTCAGAGACACTGCAGAACCTTGACGGACTTATTACAGCCTGCGGGCAGGAGGAGACGCCGGATGGAGGGCCTGATGAAAAACTCTGGAAAAATATGGTGGACGGGCTTGTTTATGCTGTAAGAAGCGGCTTTTTTGAGGTGGGAGGAGAGAGGTTCAGAATCCAGACTGCCAGTGAATGCAGGGAGGAGGAACTGCATGAGTATCAGTCTTCTTTCGGACGCTTTCTCAGAAAATATTATTTTGATACAGAAATGTTTTTTCATTCAGTGTCAGCTCGTGAAATGCCGGTATATGTTTTCTTCGGCGATGTGCAGGAGGATGTCTACTATGTCTCAGATAAGTTAAGAGAGGAGTTAGGGCTTTCTTCCAACCTGGTTCATCAGCTGTTCAGGCAGGCAGAGCCGTTTGTCTACGAGAAAGATCGGGAGAACTATAAGCGGGGACTTTTAAGTGTGATGGAGGAAAGACGGGAATTTTACAGCCAGCGTCTGAGATTTCAGGGAATGGACAAAAGAATCCGATGGATGTGCTGCTGGGGAATTATCAAGTGGGACGGGGACAGACCTCTGTTTTTCTCGGGCTGCATGACAGATTTGGAAGACGAGTTCTCAGCGGATTCTGTGACAGGTCTCCTGCGTTACCCGGCAGCTGTCAGAAGACTTACCGCTCTGAGCGAGGAAAAAGAGCAGGCGACGGTGTTCGGCATTGGACTCAGCCGCTTTTCCGTGATCAATGACTCTCTGGGACGTATGGAGGCAGACAGGCTCCTCAGACAAATCTGCGCACAGCTTCGGGAAAGACTTTACGGATTTGAGCTGTACCGGATGGACGGAGTCCGTTTCCTTGCAGTTTGTCCCGGCCAGGTGCCAGATGTGAGAATATCCGGCATTATCCGCCAGTGTATTCAGGAGTGCTACCGGAAAAAAGGAATCGAGATGAAAAATCCCTGTGCTCTGGGTATGCTGCGCTGTCCGGAAGACGGGAGAAGCGGAATGGAACTGATCGAGAGGGTGATGACCTGCATCTACTATGCAAAACGGAATCCCGAACAGGGAGTCCTGCGGTTTTCGTGGGATATGCTGGAAAAGCGTCAGAAAGAGACAGAGATGTCTCTGGAGCTGTGCCGGAATGTCAGAGATCAGTTCAAGGGGTTCCGGGTAGTGATTCAGCCTATTGTAGAGGGAGAGACAGGGAGAATCAAGGGAGGAGAGATCCTGAGCCGCTGGGAGTGCAGGGGGACAGCTGTTTCACCGGAATGCTTTATTATGCTGATGGAGGAGAATAAGCAGATTCTGGCCTTTGGAAAGTGGGTTTTTGAACAGGCTGTTCTGGCCTGTCGCAGCTTTATGAAAGAGCGTCCTGATTTTACTGTGTCGTTTAATGTGAGCTATCTTCAGATTACTGACAGCAGTTTTCTTCCTTTTATGAAGGAAACGCTGTCAAGATATGGAGTTTCCGGCAAAAATTTAATCCTGGAACTGACAGAGACACATTTTGATGAGGCTCCTGAGCATCTGGAGAGGCTGGTCAAAGAATGCAGAGCTATGGGGATGAAGCTGGCTCTGGATGATTTTGGGAAAGGATATTCTAACCTTCAGATGCTGCTGCGCTATCCGGTGGATCTGGTAAAGCTGGATCGGGAGATAATGAGAGAGATAGCTCAGTCGAGAACCAGCAGAGAGCTGGTGAAAAGTATTGTCCTCGCATGTCACAGAGCAGATAAGAAGGTATGCGTGGAAGGGGTGGAGACGGAGACAGAGCTTGGAATTGTTAAGAGAATGAAGGCTGATTATGTACAGGGCTACTACTTTTATCGTCCGCTGAACACACAAGAGCTTCTGACAAAGATTTCAGGCGCCTGAGGGTAACAGAAACCATAGATGGATATCTGCAGCCCAGCTAAGCGGTGCTGGAATAGAAATCCCTGATTCTGGAAAAGATAGAAACAGCGGAAGGCAGAACGCGCCTGCCGTCAGAACACACGGATACCCGGCGAGGAGGCCGGAAATATCTGATATCAAGATTCAGGAGGGATTTGCATGGAACCGATTTTAAAGACCAGCGAGACGGCAAAAAATCTGATGAGGGCCTTTGCAGGTGAGAGCCAGGCAAGAAACCGCTATACCTTTGCGGCATCAGCGGCAAAAAAGGAGGGCTTTCCCGTCATCCAGGCGGTATTCCAGTTTACAGCCAATCAGGAGAAGGAACACGCAGAACTGTTTTACAAATTTTTACAGGAGATGACAGGAGATACCATACACATTGACGGCGGCTATCCGGTGGATACCTACGACCGCACGCTGGATCTGCTGAAAGCCGCCAGACACAATGAATTTGAGGAATATGAGAATGTCTACAAGCAGTTCGGGGATATTGCCCTGGATGAAGGCTTTGACCGGGTGGGACAGGTATTCCACATGGTGGCAGACATAGAGAAAACCCACGGTGACCGGTTTGATCTGTTTGCAGGCCTTCTGGAGAGGGGCCAGCTCTTTGCCTCTGAGGTGGAGACGGGCTGGGTGTGCTTAAACTGCGGCTATGTGTATCACGGAACCTTTGCGCCGAAATACTGTCCGGTCTGCGAGCATGAACAGGGCTGGTTTATCCGCATGGAGCTTACCCCCTATGCCGGGGCCTATAAGCCCTGGAAGAACCTTTAGAAGGCAGCAGGATAAAAGACAAAGAAAGTGCAGAAAGCCAGGCCAGGCATTCAGAGATTGGAGGAATTATGGATTTATTCAGGACAGCGGCAGCAGCTCTGTCTGCAGCGGCGGCGGCCTCTTTTGCCCGATCAGAATACGAAAAGCGTCATTTTGTCACGGAAACGTTTGAGATTTCGTCTGATAAGCTAAAAACGCCGGAGAGGAACCTTGTGTTTCTCTCCGACCTACATAGTAATGAGTTCGGGGAGGAAAACGAAAGGCTTCTCAGGGCAATTGACAGGATTCGTCCGGATGCCGTGCTGATCGGCGGAGATATGATGGTGTGCAAAAAGGGAAAGCTGGATCTTGCGGTCTGCCTGAACCTGGTGGAGAGGCTGGCGTCAAAGTATCCCGTATACTATGCAAACGGCAACCATGAGGAGAGGATGAACCGTGAGAGAAAACATTACGGGAACAGCTACGACCGGTTTCGGGAGGCCCTTGAGCAGGCGGGAGTCACCTATCTGTCAGACTGCTCGGCCTGCCTGGGGGAGGATATGAGAATCACAGGCTGCAACATGAAAGAGCGCTATTACCGCCACCGCTTTACAGTGCCGCAGATGGAGGAAGGGGAGCTGGAACGCCATGTGGGGAAGGCTGACAGGGAAAGATTTCAGATTCTGATGCTTCATTCTCCGCTGTTTTTTGACTGCTGCCGCAGGTGGGGAGCCGATCTGACGCTCTGCGGCCATTTCCACGGCGGCACCATCCGTCTTCCCTTTCTGGGGGGCGTTATGACGCCTCAGTATCAGTTTTTTCTGCCGTGGTGTGCGGGACAGTTTGACAGAGAGAAAAAGACGATGATCGTAAGCAGGGGACTGGGGACCCATTCGATTAATATCAGGCTGAACAACAGGCCTCAGCTGGTTCATATCAGGCTGAAGAAGGGCAGATAGAGAGAAAGGGAGAAGATTTTCTGTGATTTCGCTGTGACAGAAAATCTTCTCCCTTTTTAATATAACAGGAAACTTCGTTCCCTGTTATATTAAAACGCTCCGCGGGGATCGCACTGCGGCGAAAAGGAAAATGACGTTGATGCGCACTCGCGCGCAAGGTAAAAATTGCCTGAAGGCAACCGCGCTCGGCGCGAGTGTGCGCCAAGGCGCACACTTTTTTGTGGATAAATTCAATTACGGCGAACATTTGCCGCAGAGGCCGCAGGCGGAGGGGGCGGTGGCGCAGCCTCCCATGGCTGTCTCCCGCAGCTCCGGGGGAAGGCGTCTTCCCACGCTGTACATCACTTCCAGCATCTCGTCAAAGGGGATAAGCTGGCGCACATGGCTGAGGGCCAGTTCCGCGGCTACCAGGGCGTTTGCGACTCCGGCTGCATTCCGCCCCTGGCAGGGACATTCCACCAGGCCGCTGATAGGATCGCAGACAAGGCCCAGCATATTCATGAGAACTGTGGAGGCAGCATCCAGACACTGAGATGGGGAGCCTCCCATCAGTTCCACTGCGGCGGAGGCAGCCATGGCCGACGCAACGCCGACCTCGGCCTGACATCCGCCTACAGCCCCTGCTACGGTAGCGTTGCGCATGGCCAGGTAGCCCACGGCACCGGCATTGAACAGCACGTCAACGATTCTGTCATCGCAGATGTGATATTCCTCCTTTAAGGCCAGTAAGAGGCCTGGGACAATGCCTGAGGAGCCTGCCGTGGGAGCTGCCACGATGAGGCCCATGGAAGCGTTGACCTCCAGAACAGCCATGGCGTAGGCGATGCCCCGGTCCAGCACGCCGCCTCCGATATTCTCTCCCTTTGCCCGGTGTTCACTCAAAAGTCTGGCTTCCCCGCCGATAAGGCCCCCCATGGACTTCTTAGGGGAGAGGATGGGAGAGAAAGCAGCCTCTTTCATAATTTCCAGCACCCGCTTCATGCGAGCACGGATAAGTTCGTCGGTGGTTTCCCCCAGTTCGCACTCTCTTAGCTTCATCACCTCAGAGATAGGGAGACGGTGTGTCTGGCACAATTTCAGCAGTTCTTTTCCATTCTTAAAATCCATGATTTTCCTTCCTCCCTTACAGTTGTATCAGCATGACATCTTTCACATCGGGATTTTCCTTGATCCGGTCCGGGATGCCTTCAGGGAGGATGCCGTCAAATTCCACAATGCTGTAGGCGGTGCTCCCTTTGGATTCACGAAAGAGCTTCAGGAAGGCGATATTGATATTGGCCCGGTTGAGGCAGTCGGTGATATGGGCGATGACTCCCTGCCTGTCCCGCTGAATTACGATCAGCGTGTTGTATTCGCCTGAGAAATCCACCTCCACCTGATTGATACGCGTGATGCGGACCTTTCCGCCGCCCAGAGATTCGCCGCGCACCGTCATCACACGGCCTGAGTCACTGGTCATGCGGATGTCGACGGTATTGGGATGGATCTCTGTTTCTGTCTCGTCTGGGGTGAAGGTATATAAAAGTCCCCGGTCGGCGGCGATGGAGAAGGAGTCGGGAATCCTCTTGTCATCTGTGTGAAAGCCCATGATTCCGCCGAGAAGCGCCCGGTCGGTGCCGTGACCCCGGTAAGTTTTGGCAAAGGAGCCATACAGGGTGAAGTCCACCTGTTTTAAGGAGCCGCCCGGCATCATCTTCCGGGCCAGGAGGGCGATGGAGGCAGCTCCGGCTGTGTGTGAGCTGGAAGGGCCGATCATGTTGGGCCCCAGAACGTCAAATACACTGATAAAAGCCATAAAAATTCAGCTCCCTTCTTTAAGCGTTTTTTTCGATAAATTTATGATAGATGGTGTCTACAATCACGCCGATGGCGTTGTCGCCGGATACATTGCAGGCTGTTCCGAAGGAGTCCTGTGTAATGTAGAGGGCAACCATGATGGCGCAGATAGGGCCGTCCGGATCGCCGGCTGCGGTGCCGAAGATCATGTAGAGAAACGGGAGGGCAGTCATAATAGAACCGCCCGGAGCTCCCGGTGATGCCACCATAGCAATGCCCAGAGTCATGATAAAGGGGATAACGGTGGACAGGCTGATGGGAAGCTGATTCATCAGACAGACGGCAGTGGCGCAGGCTGTGATGGTGATCATGGAGCCTGCCATGTGGATATTGGCGCAGAGGGGAACAACGAAATTGCGGATCTGCTCGCAGATGCCGTCAGCCCTGGCGCATTCCAGATTGACCGGGATGGTGGCCGCGGAGGACTGGGTTCCCAGGGCTGTGGTGTAGCCTGGAATCTGGTTCCTGATCAGGGTGACAGGATTCTTGTGACTGATAACTCCTGCCAGGGTGAACTGCACGGCAATGCAGATCAGGTGCATGACAATTACAACCAGGAATACCTTCCAGAGTATGCCGAGAATGGCAAAAGTCTTTCCGGAACGTGTCATATCCACAAAGGTTCCGCAGATATAGAGGGGAAGGAAGGGAATGATGGCCGTGTGCAGCACCCTGTCGATAATGCCTGAGAAGTCCTTCATGCTGTTGTAGAGGGTGTCGCTGATCTCCCTTCCGCGCATGGCTGACAGGCAAAGTCCCAGCATAAAGGCGAAGACTACGGCAGACAGCGTGTCCATTAAGGGGATAATGGAGATGCTGAAGTAGGGTTCAAGGGAAACGCCGGATGTGGCGGCAATCTGCGCCATGGCGCCCTCGCTCATAAAGTGCGGAAACAGACTCCTTGCAACCAGATAGGAGCAGGAGCCTGCCGCAAGGGTGGAAGCGTAGGCAATGGCCACAGTTATGAGAAGCAGCTTTCCGGCACCCTGGGACAGATCTGCGATTCCCATGGTAACGTAGGCCAGGATCATAAGGGGGATGACAAATTTCAAAAAGGTACTGAAAATACCGGAGGCGGTAACCACGGCACGGCAGACCGGCTCCGGCAGGAACTGACCAATCAGAATACCGAGAATAATGGCAATAATCAGCCTAGGAACTAGGCCCAGCTTTTTCTTTTTCTTTTCCATAAGTACAAAATTCTCCTTTGTATTGGTATGAGAAGGAAGAGAGGGCTTCAGCAAATGCTCTCCCAAAGCCGCCTTTGTACAGCTGTCTGGCAGGAGTACGATTGACGTCTTTGTGGGACTATTGTATCATAATTAGTATACATTATTCAAATTCATAAAATATATAGATTTGTTGAAAAAAATTAATACTGAAAAATTAATGCTGAAATTTAATACTGAAGGGAAATCGTCCGGGAGGAGCCGGAACGGTTAGCTGAACCTGCCGGGATGAATCCGGGCAGAGGCTTATGGACGCCCTATCAGGGCAGAAATTTCTGCAGCTTCTGCAGCTGAGGTATGGCAGGATCTGTGACGCAGGTTTACTTTGAATGGAAAATCTGCTATACTGAGATTTTCTGAGATTTTATGAAACGGAACGGATGACGGTGTGAAAGCGCACAGGGGACAGAGAATATGGGAATTTCTTACAAGCTGGAGCATTTCGAGGGACCTCTCGATCTGCTTTTGCATCTGATCGAAAAAAATAAGGTAAGCATTTACGATATTCCGATTGTGACGATCACAGAACAGTATTTAGACTATGTGAACCACATGGATACCAGAGATCTGGACTTAGTCAGCGAGTTTCTGGTGATGGCGGCTACGCTGCTTGACATTAAGGCAAGGATGCTGCTTCCTAAGGAGGAAAAGCCGGAGCGGGAAGGGGAGGATCCGAGAGCTGAGCTGGTGAGACGCCTGCTGGAATACAAGATGTATAAGTTTATGGCCAGAGAGCTGGAGGAGATGGAAGAGGGGGCGGAGCGCCTTCTGTTTAAAGGGCCTACGATTCCGGAGGAAGTGGCAAAATATGAGGAGCCGGTGGATCTGGACAGCCTTCTGGACGGCCTGACTCTGGCAAAGCTCCAGGAGATATTCGAGTCTGTGCTGCGCAGGGGCGACAACAGGAGAGACCCGGTGAGAAGCAGCTTTGGAACCATAAAAAAAGAGCCGGTAAGTCTGGAAGAGAAGCTCACCTTCGTACTGTCCTATGCCAGAAAAAACAGGAGGTTCAGTTTCAGGCAGATGCTGGAATACTCCAGGGACAGGATGGAGATCGTCGTTTCCTTTCTGGCAGTGCTGGAACTGATGAAGGTCGGGAGAATCCGCCTGTCACAGGCATCCATAGACGATGATATGTACATAGAGGCGCTGGAGCCTGAGGAAGAAGAGGCGCCGGAGAACTTCCGGGAGGAGGGCTCAGGCTCTGAAAGCTGAATACGGAGAAAATTCGGGGCACCGGGTGCAGGAAGGGCGGCAGCAGCCAGGGAGTCTGCCGGCCAGGGACAGGCGCCATAAAAGCAGGAGGAATAGAAACGGGAGATAAGCGATGGATAAAAGAGAGGGAGCAGAATTAAAAAGGGAAGAGGCCATAGTGGAGGCGGTTCTCTTTACCATGGGAAAATCGGTGGAGCTTAGGCAGCTTGCCGCTGCCATCGGAAAAAGCGAGGAGGAGGCAAAAGAGGCGGTGTCGGAGCTTTCCAGGCGGTATGACAGGGAGAAGAGGGGGCTTCGCATCATCGAGCTTTCAGGCAGCTATCAGATGTGTACCAGGGCTGAGTATTATGAGAATCTGATCCGCGTGGCAAAGGCGCCCAAAAAGCAGGTGCTGTCAGACGTGGTTCTGGAGACACTGTCCATTATCGCCTATAAACAGCCGATCACAAAGATTGAGATTGAGCAGATCCGGGGAGTGAAGTCGGATCACGCGGTGAACCGCCTTATCGAGTACAACCTTGTCTATGAGGTGGGACGTCTGGACGCCCCGGGGCGGCCGGCACTGTTTGCCACTACGGAGGAGTTTCTGCGCAGGTTCGGTGTGGGAAGCATGGAGGAGCTGCCGGTGATTGATCCCCAGCAGCTTGACGAGTTCAAGCTGGAGGTGGAGGAGGAGCTGTCCATGAACCCGGAGGAACTGCAGGCTGTGCTGGAGACGGCAGCGGCATCAGAGCAGGAGGATGGGAAAGCGGAAGAGGGAGAAACCGAAGGAGAAGGGAAAAAACAGGAGCAGGAATAGAGAGCTGGCGAAAATTCGGAAACAGTCTGGACGCCCCTGACAGGCAGGGCGTTCGTCTCGTTTCTGTTTTTTTGCGCTAAAGCTGAAACAGTGCCGATGAAAGAGGGAAGAGAACCGCCGGGGTCTGCAGACCGTTTCCATCTGGCTTCGGGACAGGAAAGATCAGCCCTGCATGTATACAGAAAAAAGTTTTTCCGGTTTCTTCCGCACAGGATAAGGCTTTGTGGCCTGTCAAGCATTTTTTGAGGGAAAATGGCTATTGACTTCCTATAGGGCAGATGATACGATAGGGTTCAGGTATGACACAGGATATTGTGTTTTAAGTGAAAAATACGACTAAATATAGTTTATTGTATACAATATATTGTGCTGACAGCCGGGCCGTGTCCGGCTTTTGTATTCTATGAAAAGGCAGCACAGGAGCAGGATATCAAGGAGGTAAAGGGAAATGAAGTGCAGCGAGATAAAAGTGATAAAGAAGGACGGAACCAGGGAGGATTTTAATGTCCAGAAGGTGGTAGTGGCAGTGAACAAGTCCGCCGAGAGGGCCATGATCCAGTTCTCACAGGCGGAGCTCAACTTTATCTGTCAGTTTGTGGAGGAGAAGGCAGAGGCTCTTGGGACTGCTGAGATTCCCATCGCCCAGATGCACAATCTGGTGGAGGGAGCTCTTGAGAGGGTCAACCCTCTCGTGGCCAAGAGCTACCGGGATTACCGCAACTATAAGCAGGACTTTGTGCAGATGCTGGATGAGGTTTACAAGAAGAGCCAGTCTATCATGTATATCGGCGACAAGGAAAATTCCAACACAGACAGCGCCCTGGTATCCACAAAGAGAAGCCTGATTTTCAACGAGCTGAATAAGGAGCTGTACAAGAAGTTTTTCATGACGGTGGAGGAGCTTCAGGCCTGCCGCGACGGTTATCTCTACATCCATGATATGTCTGCCCGCAGAGATACGATGAACTGCTGCCTTTTCGACGTAAAGAGCGTGCTGACAGGGGGATTCGAGATGGGAAACCTCTGGTACAATGAGCCAAAGACTCTGGATGTGGCCTTCGACGTCATCGGAGATATCGTCCTGAGCGCCGCCAGCCAGCAGTACGGAGGCTTTACGGTTCCCAGCGTGGAGGAGATCCTGGCGCCCTATGCGGAGAAATCCTATGCAAAATACATTGAAAAGTATACAGGGCTCGGCCTGGATGAGAAGAAGGCCGAGGAGGTGGCCTGGGCCGATGTCCAGAGGGATATGGAGCAGGGATTCCAGGGCTGGGAGTATAAGTTCAACTCTGTTTCCTCCAGCCGCGGAGACTATCCGTTTATTACCATGACAGCAGGAACCGGAAGGAGCCGCTTCGCGAAGATGGCCACCATCACCATGCTGGACGTGAGAAGAAAGGGACAGGGAAAGGAAGGCCACAAAAAGCCGGTGCTGTTCCCGAAGCTGGTGTTCCTCTACGATGAAAACCTGCACGGACCGGGAAAGGAGCTGGAGGACGTATTTGAGGCGGGAATCCGCTGTTCCTCCAAGACCATGTATCCCGACTGGCTGTCCCTGACCGGCGAGGGCTATATTGCCGGCATGTACAAAAAATACGGAAAAATTATCTCCCCCATGGGCTGCCGCGCCTTCCTCTCTCCCTGGTATGAGAGAGGCGGCATGGAGCCGGCGGACGAGAACGACGTACCGCGCTTTGTGGGACGCTTTAACATTGGCGTCGTGAGCCTCCACCTTCCGATGATTCTCGCCAAGGCAAGGCAGGAGAGCCGCGATTTTTATGAGGTGTTGGACTATTATCTGGAGCTGATCCGAAAGATCCACATCCGCACCTACGCTTACCTGGGCGAGATGCGCGCCTCCACGAACCCGCTGGCCTACTGCGAGGGCGGCTTCTACGGCGGACACCTGGGCCTTCACGACAAAATCAAGCCTCTGTTAAAGACAGCAACGGCGTCCTTCGGCATTACTGCCTTCAACGAGCTTCAGGAGCTTTACAACGGAAAGTCACTGGTGGAGGACGGACAGTTTGCCCTGGAGGTGCTCCGGCACATTAATGACAAAGTGAACCAGTTCAAGAAGGAGGACGGAAACCTCTATGCCATCTACGCAACTCCTGCTGAGAATCTGTGCGGCTTACAGGTAAAGCAGTTCAGAAAGAAATACGGAATTATCGAGAATGTGTCCGACAGGGAGTATGTGAGCAACGGTTTCCACTGCCATGTGACGGAGGACATTACCCCGATCCAGAAGCAGGATCTGGAGTACCGTTTCTGGGAGCTGTCAAACGGCGGAAAGATCCAGTATGTGAAATATCCGATTGCCTACAACACAGATGCCATCCGCACCCTGGTGCGCAGGGCTATGAAGATGGGCTTTTACGAGGGCGTGAACCTGTCCCTGTCCTACTGCGATGACTGCGGCCATGAGGAGTTAAACATGGACGTATGCCCCAAGTGCGGCAGCAGGAACCTCACAAAGATTGACAGGATGAACGGCTACCTGAGCTATTCCCGCGTAAAAGGCGATACAAGGCTCAACGATGCGAAGATGGCGGAGATTGCCGAGCGAAAATCCATGTAAAGGAAGAACGGTTCTGAAGGCCCCGAAGTTTTCGGGGTCTTCGGGAAAGCGGACGAGAACGGATAGATAAAGGAAAAAAGATAGAGGACAGATGATATGCGCTATCACAATATAACGAAGGATGACATGTTAAACGGAGACGGGCTTCGCGTGGTGCTCTGGGTGGCGGGCTGCTGCCATGGCTGCAAGGGCTGCCACAATCCGGTGACCTGGGATATCGAGGGCGGACTGCCTTTTGACAGGGAGGCTAAGGCAGAGCTGTTTGCAGAGCTTGAGAAACCCTATATTTCCGGTGTGACCTTAAGCGGGGGAGATCCCCTCCACCCGGGCAACCGGGAGGAAATCGGCAGGCTGATGGAAGAGATCAGGGAGAGATTTCCGGATAAGACTATCTGGCTCTACACAGGCTACGACTGGGAGCAGGTGAGAGAGCTGCCTTATCTTGCATTCGCCGATGTCCTGGTGGACGGAAGGTTCGTGGAGGAGCTGAAGAACGAGGATCTGTACTGGCGGGGAAGCTCAAACCAGAGGGTGATCGACGTGAAGAAATCTCTGGAGAGCGGAGAGGTTGTGCTTCACTGCCAGTAGGGGTATATAAATTTCGGGGCGGCCGGCAGAGACAGATTTGACAGGCAGCCGATTAAGAGGGAAAAGAGAAGAGAGAAGGCAGGAAACGCCTTTCAGGACGGGCTGAAGCTCAGGCAGCATCAGCAGGCGGAAGGTAAGTTCTGAGAGGGAACACAGACGGAGGACAGGCAGAAAATATAGAGAAAAATGCAGAAAAAAGCCAGTGCATATCAGAAACCGCGTGATATGACCTGGCTTTTCCTGGATTGTGAGAGAGGAACGAAGCCGTATCACACGGCAAAGCGGATGGCAAGGGGCTGATTTTTTGTCTCCAAAAACCCGTGACATTCTCCCGGCGGAATGGTAAAATAGCAGGGAAATCAGAACCAATGGAGATGAAAGAGAGGAACCAGGAAAACAGATGAAAATCAGAATTAAATATTTTACGGACAAAATTGATAAACTGTGTTATATAGACGGAAAATCCGACTGGATTGATCTGCGGGCTGCAGAAGATGTGGAGCTGAAAGCCGGTGAGTTTGCCCTGATCCCCCTCGGAGTGGCCATGGAGCTTCCAAAGGGCTACGAGGCCCATGTGGTGCCCAGGAGCAGCACCTTCAAAAATTTCGGTGTGATCCAGACGAATCATATGGGTGTCATCGATGAAACATACTGCGGAGATCAGGACCAGTGGTTTTTCCCGGCCTATGCGCTGAGGGATACGGTGATCCATGTCAATGACCGGATCTGCCAGTTCCGTATTATGGAGCATCAGCCTGCCTTTGCCTTCGAGGAAACAGAAACCCTGGGCAATGAGAACAGAGGCGGACACGGAAGCACAGGGAAGAATTAAGAAGCCTGAAGGCTTCGGAAGGTGAGGGGCAGATGAGAGTTCAAAGACGGATCGGCTGGATATTTGCCGTGTCGGCAACAGTTCTTATGATGTCCGGCTGCCAGGACTCAAAGGCCGCCAGGGATGCCAGGCTTGCGGGGATCGAGCAGATGAATCAGGGAAATTATGAGGAGGCTATCGTCTCCTTTGACCTGGCTTTAGACGAGGCGGACGGGATCGTAAATGAATTTGAGCTGGATGTGTTAAAATACAGGGCAGAGGCTGAGTATATGACAGAGGATTTCACGGCAGCGGCCCATACCTATGGGATTTTGGCGGATGTGGATGACGGAAAGCCGGAGTACTTCTACTATCAGGCTGCTTCCGAAGCCATGGCGGGAAACCTGGACGGGGCAGTTAAAGCCTACGAAAGCGCTCTGGGAGATACCTCAGGCGCCGGGGAAAGTGACCCGGACAGGGGGAAAGAGGGCAGCGAGGAGGAGTCAGCTCAGGAGACAGACCGGGAAACAGACAGCCTTCAGACGGAAGAGGACCAGACGGAAGCGGCCCAGGCAGGAAGCAGCCAGGAAGAGACGGAGACTTCCGGCGATTTTTCTGCGCCGAAGCAGAAGTCAATCAGGGAAGCCGCTCTCTCACCTGAGGCCCAGGCAGGCCGCTCTCTGGCCTTGTCAGCCATCGGAAAGGCATACGAGGATCAGGGCCGGTATGAGGAAGCCATGGATTTTTATGAGAGCGCGGCTGACTCAGGCCTCACGGCCGATCTCTATAACCGGATGGGCCTGTGCATGATGGCAGCGGGCCGGTATGACGAAGCCATCTCTTACTTTGAAACGGGAATGACACTGAATGACGAGGTGAAAATGCCGGATTTAAAGTATAACGAAGCCGCTGCTTACGAGTACAAGGGAAATTTTGAAAAGGCCCTGGAGCTTTTAAGAGACTGGGTTTCCGTTTATGGCTCCACTCCTGAGATAGAAAAAGAGATCACCTTCCTGGAGAGCCGGTAACCCCTGGGACAGGAAAGGCCAGGCACAAGAAAGCCTGAGAAGGATTGGCCTAAGAAAGGCTGGACATAAAAAAGACCTGAGCCAGGAAAATAAAAGCTCAGGACAGGAAGACGAGGGACAGGCTGTCCTCCGGGCAGCAGAATGGAGTATTTGATTTATGGCAGAGCTTTATGATATGAGGGAAGAGGCAGAGCGTGTCATTCTGGTAGCAGTCAGCACAGACGACGGGGATGACACGGAGGAGTCGGTGGATGAGCTGGCAGAGCTTGTAAAGACAGCCGGAGCCACGGCCATTGACCGGATCATCCAGAACAGGGAGCGGGTACACCCGGGAACCTATCTGGGCAAGGGAAAGATCGAGGAGGTGAGGGAGCGGGCAGCAGAGCTTCACGCCACGGGCATTGTCTGCGACGATGAGCTGAGCCCGGCCCAGCTTCGCAACCTGGAGGATGCTCTTCAGATAAAGGTGATGGACAGAACCATGGTTATCCTGGATATTTTCGCGTCCCACGCGGTGACGCGGGAGGGGAAAATCCAGGTGGAGCTTGCCCAGCTTCGCTACCGGGCGGCCAGACTGGTGGGACTGAGAAATTCTCTTTCCAGGCTTGGCGGAGGAATCGGAACCAGGGGACCGGGAGAGAAAAAGCTGGAGGTGGACCGCCGTCTGATCCACGAGAGAATCGGGCAGCTCAAATCAGAGCTTGAGAATGTGAAGCGCCACAGGGAGGTGGCAAGGCAGCAGAGGGATCGAAACTGTACCGTATCGGCCGCCATCGTGGGCTACACCAACGCGGGAAAATCCACCCTGTTAAACTATCTGACAGACGCGGGGATTCTGGCCCAGGACATGCTGTTTGCCACCCTCGATCCCACCACGAGGACACTGGAGCTTCCCAGCGGGCAGAAAATCCTTCTGACAGATACGGTGGGCTTTATCAGAAAGCTGCCCCATCACCTGATAGAGGCCTTTAAGAGCACTCTTGAGGAGGCGCGCTACAGCGACATTATCCTGCATGTGGTGGATGTATCCAATCCCCAGATGGAGACTCAGATCCACATTGTGTATGAGACACTGAGGCAGCTGGAAATCACGGATAAGACGGTGATCACGGTGTTTAATAAGATGGACCGCCTGACAGGGGATGTGATCCTCAGGGATTTCCGCTCGGACTTCCAGGTGAAGATCTCGGCAAAGACAGGAGAAGGCATTCCGGCCCTTCTGGAGACACTGGAGGGCATTCTCCGCAGCCGCAAGGTGTATCTGGAAAAGGTGTTCCCCTACGCCCAGGCTGGAAAAATCCAGTCCATCCGCAAGTACGGAGAGCTTCTGTCGGAAGAGTATACAGAAGAGGGAATCGCAGTGAAGGCGTATGTGCCGGCTGAGATTTACGGAAGCATTCTGCAGGGCTGAGAAAAACGCCGCCCCGGACCCCTTTGACATACGGGCCCACAGGCGCAAGGAGAAGAGAAATCAGGCGGCGGGGACAGAGACTGCCGGAAGGGCAGAGTGCACGGATATACAAAAAAATAGAGAGAAAAACAGACGAAAAAGCACAATATCTTGTTCTTATTAAAAACATTTTCATAGATATTGTGCTTTCTTCTGTCTTTTGCTATAATGGAGTCTGTACCCTCTTGACGGGTTTTTGGAAAGGAGAAGGCAGTATGATAAATGTGATTAAACGTGACGGAGAGATAGCTGACTTCAATCTGGCGAAGATAACGAATGCCATCAAAAAGGCGTTCAAGGCCACCAGCAATGAGTACAGCCAGGAGATTCTGGAGCTTTTGTCTCTTCGCGTGACCGCTGATTTTCAGCCCAAGCTGAAAAACGGAAAGATCAGCGTGGAGGAGATACAGGACAGCGTGGAGCATGTGCTGGAGCAGACCGGATACACAGAGGTTGCGAAGGCTTACATTTTATATAGAAAGCAGAGAGAAAAAATCAGGAACATGAAGGCGACCATCCTGGACTATAAGGATGTGGTGAACAGCTATGTGAAGGTGGAGGACTGGCGGGTGAAGGAAAATTCCACCGTCACCTATTCCGTGGGAGGGCTGATCCTGAGCAATTCAGGCGCTGTCACAGCCAACTACTGGCTGTCAGAGATCTACGATCACGAGGTGGCAGAGGCTCACAGAAACGCCGATATCCATCTGCACGATCTGTCTATGCTGACAGGCTACTGCGCAGGCTGGTCCTTAAAGCAGCTCCTCCTGGAAGGACTTGGGGGCATCACGGGAAAGATCACCTCATCGCCGGCCAGGCACCTTTCCGTTCTCTGCAACCAGATGGTAAACTTCCTGGGAATTATGCAGAACGAGTGGGCAGGAGCACAGGCATTCTCCTCCTTTGACACGTATCTGGCTCCGTTTGTAAAGGTGGACAATCTCTCCTATGACGCAGTCAAAAAGTGCATTGAATCTTTTATCTACGGCGTCAACACGCCAAGCCGCTGGGGAACCCAGGCGCCGTTCTCCAACATTACCCTGGACTGGACCGTTCCGGACGATATGGCTGAGATGAATGCCATCGTGGGCGGAAAGGAGATGGATTTCAAATATAAGGACTGCAAGCACGAGATGGATATGATCAACAAGGCCTTTATTGAGACCATGATCGAGGGAGATGCCAACGGACGCGGCTTCCAGTACCCGATCCCGACCTACTCCATCACCAAGGAGTTTGACTGGTCCGATACAGAAAACAACCGCCTTCTCTTTGAGATGACATCCAAATACGGAACCCCGTATTTTTCAAACTATATTAACAGCGACATGCAGCCCAGCGATGTCAGAAGTATGTGCTGCCGCCTGAGACTGGATTTAAGGGAGCTGAGAAAGAAGACCGGCGGCTTCTTCGGCTCGGGAGAGAGTACCGGCTCAGTAGGCGTAGTGACGATCAATATGCCGAGAATCGCTTATCTGGCAGTGGATGAGGACGATTTTTACCACCGCCTGGATCACATGATGGATGTGGCGGCCCGTTCCCTGAAGACAAAGAGAGAGGTGATCACAAGGCTTCTGGACAACGGGCTGTACCCCTATACAAAACGGTACCTGGGAACCTTTGAAAACCATTTCTCCACCATCGGTCTGGTGGGAATGAATGAGGCGGGCCTCAATGCCAGATGGATTCGCAAGGATCTGACCCACAGGGAGACTCAGGAATTTACAAAGAACGTGCTGAACCACATGAGGGAAAGACTCTCCGATTATCAGGAATTATACGGGGATCTCTACAACCTGGAGGCAACTCCGGCCGAGTCCACCTCCTACAGGCTGGCAAAGCATGACAGAGAGCGGTATCCTGACATCATCACAGCCGGAGCGCCGGGAGAAACGCCGTACTATACAAACAGCTCTCACCTTCCTGTGGGATACACGGACGATGTCTTTGATGCCCTGGATATTCAGGACGAGCTGCAGACTCTTTACACCTCGGGAACCGTATTCCATGCCTTCCTGGGAGAGAAGCTGCCGGACTGGAGGTCTGCGGCCAAACTGGTACGCACCATTGCGGAGAATTACCGGCTGCCCTACTACACGCTGTCGCCGACCTACTCGATCTGCAGAGAGCATGGTTATCTGATCGGAGAGCACTTTACCTGCCCTGTCTGCGGTGAGAAGGCGGAGGTATACAGCCGCATTACCGGCTACTACCGCCCGGTACAGAACTGGAATGAAGGAAAATCCCAGGAGTATAAGGACAGAAAGACCTACAGTATGGGCCATTCCAGGATGAAAAACGGAAAGGAGTTTTCCATCGGCCTGGAGGAGAAGCATGAATCTGCCAGGGAGGAGCCCGCAGATACAGCCAGAAAGGGTGTGGCTGCCAGGGCAGGCGCTTACCTGTTTACCACTAAAACATGTCCCAACTGCCGGATGGCAAAGGAATTTTTAAAGGGAACCGAGTATACGGTAGTCGATGCGGAGGAGAATCCTGACATGTCCGATCAGTTCGGGATTATGCAGGCTCCCACACTGGTTCTCGTGGGAAAGGACGGGGAGATAAAGAAATTCGTCAATGCGTCCAATATCAGGAAGTTTGCCGAGGAACACAGGTAGAGTCTGACAGGAGAATCAGACTGACAGCAGGCGAAAACGGCGCCGCAGCTTCGAAAGAAGGAGGCTGCGGCGCCGTTTTTTCCGTGAGCGCCCCTCTCCCGAAGCTGCGGCGGCCACGTTCTGAAAGAGCCGGGACAGGAGGGCAGGGAGGGAAAGTCTGGGGTTCAGGAATCATTTCGAGTTATTATTTTCACAAAATCCAGATAAAACTGTAAATATTCTCCATATTATGCTAAAATCATAGACAAGACTAGGAAATGCAGGAAAATTTTTCATTAAATTAAAAACTGCCCAGTATTAGGAGGAGATTATGAAGAACCTGGAAGAGAAGTATCTGGAACGGCTTTCGGAGCTGTACCCGACGATTGCGGCAGCATCCACAGAGGTGATCAACCTGGAAGCCATATTAAACCTTCCCAAGGGGACAGAGCACTTTCTGACGGACGTGCACGGGGAGTATGAGGCCTTTTCCCATGTGCTGAAAAACGGTTCCGGCTCAGTGAAGAGAAAGATTGACGATGTGTTCGGAAATACCCTGAGCCGTCAGGACAAGCAGGCGCTGGCAACGCTGATCTACTATCCGTGGGAAAAGATGGAGCGGATTCTGAAAAAGGAGGAAAATCCGGAAGACTGGTATAAGATTACCCTTTACCGGCTGATTGAGGTATGCCGCAGGGCGTCCAGCAAGTATACGCGCTCCAAGGTGCGAAAGGCTCTCCCCAGGGAGTTTGCCTATGTGATGGAGGAGCTGATCACAGAGAGAGGGGATCTGGCAGACAAGGAATCCTACTATGGGGCCATTGTGCAGACGATTATCCGCGTGGGGAGGGCAGGTCAGTTTATTGCGGCGCTCTGTGAGCTGATTCAGCGTCTGACCGTGGATCACCTGCACATTGTCGGGGATATCTTTGACAGGGGACCGGGACCGCATATAATTATGGACAAGCTGATGGCCTATCACTCTGTGGACGTACAGTGGGGAAACCACGATGTGCTGTGGATGGGGGCGGCAGCAGGGCAGCTCTGCTGCATTGCAAATGTGATCCGCATCTGTGCAAGGTATGGGAATCTCGACATTCTGGAGGATGGGTACGGCATTAACCTGCTTCCTCTGGCGAACTTTGCCCTGAACACCTACGGAGACGATCCCTGTTCCTGTTTTGCACTGAAGGGAACGAATACATATGAGCAGCCGGAGCTGGAGCTGAACCTGAAAATGCACAAGGCGATCTCCGTCATTCAGTTTAAAGCGGAGGGACAGGCGATCAGGCGCCATCCTGAGTTCGGCCTGGGGCACAGAAATCTGCTTCAGCAGATTGACTATGAAAAAGGAACGATCTTTCTGGACGGGAAAGACTATCCCCTTCTCGACACGAACTTTCCCACCATCGATCCGGCAGATCCCTGCCGGTTTACAGAGCAGGAGGCGGACATTATGGATCGCCTTGCCAAGGCTTTTATGGGATGCGAGAAACTGCAGAAGCATATGAAATTCCTGCTTGCCAACGGAAGCCTGTATAAAGTATACAATAACAATCTGCTATACCACGGCTGCGTACCTCTCAATGAGGACGGTACGCTGAAGGAGGTGGAAATTTACGGAAAGCGCTATAAAGGCCGGGCGCTCTACGACGTTCTGGACAATTATGTCCGCAAGGGCTTTGTGGCTGTGGATGAGGAGGAGCGCGAAAAGGGCCGGGATCTGATGTGGTATATCTGGCTCAGCGAGAATTCTCCTCTGTTCGGGAAAGATAAGATGGCCACCTTTGAGCGGTATTTTCTGGCAGAAAAGGAAACGCACCGGGAGGTGAAAAACCCCTATTACAAGTTTCTGGAAAACGAGGAGGTCGTTGACCGGATCCTCCGGGAATTCGGGCTTGAGCCGGAGGGGGCGCATATTATCAACGGACATGTGCCGGTCAAGTCAAAGGATGGGGAAAGCCCTATTAAATGCGGCGGAAAACTGCTGATCATCGACGGGGGATTTTCCAGAGCCTACCAGAAGGAGACGGGAATTGCCGGGTATACGCTGATTTATAATTCCTACGGACTGATTCTGGCGGCGCACAGACCCTTCGAATCCACAGAAGCGGCCATCGAAAATGAGAGCGATATACATTCAGACAGCACGGTGGTTAAATGGGTTGCCAGAAGAAAGCGGGTGGGAGATACGGACACAGGTCAGGAGCTGAGGGAAAAGATAAAGGATTTGGAGAGGCTTCTGGAGGCTTATTACAGCGGAGCCATAGCAGAAAAGTTTACCGGATAGCATCCTGTTCGTAATTTTGGGATGCCGGCTCTTAACATACCATTTTTTTCTGCCATTTTTATCATTTTAACGCATTAATGTATTATTTTACCTTGTGTTTTATGCAAATATGTAGTAAACTGTCAAGAAATAGGTATATTTATAAAGGAGAAAGTGGAATGGAAAGAGAAAAATTTTCGTCTCGCCTGGGATTTATCCTGATCTCCGCAGGCTGCGCCATTGGCCTGGGAAATGTCTGGAGATTTCCCTATATCGTGGGACAGTACGGCGGAGCAGCTTTTGTGCTGATTTATGTGGCTTTCCTGCTTCTTCTGGGCCTTCCCATCATTGTCATGGAGTTTGCTGTGGGACGTGCCAGCCAGAAGAGCGTGGCTCTGTCTTTTGACGTTTTAGAGCCGAAAGGGAGCAAATGGCATATTGAGAAGTGGTTTGCCATGGCTGGAAACTACATCTTAATGATGTTTTATACAACCGTTGCCGGCTGGCTGGTATACTACTTTGTGAAGATGGCAAAGGGAGACTTTGCCGGTCTTGATCCGGCCGGAGTGTCTGAACAGTTTAATGCCGTGATGGCGAGTCCCTCTATCAACGTGGAATTTATGGTACTGGTGGTTGTGGTCTGCTTTGCCATCTGCGCAATGGGCCTTCAGGCGGGAGTTGAAAAAATTACCAAGATTATGATGGTAGTGCTTCTGGCTCTGATGGTTGTACTGGCCATAAATTCTGTCATGATGGAAAACAGCGGACCAGGACTTGAGTTTTACCTGAAGCCGGATTTCCAGAAGATTAAGGATGCGGGACTCGGAGAGGTGGTGTTCGCCGCTCTGGGACAGTCCTTCTTTACGCTGAGCATCGGAATCGGAGCTCTGGCGATCTTCGGAAGCTACATAGGGAAAGAGAGACGTCTGACAGGAGAGGCTATCAGTGTCCTTATTCTGGACACCTGCGTGGCATTTATGGCTGGACTGATTATATTCCCGGCCTGCTTTGCCTACAATATCGAGGCTGGGCAGGGACCGTCCCTGATCTTTGTGACCCTTCCCAATGTGTTCAACAATATGTCCGGCGGAAGGTTCTGGGGAAGCCTGTTTTTCGTATTCATGGCATTTGCGGCAGGCTCCACGGTAATCGCCGTATTCCAGAATATCGTATCCTTCGCCACCGACCTGACAGGCTGCTCCGTAAAGAAGGCAGTCGCAGTGAATCTGGTGGTTGTGATTATCCTCTCCCTCCCCTGTGCTCTGGGCTTTAATGTGCTGAGCGCAGTTGCACCGTTTGGACCAGGATCCACCATCATGGATCTGGAGGATTTCATTGTCAGCAATAACCTGCTTCCTCTGGGAAGCCTTGTATATCTTTTATTCTGCACAAGCCGTTACGGCTGGGGCTTTAAAAACTTTCTGGCTGAGGCGGATGAGGGAAAGGGAATCAAATTCCCGGCGTGGGCGAGAGTTTACGTTTCCTACGGAATCCCGATTATCGTGCTGGTTATCTTTGTTCAGGGCTACTGGTCAAAGTTTGCACCGATGTTTATGAATTAAAATAAAAAATAACCGGACTGCTGAGGCAGAGGAAAAGCGCCCCTGCCGGGAACTGTATCTGAGTTCCCGGCAGGGGCGCTTTTCATTTATTGGTACGCCTCGACACAGAGAGATGATGAAGGAATTTGCCGGATGTAAAGTCCGCTACCGGGCGGACGCTTTTGAAAGGCAGGCTTCAATGGCCTGCACTAGGGCAGCCGAGGTATACTGTGTCCCCTCCGGGTATGTAAGGTTTTCCAGGGACTGGGAAGAGCAGATCTGTTCTGAGAGCTGTTCCAGTGCCGGAGCCATGAGAGGGTACATGGTTTCCACGGAATCGCTCAGGGGCGAGAGGGCAATGGAATTGATGTGATCGGAGTCCACCGCCACCTCCAGATCCACAGTCTGACTTCCAAGTACGAGAGAAGTCCGGTAGATGCCGGGGGTGTAGGAAACTGTGCCGGCCTCTGCCTGGCTGGAGGAGACGGCACTGGATTCCTCTTTTGGACGGAACATAATAAAGAACAGAGTGATGAGGATGATGCCAAGGCCGATAAATATGGCCGTATAGATAATTTCCTTCATGCGGAGCACCACGATTTTTGTTTTAGAGCTCATAGAAAGCCCCCCGATTTTGTTTATTACAGTGTATTTGGGAGCATAGGGATTTATGACAGGGAATAGCTGTGAGGAGGGAGGGAGTGGGAATGACTGGCGAAAAAAGAGGCCTCCGTGAAAAAGAAGTGTTAAGGCTTCTGAAAGGGCTTGACTTTAATCCGAAATCGGACTAAAATGGTATCTGCAAGTCCGATTTCGGATTAAGAGAAACTTTCTGAAAGCCCCGGTCAGGGGAGCCGTCTCGAATTGCTCCGGAAGGCTGCAGAGCGGAGCCGGCTTGGCCGGTCTGGAAGAAAGTAAAGATTAAAAACAGTTCAGGGAGGCATAAGATGGAGGAGAATCAGGGGCAGGAGCTCAGAGAATTTAACCGCCTGTACAAAAAGCTGGAGGAGCTGTATCACAGCCTTTCGCTGAGGCTTGGGATGTCAGACAGTATTTTTTCCATTCTGTACACCATCTGCGAGCTGGGAGACGGCTGTTCTCAGAAGGAGATCTGTGAGCAGCTCTCTGCCAGCAAGCAGACGATCAACTCGGCGATACGGAAGCTGGAAAATCAGGGAATCCTCTTTATGAGGAAGGGGGAAAAGGGGAGAGAGCTTCACATTCACCTGACGGAGAGGGGAAGGTGTGAGGTGAGAGAAAAGATTCTTCCTGTCATGGAAGCTGAGGATCAGGCATTTATACGGATGCCTGAGCAGGACCGGGCGGAGTTTCTGCGGCTGAGCCGGATATATGTGGACGCCATGATCCGGGAAACAAGTTCTATCAGGGCTTTGGAGGAAAGATCATGAAGATTTTGATGAGATTTATCAGGCCGTACAGAGGGCTGGCTGCGGCTGCGCTTCTGTTCGTGTTTTTGGATGTGGCGGGAGCCCTTGTCATACCCACCATCACCGCCGATCTGATCAATGTGGGTGTCGGCACCGGAAATATGGACTATATTATAGAGAAGGGAATCCTGATGATGGCAGTCACTGTCCTGGCGGGGGGCTGTGCCCTGCTTGGCAGCCTTCTGTCAGCCAGACTGTCCGCGCTGCTTGGGAGGGATATGAGAAATGCCCTGTATGAAAAGACTCTTTCTTTTTCGATTCACGATTTTGAGCAGTTCGGCACCGGATCCATGATTACCAGGACATTGAATGACGTGTCGGTGATTCAGCAGTCAGCCGTGTGGTGCATCATGATGGTGCTCCCGGTTCCTGCGCTCTCTGTCATGGGGATTGTCATGGCAGTTCTGATCGACCCTGCTATGGGGGCAATCCTGGCGGCTGCGGTGGTGCTTGTCATCCTTTTAGCCCTGGTTATCAGCCGGAGGGCGGCTTCGATCTTTGAGATGCTCCAGCGCTATCTGGATCGGATGAATGTAGTGCTGAGGGAAAATATTACAGGCGTGAGGGTCATCCGGGCGTTTAACAAGGAAAACCATGAGAAAAAGAGGATGAAGAAGTCCTTTGAGGATTACGCAGAGGCTGCTGTAAAGACGAACCAGCTGTTTGCCGCCCTTGACAGCTTTTCCTTCTTTGCAATCAACATCCTGATCGTGGCGATTCTCTGGATCGGAGGAAACAGGATTGGCGCGGGAAGCATGGAAATCGGCGACATCACGGCTCTGACAGAGTACACGATCCTGATTCTCTATTATCTGATGATGGCTCAGATGGTGATTATTCTCCTGCCCAGGGCGCGTGTCTGTCTGGGAAGGCTTGAGGAGGTTCTGACCTGCGAGCCGGAGGTAAAGGACGGAGAGGACGCTGAAAAGGAGAAAAACAGAGACGAAAACAGAGATGAAAAAAGAGACAGACCGGAAGGAGACGGGGCCTTCTGCTTTAAAAATGTTTCGTTCCGGTTTGCAGACGCCGATGAGGACACTCTGAAGAACCTGGACTTTATCTGCCGCAGAGGGGAGACAACGGCTGTCATAGGAGGAACGGGGAGCGGAAAATCGACCATCGCCAGGCTGCTTCTGCGCTTTTACGATGTGACGGAGGGAGCCATCCTGGCAGACGGGAGAGATATAAGGCAGATGAGCCAGAGGGAGCTCCGCTCAAAAATTTCCTATATCCCCCAGAAGGCATGGCTGTTTTCCGGGACCATCGCTGATAATCTCCGGTACGGGAAACCGGATGCCTCTGAGGAGGAGATGTACCATGCCCTGGATGTGGCCCAGGCAGGCTTTGTGAGGGAGCTGGAGCAGGGGCTTGAATCTCATGTGGCTCAGGGAGGGACGAATTTCTCCGGCGGCCAGAAGCAGAGGCTTGCCATTGCAAGAGCCCTTATGAAGAAGGCGGATCTGTACATTTTCGATGACAGCTTTTCTGCTCTGGACTTTAAGACGGACAGCGCCCTCAGAAGGGCGCTGAAGGCAGAGACGGAGGATGCAGCCGTGCTGATCATTGCCCAGAGGATCAACACGATTCTGAACGCAGAGCAGATCATTGTGCTGAATGAGGGACAGATTGCCGGGATCGGAACACATGAAAGTCTTCTGAGAGAGTGCAGTGTGTACCAGGAAATCGCCCGATCACAGATGAAGGGAGGGGAGGCATAGTGGATACAGAGAAGAGTTACCTGGAGGATGAACTGGAGCTGGAGGTGCCAAAGAACGGGCTTAAGACCATGAAGCGGATGTGGGATTCTGCGCCGGAGCAGCACCTGCGGCTGCTTTTAGTCATGATTTCTGTTGTGTGCTATACGCTGTTTTCCATTGTATCGCCCCTCTACAGCGCACACCTGGTGGATCTGATATGGAACGGGGTGAAGGAGTCTGCCGCCCAGAGGACGGTTTTCAGCTTCAGCTGGGCCCGGGGAGGGCGGGAGCTGCTCATCCTGTTTCTCCTCTATTCTGTCACCTGGCTGTTCTATACGGCCCAGAATTTCCTGATGGCCGGCTTTGCAGAAAAGCTGAACCTGAATCTGAGGGAACAGATCAGCAGGAAATTAAACAGGCTGCCCCTGTCCTACTTCGACGGGCACCAGCCGGGAGAGATTTTAAGCCGCGCCACAAACGATCTGGACAAAATGTCAGAGGCCCTTCAGACCGGGCTTTTGAAGCTGTTTACCTCAGTGGGGCTGGCGGCAGGCTCGCTGATTATGATGCTTCGCTATAACCTTATTCTTACGGCAGTGTTCCTGGTATTTACAGGGCTGTCCATGGTGCTCACAAATATATTTTCAGGAAAGACGCTCCGCTTCTCTGCCAGAAGGCAGAGGGCCATGAGCAGGCTGACCAGCTGTGTGGAGGAGTCCTACAGCGGGCGCGTGATCATCCGGGCATTTAACCGGGAGGAGGAAAGTCTTGCGTCCATGAAGGAGGCTTCGGAGGAGCTTGCCAGAACCTCCATCCAGGCAGAATTTCTGGCCCAGGCCATCAATCCGGCCATCCGCTTTGTAAACCGGACGGGGCAGGTGCTGATTGCCGTTCTGGCCGGAAAATTTTTGATTGACGGGGCATTGACGGTAGGCGCTATCCAGGCCTTTTTCCAGTACGTCTACCAGGCCGCGGAGCCGCTGACAGAGGCATCCTATATGATCAATTCCATGCAGTCGGCTCTGGCCTCCATGGAGCATATTTACAGAATGCTTGACGAGGAGGAGATTACAGAGGAGCCTGAGCACCCCGTAAGCGTGTCAGGCGCCAGGGGAAGCGTGGAATTTCAGGATGTGCGCTTTGGCTATTCACCGGATCACATTTTGATGAAGCAGATCAGCTTTTCCGTAAAACCGGGGCAGAAAATTGCCATTGTAGGAAATACGGGCGCGGGAAAGACAACGCTGATTAACCTTCTCATGCGTTTTTATGAGGTAAACAGCGGAAGGATTCTGCTGGACGGAGAGGATACGGCTCAAATGACCAGGGCGGAGCTTCGGAAAAATTTCGGCATGGTGCTTCAGGATACCTGGCTGTTTGGGGGAACCATAGCGGAAAATATCGCCTACGGAAGGCCGGATGCCTCCAGAGAAGAGGTGATCGCGGCTGCTAAGGCCGCCCATGTGGATTTCTTTATCCGCACTCTCCCCAAGGGATATGATACCATTCTGGACAATGAGGCGGAGAATATCTCGGTTGGCCAGAGACAGCTTCTCACCATCGCCCGGGTGATGCTCTGCAATCCTCCGGTGCTGATCCTGGATGAGGCCACATCCAGCGTAGACACGCGGACAGAGATGGCCATAGGAGAGGCCATGCAGTCGTTAATGAAGGGAAGAACCAGCTTCGTCATCGCCCACCGCCTGTCGACGATTGTGGATGCAGATCTGATTCTGGTGATGAAGGACGGTGATATCATCGAGCAGGGAAGCCACCGGGAGCTTCTGAAGGCCGGAGGAGCGTACGCAGAGCTCTATAACAGCCAGTTTGCCTAGGCGCGGAGGGCACAGACGTTTCCAGCAGTTTTTTCTGACAGCAGAGGGAATTTGTGGTATAATAGCCGCAGAGCGGATATTATACCTGCGCATGCCGGTTTCAGCATTCACTGCTGAAAGCCGGGCGCTAAATTCCGCCGGAGGCTGCCATATCCGGAGGATATGGTATAATGACCGCAGAGCGGATATTATATCTGAAGGATATGGCATGATAAAAGAAACGGTTCACAGGCAGTGTTGTGCCACACAGGGTGAGCCGGAAAAGGGGCTGCGGAGCCGTCAGCCCTGCAGGCAGGCTGTTTTTGGCGGGAATGCCTGGGGATGGGAGCGGCTCAGACGGCAGAAAGGATGGAGAAGGATGAAGATTGCAATTATTTATTATAGCCAGACAGGTCACACCAGAGAGATGGGCTCTGTGATTGCAGAGGGAGTGGAGCGCGCCGGCGGTGAGGCAAGGCTCTTTTCCGTGGAGGAGCCGGTGGACGAGGAGTATGTAAACTCCTGCGACGGAGTCATTATCGGAACGCCTACCTGGCTTGCCAATACCTGCTGGCAGATTAAAAAGTGGTTTGACGTGGACAGCGGGAAGCTGAAGCTGGCAGGAAAGCTGGGAGGCGTGTATGCTACAGCCCACTATGCCCAGGGGGGAGGCGATGTGGCTCTCATGAATATGATCGGCCACATGCTGGTGAAGGGAATGCTTCTCTACTCCGGCGGTGCTTCCCTGGGAAAACCTTTCATCCATCTGGGGCCGGTTGCCCTGGATTCCGTGGGAACTCATTTTGAGGACTGCAAGGAGGACTTCCGGATCTACGGAGAGCGGTTTGCCAGAAAAGCAGGCGAGCTGTTTGAAAAATAGAGGCAGGACAAGACTGACAGAAGAAGGCTGAGAGAAAACAGAGCGGAGAAAGTCCGGCGAAGAAACAAGAACCGGGAAATCGGACAGACTGAGGAGTCACATTCCAAAAGTCTGTTCGATTTTTTTCGTGACACTGGGGGAGAAATATATTATAATGAACCCATTGCAGTGCAGGCCGAAGAGACGGCGCGGCAGAATACTGCCAGATGGAGCACGATATAGGAGAATAGAAATATGGGAAATAAATTTGATTTGCTGAATCCGAAGCAGAAGGAGGCGGTTTTCCACACAGAGGGGCCTCTTCTTGTTCTGGCTGGAGCCGGTTCGGGAAAAACGAGAGTTCTGACCCACAGGATAGCCTATCTCATAGAGGAAAAGGGGGTGAACCCCTGGAATATTATGGCCATCACCTTTACCAACAAGGCGGCAGCCGAGATGAGGGAGAGGGTGGACCAGATTGTGGGCTTTGGCTCTGAGAGCATCTGGGTGAGCACCTTTCACTCCTCCTGCGTTCGGATCCTCAGAAGACATATAGACAGGCTGGGATATGACACCAGCTTCACCATCTATGACACAGATGATCAGAGAACTCTGATGAAGCAGATTTTCAAGCGCCTTCAGGTGGATACCAAGCAGTTTAAGGAGAGAAGTGTTCTGGGAAGGATTTCCTCCCTTAAAAACGAGATGATCCGGCCAGACGAGGCCCTTACAAACGCAGGGGGGGATTTCAGGGAGAAAAAGATCGCAGAGCTCTACGGAGAGTACCAGAAGGCTCTGAAAAATAATAATGCCCTGGATTTCGACGATCTGCTGGTTAAGACTGTGGAGCTGTTTGAGGCGGATCAGGAGGTTCTCGCCTATTATCAGAACCGGTTCCGCTACATTGTGGTGGACGAGTACCAGGACACTAATATGGTGCAGTTTAAGCTGGTTGATCTGCTGGCGGGAAAGTACAGGAATATCTGCGTGGTGGGCGACGACGACCAGTCCATCTACAAGTTCAGGGGGGCTGACATTGAAAATATCCTGAGCTTTGAGAAGGCGTTCCCGGGAGCACAGGTCATCAAACTGGAACAGAATTACCGCTCCACCCAGAATATTCTGAATGCCGCCAACGAGGTGATCCGAAATAACAGAGGCAGAAAGGATAAAACCCTCTGGACGGCCAACGGGGAGGGCGAGCGTGTGCGTCTTGCCCAGTTTGACACAGCTTATGAAGAGGCGGACTACATAGCGTGTGACATTAAGGCCGAGTCCGCCAAGGAAAACCGTCCCTTTTCCGACTTCGCTGTGCTGTACCGGACCAACGCCCAGTCCCGCCTTCTGGAGGAGAAAATGATTCTCCACAGCATCCCGTACCGACTGGTGGGCGGCGTCAACTTCTATCAGAGAAAAGAGATCAAGGATATTCTCTCTTATTTGAAAACCATCGCAAACGGCCAGGACGATCTGGCTGTCCAGAGAATTGTCAATGTGCCGAAGCGGGGAATCGGAGCCACATCCATGGGAAGGGTGATTGCCTTTGCCTCTGCAGGCGGTATGAGCTTTTATGACGCCCTCCTCCGCGTGAAGGCTGTTCCGTCCATCGGGAAGGCAGCTGACAAGATTGGAGTGTTTACAGAACAGATCGAGGACTTTAAGGCAAGGCTGGGGGAGCTGAGCTTAAAGGAGCTTATCGAAGAAATCCTTGAAAACACCGGATACCGCAAGGAGATTGAGGCTGAGGGAGAGGTCGAGGCGGAAACCAGGCTTCAGAATATCGAGGAGCTGATCAACAAGGCAGTGGCCTACTGGGACAATGAGGAGAACCCAACCCTGGACGGCTTCCTGGAGGAGGTGGCTCTGGTGGCGGATGTGGACAGCATGGACGAGTCGGAAAACCGTGTGGTGCTCATGACGCTCCACAGCGCCAAGGGACTGGAATTCCCCCATGTGTACCTGAGCGGAATGGAGGATGGGCTGTTTCCCAGCAGCATGTCAATCATGTCCGACGACGAGGACGCGGTGGAGGAGGAGCGCCGCCTCTGCTATGTGGGAATCACAAGGGCCAGAGAGAGGCTTACCCTGACGGCAGCCAGACAGAGGATGACCAACGGGGAGACAAGGTTTTCCAGGCTCAGCCGCTTTGTGGAAGAAATCCCGCCCCTTCTTCTGGACAGGCAGAACAAGCCCTCTGCCTTTGAGAGAGGGGGAACGGGAGCCGGCGGATCTGGGCTTCACTTCGCGGAGGATGAGTTTGACGACAGCGGTCTGCCCTGGGGAGATGATTTTGAGCCGGGCTTTGGTTCCCGCCCGTCCGGCCGTCAGAACGGAAGATTTGGGGATGGACAGGGCAGTCTGTCCTCCTCAGGTTCCTCCTGGTCGGGCAATTCCTCCTGGGGAGGAGGATGGGGAGGCTCCTCAGTCTCCTCCGGCGACTGGGACCGCTCCACAGAAGGGTTTACTGTGCCGAAATGTCCGGCCGGCTTCAGCGCCTTTGGTCAGAAGCCAAACGCCTATGCCTCTAAGACCTCCAGCCCGGCCCCTTCCTTCGGAAAGCAGTTCACGGTCCAGAAGGCAGGAAGCCTTGACTATAAGGCCGGAGACCGTGTCCGCCACATAAAATTCGGGGAGGGAACCGTAAAGAATATTGTGGACGGCGGAAAGGATTACGAGGTGACCGTGGACTTTGACAGAGCCGGAATCAAAAAAATGTTTGCATCCTTTGCAAAATTGAAAAAATTGTAATAAATTTATTGTTTTCACATAAAATATGTATAGTAAAAAGACAGAGATAATGGTATAATAATAAAGACATATCCATTAGAAGGTTATGGAGAAAGGACGTGACAAGATGAATAAATTCGATCTGATGGGCAAGGATGCTTTTAACAGAGTGGAAGAGATTATGAATGCCACAAAACTCAACGAATTCCTTCACAGAAAAGAGGAGGAGGAGAAGAAAAAAACCTGCATTCTCTGGATTCTGGCGATTATCGGCGTGGTAGCTGCTGTAGCGGCAATCGCTTATGGAGTGTATCGTTTCTTTACTCCTGACTATCTTGAGGATTTTGAGGACGATTTCGAGGATGACTTCGACGATGACTTCTTCGACGAGGAAGAGGCAGAGGCTGTCGAGAAGGAGAAGGACAAAGAATAAAAGAAAGAATCAGGGCAGGATGGAACTGTTTTGAAAATTGGGGGGCTGTGAAAAAATGATTTCTCATTTTTTCACAGCCCCCCGTTCTTACGTTTCAGGGGAAAAGAGGTTCCGGTAGCACTACAAAATATACCGGCAGAGGTAGCCAAAGACAGATTTTTTGTGTATACTGTTGGAAGTCGGAAGCCAGGAACCGTAGCATTATCAGAGAAATTTGGAAAGCTGCCGGTACTGCCCGTGGTCGGGTGCGTCTTCCATGCAGGAGCATTATCGGAAAAAAAGACAAACTATCAGACTGGCATACAGTCGGATATGTCCTCAATGCAGGAATGCTGCCTGTGAAATCTGATATTGGATATGCCACCAATAGCGGAAGCAGGAGACCGGCAGCATGATTCGGAAAATCCGGGCTGTCTGCCTGGAAAGGGCAGGAGATTACAGGATTAGACAAGATGGGGAAAGCTGAGAAAGATGGAAAAAGCTGAGTAATAACCGTAAGGAACAGGAAGATACAGTAGATCATGGAAGAGACGAAAAGGAGACAAGATGAAAAAAGGTGAGATTTACGAGGGGATTGTAGAGAAGATGGATTTTCCCAACAAGGGAATCATTTATATTGAGGGAGAGCGGGCTACGGTGAAGAATGCCCTTCCCGGACAGAAGGTAAAATTTCTGGTGAATAAAAAGAGAAAGGGAAAATGCGAGGGCCGTCTTCTGGAAGTGACAGAACCGGCAGCTGTGGAGCTGGCCGATGCCTGTCCGCACTTTGGAATCTGCGGAGGCTGCCTGTTTCAGACCTTTCCCTATGAGGAGCAGCTGAAAATCAAGGAGGGACAGGTAAGAGAGCTTCTGGAGGGTGTGCTGGGGACACCGGGAGTCTCGGGAACATGGAATTTTGAGGGGATTATCGGAAGTCCTGCCGCAGAGCGGTACAGAAATAAGATGGAGTTTTCCTTCGGAGATGAGGTGAAGGATGGCCCCTTAGCCCTGGGTATGCATAAGAGAGGCAGCTTTTACGATGTGGTGACAGTTGGCGGATGCCGGATTGTCCATGAAGATTTTACGAAGATTCTTCTCTGTACCAAGGAATTTTTTGAAGAGAGACAGATTCCGTTTTATAAAAAGATGCAGCAGACAGGGTATCTGCGCCACCTGCTTGTGAGAAGGGCAGTAAAGACAGGGGAAATTCTTATTGACTTAATCACAACGACCCAGACCCACACCCTGCAGACAGAGCAGTTTGGCGGGACAGAGGAGGAGCTTCTGAACCAGTGGAGGGAGAAAATTCTGGCTCTTTCGCTGGAAGGGACTCTGGCCGGCATTCTCCATACGAAAAATGATACGCTGGCAGACGCAGTAAAGGATGAGGGCACAGAGATACTGTTTGGACAGGATTACTTTTACGAGGAGCTTCTGGGGCTTAAATTCCGTATTTCTCCGTTCTCCTTCTTCCAGACCAACTCTCTGGGAGCAGAGGTGCTCTATGAGAAAACCAGAGAGTATGTAGGAGGCGTGGACGGGAAGGTAGTCTTCGACCTGTACAGCGGCACGGGAACCATTGCCCAGATTCTGGCACCTGTGGCACAGAAGGTTGTAGGCGTGGAGATTGTGGAGGAGGCCGTGGAGGCCGCCAGGGTAAACGCTGAGCGAAACGGACTCTCCAACTGCGAATTCATCGCAGGGGACGTGCTCAAGGTAGTGGGAGAGCTGACCGACAAGCCGGATCTGATCGTGCTCGATCCGCCCAGGGATGGGATTCATCCAAAGGCTATAGAAAAGATCATTGACTTCGGTGTAGAACGGATGGTGTATGTGTCCTGCAAGCCTACAAGCCTGGCAAGAGACCTGGAAATACTGACGGCGAGAGGGTATGCGGTGGAGAGAGCGTGCTGCGTGGATATGTTTCCGGGGACGGGGAATGTAGAGACGGTATGTCTTTTGTCCAAACTTAATGTAAAGGAACATATCGAGGTTGAGTTGGATATGGACGAGCTGGATCTGACAACAGCGGAGAGCAAGGCCACTTATGAGGAAATCAGGGAGTATGTGCTGGAACATACCGGCTTGAAAGTCAGCCACCTCTATATCGCCCAGGTCAAACAGAAATACGGCATTATTGAGCGTGAGAACTATAACAAACCGAAGTCCGAGAATTCCAGACAACCGAAATGCCCGCCGGAAAAGGAAGCGGCGATCACGGATGCTTTGAAGTTCTTTGGAATGGTTTGAGCCTCACCATGATGATTAGGCATAAAATTGTCCGTAGAATTTTCTGCGGGCAATTTTATTATGTTTGCACGGAGACTGTTCGTACTTGCCTGGGGTAACCCCAGCATACTACAATCAAAACAAGAAAACCGGGGGGATGAAGTAGCATGATGATTTATCTTCAAATGATAGATTCTCCTGAAGATCGCTCAAAGTTTGAGCAAATCTACATGGAGTATCGAAGCATGATGTTTCACATGGCAAATAGAATACTGACCAACGAACAGGATGCCGAAGATGCTGTGCATGAGGCGTTTTTGAAAATTGCTGAAAATATTGAAAAAATCGGTCAACCCAAGTGTCCAAAAACGCTGGGCTACATCGTTACAATAGTAGAGAACAAATCAATAGACCTTTATAGGAAATGCAACCGCCACCAAATCGTCGAGCTGGACGATGAGATGCAAGGTGTTCCGGCTGTTTATGAAGGAGAAAACACCTTGGCAGCCTGCATCCTGAAACTACCTGCACGATATAGAGAGGTAATTTTACTCCGATACCATCAGGGTTACAGCGTAAAGGAAGTGGCAGCTATGCTTGGAATATCCCATGCTGCTGCATCCAAACTTGACCAGCGTGCCAAGAACAGATTGAAGGAACTGTACGAAAAGGAGGGCAAGCTATGATTACAGATGAAATGCTGAGAGCTGCTGCGGCAGAGGCAGATCAGGCAATTCTTGATTCCTTGCCTCTTCCGCAGGAGTGCGACCATCAGTTCTCCCCACAATTTGAACGCAAAATGAAGCGTGTTATCCGGCGAGGACGGTATCCTGGAGCCTACAAATTTCTTCGGACAGCAGCCTGTTTCCTGGTAGCAGTTGTTCTGACCGGTACAACATGGCTCACGGTAGATGCCGAGGCCAGAGGTGCCTTCTTTGCCTGGGTACGTCAGCAGTACGAAACCTTTGTGGAGTACCGCTTTGAGGGACCGACACCGGACGAAGAAATGACCACCGATTTTGTTCCCACATGGTTGCCTGATGGATTTGAAGAAACCAATGTGCAGTCTGAGGGAGGCACTTCTATGCGGACTTATAGCAACAGCGATGGTCGGGTGATCCATTTCATGTACTCCGCCGGTGCGGACGCCACAAGCCTCTTTGTAATCTCAGACCAGATGACCGCAGAGGAAGTGGCTGTAGGAACACAGAAAGCCGATTTCTACTGGGATGCTGATCCCCAAAATGCGAATGCCCTGGTGTGGCAGTCCGAATCTGGTGATATTCTGTTCTGTATTTCGGCGGCACTGCCCGAGAGTGAGATGGTGAAAATTGCAGAGAGTATTGAAAAAGGCACATAAAACAGGTAAATATGTTTATCAATTTGGCAGAGGGCATTTTCTTCTTGCCTGAGGTTCAGGCCGGATAACAGCCAATTACAAAACGAAAAGAGGGATGTCAATGAAAAGAAAATTTGTGGCTCTTATGGTTGTAATCGTTCTGTCCTTGACCAGTCTTACAGCTTGTGGTGCTAAAACGCCGCAGGACATCGTTTCTGAAGCATTGGGCCTGGATGCATCTGGCGGCAGTGAGGTTTCCGCTTCCGACACCCACGGTGGATTCCATGGGGACGGAACCTCCTGCATTGTCCTTACATTTCAGGACGATGCCGTCTTGGAACAGATAAAGGCGAATGCGGATTGGAATTCCCTTCCTATGGACGAGACTACTCAAATCCTCGTGTACGGCATTTCCGGAGAGGAGAATCACACGGCCTATCAAATCGGTCCCTATCTGAGCGACAGCAACGGCAACCCGCTGGTGCCGGAAGTCCAGAACGGGTACTATTTTCTGCTGGACCGGCAGGCCGAAGATGACGCAGCCGGAAAGGATATTCTGGAGCGGAACTCCTTCAACTTCACCTTTGGGCTTTACGATACCGACACCAATACCCTGTACTGCTGTGAGCTGGACACCTGATGTCTTTTTGATGTGAGGAATAAGCCATGAAGAAAATGATATTTGGGATGCTGATGTTTTTGACAGGGGCGCTTTCAGTTGCCATGATTTTAGCCGGATCAATGGCAAACGACTGGACGCTCAACGGGCAGCATTCCGCTTTTTGGAATATATCCCGATATGGCCTGCTTCCTGCACTGTATCTCTTTGCTGGCATGGCAATCCTTGGCCTGATTGTTGCCGTGTGGGGATTGTTCGACCATAAGAGCTGATAAATGGACATCCATTCGGCTCAGCTATTAACAAATCAGAATTTGGCAAGGAGGTATTATTATGAACCGAATTAAGAATGACAAAATATTGCTGACACTCTGTATCCTATTTTTCATTGGTTATGCTGTGATTTTTGTAAGTGCTTTTTCGGAACTTCCGCTTAATGTCCCCCTGTGGCACCAGGGTTTACTGTTGTATGGCCACTTTTTTCCTATGTTCTTCCTGGAGTTGCTGCTGTGCCGCACGGCCCAGGTGAGGTGGCGCATCTTCCTGCCTGTCGCCCTGCTTTTGCTGCCGGGGCTGTGTTTCCTCTCTGCTTCGGAATGGTACATGATGGCATGGATTCTTTTCTTGCTTTGGTGTATTCCTGCGCTCTTGGGGTGTTTAGTAGCTTGGGCTATTTGGGCAATTTACAAACGATTAAAAAAATAAGGTTTTGTTCTAACAAATATTTGGTAGTTTTTAGCTTTTACCGATGATATCACGGCATTTTGAATTGCTGTTGGAAACATTTTTAGTTTTTTGTCCCTAAAATAAGTGGATAAACCAGAATTTAGGGAGGGATTATCATGTTATGCGTGATTATTCAATATCTGTTATCGCCAGTTGTGTTTTTGCTGACATTCATTCTTCCTGTTGTATTTTACTTTGTCAATCGAAGATATGTTTGGTGTAGCATCCTTCTGGCTGTACTTGTTGAACTAATCATAAATTGGGGCAATTTCAATTACTATGAATCACGTGGTCTCATGATTCTCGTTACATTAGTGCAAGTTGCTGTAATGGCCATTATCATACTAATACTAAGAGCGGTTACTCCAAAAAGACAAAAGTAAATTCCAGTTTAATGGGTGGTTGAGTCAGAGAACAGGATGTGCTCATTATGAAAAAATTGAACCATAAGGTCTATGCCATTACATTGAAAACTCCTGCTGACAGAACAGAGAATAACAAAGAATAGCTAATCGCAGTTTATTAAGCAGACAAATCCCAGTTGTTTTGAAAGTACAACACCGCTGCGGTTTAACTTGTTTTGATGATATGGAGGTGTCCGTCATGACCAACACTATATTTTTTGTCCTGCTCTCATTTGCCTTCTTCCTGGTAATGGAGTTGGTATTGATGGGTGCCTTTCGCCTTTCTCAATCCTCAAAGGCAAACAAGTTTCTGAGTGTTTTATGTAAACTGTTTTTGGGCTTGTTCATAGTTGCCTATCTTGCACTGGTGGTTCTTTGCGTGATCGTTGGGGTGGATCTTATGACAAAGGGTGATGTCCGTCAAGGCGTTTTTATGTTTCTGACAGCTGCCGTGGTGGCAGTTTGCATCTACATATGGCTTATAAGAGGATGGGTTAAGCACATAAAAGAAAAGCAGTGATGCAATGACTGATTGAGAGGTGTTTGCGTAAATGGAAAAAAGCATTTTGGCATCATGTTGTTCCTGATGGGAAGTACGGGATACCTGATTCTTAGTCTGTATTTGTCTATGAACCGATTTGAATACAATGGGATGACAGGCACCTATGCTGCCCTAAGGTCATGTCAGAACACGATATTCAGATGGTTCCGTGCTGCGGTCACTTTTTAATTGCAAATAAGGATTTGTCACAGGTTACGATTTCAGGATGTGACAATGGGTTGGACTGGTCTGTCGTCCACGAAAATGGCGGGGTCCGGCTGATTCTCCCATCTGGTGAATCAGAATGGGTGTCCCTGCGTGACTATCAAGCAGAAGTGCTCCGCTTCGCAGACAAAGTAGAGAGCTACTATCAGTCCTGCAAACTGAAGAAGATCCCGGATGATGAATTCTCTAAAAATGGCTATATAGCATTCTGGAACGAGTGGAAATGGCGCTATACAGAAGTCGTCCATGGGAAGGCGGATATGAAAGATATTTTTGAAGAACGGCAGGATTTGGTTGAGGTTCTGACAGAATCAATCCAGGGACTTAAACCTGCGCCTTTTACCCCGGAAAACACCGCCGAACATTGGTCGTTGGAGTTTGACAGAACGGAAAAGGGTAACAGCAAGTGGATAGCTTATATGTCCGACGCCCTAAAAACTGCACGGACTTTTGAAATCCACTGCTGGAATGAAGAAGCAGAGTGTATTGATCTGGCGCTCCAATACGGGAAACAGAAAGACACCGATTGGCGGTATGGAAAAATCATTGCCGGAAAAGTGACGCCGGATTTTACTGCATTTTTGCTTGGTCTACCCAAGCCCACAGATACTGAGGTCTACAACAAAATGACGCCGTTTTTCACCATTGCGCTGGATAACGGATTTTGGTCTGCCCATTATGGAACAGAGCTGTCAAAAGAATAGTAGGGTCGATTATCCAGGCCCGTAGACACAGAGCCATACAGCATAAACAGGAAGCGGCGGTTTGTCTTAAAGTACCAAATTGTCGCTGTTTTTAGATTGCAACCACCAGTTGACATATAGTTGGTCGACTGCAACCAGAATTTTGAGTACAATACAGGTACAAGGAGGTGTTATATATGACTTTGGGTGAAAATATTAAAAACAGACGAGAGGAATTAAAGCTGTCGCAAGAATATGTAGCCGAACAGCTTGGCGTCAGCAGACAGGCTGTATCCAAGTGGGAAACAGGCCAGTCAGAGCCGACAGCAAGTACTCTTATCCAGTTGGCAGAAGTATTTGACATCAATCTCTCTGAACTTGTTGATCCCCATAAGAATGGCGAGGACGAATTGACCGCCGAAAAGGGGCGGGATCGGAACAAGCCAAACCTTATTTTACGGGCAAACCTCATAAAATTTGCAATTATCACGCAAGCAGCAGTTATGTTCAGCTGTACGTCGGCAATTTACCAGCTTCGGAATCCTGACTATCCGAACAAAGACCTTTATTATGGGGCGCTTATCTTTTCGCTTATCATGCTGCTACTCAGTTCCATATGGATGGCAACAAACCACCGCTATGAAGCAGATAAAAACCAGCGCCGTAAAAATGCAAATATCGAGTTGGGCTACTGCTGCATTCAACTTTTAGTTGGCTTGTTGACAATACGTTTTGGGATGGGTTTTGTGGGTGCGCTCATTATGATCGTGATTTGCAGTGTCTATATCCTGTACATCAATCCCAAGTTTATGTGTCGTAAGCTGACAAAGTGAAATAAAGTAGAAGCCCAATGAGCGTCTGCATATTTGTAGCGGTGGACTGTCCCTACAATATCACATTTTGTTTCATAGTAATTTCGCTGCCCTATTCTATGGCAAACAAAAAATCCCGCAGAATTCACCTCTCAGAGGGTGTGAAATCGGCGGGACTTTTTGTGTTTTCGGAGATTGTGAAATATACAAGGCGGAGCAGGCTTGTATATACACAGGCGACGAAAACAAGGGGTATCCAAAGGGGGGGCTCCCCTTTGGCTCTGGGTTTCCAATAGGGGCGAGCAGCACCCCTGTTGGCACACGACTTTGCTGGCAAAGTATAGTGTGTTATACCTTTGCTTCCGGCTGACGCCGGGAAGGGATTGGCTGCGGTATCTGCTATGTGGGCAGATAGCGGTTGACAAGCACTTTTCGGCGGCAGTAGGACAGGCGGATTTTGTACGGTCACGGACGAAATCAGGATTTGCTCACAGGGCAAAATCCGCCTGGCCGGAAAAGGAAGCAGAGGTATATAAAAGCTCTCGTCCCGGCGCAGCGGCAGAGTCCTCGTCAGTCCGTTTCCCCCTTGGATTTCTCACGGTTCTTATAGACATTATATTGGTTCTTGCACCGTGGGCTGCAAAAGGCGGCGTTGGACCGGCTGCCCAAAAACACCTTCTGGCAATGTTTGCACAGGCGCAGGGGCTGCTCATCGTCCACCAGCATGAAGCTGAACATCATCTGGATACCCAGCAGCAGGGAGTGAAAATCCCAGTAGATGGTGGGCTTATCCAGTAGTTCGATGTGGTAGCTGGGGGCGATCCCGCCGAATGCAGCCATGGCTTTGCGGTACAGCCCCCGGGTGTCCTCATCAATGGAGTCGTAGTCATTGTAGTACAAGATGGATGTGGTCAGGGTGAACGCCCAATCCTTGAACTGCTGGGTGACCCAGTCGTAAGGCTCTGCATACGCCCGCTGGAAGCTCATATTCTTGGCCATCGGCTCGTCCATGAAGGTCATGGTCAGGGCAATCATACTCCGGTCGCCGGACACATTCCATGTGGATTCAATGCCCTTCTTCACCACATCCAGCTGGTCGAAGGGGTAAAAGAGGGACAGATATTGGTCTGTTGCCATGGATTCTTCCTTGATGAAGTGGTTTTTCGGCAGGTACACCGCCTCGTACTCCATAAAGGTCGGCGTGGTGGGCAAGGCGGTCATCAGCCCCAGCAGGCCGTACCGGGTGACAAATTCCAGTACTGCCTTTTCCACTTCTGCTTCCGGCTTGCGCCCCATCAGCAGCATCCCCACATTCAGCGCATCCAGCACAATGTCGGGGGCTTCTTTCAAAGGATTGTAGACATCCGGCTTTGCGTTTTTGCCGGGGGTGATGTACCGCTTGCCGTCCCCGGCTGTTTTCATCTCGTAATGGTCGTACCGCACCCAATGGGAACGGGACTGCTCAAATAAATTTTTCATCATACACGCCCTCTCTGTTCCATCGTCCCTGTCATCAGGGGCGGTTGTTCTTTTTCCTGCGCTTGGTCTTGTTCTCCCGCCGGATCACGGCATCCTTGCCCTGTTTCTTTGCGATTTTCGAGTATTCCTCTAAAAACCGACGCTCCCGCAAGGTCAGGCCGTTTTCCGGCTTGCTGCACAGATGGTCATACATCTGGCGCTGCAATTTTTTATGGATGGTTTTCCGCAGCTTGCGGATGTTGCGGTCAGACTGCCCACGAATGGCAGCAAGCCGGGTGGTGCTGTACAGCCGCAAAGAGAGAAAATACAGGACTTCCTTGTGTTCCTCGCTGAGATTTTTGATCATGCCGGAGATAAAAGGGTCGGCACACAGCTGGTGCATCTCATAGGGGCAGTCAAATAGGACGTCCAAAAAATTCCCGGCCATCAGCTGCCGGTATGCAGGGTTGTTCATCCATCGGGGGATGAGCTTTGGCTCCGGCACCGCCTGATATTCCAGCGGCACATCCCCACGGAGGTTTTCGTGGTCCCGCTCCCGGCGCTCCCGGTTCCGGTCCAGCTTGTCCCATTCGTCCACGACTACCCGGAAATCGCTTTCAGTGCGGGCCGCTTCCTCCAGCCGACGCATGGCTTCCGCCCGGATCTCCCGTTTCAGTCGCTTTTCGCTGACCGGAGCAGCTTCTTCTTCCTCAGTCTCCAGCTCGGCATCATAATCAACGGGATGCTCGTCCTGCTCCAGCTCGCTTTCCAGCTCTGCACGACGTTCTTCCGCAAGGGCCTGTTCCAGCGTTTCTTCCGCCGATCCGGCGGCTGCGTCCTTATCCCATTCGGTGAAGCCATCTTCGGTATCCAGAAGCTCGTCATCTGTGAGATACGTCATGACTCCACCCCCTTCAAAATTTTTTGTGATTTTTCAAAAAATGGTTCCGTTTTACACCCGGGATTTCTCCTATTAGTGAAAGGATAATCTAAAAGCAGATTACTTTTTTCGGAACTGTACCAACATTATACAACAGCTGCGCCGGAAGCGCAAGAAAGAGAGGCTCTATGGGAAAAACGGCATCCGATCATTTTTCAGAGGGGAGGGAGCGAAAATGACGCTATTTGAACTGGTGAAGCAAACGATTCTGGTGCGAGATGCAGCGGAACATTACGGCTTGCAGGTCAACCGCAGTGGGATGTGCCGCTGCCCATTCCACGATGACCGGCACCCCAGCATGAAGCTGAATGAAAAGTATTTTTACTGCTTCGGCTGCGGGGCCACCGGCGATGTGATCGACCTTGTGGCAAGGCTCTTTGGTTTGAGCAGCTTCGAGGCGGCACAAAAGCTGGCACAGGATTTCGGGATTGACCCGGATAAGCCCCCGGCGGCCATTGCTCTACCCAAGCCGAAACGTTCCCTGCTGTCGGCATACCGGCAGGAGGAAGGTCGCTGTCTGCGGGTGCTATGCGATTATCTGCATCTTTTAGAACGCTGGATGGTGCAGTACGCACCCAAGACACCCGAAGATGCTTTGGATGACCGGTTTGTGGAAGCCTGTCAGATGCTGGACTATGTGGAGTATCTGGCAGATTTGCTCATTGCCGCCGAGCTGGAACAGCGGGTAAGAATCGTAGAAATGCTGAACAAGGATGGGCTGATCGCCAGTTTGGAGGAACGGTTAAAGAGATTGGAAAAGGAGGAAGTCACCCATGAAGAAAAACAAGCAGCCTGACGGAATGCCCGTTTGGTTTGATGGAAAAAGTATCAACGAAGCCCTGTTTTGTGAGGAGTTCTTGCAGACGCACAAGATCATCTTCACAAACGGGGCTTTTTTCACGCCCGAAGGCCGTGTGACCGATGAACTGCCCCTGCGGGGAGAGATTTTTGAGGAGCTGAAATGCTGTGCGGTCAGCAATATTCCCCGTAAAATCAGCAACATCGTGGAACTGATGAAGCTGGCGGCGCTGGCAGAGGATTTTCCTCCGGAGGCGGACCGGATTCATCTCTCCAACGGAACGCTTTTTCTGGACGGGAGGTTTGTGGAGGGAAAACCTGAAATCGTCCGCAACCGGTTCCCTGTGGCCTACAATCCCAGGGCATCCAAACCCGTTCTCTGGCTGAAATTTCTGGATGGTCTGCTCTACCCGGAGGACATCCCCACCTTGCAGGAATATATCGGCTACTGCCTGATTCCCAGCAACAAGGGTCAGCGGATGATGGTCATCAAGGGCAACGGCGGTGAGGGCAAGAGCCAGATCGGGGGTGTGCTGGGAGCTTTGTTCGGCTCCAACATGAAGGACGGCAGCATTGGGAAAATATCGGAGAACCGATTTGCCCGTGCCGATTTGGAACATATCCTCCTGTGCGTGGATGATGATATGCGGATGGAAGCCTTGCGCCAGACCAATTATGTGAAATCCATCGTCACCGCCCAGGGCAAGATGGATTTGGAACGCAAGGGCAAGCAAAGCTATCAGGGATGGATGTGCGCCCGGCTGTTGGCATTCTCCAACGGAGATTTGCAGGCCCTGTTTGACCGGAGCGACGGCTTTTACCGCCGCCAGTTGGTGCTGACCACGAAAGAAAAACCAGCTGGCCGTGTGGACGATCCCGACCTTGCGGAGAAGATGAAAGCCGAGGTGGAGGGCATCCTGCTGTGGGCCTTTGAGGGCTTGCAGCGGCTGGCCGCCGATAACTTCAAGTTTACTGAGAGCCAGCGGACCAGAGAAAATCGGGAGGCGGTCAAGCGGGAGAATAATAACATTTATGATTTTATTGATTCCGGTGAATATGTTTGTCTCAAAGCGGATGCTTCTGCCAGCTCCAAAGAACTGTATGAGGCATACCAGATTTACTGCGCCGAAAATAATCTGCCCGCTCTGAAACCCCGCAGCTTCAGCGAGGCCCTGATCGCCTGCCAGAGCCGCTACAATCTGGAATACTGCAACAACGTGACCAATGCCGCCGGTCGCCGGGTGCGTGGCTTTCTGGGGATTGAGGTGCTGGTGAGAAACAACATGTCAGTGTTTTCCGGTGATTCGATGCGTACGTACGTACCGGAAGATGTACCGGAAGAATGGCGGCGCTGACACCGGGGAACAGACGCTGTACGTACGTACACTTCGTTTGACCGCTGCTCCCCATTTTACAGCAATTCAGCGGTTCTATCTCAGGAAATCACTGGTAAAATCGGAGGGGTAAATCAAGACAAATGAGAATCGAAAAGTATTTGCCGGTCGGATGAAATCATTTTACAAAACCGTGCTACTCGAACCAGTGCACTGGGTGCATGGAATCGTGGGAAAATGCACGGTTTCGAGCCAAGCCACACGAAAATGAAAAGTCGGAAGGTGCGACCTATGGGCAGGACATCACACCGGCAATTCTGAACGGATTTGTTGACAAGAGAATTTTTCACGATGCAGCGAAGCGGCTATGCCAGAGGGCGTACCGGCTTCGCTTTTTTATCAAGTAAATGTAGGAGGATTTTTGATTATGACGGTACGCAACGAGATCAAAGCGCAGATCGTCCGAGCCGGATACACCATGCAGGAGGTAGTTGACCGGCTCCATGAGGAATACGACTGGTCGGACAGTGTTTCCAACCTGTCAGCCAAGCTCCAGCGGGAATCTATTCGCTACAAGGAGGTCGTGGAGCTGGCCGACGTGCTGGGATACGACATTATCTGGCAGAAACGGAGGGACAGAGTATGAGCAAGCCGCAATATGCCATTCTCCGATTCGCCAAGTACAAGGGACCGGAAATTGGGAACATTGAAGCCCACAACGAGCGAACCAAAGAGAAATATGCCAGCAACCCCGATGTGGACATCAGCAGGAGCAAGTACAATTTCCATCTGATTGAGCCGCAACGAAAATATCGTGCGGAGGCTGAGCGACAGATCAAAGAAGCCGGTTGCCGTACCCGGTCAGACAGTGTTCGAGTCGTGGAAGCCCTCGTGACCGCTTCGCCGGAGTTCTTTCAGAAAATGAAGAAATCCGAGATCAAAGCCTATTTTCAAGAGGCGCTGGCCTTTATTCAGCAAAACCAAGATCCAAAAACGATTGTATCCGCCGTGGTGCATATGGACGAGAAAACGCCTCATATGCACCTTTGTTTTGTCCCGTTGACTGCGGATGGCAGGCTCTGCGCCAAGGAAATCCTGGGCAACAAGAAAAAGCTGTCCCAGTGGCAGGACAAGTTCTGGAAACACATGGTGCGGAAATATCCCGACCTGGAGCGTGGCGAAAACGCCAGTCAAACCGGCCGTGACCATATCCCGCCCAGAGTGTTTAAGGAAATGACCCGACTGACCAAGCAGAAAGCCAAGCTGGAGGAACTCCTGGCTGGGATCGGGGCATTTAATGCTAAAAGCAGAGCTGCTGAGATTACAGCTCTGCTGGATCAGTATATCCCGGCTGTGGAGAAGATGCACAGCAACATGAAGAAGTATCAGGCGGCATTCACAGAAACCACCGTCGAAAACAAAAAGCTGAAACAGGAAAATGAACAGCTGGAGCAGTCTTTGGAGAAAGCGACCCAGCAAAGCACCTTGAAACAGCTGGCCGATGCCAAGCTGCGGCGGGACTATGCAGACGCTGTGGCGGTTCTGGATCGAATTCCTAAAGAGGTACTCGCAGAGTACATGCACAGCCCGGATAAATGGAGGACGAATGCCTATGAAAGATGAGTGGAACGGCTTCGCCGTTTTACTGGCAAATCTGATTGAAAAATATGCTGTGGAATTGGACATTGACTCTATGCCTGATCCGATTTTTGCCAACAGAGAAAAAGAAAAATGCGATGCAGATGAAAATGCACACGAGAAATACATTGAAGATTCAAAAGCAGCATGATATAATAATCGTGAGTTAAGTGTCCAAACTTTTTTCTGGAGAGCGATACGCTTTCCAGAAATACATAAGGTTTTACAAACCAATATGAATGAGGAAATGAGATGGCAAAAGAAAAGATAAAAGTTTATACCTATACCAGAGTATCTACCGCCATGCAGATTGACGGCTATTCGCTGGACGCCCAAAAAGCCCGCATGAAATCCTTTGCTGAATTCAATGAGTATGAGATTGCCCACGAATACGAGGATGCCGGGAAGTCTGGTAAATCCATTGAAGGCAGAATCCAGTTCAACCAGATGATGGAGGACATCAAAAGCGGCAAGGATGGCGTCTCCTATGTGCTGGTATTCAAGCTCTCCCGTTTCGGGAGAAATGCTGCGGATGTGCTTTCCACCTTACAGGTCATGCAGGATTTTGGTGTGAATCTGATCTGCGTGGAGGATGGTATCGACAGCTCCAAAGATGCTGGAAAATTGATGATCTCCGTTTTGTCGGCGGTGGCGGAGATTGAGCGTGAAAATATTCGTGTCCAAACCATGGAAGGCCGCATCCAAAAGGCCAGAGAGGGCAAGTGGAACGGCGGATTTGCGCCGTATGGCTACAAGCTGGAAAATGGAATGCTTCTGATTAACGAGGAAGAGGCGGTTGCCATCCGCACCATTTTTGATCAATATGTTCATACAAATATGGGTGCAACTGGAGTGGCAAAATATCTGGAGCAACACGGCATTCACAAAATTCAGCGTCAAAACGGAAAAAATCCCCTGTTTGATGCCTCCCTTATCCGCAGAATTCTGAAAAACCCAGTCTATTGCGGGAAGATTTCCTATGGCAGGCGTAAAACGGAAAAGGTGCATGGAACCAGAAACGAGTACCGCTTGGTGGAACAGGAAAACTATCTGCTGGTGGATGGGCTGCATGAGGGTATCGTATCTGAGGATCTCTGGCATGAAGCGCAGGTAAAGCTCCTGGCACAGGCAAAAAAGTATGAGCGTGTCAACCCTGGTAAGGACACAAAGGTTCATCTTCTCTCCGGCATCCTGAAATGCCCTGTTTGTGGTGCCGGCATGTACGGAAACAAAAGTGTCAAGTACAAGTCAGATGGTACAAAGTATAAGGATTTCTTTTATTATGGCTGCAAACACCGCAGTATGACCCGTGGTCATAAATGCGACTATAGCAAGCAGGTCAATGAGGAATTGTTGGACAGCGCAGTTGCAGAAGTCATCGTGAAATTGGTCAGCAATCCGAGGTTTGCTGGCATCATGCAGAAAAAAATCAATATGAAAGTTGATACCGCTGCTATCGAGCAGGAAATTGCCAACTACGAAAAGCAACTGAGGCAGAACTATTCGATAAAGGCAAGGCTGATGGAAGAAATAGATTCTCTCGATCCGGACGACAGGCATTACCTTAAGCGTAAAACAGACCTTGATGATCGTCTTTACAAGATGTATGATAAAATCGAAGATACGGAGAACTTGTTGATTGCGGCCAGAGCAAAGAAAATGGCGATTGAAGCTGAGAAGCTGACCGGCGACAATATCTACAAGGTGCTGATTTATTTTGATAAGCTGTACGCCAGGATGGACGAGCAGGAGCGGCGGCAGCTTATGGAGGCACTGATCTCTGAGGTTCAGATTTTCGAGGAACGTCAGCCCAATGGACAATGGCTGAAATCCATTAAGTTCAAGCTGCCCATTATTGAAGAAAACATGAGTCTGAGTTTGGACAATGATTCACACGTCGAGACGGTTATTTTACTCTCCCACAAAACCCAGACAGCATAATAGCGTAAAAGCCAAGTTCGGCAAGAGATAAGGTAAAGCCGGTAGCCATGTTTTATGAAGCTATCTGAATATATCTGAATATGTCCCCGTAAGCAGACGAATCTTCAGACGCCAAGCCCTGAGCTGCGCTCACCTCCAAAATTTTGCTGTCCGATGTTAAACTCATTTCCCTTGGCGGATATTATCAGTCGGCGCAGGGAAAACCTGCACGGAAGGCCTTGCTACAGTGCGGGAGGAATGTTTTGCCCTGAGATAAGGTAGGGCAGAACCGCACTTTTAAAGCACTTTCCCAAACGGGGTAGGAGAAATCGGCCGGAACCATATCCGATTTTCGTTTGCTTCTATGATTTGCCGGGGATAGCAGAATATTAGGTCAGAAGACAGAATACTAAAAGATTTATAAGAGAAAAAGAAAGATCAGGAGGAAATGTATCAAATGAAACTGATCCGTCTATTGGCTGCTGCCATCACACTGTCTGCAATGCTGTCTGGCTGTGCTTCTGAGTCTGAGCAGGAGAAATCGCCGTCATTCCAGAATGAGACAGCTTCGGCCGTCCGGGAGAAAGAGGAAACAGCCGCAGAGTCAGAAGAAATAAAGCTGCCGTCTGCAGAGACTGTGCCTGAAACGGAAGCACCGGCCTCAGTATCGCCAGCCACAGTGCTCTGTCCTGACTGGGCATCTTATTTCGGGGAGCTGAACGGCGCCGCCGTCATATTTGCTCCGGACGAATATACAGTTCAGATTTATAATGAAGACCTGGCAGATACCCGCCGTTCTCCCTGCTCCACCTTCAAAATTATTTCTTCCCTGGTGGGCCTGGAAAACGGTGTCATTGATCCGGAGAATTCCACCCGATCCTGGAGCGGTGAGATTTTCTGGAATGACGACTGGAACAGGGATATCGACTTTCTCTCTGCCTTCCAGACCTCGTGTGTCTGGTATTACCGGCAAGTGATTGATGAAATCGGCTCGGATGGGATGAAACGCGCTCTCGATGACCTTCAATATGGTAACTGCGATATATCAGACTGGGAGGGGCATCTGAACAATAACAACAGCAATCCGGCCCTCACCGGCTTTTGGATCGAATCATCCCTGAAAATTTCACCGAGAGAACAGAGCGAAGTGATGGAGAGGATTTTTGGAAGTTCCTCAAAATATTCCTCAGACACCAGGGCTCTTCTTGAAAAAGCTATGTTTTATTCAGAGGGGAGTGATAAAAGCTGTGCGGTCTACGGAAAAACGGGGATGGGAAAATCGGAAGGAACTGTAGTAGACTGTTGGTATACAGGCTTTGCAGACGTCGGACACCGCATCTATTTTTGCATTTATCTGGGAGAAACGCCCGGTCAAAATGTGTCCAGTTCCCGGGCAAGAGAAATCGCTGTTTCACTGATAAAGGATAATTTTTAATGCTTCCTGTTTCGGGCGCGCCGGGAGTTCTGCTCAGCCCCTCCTTTTTATTGACACGAAAATCTCTTTTGCTTATAATTGATTAGAGAAAAAACGCGCTTTTCAGTGGGCCTTCCGCGGAAAGCAGGCGGAAGGAGAAGATATGATGAGCAATGAAGAAAAAAATACGGCAGTTCTGGAAAAAAAGGAGCTGCTCTTAAAGATGAGAAATGTGCCGGAGCTTTACGTTCTGATGTCTGTATGCACGAAACAGCCCTATGTGGTCTGTGACCCGGAAACCTTTGATGATGAGATTCTGATGTTTTTCACAGAGGAGGAGGCAAGAGAAAAGGGAAAGGCGCTTCTGGAAGAGAAGATCCCTGTTTCGATTGTGAGGGTGGAGGAAAAGCAGAAGCTCCTGTTTTTCACAAGCCTTTTTACGCTGGGTGTGAACGCGATCCTCATGGCCAATGGCGGCGAGGAGACGCTTCTGCAGCTTGAGGAGCTGGTGAGAAGGAAGAGCCAGGAGGAGCAGCCGGAGGGAACGGTGTGGATTGAGAATCCTCAGCTTCAGCTCACCTCTCTCTACTATGCCCAGGAGATGAGGAAGCAGCCAAACCCGCAGCATGATGCAAATACGGCAGGGCTTCTTGACGAGCTTCTGGCAGATTTCAAAAAGGGCAAATTTATTATGGCAGTGCAGAAGGAGGAGAAGGGCGTTCCGCTGGCAAAGATGAAGGACGGAAACCTGTATCAGCCGGTTTTTACGGATGCACTGGAATTCCAGAAATTCAACAGGGAAAACAAATTCCGCCCGATTGCCGTTCCGGCCGAGAAGCTGGCTTCACTTCTGGTTCCGGATGCCAAGGGCGTTGTGCTGAATATTATGAGTATTAACCTGCCGTTTACCATTAACAGAACGCCGGCAGGAGCAGGACCAAAGGCTTCTGAGGGACAGGTGGAGGCCGGTCAGGTGGAGACTGCCCCGACAGAGGGGGAAGAGCCCACAATGGCATAGAGGAATTTCTGAGCCCGGATGAAAGGACGCAGGCGGAATATTGTTCCGCCTGCTTTTTCTTGCGCCAAAAAGCCCGCCTGCTGGCTGTGAGCGCGGCATTTTTAACACAGCTTCAGGCACATTTCTTTGTGCTGCAGACCTGCTGGATGCAGAGTAGATCCGTATATCGCGGGCCTGTTTGCGAAGGAGGAGGCCAGAGGAAGGAGAACCGGGAGAAAATCTCTGTGCAGGGCAGAGAACAGGAAAAAAGGCTTTCTCTCCGTATGTGCAGGGACAATCGAAAGGCATGGCTGTTTTGCCGCTGAAAAGGATTGTCAGAAGAAAGGGATCCTGTCTCTCCGGACATGGGAGAGGCAGAAAGGCTGATGACATGGGGCAGACAGAAAACAGAGGAATGTAAAAAATAGATCAGGGATTGTATAGAAAATAAAAAATGTAAGTGTTGTTCTTATAAAATGTAAAACGAAGGTAAAAAGATAGTTAAAAAACAAGATTTCTCTTGAATTTTTAGAATTTTAAGGTAGAATTAGCTTTGTTTGGAGAAAAATTTAAAAACAAAGCAGAGAAGGAACGGAAGACAGGCTGAAAGCAAACGGAAGCCAAACATGCGGCTGAACATTCGGCCTGACGGATCCGCTGATTCCTCAGTATGGAAATTTTAAAAATTCACAGGAGAACAGAGATGAGAAACTACAAATTACTTACGCCAGGTCCTCTCACCACTACGGACACGGTAAAACAGGTGATGATGTTTGATCACTGTACATGGGATGACGATTATAAGCAGATCACTCAGAAAATTCGCAGAGAGCTTCTGGAACTGGCTCATGTCACCGAGGAAGAGTATACGGCAGTGCTGATGCAGGGTTCAGGAACCTTTGGAGTGGAGAGCGTACTCAGCAGCGTAGTGCCGCAGGATGGAACAGTGCTTTTGCTGAGCAACGGCGCTTACGGTGAGAGAGCCGCTAAAATATGCGAATATCACCATATTTCCTGTATTCACATAACGCAGGCTTACGACAAGACACCAGATGCAGGAAAAGCAGAGGAGGCCTTAAAGAACCACCCTGAAATTACCCATGTGATGATGATTCACAGTGAGACCACCAGCGGAATTTTGAATGATATTGCGACCATCGGCGGGCTGGCTCATACTTATGGAAAGGTCTTTATTGTGGATGCGATGTCCAGCTTTGCAGGTGTTGACATTCCGGTTCGGGACTGGCACATTGATTTTCTCGTAAGCTCCGCCAATAAGTGTATCCAGGGAGTTCCGGGATTTTCCTTTATTATCGCCAACAGAAAATTGCTGATGGAGTCTAAGGGGTGCGCGAGAAGCCTTTCTCTTGACCTCTACGATCAGTGGGCAGGCATGGAACAGGACGGAAAATGGCGCTACACATCCCCGACCCACGTAGTTCTCGCCTTTGATCAGGCCATAAAGGAGCTTAAAAACGAGGGAGGCATCGAGGCAAGGCATGCCCGCTACCAGAAAAATATGGATACCCTTGTGGAAAACTTTGAAAAGCTGGGCTTTAAGCTCTATGTGGACAAGGCATGGCAGGGGCCGATTATTGCCACCTTCCTGTACCCGGAGGGAAGAAAATTCGACTTCCAGGATATGTACCACTACATCAAGGAGAGGGGATATGCAATCTATCCCGGAAAACTGACGGATGCAGATACCTTCCGGATTGGCGTGATCGGGGAGATCTATGAGGAGGATATCCAGAAGCTGACAGAGATCATGCAGGAGTACATGGAGAAGACTGAACAGCAGTAAAACCATAGGAAAACAAAAGCTACCACGGAAACGGCAGCAGGTCTGCCGGCTGTCCCAGGACAGCAGGATGGGCGGCTGAACGGAAATGAACAGGAAATTTGAGGAAGAAAAGGCAGAGAAAATAATATCTGCCGGGAGGACAGGAATGAAAATAGAGGGTGTTATTTTTGACTGGGCCGGCACGACAGTAGACTATGGATGCTTTGCACCGGTCAGGGCATTTATGGAGATTTTCAGGGAATATGGGATTGATGCGACCATGGAAGAGACCAGGAAGCCCATGGGGATGCTGAAATGGGATCACATTAAAACCATGCTGTCTATGGACCGGATTCACAGTGAGTGGGTGAAGGTTCACGGACGGGAGTGGACGGACCGGGATGTGGACGAGATGCACGAGAAATTTTCGGAGAAACTGCTGGGGATTCTCCACGGATATGCAGAAGTAAAGCCTTATGTTCTGGAAGCAGTACGACAGCTGAGAGACAGGGGAATAAAAATCGGATCCACAACGGGATATACGGATCAGATGATGGAGATTGTAGTTCCAAAGGCAGCAGAAAACGGATATGAGCCGGATTTCTGGATCTCCCCGAACAGCGTGGGCAATATGGGGCGTCCTTATCCGTATATGATCTTTGAAAACATGAGACAGCTTGGACTTAGGAATGTGCATACCGTTATGAAGGTGGGAGATACCATTTCAGATATTCAGGAGGGAGTAAATGCAGGCGTGATCTCTGTGGGAGTCTTGGAGGGAAGTTCCGAGATGGGACTGACGGAACAGGAGTACGAGGCCCTTTCTGAAGCTGGCAAAAAAGTGGCTAAGGAGAGGCTGACCCAGAGCTACCGGGAGGCAGGGGCAGACTATGTCATTGACCATATGGGCTGCCTGTGCGATCTCATCGACGAGATTGAGGGACAGTCTGTCTAAAGAAGATACAAGAACATTTCGGAACAGGCGGACAGAGTTTTTGAAACAGCGTCTGGACTTCAAATGAAATTTTGGCAATTTTTTGATAAGATTTGTTAAATTTTGATTGACAGAAGAGTCCTCCTGTGATATGATATATCTCGGCTCAGGGAGCCGGGAAGTGCTGTTGTAGCTCAGTAGGTAGAGCGTCGCATTGGTAGTGCGGAGGTCACGGGTTCGATTCCCGTCAGCAGCTTTTTTCTTTTGCCCTTGTAAATACTGGATTTTTCCTGTATTTACAAGGGTTTTTGCGTATCTGGCGAAATCGTATGAAAACCTCTCTGTTTCGCAGCGCGCCGCAGGCTGTCGGTCCCTCCTGCAGCGTTGAGGATACTGTCACAGGAGCGCTCTGCTCGGCATCTCAATATACTAAGGAAAAAAGAGAGGAAAAGCAGATGGATGTTACAACCTTGATGCAGTATATATCCTATGGACTGATCGCGATCGGCGTGATGGCCTTTTTAGTATCGGCAATCACCCAGGTAATTAAGAGCTGGCCGGGACTTTCCAAGCTGCCCACCTCGGCGGTGGTGCTTGTTCTGAGCCTGATTCTCTGTCCGGCAGTTCTGGTGGCGGCCATGGCTTGGCTGGACCAGCCTATTCAGTGGTATATGATATTTGCCAGTATTCTGGCAGCGTTTATCGTGGCCCTGGTATCTATGGATGGATGGGAGCGGCTGAAGGAGATCTGGGAGAGAACAGGCTATAAGGATAAAAAATAGGGAGCCCGTGAAAAAATAGGGACCTGTGAAGCAGAAAAGCTCCGGTGCAGAAACCGGAGCTTTTGTAAAGCATCTGGTAAGTGTTATCAGAATTTCTGGAAGTTTTCTACGTCCAGCACGAATACAGTAGCGCCTCCGACTTTCATGTTCATGGGAACTGTCATATTGACAGTCGGGCAGCAGTTTCCGGCCATGGTTGGTGGAGTGTATACAAGCTGCTCTCTCTGACCGGACATTTTTTTGATAATGGAAATGGCCTCGTCAACTCTGGCGTTGTCCACACCCAGCATCAGAGTGGTACTTTTCTTTTTCAAAAAACCGCCCATGGTGGAGAGTTTTGTAACGAAGAACGAGTTCTGGTTCAGCTCATAGACCAAATCGTCGGCATCTTCACTTCCGATAATCGCAATAATCATTTTCATATGCAGCACCTCCTGTTCATTACATTTTATTATTTTACCATTAAATCAAGAATATTGATATAAAAAACGAATAAAAATTTCATTTTTTTGTAAAAGTCTTTGAAAAGGAGTCAAAAATAGGAATTTTAGGACTGAAATCCGCATGATGTCTTTTGCATAAAGACATTTGATAACTATTCTTTATAGGAGAGATAACAAACAGATATGGATAAATACAGAGGGAGAATAGATTTTTTGCTGTCAGTCTGGTATGATGGAGCTGTTTGTGTCTGAAAGACAGGAGGACATAAGAGAAAAAGTTTTACATCAGGAGGAGAGCAGTATGAATCAGAACAGAAGCCAGTGGGCCAGCAATCTGGGCTTTATCCTGGCAGCGGCCGGCTCGGCCATAGGGCTGGGAAATATCTGGAAGTTTCCGGGAAAGGTGGGAGCTTACGGAGGCGGCGCCTTTATACTGTGCTATATTGCCATGGTAGCCCTGATAGGGTTTCCGGTTATGCTGGCTGAGCTGTCAATGGGAAGGGCGACCCAGAAAAATGTGGTGGGAGCGTTTCACCAGTTAAACAGAAAATGGACGTTTGCAGGCGGAATCGGAATGGTGACGCTGTTTGTGATCCTTTCCTACTATGCAGTAGTAGGCGGATGGGTTATGAAGTATATTTTTGTTTATTTAATGGGAGCAGGCTTTGGAGAGGGGGCAGATGCCTATCAGACGTATTTTGTCAATTTCATCGAGAAGCCGGTGGAACCGCTCATATGGGGACTGCTGTTTCTTGTGATATGCATCTATGTGGTAGTCAGAGGTGTGTCGGCTGGAATAGAGAGGATGAGCAAAATCCTGATGCCGGTATTGTTTCTGATTTTAATTGCCTGCGTTGTGAGGGCTGTGACGCTTCCGGGCGCAGCGGATGGAGTTGCCTTTATGCTGACGGTCAACCCGGAGGATTTTAACAGGGATACTCTGGTCGGAGCCCTCGGACAGGCCTTTTTTTCACTGTCAGTGGGAATGGGGATTATGGTTACTTACGGTTCCTATGTGCCGAAGAAGGAAAATCTGGTTAAGAGTGCAGCCTGGATCTGTTTTCTGGATACCATGGTGGCAATCCTGTCAGCTTTTGCCATTATCCCAGTGGTATTTGTGACCCTGGGCGCAGAGGGACTTGGAATGGGCGGAGGCTTCGCTTTCATGGCGCTTCCGGAGGTGTTTGCGGGCTTCCCCGGCGGCGTTCTGTTTGGTCTGGCATTCTTCATCCTTCTGTTTCTGGCCGCTCTCACCAGTGCCATCAGCATTCTGGAAAGCTGCTGCGCTTTTATCACAGAAGAGTGGAAGGTCTCCAGGCTGAAGGCTGCCGTGGTTTGACTTTGCAGACGGACTGCAGATGCTGCCCATGAATGCGGTGATGGAGAAATTTACCGATAATCTGATGATTCCTGTGGGAGCCTTTTTCTTCTGTATTTTTACCGGATGGGTCTGGGGAATCGGAAAAGCAGAAGCAGAGATTGAGGCGGAGGGAAGCTGCCGGTTTGGCCTGAAAAGGCTTTGGGGCGCGATTGTAAAGTTTGTGGCTCCGGCCTTTATTCTTGTGATCTTGTATTTCACAGTGGGAAAAGGTCAGGGACTGTCATAGGAAATTCTCTGGAAGAGAAATCGGCAGAAGGAGTATCCGGCTGAGGAAAAGCCAGACAGAGAAAGAGCTGAAACGAAGCAGAAAATAAGAAAAAATGGAAGAGCGAAACCGGAATCATCAGGCATCGGTCTTCTGGCAGGAGGTAGAGCTTATGGTAGGAAAAAAGATTAAAAACATTGTGTTTGATATGGGAAAGGTGCTGCTGGACTATGATCCTCTTGGAGTGGCCAGACATTTCATGGCTGACCCTCAGGAGACAGAGCTGCTCAGAAAAAATGTGTTTGAATCGGAAGAGTGGCTTTTGCTGGACCGCGGCGCTATTTCAGAGGAAGAGGCTGTGGAGAGGATGAAAGGGCGCATGCCGGATGAACATATGAGAGATATGGCAGAACAGTGCATGGCACATTGGCACCAGTACAATATCAGCCCCAAGCCTGGAATGGAGGAGGTTGTCCGGGATCTGAAGAAAAAAGGTTACAGGACGTATATCTGCTCCAATATATCCCTTCGGTTTCGCGAATTTCGAAACGAGGTTCCCGGTATCGGGCTGATGGACGGCGTTCTCATTTCTGCCGAGGAGCATTGTCTGAAGCCAGAGAGGGAGATCTATGAAAGGCTGTTTGAAAAATTCGGGATACGGCCTGAGGAATCCTTCTTCATTGACGACCTGGAAGAAAATATTAGAGGTGCAGAAGCCTGCGGCATGGATGGATACTGCTATGCAGACGGGAATGTGGAAAGGCTGAGAGAACAGCTGGGAATATAAGAGAGAAAAATGGGGAAGCGGACAGCCAGTGGCTCCGGTTCCCCATTTTTAAACCTGTGTTTTCCTTCTTCCTTCTCTTCCGGAGAGATCCGTCTGCTAAAAGGACAGAACTCTGGCATGCAGCAGAGCGGCATCCTCAGGAGCGTGGGTGGACAGAAGGAGAGGACGGCTGTTTCTGTATTTTTCGATAAAGCGGATAACCTGATGCTTGGTGTCCCCGTCAAGGCCGGAAAAGGGTTCGTCCATGATAAGGGCATCACAGTCGGAGAGCAGGGCGCGGGCTGCCGCCAGACGCCGCTTCATGCCTCCGCTCAGGGTGTGGGCAGGGCGGCCGAGGCACTCAGCTGGAAGAATCTCACAGAGTGCAGAAGCAATCTGCTTTTTTTGTTCTGCCTTCGGGCCCGGAGCCATGACAAGACGTACATTTTCAATGGGGGAGAGGTGCTCGATGAGGCGGTTTTCCTGGAAGACGGCTCCCAGCCGCGCCGGCACAGAGATTCTTCCGCTGTCTGCCTCTTCAAGTCCCATGAGGATGCGAAACAGGGTGGTTTTGCCGGAGCCCGAGGGCCCCATCAGGCAGCAGATCTCCCCGACCTCCACAAAAAAAGAGAGATCGGAAAGCACAGAAAGCTCTCCGTAGGATTTAAAAAGCCCGCTTACAGAAATACAGTTTTCGCGCTGAGAGGCGTTTTCAGAATCGGCAGAGCCCTCACTGAATGGGAGCTGCCCGGGTAAGAGTTGCTTCACTGACATAAAATTTCCTGCTTTCCTAAAAGATATATGGTTTCTCAAGGCCTGTTCTCCCAGCCTATTTTCCCTGCATTTTCAGCAGACAGTTCATCAGCAGCAGAAACAGTCGTTCCAGGAGGGCTGTAACTGCGATGATGACAAGGGTCCACGCAAAGAGATTCGCTGTCTCAAGGTATATTTTTGAGGTGTAGAGCTGCTCTCCGATGGAGAAGCTGGGGAGGCCGATTACCTCGGCGGCTACCCCGGATTTGATCCCCATGCCCAGGGCAAAACGGCAGCTTCCGGCCAGATAGGGAAGAAGGGCAGGAAGATAGATAGCGCGAAACTTCCTGAGGCCGGAAATGCGGAACACACAGGCCATTTCCAGAAGCTGCGCATCTGCCCCCGATAGGCCGGAGAGGGTGGACTCGTAAATCATGGGAAATACCACCATAAAGGAGATAAACACAGAAAGATTTTCCGAGCCAATCCAGATGAGAGCCAGAATGACAAAGGAGGCTACGGGGATGGATTTCATGAGCAGGACTGCAGGGGCCAGGAATTCCTTCAGGACAGGCAGGAAAAAAGAGGCGGTGCCGGCAATGGCAGCCAGAAAAAAAGCCAGCAGAAAGCCTGCCGTAATCCGGAGAACGGAAAAGCTCAAAGAGAGCCAGAATTCTTCCGTGGGAAGCTGGAGGAAAAGCGCCCGCACCACATCAAGAGGCCCTACAAATATGATGGAATTTCCTATAAGGACCGCGGCTGCCTGCCACAGCGAGATCCAGAATAAGATGACAGCGGCACGGCGAAGTCTGGGCCTTCCCGTTTCGCTGCGGCCAGAAAAAGTCACCGCGTTCACCTCCCGCTTACTGGGCCAGATAGTAGAAATCATCGCCTGGAAGCGCGCCGCCTACAGATTTTGGATCCTGCTCAAAGAGAACCTCCAGATAACCGGACAGGGCGGATTTCATCTCCTCGCCCTCAATATACACAATACTGCAGTAGGGAAGGGCTTTTTTGGCCACAGGCTCTTTCTCGATGATACCCTCCTTGACGACGAGGGCTGCCGTTTCATCAGGCTCCGACAAAGCCAGTGCGGCAGATTCCTCGTGGGCATCCAGAAATTCTGCGACAGCCTCCGGGTTTGTCTCAATCAGACTGTCGCTCACCACAGTGACCCCTGTCACCAGCCGGCTGCCGCCCTCACCCTGGACCTTATCCCACTCTGAGGTCATGTCAAAGACGAGCCTCAGAGCCTCGTTCTGGCTCATGGCAACCGTGGCAAACGGCTGAGGAAGAAGGCCGACGGCGTCTGGATTTTCACTGAGGAGGGAGGCGATTTCGGTAGCCTCTGACTTATATTCCAGCTTTACGCTGCCGGCATCAAAACCATTGGCAGCAGCCTGCTCTCTTAAAAGATACTGGAGAACATAGTCCGGGGTAGTTCCCTTTCCTGTAAGATAGACAGTCTTTCCGGCCAGATCAGCCCAGGAGGTGATGGAAGGATCACCGGAAACCAGGTACAGAACGCCCAGGGTGTTGATATCAATAACCTGGATTTTCCCCTCCGTTTTATTGTAGAGAACACTGGCCGTGTTAGCCGGGATGAGGGCAATGTCCAGCTCTCCGGATACCATGGATGCCAAAAGCTCGTCAGCTGCGGCTGCCATAGTAAAGTCATAGGTTTCCGCAAGGCTCTCATCATTCATCATGTGGACAAGTCCCATGGAGGTCGGGCCTTTCAGGGAACCGACACGGATCAGATCGCGGCTCTGTGAGACTTCCGTTTCCTGACTCTGCTCGGAGGAAGCCTCACTTGCACTCTCAGCCTCTGCCTGGCCTGAGGTCTCTGAGGCATTCCGGGAGCCTGATGCAGAGCAGCCGGCCAGAGCAGCCGTCATGGCCAGAGCCGCAGAGACGGAGACGAAACGTCTGGCAGCCCTGTTGCCTCCCCTGGAGTTGTCCGTAGTTAAATAATGAAGAAATCTTCTGCTTTTCATTTAATTTTCCTCTTTCTCTCATAAAGCCATAAATTAATAGAGTTATAATTATGAATTTTCGTTATCGGGCACAGCTAAAGGCAGCCTGTGCTGACTGTAAGTATACAGGAAATCGGAATAAATATCAATATTTCAGCCTGTCAGACACTGCAGGTTCTGAAAAAGCTGCGGTGGAAACTTGATTCTGCTCCCGAGGCTTCTGAGAAGCCGGGAAAAGCAGAGAAGAGTGGGTAAAGGACTGGAAAGACAGAAAAACACAACACAAGAGAAAGGTCAGAGCAGTCCAAAGTCAGAGGAAAATGTAGTTGACAGGGCAAGAGAAGAAAAATATAATTAACAATGTTAATTAAATGGCCTGGCGGAAATTGCCTTTCGTGAAGAGCAGAGACAGCAGTTTGCATCTTCAGATAAATCAGTCGGCAGTCGGCAGACAGAAAAGGGATTTATCCCGTTAATTAGAAAAACAGATTCCAGGAGGGAAGATTATGAAGGACGCAGGAGAACGCAATGTGGAAAGTCCGGATGGCCGCAGCGCTTCACCGGATTGGCGGGTGATGTGGAAATGGATGCAGCAGATTCACTGCTTTTCCAGAAATATGACAAAACAGCAGCAGAACAGGGAGTTAACGATGGGGGAGATGGAAGTACTTGCAGTGGTGAGTCTGGAGAGTGAGACAACACCTATGAGACTCAGCAGGGCAACTGGTATGAAGCTTGAAGCAGTCAGCCGAACGCTTCGCTCTCTGGAGGCGAAGGGGTGTATCAGGAGAAAAAAACTTCTGTCTGATGCCAGAAGTGTCCTGATTACTCTCACAGAGAGGGGGGAAGAGCTTCTGAAGAAGGACTGCGGTTTGTTTTTGGGACCTTTGTACCGACTTGAAAGAGAGATGGGGGAGAAAACCAGAGAGCTGCTGGCCCTGATTGAACAAGCCAACTGGCTTCTTTCGAAGGCAGAACAGGAAAGGGAGAAAAAACAGGCAGAAAGCAGTGAGAAGGGGGAGGAAAATGAGATTTTATGATGCACTTCAGCTGGATCCGGCAGTACTGAAAGACAGGATTAAAAAAGCGTCTGACGGCAGGGAACGGCTCTGGTTTATGACCGCTCTTCTCGTGCGGGACGTGCTGCTTGTTGCCTTTGCTACTGTCTTTATTTTGTTTCTCACATCAGTGTTTGGACAGGAAAACAGCTCCATGGCTGTCATAATTTTCTGCATCCTGCTCAGCATTCGCTTTGTCAGTTTCGGATACAAGGCAAAGCATTCCGTGATCAATCTGGCAGCAGTCTTTGGGATTTTGACGGTCTCTCCGGTGTATGCCCAGCACCTAGGCCCTCTGGCAGGCTTTGCAGTTCATTTTATATCCCTTTCCCTGATTCTTGTGATTACGTGTGAATACCCTGAGATGGGGAACGGAGGACTTTATCTGTTTGGATATATCTTTCTGGCCGGAAATCCAGTCGAGGGCTCTGCTCTTGCCGGCCGTGCCATGATGGCACTTGTCGGTTTTGGATTATGCGGGGCGCTCTTGTTCTTCAGGCACCGTAAGAAGCATAAAAATGTATCATTTCTGCATGTCGTCGGCCGCATGAGCATTTACGATCCAAAATGTCAGTGGCAGCTTCGGCTGGCTCTTGGATTAAGTCTTTTGTTTCTGTTGAACAGAGCCCTGAATTTGAACAGATTTATGTGGGCAGGCTTTGCCTGCTCCTCCCTCCTTTCTTCTTATCCGGTCAATCTGAGGGGGAGACTGGCGGAAAGAGCAGGAGGAATTGTTCTGGGCTCCCTGCTGTTTGCTGCTGTTTACCGGCACATTCCGGAGTCTTTTTTGTTCATGGTAGGCCCTGCAGCCGGACTGTGCCTGGGGATTTGTTCCAGCTATTTTGCCAAGACTGTCTTAAATTGCTTTGGAGCTTTGCTTATGGCAGCCGGCACCTATGGCCTTTCAGCGGCGGTATCTGTCCGCATTGTAAACAATTTGTTGGGGATTGCCTTTGGCCTGCTGTTTTTCAAGGTGTATGAGAAGGCAGTCCGGGCAGTCTGCGCCCTGCTGGAACGCCTGAAAAAAAGAGAAGCTGACAGCCTGCAGAGAGAAAATCAGGGACCGGCCGGGGAGGCCGGGTAAGAAGCTTTCTTCCCTGCCTCCCCCATTTTGTCAGAATTCTGATGATTTGGAACAGCCCTATGACGGCAGACGGTCCTTATCCTCTCCTGTCCGAAGTGAGAAGGGTCTGGATGGTATCTGGTGAAGGATTCCAGTTAAAGACATAGAGAGTGTGAATGCGCCCAGAGGTTATGCGCAGGGTGGAAGAGATAAGGGTATTTCCCGGGCGTTCAGAGCGGGAAATCCGAAGCGGATAGCTGCCGGAATTCAGGCTGCTGAAGGAAGTGGGCTGACCGAAGGAGACGGACTGGAAGGTAAGATTGCCCACGGATACGTTGAGATTTCCGCTGTACCAGGCCAGATTGCAGACTCGCAGGCATCCGCCGGGGAATGAAGCCGGGCAGGACGGATCCGGAATTGAGAGGATGTTAAGGCCGGCCGGTCCGTTTGTGAACGCAATCGTGGCCATTCCGCTGTCAATATAGATAGACTTTGAAGTGCTTATGTTCTGGGCTTCATCGACAGCCAGGAAGGTGTGGTAGCCGCGGGATATGCGTCTGTAGCCCGTCAGCTGAGCAAAATCCAGAGCAGTAGCGGCAAGCATCCCATCGATGTAAATGCGCAGAGAGTTGTAGCCCACAGCAGTATTCAGAAGGCGGATGGCTCCAGCTATCCAGGGATCCCCCCCCACAGAACAGACAGGGATAGATGGGAATCTGACCTGTGGACGGGATGCTGGGAACAGTAGGGGTAGAGGGAATGGATGGTGTAGAAGGATACACTGGTGTCGAGGGTATGCTGGGCGTAGAAGGCATCGAGGGTGTGGTGGGAGTAGAAGGTGTAGTGGGCGTAGAAGGCGTAGAAGGTGTAGTGGGCGCAGATGGAGTAGAGGGTGTGGCGGGCTCTTCCGGTGTGACCGAGAAGCCAGGATCGATCTCCTCGTCAAACGGCGGAATGGACGAGCCGCCTGGCATAGAGAAGTCGGGATCGACTTCTTCCATTTCCTGAACTTTCAAGGATAAAGAATAGGGAACTTCTTTCATGGACAGAATCCTCCGATGATTTCTTATGTAACAGTATATTCACCGGAAGAGTGAAAGGTGACGGGAGGGGGCAAAAAAAGAAAAACAGTAAGGAAACATTTAAACAGAGGAACAGGCTGGGGGAGAAAACAGAAAAAACTGCCGGGCGGAGCGCTGCAGCTCCAGCCGGCAGTGGATCAGATCCTGTCAGATTTTTTTGTCAGATACGTTTCCCCTGTCCTGGAGTCTGTTCGTGTTTTCTTCTGTCCGAAACAGCCGGATTACGCCGTTTTCATTGAGATAGCGCAGCAGGGACAGACAGATAGGGAAGCCGAACAGGCCCAGGACACCGAAAAGCTGCGCACCCACAAACATGCTGGACAGGGTGACAACCGGGTGAAGCCCAATCTGGGCGCCGACGATTTTCGGCTCGATGATATTTCTGACTACCGTGACAAAGAGGTAGACAAGAAGCAGGGCCAGAGCCATGGAAAAATTCATCTTGAGCGCCTCCAGAACGATCCAGGGGATCATAACGCCTCCGGTTCCCAGAACCGGAAGAATATCGAAGATAGCGATCAGGAAGGCGATGAAAATGGAATTTTCCACTCCCACCACAGTCAGCCCGATAGAGAGCTCCAGAAAGGTAATGCTCATAATCAGAGCATAGGAGCGGATACAGACAAACAGCGTTCCCACCACATACTCCTTGATGAGCAAAAATATCTCCCGCCTTTTCTCATCCAGCTGAAGCAGACAGAAACCGGTCAGCCGATCGTAGTCTGCAGAAATAAAAAAGGTGGAAATAATTAACAGCAAAAGGCTGATAAAAATTCCCGGCAGGGAGGAGGCCACACCGGACACATAGCCCATGGCAAGTCCGGAAAGGCTTGAAACCATCTGTCCGAGAGACTGGGAAAACTGAGTCATCAACTCCTCGAGGGCCGTTAAGAGCGCAGGATCCATGTGGAGAAAGGACTGTTCAATTCCGCTGTAGATATCGCTTAAAATCGGCTCCACATGGGCGGCGTAAAGGGCAGGAAGATTAAACAGAAAACCTTTTACAGCCGAAAATGCCTTGACGCTCATGAGAAAGATCAGAAGGCCGGCAGTGCAGTAAAAAACCAGCACAGTGAGGACTGCCGCAGCCTTCTTTTTCATCCGCAGCCGCTTGGACAGAAAGCAGACCGGAGTGCGGAGAAGATAGGCGATGACAAACCCTGCCGCAAACGGAGCGACCATGGGAAGGCCGTATTTGATGAGAATGAAGGCGGCCAGAAGTATGATAGTGAAATATAAAAAATTAATAATGAAATTCTTGCGTTTCTGTATTTCCATGTAAGTCCTTTCTGAGATAATAAAAAGCTGCAGCCCTGCCCCTTTATTCTGGTGAAGAGAGGGCCAGCTCCTGTCCGATATTCAGCATGTGATCTCCGATTCGCTCAAAGTCGGTGAGCATTTCGGAATAGAGAATACATGCCTCGTCTGAACAGGTTCCCTTCTGCATACGCTTAAACTGGTTCTGGCGGAACAGATCCGTCATATCATCAATCTTCTGCTCCAGGGCAGCCACCTCTGAGAGGGATGATACGGTTAACTCCTCCATGGAAAGAAGCAGCTTCATGGAAGAGGCGCAGACAGACTGCATCTGGGAGATCTCGCTCTTTGCCTGTTCGGAGAAGGCAATCCTCTTTTCCTGCATCCGCTTTGTGTATTCGCAGATATTGACTGCGTGATCGCCGATTCGCTCCAGGTTTCCTGAAATCTTGAAGAAAGCGCTGATGAGAGCGGAGTCCTTTTCATTGGCCTCAAAGGCAATGGAATGGGAGATGTATTTGGAAATCTCCTTGTTCAGGAAATCAATGTACTCCTCTGTCTCCTCCACCTGGGGAAGTGAGTCAGGAGTTCCGTCGATCACAGCCTGGAAGCTGCGGCTTACGTTATCGGCAGCCATGGAAGCCATACGGCCAAGCTCCCGGCGGACACTTCCGATTACAATAGCGGAGGAACCGATCTGATGATCTTTTGAGGACTCCATTGGACGTATGTAGGCAAGATGCATCATGTCTGTATCCTCTGTTCCGCGATCCGGAAGGATTTTTGTGGCCAGCTCTGCCAGGTAAGTTCCAAAGGGGAGGAGCAGCAGTGTCGTGACAATGTTGAACAGCGTGTGCATATTGGCAATCTGAGCCGCAGGGTTATCGGGAGTCAGCGACACCATAAAGGCTGTAAGAGGCGTGGCCATACAGACAGCAGTGAAGAGGGCAGTTCCGATGATATTAAACATCAGATGGATCACAGTAGTACGCTTTGCATTCCGGCTGGTTCCGATGGAGGCCAGGACGGCTGTAATACAGGTTCCGATGTTCTGGCCAAAGAGAACGTACACTGCAGTTGGAAGTCCGATAACTCCGCTGACAGCCAAGGCCTGAAGGATACCTACGGAAGCGGAGGAGGACTGGATCAGAGCAGTGAAGACGGCTCCGGCCAGTATGCCGATAAACGGGTTGCTGAAGTTGGACACCAGATCCACGAAAGCCGCTGAATCGCGAAGAGGCATCATGGCTGAGCTCATCATCTCCATTCCTATGAACAGGATACCCAGTCCGGCAATGATTTGACCGTAATGGTGGAAGATGACCTTTTTTACAAATACAATGAACACAACTCCCACAAAGGCGAAGAGCGGTGCCAGCGCTCCCACGTCGAGGGCAATGAGCTGGCCCGTGATGGTAGTTCCAATGTTTGCTCCCATGATAATCCATACTGCCTGCTTCAGCGTCATCATGCCGGAATTTACAAATCCGACAACCATGACGGTAGTGGCTGAGGACGACTGAATGACAGCGGTGATTCCGGCACCTACCGCCACGCCGAGAAAGCGGTTGGCCGTAAGGCGTTCCAGAATCTGTTTCATTCTGTTGCCGGCCGCGTCTTCCAGTCCGGCGCTCATCATCTGCATTCCGTAGAGAAAGAGAGCCAGGCCTCCGAGAAGGCCAAGTAGGTCTGTTACATTCATAATAACTGTTTTCCTCCTGAAATATTCATTTAAAGTGAAAATCCAGGTGAATTTCCGCTTGTCCGCCCTGCAGCCTGCCTGCTGTTTTCAGATGCAGAAACATGCAGAATATCCGCTGCGAAAAGGTGGAAAAATGTCGAAATACACCCACTTAATCATATGAAAAAGCGGCCCAAAAGACAAGAAGAATTTTTAAAAATATAGAAGTATTAATTTTAAACCTGCTGGATATAAATTAACTGATAATTGCCCGGCAGAGTACAGGGAATGTTCCATAGAGAGAGACGATGCCGTACAGCCTCCCGCCGGATAGAGACAGTCCCAAGTTACGGGAATGAACGCAATTTTAAAACATGGTCTAGGAATTTTGCGTAAGATGTAGTAAAATAAGGGCGGTTTTTGCGCTTTTTGTGCTTTAAAAGTTGGCAATGAACAGAGGAGAATAAACATATGAATGAAAAAAAGGGACAGGCTGTCGGAAACTTTCTGCTCCAGGGCAGCATTCTGGCAGCCGCAGGGATTCTGGTGCGGCTGATTGGTCTGCTCTACAAAATCCCCATGACACGGATTCTGGGAGATGAAGGGATTGGATACTATAATACCGCCTACGAAATTTATAATATTGGTCTGATCCTTTCCTCCTACAGTCTTCCTTTGGCGGTATCAAAGCTGATTGCGAAGAAGGAGCAGGAGGGAAGAAGACGGGATGCAGGACGTGTGTTCTGCTGCGGCATCTTTGTGGGGGTGTTTGCAGGCGGAGTGATGAGCGCATTTCTGATTCTCTGTGCAGACTGGATCGCCTCGGGCATTTTTAACAGTCCGGGAAGCGCCCTGCCGCTGCGCGTGATGGCTCCTACCATTCTCGTCTTTGCAGTGATGGGAGTGTTTCGGGGATTCTTCCAGGGCCACGGCAATATGATCCCCACCTCCGTATCCCAGGTGGCAGAGCAGGTGGTGCATGCGGCTGTGAGTATCTGGGCCTCCTGGGATTTTATGAACCGCTATGCAGGAACTGAGAATCCAGCCTCCTGCGGAGCCGCAGGGGGAACCCTGGGAACTCTGGTGGGAGCGCTGGCTGCTTTCGTTATTCTGGCATTCTGGATGGCGAAATCTCACGGAAATGCCGGAGGCTACTGGAGAGCGGCCAAGGGATCGGGAGCACAGAAGGAGAGGGGAGATCGGGAGGACGTTTCCGGATACGGAGAGATTATGAAGCTTCTGCTTCTGACCTTTGTCCCCATCATTATGAGCCAGTTTGTCTACCAGCTGAGCGGTTCGGTGGACAATTCCATGTTTGGCATTATTATGGGAGGGAAGGGCCTTAGCGAAGCAGAACGGCTTTCCCTGCTGGGAATCTACGGCGGAAAATACAGGCTTCTCACCAATGTGCCTGTGGCTATCGCATCCTCTCTGGGAGCGTCCATGATCCCGAGCATTGTGGCGTCCCGTGTCATGAAGCGGCCCGGGGAGGTAAAGGAAAAAATCTACATGACCATCAAATTCAATATGCTTTTGGCCATCCCCTGCGCGGCTGGCATGTTTGCCCTCTCCTCCCCGATCATGCGTCTGGTATTCGCAGACGGCAGAAAAATGACTTCGGATCTTCTGATGTTAGGTTCCTGTGCCGTAATTTTCTTCTCCCTTTCCACGGTGACAAACGCGGTGCTTCAGGGCATTGACCAGATGAGAAAATCAGTGACCCACTCGGCCGTCTCCCTGGCGATCCATGTGGTTTTTGTCTATGTGATGTTAGAGCGTCTGAACTGGGGAGTATACGGGCTTGTAATAGGAAATGTGACCTTTGCCCTGGCGGTCTGCATTTTAAACTGGGTTTCTATCGGCCGGACGCTCCGGTACAGGCAGGAGGTGAAAACTACCTTCCTTCTGCCTCTCGCCTGCTCTGCAGTTATGGGGGCTGCAGCCCGCCTGGTCTATGAGGGAATCTGCCATTTTGTGCCCTCCAATACTCTGGGAGTTCTGGCTGCTGCAGGAGTCGGGGCCCTTCTCTACGGCTGGCTGCTTGTGGTCACCAGGGCAGTCAGTGAGAAGGAGCTGAGGAGCATGCCCATGGGGCGGCTGCTTCTGCGCTTTATGAGATAAACCTTTAAGATAAGCCTTTGAAATAAGCCTTTAAAATGGGAAGTGTGAATGAAAGACCGCGGCAGGCGTCGGGCCGGCGGACAAAATGCGGGGGATAAATCGCTATGGAAGAAAAACGGACAGGAAGGAAATGAAGAACATGGCAAAAAGCGAAATAAGGGATATGACGGCAGGTTCGCCCTTTAAACTCATTCTGGGATTTGCGGTTCCTATGCTTCTGGGACTTTTGTTCCAGCAGTTCTACAGCATGGTAGATACAATTATCGTGGGAAAGTATCTGGGCGTGAAGGCCTTAGCCGCCGTCGGTTCCACCGGCTCTATTAATTTTATGATTATCGGCTTCTGTACCGGAGTGTGCAGCGGATTTGCCATTCCGGTGGCCCAGAGATTCGGGGCAGGAGATTATCGAGGGCTTAGAAAGTTTGCGGCAAACGCGGCCTGGCTGTCCCTGTTTTTTTCTGCAGCAATGGCTGTCACGGTCTGCGTGCTCTGCCGCAGGATCCTTCTCTGGATGCAGACGCCGGAGGACATTATTGACCAGGCGCACAGCTACATCTTTATTATATTTGCGGGAATTCCGGTGACCTATCTTTACAATATGACAGCCGGCATTATCCGCTCTCTGGGGGACAGCCGCACACCGGTCTATTTCCTCCTGCTGTCCTCCGTGATTAATATAGTCCTTGATCTGTTTACGATCATTGTCCTTAAAATGGGTCCTGCCGGGGCTGCCTGGGCGACGGTGATCTCCCAGGGAGTCTCCGGTGTCCTGTGCCTCCTCTATATGAAGAAGCATTTCGAGATTCTGAGGCTTCAGAAGGACGAGCGGAAGATAGATGGCCAGATTATGAAAATTCTCTGCAAAATGGGAATCCCCATGGGGCTTCAATATTCCATCACTGCCATTGGAAGCGTGATCCTTCAGGCCTCTGTGAATACCTTAGGCTCCATGGCAGTGGCGGCGGTGGCTGCAGGAAGCAAGGTCAGCCTGTTTTTCTGCTGTCCGTTCGATGCCCTGGGCGGTACCATGGCCACCTATGCGGGACAGAATGTGGGGGCAAAGAAGCTGGAGCGGATCAGACAGGGAGTAAAGAGTGCGTCTGTCATCGGCTGTATCTATTCTGCGGCTGCCTTTCTTGTGCTGCTTCTGTTCAGCGGAAAGATAGCGCTTCTGTTTATGGACGCAGGGGAAACGGAGACGATCAGCCGCGTCTCCCTGTTTCTGACTGCCAACAGTGCTTTTTACATACCTCTCGTCTTTGTCAATGTAGTGCGCTTTGCCATTCAGGGGATGGGCTACAGTACCTTCGCCATTCTGGCAGGTGTGTTCGAGATGGCTGCCAGAGGTCTTGTGGGACTTTTCCTGGTCCCTGTATTCGGCTATATAGCAGCCTGCTTTGGAAGTCCCCTTGCCTGGGTGTTTGCGGATATTTTCCTGATTCCCGCCTTCTCCCACTGCCTGAGGAGGATGAAAAAGAACTTTGAGGAGAATGAGGAAAAATACACAGCAGGACAGCTGAGTAAATAAGGAAATGGTTTATCAGGAGGAATAAGTATGAAAGTGGAGCATATTGCATTATACGTGAGGGATCTGGAAGGGGCCAGAGAGTTTTTTACCCGTTTCTTTGGGGCTGAGGCAGGCGAGGCGTACCACAATCCCAGGACGGGTCTTAAGACGTACTTTCTCTCCTTCGGAGACGGAGCAAGGGTAGAGATTATGAGCCGCCCGGAGATGGAAGATAGGGAGAAGGGGCTCATGCGCACCGGCTATATCCACCTGGCCTTCAGCGCCGGGAGCAGGGAGGCGGTGGATCGTCTGACAGAAGAGCTGGCCGGGGCAGGCTATGAGGTGCTGAGCGGCCCCAGAGTAACCGGAGACGGCTATTATGAGAGCTGTGTGCTGGGCTTTGAGGACAACCAGATTGAAATTACGGTGTAAAATTAAAAAGTGTAAAATTAAAAAAGAGGTTTTATTGATCCGGGGAGGAGCAGTAAAGCCTCTTTTTTCGCTCTATAGGAGAGGACTTGCTGCATTGCAGCATAAGCTGCCGTCTCCTGCAGAGAAAGACACACTTTACTTTGGATGCGCACTCGCCCGCATAAAGGCTGCCGCTTCGCAGCCCCAGCCGGCGCGAAGCGAAGAAAAAGGCCTTCACCCATGAGAGGGCGGGGAACTGATGCGGCCTGCCTGCTTTGCTTCTGAGACAGCAAAAAGAGGGCGAAAAGGGAGGAAAAGGAAGAATAATGGCAAAAATGAATGAATAAAAATACATAAAAATATTAAAATTATTATTGACAAATCGTATTTTAAGCGGTATCATACATATCATCTTACATATATATGCAAATTAAATGTATAAAAATTAGTTTTGTAAATGAGGAGGATATGATTATGAAAATGAAACATACGGCAGTTCTTACAATCGCAGGTCTGGTGGCAGCAGCATCTCTGACAGCATGCTCCGGCGGTTCACAGACGGCAGCTACAGAGGCGTCAAAGGCAGATACACAGGCAGCCGGGGAGACGGCCGGCACTGCAGCAGCAGGTGAGACAGAGAAAGCGGATGCAGCTTCCGAGGGACGTCTTGCGAAGATTAAAGAATCAGGAAAGATCGTAATGGCCACGAGCCCGGATTTTGCACCGTTCGAGTTTAAGGATATCAGCTCCGGAAAGATGGAGTATGTGGGATGCGACATCGAGCTTGGAAAATATATTGCAGAAAAGCTGGGCGTTGAGCTGGAAATTCAGGCGATGGATTTCGCAGCAGTTCAGGCAGCCGTCACCTCCGGTTCCGTGGATATGGCGATTTCCGGCTTCTCTTACACAGAGGACAGGGCGCAGAGCATGGGCCTTTCCAATAAGTACGATTACGACAGAGGAGAGCAGCCCAGCACACAGGGAATTTTGATTCTGGCAGAGGACGCCGATACACTCAACACGGCAGAGAGCTTTGCCGGGAAGAAGGTGGCGGCCCAGAACGGAGCGCTTCAGCAGTCACTGGTGCAGGAACAGCTTCCGGATGCGCAGATGGAGACAATCACAAATGTCAATGACGGAGTGATGATGCTTCAGACAGACAAGGTGGACGCGGTAGCTGTGGCAACCTCTGTGGGAGAGACCATGATTGCCAATTACCCGGAGCTTCAGTTCTCTGATTTCTGGTTTGAGACAGATGACGACGGAAATGTAATCGCAGTTCCCAAGGGCGAGGAGGCTCTTCTGGAAGTCATCAACGAGGCAGTCGATGAGGTGATGGAGCAGGATCTCTACACAGAGTGGCATAAAGAAGCTGTGGAGAAGGCCGAAGCTCTCGGAATCGATATGAACTAGGCGTCAGCTGAAAGCGGAAACAGGAAAAAACAGAAATAAGCGCCGGAAGGAAACAGGCGGGGAGAGATAGTTTTGATTGAGAAAATAGTTCAGATTTGGGATAGGTACTGGATGCTGTTTATGCAGGGACTGGGAGTTACCCTCCTGTTAAGCCTTGTGATCGTGATTGTGGGAACCCTTCTCGGGTTCCTGCTGGCGATGCTCAGGCTCAGCAACTGGAAAATTGTAAAAATCAGGCCGTTAAATACACTGGCCGGAATCTATGTGGAGATTGTCAGAGGCACGCCCATGCTGCTTCAGCTGTATTTCTTTTACTTTATGCTGCCCATGGCATTTCCGAGTATGAATTTAAGCCCCATCGTCTGCTGCGCAGTGGCCCTGTGCCTGAACTCTGCAGCATACGTTTCTGAGGTTATCCGCTCTGGCATCCAGGCGGTTGACAAGGGGCAGATGGAGGCGGCCCGCTCTCTGGGGCTGAACCACCGCCAGGCTATGGTGAAAGTAATTCTGCCGCAGGCGATTAAAAATATCATGCCGGCTCTGGGAAATGAGTTCGTCATGATGATCAAGGACACATCCCTGGCTTCCACCTTCTTTGTGGGAGAACTGATGACAGTATGGCAGACCGTGAGAGGCGTACTCTACCTTTCCCTGGAGCCGCTGATTATCGTAGGCTGCATCTACTTTATTGTGACCTTCAGCCTGAGCAAGGGAATTAATTTCATGGAGAGGAGAATGAGGGCAAATGAGCGATAACATTATCACAGTGGAAAATTTACATAAGAAATTCGGCTCCCTCCATGTATTAAAGGGCGTGACGGAGCATATCGCAAGAGGAGAGGTAGTCTCTGTCATCGGGCCTTCCGGCGGCGGAAAGTCTACATTTCTGCGGTGCCTGAATCTTCTGGAAACGCCGGAGGAGGGAAGGATTCTCTTCGAGGGAACCGACATTACCGATAAGCACGTGGATATCAACATCCATCGCCAGAAGATGGGAATGGTGTTCCAGCATTTTAACGTATTCCCCAACATGAGTGTGGGAAAGAATGTCACCATGGCGCCTGTTCTCCTCAGGAAAAAGACACAGAAGGAAGCAGACGAGATGGCCAGGGAGCTGTTAAACAGGGTAGGGCTTCTGGAGAAGTTTGACGAGTATCCGGGAAAACTGTCCGGCGGCCAGAAGCAGAGGCTGGCTATTGTCCGGGCCCTTGCCATGGAGCCGGAGGTCATGCTGTTTGACGAGCCCACCAGCGCTCTTGACCCGGAGATGGTAGGAGAGGTTCTGGATGTTATCAAGGGGCTTGTGGACACGGGAATGACAACGGTGATCGTAACCCATGAGATGGGCTTTGCCAAAGAGGTCTCAGACCGGGTATTTTTTATGGATGGAGGCGTGATTGCCGAGAAGGGAACTCCGAAGGAAATTTTTGAAAATCCGCAGAATGTGAGAACAAGGGAGTTCCTGGGCAAGGTGCTGTACTAGAATGCTGCGCCGGAGCCGGAGAAAGCACTCCGGCCGGAAGGGAGAAAATAATGGGAAAAAAGGAAGCACTTTTATATATTGACAGCAAGGCAGAGCTGATCACAGAGGTATCAGATAAAATCTGGGGCTATGCAGAGCTGTCCCTGATGGAGCATCAGTCATCGGAGCTCTACGTGAAGGTTTTAGGGGAAGAGGGATTTTCCGTGGAAACTCCTGTCTGCGGAATTGACACAGCCTTTATTGCCACTTATGGGAGCGGGAAGCCTGTGATCGGGATCCTTGCAGAGTATGACGCTCTCTCCGGCCTTTCTCAGGAGGCGGGAGCTGTGGAGCGGAAAGAGAGGATACCAGGCGGCTGCGGCCACGGCTGCGGACACAACATGCTGGGCGCAGGAGCCATGGCTGCGGCCCTGGCGGTAAAGCATTACCTGGAGGAAAAGGGAGAGGGAAGCGGAACCGTCAAATTCTATGGCTGCCCCGGAGAGGAAGGAGCCGCCTCCAAAGCCTTTATGGCAAAGGCAGGAAGATTCAACGAGCTGGATGCCGCCCTCACCTGGCATCCGGGAACGGAGAACGAGGTGACAAGCGGAACCTGCAATTCCTGCATCCAGACAGAGTATAAGTTCACAGGACTGGCCTCCCATGCAGCCGGAGCGCCGGAGCTTGGACGCTCTGCCCTGGACGCGGTGGAGCTGATGAATATCGGCGTGCAGTTTTTGAGGGAGCACATGGGAAGCGAGTGCCGGATCCATTACTCTATCACCGACGCAGGCGGACAGTCTCCCAACGTGGTGCAGCCGAAGGCACAGGTACTCTACATGGTTCGCGCCAAGCTCATGAAGGAGGCCATGGAGCTCCAGGCCCGGGTCGATAAGATTGCTGAGGCAGCTGCCATGATGACGGAAACTACGGTGAAGAAAAAATTCATTGACGGCTGCTCCAACACAGTGACAAACCGCCCGCTTGAAAAGCTGTTCTATAAAAATTTTGAGGAGATCGGCGTGCCGTCCTACACAGAAGAGGAGCTTGCCTTCGCCGAAAAGCTCAATGCTTCCTGCGAGCTGGGAAAGACTGCTCTGCCCGGTTCCTTCACAGACGAGAGCTTTGAGCTTCAGGAATTTGTGGACAAAGCCAGCAACCACGGCACAAAGGCCATGAATGATTTCCTGATCCCCTACTTCTACAGCGAGAAAATGAAGGCCGGCTCCACAGATGTGGGAGATGTGAGCTGGAATACACCGACAGCCCAGATCCGGGTGGCCTGCTTCCCGTCGGCTGCGCCGGGACACAGCTGGCAGAATGTTTCCTGCGGCGCCACCTCCATCGGGCACAAGGGGACTCTGACAGCCGGAAAGGTTATCGCTGGAACAGCCATTGACCTGCTGGAAAACCAGGAAATTCTCGCTGCTGCCAGGGAGGAGTTTGAGAAGAAGACAAAAGGCGGCTACTACTGTCCCATTCCGGACGGCGCAAAGCCGGTGTTAGCCGGAGAACAGATGTAGAGAGAGGCTTCAGAAAACATACATAAAAAAACAGAACAAACAGACACAAAAACCTGGAAAAGAAGACGTAAAAAAGCTGTGGAAAAGCGGCCGGGAAAGACGCGCTTACAGCAGAGAAACGTGTCTGAATACAGAAAGCCGGGGGCGCTGTAAAACCATCTCTCAGGGAATGCAGAAAGACTTCAGAAGTCGGAAAACTGTATCCTGTGAGGGAGAAGTTTTACAGCGCCCTTGCTGCAGTCGGACAAAGAGATCTGCCATGAGTCAGGCTGCGGCAGATGGCCGGCCGGGAAGCGGGAAAGACCATGGGCTGTCTTTTTTCGGCCATCAGGCGGTTCTGTCTGGGTTCTGCCTGGGGGCGGGAGCAGAGAGGAATTGAGGATTGAAAATAGGCAGGGCTGATGATATGATACAACTATCAGCGGGACGAGAAACGCAGCAGGAAAACAGCGGGGGAGGGCTCAGAGGACAGCTGTGAGCTCACAGCTTCTGAAGGAAAGGAGAGAAGGTATGCAGAACTATTCAGGAGAAATTGGATTAATGTATCACTTGCAGATCAGGAAGGGCGATGTGGGACGGTATGTGATCCTTCCGGGAGATCCCAAGAGGTGCAAAAAGATCGCGGAGTTTTTCGACAGCCCTGTTCTGGTGGCGGACAGCAGGGAGTATGTGACCTACACGGGAACCATTGACGGGGAGAAGGTGAGCGTTACCTCCACCGGAATCGGCGGTCCCTCGGCTTCCATTGCCATGGAGGAGCTGGTTCAGTGCGGGGCTGATACCTTTATTCGTGTGGGAACCTGCGGAGGCATGGATTTAGAAGTGGTGGGCGGAGATATTGTCATTGCCACAGGTGCCGTCCGCATGGAGGGAACCAGCAGGGAGTATGCGCCCATTGAATTTCCGGCAGTGGCGAATCTGGATGTGACAAACGCCCTGGTGGGGGCGGCCAGGGAGCTTGGCATGAAGTATCACACAGGTGTGGTGCAGTGCAAGGACGCCTTCTACGGCCAGCACGATCCGGAGCGCATGCCGGTGAGCTATGAGCTTTTAAACAAGTGGGAGGCATGGAAGCGCCTGGGCTGCAAGGCCTCCGAGATGGAATCGGCAGCTCTGTTTATTGTAGCTGCCCACCTGGGTGTGCGCTGCGGCTCCAATTTCCTGGTGGTGGGAAACCAGGAGAGGGAGAAGCTGGGAATGGAAAATCCCATTAAGCATGACACAGAGGCGCCTATCCGGGTGGCGGTGGAGGCCATCCGCCGTCTGATTCAGGCAGATCGTCAGGAAGAGAAGAGGAAATAGGAGACCGGAAGGAAATGGCTTGTCACTCTGTTTCAGGCTGTGGTAAAATATGCTGTACTTCATAGGAAAATCCGTAAAACCTGCACGGCTGGAAAGGCAGAAAGAGAAGGCGCTGAAACAAAACAGCCCAAAAAGCTATAAAAACGAAAGCGCAGAAAGAAAAGACCATGAAAAACGAAAGTGCAGATAGAAAAGACCATGAAAAACGAAAGCCGGAAGGCCGGAAGCAGGAGAAGAATCAATTGCAGTCAGAAGGAGGCAGAACTTGCGATGGGACAGTATAAAAAGTATAAGAGAATTTTTACAATTGTTTTGGATTCCCTGGGCGTAGGAGCCATGGAGGATTCCCCCCAGTACGGAGATATCGGCGTTGACACTCTGGGACATATCTCAGAGTCTGTGGACACTTTTGAGATTCCAAACCTGAGAAAACTGGGAATGGCCAACCTCCATCCTCTAAAGCAGGTGGAGAAGGCAGAGAACCCTCTCGGAAAATACATGAAGATGAGGGAGAAAAGCTGCGGCAAGGATACGATGACAGGCCACTGGGAGATGATGGGACTCTATATTACGACGCCTTTTAAGACCTTTACGGAGACAGGATTTCCGAAGGAGCTGATCGACGAGCTGGAGAAGAGAACCGGACGGAAAATCATCGGCAACAAGAGCGCCAGCGGGACGGAGATCTTAGACGAGCTGGCAGAGGAGGAGATCGCCACAGGCCATCTGATCGTCTACACCTCCGCTGACTCCGTTCTCCAGATTTGCGGAAATGAGGAAACCATGGGGCTTGACAACCTGTACCGCTACTGCGAGATCGCCAGGGAGCTGACTCTCAGGGACGAGTGGAAGGTGGGACGCGTGATCGCAAGACCCTATGTGGGAAAGAAGAAGGGAGAGTTTAAGCGCACTGCCAACCGCCACGACTACGCGTTAAAGCCTTATGGGCAGACAGCCTTGAATGCCCTGAAGGACGCCGGCTTGGACGTGATCTCTGTGGGAAAGATTTTTGATATTTTCGACGGCGAAGGCCTGACAGAGTCCAACAAATCCCAGAGCTCTGCCCACGGAATGGAGCAGACCATCGAGATCGCAAAGCGTGATTTCACGGGCCTGTGCTTTGTGAATCTGGTGGATTTCGACGCCCTGTGGGGACACAGAAGAGACGTGAAAGGATACGCAAAGGAGATTGAGCGGTTTGACAGGAAGCTGGGAGAGCTGCTGCCCCTGTTAAAGGAAGATGACCTTCTGATTCTGACGGCTGATCACGGAAACGATCCCACCTACACGGGAACTGATCACACCAGAGAAAAGGTTCCTTTTATCGCCTGGTCCCCTTCGATGACCTGCGCAGGAGCCATGGAAGAGAGCGATACCTTCGCGGTGATAGGAGCAACCATAGCAGACAATTTTGGCGTACAGATGCCGGAGGGGACAATCGGACGCTCCAGGCTTGATGAGATTGCAAAGTAAACTGTAAAAAGTAAATTGTAAACATAAACTGCAAAAAGCAGCTTGTTAAACAGACAGTGAAATGGAGAGAGAAAAATGGACAGACAGGAAATTTTAGGACGCCTGGATCACACACTGCTCACCCAGACTGCCACCTGGGAGCAGATTCGGAAACTCTGCGATGAGGGAATGAAGTACCGCACGGCTTCCGTTTGTATTCCGCCTTTTTTTGTAAAGAGGGCCAAGGAGTATGTGGGGGAAAGGCTCCCCATCTGCACGGTCATCGGGTTCCCCAACGGATATATGACAACGGCGGCAAAAGTGTTTGAGACAGAGGACGCGGTGAAAAACGGAGCCGATGAGATCGATATGGTGATCAATATCGGTATGGTGAAGGAAGGGGACTATGAAGGAGTTCTAAACGAGATCCGTGCCGTGAAGGCTGCCTGCAAAGGAAAACTCCTGAAGGTGATTATAGAAGCCTGCCTTCTCACAGAAGACGAGAAAATTGAGATGTGCCGCGTGGTGACAGAGTCCGGCGCAGAGTACATTAAGACATCCACCGGATTTTCCACGGGAGGCGCAACCTTTGACGATGTGGCGCTGATGAGAAAGTATGTGGGAGAGGATGTGAAGGTAAAGGCTGCCGGCGGGATCGCAAGCGTGGAGGATGCAGAAAAGTTCATCGGACTTGGCGCAGACCGCCTGGGAACCAGCCGGCTGATCCGGCTTCTGGAAGCAGAAGAGGGAAATTAAAGCTGCCAATCTGACAGTCAGAAGGAAGAGGCGGGGCAGAATCAGCCTGACGGGTGATTCTGCCTCGCCTTTTTCCATTGCAGAATTAAATTCAGCCTTCGCTCTCTATGGTTTCTCTGTATTCCCAGCATATTCCCGGCAGAGGTTCAGATTCCGGAGAATGCCAAACCGGCCTGGCTGCTCCGGATGAAAAAACTGGAAAGAACCTCTTGAAAGGACTTCTGAAAAAGGGTTCTGAAAAAAGACTTTCCCTTCACCGCCGGGGGCGGATCACTCCGTCAGTCTGAGAAAGGCTGCGTTTATCTGCAGGACGGAGATGGTTCAGGCGTCAGATTTTCAAAATAGTGTTTTTTATCCAGAATAATTTGATAGCCATCGCTTAAAACTTTGTATGTCCCCCTATCTAAAGGTCTTTCTATCCACGAGGGTTCTGCAATTCCAAACTCGACCTCCGGTCCGTTCTCATACCACACACGGACAGAGGTACACGCGCCATAATACTCTGTCTGTTTTGATAAAACTTTTCCGAAATTTTGAACAAAGTCCTGATTGGCAACCATTTCCGCTTTATTCGGTGTAATAACCACAATATCCAAATCAGAATCTTCTTTATTCGTACCTCTCGCATAAGAGCCTACAAGAATAACACTCTCTATAATAGAGTTGTTTTCAGAAAACGCTTTTAGAGCACTGATAAAATCTTCTATCATACAGTTACCTCTCCTGTTTTAAAATTCCGATTTTTATTATTCCCTGCATCAACGCTGTGAATGGAAATGGAATTGAATTTTCCATCAAATTTCCATCAAATCTGACGTCTGCCGGTCAGGCTGCTGTAAATCAAGTTCCACCTTGTATTCGCTGTCGATCAGCAGGTAAGGATAACCATGCTTTCTGCACATAGCAAGATATTCTGCATTGTCTTCCAGCACAGATTCCTTCGTACACCAAGTGTCATCGATGCGCTTCTCAATGTCACTGGCATGTTCTTTTATATCTGAAAAATGCCGCTCAATATAGGCTTTGCTCATGACAAGGCAGCAGTAGCGGATTTCCTTCAGATATTCTTCAGAAAAGTCTTCTTTCCAGTTACTGGGGATATAGCATCCCTCGATAATCAGATTCTGCCTGTTTTCCACAGCGGTCTTTATCATTTCCCGCGCAATCGGCCATAAATAACTGGTGAGTTCCCTGTCATCCTCAGGGGTCAGACGGGTGTTTCTGCTCCGGATTAACCCCATTTTCAGGAGATCAAGGGATAAATAGGGATAATGATATGTTTCAAGCAGTTTCTGGGATAATAAGGTCTTTCCCGTGTGGGAGGCCCCCGTAATGAGTACGATCAATTTCTGTCCTCCTAAATCTTAATGGTATATGCTTTTTCCGGATTCTGTTCTGGCTGGGTTTTTGCAGAGGGTAAGGCTAGATGCCTGTTTCTTTAAAATGAACAGGAGAGATATCCCAGTACTTCCGGTAGACTCTGTCCTCATTTCCGTCGAGATTTAACTGATACATTCTGAATATGACGAAAAAATTTTTGGGCTGCCATTTCTCCTTGTAGGAATATTGATACTTCATCCCCAGCCGTTTCATGACCTCGCCGCTTCGGGGATTATGGATATCGTGTGTGGCTGTTATATATGGAATGCCGTCTTTTTTTAACTGACCAATAATCGCCCTGCCGGCCTCTGTGATAATCCCCTGATGCCAGAATTCTTTTTTCAGTCCATAGCCGAAATCATAACTGTCCTCTGTACTGACGTTTACATAGCCCACAGGGAAATTATCCTTTTTTAGGCAGACTGCGTAGCTGTATGCACAGTTCTGGCGGTATTTCTTTGCGTAATGCTCTTCATAGAATATTCTGGCTTCTTCCATTGTTTTCAGAGGAAACCATGGCAGGAAGGTATTGACCTCTTCATCACGGTAAATCTGATACAGGGCTTCCAGATCATCCTCCGTAAATTTTCTTAAAATAAGTCTCTCTGTTTCTGTCGTTGGCGTATTCATCCTGCTGCTCCCGATTATTTTTACCTTTTTTTAGCTGCTTTCAGGCGGCTTCACCGTCCACAGGTTCCCTGGGTGCTTCCTGCTCCCTGGAAGGCCTGGCAGGAATTGTACCTGCCTGTACAGGGAAAGTGCACCTGGGAGAGCTTCTGCAGAAGCATTATAGCAGAGGAAGATGGGGAAGTCCAGGGAAAGGGAAAAGGGATGCAGGGCGTGAGGCAGACGGCTGATAAGTTTCATGATAAATGGGTTGACAATCGGTTTTGTTTATTGTATAACTGTATTAAGCAACTAATACAAAAATACAATGGCGTGATAAGCAGGAGAAAAAGCGCACTGTAGCTGCCATCATGTCAGAAAAATACTCAGAGAAAAGCGGAGGTGAGGCGATGGAGTGGAAGATTACGGATGACAGACCTATCTGGATGCAGCTTTCTGAACAGCTGGCAGCCCAGATTGCAGCCGGGGCTTACAGGCCCGGGGAGAGGCTGCCTTCCGTCAGGGAGTGCGCGGCCCAGGCGGGGGTGAATCCGAATACGATGCAGAGAGCCATGGCAGACCTGGAAAGCCAGGGGCTTGTGATAACGAACAGAACAGCGGGAAGGTGTGTGACACAGGATATGGAAAGAATTAAAAAACTGCGCTCGGGGCAGGCCAGAGAACAGGCTGTCCGGTTTTTAGAGCAGATGGGAACGCTGGGATATACAAAGGAAGAGATACGCCAGGTACTGGAGGAAGCACTGGAGAGCATGACAGAGGAGGGGAAACTATGAGTAAGGAAATACTTATCTGCAGCGGCCTGGGAAAACGGTTTGGCACCAGGTACGCGCTGAGAGATGTAGAACTCAGAGTGGAGAGCGGGAAAATTATCGGGCTCCTGGGGCCAAACGGCTCCGGAAAGACCACGCTTATGAAGCTGGCAAACGGGCTTCTGAAGCCTGAGGAGGGATGGATCGAGATAGACGGGAGCAGGCCCGGACTGCACACGAAGTCGGTGGTATCCTATCTGCCTGATCAGATGTATTTTGCAGACTGGATGAGAGTTTCTGATCTTTTCGCCATGTTTTCTGATTTTTACAGAGATTTTGACAGAGGGAAGGCCGGTTCCATGCTGAGGGCTCTGGATATCTCCGAAAAGGAGAGGATGAAGACTTTATCCAAGGGCAACAAGGAAAAGGTACAGCTTGTCCTGGTCATGAGCCGGCAGGCAAAGCTGTACCTCCTCGATGAGCCAATCGGAGGCGTTGATCCGGCGGCACGGGATTATATTCTGAAAACCATTCTTACCAATTATTCAGAGGATGCGTCGGTGGTGATCTCCACCCACCTGATTGCAGATGTGGAAAAGGTCTTAGATGAGGCTATATTTTTAAAGGAAGGACGGCTGGTGCGCCACAGCAGTGTCGATGATATACGGGAGAAGGAAGGGAAATCGGTAGACCGGCTGTTCCGGGAAATCTTTGCCGTACAGGGGCCGCAGATGGGCAGAAATCCCTTTTTTGAGCCGGCGGTGAAGCCTGGGCTGCATGATCAGGAGGAAGAAAAGACAGAGAAAACCGTACACGAGGATCAGAAGGAGGAGAGCTAGTATGTTCAGAAAACTGTTAAAATATGAGTGGAGGGCAATGATGCGGACCATGCTGCCCATTTACGGAGCCACACTGGCAGTTGCCCTGATCAATGGCTTTTTGTTCCAGAACGTATTTGGGACTGGTTCAGAGACGCCGGCGCTTCTGGAATATACCAGGATAGCGACGATGACGCTTTATATCTTTGTGATGGCGGCAATGGGAGTATTCACGGCAGTTATGGTGATCCAGCGGTTTTACAAAGGCCTTTTAAGGCAGGAGGGATATCTGATGTTTACCCTTCCTGTCAAAACCTGGCAGCTTGTATTTTCCAAGGCCTGCGTTTCCCTGGCAGCCACGTTCTGCTCTCTGACAGTTGGAATCCTGTCGCTGGGAATGTTTGGCGGAATCGACTTTTTTGGGGCACTGTTCCAGATACCGGGACTGATAGTGGAATTTATACAGGAGGGAATGGCCGCCGACAGGACGCTGTTTCTTCACTGCATGGTCTTCGGTGTGGAGCTTCTGCTAGCTCTGGCAGTGGGAACACTGTCCTCCATCTATGAGCTGTATTTTTCCATGGCTCTTGGACAGATGTCGAGAAATCACAAGATTATATGGTCTGTCCTGTGGTTCGTGGCAGTGAGCACAGTATTTAACTTTATCTCCATGGTGCTCATGGGGAATGCATCTTTATTTGTCCGGTTTTTAGACGGAATGGAAAACGGAGTGGCATTTCTCCATGTATTGGGCCTCGGCCTTCTGGCCATGCAGGCGGTGAGCCTTGCGCTTCTCATGGGAGGAACCGGCTATGTGCTGGAGCGGAGGCTGAATCTGGAGTAAGGCTTCAGGGAAGAAAGGAAGAGAAGGAGAACGCATCTGCGATTTAAAGAAGGACTCAGGCGGGAGGCCCGGGTCCTTTTTCTTACAGCCGCAGCCCCTTAATATCCTTAATCCTCGACAGAATAATATTGCAGGATAAATCTGAAAGCCCCGGCAGTGTGAGAACCGTTTCATTCAAAAACGATTCCAACTCCTCTTGGCTGGCGGCGACGGCGTGAACGTGGAGACGGCAGCGGCCGGAAACCTGGTAGATTTGGGTGACAATATCGCAGTCCTTAAGTTTTCTGCAGCTTTCTGAAAAGCCGTCCGGAGAAAATTCCATCTCGAAATAGCAGGAAACAGCGCCGCTGATTTTCTGAGGATTGATAATGGTCGTATACTCCTCGATAATTCCGCGCTCCTCCAAAGCCTGTATCCTGCTTTTTACGGCAACCCGGGAGAGCCCCACCCTGACGCCTATGTCGGAGTAGGACATCCGCGCATTTTCCGTTAAAAGTGTAATAATTTTCTGATCCGTGTCGTCCAGATTTCCCAGAAACATGAGGTGATTCCTTTCTTAATCTTAAATTGCTTGTATAATTCTGCATGATACAGCAGTATTTACAGCTCCTGCCCAAGGCCATTCTGTGACAGAGTTTGTGAAAAAGAGCAGGAGTTTACCCGCCCCGGCTGGACCAAAATCCAGCGCCCGGCTTTCAGCAGTGAATGCTGAAACCGGAATGCGCAGGTATAATGACTGATCCGCAGTCATTATACCATACAGCCAAGGAACCGGACAACTGGTTTGGCCAAAGCTGCGGCGGCCAGTGCCTCTTTTTGTTGACACACCTCCGTTTTTTCTGCTATGATAGACAAAATGTTTTCTTCAAAACGAAAGTACACTCTTACGAAACGGAAGTGAAACCATGAGCAAAACTATGAGAGAAACACTGACAGCTGGCCGCAGCATTGATCTGACAAGCGGCCCGGTAGCCCGCTCCATGTGGCTGTTTGCCCTGCCTCTGATGGCTGGAAACCTGCTTCAGCAGTTTTATAATGTAGCAGATACCCTGATCGTGGGTCGTTTTCTGGGGGCCGGGGCCCTGGCGGCGGTGGGATCCTCCTACACGGTCATGACATTTCTCACCTCGGTGATTCTGGGGCTCTGCATGGGAAGCGGAGTTCTGTTTTCCATGCTCTGCGGGGCCGGGGAGACGGAGCGGATGAAAAACAGCTTTGTCCAGTCCTTTTTCTTTATTGCCCTGGTGACGGGCCTGGTGGAAGGGCTGGCCCTGCTTCTGATTGATCCCATGCTTGCAGTTTTCCAGATTCCCGCTGATATCCTGAAGGACACAAAAGCCTATCTGCAGATTATTTTCATAGGTCTTGTATTCACCTTTGTCTATAACTATTTTGCAGCCCTTTTAAGAGCCCTGGGAAATTCTCTTGTGCCGCTGATGTTTCTGGCAGTGTCGGCTCTGGGAAATATTGTGCTGGACCTGGTGCTGATCCTGGAATTTCATATGGGCACGGCCGGGGCGGCCTGGGCCACCATTACAGCGCAGTTCTTATCCGCCCTGGGAATTGGAATTTATGTGTGGGTAAAAATGCCCCATCTTTTGCCGGGCAGGCGCCATTTCTACCGGAATTCGGAGATTTTGAAAAAAATTACGAGATATTCCCTTCTCACCTGCGTACAGCAGTCGGTGATGAACTTCGGCATTCTGATGGTACAGGGGCTGATTAACAGCTACGGAGTCACGGTTATGGCGGCCTTTGCGGCAGCGGTGAAGATTGATTCCTTCGCCTACATGCCGGTTCAGGATTTCGGCAATGCCTTTTCTACCTTTATTGCCCAGAACCACGGGGCCGGCAGGAAAGAAAGGATACGCCTGGGCCTTCGGGCAGCAGTGCTGAGTTCAGGGGCCTTCTGTCTTGTAATCTCCTTTGTGGTTGTGGCATTCGGAGGGAGACTGATGACTATCTTCATCAGCCCTGAGGAAACACAGATTATCCGAATCGGTGCCCAGTATCTTCACGTGGAGGGCGCCTGCTATGTGGGAATCGGGTGCCTGTTCCTGCTCTACGGGCTTTACAGAGGCCTTGGGCATGCGGGGGTTTCAGTTATTCTCACAGTGATTTCCCTGGGAACCAGAGTTGCCCTCGCCTATCTGCTCTCCCCCATACCGGCAGTGGGCCTTCTTGGGATCTGGTGGGCAGTGCCTATTGGCTGGTTTCTGGCGGATATTGCAGGATTTGCATATTTCTGGAAACTGGATAGAAGGGAGAAGAGAGAGGCAATATCTTGAAACAATGACAGTCAATCAGGGAAAACGGGGCCGGCAGCCATATTTGGGAAGCCGGCCCCGTTTGTCAGATCGTCCCCGACGGTTGATCCGGGCTCTCTCTGAGAGGGAGGCTTAAGTCGGAAACCGTTCCTTGTATAGGGAAGTGGCAGGAAAATTACAGGACAGGAAAAATGCAGGAAAATCTGATTTTTCTGCAGGCGGGACCGCTCCCCTGCTTCTGCAATCACATCACAGCCGCCCGGATGCGTAGAATTGCCTTTAAAAAGGCAGACTATCTGGAAAGGATCCGAAAGTGAGGAATATCTCTTGACATATACCCTAATAGGGTATACAATGTTATCAGAAAAGGAGGTATACAGATGGAACAGTACACTGTGACAGGTATGAGCTGCGCTGCATGCAGCACCCGTGTGGAGAAGGCTGTGTCAAAGGTGGAGGGCGTGACTTCCTGCTCCGTTAGCCTTCTGACAAATTCCATGGGTGTTGAGGGTACGGCAAAGCCTCAGGATATAATTGCGGCTGTGGAAGCTGCAGGCTACGGAGCTTCCTTAAAGGGAGGCACCGGCAGCGCAAAGGAGTCATCGAGGAGAGCAGGCTCCGATGTGGGAGAGGAGATGCTGAAAGACAGGGAAACTCCTGTGCTGAAAAGGCGGCTTCTCTGGTCCCTCGGCTTTCTCCTCGTTCTCATGTATTTTTCCATGGGACATATGATGTGGGGATGGCCGGTTCCGGCCTTTCTAGCCGCAAACCATGTGGCTATGGGGCTTTTGCAGCTCCTTCTGACAATCGCGGTGATGGTGATTAACCAGAAATTTTTTATAAGCGGTTTTAAGAGTCTGTGGCACAGGGCGCCGAATATGGATACCCTGGTTGCTCTCGGCTCCGGCGCATCCTTCGTTTACAGCACCTACGCCCTGTTTGCCATGACAGATGCCCAGATGAAGGGTGACATGGCTGCAGTGATGGGGTATATGCATGAATTCTACTTTGAATCTGCCGCCATGATCCTGACCTTGATTACAGTCGGGAAGATGCTGGAGGCCCGCTCCAAGGGAAAAACCACGGATGCTCTGAAAAATCTGATGAAACTGGCTCCCAAGACTGCCTGCATCATAAAGGACGGGAAGGAGGAGACCGTTTCCATTGAAGAGGTGGCAAAGGGCGATATTTTCGTGGTGCGTCCCGGAGAAAATATCCCGGTGGACGGAGTGATTATAGAGGGAAGTAGTGCGGTCAATGAGTCGGCTCTGACAGGGGAGAGCATTCCCGTGGACAAGGAGCCTGGCGATAAGGTGTCTGCGGCTACCCTGAACCAGTCGGGATTTATCCGCTGCGAGGCCACAAGAGTCGGTGAGGACACCACATTTTCTCAGATTATCCAGATGGTCAGCGACGCGGCTGCGACGAAAGCCCCCATTGCCAAGGTGGCGGATCGGGTGTCAGGCGTCTTTGTCCCGGCGGTAATTGCCATTTCAGCGGTGACGATTCTTGTGTGGCTGTTTTTGGGCCAGACCTTTGGTTTTGCTCTGGCAAGGGGGATCTCCGTCCTCGTCATCAGCTGCCCCTGCGCCCTTGGCCTTGCCACCCCGGTAGCCATCATGGTGGGGAATGGAATCGGGGCAAAAAACGGCATTCTGTTTAAGACGGCTGTTTCCCTGGAGGAGGCGGGAAAGACAGAGATTGTCGCTCTCGACAAGACGGGAACGATTACCCTTGGTGAACCGAATGTGACGGACCTGATCCCTGCAGAAGGCGTGGCAGAACGGAAGCTTCTCTCCCTTGCCTGTGCCCTGGAGAAAAAGAGCGAGCATCCTCTTGCCCGCGCAGTGCTTAAGAAGGCGGAGGAGGAAGGGCTGAACGGGGCTGAGGTCACGGAATTTGAGGCTCTTGTGGGAAACGGGCTGTCAGGAAAGCTGGACGGGAAAGAGCTGCTTGGAGGAAGCCTTTCCTTTGTAAGCAGTCAGGCAGCTGTTTCTGAACAGATGAGGAACCGGGCAGAGGAGCTTGCCGGAGAGGGAAAAACGCCTCTTCTGTTTGCGGCAGACGGGACCCTTGCGGGGATCATCGCAGTGGCTGATATTATCAAGGAGGACAGCCCGAAGGCGGTGAAGGAGCTTCAGAATATGGGAATCCGTGTCGTCATGCTGACCGGAGACAATGAGAGGACGGCGAAAGCCGTCGGCGCCCAGGCCGGAGTGGACGAGGTAATTGCCGGAGTCCTTCCGGACGGCAAGGAGGCTGTGATCAGAAAGCTCAGAGAACAGGGGAAGGTGACCATGGTAGGCGATGGAATCAATGACGCCCCGGCCCTCACCAGGGCGGATATCGGAATTGCCATCGGGGCAGGAACGGATGTGGCGATTGACGCGGCAGACGTGGTTCTGATGAAAAGCCGCCTGAGCGATGTGCCGGCAGCTATCCGCCTGAGCCGGGCTGCTCTCAGAAATATCCACGAGAACCTGTTCTGGGCCTTCTTCTACAATGTAATCGGGATTCCACTTGCAGCCGGCGTCTGGATCCCGCTGTTTGGATGGAAGCTGAATCCCATGTTCGCAGCTGCGGCTATGAGCCTGTCCAGCTTCTGCGTTGTATCAAACGCCCTGCGCCTGAACTTTTTCGATATCAGGAACGGGGCGAGGGATAAAAAATTAAAGAATAAGCACCGTGGCCAGGAGACGGCTGCAATGTTTAAAAATGAGAGCTGTGAAAGCAGCTGTCAGCCTGCAGAGAGGCCGGATGGAAACAGCCATGGGGCAGAAAAGGAGGAAAAGATAGTGGAAAAGACAATGACAATTGAGGGAATGATGTGCGGACACTGTGAGGCCAGGGTGAAAAAGACACTGGAGGCCATTCCGGGAGTGACAGAGGCCCAGGTAAGCCATGAGAAGGGAACTGCTGTGGTTTCCATGAGCGCTCAGGTGGCCGACGATGTGTTAAAAGAGGCAGTGGAGGCTCAGGACTACAAGGTAACTGGAATTCAGTAGCAGCCTCTCAGGCCGCACAGGCAGATGCACCGCCGTATGGGATAACCTGTACGGCGGTTTTTTGTGGGCGCGCCCGGAAGCGCGCCATCCTTGGCAAAAACCGGGTAAAAAACAGAAAAATTTCAGAAAAGCCCAGGAAACCTGAGAGAAGTAAAAGAAAGAAGGGCACAGGACTGGAAAAACCTGCAGATAGGTGGTATGATGTTACAGTTCAGGATTAACAGAGAGAGAAGAGGGGAGCGCAGATGGAAAGAGAAAAACAGAGGCTTGCCAAAAGTCAGAAAATCTCAAAAGTTTCCGGCTGGGTCCTGGTGGTGCTGCTGAGCGTCTTTGTGCTGTTTACGATATTCAGTGTCCGCCATCTGATGGAACGGCTGGATGATATCAGACGCCACCCCTTCCAGGTGATGGATGCAGGCGGCACGCTGCAGAATGATATGGACCGGATCAGAAACAGCTTTGAGCAGTTAAAGCACATTAATACGCCAAAGGTTGTAGAGGAGATCCGAGGTGAAATTTCCCTTATTTATGAGGACACAGACCGCCAGATGGAAATTCTGAGGGAAAGCTATCTGGGAGACCAGGAGGATCTGGAAAACCTGTCAGAGCTCATGGATGAGATCGGGAAAGAGCAGGATGCATTTCTGGATTATGCGGCCGCAGATGACAGGAGCGAGGATGAGATTGTAAGCTACAGCACCAGACACCTGGAGGAGCTGTATCAGGAGTTTGACAGCCAGCTGGGGGAGGTTCTCGACTTTGCCAGAAACAAGGTGGAGTATTTTTACTTTGAGGCGGACCGCTTCTGCTTTTTTGCCATTTTGACGTCCTGCCTGGTATTCGGGGCAGCCCTGATCATTCTCTTCATCTATAAATATCTGCTGGGAAGACAGACAGAGCAGCTGAAGAGACAGAATCAGCTCTTTGAGCTGCTCTCCAGAAATATTGACAATATCTTCATGATCAATGATTTGCACCACCCGGAGCGGAATTACATCTCAGAAAATGCCGGGAGAATTCTGGGCTTTAAACCGGATCCAAAGAAGGTTTCCCCTACGCTTCTGTTTGAATATATGGATGAGCAGGACAGGGAAAAGGTAAAGCAGGTCTTTGACACAGTGGGGGAGAGCTACTGGAGCTGTACCTTTCATTACCGTCATCCTGCCCTGGCCGGGGAGCGGATTTTCCTGCTGCAGACCTACCGGATATGGACAGAGGGGGAGGATCGCTTCATCACAGTTCTGACGGATCAGACGCAGATTCTGTCTACCCAGAAGGAGCTGGAGGCTGCCATCCAGCAGGCTGAGAAGGCGAACAGAGCAAAGAGCGAATTTCTTTCCCGCATGTCCCATGAGATACGCACGCCGATGAACGGAATTATCGGAATGGGAATGATTGCCATGCAGAATCTCGGCGACAGCAGCCGTGTGGAGGACTGCATCCGAAAAATCAATCTCTCCTCCCGCCACCTTCTGACGCTGATCAACGATGTTCTCGACATGTCGAAAATCGAGAGCGGAAGAATCGAGATAAAGAGAGATGTGTTTGACTTCCGGCTGTTTCTGGAGTCTGTCAGCAATGTCATAAGCGGGCAGGCCAGAGATAAGGGGCTGAATTTCGATGTGATCTTTCTGGGCGATATGGAAGAGGAGCTGTTCGGGGATGCGCTGCGGGTCAACCAGATTCTCATGAATCTGCTCTCCAATGCGCTGAAATTTACACCGGAGGGAGGAAGTATTGTCCTGCGGATAGCCAAGATGGATGAGGACAGTACGACTGTCTGGCTGAAGTTTGAGGTCAGCGACACAGGATGCGGAATAGAAGAGAAAAACTATGAGAAGATTTTTATGCCCTTTGAGCAGGAACATGAGGACATCAGCCATGTGTACGGAGGAACCGGGCTGGGGCTGTCTATCTCCAGAAGATTTGCTGAGCTGATGGATGGAAGGCTTACCGTCTCAAGCCAGGTTGGAAAGGGGAGCACCTTTACTCTGACCATGCCCTTTGGCCGTGTGGAGAAGAGGGAAAGCCGTGAGAGCCGTGAGAGGCGGGAGACGGACTTCAGCCACCTGCGGGTTCTGGCAGTGGATGACGACCCCGACTGCCTGACTCATATAAAACTCCTCCTGAAAAAGCTGGGAGCTAAGGCTGATACGGCCATATCCTGCGAGGAGGCAGTTGAAAAGGCCCGTCTGGCCTACAGTGCCGGGGAGGATTACGATGTCTGCCTGGCAGACTGGAAGATGCCCTCCGGCGATGGAGTCGAGACAATCAGGAGACTCAGAAAGCTGCCCGGAAGAAAGATAGCCGCCGCGCTGGTGACAGCCTATGACACGGACGAGATCCGAAGGGACGCAGAGCTGGCCGGCGCAGCCTGCGTGGTGGAAAAGCCCCTGTTTGAGTCCACACTTTCCGCCCTTCTGACAAAGCTGCTGGAAGAGAAACAGCAGGAGAAGCAGGAGGAGAAAATCGCCCAGAAATCTCAGAGCCTTCCGGAGGGAAACTTCGGCGGACTCAGGTTTCTGATTGTGGAGGACAATGATCTGAACAGGGAAATTGCCGTCACGCTGTTTTCCTCCTTTGGGGCAGAAGTGGAAACGGCAGTAAACGGAAAGGAAGCTGTGGAGGCCTTTGAGGCCTCAGAGCCGGGATTTTTTGATCTAATTCTGATGGATGTGCAGATGCCGGTGATGGATGGATATGAGGCCACAAGGATTATCCGCTCTTTGGACAGAGAGGACGGACGGGAAATTCCCATCCTGGCTATGACGGCCAATGCCTTCTCAGAGGACAAGGCAAAGAGCATGGCCTGCGGCATGGACGGTCATATCAGCAAGCCTATTGATTTAAAAGAGGTTGTTGAGAAAATTGAGAGGGTTCTGAAAAAGAGGGGAAAAGGTTAGCCCAAAACAGATGGGCAGAAAGCCGGTCGGGGCTGCTGGGTAAAACTGCAGCAGCCCTGGCTGGAAAGCGGTAAATCTTCATAGGGCGGACGCCAGACGCTTCCTGTCCGCTTTAAGCGGGCAAGAAGATATATGGCTGAACGGTTACAAATTTTTAATTTTTTTGAAAAAAACACTTGCATTTTTTCGGAGATGTGATATACTATCTGAGTCGCAGGTGATACGGCAAAAAACAGTAAAGCAAAAAAACATATAAGGCCTGTTGGTCAAGCGGTCAAGACGACGCCCTCTCACGGCGTAAACCCGGGTTCGATTCCCGGACAGGTCATTTAAGGAAGGCATCACAGAATTGTGGTGTCTTTTTTTGTCGTGTAGAGATTTTTCCGGATTTTTTGCGGGATGAAAGCTCTTCTGCCTGACGCGGGAAGCCTTTCTTGCAAAAGGCAGGCCTGAGTGGTAAGATTTTTATAGATTCTGCGGGGAATATCCGAAAAACAAAAAAAGGGATGGAAACGCAGGGGAAAAGGGCAAAACAAACTGTGAAAAGGAGGACGGAATATGGATTTTATGGAACTTTTGCTGAACAGAAGGAGTGTCAGGGAATATACGGGAGAGGCGGTTCCGAAGGAAAAGATCGAAAAGATTCTTGAGGCCGGACTGCTCTCTCCGTCGGGACGTAACAGGAGACCTTGGGAATTTCTGGTGGTGGAGGATAAGGAGGCTCTGCTCAGGCTCTCCAGATGCCGGGAGGGGGGAGTGAAAATGCTGGAAAAGGCGGGCTGCGCCATTCTGGTGTTTGGAGACCCTCAGAAAACGGATGTGTGGACGGAGGACTGTGCCATAGCTGTGAGCAACATGCATCTGATGGCAGAGAGCCTGGGTCTTGGAAGCTGCTGGATTCAGGGAAGGCTTAGAAAGGCCGATGGCGGAGAGAGCACAGAGGAATTCTGCCGCCGTTTGTTTGGCGTGCCGGAGGGATTGGCCCTGGAGGCAGTGCTCTCAGTAGGAATTACAGAGAAACATCCGAAACCTCATCTGCTGCAGGAGGCCGAGCGCGGGAAGGTTCATTACGGAACATTCTGAGCCATCCATCCCTAAGGGCTTCTCTGAAACGAAAAACTGGCAGCCTCTGGCTGCCAGAAAAGGGGAAGTAGTATGAAAAAGAATTTATGTGAAAAGGCGTTCTGCCTTGTTTGTGAGATTATCATACCGAAAAAGTGTGTCCTCTTTGTTATCAGAGTGTAAAAAAAGCCTAAAAATTGGAAATAATATATAAAAATACCTGTGAGCAGAACTGAAAGGGGAGATGCAGAGGAAAAAGAGCATGAGGGGATAGGGCGAAAGGATACAGGTAAGGGCTGTGGTTTCTAACAGAAAAAAGACATCACAATTCTGTGATGTCCATTTTAAATGACCTGTCCGGGAATCGAACCCGGGTTTACGCCGTGAGAGGGCGTCGTCTTGACCGCTTGACCAACAGGCCTTATCTACTCTTTAATTTACTGTTTCTTTGCCGTATCACCTGCGACTTGGATAGTATATCATATTTCCGGAAAAATGCAAGTGTTTTTTTAACAAAAATAAAAAAATTAAAAATGTCTCTGTGGGAGCTGTAATATGCTCCAGAGAGACGGGAGAATTGAATAAGAAAATTGCACAAAAACCCCCAAAATCCCGAACCGTGATACGCGAGAAAAGTGAACAAAAATTTGCCGAAGCTCCGGAAACTGCTTACATGACGGAAAAATCGATGATAAAATTAAAGAAAGCCTCTTAAAGAAAGTCCTTTATAATCTTTTATGAGAAAGTTTCTAAAAGAAGGCCTTGAAAAAGCCTCCTAATTAAGAAATCTCTTAAAAGAAAGCTTTTCTGGAAGAGGAGAACAGAGTATTGAGAAAAACAGATGAAAGAAAGGAGCGGATGAGAAACTATGTTTCAGGAAGGCGAGTATATCATTTATGGGAGCAGCGGAGCCTGCAAGGTGGAGCGGGTGGGAATTCTTCCCTATGGCTTGGGGAAGGAAGAACGGCTTTGCTATACGCTGATTCCCTGCAGGGATCCGGGAAGCACGATCTTCACTCCCGTGGACAATCAGAAGGTGCTGATGCGCCCTGTGATGACCAGGGAGGAGGCGATGGATCTGATAGGGCAGATGCGGGAGATAAGCCCCCTCTGGATTCAGAATGAGAGAAAGAGGGAGGAGGAATACCGGGAAGCAGTGCGCACCTGCGACGGAAGAGAGCTTGTGCGGATTATCAAAACCATTTATCTGCGGCGCAGGAAGCGGATGAGCGAGGGGAAAAAGATTACAGCGGCAGACAGCCGCTACTTTAAACTGGCAGAGGATAATCTGTACGGAGAGCTGGCCGTCTCGCTGGATCTGGAGCGTGACAAGGTAAAAGATTTCATAGAGGAAAAGATAGGCGCCGGGGAGGCCTGAGTGCAGCAGAGAGAGGAAGATGGGAAGATGGCTGCAGGCGCCGGACAGCTTCGGAGCCTTTTAAAATCTTCCGGCTGTCAAATATTTTATTTTCCTGTCGAAAATGGTATAATTTCCTTATATCCTGAAGGTGAGAATGACAGGGACGGGAGGAAAGGATATGAGGCGATACAGGGCGGTTCAGGGGACAGAGGCCGGGTGGCAGACAGAGGCGGTAAAGACGGCGCTTCGTCTGTTCAGAGGTTTGTTTGAAAAGACGGATGAAGAGGATGAGAAAACGGACGCTTCCGGCGAGAAAACAGCGGTTCAGGAAAAAGGCCGGATCTGTTTTCCCGGTTTTGGAATTCCGGTGGGAAATCCAACGATGGCTGACGGGCAGGCTCTGGAAAAAAATCTGAAACGGGTTCAGAGGGAGAATGGAATCATCCCCATGAACTCAGGCCTTTCTGCGCAGGAGGAACGCTGCTTTACCATGGAAATGCCGGAGGGAGAAGGACGTTTCTTTGTCATGCTCCGTATGATTCTGGAGATGAACCGCGCTCTGGGGCTGACTAAATTTATTGTGGCTGTGCCTTCTGTGGCGGCCAGACTGAGCCTGGAGGAGTCGGTGAGAAAGCTGTCAGGATATATGACAGACCTGGGGTATCCGGATCCGGAGAAATGTGTTTTTTCATTTAACAGTGAGCACACAGGAGAGATCAGCACAAGGTTTGTGGAATCGAAGGATCTTTCTGTCTGCATTATGAACATACAGGCCTTTAACCGGGCGACCAACCGTCTGAGAGCGGAGGATGAATACGGGCAGGTTCTTTGGGAAGATATATGTGCCGTCCGCCCGGCTGTTATGGTGGATGAGCCCTGCCGAATCGAGGGCAGCGGCTACAGTTCCAAATCCCTGGAAGCCATGAAAGAGCTGAATCCGCTGTTTACCATGCGGTTTGAGTCGGAGCCGTGGAAGGAGTGCAACAAGATCTTCAGCTTCCCTCTGAAACAGGCTTTGGCAGAGGGAGCGGTGAGGGCTCCCCTTGCAGTGCCTGTGCCTCAGAAGATGCCTGGAGAGATATCAGAAGAAAATCCGCAGGCAGAGACAGAAAAGCAAGCAGAGACAGAAAAGCAAGCAGAGACAGAAAAGCAGGCAGAGACAGAAAAACAGACAGAGAGAATTCGCGCAGCAGTAGAGCTTCACTTTCAGGCGCAGCTTTCTCTCTTCAGAGAGGGAAAGAGGGTGAAGGCCCTGACTCTTATTTTCACGGAAGCCAAAAAGGAGCAGAGGGAGAAGATTCTGGCAGAGTTTGACCGGGAATACATAGAGGCGGCTGCCAGGCACCAGGAAGAGCTGAGGCCATTTTTCCAGACGCTTCAGATTCCAGAGGCGGCAGGGCAGCCGGGAGCGGTGCGCCGTGTATTTCTGGGCCTGGACAGAAGGGGCAGAGAGAGGGAGCTTGACGGATGGGACAGTAAGGAGAGCGGCAGCTGGAGGAAACGGCTCACGGAGGATGTAAACCGGGGAATCGGCAGACTTCTGAGAGAGGGGGAGGAGTTAAAAGCCTTTGACCGTCCAGAGAGCTTTCTGTTTGTGCATCCGGCTCTCCGGGAAGGCTGCAGAAATTCCAATCTGTTCGTGATATGCAGTCTGGACACAGGCTCGGAATACTCATGTGCAAGGGAGATGGAGAGATTTCTGTGGCCCTGCGAGGATCAGGAGGGAAAGGCCGTGACTGGAGGGGCAGCTTCTTTCTTCCAGATAGTCGGAGAAAGAGGAAAGCGGCAGGAGCACTTCCGGGGTCGGCCGTTCGAGGAAGGGAAGGCGGAATCTCTCATTCAGATGGCAGAATGGATACAGGGACTTGGAGAGAAAGGTATCGCAGAGGCTTTTAGCCGCCTGGATACAGAGGAGGCGGCAGAGGTAGAGGCCTGCGCCAGGCGCATCTGCACCCTCTTAGGCTGTCTGGAGCCATAGAAGGGCAGCAGACAGCCCGGGGTCCTGGTTCTTCATTCTTATTGAGATTCCATATTGACAAACAGCCGTTTCTCCGCTATACTGGGAACCGAAAAAACGGAGGTTTTCTGTGAGGCCGCACGGGCTGTACAGACTCCGCTCATATTGTCATAGTGTGTTACTGGTAAGGCAGGCATTAACTATTTGGATTGTGTTTCAGACGCTGTCAGTGTATCTGAAGCTGTGAGACACAGTCCGGATGGTTAATGCCTTTTTGTTTTGGCAAATTCCTGCCCATTTTCCGCCGGGAAAAGACGCTGAACAGAGGAGGCCTTTTTAAGGTATGAAGGCTTTTCTGGCGTTTATGATGGCAGAAAACGGGGAAACACTATGAAAAAGAAAAAAGAAAAAGAGGAAAGGAAGAAAAGTATGAAAGACCAGATTTTCAGCGTACTTCAGCGAGTGGGGCGCAGCTTCATGCTTCCCATCGCGATTCTGCCTGTGGCGGGACTGCTTCTCGGAATCGGAAGCTCCTTTACGAACGCCACAACGATTTCAACCTATCACCTGGAGAGCATTCTCGGCGATGGGACTGTGTTAAATGCCCTGCTCCTGATTATGAGCAAGGCGGGAAATGTCATTTTTGACAATCTGCCCCTTATCTTTGCGGTGGGCGTTGCCATCGGTATGGCTAAGGAGGAGAAGGAGGTTTCCGCCCTGTCCGCCCTGATCGCCTTTTTTGTTATGCATATCTCCATCAATGCGGTGCTGCTGATCAGCGGAAAGGTGCTGTCTGACGGAAGCGTGGCAGAGGGAGTCTTAGACGGAACCATCGCCAGCGTCTGCGGTATGCAGACACTGCAGATGGGAGTGTTCGGAGGCATCATCGTGGGACTGGGCGTTGCGGCGCTGCACAACAGGTTCCATAAAATTGTGCTTCCCAACGCGCTCTCCTTCTTCGGGGGTTCACGGTTTGTGCCGATTATCTCAACCGTTGTGTATCTGTTTGTGGGAATTCTCATGTATTTCATCTGGCCGGTTGTTCAGAACGGCATTTTCGCCCTGGGCGGCCTTGTAACGGGAACCGGATACCTGGGAACCCTGATTTTCGGAATTGTCAAGAGGGCGCTGATTCCATTCGGACTGCACCATGTATTCTATCTGCCGTTCTGGCAGACAGCTGTAGGCGGAACGATGATGGTGGACGGGCAGCTGATCCAGGGCGGCCAGAATATTTTCTTTGCCCAGTTAGCTTCCCCGGATGTGGTGCATTTCAGCGCAGACGCCACGAGATATTTCTCCGGCGAGTTCATTTTCATGATCTTCGGGCTTCCGGGAGCAGCGCTCGCCATGTACCGCCAGGCCAAGTCTGAAAAGAAAAAGGCAGCGGGCGGACTTCTCCTGTCAGCGGCCCTGACCTGTATGCTTACGGGAATTACGGAACCCATCGAGTTCTCTTTCCTGTTTGTAGCCCCCATGCTGTTTGCCGTTCAGGTAGTGCTGGCGGGAGCCGCCTATATGATTGCCCACATGCTGAACATAGCCGTGGGACTTACCTTCTCGGGAGGATTTCTGGATCTTCTGATCTTTGGCATCCTTCAGGGAAATGACAAGACAAGCTGGCTCCGCATTATCCCGGTTGGAATTATTTATTTCTTCCTGTACTATTTTATCTTCAGCTTCCTGATTAAGAAGTTTGATTTAAAGACACCGGGACGTGAGGATGACACGGAGGAGACAAAGCTCTACACAAAGGCAGATGTCAATGCCAGAAAAGCTCAGAAGGACGAAAGAGGAAACAGCCCAGCCGGGGACAGCAGAGACAGCCGCAGCGAGGCTATTGCAAATGCCCTGGGAGGAAAGAAAAACATTACGTCTGTAGACTGCTGCGCCACAAGGCTTCGCTGCTCTGTGGAAAAGTCAGAGCTGGTGGATGAAAAGCTGCTGAAGGCTACAGGGGCAGTGGGAGTGATCAAAAAGGGCCAGGGAGTCCAGGTGATCTACGGTCCTCAGGTGTCTGTCATTAAGTCCAACCTGGAAAGCTACCTGGCGGCAGCCCCTGACACAGAGTACAGCGAAAAAGCGGCTGCCGTGGAGGAGAAAGTTTCTTCAGGCGTGGAGGAGACCGAAGCAAAGAGCGGGGAGAAGGCCGGGGTGCAGGAGGCCGAATCACAGAAATCCGAATCACAGGAGGCCGAATCACCAGTGAAAAAGGGCCGAACACTCTACTCCCCGTTTACGGGAACGGTTAAGCCTATCACGGAGGCTCCGGATCCGGCCTTTGCAGGAAAAATGATGGGAGATGGTTTCCTGGTAGAGCCTGAGAACGGAATTGTTCTGGCGCCGGAGGATGCAGAGATTGTGTTCGTGTTCCCCAGCAAGCACGCCATCGGCTTAAAGACAAAGGACGGAGTGGAATTTCTTCTCCACATCGGAATCGATACGGTTAAGCTGGATGGAAAGGGCTTTGAGGTGTTTGTAAAAGACGGAGACAGCGTAAAAAGAGGTGACAAACTCATGGAGTTTGATTTACAATATATCAGAGAGCACGCGCCGTCTGATGTATGCCTGACTGTCTTTACGGGACTGAAGGAAGGAGAGGAAATCTGTACAGCAGTTTCCCATGCAGAGGCCCTGGACGCTGCGGCAGAGCTCCGATAATCTGTAAAGCAGGGGGAACGGAAATGTACCGGGTGATTAAGGTTCTGAATAATAATGGAGTCCTGGCCTACGATATGGACGGAAAAAAAGAAGTGATTTTCCTCGGAAACGGCATCGGCTTTGGAAAAAAGACGGGGGAGCGTTTCGAGGACGCGGGAAAGGCCAATGTCTATACCGCGGAGACAAGACACAGCGAGGATACTGCCCTCCAGGTGGTCAACGGGATGGATCCGCTGTTTCTGGAAATCACAGGCCGCATTATCGACGAGGCGGAAAAAAGGTTTAAAAATGTCAGCAGGGATATCCTGCTGCCTCTGGCAGATCACATTGCCCTGGCAGTTCAGCGGGCCAGGGAGGGCAGAGAATTTTTAAACCCCTTTAACCAGGACATCAGAGCCCTGTTCCCGGAGGAATACGAGGTTGCCCAGAAGGGGAGGAAGCTCATCGAACAGTTTGCAGGGCAGAAGATTTCAGAGGATGAGGCAGGATTTATTACCCTCCACATTCATTCTGCCCTCTCCGATGAGGATGTGGAGCAGTCCATGACCACTGCCCGTCTGGTGACAGAGAGCGTTGCCATGATCGAGGAGGGGATGGGAATCCGGATCCCTGTTCAGTCCCTGGGCTACAACCGTCTGGTGAGCCATATCCGGTATATGCTGATTCGGACACTCCGGGGAGAAAGGGTAAACCTGGATATGGAGGAGTACGCCCGCACCAGCTTCCCCAGAGCCTACGCCCTGGCCGAGAGGATCTGCCGCTATATGGAAGAGGAATTAAAAAAGCCCATGCTTCAGCAGGAAGTGGGTTTTCTGGGAATCCATATAGAGCGGGTCGCACAGATGGAGCAGGAGTGACTGAAGCGTGTATAGGCCGGACTGCAGAAGCGAAAAATAAGTGATGAAAAATAAGTGATCTGAAACATAAAAAAGCTGTTTTAAAAGGAAATGACCAGAGCTGCCTTGCGGGCTTTCTTCGCAGATGCAAAAGAGAGCCGGAATATGGCGGTGTCTGGTCATTTTTGTGATGCCGCCTGCTGCTTCGGGCCGGTGGGCTGCCGTTTAACCTGAGATTTTAACCTGAGATTCCAGTTCAGGAGGAAGGAACGGTAAGAAAGAGGAAGGAAAGAAAGAGGAATAAAATAAAAAGGAGGGAAATATAAAAGTGCCCCGGCCGCAGTGTGTTCCCAGGATAAGAAAGAGTGAGACTGGACACCTGCGATACAGCCCGGGAAGGCTGCACTCCTTTCGGAACCGGGGCAGATGGGCCGCGCAGAGATACTCTGTGCGCCTGTTGTCTATTATAAGCGAAAGTCAGGACAGCTTCAAGAAAAAAATAGAAATTTTTCGTTAAAAAATAGGAAAATGCAGAAAAAATCTCTAAAAAAGGGAGGAGCCGACAGCCATCTCTGACTGCCGGCGTGTATGAAAAAGAATTTGTAACGGCTCCAACCCATCTGAGATTATCAACAGGCAAGTCTGCAGACGGATTGTTTCATGAAGGCGGGAACCAGTCGTCTGTTCGCCGCGTTCAATCAAACGATAGTGCCGGCAGGGTTCTGTCTTCCCTAAGGAAGGAGAATTCCTGCCCCTCAGCTAAAAAAGCAGTGACTTTTTTAACTGTCCTAAGCATAACAGGAGAGTGTGAAAAAAATATGTAAAAGCTGTGAAGAAATTATGAACAATACAGCCCGGGAGAAAAGAGGCAGTGAACGGGCAGAATTTAGCTACTTTCTTTTTTGGAAGGGGTGTGATAAGATGATACCAGATGCGGCTGGCCTGCGTCCTGAGAATATCAGGCCGGGCTGCCGCTGAAGCATTCCGGGAGGTCAAAGCGCCGGGAAAGCGTAAGACCTGGAAAAAACAGGCGCGCGGCAGCGAATGGAACATAAGGGTTCCCAAAGGAGCGAGTCGCTCTTTTTGTCAGAAGGGAGGGGCAGGCAGCGCTGTCTGCCTTCCAAATCATCTGCACCGTACAGGGAGCGCCCATGCGGTGCATGAACGCCGGTATCCCCTGCGGGGATATTCAGTACGGCTCCGAAGATTCGGCATTGCTGTGACAGTGCCGCCCGCCTGAATGCTGTGAGACTGACTGAGGCTGCAGGCTGTGACTGTACAGGAGAGGAAGGGATTTAAGATGGGAGAGACAGGGCTGTGGAATCACTGCAGCAGCAGGCAGTGCGTGGAGATGATTCTCTCAATGAAACTTCTGGGCTATGCCTCCCTCACAGAGGAGCAGGAGCTTTCTGTCCTCTACGAACTGAGCAATCATGCGTCCCGCCATTACAGGGAGGCGGTGATCCCGAAACGGACGGGAGGCGTCCGGCATCTGATGGTTCCAGACAGCACACTGAAGGCAGTACAGCGGCGGATTCTTAGGAATGTTCTCTCCGGACTTGAACTTTCTGAACAGGCATACGCCTACAGGAAGGGAGTGGGAATCAGGGAAAATGCGGCTGTCCATACGGGGCAGGAAAAGATTCTCAAGCTGGATATTCATGACTTTTTCGGAAGCATAACCAGCTCCAGCGTCTATGGGCTGGCGTTTCCAGGAACTGTGTTCCCTCCCCAGGTGAGAGGTCTTCTGACTTCCCTGTGCTGTCTGAGAGGAAGGCTTCCCCAGGGCTCTCCTGCTTCTCCGGCCATTTCCAATCTGGTGATGCGGCCCTTTGATGAGCATATGGGACTCTGGTGCCGCGAGAGAAATATCAGATACAGCCGCTACTGCGACGACATGACCTTTTCCGGCAGCTTTGATGCGGGCGAAGTCATCCGGAAGGTTTCCGGCTTTCTGTCTGAGAGGGGCATGAGGCTGAACTGGAAAAAGACGGGAGTTTACGGGAAAAACTGCCGCCAGGAGGTGACGGGCCTTACGGTCAATGAGAAGGTGCAGCTTCCAAAAGAATTGAGAAGACAGCTTCGCATGGAATGCTATTACTGCCGCAGATTCGGGACGGAGAGCCATATGGAGCGCCTGGGCCTGGCAGAAAGTGAGAGTGAGGAGCACTTTCTGATGAGGCTTTTAGGAAGGCTTGAATATGCTCTGAGCGTCAGCCCCGGCGCAAAGGAGTTTGAACAGGAGAGGGAGTATTTCCGGGAGCAGCTGAAAGCCCTCAGAGAGAGAAGGGCACAGAAAAATCAGAAGGGATGAGCGGTTCACCCATCCAATAAGGAGGACAAGATCATGGAGATTGAGAGAAGAGAGAATGCCAACGGAGGAAAAGGAACGATTTTTGTTAAGCGCATCCTGAATGAAGAGGAGTTAAATGGAAAGTGCAAGATGTTTGCCGAGGTGACGATCCCGGCAGGGTGTTCCCTGGGTTACCATGTTCACAGCAGGGAGAGCGAAACCTACTATATCGTAAAAGGGCAGGGCGAGTATAATGACAATGGAACCACAAGGATTGTAAATCCGGGAGACCGTACCTTTACCCCTGACGGCTGCGGGCACGGGATCGCAAATAACACGGAGGAGGAGCTGGTGTTTATGGCTCTGATTATTCCGGATTAAGATAAAATTTTGCGCAGAGCAGGAAAGCCAGCCTGGCATCGTGGAATGAAAATCCGCAGGAATGCGGCATAGTTCCGGATGTCAGGCCTTTGTGATCGGGCATGCAAAAGCCGGAAGAGACGAAAGGCTCACCGGCAGAAAAGACAGTATGGCAGAAAGACAGTGCCGCAGAAAAACAGCAGGGACAGCGAAAGGAGCAGGGAGTGAAACGACACAGATTCAGATTTACCATATACAGCGGGGTTCTGGTTCTCATCCTTCTTTTTCTGGCTCTTCAGGGGAAGAGGCCGGATAAACAGCTCATGTTTGATGAGAATTCCAGGACGGATATTTATATACATACAGAGACCGGCCAGGAGCCGGCCATCGATCCGGCGGATTTTTTTCCGGATGTTGAGGGGCTTTCCCTGGATCTGTTCGAATATGATCTGAGCGGATGCAGTCTGGAACAGCCGGGGGAATATACGGTTCCGGTTTATTATGACGGAAAGAAGACAAATGCCGTTCTCCGCATAATCGTTGAGGACGGCAGCACAGGCGGCGAGGAGACGGCGGGCGTGCTGTCCGACACAGCAGGACAGGAGATGGCCGGGGAGGTCAGGGAAAAGCCGCTGCCGGGCAATTTCGTTTATGAGGGCAGCAGAGAGGAAAGGGAGGTGGAACCGTGAAGTTCTTTCATCTTTCCGATCTACATATCGGAAAACAGCTGAACGGGTGGAGCCTCAGGGAGAACCAGGAGGCTGTGCTGGGACAGATAGTGAGGTATGCAGAGGAATACCGGCCGGATGCGGTTCTGATCTGCGGGGATATCTATGACAAGTCTGTCCCCTCCGGGGAGGCATATTCCATATTTGGAGGATTTCTGGAACGCCTGGCAGGGATCGGGATTCCGGTGCTTGTGATTGCCGGAAATCATGACAGCCCGGAGCGCCTGAGCTTTGCGGGGCAGATTCTCGAGAAGGAGCGTATTTTTATCAGTTCATTTCCTCCGTCAGAGAAGGGGGAACGCCTGAGGCGGGTGACGCTGTCCGACAGGTGGGGGGAGGTGGATTTCTACCTCTTTCCTTTTATGAGACCTGGGTACGTGCGCCGGCTTCTGGCGGCAGAGAGCGGTGAGCAGGAGGATATATCGGTTCAGAGCCTCACCTATGATCAGGCGTTCCGGCTGATGCTTGAGAGGGAGGAGATTGACAGCAGCAGGAGAAATGTGATCCTCTGCCACCAGTTTTTTGTGAGCGCCTCTGAAAAGCCGGACACCTGTGAGTCAGAAACGGCTGTGCTCATGGCGGGAGGTCTGGACCAGATTGATATTTCAGCCCTTGACTGCTTTGATTATGCCGCTCTGGGGCACCTCCATGGCTCCCAGAGGGTGGGAAGAGAGTCCGCCCGCTACTGCGGAACGCCCTATAAGTATTCCGTCAGTGAGGAGCGTCACAGGAAGGCTGTGGTTATGGTGGAGCTTGGAAGAAAGGGGGAGGAGCCCATTCTCTCGTTTCTGCCCTTAGCCGGGGTTCAGGACGTGCGAAAGGAGAGAGGAACCCTTAAACAGGTCCTGAGCCGGGCTTTTGAACCGTCCTGCCATGATTTTGTAAGCATTGTCCTGACCGATGAGAGGGAACCGGCCAACTTCAGGGAACAGCTGAGGGAGAAATACGATCACATTCTGGAGATAAGGATTGACAATGAGAGGACGAGAAGGAGACTTGAAGACGAAAAAGAGCCGATTCCCGTGTTAAAGCCCATGGAGGCGTTTCGCCAGTTCTTTTCCATGATTTTGAACAGCGATCTGACAGAGGAGGAGGAGAGGCTCATGGCCCAGGTGATTGAGGAAGCGAAGGAGGAAGAGGATTGAAGCCGCTGAGACTTGTCATGTCTGCTTTTGGCTCTTACCTGAAGCAGACGGAAATTGATTTTGAAGCTCTGGGGGACGGGATTTTTCTGATCACAGGCGATACGGGAGCCGGAAAAACCACCATCTTTGATGCCATAGCCTTTGCCCTTTACGGGGAGACCAGCGGCCAGAGAAGGGACGGCTCTATGATGCGCAGCCAGTCTGCCTTACCAAAGCAGGAGACCAGGGTGGAACTGGTATTTTCAGACAGAGGAGAGGTTTACCGGATTGTGAGAAGCCCCTCCTATGAACGTCCGAGTCTGAGAAAGAAGAAGGACGGGGAGCAGGCCATGACGACCCAGCCGGCCAGAGTATCACTGTTTCTTCCGGACGGCTCGGAATTTCCCGGAAAGATTTCAGATGTCAATGAAAAAATACGGGAGATTGTGGGAGTTGACAGAGGGCAGTTTTCACAGACGGCTATGATTGCCCAGGGGGAGTACATGAGGCTTCTAACAGCAGGCTCCAGAGAGAGAAAGGAGATCTTTTCGAGAATTTTTGATACAGGAGTGTATGAGCGGATTCAGCGAAAGCTCAGAGAGCGAAACAGCGAGCTTGCAAAGAAGCTGGAGGACAATGGGAAGTTCTGCCTGCGGGAAGCTGAGCGCATCCGTGTGCCCGAGGAGAGCGGACTTGCCCCCAGGTGGGAGCAGGCAGTTTCCAGCCTGGAGAGCTGCCCGGAGGAGATTCTGGCTGTTTCAAAGGAGGCGTGCAGCTTCAGCAGGATGGAGGCTGAGAAGGAGCGCAGGGAGGATGAGAGACTGGTCGATGAGCTGCACAGGCTGGGCAGCAGGATTGAGAGAGCCCGGCGCGTGTCTGAGCTTAAAGAGCAGGAGAAAGCGGCGGAGGAACACCTGCGCCTGCTCCAGAGTTCTCAGGAGGTGTTTGAAGAGAAAAAGAGAAGGCTAAAACTGGGCAGGCAGGCGGCGCCGGTCTGGCAGAAGGAGGACGAAGCCAGGAAAAAGGAGGGAGAGTGGATCGAAGCGGGGGAGAGGCTCGGGGAGATAAAGGAAAAACTCTCAGCGCTCTCGGAAGATTTTTTGCAGGCAGAGAAGGACAGCGGGGAGGCAGAAAGCAGATACCGCGCAGAACAGCCGGGGCTTTTAGAGCAGGAGCAGGAACTGAAACGCTCCCTTCCTCTCTACCGTGAGCTGGAACAGTGCATGGCCTCCATCCGTGCAGAGGAGGTTCGCAGGGAGAGGACAAAGAGGGAGGAGGAGGCTTCTGCTGAAGGGCAGGAGGACTGTCTGAAACGCCTGGCTGCCCTGAAGGCGGAGAGAGAGGAAAAAAGAGACAGCGGCCTGAACCTGGAACGGTGCAGGGCTGAGATAGAGCGGCTGAAAAAGAGAAAGGACGAAGTTACCCAGCTTGGACGAAAGTTAAAGGAGCTGGAAGAGAGGGAGAAACGCTTAAAAGAGGAGCAGGATATTCTGGGCAGGGAGAGCAGGAACTATGAGCAGGCCGCCGCTGACTACGACAGGCTGTACCGGATATTTATACTGTCCCAGGCGGGGCTTCTGGCAGAGGAGCTCAGGGAGGGAAAGCCCTGCCCGGTCTGCGGTTCCTTAAGCCATCCCTGCCCTGCCCGGCTTCTGGATGAGCGCGTGACGGCAGAACAGCTGGATCGTGCAAAGAAAGTGAGAGAAACGGCTGACAGGGCTGCGAGAGAGCGCTTAGCCTGTGTGCGGGCCCTGAAAGCCGAGACAGGGGTAGTAAAAAGCCAGTGTGAAGCTATGTATGAGGCCATCAGAAAGCCAGGGGCGGATGAAGTTAAAGAACACGCGGTCTTTGACAGGCAGAATGCCTTTCAGGAAATGAGAGAGCTGTTTTTTGAACTTCAGGAAGAGCAGAGGCAGAGAGAGCGGGAAGAAAAAGAGTGGGAGAAGGCCAGGATCCGCCTGTCAGAGATTGACGTTTTGATGGAGAAGGAGGAGAAAAAAAGAGAGGATCTGGAAAGGAAGAGAAAGGAACTCTCCGGAGAGCTGGCAGGGACGGAGTCCAGGCTGAGCAGCCTGAAGGCGAGATACGAGGAGCAGAAAAAGCAGCTCCTCTTTGAGACAGGTGAGCAGGCAGAGGAGAGGCTTTCCAGGATACAGGAGGCTGCCGGAAAGCTCCTGGCCGAAAAGGAGAAGGCGGAAAAAAGGAAGGAGGAGCTTGGAAGGCAGACCGGCCTTCTGAAGGGGCGGCTGGCCTCCGAGGAGGAAAAAGAGAGGAAGCTTCTTAGTCAGAAAGAGCAGATTTACGGTGAGTGGCAGGAGCTTCTCCAGAAAATGGGATTTTCAGGAGAGGAGGAATACAGGAGTGCGATTCTTAAGGAGGGGGAACAGGAGCGCCTGGAAGCTGATATTTCACAGTACGAGCAGAGTCTTACTGCCGCCTCTTCCGCCCTTTTGCAGTGCCAAAAAAGCCTGGAGGGATTAGAAGAGGAGGAGCTTTCGCCTCTCCTCGAGAAGGAAGAGGCCATGAAGCAGGAGCGGCGGCTTGCCTCTTTCAGGCTTTCTGAGTCAGCCTCCAGACTGGCGGAAAATGAGGGAGCCTGCAGGGAGCTTGAAAGGCTCCTTGGAAAGAGAAGGAGGCTTCTTGAAGAATACGGGCCGGTCAACCGTCTCTGCCTGGCTGCAGACGGGAAGGTGAGCGGCACGGCGCGGATGGATTTCCAGACCTATGTGCAGAGACAGTACTTTTCCCAGATGATCCATGCGGCAAACATCAGGCTCAGGCGGATGACGCAGGGGCAGTTTCTCCTTCGGTGCCGGGAGTTTGGAGATCTCAGCCTGCGCGGGGAGGCAGGCCTGGATCTGGATGTATACAGTGTGGACACAGACAGCGTCCGGGATGTGAAAACCCTCTCCGGCGGCGAGGCCTTTCTGGCGGCCCTTTCCATGGCTCTCGGCATGGCAGATGTGATCCAGAATACGGCGGGGAGCGTGGAGATGGATGCGCTGTTTATCGACGAGGGCTTCGGCTCGCTGGATGATGAGGCCAGAGCCAGGGCGATCTCCGTTCTCAAAGAGCTGTCAGGCGGAAAGCGCATGATCGGCATTATCTCCCACGTGGCAGAGCTGAGAGAGCAGATGGGAAGGAAAATCGTAGTGAAAAAGGGGGAGGAAGGTAGCTTCATCCGTCTGGAGACGGAAGAGTAGGCGGGAGAAGAGGTTTCCTTCGCAGGAGCAAAAGCGGCGGGAAAGCGTTAGCCCGCCGTGCAGAAAGCGAGGAAAACCTATGGTTTTCCTCGCTTAGGGGCTTCGCCCCATGAAGGGAAAGAAGGAGAAAGCATACGGTGAGCAAGCTCCCCGCCTGCTTTTCCTTTCTTTCCCTTCGCACGGCTCAGGTGTACTGAAATTTATACACCGATTATTATGATTACGTTAAATTTTCCAATTGTTAATTTTTTTTCACTATGGTATACTATTTTCGATGGTTCTTACTGTGAAATTGTGACATATAATTCACATTTTTTACAGGGAAGAAAATAAACTAGAGAAAGAGGGTTTATTAGATGGGTTTGGCTACATTTATAGGCGGTATTCATCCATTCGAGGGCAAAGAACTGTCTGAGGATAAACCGATTCAGATTCTTCCCCCGGTTCAGGGTGAAGAGATGGTATTCCCGCTGTCCCAGCACATCGGCGCTCCTGCCCGTCCTCTCGTTAAGAAGGGCGATCAGGTATTAAAAGGCCAGATAATTGCTGAGGCCGGCGGCTTTATTTCTGCCAATGTCATCTGTTCCGTCTCCGGCACGGTGAAGGGGATTGAGCCTAGGCTGGTGGCGAACGGCGCCATGGTTGACTCCATTGTTGTGGAGAACGACGGACAGGACAACGCGGCAGAAGGATTCGGTGAGAAGAGGGATTACACCAAGCTCTCCAAGGAAGAGATCCGCGGCATCATTAAGGATGCAGGAATTGTCGGATTGGGAGGAGCAGGCTTCCCGACACATGTAAAGCTGACTCCAAAGGACGACGCTGCCATTGACACAGTAATCGTAAACGGCGCTGAGTGTGAGCCGTATCTGACAAGCGATTACAGGCTTATGATGGAGCAGCCGGAGAAGATTATCGGCGGACTGAAGGTCATCTTACAGCTCTTTGACAATGCAAAGGGCGTGATCGGTATTGAAAACAATAAGCCGGAGGCGATTAAGAAGATTACCGAGATGGTGAAGGATGAGCCGAGAATCGAGGTATGTCCTCTTCTTACAAAGTATCCCCAGGGCGGCGAGCGTACTTTGATTTACGCGGTGACAAAGAGAGAGATCAACTCCTCCATGCTGCCGGCGGATGCAGGCTGCGTGGTGGACAACATTGACACGGTTGTCTCTATTTATAATGCAGTGTGCGAATCCACTCCGCTTATCAGAAAGATTATCACAGTAACCGGCGATGCCATTGCAAATCCGCAGAACTTTGAGGTAAGGCTGGGAACAAGCTACAACCGTCTGGTTGAGGCAGCCGGAGGCTTTAAGGAGCAGCCGGAAAAAATGATTTCCGGAGGCCCCATGATGGGACAGGCGCTGTTCTCCACAGACTTCCCGGTAGCCAAGACCTCCTCTGCGCTGACTACTTTCACAAAGGATGAGGTTGCGGCACAGGAGCCGACTCCATGTATCCGCTGCGGGTGCTGCGTGGATGTATGTCCTGAGCACCTGGTTCCACAGCTTATGATGTCCGTTGCCGAGAGAGGCGATCTGGAGGGCTTCCAGAAATTAAACGGCATGGAGTGCGTGGAGTGCGGATGCTGCGCGTTTACCTGTCCGGCCAAGAGGCCGTTAACTCAGGCCTTCAAGGAAATGAGAAAGGCTGTTGCGGCAAGCCGCAGAAAGTAGGAGGTGTGAAGAAATGGGAAAATTATTTAACGTATCGTCATCACCTCACGTGAGAAACAAGATCACCACGCAGAGCATCATGTTTGACGTGGCGATTGCTATGATTCCTGCGAGTGTATACGGTGTATGGCAGTTCGGAATGCACGCCCTGCTGGTGCTGATTGCGACAGTAGTTGCCTGCGTGCTCTCCGAGTATGTATATGAGAAACTGATGAAGAAGCCGATCACCATTTCCGACGGAAGTGCTGTTGTAACAGGTATGATCCTGGCCCTCAACATGCCGCCGCAGATTCCGCTGTGGATGCCGTGTCTGGGAGGCGTGTTCGCGATCATCGTTGTAAAACAGCTTTACGGAGGACTTGGACAGAACTGGATGAACCCGGCTCTGGCAGCCAGATGCTTCCTCCTGATTTCCTTTGCAGGAAAGATGACAACCTTTACGGAACCGTTTTCTGACGCTGTTGCCAGTGCCACACCTCTTGCACAGTTAAAGGCAGGGGAAACTGTTGACGTGATGGCCATGTTCGTCGGACGGATTCCGGGAACCATCGGTGAGGTTTCTGTGATCGCTCTGTTAATCGGAGCTGCATACCTGGTTTGGAGAAGAGTCATCTCCCTCAGAATCCCGCTTACATACATTGCCACTGTGGCAGTATTTGCGGCGATTTACAGCGGCTTTGATATGTACTATGTGGCAGCCCACATCTGCGGCGGCGGACTGATCTTCGGTGCCTTCTTCATGGCAACAGATTATGTTACAAGCCCGATTACTCCAAAGGGACAGTATGTATTCGGAATCTGCCTGGGACTTCTCACGGCTCTGTTCCGTATCTTCGGCGGTTCTGCAGAGGGCGTTTCCTACGCGATCATCTTCTGCAACATTCTCACTCCGCTGATTGAGAAATATACCCTTCCGACAGCATTTGGAAAAAAGGGAGGTAAGAAATAATGGCAGGAAAATCTGGATTTATGAAAGACGCCTTCATCCTGTTTGCAATCACCCTCATTTCCGGTCTTGCACTGGGAGGCGTATATGAGGTAACAAAGGAACCTATTGAACAGGCAACTATTGCGGCAAATAATGCAACGTACCAGTCTGTTCTTCCTGAGGCCAGCAGCTTCGAGGAAGATACAAGCCTGGCATCTTCCATTGAAACATGCAATACAGAGCTTGCCGGGATGGACTTTGGAAATGTAGGCGTTGACAGCGTTCTTATTGCAAAAGACAGCTCCGGAGCAGAGGCAGGATATGTGATTAATACACATTCTAACGACAGCTACGGCGGTCCGGTTGAAATCTCTGTAGGCTTTAATGCAGAGGGAAGCATTTCCGCTATTGGCTTCCTGGCCATTGATGATACTCCAGGTCTGGGCTTAAAGGCCAAGGAGCCGGCATTCAAGGATCAGTATGTGGGAAAGAATGCTGATGCACTTACAGTAACGAAGTCAGGAAACGCCGGAGAGACAGAGATTAACTCCATCAGCGGCGCTACTATCACTTCCAGTGCAACAACAAATGCAGTAAATGCAGCTCTGTATTTCCTGCACAATTATTTAAACTAACAGGAGGTGGGATTCATGGGAAAATGTATGGAGCGTTTATATAACGGTATTGTCAAGGAAAACCCAACCTTCGTCCTGATGTTAGGTATGTGTCCGACCCTGGCTGTAACCACATCGGCCGTCAACGGTCTGGGCATGGGACTTTCCACCACAGCCGTTCTTATATTTTCAAACCTGATTATTGCGCTGCTGCGAAACATTATTCCGGATCGTGTTCGTATCCCGGCATTTATCGTTATTGTAGCCAGCCTTGTAACTATTGTACAGCTTTTAATTCAGGGTTATCTGCCCTCCCTTTACACGGCTCTGGGCGTATACATCCCGTTGATCGTAGTAAACTGTATCATTCTGGGCCGTGCAGAAGCATATGCTTCCAAGAATGATGCCCTTTCCTCCGCTTTCGACGGACTTGGAATGGGACTTGGATTTACCATTGCTCTGACATGTATCGGTGCCGTGCGTGAGATCTTAGGTTCCGGAGGTGTATTTGGATTTACCTTTATCCCGGAAGATTTCCGCATTTCCATCTTTGTTCTGGCTCCAGGTGCTTTCTTCGTACTTTCTATTTTGCAGGCATTGCAGAACAAGTTTAAGGCTCCGTCTGCCACAAATGGTTCCGTAAAGCGCTCTGAGCTTGTCTGCGGAGGCGACTGTCTTCACTGCCAGGGCTCTGCATGCTCTGCGAACCACGCCCTGATTGCCGAGAAGGTAGCTGAGGAGGCTGCGAGAAAGGCAGCAGAGAAGAAGGCGGCAGCTGAAAAGGCGGCAGCAGCAAAGAAGGCAGCAGCTGAAAAAGCAGCGCAGGAGCAGAAAGCGGAGACTCCTGCAGCAGAGGCAAAAAAGGAAGCTGACGCTTCCAAGACAGAGTAGGAGGAATGGATAGATGAAAGAATTACTTTTAATTGCCATCGGCCAGGCCCTGGTAAATAACGTCGTATTAAGCCAGTTCCTCGGACTTTGTCCGTTCCTTGGCGTATCCAAAAAGGTAGAGACATCTGCCGGAATGGGCGCAGCCGTTATCTTCGTTATTACCATTGCATCTGCGGTGACAAACATAATTTATACAGTATTCCTGAACCCGGAGACGAATATTATCGTCATCGGCGGACAGCATGTCGATCTGAATTATCTGCAGACGATTGTATTTATCCTTGTTATTGCAGCTTTAGTACAGTTCGTGGAGATGTTCCTGAAGAAGAACATGGTTTCCCTGTATCAGTCCCTGGGTGTTTACCTGCCTCTGATTACAACAAACTGTGCGGTACTCGGTGTTGCCCTGAATAACGTAACAGACGGATATAACTTCATCCAGAGCGTTGTCAGCGGTATCGGTATTTCCGTCGGATTTACAATTGCTATTATTTTGCTTGCAGGCGTGCGCGAGAAGATCGAGCACAACGATGTGCCCTACAATTTCCAGGGTTCACCGATTGTCCTTATCACTGCAGGTCTGATGTCAATTGCATTTTTCGGATTTTCCGGATTAATTTAAGGGAGGAAACGAAGGATGAGTGTAACAGGTATTATTATCGCTGCCGTAATCGTCGGCGCTACCGGTATCATCATCGGTGTGCTCCTCGGGATTGCCAGTGAAAAGTTTAAAGTAGAAGTGGACGAGAGAGAGATTCTCGTCAGAGAAGAGCTGCCGGGAAACAACTGCGGCGGCTGCGGTTATCCCGGATGTGACGGTCTGGCGAAGGCCATCGCCGAGGGAAAAGCAGCCGTTGACGCCTGTCCGGTAGGAGGCGCCCCGGTAGGAGCTAAGATTGCAGCTATCATGGGCGTGGAGGCAGGTACCAGCGAGAAGAAGGTTGCCTTTGTAAAATGTAAGGGAACCTGCGACAAGACAAGGGTTCAGTACAATTACTACGGCATCCGGGACTGCAAGAAGGCATCTGTCGTGCCTGGCGCCGGAGATAAGGCCTGCTCTTACGGATGCATGGGCTTTGGCTCCTGTGTGGCTGCCTGCCAGTTTGACGCCATCCATGTTGTCGACGGCATTGCAGTTGTGGACAAGGAAAAATGCGTGGCCTGCGGCAAATGTGTAGCTGCCTGCCCGCAGAAGTTAATTGAGCTTGTTCCCTACAAGGCAGAGCATCTGGTACAGTGCAATTCCCACGACAAGGGGCCGGCTGTCAAGGCAAAATGCGACGCCGGATGTATCGGATGTACCCTGTGCACCAAGCAGTGTGAATTCGACGCCATCCACATGGACAACAATGTGGCTGTCATCGACTATGAGAAATGTACAAACTGCGGCAAGTGCGCAGAGAAGTGCCCGGTTAAGGTTATCAAGTAGAGGTCAGAAAAACTCAGGCAGTTGTTTCTTTCCTTTTATATCCTGAACAAGGCAGATTGAAAACGTTATGTAAAAAGAAAAACGTCATGGGTAGTCAGAAAAACTCTGATTGTCTATGGCGTTTTTATTTTTGTATATCAAGAGTTTCACAGAACGAACGGATCATAATTTAACTGCAAGTACAATACGAAATGGTCTTATGTGGTATATAATGAAATACGAGATATAAAAACAGAGGTGGGGAGACACCATGTCTATTTACATTACGGGAGATTGCCACGGGGACTACCGCCGATTCAGCACGGAGATATTCCTGGAGCAATATATGATGGGAAAGAAAGACTACGCAATCATCTGCGGCGATTTTGGTTATAGGTCGGAAGATTGTGTATGCAGATTTTTGCGATAAAATGGACAGAGAATCAGAAGATTTTAGAGCAAAAACGATTTATAAGCAAGAGCCAGAATATAAAGAGCGTACAAGTATTTTGAGAAAAATGGAACTTCAGAAAATAAAATAATATTATAACTTGATCTTGTGCACTATATAATCAAAAGTTTTGTATCGAGTTAAACAGGTATAAAAAGCAAGCCGATTACAAGAAAGTAACATAATGTATTGCAAAATAACATAAAATATGTTATTTTATATAAAAATATGTTACAAGGAGATGCCATATGAAAAAGCAATTAGAGCAGTATTTTGGCTGCGAAGTGAAAATAGCAGAATACAAGAATAAATTGCCATTGCCGATTTTTATGACTATGCGTGATATTACGATGGTTGAAATATATGGTGTTAACTTTGCCATTATAGATGTTATGAAAGAAACGGAGCTAAGTGTTGCCGCAATGAAAAAGCAGAAGGCAAAGTATGAGAAAGCATTGCAGTGTCCTGTGGCATATGAAGTGGTGCTAAACAGCGTGTCCATGAGAAATGCTCTGGTGAAAAACGGAGTTCCGTTTGTGGATTTGCCAGGAAATGTATTCTTACCATTTATGGGGCTTGTATTGCTGGATGTGTATCGTAAGCAGTTTGTTAAGGCAGATAAGATGATGCCTGCCACGCAGATGGTATTCCTGGAACTTTTGTATATGGATGATGAGGAATCTTTGTTAAAAAGTGAGGTTGCAAATAAGCTAAATCTTACGAAAACCTCTATCACAAGGGCAACAGCTCAATTAGAGAAAATGGGGCTCATCCAACAGATTAAATCTGGGACAGAGATTACTGTTATGAGGAATTACTCACGCAAAGAGTATTATGAGAATGCAAAAGCATATTTGATTAACCCGGTTCAAAAAGAAATAACAGTTTTGCGATATGAAGCAACCTTTGAATCATTTAGCGCAGGAGAAACTGCTCTCAGTCAGGAGTCTGAATTGAATCCGCCTAGAATGGAAGTACGTGCAATCTACAAGGGTGAGGAAGTTGTGGATCAGTTGGAAATTGTGGATGCCAGATCGGAAGACCCAGACAAATGTCTGAAGGTACAATTATGGAAATACAACCCTTCTTATTTTGCAAGAGAAGGGCGTGTTGATCCTGTTTCACTTGCATGTACATTCAAAGGTAACGAAGACGAAAGAATAGAAATGAGTATTGAAGAACTGTTGGAGGAATTATAAATGGTACCGGGGATAGGTTCTTTTAGAGAAAAATTCAAAGATTATACGGATTATTACACTATTATTGGTGGAACCGCCTGTGATATTTTGCTTTCAGAGGCAGACCTTCCGTTTCGGGCGACAAAAGACATTGACATGATTTTGATTATGGAAGATAACTTCCCGGAATTTGCAAGTATATTCTGGGAATACATAAAGGAAGGCAGCTATAAGTGCGGATGGTAGAATGAAGAAAATATGCACTTTTATCGTTTTACAGAAGGGAAATTTGGTTATCCAACTATGATCGAACTATTTTCAAGAAATCCGGGCTATCATCTTGAAATAGAAGAGGGGATCGTGCCGATTCATGTCGATGATGATACTTCCAGCTTATCAGCAATCCTTTTGAATGATGACTTTTATAAGTTTATGATGGCTGGCCGAAGAGTCGTCGATGGTATTGGGGTTCTGGGAGCAGAACATTTGATCCCCTTCAAAATGTATGCATGGGTTAATCTTTTAGACAGAAAGAGAGCCGGAGAACATGTAAACGAGAAGGATTTAAAGAAGCATAAATACGATGTATTCCGCCTGCTGCAGATTGTTACAGATGGAACAAAAGTTGAATCAGAAGGCTGGTGACAGAAAGTATTCATAGATATATTGAGGAAATCAGTGCAGTAGATGAATCGGAAGTCCGACTTTTGCAGATGGGAATGCCTTTTGATAGAGATAGGGGTGTGGAGTTGCTGAAGGAGATTTATTTGTAAGTAAAATTGCTTTACATCCAACCGGAATTGCAAGGAAACTGTACCGTTAAAGGTGTTTCAGAAATAAAGGGGAAAAAGAGGATTGTGTATTAGATATGCTTATTTCATAAACAAAGGGAAAAAACTGTATTAAAAGCGGTCTAAAACAAGATGGATTGAAAGTGCTATGCAAATAAAAAGACGTCATAGGTGGTCAGAAAGATTCTGATTACCCGTGGCGTTTATGGGTATTGATGAACAGGGCGGTCCCTATCCGCTTTTGTATATGAGACGGGAGTAATCGGGAAAGTTAGCGGAGCGACGAATCGAAAGTTGGAGGGGCATAATATGAGCGTTAGTAAAAAGGGCAAACGAAAAATTTGCGTTAAAAAAAGAAAATGTTTGGTCTGTGAGCGAAGATTATGATAGTCCATATTACATCTTGAATAGATGTTCTATGGAGATAAGCAATGAGTTCGAAAAAGGTAGAATAGATACGGAAAGACTGGTAGGAGGACAGGATGCCTGCATATTTTAATTTATCACTGCAATTTGAAAGAAAGAGTCTGTATTCTGATTTTGTGAAAGATTTTTTCGAGGCTTTGGAACAGGCGGGGATGCAGTATTTGTCCGGCTATTGGGAGGCGGATGGATAGTGATAATTTATAAATGAATACTTATGAGGGAGTATCGGCTAATTGATAATTTGTGATACTCCTTCTTGCATATTTAGATTCTTTGAGGTAAAAAGTACATAGAAAAATACATAGAAAAAGCACAAAACCGAGAGGTCCTATTAAAGTACGGCAAAAATCCGGCATCCTGCTCTGAAAACAGAGAAGACGCCGGATTTTTGGCTGTAACGAGCAGAAGTGCCGCTCAATTATCTGGTATTAATGATTTTGCGGCACTCCCCTTACCATCCGGCTGTTTACAGCCCAAGGTAAGGATGGATTATTTCTTATTCTGCCGCTTTTTCCATACTGCAGCTGCGGCTGCAGCGGCAATCACAACTACTGTCACAGGAACTACAGGGAAGCTGTTTTCAGGCTGTGCAGCCGGAGCGGTGCTGTCCGCGGCCTCTGCGCTTTCTGTCTCTTCGCTGCTTTGGGATTCTGTGGATTTGCCTCTTTCCTCATCCACCGGATCGCAGCTTCCGTCTGACAGGAAGGTTAAAACCGGCTGCTCCCGGAATTCATCTACGGTAATTCCGAATCCGGAATAATTGTCTACATAGATTTCCTGCTGTGTATCTGCCAGCCGGACTCCGTGAGCCCCGTCTGAAAGAGTAATCTGCAGGATTCCGTTTTCATCTGTGATGCCGTTCTGCCGCTGACCTCCATCTACCCGGTATGACAGCTCCTGGCCGGCCAGCGGTTCTCCGAACTGGTCTGCAATCAGGAGAGAAGCGGTATAGTCCTTTGGCTCATACCCGTCGCCTCTCATCTGAATTCTGTTTCCGGTTCCCGCATATCCCTGCAGCACTCCGTCCTTCATACAGCTTTCCATATAGGTCTGTACGGTTTCAAGCTCTCCCCCGGCCTCTCCGTATTTGGGAAGGTCTGCCAGCATGGTATAGTCGTTTCCGCCGCTCATAATGTAATTGTTGCTGGCCATCATGATCTCTGTAGTGGTATCTTCCCGATCCAGCGGCTCTGTCTGCCCGTCCAGCGTGATGGAAACTACCTTCTGTCCCTCTTCCCCATCCGGATTAAAGACTGTCGTGAAGCCGGAGATCTGGAGAAAGCCGCCGGAATTCGTCTGCTGAAGAAGCATTCCGGTTTCCTTATCCTGTCCGTCCAGAGCCGTACCGGAAACCTCCATCACCTCGTAGAGGATCGCAGGTGTGACCTTTTTAAGGTAAATGGTATTGGAAAACGGGAAGGCTGAAATCAGATCGCCCATGGTAATGTCTCCGTTGGGGGACATGGCGCGGATGCCGCCGCCGTTTTCCACTGCAATCACCGGCAGATCAGTATCTGTTCCCAGGGTCTGCAGATAGGTTTCTGCAGCGCTGCGGAAAGCATCTGCCGTAAAGTCACCGTAATTTGTTTCAACCAGACGGGTCAGCGCAACCACACCAACCTGTCCGGCCCAGAGTGTGGTTTCTGTGGTGCCTACCGTTTCTCCGAGAAGATCGGACTGGGAGGACTCGATTTGCTTAAGCCGCTCAGCGACGGCAGCATCAGGAACAATATCTGCCAAATCAGCGGGTCCCAACAGTTCTTCTGAAGCAGATACTTCATCGCCGCGGACTTCCAGGGTCAGCTTTCCGATACCTGCCATTCCGGAGCCGGTCTGGACGATCAGGATGCCGTTTGTCTCTTCATTTTCTACTGTATGGCTGTGTCCGTCAATGATTATGTCAATTTTATCCTGGTACTCCCCGGTCATCGCGTCTGCCAAATCTGCGCTGGTACAGGAGGCGTCCATATTTCCCATATGACACATGGCGACGATCACGTCTGCCCCCTCCTCTTTCAGATGATTGATCTCTGTTTTCGCAGTCTCTATCTCATCCCTGAATTCCAGATCCTTGATTCCAGCCGGGTTGGTGGAGCTGGCGGTATCTGCCGTAGTCAGACCGAAAAAGCCAATCCGAACCCCATTCTGTTCAAGAACTGCATGGCAGCCGCTACTGTCCTCCTGCACATCCTTAAGAAGGGGACTGCCATTTCGGTATATATTGGCTGCCAGGACAGGAAAATCCGCCTTCTGCGCATTGGACAGAAAGGTTTCCGTTCCAAAATCAAATTCATGGTTTCCCGGTGTCATCAGATCGTAACCGGCCAGGTTCATGAGTTCTATTACATCTGCTCCTTTTGTCAGGGAGGCCAGAGGGAGTCCCTGAGTTGCATCGCCGGCGTCTACCAGAATAGAATTCGGGGTACTTTCCTTCAGCCCTGCCGCCAGAGCAATGCCAACAATCTCTTCCCCGTCGCCGTTTAGATAGCCGTGGGTATCATTTGTGTGATAGATAATCACCTCCTGCACAGCATCGCCGTCCTCCTGGTTTCCTGCAGTCTGTGCGGAAACGGTCATGGAAAGCGGCATACACAGTATCAAAGCGGCAGATAAAAACTTTTTCATCATCATTTTAGCCTCCTGTTATCTTCCTTTAAAATATAGTACGTCTGCCTGTTTCAGATCTTTTACTGCTCAATGGGTATTTTATCGGACGGTTGGGATTCTGTCAATTGAAAGCACCTGAGGCTTTAACTGCTGTACAGAAGGGCATCGGGATTGTCTCAGGACACTGATTTCTGTGCAGAGGTCAGAGCAGGGCAGAAAGAAGCCGGCTGGGCTCTTCAGGCGGCAGGAGATAGATTATCCCTTATGCAGTTGTGATATAATTGCATGCTTATAGATTGTATAAATTTCTGTTGCAGTGCAGAAGATATTTTTGTATACTGTTTTTTGGCTCAAATGAAATACAGAAAGATAACGAGAAAGGTGATTCAGAAATGAAGCAAAATGAAAGAAGCGCTGTCCTCTCCAAAGCTGCAGGGGCAGGCGTGATGATAGTTTTATCTGGTCTGCTGGCAGCCGGTTCCGGGCCGCTCTACAAGGCAGTTGCCGGAAGGAACAGGGAAGTGTCCGAAACCCCGGTTTACTATGCAGGTACGTATGAGGGGACAAGCCGGGGGTATGGCGGCCCTGTGACAGTCAGACTGACCGTTTCAGACTACGCCATTGAGGATGTCCGTATCTCAGCGCCGGAAGAGACGCCGGAAATCGGAAAGGCCGTTGCGGTTCAGCTCTCAAACGAGATGTGGAGAGCTAACTCTTTCAGCGTGGACAGTGTATCCGGAGCCACGATGACCAGCAACGCAGTCAAGAAAGCAGTTGGACAGTGTCTGGAGCAGGCAGCCAGAGAGGGGACAGAGGCAGCGAAGCTGTTTGAGGCAGAATTCAGGAGCGAGAAGGAGGCCAGGGGCCTTCCGGAGCTGTCAGAAATTCTTCCGTCTGTGCCGGATGGAGATTACATTTACCGGGATACCGCAGATGACGGCTCCGGCCACTTTAATGAGATCCGGGTGACAGTTGAAAAGGGCACGCTCACGGCTCTCTCCTGGGACGCAGTGGCAATGGACGGAAGCGGAAAACGGGAACAGTCCCTGAGGGGCCAGTATGTGATGACAGAAAACGGCCCCCTCTGGCACGAGCAGGCAGACACCCTGGCTCAGTATGTTGTTGAAAACCAGTCCACGGAAGGGGTTGTGGAAGGCGCAGGGGTCACAGACGCCCTGGCATCTGTGAGCATCTACCCGGGCGGTTTTGTGGACGCTGTGAAAAAATGTCTGATGGCCGCCTCCGGAGATCTGTCCTTTGCCTCTCTGGAAGAGCTGCTTGCAGGGGCAGAGGATGGAACATACAGCTATACAAGCCCGAAAAAGGATGACAGCGGGATGAGTGACCGCATTGACCTGACCGTGAAGGACCATGCCATCGCGGCCCTGGTCTGGGATTCAGTGGGGGAGGATGGAACCGGAAAACGCCAGCTTTCCATGGACGGTCAGTACCAAATGACGGAGGACGGCCCCCTCTGGTACGAGCAGGCGGACACCCTGGCCAAATACGTGCTGGAGAATCAGTCCGTAGAGGGGCTGTCCGACAGCGAGGGCTATGCAACGGATGCAGTCAGCTCAGTGAGCATCAATATTTCTGGTTTTATCAATGCGCTGAAAGGCTGTCTGAGTCAGGGAAACAGGGTAAGTTAAGCGGGCCGGAAGCTGATTTTACAGCCCTGTAAATTTTCGGAAACAGGGAAAGGCTGGAAGAAAAAGCAGCAGAGAAAAAAGCAGGAAATAAAGTTAAACAGGGAAAGAATAACAGAAACTATAATAATAAAAAAACTGTGAAAAACAGCCGACTAAAACAGAGGAGGAGCATATCAAAGAGGATTGCCTTCTGTTTCAGGCGGCTGTTTTTCTGTTCAGAGGTATCAAGCCAGTGAATCATTGGCGGATAATCTCCGCATATCCTTTCAGATAGTCGACCTTTCTTCCGTCCTGTATTTCACTCATTAGAAAATTAGCCAGAATAATGCCGGTTTTTCCAAGACTTCGGATAGGGATGAGTTTTTCCAGCAGATTGCTGGCATAGCCCTCATCTGGAAGCTCCTCAATCAAAAAGGCGGCGTACTCGCGGTCCTCTGTCTTTTTCCAGATCAGTTCTCCCTGGCAGGGCAGTCCATCGGCAATCATACCGCGAACTTCCCTGTCTGGATACTCCGTGTCGATCAGGCGCACATAGAGAGAGGGATTCTGGGTATAGCGAACCAGCTTGTCCCGATCACTGTACTGAAAACGTGTCACAGAGGAAAATGGAACACGTTCCATGGAAAAATCCACTTTTTTCAGAAACTCGATTTCCCCTATGTGCTTCTGTTTCAGCTCCACCGCCCGCTGCATGGATTCAAGGCTCTGTATCTGCCTTTCCAGCTGTTCCCCCACGCCTGTCAGCACCTTGCTGTAATCCTCCAGGCTGAAATGGCTGAAATGCTCCATCTCACGCACAGGAATGCCGATTTTTCGGTAAAAGGCGATCTCTGCAATGTTCAGCAGATCCGCAATGGTATATTTTCTGTAGTTGTTCAATTCCTGATAAACGGAAAAGATGCCGGCATCCTGCCAGTACCTGAGTGTATGCTCCGGTATGTCTAACAGACGGGACACCTCTCCGATAGATAAGTATTTTTCCATAGTATTGTCTCGGTTCCTTTCAGACAGCGCAGATGCGCAGGTATAATGACAGCTTCCTCGCTATTATACCATATCCGCCAACGGATTACACAGGGGTTTTGTGAATTCCTGTGCTGCGGCTGCAGATGGCTATTGACTCTCAAGTTACTTGAAGCTTTATAATTCAAATAAATGAAACATCTGAATATGAACAGAGGAGGAATGAAGGTATGAGCGGAGCTGCCAAGAAGAAAAAATGGTTTGAGAATGTCAAGATGCCGCATACGTATGTCATCCTGATCACGATTCTTGTGATTATGACGATTCTCACCCATATTATCCCGGCCGGACAGTATCAGAGGGTGGAGGATCCGGTCAGCGGGACAACGGTTGTGGTGCCGGACAGCTTTGAGTTTGTGGACATTGAGGCGCCGGGCTTTTTTGACATTTTCCTGGCCCTGCAGAGAGGGTATGTGGATGCAGCGGATATTATGTTTCTGATTATCTTTGCCTACGGATTTGTGTATATGCTGGTGAAGAACGGAACCATGGACGCCGCCCTGGGAACCCTGGTCAGGCTGGTGGGAAAAAAGATACAGCTGATGATCCCGATTACCATGATTGTGCTGGGACTTTTAAGCTCTACCATGGGAATTTTCGAGGAGGTTTACGGTCTGTTTCCCGTCTTTGTGGGGATTGCGGTAGCTCTGGGGTATGATATGGTGGTGGGAGGCGCGATTGTCTACCTGGGCGTGGCTATCGGGTATGCGTCGGGAACCTTTAATCCCTATACGGTCGGAATTGCCCAGGATGTGGCAGGAGTGCCCCTCTACTCGGGACTTGGCCTAAGGATCGCCGTCCTGATTGCCTTTGAGCTGCTGGCGATTCTTTATATCATGCATTATGCCCGCAAAGTAAAGGCCGATCCGACGAAATCTGTTATGTATGGGGTGGAAACAGACTTTGCTCAGAGAAAGAGTCTGGAGGAGCTGACGGGTGCAAGGATGAATACAAGGCAGAAGCTGTGCCTGCTCCTCTTTCTGGGGACGCTGTGCGGACTTCTCTATGGAATCACCCAGGCTGGCTGGGGCATCAACGAGATTGCGGCCATGTTTCTGATGATGATGATCTTCGTGGGAATTGTCAGCGGGTATTCAGCTACGGAAATCTGCAAAACTTTTATTGAGTCTACGAAGTCTATGGTATCCTCCATGCTGATTGTGGGATTTACCAGAGGGATCCTTCTGATTATGAAGGATGGAATGATTTCAGACACCATCGTCTACTACCTGGTCAATCTGCTTTCCGGTGCCAGCAAATATGTTTCTGCCTACGGAATGCTGATCCTGCAGAATATTATTAAATTTTTCATCACAGGCTCCTCCAGCCAGGCCACGATCACCATGCCGATCATGGCGCCGACGGCTGAGCTGATCGGGCTCAGCAAGCAGATAGCAGTCCTGGCTTACCAGTTTGGAAACGGCTTTGCAGAAATGTTCTGGCCGACCTCCTGCGCTCTGGGCTGCGGTCTGATGGGCGTACCCATTAACAAGTGGTATAAATTTGTCACGCCGCTGTTTGGGCTGGTGCTGGTGCTGGAGTTTGTGTTTATGACAATCGCAGTTGCCATTGGATACTGTTAAGAGGAGGCAAAAAGAATGGTTATTAAAAACGGACAGGTTCTGCTGTTTGAGGAGGGCGGATTTTTAAACAGGGACATCCGCATCAGAGACAGGAAAATAACAGAGGTTGCAGAGCAGATTATCCCGGATGAGGGGGAGGAAATGGTGGAGGCATCAGGAAAATATGTAACTCCCGGCCTGATAGACGCTCACAGCCATATCTGCATCAGTGAGGAGGGAATGGGAGCTGTGGGCGACGACTGCAATGACTACAGCGACGCCGTGATGCCCTACCTTGACACGCTGGATGCCATCAATCCCTTTGACCTGGCGGTAAAATCAGCGGTGAAGGCAGGTGTGACCTCAGTCTGTGTCTGTCCGGGAAGTGACAGCGTCATCGGAGGAATGTGCAGCGTTATAAGCCTCTCCGGCACGGTGGCTGACCAGATGCTGCTGATGGGGAAGGCCGCAGTCAAATGCAGCTTTGGGGAGAATCCGAAAAATGCGGGATACGGTTTTAAGTCACGGATGGGAAATGCCTGGCTTCTCAGGAAATGTATTGAAGACGCCTTGGAATACCGCCGCAGAAAGGAGGAGTCAATAAAAGCCGGCTCCTATTTCAGAACAGATATAGGAATGGAACATATGCTGCCTCTGCTTGAGAGAAAGATTCCTCTCCATGCCCATGCACACCGGGCAGATGACATCTGCACGGCAGTCAGGATTGCCAGAGAATACAATCTGAAGCTGGTGATTGTGCACTGCACAGACGGAGTTTCTGTGTTAGACTATCTGAAGCAGTTTGACTATCCGGTTATTCTGGGGCCGACCATCAATCCCAGGTCCAAGCTGGAGTGTATGGCGAAGGGGTTTGAGACAGCCGGGATTATGAGCCGGGCCGGGTTTAAGGTCTGCATAACAGCAGATCACGATGTGACTCCTGTCTATTATCTTCCAGTCTATGCAGCCCAGGCCGTGCGAGCCGGTATGGACGAGACAGAGGGACTGAAGGCCATCACGAAAAATCCGGCGGAGGTTCTGGGAATCGGGGAGAGAAAGGGCGAAATAAAGCCTGGAAAGGATGCAGATCTGGTTATCTGGTCCGGAAGGCCCTTTGCATTTGAGACAAAGGCCGAATCTGTCTTTATTATGGGAAAAAGAGCTGCAGGGAGCGAAGAAAGATAAAAGGCATACAGAGAGCGTGCCCCTGGACAGGGTGAGACTGTCCGGGGACACGCTTTGCGGCCGTTGTAAAAGGAGAGAGGGCAGCTCAAAGACAAAAGAAGGAAATGGGGGAACGGACGCATATGGGTTCGATGAAAACAAGGCTTCAGAATATCAGGATGCCTCACACTTATGTTATTTTGACAATGATCCTTCTTGTGGTGGTGGGACTTACCTATATCATTCCGGCGGGGGAGTATACGAGGATACTCGATCCGGCAAGCGCAAGAGAGATTGTGGAGGCCGGATCCTTTCACTATGTGGAAGGAAAGCGGCCGGGACTGTTTGGGATTTTCCTGGCCCTGCAGAGAGGGTATGTGGATGCAGCGGATATACTGTTTCTGATTATCTTTGCCTACGGCTATGTATACATGCTGATTGACAATGGGACATTAAATGCCCTGATCAATGGTCTGATTCGGATGCTGGGGAGGAGAACCTTTTTAATTATTCCTGTGGGAATGACGGCATTTGGGGTGCTCGGCTCCACCATGGGGATATTTGAGGAGGTTTACGGACTGGTTCCCGTGTTTGCCGGGATTGCGGTGGCTCTGGGATACGACGTGATTGTGGGAGGTGCCATCGTGTTTGTGGGGGTGGCCACAGGCTTTGCGGCAGCCACTCTGAATCCTTTTTCTGTGGGAATTGCCCAGAGCATTGCCGGGGTTCCGATGTTCTCCGGGCTTTTGTTCCACGCAGCAGTCTTTGTGGTGTTTCAGACTGCAGCTATCTTATACGTTATGTGGTATGCAGACAGAATTAAGAAAAATCCCGAAAAATCGGTGCTCTGGGGGGAGAAGACAGATATCCTTCCTGCCTATGAGCGGAGGGAAGAGCCCATGACGGTGCGTCAGTGGATTTGTATTCTCATGTTTCTGGGCGCGCTTGGAATGCTGCTCTATGGAACTACACAGCTTGACTGGGGGATCAATGAGATTGCAGCCATGTTCCTGATGATGATGATTTTTACGGGAATCGTCGGGGGATATGGGGCTACGAGGATCTGCAGAACCTTTATCGAATCCACCAAGGGAATGATTTCCTCCGTGCTGGTGGTGGGATTTACCAGAGGCATCCTGCTGGTCATGCAGGATGCCAGGATTGCAGATACGGTAGTCTTCTATCTGTCACAGCTTCTGAGCGGACAGAGCCGGGTGGTTTCCTCGGTAGGGATGCTGATGATTCAGAATGTTATCAATTTTTTTATTACCGGTTCCTCCAGCCAGGCTGCAATCACGATGCCTATTATGGCTCCGGTGGCCGATCTGGTGGGAGTCAGCCGTCAGACGGCTGTTCTGGCATACATGTTCGGAGACGGATTTTCCGACATGTTCTGGCCAACGGCCTGTGCCCTGGAATGCGGACTGATGGGAATTCCGATCAGTAAGTGGTATAAATTTATGACCCCTCTGTTTGGGGGCATGATAGTGCTGCAGGTGCTGTTTATTATAATATCTGTGTATGTATTCGTCTGAGCATTCTGAAAAATCAGGACTGTTTAGCCGGCAGGATATGTTCAGACGTACTCCTGCAGTATCTCAAGGCTCAGCCTGTAGGAAGCCTGTTCTCCTTTTTTGAGGATGCGAAGGTGATTCTTGTGAAGAAACTCGTCATCCTCGTCTGAGCAGGCAGAGGAGCCGTTCCAGGGCTCGATGCAGATATATTCAGCTTCCGGCACCGGCTTGGTCCAGAATGCTACGGTGGCAAAATCCTCAAAGTGAGCATGGATGCCGCGGCCGGATTCCGGATTCATGATGGACACCTCATGGCTGTCAGGCCGGTCAAACCAGAGTGCATCCGCAGAAAACAGGGAATGGCTCAGGGGAATATCTGTCCCACTTCCGGGGAAGGGGTGCTCGCAGCTTTTGTCAAACTGGAGCTTTTCAAGGTCATAGGCTCTGTATCCACGAAGCTGGGGGCTTCCGAAGCGGATGACATAGTCCTCAAAGGATTCTCCTGCAAAGAGGGGACATCGGATAGCCGGGTGAAGCCCGTAGCAGAAGGGGAGCTCCCGATCCGACGGATTTCTGATTTCAGTGAAAAAGGTGAGTGTCTTTCCGTCCAGAGAGTAGGTGATGGAGAACTCAAAGGCGAAGGGAAACGAGTCCTCCGGAAAGTCTGAGTCAGACATGCCCAGCGTGACGGAGGATTCTGTTCGGCTTAAAAGATGAAACTGAGTATTTCTCGTAAAGCCATGCTTGGGCATCTCCCATACCTTTCCCCCGATAATCGTTTTTCCGTTTCTGAGGTTTCCGATAATGGGGAAGAGGAGAGGGGAGCAACTGGACCAGACCTTAGGATTTCGCTGCCAGATATATTCTGTGCCCTGCTCGTCCATAAAAGAGATGAGCTGTGCCCCCAGACTGTCCACCCGGGCAGAGATACCATTGTTGGTGATTTCATAGATCATAAAAGAAAACCTCCTTGCTTGTCTTAGGATCTTCTTATTCATTCCTCCAGGAAAAAGCTGTCCTGGGAGGAAAGAACAGGTTCTGGTTCCAGTATAATTGGTTTTTACAGAAGAATCAAGAAACATCAGATACTTTGCGAAACAGAGGAGTTCTGGTATACTGATAGACAGGGAAAAAATACAAATCAGGAAGAGCAGTTAAGAGACCGGAAAACTTTACAGAAGGTCTTCAACTGCGGACAAGGGAGGTACAGACAGATGAAGCAGTCTGAGAGATGGATGGAGGAAGGAAAAACCGGAAATACCGCAAAGCAGCCGGGGATTACGGACAGTCACGCGCACCTGTGTTCGAGACAGCTTTTTCCCAGATGGGAGGAAGTGGTGAGGGAGGCCAGAAAAGCCGGAATTGAGAAGATCCTCATTGTCTGCACCGAGGTGGAGGAGGCCAGAAAGGCCAGCAGAATGGCAGAAGGAGATCCCATGTTTGATGTGGCAGCAGCCTTTTATCCAAATGATATCCTGAAGGTGACAGACAGAGACTGGGAAGAGATGGAACAGCTTATACGAAGCCCTCAGATCAAAGTGGTGGGGGAGATAGGAATGGATTATTACCCCTATGAGAATCCCGTCCCGAAGGAGATGCAGAAGCAGGCCTTCATTCGCCAGATGCGCCTGGCCAATGAGCTGGGAAAGCCGGTTTCCATTCATATGCGGCTGGCTACGGAGGACACCCGAAGCTATATGAAAGAATATCTGCGTGTTCCGGGAATCATGCACTGCTACAGCGGAGGATACCGGGCTATGGGAGATTTCCTGGATATGGGAATGTACATTTCTTTTTCGGGAAATATTACCTTTGAGCTGGAGGATGAGGAAACACAGAGAGCGGTGAGAGAGGTTCCCATGGACAGGATTCTGATAGAAACAGATGCTCCTTCTCTGACGCCGGCTCCTGTTCAGGACAGAGAGAATGAGCCGAAATATATCACCCATGTGATCGACCATATCTGCCGCCTGAGAGGAATCGAACGGGAAACGCTGATCCATGCTTCTTCAGAAAACTATAAAAGACTCATAGAAAAGGGGAGATAACAGATGAATCCAATGGATATGATGAAATTTGCCGGAATGTGGGCCGGCTTTCGGGATAGACATCCAAAGATACCGATGTTTTTTAAGAAGGCCTCGGAAACGGGAGCCTTCTGCGCAGGAACCGTTCTGGAGCTTACCATCAAAACCTCTGAGGGAAAAGAAATGACAGCAAATATGAAGATACTTCCAGAGGATGTGGACCTTCTGAAGCAGATCGCGGGTGTGAAAGGAAAATAAAAGGAAGACAGAAAGATAAAAAAAGAATAAAACAAGACAGAAGGAAGGCAGTCAGCCGCTTCGGTTATGGAAAGACCGGGCGGCTGATTTTTTATGCTAATTTTTTGATTTTTTCTGTGTATTTTTGAAAAAGGTATAAAAGAAAGCTAATTATTGAAATATATCCAATAATTGATATGGTATAGTAATTTGGAAAAAATTTCAAGAAATGGAGAAAATTGCAATGAAAAAAATGAAAATGACAGAAGCTAAAATGGAAGCCTACCGCATTTATCTGATGGAATCAGAAAAAAGTCCGTCAACCATTGAAAAATATCTGAGAGATATCCGTAATTTTTATCAGTTTTTGCCAGAAGAAAAAATCATTGACCGGGAAGCAGTGCTCCTTTACAAGCCAAGCGGCAGCTGATTCCAAAGTACCAGATAAGCAGCGCCAATTCCATGATTATTGCAGTCAACGGCTTTTTAAGCTTTATGGGGCTGGAAGAGCTGAGAGTAAAGGTATTCAAATTTCAGCGGGCCATGGTCAGTGATCCGGAGAGAGAGATACAGCGGGAGGAGTATATTCGGCTGGTGGAAGAGGCAGAGCGGATGGGAAAAAGCAGGCTGAGCCTAATCCTCCAGACGCTGGGAGCCACCGGAATCCGCATCAGCGAGCTGGTCTGCATTACCAGAGAAGCAGTCAGTTCAGGGCGGGCAGCTGTAAACTTAAAGGGAAAGACGAGAGTAGTTATTCTTCCAAAAAGGCTGAGGGAGAAAATGGAAATATACTGCAGGGAAAATCAGATTTATTCAGGACCTGTTTTTGTCACAAGAGGAGGAAAGCCTGTTGACAGGAGCAATATCTGGTCAGAGATGAAAATCCTCTGCAAAACAGCAGGGATTAACGAAAAGAAAATATTTCCCCACAACCTCCGCCATCTGTTTGCAAGAATTTACTATAAAAATAATCACGATATTGTCTATCTGGCAGACATTCTGGGACACAGCAGTGTGGAAACCACAAGAATCTATACAAGTATCAGCGGATTTGAACATGAAAAAGTTCTTGAAGATATGGAGCTGATTATCTAAAAAATTGTCAGATGAAGAAAAAGTCGAGAAAATACAGCGAAATATGACAAAATAAGAATAATGTAGTAATAAAGCAACAAAAATTCCTAAGTTTCTTTTCAATATCTCATTGTATCAAAGGCTATTAGCAAAGTCAACAACGGAATAAGAATTATGTTGTAGCAGTTATGGTTACATTTTAGACAATTTATCGCTACTTTCTATGATTATAGCATGAAAACTAGGTAAGTCAATTGTTTTGAACAGGGAAAAATGACTTCATGAAAATAAAATGCCCGTTTTGCGTAATAACCGTTTAACAAATCAACTTTTGAAGCTGCGATCTGACTTCCAATTAACAACATAATTCTTATTTTGTAGTAAAAAATGGAAACCGGCGGACTGAAAGGAAGAAGAGAGATGCTCAGGAGAAAGGTAAAAGCAGAACTTACTGATGTGCACGCCCATATTCTTCCGGGAGTCGACGATGGAGCTGAAAGTCTGGAGGAAGCCAGACAAATGCTTCAGATGGCATATGACCAGGGGATCCGACGTATCATCGCAACCCCTCACTACCGGCGGGGACAGGATACAGCGCGGCTCAGAGAGCTGGCCCGGGAGCTTAAAAAAGAGGCAGAAAAGATAGACTCCGATTTTAGAATCTATTTAGGGCAGGAGCTTATGGATTCAGAGGAGCTTCTGGAAGATCTGAAAGAAGGAAGGGCCTTTACCATGGCAGGGAGCAGGTACATACTGATAGAATTTCAGCCTGTGGTTTCCTTCAGCCATATGTGCCAGCGCCTCAGGCAGCTGCAGATGGCAGGGTATCTGCCTGTCATAGCACATATGGAGCGGTATGAGTGTCTGAAAAGAGGGGAAAGAGTCAGGGATCTGATTCAGGCAGGGAATTTTACACAGATGAATTTCTCCAGCCTTCAGGGAAATCCCCTTCACAAAAATACCAGGTGGTGCAGGAGACAGGTTTTAGATGGAAACGTGCATCTGCTGGGAACTGATATGCACCATATCAATCAGAGAACACCGGATATAAAGAAAGCAGTCAGCTGGCTGAGCAGAAACTGCACACGGAGCAGGCTGTACTGGATGGTCTGGAAAAATCCGGCTTACATCATTAAGAAAAAAGAAGGAATGGGCAGGTAGAGGGAGATGGAAAAAAACAGATATGAGGAAAACGACGAGATTGATCTGTTGGAATTATTTTATGAATTAAAGAAAAAGCTGTGGCTGATTATTCTGGCAGCCATAATCGGCGGAGGGGCATTTGGACTGTACAGCAAGATGATTCTTGTTCCCAAGTACACATCCACAGCCATGATGTATGTTCTATCAAAAGAAACTACTCTGACATCTCTGGCAGATCTCCAGATAGGCAGCCAGCTGACTCAGGATTACAAGGTGATGATAACCAGCCGTCCTGTTCTGCAGCAGGTGGTTGATGAGCTGGGGCTTGAATATGGTTATAAAGCACTGAGAGAAAAACTCACCATCGACAATCCGAAAGATACAAGAATCCTTACCCTGTCGGTAGAGGATCCCGATCCGATCCTGGCGGCAGATATTGTAAACACGGTTGCAGAATGTTCCTCTGAGTATATCGGGGAGATAATGGAGATGATTCCTCCTAAGATTGTGGAGGAGGGCGAGGCGGCCGTCGCACCGACCAGCCCTAATGTTAAGAAAAATGCCGTTATGGGAGCAGCAGGCGGAATCTTTCTGGTCTGTGCTTTCGTTGCAGTCCGCGTGATTGTGAACGACACTGTGAAGACAGAGGAGGATGTGGAGAAATATCTGAAACTGTCTGTACTGGCGTCTGTTCCGGAAAAGGATAAAGGAAAGAGAGGGCAGCGCTGATTATGGGAAAGATGATGAAGGTGGTGAATATCCACACAGATGAAAACAGGGATTTCCGCTTTGAGGAAGCGATTAAGACGCTGCGCACCAATATCCAGTTCAGCGGCCCCGACATTAAGACGGTTATGTTTACAAGCGCTGTGCCGGGCGAGGGAAAAAGTCAGATTACCGTATCAGAGGCCATGTCCCTGGCAGGGCTTGGTAAAAAGGTACTGGTGGTAGATGCAGACATTAGAAAAAGTGTTCTCCTTACACGATACCAGGTAGAACAGGAGGTACACGGGCTTACGGAGTATCTGAGCGGTCAGAGGCAGATGGAGGAGGTGATCTGCACCACAGACATCCAGGGGATGGATATTATTTTTGCAGGCCCGTACTCGCCGAACCCGTCAGAGCTTCTGGCGGAGCCTCTGTTTAAAGAACTGATTCTAAAAAAGAGAGAAGAATATGATTATATTCTGATCGATACGCCCCCGATGGCAGGCATTACGGATGCAGCCATTATCTCTACGGTATGCGACGGAGCGGTTCTGGTGATAGCGGCAGGGACGGTCAGCCGCAGGATTGAGAGGAGAGTCAAGGAGCAGCTGGAAAAGAGCGGCTGCAGGATTTTAGGAGCAGTGCTTAATAAGGTTACATCAGAGCATGGAGGCTATTACGGGAAGCGATACAGGAAGTACTATGGCTATGGTGCGGAGAAGTAATCTGGCAGACAGAACGGACGGACAGCGCGGGGGAGAGATAAGCCAGTCATAACAGATTCAAATAAATTGAAAAGAGTGAGTGGTATGAAAAAGAACAAACGAAGGAAAAGGCTGATAATTTTATTCATGGTGCTGATGATTGGGGCAGCTGCGGCAATGCTGAGCAGCCGTTTGGGTATCAGCGGCAGCGGAGAACAGGGAGGCCCGCGATGGGATATTTTAGCAGCAGAAGGACTGCTGCTGGCGGGGGGCTATGGTCTGGCTCTGGCTGCTGGAGGAGAGGGCAGAAAACGTTTGAGAAAGGACGTGTCTTCTCATGTCGGTTAAAAACCGCTCCTTTTATATTTTGATCGATCTGGCAGCGATGGCGGCGGCGTATGTGATGACACAGCTGGCCCTGTACGGCTCCTTGCCGGCCAGGATGAAATGGTACGGCCTTACAATGGTGCTGGGAGTTTATCTGGTATCGGATCTGTTCTTCGGACATGAGAAGCCGCTGGCGGAGGAAAGCGCTGTGGAAACTTTTCTGGACGTGGTGAGGCAGACGGTCTATATGGCCTTTCTGTTTGCCCTCCTCT
>OHQA01000019.1_pt1 | contig 218517 bp, 212 predicted proteins | sample 1577921 | NCBI WGS metagenome assembly OHQA01 (sample SAMEA3879570, study PRJEB24766) | human gut metagenome | biome: human-associated habitat; feature: feces | place: USA | collected 1985/1987 | reverse complement strand
ACCCCGCCATTAGAAGAGACTCCTGGAGAGAAAATCACCCCGCCATTAGAAGAGACTCCTGGAGAGAAAATCACCCCGCCATTAGAAGAGACTCCTGGAGAGAAAATCACCCCGCCATTAGAAGAGATTCCGGAGGAAGAAATTACTCCATCCCAGGGAGAGCTTTCAGAAGAAGAAAAAGCCTTCGAGGAGCAGATTGCACAAGAGGAATCACCGAAACTTCAGGAGATTTCCGAAGGATTTGATATTGATTTCTATGTCATTATTGATGGAAACAAGGTAAAGCTTCAGCATAATGACATTACCGGCATTGCAACATGGAAAGACGGAAGAACTACCTACTATGGTGTTTCCATTGAGGACCTGCTCCTGATATATGAAGAATTTGGATTTGTGAAAAATGGTGAGAATCAGAATCCGGATGCAAATAATAAGTTTGTATCTGCATACCGGGGAAAAAGCGGGATAGAATACGGAAAAGTTTATACAGACACAGAATCCGGAAAGACATATGTTTCTTACAATTATGGACAGAATAAACAAGGGGAAGCGATAGATGTTTACTACCTTCCAAATGGAAAAGGCCTTGCATTAAATTTAAAAGATTCTGTAAAAAAGGACAACTCATTTTATTCCGTAGAGGTAAAGGGAGAAGGGCAGGATCGGATTCGTTATGCATTAACAGGAACTGTAGTGGAAGAAGCTGTGGCTGATTTTAATCCCCAATTGTCGGACCAGACAGACCAGATCGAATGGACCTGTATGGGAACAGATGATAAGGTGATAGATGGTATACGGGAATCAGGGAACCAGACGAGGTTCACAATCGGAAAGATCACACAGTCTTATGTGATCCAGAGAGCGGATCAGACAGCCTTTGACATTCAGTTTTATATATATGCAGACAATGAGGTTCGAAAGCTGCCGGCTGATTCTCTGAAAAAGGTGTATAAATGGAACCGTCAGGGCAGATGCTATTTATCTGTCAGTGATCTTGCTGAGATTTATAGAGAGTTCGGCTTGAATGCAGAGGAAACACAGTCCGGAAATTATTTTCCATATACAGTCCGTGGTGAGAAGACATTAGCACAGGCGACAGTGGTAACTTATAAAGGACAGCAATATGTATCTTATAACCTGGACAAGCAGGAAGCAACTGTACCAACAGACGTTTATTATATGCCAAAAGGAGCATCTGATGGCGAAAAAATTCCGGATAATTATTCAGACCAGATTAAGCAGAATAAGAACAGTTTCTATTCGGTTACAGTGATCAATCCAGATGGAAATCGAACAGTGAGTTACTATAAGAAAGATTCTGCGGTCACAATTTCCGTTGATCCAGGAGATACGAAGGAAAGCGACTGGCTTTGTGCCAGTGAGGATGAAAATGAAACAATTTTTCCGGTGAAACAGGGCGATAAACTAACCTTTTCTATTGGGAAGATAGAGCAACCATATACGGTTGCATGCAGCACTTTTGCACCAGCAACCTTGAACATTAAATTCTATACTTTTGTAAATAATGAGAGATATAATGTTCTAAACGAAGAAATTCCTGTTATAAAAGATACTACAACAAAGCCGGGAACAGTTTATTATTATATTTCTAATGATGAGTTAAAAAAGCATTTTGAAAAATTTCATTACGATGGTTCTATTCAAAATGGAGCAAAAGAGCGTTTTTATTATTCCAAGAGAGATTACGATACAATCCATAATGCAGGGAAATACACGATAGAAGGTCATGAATGTATTTATATAGGAAAGTCCGGAGAGCCGATGGATGTGTATTACCTGCCAGACGGACAGAATACAAGCATCATGAGTGCAAAGACCTTACTCGAACACGACGATGATAGATATAACGGTTTTTACAGTGTGACAGTACAGGATGACGATGGACAGGTTTACAGCCAAACAGCTTTGCGTGATCTTCCGGCAATTGATTTTGTTGCAAGAAAGTCAACACTTACAAGAACAGTTAGTACAAACCCGCGTGTAGAAGAACAAACGCAGGATATAAACTGGGAATGCAGAGAGGAAGATGGTACTCTTTCAGCAGTTACATGGAGTAAAAATAAATCAGAGCATACCATGAGCTTTACTATTAAGCCAGATGATGCAGTACGTCCATATGTGATTGTTCCTGATAATACAGAAAAACCGGCAGCAACAAAAGAAGCAAATATCAGTTTTTATGTATTTATCGATGGACATTATAAGCTGATAAAGAACCTCAATGCTGAGCAGCATTACATAATCAAAGCAAACAGTGGCCGAGCCAGTCGTTATTATTTGCGAGCTAAACCAGATGATACGATTTCTAAAATTTACAGTGAGTTTGGTTTCACTCCGAGCAAGCTGGAGCCCGGCGCAGATCAGAAAGAGAAGATTCTGTTTGGTTATGCGACAGACAGCCGTGTGTTTGTACAGCACCCTTATAAGGACAACGATGGTACATGGTATATTCCTGTCCTGAAAAACGGGAAAGATGTATCTGTCTATTATTTCTCACAGCCAAACCCACTGAATCCAGACAGAATCGAAAATTATTTTGATCGTTTGACAGGACTTTCTTCTCAGGTTGGGCTGGCAGGAAGACATTTCAGTGTAGAGGGAAGTTTTCATCTGATTGAAGTGTTGGATCCACTGAACCTGACCAAAAGAGAGGCGATTAAGAGACAGTATGTAGGCCATGGGGAAGCATATACTGTGGAAGTACCAAAGAGGGCAAGTTTAGAAGGTGAGTATTATGGCAAGGAGATTGTCTGGAGTTGTACATCTAATGACAGGGACGAAAATGAGGTTCTTCCGGAACCGTCCGGAGATGATAAGGTAAAATTTGAAATTCCGAATGTTAACTCATCTTATGAGGTGATCGCAGACAAACCGCTGGAGTCTGGGGCAGTCAGGGTTATCTATAATACAACTCGTTATATGAAGAAACTTCCTAAGGAAGCTAAGTTGACCCCTCAGGTTGAGAATAAGACAAGACATACAGATGATTATGAGAATGAAATAGAAGCTGGAAAACATAACGTTAAGTCACCATATCCTCTGGTTTATGATCATGAAGATAATGACAGCAAAGAGTTGGAACAGTATGAATTCGATCATTGGGATTACAGAAACAAAGACGGAAAGTGGCAGGAATGCGGTGCAGGGGATTCTATTTCTGATCTTATAAATAATAATGCAAGACAGCCAATCACCCTCTATGCAGCGTGGCGTAAGGTGAGTAACCAAAATCGAAAACAGGTACAGTTTTATATCTGTAAGTCAGCGATGCCGGAAGATGGTTCGGTAGCATTACCAACCACGAATGTAGACGATTATACAAGTGCGGTTGCCGTGGCAAACTGTAATGTGAAGGCAAGTATATTGCATGATGTTCCAGTTCTTGGAAATAAGAATCCATCTACGTGGGAACAGTATGCGGATGGAAATAAGAGAGTGCAAGAACTTTTGCAGGGAACTAAACCAGATGAGGGATATATTGGAAATGGAGACTATATCTACAAGATAGATAGAATTCCTTCCGATGAAGAGGTATTCCAGACAATTCGTGAAAGCGGACGTATGATTCGTATCGGAGACAGGGAGATTCCGCCATCGAAATTAGATACCGAATTCTTCACCATTTATTGGTATTCTTTCAAAAGTGAAATGTCCGATGGGTGGCATATTGACGGACGTATTGTAGCAAAAAATGGTTACCTGACAGTAAAGAAAGATTTTGTCGGAATGCCGGAAGCAATAGAGGAAGTCAAGAAAGATTATTATATCCAGGTAGATATGGATGAAAAGCTTTTAGATGGAAAACCTCAGCCACCTGCATTTCATGAGCATATGAAACTTGTGCTTCCTTCAGAAGATAGCCAGAAACCGGATGCAGAAGCTCCGCAAGCGGAGGATGCTCCAATAGAAGTTGTAGGTACATGGACAGATGATACACATACAAGCTGTACGTGGATCGTTAAGGCGGACTCATTCTGGAAATACACATTAAAAGAGTACAACTATAAGCCAAAAGATTCGAATGTGAAATTTTCAGGTTGGTACAATGTTCGCAATTCTCATGAACAAGGAGATAATGTAAATTCATGGGAAGCATATCCAGAAAGTGGAATTCAATTCACAGGACGTGGAATTGGACGCGGTGGTGAGACTCTTACTATTGAATTGGAGAACCGTTATCAGAAAGAGGGAATACTCACACTGAACAAATTTGATGAGTCTACCGGACAGGGAATGGAGAAGATCAATTTTGCTGTCAGTAAGAACGGTGTTGAGGAGGGAACGGTAACAACTGATAAATACGGAATCGCACAACTTCACATTCCGTTACAAGATGAAAACAAACAGAACAGAACAGCAACTGAGACGTATTTGTTGCGAGAGACAAACTTACCGACGGGATATGTAGACACAGGAGATATACAGATCACAGTTGAGATTGCCAATGGAGCATTCAAAATCACTGATGCAAAACTGGTGGATAGGGAGGCTAACGAAAATCAGGAGGCTGTTAAGGCACCAGTTGATGGTAAGATAGACGGAAAATCTGTTCTGCTTCAGCGAGGAGATACCAGCCTTAATATCCGAAATTTTGCTAAAACAGGCACTCTGCATATCAAAAAGACATGGGAAAATCCAAATGATGCACTGACGGAAAAACAGGTGAAAATCAGATTGTATCAGAATGGAATTTCTACAGGACAGGAATTCCTGCTGAATGAAGAGAACGGATGGGAACACACAGTCGACAATGTTCCACTATTCCAGGACAGAAATCCGGTGGAATATAAGGTGGAAGAAATTGAGATAGGAAAGACACATTATTCTTTGGAATACGGGGATGGTTTCCTATATTATGAAGTTATTTATCCAGAGATTCAGTATTTCGATTCAAATGGACAACAAATATTCCCGAAGGATGAGAATGAGTTCAAGGATGTTTCCAAGATGGAACTGGAAGTGCAGAATCTGCATTTCAATCTTGCTGAACGAAGTTTCTTAAAGACGGATGATCTTCCAAGAAACCGACTTGCTGGTGCAGGTTTTCTGTTCTACAAAGTACCGTATGATGATGTTACGAAAAAATATGCGGATGATACAGGATATACAGTAGATTATGACAATACACAGAGCAAGGACGATATCGTTCTGAAAAAGGATGGAAAAACGTGTACGACGTATCGTTCCTTAGAAACAGATGAAAATGGAATGCTTCAATTACCGGAGGACTTTGAGAACGGACGATACTGGATGGTAGAATCTGTTACTCCAAACAAAAAGGACAAAGCAGATAAAACCAAAACACAGTATCAGGATAACTTTAATTTATATATGGTCGATGTAGAATCCGATATTTTATTCCTATATGAGAAATCACCGATGACAAATACCTGGAGAGCTGTTTCGGACAGACATATCGTCAATCATCCGCAAAAAGGCGGGGTGACGGTTGAGATTACAAAGGAAGTCACTGGTCCACTTGGAAACCGCAAGAAGCCATTTGATATGGAAATTCTCTATTGGGAAGATGGTCAAAAGCTGCGTAGCAAGACAATTAGAACTTCTTTGAAACATGGAGATAAAGTTACATTAAAAAATGTAGATATATCTTCGGATATCATAATAACAGAAACTGTTGATACATCAAAATACGCTGTTTCGATTTCTAAAAAAGAAGAGAATGATAAGTATTCAAATCCAGTGCAGGCAACATCGAATGGAAATACAGCTGTCATGAAACAGCGGATTGAGGCTGCACGAGGAGACGTGATTGAGTTAAAAATCACAAACGAAAACACACAATTAATACCGGAAACAGGGGTTCGTCTGAGAACAAGCAGGCATGTATGGTTACTATTTGCCATAAGTATTATCATGATTCTGTTTTTCAGAAGAAGACGGAAAATAAGATAAACACTGCTATGGAACAAAACTTGCAAAAATACATCAGACATTTTACATGTTTGTTGCATTGGAATAAAAAAATAAACCACTATAATAATGGTATGCTCCCCGTCAAGAGGACAATAAAAAATAATAAATTTTTGTATCGTCAGCCATGCTATGGCTGGCGATATTTTAGTTTGCGCGCCATGGGCGCGCTCTAACGGGTGAAAGTCCCGAACACGCCTAGGCGACAAGGAAGTGTATAGCTGAACAGCAAGGGTGTCTATCGTAAGGTAGAATCTGAAGGAAGCTGTAAGCAAACTCTTGGTCCGACGGACAGAAATCACATATGAGGCTAGACAGATGTACAATCCATCTGTCTGTTTGCCGTGCAAAAAAACAGATAACAAAATGAAAAAAGCAAAATACAAGTGAGATTTTACCTACTTGCATTCTGCTTTTTTTAATTTTTAAATTAACTTAATGACATTGGGCAACACACCTCTCTGTATCACCCACGACCCCAATCTCCATAGAAATATCTTAACTATTTTTATTTGATAAATACTCTTTCATCACAAGTGCAATGTCTTGTGCACAACACTTCCCGCTTGGATTTAATTCTGCACACTTGCAACTACAACAAGCTCCTGTCATTCTTTTTATATCTGCGAGTGTTTTGGCTCCCTTTTCCATAGCCTCAATAATCTCTCCTTTTGTAACCTGATCACAATAACATATCATCTTATTATTATCCATCATAAAATTCCTCCTAATCTACTCTTTCTAGCAACACAAACGAAGTCTATTTCACTGTACCTCTTTTTTCCGGTTTTTTCATCATGTTCAAACAGAAGGTAATTAATAGCAGCCGAGTAATTTGCATTTCTGCTTTTAATGTGTTTTACGATTGCCATTCATACCACCTGCCAGTTTCAGTACCTCTTTTCTCAACAGGAATAAGTCCGTGATGCACTGATGGATTTCATTTTCTATAGCACGAGACTGACTGCCACCACTGTTAAAATGCTTGGCGATCTGATTGAGATTCGATCCGATTTTTCCATATTCACTGACCAGTTTTCTGAGATCGTTCATGTCTGCAACAACTTCAATCTGATGATGGATTTGCTTTTCCAATAGAAGTTTCCTCAGATATTCTGATCGGCTAACAGATAAACAAGCAGCGCCTTGGTCTAATAAATCCAGTTCGACATCGGTAAGACGTAATCCTATAAAATGTCTGTGATTCAGTTCTTTATCTTTGTTTTCTGTTCTCATATTCCTCCTTTCGCTACGATTATTCCTCCCACTGGGAGTCCACGTATTTCAATATCGGCTGTCCCTTCCGATATTAGAAATAGTGCTGTGAACACCTTTAGGTGGAACCAACAGACAAGTGAAGCGTCTGTTATTGAGAGGGTATGGGGAGATCCCCATCAAGATAAATCCCATAGGATGACAGGATGCCAAATGGCAATACTGTTAAACATGGGTGGATCTTGCTCTAATCTACAAACCCTCTTACATATACAAAAGATGGAGGGGTAAAATACAGGGTGTGAGAGAAAGATTTTTAAATTAAAAAAATAAAAACGGATTATCCGTTGATAAAATATAGAAATGTGGATATAATTGAAGTAAAAGAAAAATAACCACGTAAAATCAGTTTTTAAATTGGAGGCGTTATATGAAATTATTGAGAGTTACCGCACAAGGCTTACCATTGTTTAAAGAGAAGCTGGATTTATCTTTTTATGCACAGCAAAGAGTTGCGGAAGAAGATAAAGTGAATTTGTATTCCTTGTTTTCAAATATATATTTAAATCCGGCAAACGCGTTTATAGGAATCAATGCCTCAGGAAAGACCTCTGTATTAAAGGTGCTTCTTCTTGCGTTGGGAATTATAAACAACGAACCAATCAATCACATGAATACGAAAGATATATTAGGAAATACAAAAAATGCTATTTTGAATGTGTATTTTTATTCGGAGACTACAAAAGAAATTTGCAGACTGGAAACGGTCATAACATCTAAGAATACGAAAGTAGAAGGAGTTGTGTACAGTATTGAATCAGAATCATTATGGTCAAAAAAAGCTGAAGAAGTAACAACTCGTAAAGCTATGCTGGATTTTGAGGAGAGAGAACCAGTCATTGTTCGAGATGAACAGGAAAGCTTTTTGTCAGATGATGTTAGTATTATGATCGCATATAATAAAAAAACTGGTGAACATATAAAAGTAGTCAGCATGTTACTTTTCACCAATGTGAATGTGTTACCATTTTCAGAAGGAATTCCGGCTGAGGTTATTTCCTATCTGGATCCAACAATTGAAAAATTAAATTTTGAAGAAAAAAATGAGAAGCCAATTATACATTTAAAATTTAAAGGAAAAGAAGAGATTGTATTGAACAATCCAATCGAATTAAATAATTATCTCTCGTCAGGAACCGTAAAAGGAATGATTACTTTCACTTTGGCACAAGAAGTTCTGAAAGATGGAGGCTACCTGATTGTTGATGAGATAGAGAATCATTTCAATAAAGAAATAGTAAGTACTCTGATTCGTTTCTTTATGGACGGAAAAATAAATAAAAATGGTGGTATGCTAATCTTTTCCACTCATTATCCGGAACTTTTGGATGAATACGACCGTAATGACAGTATTTTTATTACTAGAAATAGAGATGGGATTACAGCAGAGAATCTTTCCAATATTCTAAAAAGAAATGACATTAAGAAAAGCGATGCTTATCAGAGTGGATTTCTGGAAGGAACGACACCTACTTATGAAGCTTATATGCAGTTGAAGAAAAGTATAACTGCATCTCTGAAATAGGAGGTGCAATATGGAACTGGCAAAATATAAAGCGTGTATATGTGAAGGTGCTGCAGAAAATGCAATTATGGATATTCTTCTAGATGAAGAATTGCTTGTATTTTCGAGAGAGGAGATGCTGGAGGAGTCAGTAATTCGATGTAGGGACGGCAAAAAATTTGAACAGAAATATTTGAGAAAAGGATTTGCGGAAAAGATATCAGTAATCAGAATATTAGATTCAAGAAGAGAAAAATTTAAAATTGGTAAAGCATATGAACATAAAATAGATGTTATCAATGTGATTACTGCACCGGAAATAGAAATGTTGATTATCTTTGCTGAAAATCAGTATAAAGAATTCAAAAAATCAGGGAAAAAACCAAGTGATTTTTGTAAGGAAAATCTTAGAATGTCTGACGTAAAATCATATGATTACGTGTTTAATTATTTTTCTAATTCTGGGATTCTTGTGGAAGCAATAAAAGAGTATCATAGAACAGCTAAGATTCCAAAAGGTGAATATACGCTGCTCGATTTGTTAAAATAAAAAAATTGCATATCATAGGCTGTATTTTCACCCTCCTTCTTTTGTATATATGAAAGATATTTTTTTATGTACGAAGGAAGGAGGTTTTTTCATGCCTAAAGTCAGAAAAGAAATTCCAGAATTAGAAAAGCTGGTGCAGGTCGGAAGAAAGAAATTTGTCCGTTATGAGGAAGGGGCACAATTATATTCTATGGGGTTGCATACATTTCAGGAATTAGCGAAAGATGCGAAAGCAGTCTATCATGTGAAGAGAGTTGTTCTGGTCAATACAGAGATTGTGGATGAATATCTTGAAAATTTCAGAGATGAATTATAAAAAATAAAATGTAATACATGAGGAGCAAAACACGTTGACTTGTTGTCGGACATAAAGTATAATAGTGTTGTAAGGAAGGAGGAAATAGTATGGCAAAGATGGGAAGACCAAAGAGTGATGATCCCATGAATTATCGTTTCACCATCCGTTTCTCCAATGCTGAGCAGAAGCAATTGGAAGCTTATGCTGAAAAGTACGATCTTACAAAAGGGCAGGTGCTTAAGAAAGGATTGGAACTATTATACCGACAGGATAAGCACAGTTAAGATGCTCCTCACGATTAGTGAGGTGAGAGGATGGCAAAATCAAGAAAAGACAGCCGGGGGTATGTGTTGCGAACCGGTGAGAGTCAGAGAAAAGACGGTCGCTATTCTTATTCTTATACAGATTTAGATAAAAATAGACGAACTGTTTACGCAAAAACATTGGTTGAACTCAGAGCAAAAGAAAGAAAAATCATCCGCGACAAAGAAGATGGACTGAATCCGCAGCTGGCTGACAGGATGACGCTGAATGAACTGTATGATCGGTTTATCGAACAGAAATATGATTTGAAACCATCAACAAAAGTGAATTATCTCTATATGTATAATCACTTTGTCAGACCAACATTTGGAAAAAGACTGATTGGTAAGATCAAATATTCTGATGTGAAAAAATTCTATTATCGCATTATCCTGGATGAAGAAATGAAAGCAAATACGCTGGATAGTATACATACACAGTTGCATCCGGCATTCCAGATGGCTGTAAGGGATGGACTGCTCAGACAAAATCCGACAGACGGATTAATGGCAGAAATCAAAAAGAGCCATATCTGGGAAGATAATCCGAGACATGCGCTTACGATTCCACAGCAGAAAGCTTTTATGGATTACTTAAAAGCCCATCGGGAATATCAAGGATGGGTACCTATTATAACGGTCCTTCTTGGAACAGGAATGCGAATTGGTGAATGCATCGGTCTTCGATGGGATGACCTGGATTTTGAAAAGCGCATTGTCAGTGTGAATCATACTTTTATCTACAGACCTGATGAAAACAGAAAATCGGTCAAGCATATTTCTACACCAAAGACGATTTCAGGACGGAGAACCATTCCGATGATCGATGAAGTGTTCAATGCTTTTCTGGATGAGTATGAGATCCAAAAGTGCATTGGCTTTTCCTCAGAAGAGATTGATGGATATTCAAATTTCGTTTTTGTAACAGCAACCGGAACGGTATATTTACCAAATGCAGTTAATCGAGCGATTGAAAGGGCAAGAGTTGCATATAACAAAGATGAAATAGAAATAGCAGAGAAAGAGGATAGAGAACCACTCATTATTCCTCATTTTTCAGCTCATCATTTGAGGCACACATTCTGCACAAGACTGTGTGAGAATGAATCGAATTTGAAGGTGATCCAAAGTATCATGGGTCACTCAGATATTACAACAACCATGGATGTTTATGCGGAAGCGACACAGGAGAAAAAGCAGGAAATTGTTGCAAATCTCCAGGGAAAGATTATAATATAAGTAGAGAATTGTCTTGTTACTTGAAGAGACAATCTATATATCAAAACAATTTGTACAACACGAATGACACAGCCAACTTGTGGCTCTATGGACCTCAGTGGAAGACCAAAAAAATCGGTTTTTGGATGTGTACGGTGCCTGACGGAGCTCGGCGGACAAGGGTGGAAGGAATCGTTCAATTAATCCCGATAATGAAGTCCTTAGACAAATAAAGCCCGTAAAATCAAGGGTTTGCGGATCTGAACGTTTGTTTTGACATCAATTTGACATCAATTTTATTCATATTTAAGAACTGTTTCTAGAGTTTAGAGGCAGTTCTTTTTTTGCTCGTTGAAATGACAGAATCAGTGATTTATGAATAATGATTTTATATAGGAACTGAAAGAAAAGTGTGAAGGAAAGATACTTATTACTTAAAAAAACATCCGATTCATTGTAAATGTATTGAAATAGCAATGATATAACATTATAATAAAAGGAAAAGAAGTGGAGGTATTTAAGATGGCAAGTACAATTCAAATTAGGGTAGACGATGACTTGAAGAATAAATCTGATCAACTTTTTAAAGATCTTGGAACAGATACGACATCTGCAATAAGAATGTTTTTGACGCAGGCTGTTGCACATAACGGATTCCCATTTGAAATAAAAAGAACTGTGCATAATCCATATACATCTATGACAGAAGATGAGATGTTTCAAAGACTGGAACAATCTAGAGAATCTTCAAAAAATGGAAATTATCGAAATGCAGACGCTGTGATTTCAGATATGAGAGGAAAATATGCATTATAAAGTAGTTGTAATAGCAGAGGCAGAAGAAGATTTAAATCGGTTTATTCAATGGCCTGTGAAGAAGATCAGGAGCTCTGGGAAGAAATTGATGAGACGGATGATTATGTCAGATTGCCGAATCAGTATGAACTTCATGAGAAAAGTATCATGGAGAAGTTTGCGTATGAGAGTGGGAATAAAAGAGTTTCTGAAGTACTGTTTGATGCTCTTAGAAGAAGGCATCCGTACAGGTGTTTTAAAGATAAAATAAATGATCTGGGAATCAGCCAGATTTATTATGACTACAGAAATCGGACCTATATCAATATAGCAGAAGAATGGTGTCGGAACCATCATGTACCATATAGAAGAAAAGAAGATTAGGCGCTGTTTTGAAAATAGGTTTGATTGTCCAAACTATTAGAAGAAATAGAGTGAATTATAAATTATGAAGCGAGGTGGCAATATGGATAAAGATCCGTTTGAGGAATATTTGAAAGAGTCCGAACCTGATAAAGCCAGCAAAGGTTACGCTTGGAGTACGGCAATCGGACTTCAGGCTGTGGACGGACTGAAACCATCTAAATATTTGATTGATATTGCTATTCGTAATATTGAAGGAAAAATTACGATAAAAGAAGTACAGAATCTTATTCGCCAAATAAGTAGATCTCTATTCACCGCAAACTCTTTCGGGGTATTTACAACCACGCCGGAAAGATAAGAGATTATAATATTACGAAAAAGGAATGGGTGCTTGATGGGGCAACCGTTATGTACGGCAGCGCTTCTGAACTGAGAGCTACCCTTGAATATGATTTTTCGCAGGAGAAAGATTTTAGCTACAGGGGATTGTCAATGGATGAGATAATCCACCATCTTGCAGTTTTTATTTCAAGACTGTGGCAAATCCATATTTTTGGAGAGGGAAATACGAGAACAACAGCGGTGTTTTTCATCAAGTATCTGAGAACACTTGGTTTTTCTGCAACGAATGATATTTTTGCGGATCATGCTTGGTATTTCAGGAATGCACTTGTCCGAGCGAATTATACGAACTTGCAAAAGAATATCCACGAAACGACAGTTCATATCCACCGACTTTTTGAAAAGTTTGGTTTTGATGAGGTGTTTGGAAGAAGCGCTGTCATGGAACTGCTTCAATTGAAAAGCTCAGGAGCTTCCAAACTCATTTCCAACTTGGTGCAGTCGGATATTATTGAGCCTGTGTCAGGTCATGGAAAAGGAAAATATAAATTCAGAAAATAATTTAAAGGAATTTATACCTATGAAAAATCCGTGTAAATATCGCAGGACAGTGTGGATGTTTACACGGATTTTTTTAATCTTAAAAATTTTATCAGGAAATCTCTTTGAGATACTGTACGCTGTAAGCCGGAAGATCCAGAGAGCCATTCAGCGTCTGTGAGATATTCCCAGAACCGCTTTTCAGCAGATCGGTGAATGTTCCGAGCAATTCTCCGTGATGGATCGTGAAATCGCTCTCAGACGCGTTGATGGCGATCAGAATCCGTTCCTGCCCTGTACGGCGTTCAAAGACAAGCTGATGGTTTGTGATTGAGATATTGCGGTATCCTCCATTGCAGAGGGCATCACTGTTTTGCCGAAGTGTGATCAGTCGGTGGATGAAATCAGTCAGTGCATTCGGTTTTGGCGCCTCAAAGCATGGACGAAGCGCATAGTCATTGTCCGGAGTCTTGATACCTTCTTCGCCCCATTCGCTTCCATAATAAATACAGGAAATTCCCGGCATACCGAATAAAATACCGTAAGCCAGAGGCAGGTGTGCAGGGGTTGTCAGGATGCTGGTAATCCGTGTGACATCGTGATTATCCACAAAACTCATCAGATGCTTTCCACGGTAGATACACCATTGTTCCGGTCCGTACTGACGATTCAGGGAGTGTGCGATCTCGAACAGATTCATGCTGTTCAGGCTGGAATAGATTCCCTTGTAGCATTCGTAATTGGTACAGCTGTGCAGCATCTCATCATTTACAATCAGATTATAATCACCGAATAGTACTTCACCGATCAGAACAAATCCAGGCTTTTGTTCTTCGCAAAATGAGCGGAGTCTCCGCATAAAGTTATGGTCCAGACTGTATGCCACATCCAGGCGAAGTCCGTCAATATCAAATGTTTCGATCCAGAAGCGGACACAGTCTAATAAGTAGTCTGTGACTGCAGGATTTTGTAGATTCAGTTTGACCAGTTCGAAATGTCCTTCCCATCCCTCATACCAGAATCCGTCCTGATAACAACTGTCACCGTCAAAATTGATGTAGAACCAGTCTTTACAAGGAGAATCCCACTTCTTTTCCTGAACGTCCTGAAATGCCCAGAAACCGCGTCCAACGTGGTTGAAAACTCCGTCCAGCACGATTTTGATATGATGCTTATGCAGATCGTCACAGACATCCTGAAAATCTTCATTGGTTCCAAGGCGGCAGTCCACCTTTTTAAAGTCTCTGGTATCATAACCGTGATTGTCAGATTCGAAAATCGGATTTAAGAGAACAGAACCGATCTGCAGATTCTCCAGATAACTGCTCCAGTCTTTCAATTTCAGAATACGCGGAACGCAGATGCCATCGTTGTGAGTCGGGGCACCGCAGAATCCAATCGGGTAAATTTGATAAAATGTTTCGTTGTAAGCCCACATAATAAGTACCTCTGCTTTCTTATAGAATATGGATATTATAGCGTATTTTCGGGCTTTCGCAAAGGTTGGAGAAGGTGCGAAAAAATTTTTTTGAAAAATTTGAAATTTGTTGTTGACAATTGGTATACCCTTATGTATAATAGCTATTGTGTCACGGAGAAAACGACACGAAAGCGAATAACGGGGTGTGGCTCAGCTTGGCTAGAGCGCCTGGTTTGGGACCAGGAGGTCGCAGGTTCGAATCCTGTCACCCCGACTTCGCGGGTGTAGTTCAATGGTAGAACACCAGCCTTCCAAGCTGGATACGTGGGTTCGATTCCCATCACCCGCTTTCTTACAGAGTAATCTGTAAGGAGCCTATAAACGGGGATAAAGTTTATACGAGTCTGTAGCTCAGCTGGATAGAGCAACGGCCTTCTAAGCCGTAGGTCGAGGGTTCGAATCCCCCCAGGCTCGGTATGGTGGGTATGGTGCAGTTGGTTAGCGCGCCAGATTGTGGTTCTGGATATCATGGGTTCGAGTCCCATTACCCACCCTTTTCTTTTATAAGAAGCACTAGTTAAGCAGTGTCATAGTTGAGTTTACTAATGGGCTATCGCCAAGCGGTAAGGCACAGGACTTTGACTCCTGCATTCGCTGGTTCGAATCCAGCTAGCCCAGTTTACCTGGATTAGCGGGTATTATAAGAAAATAAGGGCGTGTAGCTCAGTTGGTAGAGCACTTGACTTTTAATCAAGTTGTCCGGGGTTCGAATCCCCGCACGCTCATTGTAGAACAAGCAGTTTTGCTTGTTTTATTTTTTCCAAAATTGTATATGCGGATGTGGCGGAATTGGCAGACGCGCTGGTTTTAGGGTCCAGTGGGCATCCCGTGCAGGTTCAAGTCCTGTCATCCGCAGACTACGAAGAAGCCTTGATTTTCAGGGCTTTTTTGCATGTCTGGGAAGAGTTTTGTTAAGTATTTCAGAACTCTGTTTTTGGTTACACTTGATTACACTTTCTGATGACAATGCATTTCAGTAGAAAAAAGAGAGCGAATGCCGCTCTCTTTTTGTTTCAATAGCTACTTTCTATAAGCAAATTTAGGAACGCCGTCTTCTGTGGGAACGGTTACTTCTCCCTGGATCAGCGGACGAGCATACCGGATAAAATCTTCTGTCACGTCAGAACCATCTGCAGTGATCCATGTAGCAGGGACGCATTTTTCCTGATTACAGATGACGTTGACGTCTTTTAAAACATAATCAATCTGATAGTCATCTCCGTCCAGACGTTCAAAAGCAACCATCTTTCCGCTGGCTCCGTTTAAAGCAGCTTTTACTCCGTAAGCTCCAGAAGCAATGGCTTCTTTCTGGTCTGTTTTGGAAAGCATGGAAGAAGAGCATCTCTGGCAGACATTGAGTTCTACAGAACGTACTTTGACGCCAAGGCGTTCTTTCACCAGATTTTCCAGATATTTTCCGGAACCTGTGAGCATTTTGTGGCCGAATGTATCTGTTCCGACATCATTGGAATATTCGCAGATGAATGTACCGGTGTTGTCGTGGATTCCCTCGGAAATACATACTACCAGGTTTGGTGTAGTCTCCAGAGACGTACGGACTTTCTCAATAAAAGCATCCTGGTCAAAGTCTGTTTCCGGAAGGTAGATCAGAACCGGGTTGTCGTGTTCGAACTTTCTGGCCAGTGCGCTGGCAGCAGTGAGCCATCCGGCATGGCGTCCCATAATCTCAACAATGGTAACGGATTTTTTGTTGTCATAAACGGATGCGTCGATAGCAATCTCCCGCACAGTAGAAGCGACGTATTTTGCGGCACTTCCAAATCCCGGTGTGTGATCTGTCTCGACAAGGTCATTATCAATTGTTTTTGGAATTCCGATCACACGGATGTCGCTGCTGATCTTTTCGGCATAGCGGGAAAGCTTGCTGACAGTATCCATGGAATCATTGCCTCCGATGTAGAAGAAATATCCGATGTTGTATGCTTCGAAGCGTGCAAAAAGCTGTGGATAAACCGGATCGTTGAGATCTTCCGGAAGCTTGTATCGGCAGGAGCCAAGATATGAGCCGGGTGTGGTCCGGATCAGTTCCAGTTCTTTTGATTCTTCCAGTGGCGCCATGTCCATGACCTGATCATTTAAAAATCCTTCAATTCCATTTATCATCCCATAAACAGTGCCAATCTCGTCTTCGCGGTTTAATGCTTCGTATACAGTCCCGTAAAGGCTTGCATTGATAACGGCAGTCGGTCCGCCAGATTGTCCTACAACTGCATTTTTTTTCATAGTGTTCCTCCAATTTATCTTTTATAAAAATAAGTGTTCTCCCTAATACTATAAAGGAAGGAGTGGTATTTTACAATAAAATGGTTGGAAAAATAATAAAAGTACAGTATAATTGCTATATTGAAGAAAAGGAGTGTAGACATGAAATATATATCTTTTGCAATTCCATGCTATAATTCAGAGGCATATATGGAAAAAGCAATTCAGTCGATCCTGCCCGGAGGAGAAGATGTGGAGATTATTGTAGTTAATGACGGATCCTCAGACGGGACAAGCGAGGTTGCAAAAAAATACGAGGAAAAATATCCGGGGATCGTCAAAGCGGTAGACAAGGAAAACGGCGGTCACGGGGATGCGGTCAATACAGGTCTGGCGCATGCCACAGGTGTCTATTTTAAAGTAGTGGACAGTGATGACTGGGTAGATGAAGAGGCTCTGCTGAAGATATTGAGTGCAGTGAAGGGATTTGTGGATGCAGATTCTAAAGTAGACATGTTGATTTCTAATTATGTGTATGAGAAAGTTGGGATGACACATAAAAAAGTCATTCATTACCGCAATGTACTTCCGCAGAATCAGGTGTTCCGCTGGGATGATATCGGAAGCTTCCATCTGGACCAGTATATTCTCATGCATTCCGTGATCTACCGGACCGAGATGTTGAGACTCTGTCAGCTGAAGCTGCCGAAGCACACGTTTTACGTGGATAATATCTATGTATATTACCCGCTTCCTCATGTTCGGACATTATACTATATGGATGTGGACTTCTATCGCTATTTTATCGGACGAGAGGATCAGTCTGTGAATGAGAAAGTGATGATCAGCCGCATCGATCAGCAGATTTATGTAACAAAATCTATGATCTCTATGTATGAATTACGTATGGTAGAGAGTAAAAAGCTCAGAAAATATATGATCAATTATCTTGCTATTATGATGACAGTATCTTCGATTTTATGTATTCGTTCCAAGGTGAATGAGAATCTGAAGAAAAAGAAAGAGCTGTGGGTATATCTGAAGAAAAAAGATTATCGGACATATGTGAAGATCCGATATGGAATTCTCGGTCAGACCATGAACCTTCCGGGAAAATCAGGAAGAAAAGTTTCTTCTATGGCATACAGTGTGGCGAGAAGACTGATCGGATTTAACTGATTTCGTAAAATTTAAGAAGCAGAAGCATATTTTGCCAGTTATGATACATACTACTTTTATGAAACGAAAAAGGAGTGTGTATCATGACTGGTAATTTTTTTGAAAGCGAGACAAAGGAAAATCTGATGCGGGCGTTTGCCGGGGAGAGTCAGGCGAGAAACCGATATACGATTGCAGCAGAAAAAGCCCGTGAGAAGGGGATGTATACCATTGCGGACGTGTTTTTGTATACAGCAGATCAGGAGCGGGCACATGCAGAGCGGTTTTATGAGCTGCTGAAAGAGTTTACAGGGAGCACGATCCAGATTGACGGGACCTATCCGGTGGATCAGCAGGATACATTAGAAGAGCTTCTTAGAGCAGCGGAGCATAATGAAAAGGAAGAATTTGAAGATGTGTATCCTGCGTTTGGAAGTACGGCAAAGGCAGAAGGTTTTTTGGAGGCGGCGTCTACATTCTTCCAGATTGCAGAAATTGAGCATACCCATCAGGAGCGATTTCAGAAAATCGCAGAAATGCTGGAAAACGGCACCTATTACAGCCGGGAAGAACAAGGACGGTGGATCTGTACAAACTGCGGTTATATCCATGACGGGAAGCAGGCACCATCTGTATGTCCGGTGTGCCGTCACGAGAAGGGATATTTTCTTCCATATGAATATGCACCTTATAAAGGAGCCGGGAAATAGATGAGCCAAAAAGCAGAAAATCTTTTGAATCTTGCGTTGGACGCTACGAGTGAGGAGCGTGAAAAATCACTGGAGCTGGAGGTTGGGTATCAGCCTTTGGATCAGGAGTGGGATCTGATCATCAAATATTCGGGAAATCTGGAGGCGGTTCGTGAAATCGCCTCTTCTGTTACGGAATTATCGAATGAGTATGCAATTCTGACTGTGCCGGAATCCCGGATCGAACAGCTTATGCGGGTTCCGCAGATCGAATACATTGAAAAACCAAAACGGCTGTTTTTTGAAGCGGCTAACGGAAAGAGAGCATCCTGTATTCTTCCGGTACAGGCAGCTCCGTTAAAGCTGTACGGGAAAGGGATTCTTACAGCGGTGATTGACAGCGGGATTGATTATTCGCATCCGGATTTTCGAAATACAGATGGAAGTACAAGGATCCGTGCACTGTGGGATCAAAGTATAGCGGGAAATCCTCCTGAAGGATATTTTCTGGGAACGGAATATACGCAGGATCAGATCAATGCGGCACTTCAGGAACCGACAAAAATCAGGCAGGAGCAGGTTGTACCAAGTCGGGATGTGTCGGGGCACGGGACTTCTGTTGCCGCAATTGCAGCCGGAAACGGAAGAGGAAGTGTCGGTGGTATTTATGCGGGAGTCGCACCGGAGAGTGAACTCTTGATCGTGAAATTGGGAAATCCAAGACGGGAAGGGTTTCCGCGAACAACAGAGCTGATGCAGGGGGTGGACTATGTATTGAGAAAGGCGTTGGAATATCGGATGCCGGTGGCGATCAATATCAGTTTTGGAAATACATACGGTTCCCATGAACCTTATAATTAAGGGAAAACATAAGAAAACACTGATATTTCCTGTGTTTTCAGGCAATTCAGTGTTTTACTCGGATTCATGTTTGGTTGTTGTTTGAGTCTTATAATACTCGGTCAGGATCATGTTAATCTGCTGGGAACGTGTACGATAGTTCGCTTTTGCATCCTTATCAATCTCAGCAACCAGTTCTTTGGACAAAGTAGTATAGACCTGAATATTGTTGGAACTGATAGCCATGTGGCACCTCCGATTCAATTTAATAGAATTATTCTATCATACTTCTTCGGGAGGGGCAATGTGAACTGAAAATTGAAGAATTATTGTTACTGTAAAATTGGAACGGTCGTAAAGAAAATCTATGAATAGAGAACGATAAGAAAGGTAGAACAGACAATGAAGAAAACAATTTTTGAAGAGATGGGCGGTACTTATATCAGACATGGGGATTATCTTATCCCTGCTCTTACCTTACCGAAGGAAGAAGAACAAAGGGTTGTCGGTGTATGGGGACAAAGACATTTGCGGTATTTGAAGGAATACCGCAGATTGCTATATCTGAATATGCTTACAAGCGGCAGGCTGAATGGTTATTTGGCTGATATAGAAGAACAGGCACAGGAACGCTTTGAAAGACTTGTAGAACAGATGAAACAGGCACAAGGCATTACAGAACAGCTAAAGGTGGAAAATGTCTTGGAATGGATAGGAAGAATGAACAATATACAAGTATGTGCGAGGGAGATTGTGGATAAAGAGATAATTTATCAAGAATGAAATGTAAGATAAATAGTGTATAAAATGTAGCAGGGCATCATAAGATAAAATTGTAATTGCATTTTCCACATAGTTCGTGTAAAATGTAATTAGAAAAGCTGTGCATCAGCGGTGGGTTGACACCTAAAATCTGATACGTTTTCCGAACGAAGGTGTCGGAGGTTGGCAGGCAACGGAAAAACCTGATATTTTCCAGACGAAGGTGCTGGAGGTTGGCAGACAACGGAAAAATCAACCATGAGAAGGGAATGTTTAGTGCTGCGGCGTGAACATTCCCTTCTCTAAATTTTATGGGATAAGGATTAAGTTATGGACAAAAGACGTGCAATTCAGATTATGACAAAAGCGGCACAACTATATAAAGAACATCTTGAGGATCAGAAGGTTTTGTTCCTATATGGCTTACCGAAAGAGGTGAATAAGCAATTACAGGAAAGTAATAAGATTTTGTCATCTGTACAGGGATATGAAGTTGTTTTCCATAGATACAATTTTTTACATTTGACAGGAGTTCGATTGAATAAAAAAGAGACAGCTTCTGCAATTCATTTTTACCAGAAATGCCTGGATAAGCGATTAACAGAAAATGATTTTGTTTTTGCAAAAGATGGCTCTACGGGGCAAAAATTGGATATATTGGAACGTATGATGCTTATTAAGAAAAACGTAACAATGATAGGAGAATTTACAGATCGAGGACCGAAATTATATACAGAAAAAGCTGCCGGGAATATATGTGGTTGTATTGGCTTCGTAAAAGATAAAAATACGAAATTAAATGTACCGAACACATTGCTGAAAAAGGACATCAGAGATGTAACAGCACAGCCTACATATAAAGTATTTGCTGTAATATCAAAACACTATACAGATGAGAAATATACAAATCTTGTGAAGATGGACAAAAGTATTGATTTGAAAGAGTGTTGTTTCTCAGAAACAATAGAAAATATGATAGATAGAGAAAATCTATAATGAAATATAAAGAAACCATGCTACTGCTTTTTGTAACAGTATCATGGTTTTATTGTTTGTCGTCTATATTTTAAGTTGATTATTACTTTACAAAATTGGCAATGTTATAATTATCATTGATTTTAGAAGAAGGGAGTATCGAGGGAAATTAGTGGAACTGGTTTTGCAAGCATAGCGTTTGGATATCCAAACGCACTTTGGGAGCCCCCCAAACCCCATTTGTTGGCTTTACAAAGTAGGAATTTTTTGCTCAAGATAAAAAGAGAGTGCGTAAGCGGAAAGAAATCAAATTATGCTTACGCACTTTGTGCCTCACTTTTGCTCGGTGGTTAGCAGTTTGTGAATTATTGGGATGAAGCAATATAACTGTTTTGAGAAAACGGGATATTTTTTATATTAGTAGTTTAAACATTATAGTTCTGTGTTGTGCGATTTTTGCCTGGATTGAACAGGATGTTTTTTTTGCAATTCCTGTTTCCTCTGATATTCAAGTTCCCAGGTACGATGAGAGAAGCTATAGGGATCTTCCATATTGAGATCATCCACTTCATGGGTTGCGATATCACGATAGTGATAGTCATAATATTCACCAAAAGTACCTTTGAGCTGCTCAATCAGTTTCTCTCGGAAAGTAGGTCGTATCTGGATTCTGGCATCCAGTAATTCTGTATATTGCTCTGGTTTAGGCCGGAGTTTTTCCTCTTGGAAAGCGACAGCATCTTTTTCAAGCTGCTCTTTGAGAGCCATATCCTGAGAATCGAGAATATCCAGATTCTTATCCATCTGGTCGTATTTTCTGGAAAGGCTCGCCATATCTTTCTCTGTGGAGCATTCAGCCTGAAACAGCAGCTGTTCTTTGGCAGATTTCAGTTCCTCGATTTCTTCTGTTACGGTTGTAAGCTGCTGGTTTAACTTTATATGCTGGAAAGGATTTAGAATACTGGTTTTACTTTTTTGCACATTTAGTTCTTTCTTTTCAGTAACTTTCGCTTTGAGCTTTTTCTTAATGGTATCATATTTATTTAGGATAGGACGAAAATGCTGCATCCAGTCATGGATCACTTCTTTTTGCATTTCATTATGAAGTAAATGATATTGTGTAAAAATCATATGATTGCGGATTGCTTCTAATGTTTCTGCAATTACCGGAATAGATTTTTCGACAGCTTGAACCAATTTTTTTATCTGTGTTTTTAATTCCCGTAGTATTCTGTTATCCGCACGAACCCGACGGTTGATTTCACACCGGTCTGCTATCATGCCTTTCTTTTCCATATTCTGGGCAATGTAGCCTTCGTGGATGGTTGGCTGTTCAGTGATTCCCTGAGCTGCAAAACTGCGGTGATCAATGGCGGCATTTATCTGATTAAGGGCAAGCATTTTATTTACGGCATCTGCCCAGTTTGCTCTCCAGAGGCAGAGCTGTTCCTCACTGTTCCATTGTTCGGAAATCGGGTTTTGTCTGCCATACCGGGTGCTTTTTGGATGTTTGTCGATACGTTCATAACCTTTCTCCTGTGCTGCCGAGGGAGTCAGATATACTTTCTTTTTCCCAGCTTTATAACGATACTGTTTTTCCCAGCCCTCTTTCTGAGCATCCTTAAATTCAGAAGCAGTAAATCCCTTTTCCTCTCCATCTTTGATGCATAGATATTCTTTTTCGGTTTTATACTGCCATGTTCCGTTTTCGTTTAATGGACGGACAGTAAGTAGAATGTGTGCATGGGGATTGTGACCATCTGTATCGTGAATGGCGAAATCGGCACACATTCCCATATCTACAAAATTCTTTTGAATAAAATTCTGAAGAAGAGAAATATTGCTGTCTTTATCCAACTCAATAGGGAGTGCGACAACAAATTCTCTTGCCAGTCGGCTGTCTTTTGTTTTTTCAGCAGCTTCTACAGCATTCCAGAGTTGCTCCCGGTTTTTCCATTTAGGCGGAGCCATAGGGGGAAGCATTACTTCCTGATAGATCAGTCCATGTTTTCGGGTGTAGTCATGCTGGATGCCATCGTAATCATTGTATATGCGGCTACAGCTCATATAAGCAGATGCAGCGACAGCAGACCGCCCGGAACCACGGCTGACGACCTTGGCTTGCATATGATAAATTGCCATATCTGGCACCTCCTTTCGATGTTGCCTGCAACAGCGGATAGCCCTCGGCAGAGCGCACGAGCCCCGTAGGGGATACCACCGCCCGATTTATCGGGTGGTGAGTAAGTGCGCCCTTCGGGAGTAGAACTTGTGTATTTACATTCCTCTTAGCCGGAGCATCAGCTCCCGCTTTAGGGTATCTAAATCCATTTCTTTAATATGTGGAGCAATGCTTTCCAGAATCGCTCCTTCTTGAATCAATCTGCGTGTTCTGGCATTACGTTCCTTTTTACGGTTTCTTGCTTCGATTTCTTCCAGTCTGTGTTTTGCCTGTAAAAGCACTTTTTCTTCTGGTGTCATAATTCTTTTATTTGCCATATCTGGCACCTCCTTTTTATGCCCGTATCCGGGCGATTTAGTTTTAAAATCTTGTGGTTTAGTACTATAGTTTTAGATAACTGACAGTGGCATGTCTCTGGTGATAAATAAGAAAAGAAAGTAGTACTACTGTCAGTGAAAAATAGTTATTGTGCGATGCTGCTTTGTTTCAACTCTGGTTTGAAGTGTGATTATCTAACAGAATTTTTTTCGTTTTTTTTAAATTAGCTGTTGCATTGTCCTGACGGATATTCCGGTTATTGATACGGATGGGAACACATCTCTCCAGAATCCGGTCATAAATTCGCTTGTGTGCGATATCAGCGGCGTTATTCAGCTCTGATAAAGTGAGATTGGTTGTTATGATCAGGGGCTTTTTACTGCGGTAACGGCTGTCAATCACATTGAATACCTGTTCCAGTGCAAAGTCAGAGTTCCGTTCAATTCCGAGGTCATCAATGATCAGAAGGCTGTAGCGGTTTAAGCTGTGGATGAACTGATTCCTGTCTTCAAAATGCATTCCGGTAAGGGTATTCAGAATCCGGGAAAAGTTGGTCATCAGTACCGGGACGCCTTTTTCCAGAAGGGCATTGGCAATGCAGCCTGCAAAGAAAGATTTTCCAGTACCGACATCGCCCCAGATGAGAAGTCCGGAAGCGTTTGCTTTCATCTCTTCCCAGTTACTTACATAATTGTGTGCAAGTTTCATTTCCGGATTGCTGCCGTTATCTTTGGCAAAGGTGTAGTCATAAAGTGATTTGTCCTGTAAGCCGCTGGTTTTGAGATGCTCTATTTCCATTTGCTTTTCATGAAGTTTTCTCTGGGCTTCCTCCTGTTCAAAGATCTCCTGCTGGCACTTACAGCGGATGGAAGGAATAAGAACCTTTCCCTGTAATTCATGCCTGCACTGTCTTGGCGTATTGCATTTGGAACAGTAGATCAGGTGATTTGTTTCGTTAAAATATTCATCAGACTGAAGCTCTCTGTTTGGTGTGATAGCTGTTGGTTTTTCTGTAAATGTTGTCATAATGTTTCGTATTCCTCACTTTCATAATTTCGTTGCCGGGAAACAGGATGATCCTGTCTTGCCCAACGGATGATGGTAGCTGCATGGTTTTGGTATTGCTTTCCGGTAGAAGCCATATAACCGGATAAGCGTTCCATATAGTCCTGCCAGTCAGGGATTGTCTGCCGGATATTTTCCAGCTCCGTCTCTGACAGAAAAACATTTTGAAATGTTCCATAGGGTGAGCGTGGCTCTTTACTCCCTCTTATTGTTAAATGGTTCTTTTTTATCTCTTTCTTATTACTGGACAGTTTTCTGTCTGTATCAGGGAAAGAATCCTGTCTGTCAATAGGACAGTTTTCTGTCTGTCTTGAGGAAAGAATTCTGTCTGTATTGCTGAGGGTTTCTTTCGGGATTTTTACATAGATCCGATTAGGGTGTCCGGGTCCCTGCCGTTTTCGGAAGATAAGCTCTTGTTTTTCCAGTACTGCCAGAGCAGTTTTCACCGTCATCTGGCTTTTGTGGAGAACTTCTGCCAGTGCTTCAATCGTAAAGTAGAGGAACACATGACCATTTGTATCTGACCAGCCCTCATTTTTCTGGGAAAGCCTTGCACGGTCGAGCAGGATCATATAAAGCATTTTGGCAGTTTCGTTTATTTCCATGTCCAGAAGAAAACGGGGAAACATCATATAAGATGGCAGGCTTGTGTCTGCTGTCAGAAAGTCCGTCATGTGTTCACCTCCAATCACAATGGTTTATTCTCCAAGAAAATCCCAGTCTATATCACGATCCGGCTGTTCTTTTTCAGGAGCTGGAAAGGGCATCCTGATGGGGGATTCCCTTTCCAACATGCCTGCAGTCAGCCCGGACAGAAAAATCGGCAATGACTGTTTCAGGCTGTGTTCTACTGCTTCTACAATCTGTTTCACAAAAAGTTCTTCCCGTTCCCTTGTTTCCAGATAGGGATCAGCCTGAGTGCGGTAGTAGCGGTCAAAATAATCGACCAGTGCAAGGGAGATTACCTGGCTGTAAGATTTAAAATTCTGTCTGTCCATCGTCTGTAAATATTCCCAGGCTCTCCGCTGCTGGTCTTTGTCCAGATTAAATCGCAGGTTTGTGTTGCGGATATGGTTCTGCATGGCTTATCCCCTCCTTTTCAGGCTCATATAAGCCAGAGATTCATAACCTTTGGCAGTGGCACAGATATCATCAAGGATGGTAACTCGTGATTTGTCATACGCTCCAAAGTTACGGATCAGGCATCCACCGCCTCCGACCACATACAGGCGCATCAGGCCAGGATTGTATTCATATTTGCGGAGCGTGGCAAAAATATCTGTGACATACTGTCTGGCAACAGCAGTAATACAATCCAGATAAGACGCTGAAATGTCAGCGGTTCCAAACCGCAGAATCTGCTCTACGGTAGATTCTTCAATCTTTACTCCGAAGTTGTCCAGAACAGCGTTTTTAGCGGCAATCATGCATTGGTTTACGCCAAACTTTTCTGTCCAGCACCGGCTTTCCTGTGCTTTCTTATTATTGATATACAGAATGTTCATGGTTCCGTTGCCGATATCTGCAAGAAGATTTGTCCCCTTGAAATCTCCAAGTCGGTTTACGATAGCCGGATATCCCTGCGGGTAAAGGCTGCATCCCACAAAACGGAGATGATACTCTTTGCTGTTAAATCGGTAATGGACTTCTGGATTCTGGAGCAGATAGGAACGGAAATCTTCTCTCTGGTTTCTGATCCATGTCAGAGGAAGCCCGGCAGCCAGATGAACGTCTGCTTCACGGATGGAAAAGACATTCAGTTCCCTTGCAATCGCCATGAGAGTTAGAAGATAATATTCTTCGTCCATAGCTTTATCTGGGATAAATTCTTTGTGTCCTTCGCCAATCCGGTAGTAAATGCCGTTATATTCCAGAATATTCCCGGTGAAGATGGGTTCTGTTTCATAGGCTTTGATTCCGGTTGGTGTGACGGTATTTGCTGTTTTCATGTTGCCGTAGCCGTGATCTACAGCAATGATTTTTGTGTTTCTGAGTTCTCGCATAAAAAACACCTCCATTTTCGTATTGATTAATTCAGCAGGCTGTACCGGTGTGGTACTGCTTTGCTGTGAGATAAGCATACGAAAGTTGGAGGAAAAAGACATTGAGGGAAAATTGAGTTGGAATTGAAAAATAGGATATAATTTTGTAAAATAGAGCAATTTCTTTAGTTTTTTATAGCCCTGCATTTTTTTGTTATAAACGTTCATTAAATGTTGACATGTTATTATATAAATGGTAAAATTGTACAATAAAATGTGGAAAGTTGGATGGAATTTATTGAATTATAATAAAACTAATCGTACTTAACTGGCGGCTTATGTATTTGTAGAACTTAGAATAATAGAAAATTTAAAATATTATCAATTTTTACAGCTGTTGCAATGCTTTCAGTAGGAACAACAGTTTTTGCAAGTCCTTAACTGTTGTTTGATAAGGAGTGTAGTTTTATACAAATAGTGATATTATTGCAAAAAACTAGGATTTTATAAAAATAAAAAAATCAAGTCTATAGCTGTTTGAAGTGAGGAGAAAAGCGTATGAGAAATGTGTTGGCAACGGACATAAAAAACAATATTCGAAGCATTCGCTTTATTTTGGGGATTTTTCTAATCGTTTCGGCTACCCTGATGTCTGAGCATGAGATGTTGCAGAAGATCATAAATGCAGGCGGATCTGCAGAAGGACCAGGCTGGTTCGTAGCATACACCTATTGTATGAACAGCGTTAATATGCTTCTGTTTGTTCCCATTGCCGTTGCTTTTGCGGGTGGAGAGAATACGGAGGCTGAGCTGCACAGTCGTTTTTTTCTGTTCAGTTATATCCGTTCAGGGAGAAAACAGTATCTCGTAGGAAAAGCAGCAGGATTGTTGGTCTCCGGAGGTTTGACAGCTTTTTTAGCCATGGTGTTCCTTCTTGTAATCTGTATACTGAGGTTCGGTCAGTATCCTTCTCTGATTGACGGAAATTATGAGATGGCAGTGCTTGTGGGCAGAACGGCGGTAAGCTTTCTGAGATTGTTTTTAAATGGCGCTTTTTGGGCGCTAATTGGCGGTACGTCGGCTGTCATAACAAAAAATCGCTATATGTCCTATGCCGTTCCTTTTATTCTTTATTATGTCCTGACCGTATTTCAGGAGCGTTACTATCAAAAAGCATTCTTTCTGAGTCCCCGCTATTGGGCGGCGTCTATTTACTACAATGATATCTTCTGCATTGCTATATTAGCGGTTGGAAGTTTTTTAACGGCACTGATCTTTATGTGCGCAATAGAAAGAAGGTTGCGGTATGCGTGATATTAAACAGGCTTTTTGGATTGCAGGCCAGAATTTCTATGGATGGAAAAAAAGTCCGAGGATCTGGATGACCTTTATTTTGGCAGCTATATTATGTCTGATGCTGTCGGATCAGATTATTTCCCATGCGATAAAATATGAGACAATCCTTCAGGTATTCGAGCCGTTTATTTGGACATATGGGGATGCATCCTCTGTTATGCTGTCCTCCCTGCTTTTAATCCTGCTCTTTGCGGACATGCCATTTATCAGTCAGGCAACTCCGTATTGGCTTGTACGCACAAAACGGAAGATATGGCTTGCGGGTCAGATTATCTATGTGATCCTGGCGACTGTGATCTATAATATTTTTTTGGCTGTGATGCTTGGAATTATGGGAGCTCCCTTTTCCTTTACGGGAAATGTGTGGAGCGAAACAGCGGCAATGTTGGGCTATGGCGGTGGGGAGAGCATAACCGTTCCTGTTTCCATAAAAACAATGGAAAGCTCAACTCCTTATATGTGCGCAGCAATAGTGTTTGGACTTGTACTTTTATATACTCTTTTTATCGCAGTTCTCATGTTGTTTTTAAATCTGGCTGCGGGAAATATGGCAGGGGTGATCGGTGCTTTTGCAGTCAGTCTGTATGGGCTCCTGCTGAACCCAGATGTTTTCCGGAAACTGTTTCATTTTACAGAAAGTCAGGAATATAGGGCGAACGTGTTCTGCGGCTGGCTGTCTCCGTTGAACCAAGCTACCTTTCCCATGCACAGCTTTGGTTATGATTACCTGCCAGGGATCGGGATGAGCATGTTCATATTTGCAATATTAATCATAGCGCTGATCGGCTTGTCAGCCGTCCGAATTAAGGGCTATAATTTCTCTTTTACGCAGACAAACGAATAAATGGAGGGCAAAATGGAATATGCAATCAGGTTGAAGGGACTGACAAAATCCTTTCAAAAAGAAAAAGTATTAAAGAACATTACCCATGATTTTGAAAAAGGGAAGATTCATGGGATTATGGGGTTTAACGGTTCAGGGAAAACCGTAATGTTTAAATGCATCTGTGGATTTTTACAACCTGAGAGCGGCACAGTGCTCGTAGGGGGAAAACAGATCGGGAAGGAGCTGGACTTTCCAGATTCCGTAGGCATTATCATTGAAAACCCTGGCTTCTTTCTGGATCTCAGCGGTTTTGCGAATTTAAAGAGACTGGCGTCTCTGAAACACCGTATTTCCGATGACGATGTGAGGGCGACGATGCGTGCCCTAGGGCTTGATCCTCTGTCTAAAAAGAAGGTAGGACAGTATTCTCTTGGAATGCGTGAACGTCTTGGTATCGCACAGGCAATTATGGAAGATCCGGAGCTTTTGATATTGGACGAGCCTTTTAATGGTCTGGACAAGCAGGGGGCAGGAGAGGTCTGCGAGCTTTTGCGGGGATTAAAGGAACGAGGGAAGACTATTCTTATCGCAGCACATAACATGCTGGAGATCGAATGGCTCTGCGATACGATCTGTGAGATGGATGCAGGTGTCCTGACGCAGATAAAATAAAAATACGGGGGAAAGAATATGGGAAAGGTATTAATTAAATGCATTCAAACACCAATGCAGAAATATTTTTATGATCGTTCTTTGGATTCTGTAGTTATGGTGAATGATGAAGAATATCAGATATTAAAAACTGTGGAAAAGACAAAATTGGTTCCTGATGGAGTGTTAAGACGGTTTGTGAAAAGCGGATTATTGCGTGAGACTGCGATAGAAGAAATTGAGCATCCTGAGACAGAAAACTTACATTTGTTGGCAGAACATTATATGGGCAATCTGATTTTGCAGGTAACTCAGCAGTGTAATTTGAGATGCAAATATTGTGCATATTCTGGAAACTACTATAATCGTTCCCATACGTCAAATAGGATGGATTTCGAGACAGCCAAAAAAGCAATAGACTTTTATTTGAAAAGAAGCGAAAAAGCGGATCAACTTGCATTATCATTTTATGGGGGTGAGCCTCTTCTGGAATTTGAATTGATTAAGAAATGTGTTTCCTATATTTTACAACGTAAAGGGGATAAAAAAATTCTTTTTACTATGACGACTAATGGGACTTTAATGACAGAAGATGTCATAGAATTTTTGGTAAAATATGAGTTTAATCTTATGATTAGCCTTGATGGTGATAAGAAAAGTCACGATATAAATCGAAGATTTAAAACAGGAAAAGGTTCATTTGACATTATTTTAGAAAATTTGAGTAGACTGAAAGCTTACAATGAAGAGTACTATTCAAAAGTTTTGTTTAATTGTGTTATTAGTTCTTCATCAGATCTTGAAAATATATATCGATTTTATTCGGAAGAAGAGCTGTTTGAAGCAGGGACAGTGAATTTCAATTATGTAAATCCAGTTGGTTTAAAAGATGAGACATTGTCGCGCATAACACAAAAAAATTTCAGAGTACATCGACTAGCATATATAAAGATGATTTTATCTGTATTAGAGAAAGAGTTTATAATTGAAGTTTCGTGAAAAAGCGACAATTCTATAAGATATATGGAGGAAAAATGAAAAAAAGTGTTCTAGCAATTATGGTAGGTGCGTTGTGTATTATTCTTTCCAGCTGTCAGGAAACACCAGAGGAGAGTTCGGTAGTCAGCAAAGTGGATGGGATTAGCGAGGCGGCTGTCTGTGAACCTCTTAAAAAAGGAGAAAAGAGAGAGACAAATGTTCCAACGCATTGGAAATTTGAAGAAAAGAAAAGCAACGACCGTGTGGTTATCCAGGCAGATATTAAGTTGGGCGAACAAAGCATTGGCAATCTTCCAGTCATAGAGATGCAAAATCACGAGTTAACGCAGGAAGAACTGAATGGATTGATTGATTATTTTACGGACGGTGAGGAACTATATATGCCACAGATGGTGACAAAGGATGCGTATCAGGAAGTGTTAGACAGGATTTCCAGCAAGGAAGGAAGTTACTTGCAATCAGCATATTCTACATCGATTGCAGGGATTCAAAACGCAACCCGAGAGGGGATGGAGCTTGCACCGGATGAAGCGTCTGCACCGGAAAAGATGGAGATAAAATTTCAAAAAAAAACAGAGGATCACGGTGTGGAAGCGGCACGGAGTTGGATGAGTACTGAATTGGAAAACACAGATACAGAGGATTATTTTACTGCAGATGTGGGCGAGGACAGGAAGGCATATATAGAAGCAGAGCGGTATAATCAGGAAATTGACAATGACAGTAGTTTTCTCTGGATGGAGGGTTCTAATTTTATAGAAGAAGAAACAATAGAAACTGAGGAAATGCAGAGTGAGTATTACAGTAGCTTTGGCATGGATACCAACGGCTATACAGAGAAATTTCATGAACTGGCAGATGCGTATCGAAAGTGCATGGACAAGATCACCTTTACAGAGGAAGATGGAAAGGAACAGGCAGAACAAGTTTTAGAGGATTTAGGTATCGATGGAATGGGCCTTGTAGATTCTGATCGTACCGTGTGGTTCCCGAATGGCGCATGTTCAGAGCGCAATGGTCTGGGACTTGGTAGTGATGCTTTGTGGCAGGGAGATCTGGATAGAGGATTACCGGGATATCTGTATTGTTTTTCGAAAAGTGTAGAGGGTATTACTTCAGTTCCTGATGGCGTGGTTGCGGAAGAAACAGTGGATAGTTATGTGCCTCCGTTCCAGGTAGAAACAATCTCTATTCTGATAACAGAGGAAGGAATTAAATATTTTAAATGGGATGGGATATCGGAAGAAGTCTGTACGGTGACGGAAAATACAAAGCTTCTGCCTTTTGAAAAAATACAGGCAAAGCTGACAGATCAGATTTTTTATTGGTATTCCGGAAAAGGCCAGTCTGCCAACGACACTACCGCACTGGAGTATGATGTGGTAAACGCAAAATTGCAGTATACTTATACCACAGCCTATCAGGAGCCGAAACACGCATGGTTGGTTCCAGCATGGATTTTTACTGTCAGGGAAAGTATTGGTGGAAATTCTCTACAGGAGCTTTCTTATGTGATCAATGCTTATGATGGCAGTGTGATTGGAGAAGCATATTAGGGTTCAGCGACACTTGAATTTTTATTGACCATAGAATTACAAGGTTTATCATGAGAATAATAAATATGCGATATTTGGCTTGGATATATAACAGGTAAGAATAGGAATAGTGCAAATGATTAAGCTCGCATTGATTGATAACGGTATACCTTATCATATGAGAAATAACAGGAATCAAAGGATTGTTCATAAATCTTTTTTGGCTTCTAAATGCGATCCAAGTGAGTATAAAGACGATAAATCATTCCATGGCGCTGTATGCGTCGGAATTATCACAAGCATATGTAGTGATATAGAATTATGGGACTTGAATGTGACTGACTCTGCAGGAACAACACAGATCACAGTTTTGCTGGAAGCTTTGTATCAAACAGTAGGTTGATGACGAGATGATTGTAATGTATCGCAGATTGAACAAGCAGAGGAGCATATTTACAAGTTCTCAGGCATTGATGAAGGCAATATACCTAGACTATAAAAAATTTGAGATAGGAGGAGCGAAAAGTGTCAAAAAAAGAAAAGTGATCCTTATGTAAACGCTCCATGTCTAAGAAAAAATGGAAATGGACAAGCGCCTAGTCTTGGAGTGTATCTCAAAACTAGGCGTTTACATTATTGAGGCAATATATTTTACAAGTGTTTGTAGGAACCGTTAGTGCTTGGTGAGAAGAATACTTTTTGCCAGAGCAATTCCAGCTTGTGGATACAATTCTTGAATTGCTTGATATTTTTCTTCAATCAATTCGGGTTCGTCTGCCCATATATCCTCATAAATTTTCAAGGCTTTTTTAAAATGGGTTTTCGCTTGCGAAATATTTGCAGTGATCAGGCAGATACTTCCAAGGGATTCCTGTACCTGGGCATAATCCAAACAGTGGTTTGAATTATATTCTTTGATAATCTGTGCTAATTTCTGAAGAGCAGACAGGGCAAGGTCAGGTTCTTGTATTTCAATTAAGAGGACAGCATAATTATTAATCTGAGGAATACTGTCATTAGTATAAAGAAGCTGGTATTGTTGTAAAAGAGAGATACCCATTTTCATGTGCCTTTTAGCGAGATCAAGTTGTCCGTTGATTCGGTAAAGCCCTCCAAGATTGGAATGGAGGTTGGAAACCAGGTGGGCATTTTCTTTTGTGGTTTCTTTTATTTGAGCAAGTGCTTCTTTTTCTAATTTTATCGCTTTTTCTGTTTTGGGTTCCAGAGTTGCCTGATAATCCAATAGTAAGGCACGGTCAGATGCAGTCCCGTAAGTATTTGCTTTTATAAAATGCTGTAGTTCCTGGATGATTTTTTTCATACCCTTTTGATAGTGGTACTTCTCCATATATGGAAAAACATCTTCTAAAAATAACAGGTATTGGGGAATATCGTCCTTTTCAATGAAAAGCATGATGTTTTCTACTGTTTGAAATAATTTTTTATAATAGCTAACTTCAATGCCATGCATCAAACATATTTTTTGCAGAGAATCCAATAACGTGTGGCAGCTTGTAACAGAAGGTGCGGTCTCGGAAACTGCAATTTCCTGAATCATTGGATGCAGAGAAATAGTATGCCGGAGACTTGACTGTACAAAACCTGTCTCGATCAGATCATTCACGTCATTTAAAGTAGGCAGCTCCAGCCATTTGGAAAATATACGGGCAGAAATACCAGATGAAGGCATAAAACACATATTGCACATAATATCCTGCTGTTTCCGTGATAAGGAGTATAACGAAAACAGGGTATGGATATGGTTGTAATAGGTGGCTTTTTTGCTCTGACCATCTTTCATTACTTTAATCTTATCTTCATTATGAAGAGAAGCCTTTTCCTCTTGAAGTTTTATCAATAATTGCTCTGGAGTTAAAATTCCATTTTCCAGAAGTTTGGCTGCCAGTTCGACAGCAAAAGTATGGTAGTGTACAGTTTCTATGATTTTTTCTACGATTGCCCGGTTTTCCTCTGCTTCTGAATAAAATACAGATGTCAGTTGAAAAAGAGTGGGTATATCTTTCAGTTCTTTTAATTGAAAACTACAGTATTCAGACAGTTGGCTTCTGGTTGTAAATAAAACCCGGCAACGGTATTTTAATACGACTGACAGGCAACTGTCCTGTGTGGATGTGACATTAAAATTGTCTATGATCAGCAGTGTATCAGATTTCAAAGAGCGTAAGAAACGGTTATGTCTTTGAAAACGTTCCTGCTCACTGATTTCTGGTGGATCATCAATAAAATCCATGTCTACAATATCTTGATATAGATTACCGGTGTATTCCATATAGAGAATATTGGTGTACTGTTTTCTGTATTGCTTTGCATAGGCTTTAGCAAGCTCGCTTTTTCCAATTCCGGCAATTCCATAAAGAAATATATGTCGGTTCTCTTCAAACAAAGTATGGAGTTCATCCAGTTCTTCTTCTCTTCCTAGAAAATGACGGCATGGTTTTGGGACTTCGCTGTCCATAATGTAATCCAGAACAATCGGAGATAGAACACCTCCTGCAATCAGTTTTTGATTTCTTGTATCACGTTTAATAAATTGCCGTTCCATACCAAAAGAAAGTACTTTTGCTAAAAACAACAGCCTTGAATCAGAAGGTTTATATAGAGATACAAGTTCCTGCTTTTTTGTATCCGAAATCGTATCGTCCTGTATGAATAACGTGTAAATGTCCTGTATAACCATGTTGCAGTCTGCCATTAAGGGAAGTAAGTTCCGCTGAATGGTTGTTGCCAGTTTTTTCTGATTGCTGGGTTTTGCATAATATGAGGTTATTTTGGGACTGATTTTTGCTTGTCCGGTTATCCAGCGGCAAATTAGACCATTATCCATAGAAAAATCTTCATTTATCGGATCATTCATAAAATCTTCAAATAATTCGTATAAAAAATCAGGTTGGTTCATCTGATTGCTTTCACTGATTTGATTTTTTAGGCATGTGCTAATAGAAGAAAAATCACATCGTTCCAACAGAAATCCCTCCTTTGGTTTTCGTGTTTTATATTCTTAAAGTCTTTTTATTATAACACGAACAAATGTTCCGGACAATAGGAATTGATACTGTATAGGAAGAAAATGAATCTTAAAAACTCAATCTGCGGTCAATTTCAATTCAATGTGATTGGTGCAGAATAATTTTAGAATGTAATCAGGCTTTCGAAAGCCGAATTCAATTCATACAGAACTTTTGTACAATCCTGCCGGCATAGGATGTAGAGAGAACTGTATGCTGAAGGAGGCATATAGCATGAATACGTTATTTGATTCTGTAGAAGTTCTGGATACAAAAAAAGAAATCCAAAAAGAGAATGTAAGCTATGAACATGCAGGATATCAGATTCGAGTGCATTTTAATGGGGAAAAGACATTGATCCAGTGCATTCAGAATCTTACTGAACGAAAAATTGCAGGTTGATTTTCTTAAATTCTTGTTGTAAAATAAAGACAATTAAAGACAATGACTACGCAAGACCGATGAAAAGAGGGATAGAATGTATCAGGCAGGAATTTATTGCCGAATTTCCATTGAAGAGCAAAATAAAGAGGGTGAATACAGCAATAGTATTCACTCTCAGATTCAGATGGCAAGAGATTATATTGCAGAGAATAAAGATATTGCAGAGAAAAAAGTTTATGTAGACGATGGGGCTTCTGGAAGTAATTTTGAAAGAACTGAATTTCGGAGGATGCTGGCAGATATTGAGCTTGGTGTTATCAATATGGTGATTTTTAAGGACGTATCTCGACTTGGAAGAGAACATATTGATACCAACTATTATCTAGGCAAATATTTCCCGGAGAAACAGATTCGGATTGTTTCGATTCTGGATAATTATGATTCAGCCGTTGGAACTTATGATGAAATGTTAGAAATAAAAACTTTGCTGAATGATATGTATTTGAGAGATACATCCAGAAAGATTAAGACAACGATTCAGACCAAAAGAAGTATGGGCGAATATACTCCGAAACAGCCCCCCTTTGGATATGTGAAAAGTAAAACAATTCATAATCATCTGGAAATTGATCCTTATGCAGCCGAGGTTGTTCGAAGAATTTACAGAATGTATCAAAATGGATTTGGCTGTACGGTTATTTGCAGGACTTTGAATGAAGATGAAATCCCTTGTCCCGCAAAATATAAAAAGGAAGTTTTAAAAACCAATTATGTATGGGATTCGGGAAAAGGTCTGTGGACATCGTCTACTGTAAGTGGAATTTTAAAGAATCCGGTCTATACTGGGGCGGTTGTGATTCGGAAACATGAAAGACCGTCTTATAAGCTGAAATACAAAAAGGCAATTCCCCTGGAAGAAATGGAGCTGGTGCCGGATGCACATGAGGCAATCATTTCTAAAGAAGAGTTTGATAGGGTTCAGCAAATAAGAAAGGGGCGCAGAGTTTCCTATTTTGATAAAAACAATGAACCACATAAATATGTGGGACTGCTCTTTTGTGGGAAATGTAAAACAGCCATGCGAAAACGTTATCTGGCATCTCATAAAGACTATGACGGATATATGTGTGGTTTTCATCAGAAGCAGGGGCAGAATTACTGTGAGCTGAATCATATTACATTTGAAAAGCTGGATGAACTGGTTGTATTTGCAATCAACCAGCAATTGAAACAGATGAAGATGGATATGAAGAATCTGGAAACTCAGATCAGACAGAAACAGCCGGAACTGGATGGTAAAATTGCAAAATTGCAGGCAAAAATAGAAAGAAATCTGGAATACCGGAAACGAGCATATGAACAGTTTATGGATGAAGTACTTTCCAAAGAGGAATATCTGGAATTAAAACAGATGTATGAAACAGAGAATCAGAAATATCAAAAAGAATTATCAGAACTGAACCATGAAGAGCAAAGGCAGCGGGCGGCGGTCAATGAAACAAAGATATGGTTGGAGCACTTTAATCGCAGAAGAATAACGGTAAAGCAGCTTACCAGAGAAGCGCTTGTGGAGTTAGTTGATAAAATTTATGTATATCCAGAGCAGAAAATAGATATATATTTTAAGTTTGCTTCAGTAGAGAGTTCACCAGATAGAATACTTGAGAAAGATGGGGTGATATGATGTATCAGATGGGTGTATATTGTCGTCTGTCGAAGGATGATGGAGAGAATAAAGTTAGTGAGAGTATTGAAAATCAGATGAAACTGATTCGTGAGTATGTGACTAAATCAGAGGATCTGGAAATCGCAGATATTTATATTGATGACGGTTATTCGGGGCTTTATTTTGCGAATAGACCGGAATTTCAGCGGATGATGGAGGATATCTACAAAGGGAAAATTCAAGGCGTTATTACGAAAGATATTTCCCGGCTTGGGCGTGAACATATTGAAACCAGTAACTATATTGAGCGTGTTTTTCCATCTTTGGGTGTGCGTTATATTGCAATTTTGGATGGCGTGGATTCTGTTCATCACAGTAATGAAGAATTGGCACAGTTTAAGACGTTGTTTAATGATATGTATAGTCGTGATATATCTAAGAAAATCAGAGGTGCATTGACCGCCCAGAAGAAACGGGGACAGTTTATGTCTGGGTTTGCCCCATATGGATATGTAAAAGATCCGGCAGATAAGCATCATTTTCTTGTAGATGAAGAAGCAGCTAAAGTGGTACGGAGAATCTTTTATATGAGTTTGGAAGGATATTCCAGGGATGGTATTGCAAAGAAACTGAATCAGGAAGGAATTCTGACACCGTCAGAGTATAAGAGAAAGGTGCAGGGATTGAAATATGCCAATGCATTAGAAAAAGCGGGTGCAAAGGGCTGGGCATATCCTACGATCAATGTAATTTTGCGAAACAGAGTTTATACAGGGGCTATGGTACAGCATAAATCAGAAAAGATATCCTATAAAGTGGAAAAGTATCAATATATTCCAGAGGAACAGCAGTATATTGTGGAAGGAATGCACGAAGCAATTATTAGCAAAGATACTTTTGAGCAGGTACAGGAACTTATGAAGAAAAGAACACGGACACCGGGATTTAATAGCGAAGTGAGAAAGGTAAATCCATACGCAGGAATTATTGTTTGTGGAGATTGCGGATATAATTTCCAGAGGGTTACTTGTCGGGACGGTTATGAGTGCGGTACCTATCACAAAAAAGGAAACACAGTTTGTTATTCTCATTTCATTAAAAAAGAAGTATTGGATTCTATTGTAAAAAATGAAATCCAAAGACAAGCGGAACTGGCACTGAAAGAAAGTGATAAGGATGAAATATTAAAAGTAGCAGATAGGAAGAAGGAGGTGCAGAGACGATGTGCAGAAGCAGACCAGCAGATTGAACGGTTACAAAAAGAACTTGCGGCTGTCCAAAAGTATAAAAAGAAAACTTACGAAAATTATGTAGATGGTGTTCTGGATAAAGAAGAATATCTCTCCTATAAGGCAGAATATGAAAAGCAGGATAAAGATATCAGGGCGAAGATTCAGTTGGCAGAACAAGAGAAAGACAGCTTTGGAGAGGCAGAAGAATCTTATGAAAACTGGATAGAGAAATTTATCAAGTATGGAACATTATCCGAAGTGACAAGAGAAATTGTGACAGAATTGATTGAAAAAATTGTTGTGAATGGAGATAAGAGCATTGATATTGTATTTAAGTATCAGTCGCCTTATCCGGTAGAAAAACAGGCAGTGTAAAGACTGCAAATTTTTTTACAGTAATTTTCCCCTAGTTATAATGAACACATGAGGGAACATCGCTTCTGGAGCGGTATCTGGATGATATGGCGAATTACTGGAAAAGTGTGATCTGCGTGGGCAGCGGAAATGAGGGAACATCCGCAGGGCATACATCCGGCGTGTTAAAGGAGCGGGAAGAGCAAAGAGTGGAGCTGGGAGTGCAGCAGAGAGAACCGGCTTTGAATGTGCAGCTCTGGAAGTCTTATGTAGATGAGGTGGATATTTCGGTGATCGGGCCGTCGGGGGTTCGTGTAGGACCAATTTCCAAAAGGCTCGGAACACAGAGATTCCGGATCGAAGCAACGGAAATCTTGCTTTATTACGGGAAGCCAAGTCCTTACCAGACGAATCAGGAGATTTATTTTGATTTTATCCCGACAGGATCCTATATCGACAGCGGAGTATGGCAGTTTGTGCTGACACCCAGAAAGGTTGTGACCGGTATTTATCAGATGTGGCTTCCGAGTCAGGGTGTTTTGAATCAGGGCACAGCTTTTTTAAACCCTGTGAGCAGTGATACACTTACCATTCCGTCAACCGCGTCCAGAGTGGTAACAGTGGGAGCTTACGATGCAAGAAGTGTTTCCTATGCAGATTTTTCCGGACGCGGCGCACTGGAGAAGAATGCAGAGATGTGGGTGCAAAAGCCCGATCTTGCAGCACCCGGAGTGCGGGTAACGACAGCCAAGGCGGGAGGCGGTTATGGAGAATATTCAGGCACCTCATTTGCAGTGCCGTTTGTGACAGGAAGTGCGGCATTGTTGATGGAGTGGGGAATTATCCGCGGGAATGATCCATATCTGTATGGGGAGAAGGTGAAAGCGTATCTGAGAAGAGGGGCAAGACATCTGCCGGGGTATGAGCAGTGGCCGAATAATCAGCTGGGGTATGGGGTGCTGTGTGTGGAGGAGAGCCTGCCATTTTAAAAATGACATTGACATGTGTAAGGGAAAATGCAATAATGTGTGTAATAAGAAATGCATTGGAGAAAATATGAGAGAGAATACATATATAAAAATTGAAACATTATATAGAAAATACAGAGGTTATGTAGAGACAAAAAATCTTTTGGCAGAAGGATTTTCCAATCGTCAGATTTCCACTTTAGTAAATGAAGGTTATTTACAAAAGGTGTGCTATGGACATTATTGGCTTTCAGGTAAACAATGTAAGAAGCCGTTTGATTATAAATGTATCGAAGTGAGTCTAAGCAATCCTGATGCAGTTATTTGTATGAATAGTGCACTTTACTATCAGGGAGTATTGTCTGCTGAACCAGATTATTTATCTGTAGCTACAGAAAGAACAGATCGAAGTATGATGAAAATGGACTTTATGATACAAAGGCATTATTTTTCAAATAGAAATTTTAATATTGGAATAAGAAAACAAGAAACGGAGTTTGGAACATATAATATTTATGATATTGAACGTTCAGTTTGTGACTTGTATCGCTTAGAAGGAGAAACAGAAATAGAAGTAGGGATCGTAAAGAACATAAAGGAAAATAAATATTTGTATAATCGTTTATTAAAATATGCAGAAGTACTACAGATAAAACGAGGATTGTAAGAGAGGATATGACGCATGAAGAACAGAATTATAGATGTTCAAAATGTAAAAATTACTATTTCAAAAGAAGAATTAGATGATTATATCTGCATTACAGATATTGCAAAGGCAAAGTCAAATTCTGCCAGAGCGGCAGATGTAGTGCGAAATTGGTTGAGAAATCGTGGAACATTAGAATATCTGTCTGTATGGGAACAAATATATAATCCGGAATTTAAAGTGTTCGAATCTGAACACTTTAAAAAGCAAGCGGGATTATTGACATTTACTCCCAGTGTTTCTGAATGGATTAATAAAACAAACGCTATAGGATTATATGTAAAACGTGGAAAGTATGGAGGAACCTACGCCCATAAAGATCTTGCTTTTGAGTTTGCAGCTGCAATTAGTCCGGTGTTTAAATTATATCTAATAAAAGAATTCCAACGCTTGAAGGAAGAAGAAAACAACTCGAGACAGATAGAATGGAATGCGAAACGTTTTCTCAGCAAAAGTAATTATTTGATTCAGACAGATGCAGTGAAGAATTATTTGCTTCCACAGATAAATTATAGGGAAAATCTACAATGGTTGGCATATGCAGAAGAAGCAGACATATTAAATGTGGCACTATTTGGATTTACAGCGAAAGCATGGAGAGAAGCTAATCCAGAATTAGCAAAAAAGAGTAATGTCAGAGATTTTGCAACTATTAATGAATTGACAGTACTTTCTAATCTGGAATCTCATAATGCACAGATGATTAAAGAAAGAAAAGGGAAAGAAGAACGATTTAAGAGTTTACAGGAAATTGCTGAATATCAATTAAATGTTTTGAATACAGCAGAGCAGATAAAAAGGATAGAAAGCTGTGACAATAACGTAACATCCTCGGGGGTATTGTGCGTGGAGGAGAGCCTGCCATGAGAAATAATAGAGACTGTTGAAATATATAAATATATGTTATGCTGACAATAATAAAAGAAAAAAACTTGGAGTTCTTGAGAGGAGGAAAAGAAGATGAACCTGAAATTGGATGAGCTGACAAAAGAAGAGTTACAGAAAATCATAGAAAAGATAGCGAAGCGGCTGTCGAAAGAGCAGTATGAATATCTGCAGCATCTGATTACAGAATGTACAGAGAAAGAGAATACTGCCGATATTTCGCCTCAGAGTCTGATGGCCCAAGGATTTGTTGATGAAAAAATGTTGCAGATTGAAGAATGGAAGCAGCAGATAGAGGACGGTAAATTATATTTGGATACAGAAGAATATGAGGACTACGGGGACGATTACTGGGATAGAGAATGGATAATAGAGTACTATGATAATCAGCAGATTGGGGATAAGATCATGTTTATGATGCGATTTGCAAATGATTGTATCAATGACAGGCGTTATCAGGAAGCAAATTCTATTTATGAGTGGCTGTGGGAAATGGAAGTGGGTACGGATTATGAAGATGGGGAATTTGTGGATTTGGATACACTGGCGGAGAATGGTATTATTGCCACAGATATGAAACAGCTGGCATTACAAACCTTATATGCGAATTATCAGGTGTTGAAAAAGGAAAAAAGGGCAGAGATGCTTTATCTGTATTTCAATCATTCTGCTTTTAAAAACCTGCATATGGAAGAGATATTCCATGTTGGAAGGGAAGCGCTGAAGGATCAGAAACAATTCTGGGAGGATTGGATCGTTCTTCTGAAAAACAAACAGGGTGATATCGCAGGGCGGCTTTTAAAAGATGCAGTCTTGTATTCTCAGGGAATAGACGGACTTGTCCATATTGCAGATGAAAGTGCAGCAGTACACCCTTCGCTTTATCTTGCTGCTATGGATGTGTATGGCAAAGCACAGGATTATGAAAAGATAGAAAAAACAGGGGAAAAAGTTCTTGAGAAGGTTAACAGACAATTGAAGATCAGAGCAGAGATATGTTTGAAAGCCGCATATGCTTCATTCCGTCTTGGACATGAAGAAAAAATGATGAAGTTTTGCTGGGAGTGTTTCTGCTCAGAGTCAACAGAGAAAAATTTTCTGCGTCTGTTTGGGACAAAGGAAATGGCAGCGCAATATGGAATGCGTGGAAAAGAAGTGCTTAAAAACAGAATCAGGGGAAATTGTGAAAATGATATAAGGAATACAGAACTGCACCGGAATATCATAGATGGTTATAGTTATTATTTTCTTAGTTTTTATATGGGGGATTTTATATCTGTGAAATCAGCATCTAAAAATCCGGCGGGTTCTCTGGGATGGAGTTCTTCTTTTATTCGCTATGGAATTCGGTTGTTTTTGCTCTATTTATATAGTAAATCTCTGCCCTCTAAAGCCGCGGGGAGTATTGCGAATTATGTTGGATTCCCAGATATGAAAGATGCTGATTGTGTAATGGGATTTGAGCAGGAAATAATAGAAGAGAGCCAGTTGCATAAGGTAAGTGTATTCTGGAATTATTTTCAGAGATGGAAAGCGTATTACCCGATCGAACAGGCAGAAAAGAAGAGTATTCTGTCTTGGGCGGAAAAAACGGTATATAGCAGAGCGGATGCAATCGTGTCAGGAAAGCATCGAAATCAATACGCAGAAGTTGCGGTTTTGCTGGCAATGGTAGGAGAAATCAAGGAAGATATGGGAACGGCGAGAGCCAGAGAAGAAATTTTTGCGGAGTATAAAAGAAAATATCCAAGACATTCTTCGTTTCAGAAAGAGATGAAATACTATTTTGATGTAAAGTGAAGGTGTCGGGGAGTTTGTCTGGAAAGATATTTCATGAATTAAAAATGGAGAATAGAGTAAAATGGGAATGCTTCAAAAAAAAGAAAACAAGGGACTGACATATTATGAGGTAATGCATGGAAACAGGAAAACTGGAAGAGTTGAAGAGATATCAGACAGGAGAAAAGCGGGGAGAGAAAATATATGGTTGACTGGAGAAAAATTCCTAAAATAGATGCACATATTCACTTGACTCCAAAGGATGTCATAGATGCTAATATAGATTATGACGGAAGATTTATTGTGAATGGTTCTATAGATGATTATGAAAAAATAATGAAAACATATAATATTGAATGTGCTTTTATTATGCCATTTAATGATCCATATATGCTTTCTATGGAACCAGCAGTGGAAGCAGTGAATAAGAATATGAAAAATATGCGAATGATCATAAAATTCTCATAGAACTCCATTCTTATCCAAGGGAGAAATTATTGGATGATGTATGTTCTCCTGCCAGGATTAGAAATGTAGTTGGAAAATATTCAAACCTTAGATTGTCAATTGCTCATTTGGGTGGATTCCAATATGAAGAATTATATGGATTAAATGCATACTTTAATTTATCAGCGGTCTTACCTGATTTGGTGGATAGAATGGGCATAGAAAATACGAATATAGTTTTGCGTTCTTTAGGGGTTGAAAAGTTAGTATTCGCAACAGATTATCCCGATAGCAGAAGCATACGTGCAATAGAAATTTACGATACATATTGTGATATTTTGGGACAAATGGATTTTATACAAGAAGAAGCTGAAAATATTTGTAAATATAATGCTTTAAGAATGTCAGGGTTGCAGTAAGCAGATATGAAGAAGGGACTGCCTATTCCGACAGTCCCCCTGTTTCAAGTATCATCCTCCCGATTTTTTCTGTTTCATTCTCTTAATGACTTTCAGTCGTGTGAATTCTTCCCGTTCTTTTTCTTCCAGTGCATTGGTGATATTGTAAACCAGTTCCGTATACATTGGAATGGTGATATTTTGCAGCGCATTTGCCCGCTTCTGTGTCTTTTTAATGTTAGTGGCAAGGCGATATGCCGCATTTTCCACCATGGAAAGTTTTACGGTCAGATCTTTTACTTTTCGAAATGCATCTGCAGCCAGATCGATGCTTTCACGCGTTGTACTGAATGCATACGTCGGTGCAGGTACAGTGGGTGTGTATTTTACATGAGGAATCTCGGTTCCCATAATACTTCGGGTCTGGATGGAGATGGAATTTTCAATCGGAACCGTATAGGCAATCTGAGATACCATGTTGATCCCGTGTTCAATATTGGCGCGCTGCAGGCACTGGTACGCATAGGTAAAAGTGCTGTCGATCTCATCCTGGATATCTCGCGCCTCATCGATCAGATCCATCAGTTCCCGGATCAGAATATTTCGTTTTTTGTCCATCAGCTCATAGCCTTGTTTTGCAAGGGTGAGGGAATTTTTGGCAAGCATGAGATTCCCTTTGGTAGGAAATGTACGCGGATCCATATAACCCCTCCTTTATTTCTGATTTGCGATCGACCCCGGACTGGATGTGGCGGTCGTTGTGTCATCATAAACCGTTGGATGATAGTATTTTTCCAGAATCTTTGTATCCACACGGTCGAGCTCTTCTTTTGGAAGACGTCCCAGAAGCTCCCATCCAAGATTTAAGGTTTCTTCCATGGTGCGGTTTTCCTCCGGTCCCTGTCCGATGTATTTCTCCTCAAACTCTTTTCCGAATGCCAGATATTGCTTGTCGATCGGAGAAAGTTCGTCTTCACCGATAACAGAAGCCAGGTTTCTTGCATCGCCTACTCTGGCGTAAGCAGAGAATAACTGGTTTGCCAGATCCTGATGATCCTCTCTTGTGTATCCGGCTCCGATTCCGTCCTTCATCAGACGGGAAAGGGACGGCAGGATACTGATCGGCGGATAGATGGACTGTCCGTTTAAGGTGCGGTCCAGTACGATCTGTCCTTCGGTAATGTATCCGGTCAGGTCAGGAATCGGGTGCGTGATATCATCGTTTGGCATGGTCAGGATCGGAAGCTGCGTCACGGAGCCATTGACACCCTGTACGATACCGGCTCTTTCATAAAGTGCAGCAAGTTCACTGTACAAATATCCAGGGAATCCTTTTCGGCTTGGAATTTCTCCCTTAGAAGAGGAAACCTCACGCATGGCTTCAGCGAAAGAAGTCATATCAGTCAGGATAACCAGAATGTGCATATTTTGTTCAAATGCCAGATATTCTGCCACGGTCAGTGCAACCTTCGGCGTGATCAGACGTTCCACGACCGGATCGTTTGCGAGGTTCAGAAACATGGCAACGTGGTCGGCAACGCCGCTTTCTTCGAAGGTTCTGCGGAAGAAATCCGCAACGTCATGTTTGACACCCATGGCGGCAAATACAATAGCAAATTCTTCATCGGAATCATCTCCGAGAGACGCCTGCTTTACGATCTGGGCTGCCAGCTGGTCATGAGGAAGTCCGTTTCCGGAGAAGATCGGCAGCTTTTGACCGCGGATCAGGGTGGTCAGTCCGTCGATGGCTGAGATACCGGTGCGGATGTAGTTTCGCGGATATTCCCGCATGACCGGATTCAGAGGAAGTCCATTGACATCTCGTTTCAGCTTGGAAACAATGGGACCCAGATCGTCAATGGGTTCTCCGATTCCGTTGAATGTACGACCCAGCATATCCGGGGAAAGTGCGATTTCCATCGGATGTCCGGTCAGTCGTGTGTGTGTATTTTTCAAAGACATGTTCTCAGAGCCTTCAAAGACCTGAATCACAGCTTTGTCTTCATATAGTTCGATAATTCGTCCAATCTTGCGTTCGGATCCACCTATGACAAACTCTACGATTTCGTCAAAGAAAGCTCCCTGTACGCCCTCCAGAGCGATCAGAGGGCCGTTAATGCTGCTGAGTCCTAAATATTCGATTGACATGAGCAAAATCCCTCCTTATGCGTTCTTTTCCAGTACATGCTGGTAAAATGCGTCAATGTCTCGGTGATACTGGGCAAACAATTCCAGCCGGTCGTTCGGTACATCATATTTGATGGCGATGACGCGGTCGAAAATATTTTCCGATTTGAGGACGGACATGGGGTGTCCCATCGTTACCAGTGCGCGTGCCTGTTTGTAAAGATATAAAATCGTATCCATCATTTTGAACTGCTTTTCCATGGATACGCAGGTATCATCCTTGTGGAATGCGTTCTGCTGAAGGAATCCCAGACGGATGACCCTGGCGATTTCCAGGATCAGTTTCTGATCGTCCGGCAGCACATCGCTTCCGATCAGTTTGACGATTTCCAGAAGGCTGCTCTCCTGATTCAGCAGCGCCATGAGGCGGTTTCGATAGTCCACGAATTTCGGCGATACATTGTCCTGATACCAGGGCGAGAGGTCATTTAGATACTCACTGTAGCTGGTAAGCCAGTGGATGGCAGGGAAATGTCTTGCATAGGCAAGGCTTTTGTCCAGTCCCCAGAAACAACGCACGAATCGTTTGGTGTTTTGTGTGACCGGCTCGGAGAAATCACCGCCCTGTGGAGAGACCGCTCCGATGATGGTGACAGATCCGTCAGTCCCGTTTAAATTGTGCATCATGCCGGCGCGCTCGTAAAATCCGGACAGCCGGGATGCAAGATAAGCCGGGAAACCTTCCTCTGCCGGCATCTCCTCCAGACGGCCGGACAACTCACGCAGAGCTTCTGCCCAGCGGGAGGTGGAGTCCGCCATGATCGCTACATCATATCCCATATCCCGGTAGTATTCTGCCAGTGTCAGACCGGTGTAGATGCTGGCTTCACGGGCAGCAACCGGCATGTTGGAAGTATTAGCGATCAGTGTAGTGCGGTCCATCAGAGGATTTCCGGTCTTTGGGTCGATCAGTTCTCCAAATTCCTCCAGAACCTGTGTCATCTCGTTTCCACGTTCTCCGCATCCGATATAGATAATGATATCAGCGTCAGACCACTTGGCAATCTGATGCTGTGTCATGGTCTTTCCGGTTCCGAATCCGCCGGGAATGGCGGCAGTTCCGCCTTTGGCGATTGGGAACATGGTATCAATGATACGCTGTCCGGTGACAAGTGGGATTGAAGCCGGAAAACGATGGCTTGTCGGGCGGGCAGTACGGATTGGCCAGCGCTGTGCCATTGGAAGCTGTTTTTGATCTCCGCTGGAAAGTTCCAGTGTGATCAAAGGCTCTTCAATTGTGTACGCTCCGTCCTCCACGATTTGAATCACGGTTCCCTCCAGATCAGGCGGTACCATACATTTATGCGTGATCGCGTGAGTTTCGGGTACTTCTGCGAAAATATCTCCGCCGTGGAGATAGTCTCCCACAGAAACGGTGATGTGGGCGGCCCATTTTTTCTCTTTATCCAGAGAGTCAACGGAAACACCGCGGGTGATAAACGCTCCCCCGGATTCTGCGATCCGCTCCAGAGGGCGTTCGATTCCGTCAAAAATGTTGTTTAAAATTCCGGGCGCCAGTGTTACAGACACCGGATTTCCCGTTGCAATGACTTCTTCGCCGGGGCGAAGTCCGGTTGTTTCTTCGTAGACCTGAATGGTGGTCATGTCTTTATCCAGTGCAATGACCTCGCCGACCAGCTTTTCCCGTCCTACATATACCATTTCAGACATACAAAATCCGGTATTGCCTTTCAAATAGATGACAGGCCCGTTGATTCCATAAATTCTTCCAGTCTTAAACAATGCTGTCACCTCCTGAGAATAAGAATTTGTCGTATTCGTTGCGCAGTGCGGTCTTAAAAGAATGATCGATCAGAATATTGCGGCTGCGGATGACGGCACGGATACCGCCTGTAAAGTCTTCCGCACTGATCGTCAGGTGGATGCCGGTGGCATCTTCCAGAGAAGAACGCTTTTCCTCATCTGAAGGATTGAGATAGATCGTCATCTCTTCTCCGTTTGCGAATACGATCGCATTGTGAATACAGCGGAGCAGAAAATCATCGTATTCTGCGGTTTTCATATAATCATTTACCAGGGCGTATGCCTCCTCAAAGATCTTGTCTTTTAGTTCCTGCTGAATGCGGCCCTGGCGGCGTTTTAAATCCAGCTGGGCGCGCGCCATTGCCTGGTTTTTCTGCTGTCTGGCATTAACAGTTTCCGCTTTGATACGAGTCTGCATCTGTCGTTTTGCTTCAATTTTATGGTCTTCAAATACTTTTTCCAGTGCATCACGGTAAGAGTCAATAATGGCATTGCTCTCGGCTCTTGCTTCTTCCATGGAAGTCGTGCGCAGATGGTTGATCTTTTCTTCTAAAGTCAAGAGGATCTCCTCCTTTAAAAATTTTTGCCTTACAATTTCAGTCCGATGGCTTCGGTAATATATGAGGTGATAAAGTCTTTTTTGCGTCCCGTTCCGTGCCGGTCCGGGATTTCGATCAGCAGAGGGATTTTTCGATCCAGACGGAATTCATCCAGAATGTCCGGAAATTCCCGTCCGAATTTTTCGGTCAGAAGTACAATGCCGATGGATTTGTCCTGCAGAACCTTTTCTAATTGTTCCCGCAGTTCCTTTCGTTCATGTACGACGACACCGTCCACACCTGCAAGGCGCATTCCCGTGTAAGTATCGACATTATCACTGATAAGAAACATTTTCATCTTAGAGTTTACCAAGGATCATGAAGGAGATGATCAGTCCGTACAGACAAACACCTTCCGCAAGACCTACGAAAATCAGAGATTTACCGAGTACACTGGAGTCTTCGCTGATTGCGCCTAAAGCAGCGGAGGCTGCACTTGCAACGGCAATACCACCACCGATACAGGAAAGTCCGGTAACCAAAGCAGCTGCGAGATAGCCGAGTCCGGTGGACAAAGAAGAGGAAGCGGCTGCGGCATCAGCGGCCTGTACCTGTGGGCCTGCAAACATCATGATGGAAGTAATCACGAATGCGCCAAAGAAGAAAAAGACATTCGTTCCGATGGCACGTTTGTATTTTTTTCGGTTCCTTTCCCCGATCAGATAGTATCCGAATGGGATGATAATGCTTAAGATCAGTGCTGCGATGAGAATAAGTTTTGTTGTAAGTGTCATAATTGGAATCCTCCTTTAAGAACGTTTCTTTTTTGTAGTTTGAGTTTTGGTATATGGGTCAAAAGCTCTTCCGCTTCCTTTATAGAAACGGCTGAACATCTCATAATATTCCAGACGGAGTACCTGAATTCCTACAATCAGGCCTTCCATACCGCATACGAACAGGTTGCCTAATACGACAACGATCCAGTTCGGGGAGCCGGATTCTGCGCCGGCGAGCATCAGCACGACTTCCATCATGGCAGCGTGGCTGACGGCAAATGCACCGATACGAACGAAAGAAAGGGTGTTGGAAAAGTAACTCAGCAAGGTTTCGAAAATCTCGAAAAATCCCTGTACAAAGAACATTGCCTTTCCTTCTTCCATCTTGTCTGCGCGTTTCTGGATCTTCCGCGTCAAAGGTTCCTTGAACAGAATGAGAAGCAGCGGAATGCCGAACATCACTGCAAGGACGATTCCTGCCGGTGTCTTGTGTCCTGTCATAAAAAGTACGATCGTTGCCACTGCGGAAGCGTAAAATACAAGGCCTGCCATTCCATTTGCGTCAAACCATGCATTTTCTACATCGTGAGACCGGAGCGCATTGACGATGTGCAGGATCATGGCGAGGATGATCAGCCCCATACCAAACGCTACGGACACGATAAATACAGTGTTCAGCTTACCGATGAACGGCAGTGTGGTCATGTGATCGATCGGCCTTAGCCAGATTGGTTCTATGATATCTTCAAACCCGAAAATACTTCCGAACATAAATCCGAAGATTGTAGAAAATACACCTGCACATGCAATAATTCCGGCAAGCGGTTTTTTCTTAAAATGATAGATCAGAAAACCACCAATCAACAGCAGCAGTCCCTGCCCCACATCACCGAACATAACTCCGAAAATAAAGGAGTAGGTGACAGCAACAAAAATAGTCGGATCGATCTCGTTGTGAGCAGGAAGTCCGTACATGCCGATGAACATTTCAAATGGTTTGAACAGCTTCGGGTTCTGCAGCTTGACCGGAGGATCTCCAAAATAAGTGTTCCGGTCTTCTTCCACGACAACAAATACCTTGTCATCATCCTTGACTTCTTCCATAAAGCGGGCAACGTCGTCTTCTGACATCCAGCCGCATAAAATGTAGTAGTCTTCTTTCTGATCTTCCATCCGGGCTGCCATTTTCCGGACATCGAAATTGTGGGCAAGCTCTTCCAGACGCTGCTTTGCAGCTACGATCTGAGGGGCTTTTTTGACAAGCATGTCGGCTGCCTCTTTATTTAGATCCTCAATTTTTCGAGAAATATCGGCAATCTGACGGTTTAGTTTCTGGCAGGCATCTGCCGGTGTTCCGGTGTATTCATCCGGAATGGTGATCTTTTCAAAATGCAGGGAACGGAATACAGCATCCACTTTCTGAGATTCTCCGGGTGAAACAAAATATGCACCGTAGAGATAGCTTTCGTCCTGTTCTCCTTTGACAAAAATTGCACCAAGATCATCGATCAGATATTTTTCCAGGCGGCCGTATTGTTCTACCGGAATCCGTCCAAACCGGTAGTTGATGTATTTGTAGCGCAGAATCCGGTCCAGTTCTCCGTCCAGCGGACGAAATGGCTCAATGAGCTTTTGCTTGTTTGCAAGTGTTTCTGTTTCTTTTTTGAGCTTTTCTTTCTTTGCCTGGATCTTGAGATACGCCTCATTTGTAGTGCGGATCAGTTCGAAAATATCATCCAGACCAAGAGAGGTATCCGGGGAAATTTCATCGGCATTCTCCAGATATCCGGCGAATTCTTCGGCTTTGCCAAGTGCATCCTTGTAAGGATTGATCTCCACGAACGGCCGGAGATTATCCACAGTTTTTAATTCCGACAAAGCAGATTCGAGCTGGATCTCATATCTGGACAGATAGAGATCTGTCACCCGGTCGATATCATTTCTTGGGCCGGATATATTGATGAATTTCATTTTTACAATCATTAAATCTTTCCTCCAACATATCCTAAAGTCTCGCCAGAATTTAATCCGTAACGGATACATTCCATGGCGGTGGTCAGTTTTCGAAGTTCTTCTTCTTTTAAAAAGAGATACATGTTGATCGAAGCAATCGAATAGGGATTCTGTCTCCGGTCAGCTGTATATAGATGGTACAGGCAGTCCTCATACATCTGCTCGATCGTTAAGTCCTGTTCAAAATTATAATGTCTTGCGTATGGCGTCTTTTGAAGGACAGCAAAAAATTCATCCATATTAGATGCTTCTGCCATGGCTTTTATCTGCTCCACAGAAATCCGGTAATGAATCGGGATCAAAAGGGAGTAAATATCGGCTTCCTTCAAATTAAAATGCTTTTTGGCCCGGTAGATCCACTGCATATTCAGCAGATCAATCTTGGAGCCACAGTCTCTGGTGAAAAGCTCCAGTTCTTTTTTCTTCAGAAACTTTTTGCGCTCTTTCCACATGGCGGTAAAATAATAAAGGTTCAACGCAAGATCGTAATCAAACAGGGTGACAGACTGACTGTCTTTTAGTTTTTTCAGCGGTTCGTAATACTCTGTGCCTTTCAGATTTTCTACGAGCTGGTCCGTTGTTCTGGAGGTGATCAGCTTTTCAATGGAAATCTGCGAGTATTTGTCAAAAAACGGTTTCTTGTGGTTCAGATCAAATGGTTCCTGATAATGATTGATGACAATGCGCAGGCAGTAATTGATCAGATCCACCTCATACCGCTTTAAGTAAAGTTTTAAAAACTTTCTCTGATTCGGTCCGCAGAAACGGTAAATCTTTGTGTAATCGTGGTACAGCGAGAGAATCAGCACTTTTTCGATGTTGCCTCTGTGCAGCATGGTCTCATCCATATCCTGAAGTACATCCTGATAGGAAGAATTTGCATTTAAATAGGAAACCAGTTCGGTGATACTTGTAAGAGCTGATATCTCCTCAAACTGTTCATCTGTGAGCAGTCTGGCTTCCATGGCACGCAGCTTGGTGATGATCCCACTGTATTCGAGTAAGTTTCCCATATGTTACACCTCTGTGATTCGTTTTAAAATTTCCTGTGCATAAAGTGTGTGCCTGCTTTCGTATTCTTTCTTGAGTGCAAGTACACAACTGTCGTTTGATTCTGCCTGCTGATCTAAGAGAGTCTGCGTATCTGCTTCCAGAGCTTCCCGGATTTTTTGCAGATGTGCCTGTGTCTCTTGTTCCAGATCCAGATCAAACTGCTTTCGCTTTTCTTCATATTCTTTATCCAGGACGGATTTTTGAAGTTCCGCATGTTCTGCGATCGCAGATGCGGCAGATTCGATCTCCGTCAATTTGTTAATAATAGACTCCATAAAAAGCCCCCTTTTTAGTCAGAATATATAATACACTATCATACACCTTTTGGCTGAAAAAACAATCACTTTGTCGATTATTTTATGATTTTTCATAAAAATTCATATGAAAATAATCAAAATAGTCATATTTGTCTGTTTTCTGGAATATATAGTTTGTACAAAACTATGAAAAAATAAAGTGCAAAAAGCAATATATTACATAAAAATAACAATAAAACACTAGAAAACAGGGGGTGTGGTAAAATATAATAAAAATGATAAGTATATTGTGGAAAAACTATTCTTTTCACAGTATAAATTTGGGGCAAAACAAGGAGGAATACTATGAAGAAAGGAAAAAAAGGCCTTGCATTGGCAATGACACTGGCAGTCACAATGACTTCTGTGCCAACAGCTTTTGCGCTGGATGGCAATGCACAGCCGACAAAGCAGCCGGATAATCAGTTGGGTCAGAGAGATACAAAAGCGATTTCCTACAAGTATACAAAGCTGGATCAGGCACCAATGAAGGAAAGTGTGCAGGCAAGCTCTGAGAATACGCCGATGCAATGGAGTGAAGGCCCGGCAAATCTGGCATTTGATGGGGATGTTAATACAGGATGGCATACCGATTATAACACACATCAAGGTCCGTATACGATAGAATGGAATTTGGGCGGAACCTATAAGATTGGAAAAGTGGAATATACTAGAAAGAAGACAGGAGCTGCCGGAATCTGGAAAGAAATTAAAATTGAAGTGAAAAATGGAGAAACTGGCAGTTGGCAGACTGCATATAATGGTACAATTGCAGAGACTGCAGATGGAGCAAGTACTGATATTACATTTGAACCAGTCGATGCAAGTGATGTAAAAGTTACGGTAGTAAAAAGTTATGATAATCCAGAAGGAAAATATGCTTCTGCCGGAGAAATCAATGTTTACTCTGCAACAAAAGAAGTGACTCTGGTAAATCCGATTAAAATCTTACCGGAAGAGGGTAAGACCACCACGATGAAAGAAGGCGAGACTCAGCAGTTCCGATATGAGTTGACGCAGGAAGCTGAAGAAGCGGGCGGAACCGTAAAATGGAGAGTTCAGGACAGTAGTATTCTGAAGGTGGATGAGAACGGTTTTGTGACAGCAGTTAGTGCTGGAAAAGGAAAAGTATCAGCCAATTATAAATTGGGAAATACAACCTATAATACATACATCGACGTTACTGTAGAAAAAGTAGAGACAGAATGCACGATTAGCCTGAACGGAACACAGTACAAAGGAATGAGTCTTCAGGAAGTTGTAGAACAATCAAAATTAACAGAATTAACGAGCGTAAAATTTGAGAGCGGTGTGATTCGTGATGCAGATTTTGATTATTTGAAAAAGTTCAATCGTCTTCAGTGGACATTGAAAGAATTCAGTATTGGTGACGATGTCAAATTACGGGGACTCAGTGGAGATGCCATTCCATTGAATGCTTTTTATGCATCGTATCCGGGATATAACATAGAAAAAGTATATCTTGGAAAAAATGTAAAAGGAATGGGAATGAATGCATTCGGAATGTGCAGAAGCTTAATCAGTTTTGAAGCACCTGGTCTGGAAGAAATGCATACTACTGCTTTGAACCGAGTGAATGGATTGGCGGAATTAAACCTGCCGTCATTAAAAGTAGTGAATGGTCCATTGTTTGGTAATATGAGCAATAGTACGACAGAAACAGTAAAACTTCCGGCTGTTACAGAGCTTGATGATGATGCGTTTAAATATTTAGGAGCATTAAAGACGCTGGAATTAGGCGCAACACCTCCGTCGTTGAGTATTTCTGCCGGTGAGTTGAAATTTGCAAAAGGTGTCGTAGATAATCTGAAACTTGTGATTCCGGAAGGTGCGTTAGATGCATATAAGGCAAGTCCTGGATATAATGCAGAGCAGAATACATGGTATGGAATCAAACTTTCAGAACCTCAGGAAGAAGTTCATATCAATGCAACGATCAACGGAACAGCTGTTGACGGTGCGAGCCTGGAAAAAGCAGTTGAAAAATCTGGTGTAGCTGTGGATGCGGTGACTTCCTTGACAATCAATTCCGGAAAAGTAACACAGGAAGATCTGGCTTATTTGAAGAGCATTTCAAGACTTGAAACATTCGAAATGAATGTTGGAGACAATCTGCAGTTGATCGGAATGGATGGACAGCCTACAACTGTATTAAGTAAAGATACCGCAGTGATTGAATTTGCACCTAAACGTGCCGGAAGCAGCCGCGCAGATATGACAACACTCACATTGGGCGGTATTACAGAAATTTACAATGGAGGATTAAAAGCATATGACTCTATTGAAACGATTCATATGCCAGATGTTGTTACAGTAGGAGCAAGTGCTTTTGGCTTGGGAGCATGGTTAGAGACATTAGATCTGTCCAGTGCAAAGACAATTGGAGCTAATGCATTTAATGGATGTAAGCGTTTGGAAAGTCTGACAATGAATGCAGTCGAGACACTGGGAGAAGGATCCTTTAAATACACAGATGCGCTTGATAGCCTGACACTTCCTGCTACGATTAAAAATATTGAAGATATTCGATTTGGAATTTGTAAAAATGGAAATAAGAGCGGTGCTAAAATTACAATTTTGGCAACAACTCCACCGACTGTTGACAGTGCGGCATTTACCGGTGTATCTAGTGTGACACGGCCGGCTACTGTGACAGTACCTCAGGGAGCGCTTGCTGCATATGTAGCTCAGGTAAATCCAAAGGCTGATGTAGCGAAAGTACTGAAGAGACAGGATATCAATTGGAATTCGTTGTATTTAAGAGAAGAAGGCTCTTCTTTGGTGGAATATAAGGCAAAATGTGGCACATGGGCAGATCAGTATGCATATGTAGCAACAGGCCAGACGATCACAGCAGATAAGTTGGCGGCTCTGCATAAAGATGATCAGAAGAACTTGAAAGAAAACGAAGAACTTAAAGGCTGGAATACAAAGAAAGATGGTTCCGGTGATATGGTGACAGCAGAAACGGTTGTATCAGAAGAAATGACCGTTTATCCGGTGATCGGAGAAAAAGCAGAAGAGATTCATATCACTGCAAAAGTAAATGGCGGAGAGTCTCTCGGTGGAGAAACTCTTGCAAAAGTAGTAGAAAAAGCAAATACGACAGCAGAAGGAGTTACATCTCTGGTGATTGAGTCCGGAAAAGTAACCCAGGACGATCTTGCAACATTGAAGAGTATGACAAGACTGACAAATCTGGAAATGAATCTGGACGGAGATCTGGAGCTGATTGGTGCAGAAGGAACAGCAACGACAGTATTACCGGCTGAGTTATTCATAAAATCCAGTCTGGAGACAGTTTCCTTGGCAGGATTTACAGAGATTGGAGAAAGCGCTTTTAAGGATACAAAATATCTGGAAAGTGTAACCATTCCGAATGTGACAGTGATTGGAGCCGGAGCATTTGCAAATACAGCGAGACTTGAGAGTATTGAACTTCCTGCAGTGACAGAAATTGGCGCAAGTGCATTTGCAAGAGCTCAGAAATTAGAGACAGTAACAATGCCAAGTGTTGTGACGATCGGAGCGTCAGCATTCGAACATACATTGGTAGAGGATGTAACACTCCCTGCTACGATCACAAGTATTGGATCCAGGGCATTTGTTGGTAAACCAAATGGTAAGAGAGAACTGCATATTACGATTGAAACAGCAACACCACCGACAATTGATGGTTCTTTTGCAACACATGCCGATGCTTATGTGAAAGTTCCAGACGGTTCTCTTGGAGCATATTTGCCGAATCTGGATCTGAGCAAACCATTTAAAAATTCAGGAGATACAAAATGGGGCGGACTTCGCGTGATTGATAATGCGCAGAAACTGCTGACTTATCATGGAGTGAACAGCTGGGATAAGATGTACGCATATGTGGTAAGCGGTACAGCGATCACAGAGAGCAGATTCCCGACTACATTTGAAAATGGAGACAAGATCTTAAGTGGATGGAATACATCAAAAGACGGAACAGGAACACCGGTGGATGCCAACACAGTTGTAACAGAAGATATGACGCTGTATGCACAGTGGAGCGAACCGGCAGTGGATCTGGATGTTGCCGTATCTTATTCAAATGTGGATGAAGCAGGCGAAACAATCTGGACAAATCAGGATGTGACCGTGACTCTGACAGCAAACGAACCTGTTCAGGATATTGAAGGATGGACTCGCGTATCCGATACCGTGCTGACAAAAGCTTACAGCCAGAATGGAACCTATAGCGTTACGGTAGTTTCCAATGACAATCAGCAGAAAGAAGTGACCTACACGGTAGCAGGCATTGACAAACAGGCTCCGAATGTAAGCGTCAAAGGCGAAGGAAATGGAGATCGTTTCCGCAAGATCACAGGAATCGCAGTGCACGATACAGAAGGTGTCAAAGAACTGAAGGTCAATGATACAGTTACAGAGATCAACAGCAAGTACAAATACCTGACAGACATCGAAAAAATCGGTGTAAAAGAAGGAGAAAATACAGCAGTTGTTGTAGATCAGGCAGGAAATGAAAAGACAGTGACATTCCACTATGATACCGTTGCTCCGACATTCCAGTGGATCGTGGACAACAGTAAACTGGAACAGTCCAAAGAAGTACGTCTTGAGACAAGCGAAGAGATCCAGCTTCCGGGTGAAGGATGGTCTCTGAAAGGCCAGGAAAACGGAACTTATGTCTATGTGAAGACCTTTACAGCAAACTGGAAAGACAAAGCATTTACAGTGACAGACCTTGCAGGCAATGTATCAGAACCGCAGTTTGTAGAAGTAAAACGCATCGACAATACAAAACCGGCAGTGGTAGAACTGACACAGGATATCACAGACTGGACCAAGAAAGATGTAACTGTGACGATCAAGACCTCTGTAGACTGTGCAACACCGGAAGGATGGAAGAAAGTCAATAAGAGAACCTTCACAAAAGTATTTACTGCAAGTGGAGAATACAGCGTTACCCTGACAAGTGCAACAGGAGTGACAGGAGATGCGTATGTATTTAGCATTACAAACATTGACAAAGAAGCACCGGTGATTGATTATGCAGCCATTGAAGCAGCAAAGGGATATAAGAGAGAGATCCCGTTGAATGAGGGAGAAGAGTACACAGAAGAACAGCTGACAGAGATGTTCACAAAACCGGAGTGGGTAAAAGATAATTCCGGCACAGCAGCATTTAAAGTAGACAAATGGGGTCTGGAACACGGTCTGGATGGATATCAGCCATTTACATCCAAGACACCTGGTGAATATAAAGTTCGCTTCTATGCATACGATGCAGCTGGAAACAACAGCAGTTTTGATGTTTATGTGAAAGTATTAGAGCCGGAAGTAGAAGAACGCACGACAACAGTAAATTATACGGTATTTATTGACGGCCGTGTTCGTACCGGACAGTGGACACATACAGGAACTGAGACGGGAGAATTTAGATTTGATCTGTCTATGGTAAAAAATCTGCCGGCAAGCTATGAACTGGAAGAGGGAGAAGAAGGATATCGGATGCTGCAGTATGGTGATATGACTTCGGTAACGTTCTACCTTACAATAAAATAAAGAGCAGAGTTTTTAGATTCTGTAAACAGTTTTAAATCCGCCTGAGCAAACGAGGGAAAATAAAATCTCCGTCTGGTCAGGCGGAAATTTTGTATAGAAAAAAATATTTATAAGAATTTTATTTTGGTATATTCTGGTTTTCTGCTATAATATAATGGTCCGTTGAAAGGACATTTGATTCAGGGGATACAGAAGGGAGTATAAGAGATGAGATTACGTAATATTCCGCGTGCGGAAGGGACAATACAGAGCCATCAGGCAGCAATCAAGCGTCCGGAAGATCAGAAAGGATGCTGGAAGCAGGTGTTTGGAAATGAGAATCCGATCTACATAGAGATCGGCATGGGAAAAGGTCGTTTTCTGTTAAATATGGCAAAGCAATATCCGAATGTCAATTTTATCGGGATTGAGAGATATTCCAGTGTATTATTGCGTGCACTGGAAAAGTATGACACAGAAGAGTTTCAGGAACTGACAAATATCCGGTTTGTTTGCATGGATGCAAAAGAACTTTCGGAAGTGTTTGCAAAAGGAGAAGTGGAGCGGATTTATTTGAATTTTTCCGATCCATGGCCGAAGGCACGACATGCAAAGAGAAGACTGACTTCTACAGAATTTTTTGCCCGTTATGACAAGATCCTTGCAGAAGACGGGACAGTGGAGTTTAAGACGGATAACACAGAGCTGTTTAATTTTTCGCTGGAGCAGATCAGAGAATATGGATGGACAGTACTCAGCTATACATACGACTTGCATCATCATGAAGAGATGAATAAAGGAAATATTATGACAGAGTATGAAGAAAAGTTTTCTGCAAAAGGGAATCCGATCAATAAACTGATCGCAGGAAGAGGTACAGAAACACCGACAGAGTAAATTCACACCTTTCTCCATGCTGCATACAATAAAAGTGAGGAATACCCACAGTTGGAGAGCGGGCGATGGGGTGGAAAAGAAGCTGGAAAGAGAAACTGCGTCAGAAAATGTACTGCCAGGCAGAACTAAACAGACAAATATTATGTATAAAACGCTCATTAGAAGAAGTATGTGCGATACTCAATACAGGATGTTGCCGTAAATAATAAAAGTAAAAAGAGTAGGTGTTTGAGATGAAGATCAGAGTAACTGCGAAAAATTATCCACAGGAAGTACTGAGGTCTGAGACACCGGTTCTGGTAGAGTTCTTTGCTGTATGGTGCGGAAAATGCGCTATGATGGAAGATGTGCTGGATGAAATTGCGAAGGAATACGATGGACGTGTGAAGGTGTGTCAGATAGAGATTGAAGAATCAGCAGTTCTGGCAGCAGAATTTGAAGTAGGGATTGTTCCTGCGTTTGTGGTGTTCCGCGATGGAAAACCGGTGAATTATGCCAATGGTGTACTTGCGAAAGATGTTTTGATCAGAATGCTGGAAATCTGAAAAACAGCTTTCGGATGGAGAGAAATTCCTTTCAATCCGGAAGCTGTTGTGTATAATGATGAGAAAATTAAAAAAATTACAAAAAAATAAAAAAATACTTGATTTTTTATAAAGAGTAATATATAATAATTCTTGCGTTACAGATTAAGTAACAACATAAGGATGCGCGATTAGCTCAGTTGGTAGAGCACCTGACTCTTAATCAGGGTGTCCAGGGTTCGAACCCCTGATCGCGCACTTAGAAATCACTGTTTTTGCAGACCAGAAGCTGCGGGGGCGGTGGTTTTTTGTGCGTATTTTTAAGATGGTTCAGTCTTTTCATTATTTTGCCGGAGGTAAGTGTAAGCAACAAAAGTACCATATTTTTTGAGTATTATTTCGGATCTTGAAAATATAATGAGGATATCGGTCTGAATGAACTTGCGGATGGACAAGGCAAAAGGTCTGCTCAAAAAAGGATACAAAGTATACGAAGTAAGTGAAATGGTAGGATACAATAATCATCGCTATTTCACAGATATTTTTAAAAAGTATACAGGCGAGACGCCAAAAAACTACCAGGATCATGTGTATCATCAGGATGCAGAATGAAAAAAAGTTGTTTTTCGTGAAGAAATAGAGAAAAACATTTTGTGTTTTCGTGAAAAAAGTGCTGTATACATTTCTGTTTTTCGTGATATAATAAAGAAAAGCACGGAAAAAAGGGGGATGTATATGGTTTTTAAGCGTAAAGTATACGATAAGCTTTTGGAATGGAAAAAATTATCGGCCGGGGCATCGGCAGTGTTGCTTGAGGGGGCAAGGCGTATTGGAAAAAGTACGATCGTAGAAGAATTTGCGAAAAATGAATATGATGATTATATGATCCTTGATTTTGCAAGAGAGAATAAAGATGTGCGAAATAATTTTATTGAAAATATGGATGATCTGGACAGCTTTTTTCGGAATTTGTTTTTGTTAAAAGGAAAAAGCCTGAATGGAAAAAATTGTGTGATTATTTTTGATGAAGTACAGTTGTTCCCGTATGCAAGACAGGCAATTAAATATTTGGTGGCAGACGGAAGATATGAATATATAGAAACGGGATCCCTGATTTCTATTAGAAAAAATGTAAAAGACATTTTGATTCCGTCAGAAGAATATAGAATAAAGATGTATCCCATGGATTTTGAGGAATATTTATGGGCATTGAACGATACTGTGACGATTCCGGCAATCACAGAAGCATTTCAAAAGCGAAGAGCGCTTGGAGATGCGATCCACAGAAAGATTATGAAAACATTTCGTACTTATATGGTGGTCGGCGGAATGCCACAGGCAGTGGAGGCATTGGTCAGTGGAAAAACTTTTGCACAGATTGATTTTGTAAAGCGCAATATTTTGAGCCTTTATGAAGAAGATCTGTCAAAATATGATAATGAAAACAGAGAAAAAGCTTCTGTGATATATAAGACGCTTCCGGAACAGTTGGAAAATAAAAACTCTCATTTTAAATTTTCTCTTTTGGATAAGAATGCCAGATATCAAAACTATGTAGATGCAGTTAGTTTTATTGCAGAATCAATGATCGGAAATGAATGTATCAATGTAACGAAGCCGGAGGTTTCATTAGAATTGTTTGCGGATAGGAGTAATTTCAAGTTGTATATGGGGGATACCGGACTTTTGGTAACACAGGTTATGAAGAATCGAGATGATTCCGATGAAGATCTGTATAAATCTCTGATCGTTGGAAATTTAGGGATCAATCAGGGGATGATTCTGGAAAATATGGTGGCTCAGATGCTGCGTGCATCCGGGCACGATTTGTATTTTCATGAGTATCTGTACAGACCGGAAGGCTCATCGAGAGAAAAGAAATATGAGATAGATTTCATGACCGTGAAAAAGAAAAAGATATGTCCGATCGAAGTAAAGTCATCGGGGTATACATCGCATAAATCATTTGATTATTTAATTCGAAAATATCAGTTGAAAATGGAAGACAGATATATCATTTATACGAAAGATCTGAAATACCAGGATGGGATTTTGTATCTGCCGATTTATATGACGATGTTGATTTAGGAAAAGGTCGGTTTCTAAAAGATCCCCAAACGATATTTGCAAACCAATAATCTGAACAAAGTGTTGCAAATTTAGATGGGGATCATCCAGTTATATAAAAAAGATATTGCCAAATATGATCCAAATGAGAATTTAAATGAGCATTTTAAATTTTCAATATATGAACACAGCTTTATCTGGTTAAAAGAAGCAGGAGTTGCGTTACCTGTATTCTGTGCGCAGGAACCAAGAATCCCATTGCTACTGTCAAAGGCGACGAATATGTTTAAATTATTTTTGTCTGATGTGGGATGCTGAAAAAGCAGAGATTACCGGAAGATTATATTTACCAGATGGATCTGAGCATCCTGCAGGATGACTGATGTTTTCACTCCATCTTTCCACGTGACCCCGCGCAGAGGGAAGGGCGGCTTACACCGTCCCCCTCTTCACAAGCATAGTAGACACCTCTGTCTTTGTCGGAGGCTGTCCGGGTGTATTTAAAAGATCGATGAGTTTTTGCGCAGCAGCTTCTCCCATATACTGTTTCGGGACATGGATGGTTGTCAGTGCGGGCTCAACGACGCTACCAAGAGGGAGGTTGTCGAATCCGACGATACCGATATCCTGCGGGATCCGATATCCGCTTTCTTTTAAGGCTTTCATGGCGCCTACTGCAATCAGATCGTTGTCTGCAAAGTAGCAAGAGGCCAGTTCTTCTCCATTTTTGATCAGTTCCAGCATGTCGGTATATGCCCCTTCCATGGAAGGGGTCAGGCTGTGGACGATCGAGCGGGAGGAGGACATACCAGCCGCGCGCACTGCCTTGTAAAAACCTGAGGAACGCTCTGCAAAGTTGCTGATCTGGTAGGCGGATCTAAGATAACCGGGCTGTGTTTTACAAGTCCGGATCAGGTGTCTGGCTGCCAGATATGCACCCTGCACATTGTTGATCAGAACGCAGTTACAGGGAACTGTCTCAAAATAAGCATCCAGAAGGACAACCGGGATCGGAAGATTTAAAAACGGTTTCAGATCTCCGGCTTCCATTTCTGTTCCAAGCAGAATAATTCCTGCACAGTCAGAATACTGAATTTCTTCAATCTGTTTCGTGATCGTATCCTCATCTTCATAAATATAGCTGATCTTCAGACGATAGTCATTCTTTTTGCATCCCTGTGAAATTCCCTCGGAAACCTGAGAGAAAAACGGGGTATCTGCAACAACTGTTCCATGTTTTTTATAGATAACAAAATAAATCGCCCCGGAAGTGGTATGTTTTTCCGCGATCCGGGAAAAATCATATCCATATTTTTCTGCGGCATCCAGGACGAGCTGCCGTGTTGCAGTGCTGACTCCTGGTTTGTGGTTCAGTGCCATGGAGACAGCGGCGGCAGAAAGATTCAATTTTCTTGCAAGTTCCTTTGCTGTAATTCCCATATATGATCCTTTCGAATTGTTGTTTTGTGTTCTGAATTTATTATGAACCAGATACAAAGAAAAAACAATAATTAAGTTAATAATTAAGTGAAAAATACTTAATTATTGGATGAAATTGAGTTTCTGCGAAGCTATACTGAAGTTAGAAAACAACAAGAAAATCCTTGAAAGAAAAAGCAAAATACACAAATACAAAGGGTATGTGAAAGGAGACTGAATCATGAAAAAAATCAAGCTGGGATTTGCACCCACAAGAAGAAGTATTTTCAGCGCACCGGATGCGGTTAAGTACAGAGGGCTGACAGCACAGAGACTAAAAGAGTTGGGTGTGGACTTTGTGGACATCACAGACATCAACGAAGAAGGACTTCTGTATGATGACAAAGATGTCGATAAAATCGTAGAAAAATTCAAAAAGGAAGGTGTGGATGGTCTGATGCTCCCACACTGTAATTTCGGTACAGAATACGTCTGTGCAAGACTGGCAAAGAAACTGGATGTTCCGGTGCTTTTGTGGGGACCGCTGGATGAGAGACCGGAGCCAAACGGTGTGAGACTGCGCGACACACAGTGCGGACTGTTTGCAACAGGAAAGGTGCTCAGAAGATTTCAGATTCCATTTACATATCTGACAAACTGCAGATTAAACGATCCGGTCTTTGAACGTGGAGTCAAAGATTTTCTTGCAGTATGTAATGTCGTAAAAACATTTAAAAATATCCGGATTCTTCAGATTTCAACACGTCCGTTTGACTTCTGGACGACAATGTGCAATGAAGGAGAATTGCTCGAAAAATTTAATATTCAGCTGGCGCCGGTTCCGATGACAGAGCTGACAGAAGAAGTAAAAACAGTTCGTGAAGACAAAGAAAAAATGGAGCAGATGATCGCTTACATCAAGGATACCATGGTTATCAAGATCAAAGAAGAGGAAGTAGAAATGGTAGCAGCTCTGGCTCTGGCAATGAAGAGTCTGGTAGAGAAATATGGATGTCAGGCAGCTGCGATCCAGTGTTGGAATGCGCTTCAGACAGAAATCGGAATTATGCCATGTGCAGCAAATGCGATTCTCAATGAACAGGGCATTCCGGTAGTCTGTGAAACCGATATTCACGGAGCAGTGACCGCACTTCTGGCAGAAGCTGCGGGAATGGATGAAAAGAGAGGATTTTTCGCAGACTGGACGATCCGTCATCCTGACATTGAAAACGGAGAACTGCTGCAGCACTGCGGGCCATGGCCGATGTCGGTTGCACAGGAAAAACCGGAACTGACGTATCCGCTGGCATTCGAACATCCGGGAAGTCTGACTGCAGAAGCAAAACACGGAGAAGTGACACTGTGCCGCTTCGATGGAGACAATGGAGAATATTCACTTCTTCTTGGAAACGCAAAAGGTGTGGACGGACCGAAAGGAATGGGAACATATCTCTGGGTAGAAGTGGAAAACATCAAACGTCTGGAAGCCAAGATTGTAGAAGGACCGTATATTCACCACTGTGTCGGTATTCACAAAAATGTAGTTCCGGTACTGTATGAGGCATGTAAATATATCGGCGTGAAACCGGATCTCTATGATCCGATCGAGGAAGACGTAAAAGCATATCTGCGCGGTGAGTGAGAGAAAGGAAGGTAAGATATGAATTTAAAAGCATTGGCTTATCAGCTTAGAAGAGACACCATAGACATTATCTGTGCCGGAAAGGCAGGGCATATCGGCGGTGACATGAGCGTGATGGAAGTTCTGGTAGAGCTGTATTTTGATCAGATGAACATTGACGCAAAAAATCCAGAAGATCCGGACAGAGATCTGTTTGTACTCAGTAAGGGTCATTCTATGGAGGCATACTATGCAGTGCTTTCGGAAAAAGGATTTCTGGATAAAGAAGATGTCCTGAAAAATTTCAGCAAATTTGGTTCTAAATATATTGGCCATCCGAATAATAAACTGCCGGGTATCGAGATGAATTCCGGTTCTCTGGGACATGGACTTCCGGTCTGCGTAGGAATGGCAAAGGCAGCCAAAATGGATCACAAAGACCGCCGCGTGTATGTAGTCATGGGAGATGGAGAGCTGGCGGAAGGGTCTGTCTGGGAAGGCGCCATGGCAGCACATCAGTATCAGTTGGATAATCTATGCGCAGTGGTAGACCGTAATCGTCTTCAGATTTCCGGAAACACAGAAGATGTGATGGGACACGATGATTTGCATGAACGTTTCAGAAGCTTTGGGTGGCATGTGATCGATGTAAAAGACGGAAATGATATCGATGAACTGCACGCTGCATTCGAAGAGGCAAAGCGTGTGAAGGGGAAACCAACGGTACTGATCGCCAATACGGTGAAAGGAAAAGGTTCTTCTATTATGGAAAATAAAGCAAACTGGCATCATAAAGTTCCGACACAGGAAGAGTATGATATCATTATGAAAGACTTAAAAACTGCAGAGGAGGCGTTGTCATAATGGGAAAAACAGCAAATAAACAGATAATCTGTGAAGTATTGATGGAAGCTGCAAAAGAAGATAAAGATATTGTTGCGCTCTGCAGTGATTCCAGAGGAAGTGGATCTTTTACACCATTTGCAGATACGTATCCGGAACAATTCGTGGAAACCGGAATTGCAGAACAGAATCTGGTCAGTATTGCAGCCGGACTTGCAAAATGTGGAAAGAAATCTTATGCGGTTTCACCGGCATGCTTCCTTTCTACAAGAAGCTATGAGCAGTGTAAAGTGGATGTTGCATATTCCAACACGAATGTAAAACTGATCGGAATCAGTGGCGGGGTCAGCTACGGTGCTCTGGGGATGAGTCATCATTCCGCGCAGGATATTGCGGCAATGAGTGCGATTCCGAATATGCGCGTTTATATTCCAAGTGATCATCTGCAAACGAGAGAACTGACAAAAGCGTTGTTAAAAGATGAAAAACCGGCGTACATCCGTGTGGGAAGAAATGCAGTAGATCCGACTTACGAGGAAGATAATGTACCATTTGAAATGGATCATGCGACAGTTGTGACAGAAGGAAATACAAATGGAAACGACGTAGCGATCATCGCCTGCGGAGAAATGGTAAAACCAGCCAAAGATGCAGCCAGGCTTTTAAAAGCAGAAGGAATTTCAGCGTCCGTTCTGGATATGTACTGCATCAAACCACTGGATGAGGAAGCAATCGTGCGCATGGCAGGAAATGCAAAAGCAGTCCTTACAGTAGAAGAGCATGCACCGTTTGGAGGACTTGGTTCTATGGTGGCACAGGTAACAGGAAGAGAATGCCCGAAAAAAGTAGTAAATATGTCTCTTCCGGATGCACCGGTTATCACAGGAACTTCAAAAGAAGTATTTGATTATTACGGCCTGAATGCAGAAGGTATTGCGAACAAGGCAAAAGAAATCCTGAAATAGGGGACAGGAGAGAGGACATGGCAGAGAGCTATATTATCAGTATTGATCAGAGTACGCAGGGAACAAAAGCGCTGCTTTTTGATCAGGACGGCATGCTGCTTCAGAGAAAAGATCTCCCGCATAAGCAGATGATCAATGAAAAAGGATGGGTTTCTCATGATCCGGAAGAAATTTACCAGAATGCCGTACAGGTGGTGAAAAATCTGGTAGAGGCGTCCGGGATTTCAAAGGAGAGCGTCAAAGGAATCGGAATCAGCAATCAGAGAGAAACTTCTCTTGTCTGGGAAAAAGAGACCGGAAAAGCAATCGCGCACGCTGTTGTCTGGCAATGTGCAAGGGCCGCTGAAATCTGCCGCCGTGTGGAGAAAACAGGGGCGGCAGAGATGATCCGGAAAAAGACAGGGCTTGCGCTTTCGCCGTATTTTCCGGCTTCGAAACTGGCATGGCTGAAAGAAAATGTAGAAGGTGCAGAAGCACTGGCAAAGAAACATGCGCTGTGTTTCGGAACAATCGATACCTGGCTTGTATACCGGATGACACATGGAACGTCTTATAAAACGGATTACTCCAACGCATCCCGCACCCAGTTGTTTGATATTTTTGAGCAGAGATGGGATGAAGAAATCTGTCAGTTATTTGGACTGGATGCACAGGATCTGGCAGAAGTATGTGATTCGGACAGCTGTTTCGGAGAGACAGATCTGGATGGATTTTTTGAAAAACCAGTTCCGATCCACAGTGTACTGGGAGATTCCCATGGAGCATTGTTTGGGCAGGGGTGTCTGGAAAAAGGAATGATCAAGTCCACGTATGGAACCGGATCATCTATTATGATGAATATCGGGGAGACACCGGTGCTGAGCACGCACGGTGTAGTAACTTCTCTTGCATGGGGAATGCAGGGGAAAATCAACTATGTGCTGGAAGGAAATATCAACTACACGGGAGCAGTCATTACATGGCTCAAGGATGATATGGAACTGATTCAGTCGCCGGCAGAGACGGAAGAACTCTGCAGAAAGGCAGAAGCAGACGACAGTCTGTATTTTGTTCCGGCATTTACAGGACTTGGAGCTCCGTACTGGAACAGTGAAGCGAAGGGCGCTTTAATCGGCATTACAAGAACGACAAGAAAGGCGGAAATGGTGTGCGCAGGAGTAGAATGTATCGCATACCAGATTGCAGATGTGGTAAATGCGATGAGTCAGGATGCAAAAACCGAGATTCAGGAGCTGCGAGTGGACGGTGGTCCGACCAGAAATCAGTATCTGATGCAGTTCCAGAGCGATATCCTGAATCGAAAGGTGCTTGTGCCGGATGCAGAAGAGCTCTCCGGGATTGGAGCTGCTTATGCAGCCGGAAGAGGACTGGGGCTGTATGGAGATGAAGTGTTTACGCGTCTGAAACGTCAGGAATATGCGCCGAAGATGTGTGAAGAAATAAGAGTGCGAAAGTACAATGGATGGAAAGACGCTGTAAAAAGCGTATTAAAGTAAATGCTTGCGAACTTCAGAAGGTGTGTATGCAGTAAATCGTAATAAATATGGGAAATTCGGATTTCATTGACGTATTGAAGAAACGAAATTCCCATATTTTTTTGAAGAATCGGCAGAAGTGCTCTTTGAAAAAGTCAATATCGACTTAAAATAAGTTAAAAAGGCTCTAGTATCTTTGGAAAATACACCATATAATATACTTGTAAAGAGAAAAAGAGATAAAAAAGGATTAGGTGAGGAATATGAACAATACAGTAGTATTGAAAGACAGAGCATATGTCGAGAAGAAGCAGAGTAAGAAAACATGGATGGACAGAGTGAAAAAATATTTTCAGGAAAACAGAGAAACGATCATAGCAGGACTTCTCTCTATGAATGGTGATGTAAATGCGTATCGCATGTTGGAGTGGAAAGATAAATAATGGAATATACAGTTGGCAAATAATGCTCCGGGGTCGAGAGAGACTTACGGAGTTTTTTAATGGTTTTATTTAGGGATAAAGGAATTGTTTTTCATTGGCTGATGTCGTATAATAGCACAAAATGTAGTAATCTGAAGGGGTGGAGTGTATGGAAAAGGATATGACCGTTGGGAATCCAACGAAGATGATACTGAATTTTACGATTCCTCTTTTTATAGGAAATGTATTTCAGCAATTGTATAATATGGCAGATACAATCATCGTCGGAAAATTTGTAGGGGCAAATGCGTTGGCGGCAGTAGGGTCTACAGGAACGATCATGTTTTTGATCATTGGTTTTCTGCAGGGGATGACTGCCGGATTTACAGTGCCTACTGCACAGAAATTCGGAGCCGGAGATATGAGATCCGTTAGAAAAACAGTAGGTTCAGCTGCGATCCTGTCGCTCATCGTGTCAGCGATCATGACTGTGATCAGCATGGTGGGAATGAGATGGTTGCTTCATTTTATGAATACGCCGGATAATATTTTTGACGATGCTTATCGGTATATTATGGTGATCTGTGCAGGGATTTTTGCGCAGGTGTTATATAATCTGCTGGCAAGTATTCTGCGTGCGCTGGGAAACAGCAAGACACCGCTTTATTTTCTGATCCTGGCTGCGGTTTTGAATATTATTCTGGATCTGGTATTTATTATTGTGTTCCATATGGGAGCGGCAGGCGCGGCTTATGCAACTGTGATCGCACAGGGCATCTCAGGAGTGTTATGTCTGGTTTATATCATCAGAAAGGTTCCGATTTTAAGACTTACAAAAGAAGACTGGAAATTGGATGGAACATTGGTGAAGATCCAGTTTGGAATTGGATTTCCGATGGCGTTTCAATATTCCATCACGGCGATCGGCGCAATGATGATGCAGTCTTCTCTGAATATCCTGGGTTCCGTGGCGATTGCAGGATTTACGGCAGCCAGCAAGATCGAGCAGCTGGTAACACAGGCGTATGTGGCGCTGGGAACGACGATGGCAACTTATTGTGCCCAGAATATGGGGGCAGGAAAGATTCTCAGGATCCGACAGGGATTTAAAAGCGCGACATGGATGGGCTTTGCATATGCCGTTGTGACGGGGATATTTGTGATGTTTGCAGGCAAATATCTGACGCCATTATTTCTGTCAGAAAATCTGGGGCAGATCATGGGATATGTGGATATTTATCTGAAATGTGTCGGACTGTTTTTTATTCCGCTTACTGTGGTGAATGTGTATCGAAATGGAATCCAGGGCATGGGATTTGGAATTCTTCCAATGATGGCCGGGGTGGCAGAACTGATCGGAAGAGGTGTAGTTGCCATCGGGGCGGCACACTATAAAAGTTATGTGGGAGTATGTCTGGCAAGTCCTGCGGCATGGGTGCTGGCAGGCGGGCTGCTGCTTGTGATGTATTTTCATATCATGAAGAGGTACACGGAGGATTTGAGCGGCCAGAAGTAGAAAGAATTACGAAAGAGGAAAAAGATGCGCGGCAAAAGAGAAAGAACCAAAACAGTAAAGTATATATGGAGCGGACTTTTATTTCTGGCGGTCAGTGGCATTTTGACACTGATCGCAAGAATCAGTCTGTCATTTTCGGAATGGTATTCTACTTATATTTACAAAGGCCTGGTGTCTGTGATCGGGCGGTTGTTTGGGAAAGTTCCATTTTCGTTTGTGGAGCTGAGTCTTTATGTTGTGATTTTTTTGATGATTGGAACTGGAATCCATGCAGCTTTCGAGTCCAGGAAGGCAGGAAGAAAAGCAATTTGGCAATGGCTTGCGGGATTGTTTTTGGGCGGCTGTATTATGCTGTTTGTATTTGTGATCAACTGCGGCATCAATTATCATAGAGAATCTTTTTCGGAAAAATCCGGGCTCAAAATACAGACGTATTCGGTGAAAGACTTGCAAGCAACCTGTCAATGGCTGACAGAAGAGGTCAATCGTCTGAGTACACAGGTAGAGAGAACTGAAAACGGAGAGCTGCAGCTGCCGGAGGAGATACGACAAGAAGCAGTCCGGTCCATGCAGGCACTTGGCAGGCAGTATCCTGCGCTTCAGGGATATTATCCGAATCCCAAGCCGGTGCTGGTTTCAGAAATCCTGTCATATCAAAAACTGATGGGAATTTATGCGCCATTTACGATCGAGGCAAATTATAATCAGGATATGCCGTCATATGATTTTCCGTTTACCATGTGTCATGAATTGTCTCACTTACGAGGATTTATGCAGGAGGAAGAAGCCAATTTTATTTCATTTCTGGCATGCAGGGAGTCAGACATGACAGAATTTCAGTACAGTGGAACGCTGTCTGCGTGGGAGTACGCCATGAATGCTCTATACAGGGCAGATCCAAAAGTGTGGCAGGAAGTAAGAGAAGGTCTGAGCAAAGCGGCAGAACCGGATTTGCGGGCAGACGATCAGTTTTGGTCAGAATATGATGGGAGCGTGGCAGAAGTGGCGAATATGGTGAATGACACGTATCTGAAAGCAAATGGACAAAAGCAGGGTGTCAAAAGTTACGGGAAAATGACGGATCTGTTGGTTGCTTATGATCAGAGTCTTTGAAAAGAGTGAAAAAGTGATTTGAAAACGGAATATTTTGGGTTTAGGAACATAGAATAGAAGTGTAGAAAAAGTAAAAGAAAAAAAGAATAAAAAAATTTTCAAAAAACACTTGCAATTCTAATGGAGCTATGATAATATATAACTCGGTCATCACTGAAGCAGTGATACAGACAAGGCTCCATGGTCAAGCGGTTAAGACATCGCCCTTTCACGGCGGTAACACGGGTTCGATTCCCGTTGGAGTCATTAGTCTTCGGACTAACAACAAAATAAGGCGCAGTAGCCAAGTGGTAAGGCGTGGGTCTGCAACACCACACACTAGGGAGCCGAATAAGATAAATATTCCTCCTTAGCTCAGTCGGTAGAGCATGCGGCTGTTAACCGCAGTGTCGTTGGTTCGAGTCCAACAGGGGGAGCTACAAACCCAATAATTGTGCAAAATAACTAAATACGGCGCAGTAGCCAAGTGGTAAGGCAATGGTCTGCAACACCAGTATTCACCGGTTCAAATCCGGTCTGCGCCTCTTAAAAAGCCTAGAAAATCAAGGTTTTCGAGGCTTTTTATTTTTTTCAAAATCCTATAATTCTGTCTAAAAAAATAAGGTGGCAAAATTATAGGAAAGAAAAAGTTCACAATTTTTTCTACAAGTCCATTTTTCCATAATCCAATTCCCTTTTTTAAAAAATTAATTCTAAAATATAAGTTTTCATGCTTTAATATTTATAGATATGTCCGCCAAAAACCGTTAAAAACCTTATAAAATCAAGTAAAATCGTTTCGTAAGGTGGACGATAAGGTGGCAGAATTTTGCTTGTTACAGCCTGTGCCATCATACTGTAGACAACCATTTCCTCTGTTAAGCGGAAGATTTATGCAATCATAGCATCAATTAAACTTACCTTACGTTCACTGTCTGTATGAACATAAGTACGCATGATCACCTCATAGTTATCGCCAATGATTTCAGCAGCTTCCTTTATTTCTCCCATATTGTGAGTCTGCCGGATCAGATTTGTTGCAAAAGTGTGCCGTAGTGCATGAAGATTATATTCTGGAATCTCAGCACGCTTACAAATTTTCTTTAGCGTATTGGCTAAATTTTGGATTGTAGGGCTGACACCATTTTGCGTAGATAATATCAAATCTGGAAAAACCCGATTTTTATCGTATAGCTCCATCATACATGATAGTGAAAATTCAGCTTCCTTGTTTAATGGAATAGTCCGTAAACTATTTGGGTATTTTGGAGGAGTCAAAATCATTTTAGTCTTTTTTTTGGAACCGGCCTCTCTGTTTTTAACCCTGCTAAGCGTATGTGTGATTTTAATGCCACGCCGTCCTAAAAAGGGCACGATAGAAGATTGACCTAATGCAAGCAATTCACCACCACGTAAACCTGTGTTTAAAAGGAATACAATGGCAGGACCATATCTATACAAATAGCGTTCGTTTTTATTTGGACTGGGTTCCATTGCAATTTCTTTTATGATCTGCTCATGTTCTGGTGGGATGATTGAGATTTCCTTTGTTTCTACAGGAAGAACGGATTCTTCCGGCATTATCACCCGATTTAAAATATCAGAAAAGTTTTTTGGCAGTTCGCCGAGAGAAATTGCTGTTTTAATCATTGCAGACCAAAATAAGTAAATTTTCTTTAATGATGAATAACTCAGGATTTCCTTTTTAGCATTAATCGTTGCTGTAATATCATCAGCAGTCAGATTAGAAAATGTTTTGCTAAAAGCATCCGTATCTTTTAAATGATTTTCGTATGTTTTTTCTAATCGATCCAGGCTGGTTTGTTTGAATTTGCCAGCTTCAACCATGAGACTTTTGCGGAATAAGTATTTGTTCGCATAGTCCTGTACTTTGATGTTTGAAGTAATTGCGTCTTGTATTGCGACTTTTATCTTCCAGTCATCTAATAATGCTTTCGCTTCTCCTTTGGTAGGAGCATTAAACTCCTTGTCCGGTAGCCCTTTTTTTCTATATCGGGCAGTCCAACCTCCTCTCTTATTTGGAAATAGTGATCCATCCCCTTTGGATCTTCTTTTTTGTTGTGTACCTTTCGTTGTTCTCGCCATGAATAGTTCCCTTTCTTTAATGAGATATTCATGCCAAATCAGGTATAAGGTCTATTTTAATATAGCCAAGCCTGATTGACAATAACTTTCTAAAGGGCCTAAAAGAATATTTGCTTTCCTATGTTTTTCTTGAGAAACTCCTGAATAGAAGCTGGTGAAGTAAAATATTGCCGCCCAACTTTTGTAACTGGAAGAATTCCACTGTCAAGAAGTTCCCTGGTTTTTGTTTTTCCAATGCCGAGCATGGATGCTATCTCCTGAACGGAGTATGCTTTAAAGAGATTGTCTGTTTCACTCAATATAATCACCTCTATAAATTAGATTAATGAAAGAGTAGACATATCAGGAAACCGTTTCCTATGCCATGTTTCATGCACGTATGAGGTGTTACTATGTAATCATCAAGCTGCAGGCGTGCATTTATGCGACACTATCTGCAGCACCTATATACATTTCCTGATAAGGTATAAAATTATCAAGGTACAATAGCGTAAGACTTGGTTTTGCCTTAACAATTTCATTAAGTAATTAACTGAGATTTTTTCAGATTGAACAGATTATGTACTTTTTATAAAAAATTTTTCTATAAACTTGAAAAAAGAGAGGTGGGATACGTGATATTTCAATATTTTAATTGAAGTCATATATGTAAAGCAGAGTATTTAAGAACATACAATATATTGTGCATGAAGATTGACATATACTATATCATGTGCTACTATACTGCTATAGTTAATTTTATGCGCACCCATAGGGGGAGTTTTGGATTTGTATAAATCCGAAGACTCAAGGAGAGCAGTAAGGCTGCTTATTCCGCATAAGTTGTTTATGATTGTATAAAGTGTCACTATCTGTCCTTATGGGGCAATAGCGGCACTTTTGTTTTTTCGGTAATATTATCAGGGATATGAGAATGGATAGCGAAGGAATACTTCACTTTTCATTCTTTTTTTATGTCCTAATGAAAGGCAGGATTGCCACAATCAGCTTTGGCTGTTTATGGATAAATAAATTTAAGAAAGGTGGTACACACATGAAAGAAACAAAGATTTATGCAGATGAGTTTTGCACTACATTTGCAAGTACAACGGAGATGCTGGAATTTCTGGCTGAGAGGGCAAAGCAGTCCAAGTGGATTCGTAAGCCTACCAGGATGCTAAAACTGGTTCCATTGGAAAAGGAGGCAGAAACCATTGAAGAAGCCTGTGAAAAAGAACTGGAAGGAATAGTAGAGGATACAGAAAAGAATACCCAGTTGGTATTAAAAGTGAACAAGGATTTTTATCCGGTTCGTGACTGTGCTATCCATACAATTCTGAAAAGAGCCGGCATTAATGGAACAGGATTAAAGAAACTGGAGAAAGCTACTTATGCAAAGGTAGTAAACTACTGTCTTCAGGTAGCGAAAGGAGATGCCTTAATCAAGGTGGCAGATGGAAAAGTATCTGCAGTACATGGCGGTGATGATCATGATTACTGTGTACTGGATATGCAGACAATCTTCAATATGACAAGTGATTATCTGAAAGCACATTTTAAGGGAAGTACGTATCTGGAGGGATCTGGAAGTTTTGACCATTCCATTGTGTCTGCTATGTGGACTTTAGGAGGAAATCAGGAACTTTTGGATACTTATCACCAGGCTTTGGAGGATCATGGAATTGAGGATAAGAGCCTTGCTCCTGCACTGCGCCTGACTACTTCTGATGTAGCAGTAAGTGGTGTGAATCTGTATCCCATGATGCTCTCACAAACCAGTAATCGTGTCATTAACCTGGGTAGTCCTATCAAACTGTCACATGATAGAGGGGCAACCTTACAGGATTTCCGGAATAATCTGGACAAAATTTTTTCCCGTTATCAGGAAGCGGTTAAAGGAATTGTTGGTTTGATGGATATAGATATCCAAAACCCTGTAAACTGTCTGCATCTGATTATGAAGGAACTCAAAATCAATCAGAAAATCCGAAACGAAGTAGTAGAGCTTTTTGTGGGACAATATGGGGAAGAACCATGCACAGCTCATGATCTTTATTTTGCCATGCACGAAGCTGCTTTCTTTGCTGCTTGTGAAGGATTTTCTGCACCACGGATTTTAAAATTGGAAGAAGATATTGCAAAAACACTGGTCTTTGACTGGAAAGGGTTTGATGTATATGGAACGATTAAATTATAAGGAGGAAATGAGATGAATACAGCATTAAATTATCAGCCGGAAGTTCTTGTTGATACAGCAGATTTGAGCCGAGAAGATTGGTTGGATTATCGGCGTCTTGGTATTGGTGGAAGCGATGCAGCGGCAATCATGGGCTTATCCCCATTTTCGACAATCAGGGATTTGTATTTCGATAAAATTGGTGTTACGCCAGTAATCGAAGAAGAGGAAGAAAACTGGGTAGCGAAAGAAGTGGGACACCGCCTGGAAGATTTGGTTGCCATGATTTTTGCCAAGAAGACTGGACTTGAAGTTTTCCCTGTACGAAAAATGTTCCGGCATCCGCTATATCCGTTTATGTTAGCGGATGTGGATTACTTTATCCGTTTTCCAGATGGCAGCATTGGGATTTTGGAATGTAAAACCTGTAATTACAATGCAAAAGACAAATGGGCATATGATGGGATTCCTGAAAACTATGTTTTGCAGGTTCGTCATTATCTTGCAGTCATGAATATGAATAAGGCATATATTGCCTGCCTTTATGGAAACAATGAAAATGAATTTGTTTACCGGTGTCTGGAACGAGATAGAATGGAGGAAGAAGAACTCATTGACCAGGAGAAATACTTCTGGGAGGAATATGTGGAGAAGAAAATAGAACCACCGTATTCCGGAAAGCCAGATCTCATTTTGGCTAGTATCCGGAAATATAATGGTTACGCAGACAAATCAATTCCTGAAATCAGCATATCTAGCTTGGAATCACGCAGTCTTGAAAAATATCTCAAATTATCTGAAGAAAAATCCCAATTGGAAAAGAGAAAAAAGAAGATTGAAGCGGAACAACGTGCATTGAGCGTACCGTTTGTCGAGCTTCTTGGACAAGGGTGTAAGGCAGTGATCGAGGATGGGAGTTTCCGTTACCGGATTACTTATAATCCTACGATACGCACCCAGATTGGAAAAGAAAATATGGAGAAACTGAAAAATCAGCATCCGGATATCTACGAAGAATACACAAGCACTACAGAAAGCAGGATTTTCCGGATTAAAAAGGAGGTTGCATAATGTTACAAGGAAAAAAGGCATATATTTGTTCTCCGCTGTCTGCCCCGAATCCAGAGGGAATGCAGCATAATATGGAACTGGCAAAATACTATCTCATGCAGATGAAAAGGCTGTATCATTGCCGTACTTTTGCTTCACATGCACATCTTCCGTTAATGTTGGATGACCGTATCCCAGAAGAGCGTGAGACTGCAATGCAGATTGGAGCTTTGATGCTGGATTTATGTGAAGTATTAATAATTTGTGGTTCCTGCATCAGTGAGGGAATGAGAAGAGAGATTCAGACAGCATTTGAAAAAGGAAAAGACGTTTATTGGTATGATTCCAAGATGAAATCAGGCGAATTGATGAAAGTAGAGAACTGGAGGAGCATAGACGATGAGGTGCAAATATATACGTAAGATTTTTCAAAATGAGGAAAACGGATATACGGTTGCGTTATTTTCCACGCTGGATCATGAGGTTCCTCTTTCTGCCAGAGATAAATTTTGGGCAGACAAAAAAATCATTGCGTTTACTGCAAAAGGATATGACCTGCCTCTTACGGATGAAATCGAAATAGAGATGGAAGGCGAGTGGGAGACAAATTCCCATGGAACACAATACAAGGTAGAAACTTTTTTGGAAGTTGTACCTAGAACAAGGGAAGGTATCTTAGGATACCTTTCTTGTGGTTCTTTAAAAGGAATTGGTCCCAAAACGGCAGAACGGATTGTCAATCGTTTTGGTCTGGATACCTTGGAGGTAATGGAAAAGTATCCACAGGAATTATTAAAGATTCAGGGGATATCTCAGAAAAAACTGGACCGTATTGTGGATTCTTTTGGAAAAAACAAAGTATTCCGGGAATTGATGACTTTTTTATCACCGTTTCATGTTACGCCTAAAAAAGCAAATATGATTCTTCAGAAGTTTCGGGATCAATCCGTAGAAATCATTCGGAAGCAGCCTTATATACTTTGCTCAGTCAAAGGGTTTGGTTTTCTCACTGTGGATGCCATTGCAAGGCAGTGCTGTGCTGCAACAAATGATTCTATGCGTATTTCCGGATGCGTCAGCTATGTGCTGCGGGAAGCCATGAAGCAGAACGGACATTTATATCTGGAGCAGGAAATTTTGGTAAAAGATGCATTGAAGGTTCTGAATAAAGAACTGAATCTTCAGCCGGTGACGGAAACAGAGATTTTAAAAGTGTTATATCGTCTGGTCATGCAGGACAGTATCGTGGTAGAAGAGAATAGGGTTTACATTACCCAACAGCATCAGGAAGAAGAGGATACAGCCTCTATGATTGCAAGAAAATTGCATGAGCGAATTCCAGTTCTTACGATTGAAAAGGAACTGGAGGAAGCACAGGAGGATTTAAACATAACATTATCCGAACAGCAGAAAGAAGCAGTACGTATGGTTTTTGCAAACCCGATCAGCATTATTACTGGAGGACCTGGAACCGGAAAAACAACGGTTTTGAAGATCATCTTGTATATCTATCAGAAAAAATGCGGGAATGAAGTAAAACTGATGGCACCGACTGGACGTGCCGCAAGGCGAATGGCAGAGAGTACTGGAAGTGGAGATGCAACTACGATGCACATGGCATTGGGGCTTTTTGGTGATGGTGATTATGAAGCACTTATAGATGAATTGTCCGCAGATTTTATTAATGTGGATGAGGTATCTATGGTAGATATGCACCTTGCCTATGAATTTTTTTACAAGGTAAAAGCAGGAGCCAGAGTGCTTTTGGTAGGAGATGTCCACCAGCTTCCTTCTGTAGGAGCAGGAGATGTGTTCCGGCAGCTTATCTTGTGCGGGAAAATACCGGTTACTGTTTTAAATCTGGTATATCGCCAGGGGAAGGACAGCAACATCCCCATAAATGCTCAACTTATCAATGAAGGAAAGACAAACCTGCAATGGGGGGATGATTTCCAGATGGTCGAATGTTCAGGAGCAGATGCGGCGGCACAAATTGTTAAAAATATCTATCTCAAGGAAATTCAGATGTATGGTATGGAGCAAGTACAGATACTCTCTCCATATAAAGTGAGAAGTGCAGCCGGTGTCTTGGAACTGAACCGCAGTCTGCAGGACGAGGTAAATCCCCCTGTATCCGGAAAAAGGGAGCTTCATCTTGGCGGTGAGATATTTCGGGAAGGTGACAGAATCCTTCAAAACAAGAATACAGAATTTGCCAGTAACGGAGATTTGGGTACATTGGTACAGATTGCTGAAGATGAGGACAATAACCCTCTGGTTCAAATCATATTTACAGATGGCCGCAGGGTGAAGTATGAGGCAGAGCAGGTGGAAATGATTGAACATGCAAACGCCATAACCATACACAAAAGCCAAGGAAGCGAGTGCCAGGTGGTCATCATTCCGTGGTTAAAAGCTTTTTATCCCATGCTGAAGCGGAACATCTTTTATACGGGAATCACCAGGGCAAAACAGCGTGTTTATATTGTTGGGGAATGGAAAGCCGTTTGTCAGGCAATCCACACAGATGATACGGGAACCAGAAAGACGATGCTGGCAGTAAAAATACAACAGTATTGTGAACGGTATCAGAGACAGGAAAACAGACGGATCCCTGCAACAATTTGCAACCGGGCTGTGTAAAAAAATAGCAAAATAGTTCAATGTTGAGAATTGGCAGGTTATTACTTTATGAAGGGATGTCCTGCCGGTTCCAAAGAAAGGAGCAGGCAATGAGCGAATTATTATATAACAAGTCAAAAGCAGTAGAAGAACTGAATAAAGTGGAAGGATTTTATCCTCTGGAACTTGCCAGAGTTATTTCTAATGAAGGGCAGGAGGAACAACGGTATCTGGATGTGAAATATCGGAAGCTGTGGTTCCGTCTGGTAAATCCTACAGGCAAGATTATCAGCCGGATTGTTCACTTTACCGAAAATATGGCAGTCGTAGAAGCCAGAATTTATCTGGATAAGTGTGATCAGGAAGATAATTATATTGCAAATTCCTTTTCACAGAAGTTTCGTACAGCAGATATACAGTTTGGGGATAAATTTCTTGAAATGGCAGAAACAGCGGCAATTGGGCGAGCTTTGGCAGATGCTGGGTATGGCCTGCAATTTGCTGATGTAGGGGAAGGAAATGATCCAATGCAGGTAGATGCAGGAATTCCTGTAAATCAGGGAACACAGATGCAGACTGCGATGCCAGCACAAACCCCTGCACCAGGAATGCAGCAGACTCCCAATCAGTCAGCAGGAACCATGCCATCATTTCCGCCTCAAGCAACTCCGGGGCAGCAGATGATGGAACAGTTTTATCAAGAAGCACAAGCCAATGGAAATACGATTGGCGGGGTAACGGGTACAGGACAGATGACAAATCCGGTAATGAGTCCGGCAACTGGATCTGTACCAGTTATGCAGCAGATGCCTTCTAAGCCGCAATTTCTGGATCCCAATATGCCAGTGGAAGAACTGGTGAAATGGATGAGTTATGAGCAGGCAATACAAGTAGCCGTAACAGGACAGGGAAAATTTAGTGGAAAAACCATGGGACAGGTTGCAATAGAAAGTCCTTCCAGCTTGCAATGGTTCGCAGAACAGTATCATGGACAGAACCATTTCATACCGGCGGCAGCCAGAGTAATTCTTGCAAAGGCATAGCAAATAGCCGGCTTAACATTCTTTCCACAGCCAATAAAGGCTGTGGAAGAAAGGAGGAACCATAGAGTGTATGATATGTCAGGCTTTAGCTACGATATCACAGATGTCGTGCATTTACTGCAGCTTAGAGTACGGCATAAAAATTCTTCGTCAATGGATGTGAATTGTCCATTTTGTGGAGAAACAAAAGGGAAAATGAATGTTAATCTTCAGAAAAATGTGTTCCGTTGTAATCGGTGTGATGCTTCCGGTGGAATGCTAGAATTATACGGAAGACTGCATGGTGTTTCCAGTGCAGAGGCAAACCGACAAATCCGGGAAGCTCTGGGAAAGGGGGAATACCGGACGGATTATCAGGTAGTTCATAAAGAAGAGCCTGTAGAAATTTTCAATGCCGAGTTAGCGGATGCAGATGTCATTGACCGAACATATCAAGAAATGTTGTCGTTATTGACCTTAAATGATAAACATCAGGAAGATCTTAAAAAAAGAGGGCTGACGAAAGAACAGATCGAGATACAGAGGTATCGTAGTGTACCGTTGTTTGGAATTAAAAACATGGTACAAAAACTGTTGGAATCCGGACAGACAGTAAAAGGTGTGCCAGGATTTTATGAAGATCAAGATGGGAAATGGACAATTAATTTTACTTCTAAAAATTCTGGGATTTTGATACCGATTCGATCCATGGAAGGAAAAATACAAGGATTTCAGATACGGTTGGATCAGGTAATGGAGGGACGGAAGTATATCTGGCTTTCCAGTGTGAAATTCCAAAATGGAGTATCATCAGGGAGTCCGGTACATGTCATAGGAAGTCTGGACGCAGAACAGATCTATTTAACAGAAGGTGCATTAAAAGGTACGATAGCCCACTATTTATCTGGAGATACGTTCATTTGCGTTGCAGGTGTCAATCAGTACAGAAATTTAAAGCCAGTTTTGGAAACACTGAAAAGCAGGCATCTGCAGCACCTATATGAAGCTTATGATATGGATAAAAAAATGAAGGTATATTGTGATGGGGATTCTGAGAAATGTGATGCCTGTCAACGTAAACCAGCCACTTTTTATTGTCCGCATAAGATGCAGAAACGGCAGATTCTACAGAACGCTTGTAGAAAGGTGTATGAAATCTGTAGTGGATTGTCTATTTCCATGAGCCGTATGGTTTGGGACATGGATTCTTATGGTGAGTGGAATGGGCAGATCAAAGGAATTGATGATTATTACTATGTATTGAAAAATACGGGGTAAATATGGACCGGGCAAGTTGTCCGGTCTTATGGAAGAGGAGGATTCGATGAAACGAAAGAAAATTTACGGTATATTTATGCTTGTAGCCATTGCTGTTTTTTTATTTGCAGGAGGAAGGATATTGCAAATTTATTTGAATTATCAGGAAAGTCAAAAAGTCTATAAGCAGATGGAAGGGTTTACACAAAAGATAGAGGATCAAGACCTGTCACCAGAAGCGGTTCCAGGGGAAACAACAGGGGAGGTCGTAGAACAGGGATTCCTACAGGTGGATTTTAACAAGCTGGAAGAAATCAATCCAGATGTCATTGCATGGATTGAGATTCCTGGTTTGGAAATTAGTTATCCGGTAGTCCAGGGGAGGGATAATGACTATTATCTGCATCACCTGATTACGGGAGAAAATCATAAAAGTGGCAGTATTTTTATGGACTTTCACAACCAGGAGAATTTATCAGACAGAAATTCCATTATCTATGGGCATAATATGAAGGATGGGAGCATGTTTGGAACCCTGGATCAGTATCAGTCACAGGCACTTTATCGAAACTATCCTTGTTTTTATATGTATGTGCCAGGATATATTTATGAGTATCAGATTTTTTCCTGTTATGCAGCACCAACGGATCATCCAGCATATACTTATGATTTTCCTACTTCTGAGGACTATGAAGTTTTTCTGGAAACACTACAAAGAAGTGCTGAGTATAACACAGGGACGACAGTTACCAAGGAGGATCAGGTAGTAACCTTATCAACTTGTGTAAATACCCGAAAGGATTATCGCTATTTAGTACATGGAAAACTGAAACAGAAAATAAAGATGGAGGAATAAACAGATGTTAGATTTTGAATACGCAAAGGCATTGGCAGAGGTTGTGTTGGATACAACTTGCAGTGAAAAAGAAAGAGAAGTACGGCTGGAGTGTTTAACCCAAATATTTGTCAGAGCAAATGCTTATTTAAAGAAAGGCTTCTTACCCGATGTGGTAGAGGCTTTTTTTGTGCGAAAAATGGAAGGTTTGCCACTGGTATCGACAAAGCAGGATATGCAGGATTTTTTGAAAGTCAGTACACCCCATTATTTTGGTGGGAAATTTACAGTTAGTAATATTCCGTATTATTCAGAGGAAGAAGAACTGCTACTTTGGTCGGAAACATCACTTCGTGGTCCATTGATTACAGCCGGATACGAACGCTATATGGAACTGTTTAAAAAGATTTTGCCTCAAAAGGCAGAACAGATTAATTTTTTATAAAGAGAAATAATTCGAATGAGGACTGGAAATATATGGTGGTTTAAAGATAAATGTTAAAAATTATTATATAGGAAGAAAGCATCTGTCTGTAGCAAAATGCTGCAGACAGGATATTTTTTTGAAAAAAAGTTGCTTTGTACGGAAGCTCTGCGTACAAGAGAAGTATAAAGAAAAAAAGGAGAGATGATTTTATGATAAAAAAAGTTCGGATTGCGGTAGACCATGGCAATAGAAATATGAAAACCTGTTCCCAGGTATTTACGACAGGGCTTACCATTCAGGATAAAAAGCCTGCCAGAGGGGAAAAGTTCCTGTTCTATGAGGGAAAGTATTATGTGCTGAGTGAAAATAGGATTCCTTATCAAAGAGATAAAACGCATGATGATCGGTTTTTTATCCTTACTCTATTTGCAATCGTAAAAGAGCTGGAGGAAAACCCTCAAATTCAGCCAGGGGATGTCATTCAGGTGGATCTTCCGATTGGGCTGCCACCCAAGCATTATGCAGAACTTTGTGAACGGTATGAAGCATATTTTAAAAGACAAGGGAAAATCCATGATATCAATTACTGTGGTAGTACATATCATATCACCATTGGAGAGGTAATGGCATTTCCGCAGGACTATGCGGCTATGATGACTATGATTGAAAAGCTGCAGCAGATTCCCAAAGTAGTAGGAATTGATATAGGAGGATTTACTACAGACTATCTTCTGATGCGGAAAGGTAATCCGGATATGGAAGCCTGTGATTCCATGGAAAAAGGCGTGATTACCATGTATAACAAGATTATTTCAGGGATTAACAGTGAATATGATATTTTGTTAGAGGAAAGTGATATTGACAGTATCCTTCAGGGAAACACAGAGTTTTATGAAGAGGCTGTAGTCCGTATGACAGAAGGTATGGTGCAGGATTTTGTAAAAGATCTGCTGAACAGTATTCGAGAAAGAGGTATAGATACCAAAGCAGCATATACGGTATTTATTGGAGGCGGGGCAAAGCTATTGAGCCATTTCCTGGAACAATCAGACCGTCTGGGGAAATATACCTTTATTGAGGATATTTCTGCCAATGCCAAAGGATATGACAGACTGTTTCAGATTATGTAGAGGAGTGTGATAAATGTGGAGAAAAAGAATCCCTATAAATTCACACTTGGATTTGATAAAACAAAGCCTTCACATGTGAGGGCAACAGAAATCCTAAACTCTGTAAAGGATAAGGCAGATTTAATCGCTTCAGCATTGGTATCTTACATAGATGATGTCCGACAAGAGGAAGGGGCTGTTTTAAGCAATGAAGCTCTTCAGGTTCTAATGCAGGAGATGGTAAAGCAAGAAGTAGCAAAAGCAATGCACCTGCATTCCATAAAGCCAGAGGAGCCGAATCGTAATTCAAATAGTGTAATGGCTGTGCAGCAGGAATCACTTGAAACCATTACTCCGGAAGTAGCAAAAAGTGTAAGAGATGCTATGAGCATATTCCGTAATCGATCATAAACAAAAAAGAAGCACTCGATGAGATGCTTCTTTTTTTGTTTATTTTTTATCGTCCACAGGAAACGCACAGATTGGACAAAGGTTTTTCACAGATTCTATCCATATACTCATAGGTTAGATATTGTTAGAAAAAGTTAATCGGAATGCTCTTTTTCTTTTAATGCAGAAAGAAGTTCACGCAATGTACGAAGGGCAATCTGGCGATCATCTTCGGAACAGGTTTGCAGCTCTTTCATGATTTGATATGTGGTAGTATCTGCTTCATCTTCCTGAACAACGGAATCAATAGAAATTCTCAAATACTGGGTAAGAGGAATCAAAGTAGCAAGTTCTGGATTTCCATTGCAGGTTTCAATATCAGAGATTGTTCGTGTGGAAACTCCTGCCCGTTCTGCCAGACTGGACTGTGACAGGCCAAGCCGTTCTCTTTCGCTTCTTACCGTGTAGCCTAATTTTTTCTTGACGGTATCCATCCGCATCCGCATCACCTCACTTATTGTTTTATTTTAACGTAGATTGATAGTAAGAGAAACGCATTATAGCACATGATAAAACGCAATATAGTGTGAGTAAGCGGTGCTTTAGAACCTGTAAAAGGAGGAAAGCACCCATGCTGCAAGCAAGGAAAAGGCATTCGTGTAGCGATTCATCAAAAAAATTCTTCTATTATGGGGAAACGAAGAGAGCCATTTATATGCAGGATATGCGTTAAGTGTTAGATATTCCGTGCAGTATCCTGCATGGTTTAGAAGAAATGTCGGATTAGTTGAATACTGGTTCGGCTTTTTCTTTTATCATGGAAGGAAACTATCTTTTTATCCTGGCTGCAGATCGCCGCCTTTAGAAATTTGGAAACTAATTCATTTTCAAATTTCGGAGGTAAAGGATGAAAGAAGAGAAAAAATACAGTGGTTCTAAAACAAGAAACTATTTTACGGCATATTTGTTGGCATCTATCCAGGGGAGAAGGCTCCGGTATCTGGAAAAGCAGCAGAAAATATTATTTGCGGAGGAGAATCTGGAGGATAAAGAAATCACAGATATAGACATTTCTTTGGAGGAACGGTTAGAACTTGAGAAAAAGGAACAGTTACTTCTGGATGAATCCAAGGGGATTTATCCAGAGTGGAATGAGATGACGGACATAAACCTTATGGAAGCCATGTTTTCTTTGCAGGAGGAAGAACGAAAGCTTATCTATCAGCATGTCTTTGAGGAACGTACATTTAAAGAAATGAGCATCTTGAATCAGATGCCTGAAGAACGGTGTAAAGGTGCATATTATTGGGCTATCCGGAAAATACGCAAGAGAATGGGAGGAAAGAGATCATGAATTTTAAAGAATTGTTATACCGGGCAAGGCAAGGGGATGAAGATGCTATTCTGGAAATATTTGAAATGTATCGGCCACTTTTAATTAAAAATGCTTTGGTAGAAGGGATCTTTGATGAAGATTTGTATCAGGAATTGACAGCAGAATTGCTGAAGTGCATACGGTATTTTAGAGATGTAGAATAGTTTTATAGGGAGAAGCGTAGCGTTATAATCGTTACGCTTCTTTAGCATATTCTACCATTTTTAGTAAATGGATTACATAATTATAGTTACCAATTAGGCAATAAAAAACGCAATCGAAACAAGAATACTAGACGGAATAAACAAGAATCCCTTAATATAATAAAAAATAAGGAGGGCATTTCGATGGAGATGAAGCAAAAAGAATGCGGAATAGTTTGCAAAGAAAATGGTACGGAACAAATAGGAAAAATAACAGAGGAAGAATGGAGATTATTAAAACAATATAGAAATTTGTGTGAAGAAAATAAATTAACCATCAATATTTTGATTCAGCGATTATTAGCACACGAGAAAGGCAGGGAATAAGTTGATTAAAGTAGCATTATGTGATGATATTATTGACTATAATAAAAAAATGGAGAGTTATATCGAAAAATATGGAAATGAAAATCATGTAGAAGTCAAAATTACTTCGTATGGAAGTGGCAGTCAGTTATTATTGAATTATCAGAAACGAAAATTTGATGTTATATTTTTGGATGTGTCTATGCCTGAAATGGATGGATTTGAAACAGCAGAGGAGATTCGGAAGAGTGATCCTGATGTTTCAATCGTTTTTTGTACTTCTTATTATACAATCACTAATGCAGGGAAAGGCTTTGAAGTTGCGGCAGAAGATTTTTTATCAAAACCTTTACTGTATAGAAAAGTTGAGAATATCTTAAACAAAATATATAAAAAGAAATTATTGAATGCAGAGGAAAAGTTATTTTTGAAATGCCACGATGGATTGATTACGCTACAGCTTTCCGATATAATCTATATACAAACAGAAAACAAGCTATTGATTTTACATACAATTCATGGAGATGTGCAAAGTAGTCAAAGAATGAATGAACTAGAGAAGCGGTTAAGCACAAAGCAATTTTATCGCTGTCATAATAGTTATATGGTCAATTTTGACTATGTTGAAGGGGTTAAGCAAGATAGTGTGTTAATCAAAGATAAAGCTCAGAAGTTAAAGACTATTCCAGTAAGTAAATATAAGAAGGAAGAGTTCATGAGAGCGTTAGCTAGATATGTGGGAAAATGGGAAAACTGAAAATCTATGTCAAAAATATGTTGATTTATACAAAGAATATTGTTGTATGGAAAAAAAGGGATTATAGTTTTCATATACTAAACAGAAAGGAGAAAAAACATGGTGAATAATGAAGCAACAGAAGAGTTCTTGAAAGAACTGGATTTAACAGAAGAAGAAATAGAAAGTTATACCGGATGTTCTGAAAGGACACAACGATGTTTAACTGATTGCCCATGGCCATTTCCAGGGGCATACATTAATGAAGCTAAATAAGACAAAGAACCGTATAGCCTATCCTGATATGATAGCCTGTGCGGTTTCTTTTTTGGAGGAAAAGGATGTACACAATCACTTTAGAAGTAAACCAAATATGCAATTTACGCTGTACATATTGTTATCTTGGAAGGAAGACAAACCAAAAGATGTCAGAACAGATAGCATACAAAGGGTTGGAAATTGCTTTTTTAAACGTAGAAAGGCATAGAGATCGAAGATTATGGGTGGATTTTGTGGGTGGAGAGGCACTCTTGAGTTTTCCATTTTTAAAGCAGTTGGTGGAATATATAGAGGGACAGGCTTTAAAAAGGAACATTTTAGTGACATATTCTATTACTACAAATGGAACTATTCTAAACGATGAGATTTTAGCATGGCTGATTAGATATAAAATTCATTTAAAGGTAAGTATTGATGGGGCTGAGGAAACCCATAATAGAAATCGGAAGTGGGTTGATGGGGGTGGAAGTTATGCGAATATTATTGACAACTGTATGTATTTCAAAGAATATGAGAATCAGACAAAGCAGTATATCCAAGCAGCACATGTTGTTACACAGAATAATTATGGGGAAACTTTTCACTCCGTTTGTCATTTAGTTGAAAATCTAAATTTTAAAATAGTGGACTCTTCCATTGATGTTGTGCATAGATGGACAACTGATCAATTGGATGTTTTGGCAGATGAATGGGAAAAAGTATTATGTTATTATATAAAAAGACAAAAAGTAGGGAAAGCATTTCTTTGGGGACTGGTTTTAGATTTGAAGAAATACGGAGAGAATAACGGGAAATCAGGATTTTGCGGTGTGGGACTCATTCAAATATATGTGAAGGTGGATGGAAGAATCTTTGGTTGTGCAGCAAATTTAGAATCTAGTGGGTGCATTGGCGATGTTGAAAATGGATTGTCTATGGATTGCATCAAAAGGTTGAGGAAATTAGAGGAAGAAGGTACAATGTGTTCAAAATGTAATCTCTATAGGGAGTGTCAAAGCAAAAACTGTATTATGAATAGTTTGGCATATAGTGGATCAATAGGTGGACATAATCCTGATATGTGCTATTTTGAACAGAAAAAGAAAAGTCTTTGGGAGGCGTATGCTAAAGAGTTGTAATTTTAAAAAATAAAACTTGAAATATTGGTAAAAATACGTTATTTTTATTATAAATACTAACATCTAAAGTGATATGCGGTGAGTGTTTTATTCTATTGGTGTGGTGGTGGAAATGAATATAATCAGGAGAAAGAGAAAGGAACTGGGGATTTCTCAGAAGGAGTTAAGTGAAAAACTAGGTACAAGTCAACAGACAATCAGCAGAATCGAAAAGGCAGATATTGAAAATATTCCCTGTAGTTTACTGGTGAAACTGGCAAGCATATTTAACACTCCCATAGATATTTTAGTACATGGAGATAATAGTGATTTGTGTAAGAGTCAAATTGAAGAATTATGGGATGTTTTTCAGAAGTTAGACGAGATAAACAAAGCTACTTTATTATTGATGGGAAGAAGACTAAATGAAGCACAGATGGAAAATATGCTGAAGAAGCAGATAGGTGATATAAGTGATAAAAATAGCGATATGTGATGATGAAAAATATTTTGTAGATACAGTTGAAAAAATGCTGAAAATTTATGCGGAGAAGAACGGTAAGGATTTTGTAATAAAAAAATATACAAAGCCATTGCAGTTAATGGAATCTTTAAAAGAAGAATTCCAAATTTTCTTTTTGGATATAGAGATGCCTGCGATGGATGGTATGGAACTGGTAGATATCATCCGCAGACATGATGAAAAATCAATTATCCTTTTTGTGTCATCCCACAATGAATTTTTGGGGGTAGGATATAAATATGATGTGCAGAATTTTATCACAAAACCGATTACACAGGTACAGATCAATTGTGAAATGAACAGAGCGTTAAGAAAACTGGATTCATACGAACAAAAATACATAGCAGTAAAAAATGAGAAAGGATACTTTAAATTATTTCTTTCGGATATAGAATACATTGAAACGGTAAAACGAAAAGTGTTATTTCATTTAAGAAACGGGAATCAGGAAGATGGATATTTTAAAATGAGAGATTTGGAAGAACGTTTGGAAAAATACTATTTTGTACGCTGTCATAATGGTATCATTGTAAATGTTGACTGTATTGAATCATTACATGATCTTACCGTCACGCTTTATTCCGGAGATAAGATTTATATTACACGATCCAGAAAACAAAACCTAATGAAAAATATGGCAGAACGGGGAGGAAGTGTGTAGTGTGTATGGACAGAGTATTATAAAGAATATTTTTTCAATAATTAATATTTTGTTGATTACATATTTGTTAATTGATAGAAAAAACAGTCAAAGTTACAGAAAGAAAAATTGGTATTCCTATGTTTTGTGTATTGGAAGTATATTTTTGGTGCGAGTAATGGAAAATGGAGTATCCATACATATTGCTTATAATTATATTACCATAGTGATAATTGCTATATTTATAGGACATTTTTTATTTCAGCGTAATATGAAGTATTGTATTTTGATAGGTTGCATTTACTTATCCATTTCGTTATTAGGGCAATTATTAAGCTGCATTTTCCTTTATCCATATAGTGGAGATAGGATATTAGCTGAATTGCCAGGAATCTACCAAGTGGGTATGATGGTAATTGCGGAAGGTGTTATTATTGCCGGAAGTTTGGCATTAAAAAGAATTATAGAAAGAATTCCACCGTTCCTATCAAGCATTAATGTGATTACAATTCTTATCCCGCTATTTCTTAACATTATAGTTATGGCGGTATGTACCGATAACCTATATAACGATAAAGAGGTAATTATCGGTAATGTATGGTCGGTTATTACGATATTAATATTACCTATCGTTATGCTTTTAGGAACTGTCTGTAATATAGTAATTTTGGAGAACTACTTAAATGTAAAAAAAATCGAGAATGAAAAGAAACTTCAAATAAGCGAGATGAGTCTACAGTATGATTATTATATGAGGCAATCGAAAGATATGGAAAATATCCGTAGACTTTCTCATGATATAAAAAACCATTTGGAAGCCTTGAAAGAAGATGTAGAGCCAGATCAAAAAATAGAGTACATTAATGGTATTGAGCGTAAGCTAAATAAGTATCAAAGCTACTATAAATCAGGGAATACATTTATTGATAATCTACTTCATACGAAACGATTAGAGGCCATCGAAAAGGGAATTGAATTTAAGGCGTTTGTCGATTTTACAGAGTTTAAGCAGGTAAGGAACGAGGATTTATGCGTCATAATTTCTAATACAATAGATAATGCATTAAGAGAATGCCGGTTAATGAAAGAAGAAAATCCTACGGTAGAGTGTTTGGTACAACTAAAGGCTAAAAAAGTAAAAGGTTTCTTGTCAATTTTATGCGAAAATAGCCTAAGAGAATCACAAGTATGTTATTTGCGAGACAATACAACAATGGAAACATCAAAAGAAGATAAGAAAAATCACGGTTTTGGTGTTAAAAATATTAAAAGTGTCGTGAAGGATTATGGGGGAGAAGTATCATTTAATGTTTTAGATGATATGTTTTCTGTTTCTGTGATTATTCCGATAGAAATATAGTGGAAAAGATGGTGCTTATGGAAAATAAGTGCCATTTTTTTAGTCCAGATAAGGCATAAAAAATACAAACTAAACAAATTTTATGTTTTTTCTTGAAGTAGGATATAAAATAAAGAAAAAAAGAAGAGGAGGCATGAGTATGCGAAAAAAAATGAAACTATTTATTGCCATGGTATCAGTGGGGGTCTTATTGGGAACTATACCAGTTATGGCAGCAGAACAGCCGGAACTTCCAACGAAAGTGCAGGATATTGCAAATGGTTCTGATGACCTCTATGGAGAAGGGGTTCCGATTGAGCATGGCACAAATCCAGATGAAAGATTTTCGTCCGGTGGAGTAGATCACACACATCAGTATATAGTCGCAAATGCACTTAAAATTCTGAGTAATGATCAGGGCAATAGTGCATTTAATGGCGAATTGAATTCATCTATTCTTATGGAAGCAACTGACTGGCCGGATAAACTCGGAAATGAAACGGATGCAGGAACTTTTGCCGGACACTTTTATGATCCTGATTCTGGAAAAAACTGGTTGGGGCAAACATCCCCGACAGCTAGGACAAGAGCAGAGTCATATTTTCAGGCAGCAGTAAATGCGTATCGTGCAGGGGACGTACAATTGGCTATGTCAAATTTAGGAAAAGGCACACATTATGTGTCAGACTTAAATGAACCACACCATGCATCGAACCTAACAGCAGTAAACAGCAATCATTCTGCTTTTGAAAAATATGTAGATAAAAACCGTAAATCTTACACAATAGCAGGGAATTCGTTTAATTCTTCCGTATATACAACTGCATTAAATACATCAACGGGAGACTTGATGTATTCAGCAGCAAAGCATGCGAAAGGGCTTGCGGCGAATGCTCAAAATGAAAGTACCTATGATAGTGCAGGCAGGCGATCTGTTCAGCATGCCATACAGACGGTAACCCAATATATGTATAAATTTGGTAAAGAGGTAGGAATCTATTAATAAGATTTTTCAGGTCTTGGTATTAAGAATATCAAGACCTGTTTTTATGCCATTTAGACACTAAAATACGCAAAATAATCAAAATATATGGCAAAATAGGAGAATTTGATTAAAATTGTTTTTAGTATATTTAAGAAAGGAGTAGACAGATATGTATAATTTCACATTATATATGACAACAGATTGTAATTTTAAATGCCAGTATTGTTATGAAGACTACCATAACCATTATCAGTTGAATGAAAAAACACTTGTGGACTCTTTGGAGTTTATGATGAATTATGGGGATAGAGGGAAAGTCTTGATTGATTTTTTGGGCGGTGAGCCTTTGCTGAAGAAAGAGTTAATTTACCAGGCAGTAGCCTATATCAAAGATAATTATCCGGAAAGGGAAGTAAAGTATTATATTACTACCAATTGTTCCCTGATGGATGATCGGTTCATTGCATTTATGAAAGAAAATCGTTTTACAGTACGCCTTAGTTTTGATGGGAATAAGGAAACCCATGATTTGAACAGAGTTGCGAAAGATGAAGTTTCTTGCTATGACAAAATTTTTGAGAATATCATGAAGGTAAAGGATAGTGGATTGAATTTTTCTGTAAGAATGACGGTCACAGAAAATACCATTCCGTATATGTTCGAAAACATCTGTTACCTGCATGAGCATGGCTTGGATAACATCTGTATGATTATGGATGTATATTTAAAAATATCTGATGAACTGAAGGCAGAATTTGAAAAACAGGTGGGACAAATTTTGCAATACTATTTGGCTGAGGCAGCAGCGGGCAGAGTTTTTACTATAGATCAATTTGATGGAAAAATGTTTAATATGTTGTGTAACTTTGGAAACTGCTTTGGCATGTGCGATGCTGGAATTGGAAATTTCAAGATCTTTCCGAACGGTCAGATATACCCATGCGGATTTCTTACAAGTAATGAAAAATATTGTATAGGCAATATCAAGGAAGGTGTTGATATAAGAAAGGCAAAATTAATAGCAATGTCGAACTTTGATAAAACCGATCCGAAGTGCAAGGGATGCACAATCCGAGATTTTTGTCATGGTATGAAATGCGGATATATGAATTTTATCAATACAGGGAAGATTAATGTACCATCGGATGCAGAGTGTATTTTTGAACATATCTTTTATAAGGCAATGGTGCAGATTCTTGAATATTATTTACAGCAGCCGATTGAAATAGTTAGAGAAAAATTAGGAGTGTATATAGACTATATCCAGGAGGAAGATTTAAAATTCAGTGAGTTCGGAGAGAAGATTGCCAAGAGGTTAGGTGATGAAAGGTAAACAAAGCCGTCCATACCTTGGATTTTTAAAAGAGTATGCTTTTAGGAAAAAGCTACTACCTTCCTATATTTTAACGATAGCGATAATTGTGTTAACAGCGGGGGTTTCTTTGGTGCGTCCGGAGCTGCAGGGAAAAGTGATAGATGATTTGGGGAATCCGCATAGTACCAGTTTATCTGCGTTTATGTTCCTTCTAGCTGTGTTCTTGGGAATGTTGCTACTGAACTACCTTATGAATTATGTACAGCGTTATGTTGTGGCTGTCATATCGGAAGAGATAGCTGCAGATATGCGACAAAAGGTAGAAGATAAATTATCAACAGTAAGCGTGAATTTTTTTGAGAAGATAAAGCTAAGTGACATTTTGCTGAAAGTAGATAAAGATGTTTCAGCAGTGAAACAATGTGGAATTACAAGTATTATCACATTGGTTTCCAATATGGTTATCCTGGTGGTTGTTCCTCCATATATGTTTTCTATCCATAAGGGAATTGCCGTATCCAATATTATCTTACTTGTCAGCGTTCCTTTTATTAGTAGAATCCTGGGGAAATTGATACAGGAAACCAGTGGTCAAGTTCTGGAAGGATATAACAGTATTACCAGTGTTCTGACAAACACCTATGATAATTGGTTTATTACAAGACTCTTTCAATGTGGGCAATATGTACATGATCTGTATTTTGAGAAAAATCAGAAATATAAAAAAGAGACGAACAGTCAGAATTTGTTGTACATATTGAATACATCTACGATACTTGTAATTCAGTTTATGGGAACAGTCATAATTTGGGTAGTCGGTGCACAAGAAGTATTTAAAGGAAATATGACCATAGGTACCATTATGGCCTTGATGAATTACCAGACAATTATTATGAATCCTATTATTGGAATCGCACAGTTTGCTAACGAGTATCATACAGCCGTAGTTTCCTTAAAGGATATCAATGGTTTGCTTCAGTATCCGGATCAGAAACAAGGAGATGGAGAGAAAGTAACAACAGTTAACAACATTTCCTTAGAAGAGATGAGCTTTTCTTATACAGAGTCGAATAAGAAGGTATTTGACCGGCTCAATTTGAAGTTCGAAAAAGGCACTCTTTACGGAGTTCATGGAAAAAGTGGACAAGGCAAAAGCACTCTGTTCAAAATTATAACAGGTGTGTATCAACCGACAGAAGGAAAAGTAGTTGTGAATAACACAGATTTGCAGGAATTAGATATTAACAGCTATTGGAAAAATACAGGATATGTTATGCAGCGTACACAGTTCTTCAATGATACGGTAAGACGGAATATGGGATTACTACATATTGTTTCGGAGGAAGAAATGGATACAGTGGCAAAGTGCTTGGATTTGTATGATGAAATCCATACTTTAGAAATGGTATGGGATACCGAGATAAAGTTAGAACCATGCAATTTCTCAGAGGGACAAATGCGACGTTTGGATATTATGAGGAATATTTTGAAAAATTCACAAATTCTGATTTTTGATGAAGCCACTGCAAATATCGATGAAAAACGAAGAGGACGTTTTTATCAATTATTACATGAGCTATCAGGGGATAAAATTATTATTTTTTCTACGCACAATCTGGAAGAATTGCGAGAAGCAGATATTATTGTGGATTTGGAGAAGTTACATATAAGGTAGGTGAGTAAAAAGTGAGGATAGGTGTGTTGGATTCCAATGGATCCTTTGATAATCCTTTTTTTCAGGATAAGAAAATTGTAAAAATAGACTGCAAATGGAAAGACCAGGAATACACTAAAGATGCCTTTGGATTTACCCATGCGGAATATGTCTGTTCTTTTATTTTAAAGGAAAACCCAGAAGCTGAAATTATTTTGGTACCTATTGTAAGGAAGAACAAAAAGAGTACGGTTCTGGATATGATAGAAGGTATTGAATTACTGATAGAGGAACAGGTAGACATAATTAATATGAGTATAGGAGATGAGTACAAATATCACAAAGAAATAGAGGAAGTATGTAGAGCAGCTACAGAAAAGGGGATTTTGATTGTGGCAGCATACTCTAATCAGCAAGTAGAAGCAACCTATCCGGCTTCCTTCCCTTTTGTAATGGGAGTAAGATGCCTGGATATAGAGAATCCTTTACAGGTTCTCCAATATGATGGTACAGGAACGGATGTGATTTTTTCCTCTAAATTTTTTTCTCTTTATCATGTGGGCATCCCTAAATTTTATCAGGGCAATAGCTTTGGGTGTGCTGTAATAACAGGGTATCTAAGCAATTATGAGGATGAATATGAACAGGCAATTTTACAGTTTGTTCATAGCACTTTAAATGGATATTATCCATATCATACATTGAAGCAAAAACAGTGCTATTTTCTAACGAATCGTATAGAAGAACCTTTAGAGCAGCGTTTCATACGGGAAGTTACGAGAACAGAGAGATGCGATACTTTTGAAAGTGGAATGGAAAAATTGAGAAATATAAAAACAGCAGAGCAGTATCCGGTGCTATTTATTGATCACAACAATTATCAGGAAATATGTGAGTATAAAGATAGAATCAGGATATATGCCATGGAACATCCGAAGACAGAAATTGTTTTGCGATATCCCTTATTTAATATGGTGGAAAGATTGGATTTCCAGAAGAAAACAAATAGAAATCTGGACCAATTTACAGTTTAGGAGGCGAGAAAATGTATACACTGTCATTAGAGATAATAAATAAGTGCAATTTGAATTGTACTTACTGCTATCTGGGCGAAAAGAAAAATACATACATGAGTTTAGAAACGGCTCAAAAGGCAATCGATATTGCGGTCCATGAAGCAAATAAGCAGTATGATCGGACCCTTATGGTTTATTTTATTGGAGGGGAACCTCTTATGGCATTTAATCTGATGAAAGATGCGGTAGGTTATACGAAGAAAAAATGCCAGGAAACAAACTTAATATGCAAGTTCAGTACTACGATAAATGGAACGTTGGTTACAGATGAGATAATTGACTTTTTTGTGGAAAATACATTTGAGGTGAAAGTGAGTTTAGATGGTCCTGAGTATGTCCAGAATTTGAATAGGAGAGATTATGCAGGAAATGGAAGTTTTGAAAAAATTATGAAGAACCTTCCATTATTGAGAAAATATGAACAGGCTACAGGAAATCAGATTTCTATAGCCAGTGTCGTAACAAGTAATAACTATCAATATTATGCAGAGAGTTTCCAATTCTTGCTTGACTTAGGTATAAGAAAACTAGAATCAGGAATTGACCATTATTGCATGTGGAATGAAAATGACTTGCATGGTTTGAAAGAACAATTGGAACAGGTATTTTATTTATATAAGAATTATATTATTCAAACTAGACAAATGCTTTTTTGGAATTTATGGGAACAGCATGTAAAATCGTACTTATTTCCGTGTATGTTTTATGCTTGTAAAGCAGGGTTGGCAACTTGTTATGTAACGACCGATGGGGGGATTTATACTTGTAGCGAGTTACCAGAATTTAAAATTGGTACAGTAAAGGCAGGATTAGATGTACCAAGAATTAGAGAAATTGTTTATTTGAATGATAAGGTCGATTCGATGTGTGAAGGATGTGAATACATAAATCATTGTAAAACAAGAGGATGCCAGACTTCTAATTATGAAGTTAATAAGGATGTATATAGACCAATAGAGGTCAACTGCAAAGTGACAAAATGGATGTATAATTTGATAAAAGAAAACTTATCCGAAAAGCAACTAAATAATATGAAAGAAGAATATGAAAGGAGATATATTCGCCATGGAAAATAAAATGAATGATTTTATTAAGATTACAGAAGGAGAAAAAGTGGCTTTAATTGATCCGATAGGAAAAGTCTGCCTGGGGGTAAGTAAAAGATTTGCAGATAATTTGGATAAACCAGAGTTCCAGGAAAAGCTATATCCTGTATGGAAGCAGCAAACTGAATTTATAAAAAAAATAGAAAATAATCATGAGAAAATCAATACTGTATATTTGATGGTAACTAGAAAATGTAATATGAATTGTGAATTTTGTGCAATCAGTGCAAACGACAAATTGCATCCAGAAAATGAATTTAAGCTGGAGGATATACAGAATAAGGTGATTCCATTCTTTCAGGAAAACAAACCACATAAAATGATTATTACAGGTGGAGAACCATTGATTAAAGTTCAGATTGTGGAAATTGCAAAAGCATTAAGAAATGGATTGTCTTGTCCAATCACGTTGCAGAGTAATGGTCTTGCCCTTACTCTGGAATTAACAGAACAGTTGAAAGGGTATATAGATGAAATAGATTTTAGTACAATGCACATGTTCGGAACACCTGAAAAGGAGAAACAGTTAGTTGAACACATAGAGATGTGCCAGCAGGCAGGGATTAAGGTAGTGCTTAGTTTCATTTACGAAAAAACGAATGAAGCTGATATGTATAAATTGATTGACATTGCTGCGAAATATGATACAGATGTTCTTTTCAATATTGTTTCCCCGGTAGGACGGGCAAAGGATAATTCTGAAATACTGACAGATACGGAACGTATCGATATGAATCTGAAAATATTAAATTATATGCTTGGGAAGGGGTATGAGAACAAAAAGATTGCTAGAGGTTTCCACCAGAGAATTCAGGTAAGAGATTCTTGTGGAGGATATGGAAAAGTTATGGCGATTTACCCTGAAGGGGATATTTATATGTGCCAGTGTATGGAAAAATGCCAATTCAAAATGGGAAATATTATCAAAGATACTCCTCAGAAGATTTTGGTCAGGTTGGAAGAAATGATGAATACAGAAGAGATAAAGAAGACATTTTGTGTAACTTATAAGGAAATCTGTAGAGAATGCGACTATAGATATATATGTGGTGGTAGGTGTTTAGCTTCTGATGAACCATATGATTATCGTTGTATTTTTATAAAATCAATGTTGAAATATGTATTATTCTATTACAACGCCAAAGAAGATAAAAGAAAACAATTGGAACATTATAAACAATATTTAGAACAAGTAAAAGAGATTATAAATCAAGAAAAAAAAGAGTAAAATCCACATAGGTAAAAAAAGTGCAAAATAAACATAAAATATGGAAAACAATTATTAAAAATAATATTCTGAAAGAAAATATAACAATGTGTGGGAGGTGAACATTATGGAAGAAAGATATGAACTAAAGGAAGAGGAAGTTAATGTTTACACTGCTGAATGTGGTAAGATACAAGAATTTTGCCTACAGGATTGTATAGACGGAAGTGCTTGGTTAAGTATTGAATCTTGATTATTATATGGGAAATTAGTGAAACTAAAGCCTTCTGATTGAAAAATTAGAAGTCTTTAATTAAAAGACAAATTATGAAAATACATATTATTTGAAGGAAAGGATATAAATGGAATGAAGATTTTAGAGACAATTAAATTAAAAAAATATTACGGTCAAGAACCAAATGTTACCCGTGCATTGGATGGGGTCGATTTTTCAGTAGAAGAGGGAGAGTTTGTAGCGGTGGTAGGAACTTCTGGATCTGGTAAGTCCACCCTGCTTCACATGATGGGGGGGCTGGACACTCCAACCAGCGGAACCGTGATTGTTCGGGACAAAGAGCTGTCGAAAATGAACGATGAACAGCTTACCATCTTCCGCCGCCGCAATATCGGCTTTATCTTCCAGAACTATAACCTCGTTCCCATCCTGAATGTGTATGAGAATATTGTCCTGCCAGTGGAACTGGACGGGGACACGGTGGATCAGAAGTTTTTGGACGAAATCGTTCATCTGCTGGGGCTGGAAGATAAACTGAAAAATATGCCGAACAATCTTTCCGGCGGACAGCAACAGCGTGTGGCGATTGCACGTGCTCTGATTAGCAAACCGGCTATTGTGCTGGCCGATGAGCCGACTGGCAACCTTGACAGCAAGACCAGTGCTGAGGTGCTAGAGTTAATCAAGCGTACAAGTTCGGAGTTCCACCAGACCGTAGTCATGATTACCCACAACAACGACATTGCCCGCCTTGCAGATCGGATTATCCACATTGAGGACGGCAGGATTGTGCAATAAGGAGGTGACAGGTTATGACAGGGCCTTTTAAGAATGATAGCAGCACCATAGTAAAGCGCATATCAAATCGAAGTATATCGGCGAATCGAAAAAGAAATATCTTTATTGTTTTGACGATTGCACTTGCAAGCGCATTGCTATCTGCTATTGTTCTCTATGGTTTTGGGGTTATGCAGGAAACGCAGAACCGCAACCAAAAAACAGCACAGATTATGTATCATGCGATTTCTGAACAACAGGGACAGGAACTATACAAGCAAGAAGAAATTGCGTGGGTTGGGGAATTTTTTAACGCATTTTCTGAACAGGTAAACCATTCAACCGTGAATTTTACTTATGCAAATGCGGATATGCTAACATCCCAAAGTATGCCCTATTCGGGAGATTTACCAGCTTCGGAGGATGAAATTGTAGTACAGGAATCCTTTTTGGATAGTTTGGGCTATTCAAATGAATTGGGACAGACAATTCAAATCCCCTTTTCTGACGGCACTACCCATGATTTCAAATTGACGGGAATCTTAGATGTGAAAACTGGCGATATTGGGCGCTATACAGCTATTATATCGAAAGAATTAATAAGACAGCAGTATGGCGACGAGGGCATGATTGATTATTACATTGGGCTGAATGGTGCTCAAAATATGAGCGAGGAAGAAGCCGCCAACTATGCAAACACTCTGGCACAGCAATTAAAAATTTCCGATGATAATGTGATTGTCCGTTCTACTTATTTCAACTTAAAGGACGAAAATAGTGGAAGTGATATGCTGTTCTATTTCTTGATTGGTTTTATAACTTTCATTGGTTCCGGCATTGTGATCTATTCGATTTTTTATATTTCAGTAGCAAGCAGTATCCGTAACTATGGACAGCTTCGCACAATCGGAACAACAAAACGACAGATTAAAAAGATGGTTTACCGCGAGGGAAAATTACTTGCTGCCATTGCTATCCCGATTGGTCTGGTTATTGGAAATGTGATTGGGTATTTTCTGGTTCCTGCCGGTTGGTACTGGCTGACTACTTTATGTGTGACGGTGGGGGTTGGTCTTTTTGCATTTATTATTGTGATGATTGCTATTCATACTCCTGTAAAAAAAGCTGCGGCAGTATCTCCGCTGGAAGCATTGCGATATTCCAATTATCAGGGGAAAATGAAAGAAAGTTCCGTGCTGCACCGTAAAATAACGCCTGCTTCACTTGCTAAAATGAATCTGTCCAGACAAAAGGCAAAGTCTACTTTAACAATATTTTCTCTCTCACTCGGCGGAGTATTGGTTGTATTGATTTCGACAATGTTAGCTTCCTATGATGGCGTTGCAGAAGCACGAGGCAGGGCTTTCCCTGTCGGTGAATTTAACATCCAGCTCAACGCAAATCAATCGTGGGACACCGCCGATATTTCTTTGTCTGGATTACAGCAAAAGAATTTTCTAAATGCCGATTTTGTAAATGCAGTAGAATCTATTGACGGCGTTACGGGAATCAAACGCTGGTATTACACGGACGCAGAATATCGTGTAAATGGTAATTCTGGAAATTGGATTCAGGGCTTTTGTCGGGATGAGCAGCAGAATTTGGAGAAAGAACGAATTGCAGGCACGATTGATTATGATGAACTGGTGGCAGGCAATGGAATTGTCTTGCTTCAAGAGCGTGCCGATCTCTATGATATTGAGGCTGCATTGGGTGATACCGTCGAAGTGAACTATAAAACCGAATCTGGCCAAATTCGTACAAAAACCTATACAGTCATGGGCATTGTGAAAGAATATTCGTATTCCGGCTTTTCAAAATGCTTTACGCTTCCAGAGCAGCTTATGAATGAAGCGACCGGGATAGATTGTACAGGTACTATTTCCGTAATTACGGACACGGAAAAATTCGATATGGTTGAAGCTGCATTAAATCAACTGATAGACAGAAATAGCGATTTGGTTATGGAAACCATAAAAGAAAGTATCACTTATTATAGTGGACTTCAACAACTTTCTTTTGGGGTGTTGTTGATAGTGGCTGTTATTGTTGTGTGCTTTTCTTTAATCAACCTTGTCAATACGACAATCACCAATTTCCTGTCCCGGAGACAGGAAATTGGAATGTTACAAGCGATTGGTTTGAGTAAAAAGCAACTTATCAAAATGCTGTGTTATGAGGGGGTGATTTATTCAGTTTTTGCTACGCTTGTAACATTGGTTTTGGGAATTGGACTGGGTTTTCTGTCCGTACAGGTAGTTGTGAAAACGATGAATCCATACTTTTATTATTCATTTCCGTGGCTAATCGTATTGATATATTTGGCTATTCTATTGGTGGTTCAGTTTATCTTGATTTCTTACACAATTGGAAATTTGAAAAAGCAATCTCTTGTTGAGCAAATCAGGACGATGGAATGAGATAGGATCGGCGGGGCGGCGTGTGCTACCCCGCTTTTTTTCGCCATTTCTCAAAGAAATTTTTGAAATGTCTGAGCGTTGTGATAATTCAGTCTGTTTTTCTGTTGAAATTAAAGCCACCTCGGATATTTATTGGAATTTTAATATTCAGGATACATAATCTAAAAAACATTAATTGAACAGGTGGTAGTAGAAGAATAAGGGATATTGAAAGGCAATGTCCAATTAGTAAATAAAAAGTGCGATTTATACAAGAAATATGGAAATAAATATATAAGTGCGATACGATAGACAAACAAAGGATAGCAAAGAAATTTGCGTTCAATGTAGTTATTAATTATGTTTTGCCTAGAGAGGAGGCTTATTTATGACAGAAAACAATGTAAATAACTTGTCTGAAGAAGAAGTTAATGTTTACGGTGACATAGACTATGGATGCGGAAAAGTACAGTTAAAATGTGTTACTGATTGTCCGTTTTCAACGCCGTGGATGACTGAAGATCATTAAAAATTTTTACAGTCGCAGAGTTTGGAGTAAAATTAAATTTGTTAGGGAGGTATAACCATGGAAGAACGTAAAACAAAAGAACTTACAACTGAAGAAGTAAATGTATATATCAAGGATTGTGGTGATATTAAGGTTCATTGTATGAATGATTGTCCAATTAATTCACCATGGATTTCAGAAGAGTATTAATGTTGTAGGTGAGAATAGAAATCACCTTAAATACTACGGCAAGATAAAATATGGCATAACATAGTTAATAGTGAAGATAAGGAGACTATTCCGTGCATAGTCAATAGTCTCCTTAATTTTAGAAGAAAAGATGAAAAATAAGAAAGTGGTATCCAACTAGGAAAAATAATAAAATAAGCAAGATATGTGACGAAAATGATTAGGAACAAGTATTATATGTATAAAAGTACGAGAGGTGTTATGAATGGAAGAAAAAAGAACGAATCCAGCAGAACTGACTGTGGAGGAAATTAATGTGTATACTGTAGACTGTGGAAATACGAGATATAGATGCATGCATGACTGCATTATGACAATGGATTGTTTGCTTACTTGTGTACAGTAATGTCGAAATGTTAACAGGGGCTGTGAAATAACAGTCTCTACGGAAAAAGAGGACCTTTCGTTCAAAATGAACGAAAGGTCCTCTTTTATGTTAAAATTAACTTGCGATGAAAATTTCAACTATAAATTATAATAATCCAAAACAAGGATATTTACCACTGTTTCTTTCAGATTGTTTGGATATGCTGGATCCTGTTTTAACATTTGACAGATTGATGGGAGGAATCGATTTAAATAAGTATCTGACAGATATTCCGGAGTACACAACTGGACGGCTCAGATATAATCCGGTCAACATGTTAAAAACAGTACTTTTCGGATTTATGATCAGCAGCTACTGCTCCCTGAGAGAACTGGAAGATAACTGCAAAGTCAATATCAGATTCATGTATCTCATGGATCACCAGACTCCATCATACCGAACCTTTGGATATTTCATCAACGAAGTCCTTCAGGATAAGATTGAAAACATTTTTAACGATATCAATCAAGCGATCTTCAACGAGGAGCATGTGGATTTGCAACATATCTACATCGATGGTTCCAAGTTTGAAGCAAACGCCAACAAATATACCTGGGTTTGGAAGAAGGCTACCGAAAAGTTCCGTTACAAGCTTTATGAAAAAATCACTGGGGAGATTGAGGAAATCAACAAAGAAATCGCATGGAGTGGAGTACAGATTTCAACGAATTCTGAGTATGTACCAGATTATCTGAATGAAATCATTGATCAGCTAAAGCTTTTATGGGATCTAGATATCAGTACCTTTGTTTACGGAAGCGGAAAGAGAAAATCCAAAGAGCAGCGTCATTATGAACATTTGACTGGTTTCTGTCAGAAACTTCAGGAATATATAGAAAGAATTGACATTTGCGGTCCTGATCGTAACAGCTATTCTAAAACAGATAAATCAGCTACCTTTATGCGCATTAAAACGGATTACATGGGCAATGATCAGCTTCTGCCGGCATACAATGTACAGATTGGTGTAGCAGATGAATATATCGCAGTTGTTGACGTGAACCATTATCGTTCCGATATGGACTGTTTCATTCCTTTGATGAAGCACTTCAAACAAACGTATGGCTTCTATCCCAAGTATCCTGTGGCAGATGCTGGCTACGGATCATATAACAACTATATTTTTTGCGAACAGAACGGAATGGAAAAGTATATGAAGTTTCCAATGTTTAAAAAGGAAACCAAGGAACGAAAGTATCATGAAGATCCCTTTCGTGCAGTTAATTTTAGAATTGATGAACAAGGTGTCATGAGATGTCCTAACGATAAAGCATTTCATCTTTTATACAGAAGAAGTGTGAGGGGAAATCAATACGGACGCAAGGAAGAACTGTATGAATGTGAAGATTGCAGTGGATGTCCATATGCAGAGAAATGTAAGAAAACAGCTAAAAATCGAACTGTTCGGATCAATCAGGAACTCACTGCAATGCATCAGGAAGTAATCGAAAACTTAGAAAGTATTCATGGTGCGCTGTTACGAATGAACCGTTCGATACAAGCAGAAGGCACTTTCGGAATCATGAAAAATGACCGTTGGTACAAGAGAATTGTCCGAAGAGGTATTAATTCGGTTAAACTAGAAGTTTTACTTGTGGCAATAGGACATAATCTATACAAATATCAGAACAAAAAGATGAGAAATAGAACTGCCGCATAGATTCAAAAAGAGAATCTCTATGGGGTAGGGGGAGTGTGCCTTTTCAGCGTAGGATTCTAGCAATTTATACACAACAAAAGCAAAAAGAGGGATGCGAAAAAACTCAATCGAGTTTTTTCACATCCCCAATTTATTTTAAGATGGAAAAGTCCACATATATCCAATTCCATATATTGTCTTAATATAATGATGATTTTCGGTATCAATTCTATGCCGTATACGGCAGATCATACTATTCAGAGAAGTTTCTTCTACGTAATTTCCATTTCGATCCCATAGAGAATATAAAAGATATTGTCTGGTTAAAACGGTGTTTGGATTTAAAGAAAGCAGTTTGAGTAGTTTAAATTCCAATGGAGTAAAAGAAGTAGCAGTACCTTCAATCACTGCGGTCAAGGAGTCAAAATTTAAAGTTATGTGGCTGTCTTCATACTTTGTGGATAGATGATAGTTGGTAAATAAGATATCCAATTTTTTCAGCAAAAGTGCTGGTGATGAAAGAGAAATATATAAATGGTCATCAGCACCGGATTCATACAAATCCAAAATAATTTGTTCTGGAATATTGGTAGGGCATAAAAACAGAACAATGATGTTTGGATAGCATTGTTTTGCAGTTTTACTTATGGTAAGACTGTAGTTATGTAAAAGTGTGAAATCCAAGAGCAAAGCATTATAAGAGTTAAATGGTATGCTGCCGATTTGTTTTGGTACGGTGGAAATAAAATCGGTATCATAATTTTGCTTTAAGATATTCTCCAGATTTTTCCCCAAGACGGACGGGTTGCCAATCAATAATAGTTTTTTCATAAGCATTTCTCCTCCCCTATAAGCACTAGTATATTTAAAAGAAAAGAAATTGTAATATTGTTTGTATAGATTGACTTTTTTTCGGTATAGATGTAAGGAAATGATGATAGTAATACTACGATATACCGCGATACATAGTAGTAATACTCTTAAAAGAAGTAAAACACAGGTGTATTTAAGTGTAAAATGAGTGTATCGGGAGGTGTACGCTTGTGAATCGAATATCTGAATTAAGAAAAAAATTAGGCCTGACTCAGACGAGATTAGGGGAAGAAATAGGAGTCAGTCAGCAGACAATTAGTAAGTATGAAAATGTAGACGAGAATATTTCTGGTGATATGTTGCTTGCATTATCCAAATTCTTTAAGGTCCCAGTTGATTATATATTGAGAAAAAATGAAGAGGAACAGCAGAGAGAGCAGGATAATAAAAGAGAAATTATGGAATTGTATAGGGATATGGATCAGTACAATAGAGATACTTGGATTATTATAGGAAAGCGTTTATTGGGCGGTCAGTTACACAAATACAATGAAGATAGTATCGTAGAAAAAAGGCTAAAGGAATAATTTAATAAGATTTCTGCAATAATTCGGATGTAAACTTAAAGTATAATGATAAATGATATGAGGAGATAGAGGATGGGAGAATTATTATACTTTAAGAATTGTGAGGAAAGAAAAAAAGCAGAGGAATTATTAAAGAAATGTTGGCCGGAAGTGTCTTTTGTAGTTATGCGATTAGATATGCAAAATATATTAGAAGAAGAAAGAATTCATTTCGGAAAATGGGATATTGAATTTGACAAGAAAAGGATGATTTATGATGGTGCAGAAATTGTAATTACTGATATGCAATGGGAGATTTTACAACTGTTGATGAGCGATTCAGAGTTGAGTTTTTCAATTAGAGAAATTGCATACGCCATGAATATTGAAGTGCATGAAGCTCAAAAATATGTAGAAGAATTGTTAAAAACGATACAAGAACAAACGGGTTCTGCAATTGTGCAAAAGAAAGAAGAAAGATACTCATTTGTGGAAATAACAGATTAAGTGATGGAGAAAAGGCAGTGGATGACACTGCTTTTTTTATGGGGAGAATGATGTATGCTAAAAATATATAAGATTAAAATAGGCAAAGAAAAAATCAAAATATACATTAGATATACCGTACTTGCTTAAAGTGGTTTATGATGAAATTGGTATGGTGCCTTAGATACAAATAAAATAGAGGTAACTTCTCATTGCTATTATTTTTTAATGGAGATAAGAAATGAAAAAGATATTGTTAATAGAGGACGATAGTAATTACATTTGGCATATAAAAAACTTTCTACAGCGAAAAGGATATCATGTATTAGTTGCATTTACAGTATCACAAGGAAAAGAGCTTATAGAAAAGGAACAAATACTCATTATAGGCTCGGATTTGAAATTGTCAGATGGGAGTGGAATGGAGCTGCTAGAATACTTGAGGGAGAAAACATACAAAATTCCATTCCTTTTCTTTACATGCTATGACAAAAAATATTATGAGAAAGAAGCATTGGAAAAGGGAGCTAAGATATGTATGAATAAATTACAATTCGATTTAGTGAAGGAAACATTATTGGAATATGCTTATAAAGAATCCAATGGAGAGGGAGCTACTTTTCATAAGATACTTCTTGTAAAAAAGAATTCGGAAATCACGTCTATTATACAAACAGAGCTTCTTAAAAAAGGGATATATATGATTATGGTAGAAACTATATGGGAAGCAGAGGATAAACTATTAGAATATCAAGATATTGAATTGATTCTGTGTGATTTGTTTTTACAAGATGGAATTGCTATGGATTTTTTTCATTCTATGAAAAAGCTTGCTGGAATATATCAAAACACGAAGGAGCCAATATTCAGAGAGTTGCCGTTTTTTATATTCACTGATAATAAAGATTTATCTTTAGAATATCAATATCGCCATGAAGGTGTAAGCGATTATATAACCAGTCCTGTTAATATTCCAGAATTAATCAGACGGATATGTTATTTCGTAGAAGAATAGAAAAGTTATTTGATTTGAAGGCAAAACCAACCGGACAGAAAAAAGTACAATGTAGACAAAAAATATAGTAATCATAGTAAAGATATTTTATGTTATTGACAAATATGAAATATTGATACAAAGGAGAATTTACTATGGAGAAAAGATTATTTACCTCAGAATCAGTAACAGAAGGGCATCCGGACAAAATGTGTGATGCCATATCAGACGCCATATTGGATGCTCTTATGGAGAAGGATCCGATGAGCAGAGTGGCCTGTGAGACTGCAATTACAACGGGTATGGTATTAGTGATGGGAGAAATCACGACCAATGCGTATATAGATATGCAGCAGGTGGTAAGAGAAACAATCAAAGAAATTGGTTATGACAATGGAGATTATGGATTTGATGCACATACCTGTGCTGTTTTAACGGCAATTGATGAGCAGTCAGCAGATATTGCTTTGGGCGTGAATAAGGCATTGGAAGCAAAAGAACACAAAATGTCAGAAGAAGAGCTTGATGCAATTGGTGCTGGGGATCAGGGTATGATGTTTGGTTACGCATGTGACGAAACGAATGAATTTATGCCATATCCAATTTCACTGGCACACAAATTGACTCGGCAGCTTACTCAGGTCCGTAAAGATGGTTTGTTGAATTATTTAAGACCGGACGGTAAGAGTCAGGTTACTGTAGAATATGATGAAGCAGGTATTCCGCACCGGCTGGATGCAGTGGTTCTGTCAACACAGCATGATCCAGATGTGACACAGGAGCAGATCCACGCTGATATAAAAAAATATGTATTGGAACCGATTATTCCAACAGAACTGGTAGATGAGAATACAAAATTTTTCATCAATCCAACAGGGCGTTTTGTCATAGGCGGTCCTCACGGCGATAGTGGTGTAACAGGACGCAAGATTATTGTAGATACCTATGGTGGTATGGCACGGCATGGCGGCGGAGCTTTTTCTGGAAAAGACTGTACGAAAGTAGATCGTTCTGCATCTTATGCTGCTCGTTATGTTGCGAAGAATATTGTGGCTGCAGGTCTGGCAAATAAATGTGAAATTCAGTTGTCTTACGCAATTGGGGTGGCTCATCCGACCTCTATTATGGTAGACACCTTTGGAAGTGGGAAAATTTCAGATGAGAGTCTGGTAGAGATGATAAGAAGAGAATTCGATCTGCGACCAGCAGGAATCATTCAGATGTTGGATCTCCGCCGTCCGATCTATAAACAGACGGCAGCCTATGGACATTTTGGAAGAAACGATCTCAACCTTCCATGGGAAAGATTAGATAAGGTAGAAGAACTGAAAAAATATTTGAAATAATTTATTAGGAGGAAACGTATGGGAAGATACAAAAAGCGAATCTCAAGAATTGTGACGATTGCGATGCTGTTTACATTTCTGGTAGGAAATTCTAATATGGTATATGCTATGGGAGCAACACAAGTTGGATATGCGAGTAAATATATCACAGTGAAAGGGAATAATATGCATCTTGCTTTGTATGGAAAATTGGATGCAAGTGGAGAAACATTTGCAGATGAAGGAAAAACCACATTGGTGATGATGCCGGCTCTGGGAGTTCCATCACCGCATATCTACTTCAAACCTCTGGCACAATCTTTAGATGAGAGTTTTAACATAGTGATTGTAGAGCCGTTTGGATATGGGCTTAGTGATGTTGCAGCAATGGATCGAACTGTAGATAATATCAATAGTGAATTGAATGCTGCACTGGACACCATGGGAATTAAGCAGTGTGTATTGCTGGTACATTCGATTTCTGGAGTATATGGACTCAACTTTGTACAGAATTATCCCGAAAAAGTAAAAGGTTTCATTGCTGTTGATAATACGGTATATGATGAAGAACTGGCAGAGGCTATGGAAATGGAAAAGAAATATATGCTGCAGGGAATTGATGAATTTCAGAAAATCAAGAATTCTTTTTCTTCTTTGGAAGAATTCCAGATGGCACTGAAAACAGATCCAGATAAATATGGGGCAGCATTACCACAGGTTTCCGGGTACACTTATACGGAGAGTGATAGGGAGGAATACATTCAGGCATATTCTTTAAGCAGCAACGATACGATTAGAAATGAAGTGAACGGGATGGATCAATCATTACTCTCTATAAAGAATAAAAAATTCCCATCGGCACTTCCTGTATTAACCATGATTTCTTCAGAGAATGTACAAAATGTTCCGGCATGGGAGACTGCTCATAGAAATCAATTGGATTTAGAATCTGGTAATCACCAGTTATATATTGTAAATGGAGGACATTATATCTGGTATACCAATTTAACGCAGGTTGTACAGCTTATCGATGAATGGAGAATAGAGAATCATTTTTAAAAGGAATCTGTGTGATGAGATTTCTAAATAAGAGAAAACAGAAGGGAAGTGTAGCTTGGGGAAAGTAACTATTTCAACTGTATTGGGATACAAAGAATATGTAGTGGAAAATATAAAAAACATCCGGGGAGAGGATGAAGAAAATTCCGATTTTAGGATTTATCCGGATTATCATAAGATTTATAGAGGACAGACGGAGATCGTCTTAACGAAAGCAGAGTATGAATTGTTTATGCTTTTGTCAGGGAGACCAGGTGTGATATTTACCAAAGAAAAAATTTTTGAGATTCTTTATAACGAGGAATTGCCGGAAAGCATTGATAATATTGTGTACTGTCTGGTATCCAGTATGAGAAAGAAAATTGAACCGGAGCTAAAGCAGTGCCGCTATATTAAAACAGTGAGAGGTGTAGGATATAAGTTTGAAGGAAAAAAGATGGACATCTTTCCAGAATAGTTGATCTGAAGACAGAGGAAATTTTTTAAAACCTCTGTCTTTTTTTGTTGCTTTTTTATGCCATCTTGCGTACAGAAGTAGTGAAAGTCACCTACCAAAAAGTATGCTTTTTGATGGGAGATGTAATAGGCTATTTTTTTATTTCCAAAAAGTATATAAGAAAGTTTTGAGATATGCCAAAATATTTTAAGACTTTTTGGGAATGTATAAAGGGGGATACGTATGGCATATTATGGGTATCACAGAATCAGTACTAAGGAACAACACTTGGACCGAGGTATTATAGAAATAAAGAGGTTCTGTGAAAATCAGAAAATTAAACTGGAAAGTATTTTTACAGATAAGATAACCGGTAAAAATTTTGACAGACCACGTTATACCGTTCTTGTGGAAGATGTTTTACGGGTAGGGGATACCCTGATTATTACAGAGCTGGACAGACTTGGCAGGAACAAGCAGGAGATTTTAAAGCAGCTACGTTTTTTAGAAGAAAAAGGGGTTCGGGTAATGGTATTGGAACTTCCTACCACGTTGTTTGACCTGTCTCAGATGGAAAATAATCTGGCAAAGATGATGATAGAAACAATCAATAATATGATGATTGAACTCTATGCATCCATGGCACAGGCAGAGATGGAGAAAAAGGAGAAGCGACAAAAGGAAGGTATGGAGGCAAAAAGGCTTCGGGGTGAATGGGATGAAGTAGGAAGACCACGGGCTATAGAACAGGAAAAGTTTAACCAGGAATTTATGAGGGTGGTACAAAAGAAGGTAACACCGACACAACTGCAGCGGGAGTTGGGGTTAACTTCTTCTACCTATTATCGGTATCGGAAAAACTTTTATGAAATTTTTCCGGAATTTCTTCAATCTGTATAGAGATGAGGTAATTACTAAGTAAAAGAAAAATTTAAGGAGGCAGATGTTATGAGTGAACACAGAGAAGGAACATTGTTTTATGATACTGAAACAGGGAGGTATGATATACGTTTTGATTTGGAATCTTTTTATGGAGGACTACATTGCGGGGAATGTTTCGATGTAAAGGTGAAAGATATTTGGATTCCGGTCCGAATTGAAATGGGAGATGACTGGTATCTGGTTGGACTGAACGTGTCGAGATTAGATGGACTGAGAGTACGTATGTAAATAGGAGGATAAGCCTGATGAGGGGAAGCACAATGAGAGAAAGTGTTACGGATGTTCGCATTATACTGGAATGCTTACAGGAAGCATATCAAATGGAAGGAGATATGGTACGGTCCGGGAAAAATATTCATGCGACTATGATATATCCATTTGTCCGTATGCTGCAGGAAAAGTGTAGGGATTTAACAGAGGAACAGATACATAAGACACTTTGGAAAGAATATGAGATTTCAGGGGCAGACAGGATGTTTGTGGAGAGGGCTTCAAAGATTTTAGAGCAATACGAAGGAGAATCTGAAGATGAGAAATAGTACAATGGAATATAAAGTAAATCAAGCCTATGAAGAACTAAAGCGTTTAATACAGTGGCATCCAGATAGCGAAGGAAAGTTTTTACAGAAAATGGTATGCTTCTTGTTACCTGAACAAAGAAAATATTGGACAGAGGCTATCCGTGATTTGAGGCAATCTTTAGAAACTGAACATGGAATGATATTTATTGAAAAATACAGAGAAAAATTGGAATGGTTGGATGATGTTTCGCTGTTGGAACTGGAAAGAAAGATAGGAGCAATTTATTTTGTTGATCATTATAAAATGATAGCAGACGAATTTCTATATAAAAAGGATTTTGAAACTGCCTTATTTTTGCGAATTGCAATGGAAACAGGGATAAGAAGTATAGACATTCCGTATATAGAATGGTCCTGCATATATGGAAAGGCTATTTATTTAGAAGAAAGTAAAGGCGGAGATTTGTATAAAAGAGTTAATGGAACGTTTCCTAAGATTTCAACTCAGTCGTTACGGATTATAAAGTTATTGCACAGGAAGCAAGGGAAAATATTTACAAAATCAAACGAGTACTATGTTCGCAAAATTTCTTGTGCTTGGGGAATGCCTGGGTTTCGTATCCATAGTTTTCAGGATTATAGGAGAAAGATAGAAATGGGAATTACAGTAGGTGTACAAGTTCCAAGGATCATTCCATTATAAAGAATAGGATAGATTGGAAAACGTTATAGGATGCTATATGAGCTGCTGTTGCAGTTCTAGTGAGTTTCAATAAAAATACGCAAATATAGTATTTGCGTATTTTTTATTGAAATTACAAATATATTTGCAAATAGATTGAATTATGAATAAAAACAATAAAACAAACGCAAATATAAACTTTGCGTTTGTTTTATTGAATTTATAGGTGCTATGTGATATACTACGAAAAGAAAGTAGGTGTAGTATGAATAGCAAAACAGCATTAGAAAAAAAATACGAGATAATCAAACAAAATCTTGGGAATCAAACTACCTTTTATACAGATGAAGTAATTCCCCTTTTCCCGGAGTTAAAAAAGTCTACTTTATATTGGAATCTTTCTAAATTAGTAGAGGCGGGTTACATTAAGAGAGTGCGAAACGGTGTATTTTCCTTCAATGATTTGAAAGGCAGACAGGGAATTATTTTATGTGAAACAGCCCAAAAATTGAAAAATTACATGGATGAGCTGGGATTTTATTATTATATATCCGGTTTGGATATTTTGGCAAAATATATGTTACACATACCAGAACAATATCCTGTCATTGCATTTATTGAAAAAGCAGCAAAAGAGGAAATATATAACAATTTATTAGCAGAAGGATTTGAGGTGATAGAACCACAATACACGAAAAAAATGTATGAAGATGCTATGCTTTCAGGTAGCCATAATATGCAGGTGATTTTATACACAACGGAGGATTTTCAGTACAGTAGTGAAGGTCTGGCAAGTATAGAGAAGGCTTTTGTAGATCTTTATTTTGCAATAACGAGAAATGGATATCCACTATCATTGCAAGAATTGGTAAGAATTTATCAGAATCTCAGCAGATTGGGAAATATAGATAAAAAGAAGCTGATAACAGTAGCATCAAGAAGGAATATACAATATGATATTCGCTTTATCGTTGAAAATCGGTTTATTACAGATTCGGCAATAGAGTTTGGAAAAATACTTAGAAGGGAAGAATAAAATTTGGATTACAAAAAGTTATTTCATAAAGAGGAAGCATTTCAGAGAGAAACCTTTCAGAAGAGAATGGAAGAATTTGGGTTTAAAAATGTGGCAAGAATGGAACTGTTTTTATGGGATCTTGAATTATTCTTGCATATTCAGAAAATACTAGGAGATAAAATAATATTGAAAGGTGGTGCAGCCACGCAGTTTTATCTGCCAAGGGATGCTCAAAGAACAAGTGTAGACATTGATATGTTATTTTTTGGAACAGAAGAGGAAATAAAGGAAACATTGAGGAAAATCGAAGAATATTTGGGGACAGAAGACGAATTGTTTTACTTTCATAAACATAGCCCTAAGAATCCGAAAACAAATCTTCCATTACATACATATTACATGAAAGTTCCTTCTGTACTATCCAATGCAGAACGTAATATGGATAGAGAGAGTATTCCCTATCAGGAATTAAAAATAGAATTTATTCTCCAGCCAGAAAAATGGGAATATGAAAGAAGAACGGGAGAAAACATATTTGCAGTAAACAGTTCATGGAACTATCAGATCCTTCCATTGAATTATTTATTTGCGGATAAGCTCACCACATTAGGTTGTAATACGATTGGCGTACAAAATGAAAGGCTGGATGAACAGGTGAAGCAGTTCTATGATATTATGATGTTGTCCAGAAACTGTATATCCGAGATGCAATGCTCTGTTGTGAAATAAAAGTATTTAAAACGGGCAGAACAAGAATGGAATACAAGGAAGATTACACTGGGGAGCACGCTGGAGAGAAGAGATTATGAACCTAAATATATCGTAGAAGATGTTGAGAAACAGCTTTTGCGTTATCAACAAGCCGATAGCGGTGAAGATGCAGAATTGAAAAAGTTTATTAATGATTTTCATTCGTTATATTTAAACAGGAAAGTGCAGTATGATCCCAAAACGGTTGCCTGCGGAGCATCACTGGTTCGCTTGATGTATGAACTGATGATTTCAGGCATGGGTTGGGATAAAGTAAAACAGGCATTAGAGATTGAAAAAAAATTAGGTATGGAGCATTTATCGGGACCAGAAAAAGGACAAAAAATTCGTGAACTCAGAAATCAGTTTATTCAGGAATTTGGTAAAGATTCGGTAATCCCGGCATCAACTTTGAAAGGGAAAGATTTAAAAAGAGTGTTCTGGGCAATTGTAAATATTGATAATTTAAACAAGATTGAGGGAATGATATAAAATGAGATATTATATTGCAGATTTACATTTCTTTCATGAAAATTTGAATACAAAAATGGATAAACGTGGATTTGCAAATGTAAATGCAATGAATGATTATATGCTGAAACAGTGGAATAGTAAAGTGCGTAATAGGGATGAAGTTGTTATCTTAGGGGATTTATCATGGGGGAAATCTGAAGAAACAAACCAGTTGCTTCAGAAATTGAACGGACGTCTATATCTGATACAGGGAAACCATGACCACTATGTCAAGGATCCAAACTTCGACAGTTCACGCTTTGAGTGGATTAAAATGTATGAGGAACTTAGCGATAATAAGAGAAAAGTGATACTTTGTCATTATCCTATTATGTGTTATAACGGACAGTATAAATTGAATGCAGAAGGAAACCCAAAAACCTATATGTTGTATGGACATGTACACGATACGCAGGATCAGAGATTGCTGGAAAGATTTCAAGGAATCACATCTGAAACAACATTTCTGAATACACAGGGGGAAACACAGCATATTCCATGTAATATGATTAACTGTTTTTGTATGTATTCAAATTATCAGCCGCTTACTTTGGATGAATGGATTGCGTGTGATAAGAACAGGAAACAAAAGAGCTGCCAGAATGTAAAGCGATATGAAAAAGAGCCGTCCAAAACTGGTCGGCTCAAAGTATTTATAGTTGTTTATGATTTCTTAGGAATGTCAACAGTTCCTAGTGTTTCAATTAAGGATAGGATTGCATCTGAATTTTGCTGAAATTGCGTTTGAAAATCTTCTGTAATATCATAGTTCAGATACAGAGTTATCAAAGTAGCATTCCATATTGAAATCATGGTCTTTTCTGATATGTGTTCTTCCAGAAATTGTAGATGTTTGCAGAGTGTTGCCTGTGTTCTTGTCCATGTAAAGAAATAGTCATCTTTTAGTGGAATGTTAAAACTACGAAACCATTCTCGGACGGTATGTGTTTCGATTCCGTCTCCGCACTCAGGATTATTAAAGATATATCCAACAGACAGTTCTTCTGGATTTTTCGGAAAACTATCATCCGCAGAAAGGGTAAGATACCGACCAATCGGAAACATGGCACAGACAGTCGGTTTTACATCATGAACCAAACATTTCTGATCCTTTAATAAAGGGCAGCGTTTGACACTTCCTTGTGGTCTCAGGCGGACTATCGGGAAACGGGAGTTACATCCAATATAAGTTTCACAATATTGTTCCAAGGCTTCCGCTGGTGTAATTTGAAATTTTTTTGCTATGTTAAACAGATCTTTCGGGGATAAGAGAATATCCTCCCGGTGGATGCAGCACTTTCCGCATTGGGTACAGTGAAATGTAAATGTATCATCGAGACCGATTTCTTCATATCCTAATTGTTCTTTTAGTTCTTTTATTAAATTCATAATCATTCTCCTTAAAAAAAATATTTTTATGGCGGTTCTATTATTTTGTGTCTGAACACATTGCTTTTTCGTATTCTAGGATTTGTTTCCATGTCAACCATTCTGGTTTCCCATCATCCGGAAATTCATTCCAGAGTTTTTTCATGGCGGCAATTTGTTTGCTTTCATTGTGATAGTACAGATGTCCAGTACAACGGTTTCCGTAATTCAAGTAATACTCACAGTCGCTTTGTAAACGACTAAGCATCATGTACTGAAATTCATAAGGATTTTTCGGTTTATCTGTTAAAATTCTAAATGGTTTCCGGATAGGCATATCCGGTTCTCCATCAAATTCATTTCCGACTGCAGAGTGCAGATGAGGAATTTCAAAGTCACCAAGTTCTACATCTTTCCACAACTTCCCATATTGATCCTGGTATACCGGGCGAGCCCATTCGTCTGTACCAATATAATGAAGAAGACGAGAGGGTTCTTCTGGAATAGAAATCAGTTCATCCGGGGACATAATCACTTCATCCAAAGCAAGCTCATCCAGTTTTTTTGGCATATTGTAAAGAGAAGAAAAGCGTTCCTCTAGTTTCCGAATGTCTGCTTCAGACTCAGGAAAATCAAAGCAACAGTGAATATCAGGAGTCAGATTGTCGGTTTCTTTATCTTCGCCGGTATGAATTTCCAAAATAACACCTTCCAATCCTGCATAATCGCTGGCATCGGTTGTCCGCACACGTTGTCCGGGTTTGAAGATGACATCTCCCCATTGTAATTCAGTTGTTGTATTGTTCATGTAATTCTTCCTTTCTTGATGGGAATTGGCATTGACAAAAGAGGGAATAGAATAAATCCATACCCCTTGTCCGTAACATCACATCTATGCCAATTCTCATAAATTCATAAATTTTCACTAATTCAGTGCTGTGTTTTTCGTGATCCTTCTAAATAAAAAGAGACCACTCGCAAGTAGTCTCTTCGTAAACATAAATTTAATTAAACTTGTATTGTTCCAATAAATAAATAGGCAGTGTTTCTGTTTTTCCGTCTATCCCTCCTTTGGTTGCCCCTTTTAAATAAAGAAGCTTATCTGCTTTTCCCTGAGCCAGAGCTTTCTGGGCAGTGGAAGCAGTCCCTTTTCCGGCTTTTACTTCTATTAAATATCGGGTGGAAGAAGATAGGCTTTGTGCCACAAAATCAATTTCTCCGCCTCGGTAAGTAGCAAAAGCTGGGGTTTCAAAGGAAATTTCCGGTGGAAAATCCTGGCGTTTCTTCAGGTTGATATAGACATAATTTTCATTTAATGTGCCTGCAAGTACACGGGAATCGGTACCGGTACGTGTCAGATAATAATTTGCCAGCCCCATATCCATGAAGTAGCAGCGGCTTGCAGACTTAAAATCCAGAATGTCCATTTCTGTTATTTTTGCACAGAATCCAATGATTCCAGAAAAGTATAACCAGCTAATGGCACGGTTGCAGGTAGCCTTTGAAATATTACTGGAGTAGTCTTTGGTTACCAGCTTTTGCAATTCTTCGCTGATACTGTCTTCTGAAAATCCTTTCTTTTCACGGTTTAAAATACGGCAGATGGAAAAGAAAATATGAGTAAACACTTTGGTATCCAAAATATCTGTAAAATAGCGAATGGACTCATTGGTAAAGGTATCAATGATTTTTACGAGTTCGCCCTGTGCCTTTACGATATTCCGGTTCTCCAGATAGTTTTCTACCACTTTGGGATAGCCACCAATTTGACAGTACAGATCATAGGTTTCCTTTAAGCGATTATAGACTTCTGCTTCAGAGGAAACAAGAGATATTTTTTTGTAATCGTCATACAGATTCTGATCATAGGCCATCAAAAACTCTTCAAAAGAAAGCGTATAGATGGTGAGTTTGGTGACATCACCGCTGGAATAGCGAAACTCCGGATCATAAATTCTTCCAAGATAACTACCTGTAACGATAAAATGGGCTTTAAACTGTCGGGTGAACTCCCGGATGCGGTTATAAATTTCCGATGATTCCTGAATTTCATCAATAATGATGACAGTATCATCGGAATCAATAAAGTCCGGCTCATATAACTGGAAGGCATCATGGAGAGGATGCTCCCGCCGTTTTGTTCCAGGTGTCCAATTGGTTGCCTGTTTATAACATTCCATAAACTGTTTACCACTTAATTCAAACAGGTTAATATAAATTTTGTGTTTGTAGTTTTCGTCAGCAAATTTCTGTATCAGGTAGGTTTTTCCAACCTGACGGGCTCCACCGACTTCCAGGGTACTATGACCTCCTTCATTTTTCCAATCCAGAAGACGGTCATAGACAAAACGCATCAGATACATAAGCACAAATCCTTTCTTTAAAATCTATCTTCCATTATAGCAAAATATTTGCAGTTCATACAGTGCAAAATTGGATAAATTATTGTTTTAACATTCAAATTGAAGCTTCGCACGTATGTCCATAAGAATTCTGCCTAAATGATTTTCACCATATCCATTTACAGTTCCCCAAAAGGTGTCACCCCATGTATTTTCCTCTACTAACCTACGGTTTCCAGTAGAAAGAAGGAGGCGACAAAGTTCAGGGTTTTGCATGAATTTACACATACAAATTTCATACATACAGCGTATTTTGATTTTATCCCAATCTGGTCGTAGCATCAGGTTGCGTCCAAGCCTCTTTGCATCAGCGGGATTATGCATACAGAATTTACAAAAACGTTGCTGTTCTTTTACAGAGTATGTCTTTTGTGCCTGAAAAGCAGCTTCGCTGTTGGCATAGAGTTGCCCCATGTATGAAATAGATGCCGGATAAAAATTACTGAGAAACGCATAGCGTCCACGAAAACCTAAAATAGCGGGATCTTTTATTGAAATATTTCTTTGCATAACAGAATGTCCTTTCTAACAGTGTGTTCATAGTATTTATCATGTTTCATTTGGAATTTTATCCCCAGAGTTCTCCAGTAATTTCTAAAAGATAATCTTCATAAGGAAAATCCGGTGGGAGCAATCCCTCTAACCGTTGTTGACATTCTTTTATGACATCTTCGAAAGACTCATAGGCTTTTTTAAAAAGAGAAGGTTTTTCTAATAAATCCATAAAATAAAAATGGTCATCAATTTGTGGTTCGATTTCTTCTCCATCACAGATGCGCCAACAACGCAAATAATCGGCAGTGCCGTTGTAGCATATAGCATAATGGTCAAGAAGATAGTCAAAAAATTCGTCATTATCAGATTTCGTAGAAAACATTTCATATAATTCGGGTTTTGTCTTTTCCCATAAGGGGAGTATATACTGTTGCATCAATGTAACGGATTCTTCGGATATAAGAAGTCCATAGCAGTGAAGTATAGAAGTAATTATGCTCATAGAGTCCTCCTGTTTGATGTAAGTTATTTTTTTAATATTCTGAGGCTTTGCTTTTCCCAGTTTATCCATAGACCTTTTTGTGACAAAACACGTTCTTGTATTTTATAATACAAAGGTATCTTTTTAGCTGAATTTGTTGTATCCCATTGATTTACAAGATTTAATAAATCTGTATCTGGGTAAGGAATACAAAAGTCATATTCATCGTATTCATCGGTTTTTTTATACTTTGTGTAAGTCATTTTCCCTATGCCATCGGCAGGAAATTTTCCAAGATACACAGCACCATACTTTTGGCAATATGCTTCGAGCAATGCTTTTCTGTAATTTTGATAAATTTTTTTATCAGGAACAGAAAAAAGTCTTTGCTGAAGGGAAAGGCTTCGCTGGAAGTTATATAAAACTGTAAGCAAAGGATCTTCCTGCAGCGAAAAACGTGGAGTTCGCAGTGGTGGTTGTGCTAGAATAGAAGATATTTTATCCTGTACTTCTTTAAATACTGCAGAATAAACAGCTTTTTGATAATGCGGCATAGCATATTCAAGTTCTTCTAAACTGCAGAATGAATCCGTAGATAAAAGGGTATTTACACCAAGTGAAAAGCAGTAATCATATTTAATTGAATCTAGTAAATATGCAGCCATTTCTTTAGGTTCATTGATGCTTTTAGATTCTAATACTTCTGAGGTGTAGGGAGTTACACAAAGAACGGTGTATCCGGCTTTAGGTGAAAACACAACGTCTGTAGAAGCAAAAATTGATAACAATGGTTCTAAAACTTCAAGAAGAGCTTCCATTTGCATATTTCTTTTTTCTATACCCGATGGTGTATGAAAATATGGGGTTACTTCATTCAAATTAAGAATCTGAAAAGTCGCAAAAAAGGTTCTTGATTTTGAGTACGCAGATAGGCGTAAAAAGAAGAAAGGGATAGTTCGATTTCACTTTCCACATCAAAATAAAACTTCTCTTGTTCTTTTGCACTTGCATAAAAATCGTCTGGTTCAGCACACCCGTGTTCTTTTAAATATTCTAAGATAGCCCGCTTCATGGCATCTTTTGCCATGTCTGCTTGCAAATAGGGAGGTCCTATGGGGGTAATAAGAGTTTTAAGGTCATCATAATATGTAAGCAAATACATAATAGCAGCTCCTTTCTAAATCCACTTATCAACAAAAGAAAATGGGAAAGCATTTTCGGCCTTCCCATTTTGTGAATCTTTGATTGATTAAAGTATTATCTCCAAACATCTCTGGTAGGGTAATAGATGACAGTAATATTCTGATAGCGTGCCATCGCATTCATTGGAATATCTGGTTCCCCATCAAAGGCATTATCGCAGGCACTGCATAAATGTGCAGGGCGGTCTGAGTAGGGTTCTACATCCTTCCATAGTTTTCCAGATTCATCCTGATATACGGGTCTGTCCCAGCTATCCCGACCTTTATATTTTAGATATATTTTATCTTTCATCGGAGTTCTCCTTTATGCAATCATCTCAAGAAACTCATCTTCAGACAATATTTTAATACCGAGAGCCTGAGCTTTTGTTAATTTACTTCCGGCTTTTTCCCCACAAATCAGATAATCTGTCTTTTTTGTGACAGAACTGCCGGCTTTTGCTCCAAGCTCAATGATCTTGGAGTTGATTTCATCCCTTGTAAAATGAGCAAGTTTTCCTGTTGCAACGATAGTACATCCTGTAAATACATTTTCTTTCATCATAGTGTTCATTTCCTTTCTTTCTTCAAATATAAGTTCTTTTTGGAGTTCGTGCCAGAGAATTAGATTGTTTTCATCAGAGAACCAGTCATGGATATTCTGATTCAGAGTATCACCAAAGTCATCTAACTGGGTGAAATCATAGTCACCAGAGGCAGCGTCAAAAAATTCCTGCAGACTGCCGTGGAATACTGTATCCAAAATCCTGCTTTTGGTTCGTCCGACCATAGGAATATCCATGGAAACCAGGAATCGGACAAAGGTAGTATTACGGCTGGAAGTAATGGAATTCCATAATCTTTCAAAGGATTTTTTACCGAAACCTTCCAACTGTAAGATTTCTTCCTGATGTTCATTTAGATGGTAAATATCCGGAAATGTCTGGAGATAACCCAAAGTCAGGAATTTTTCCAAGGTAGTTTCGGAGAGTCCCTCGATGTTCATTGCTTTTTTTCCAACGAAATGTGTAAAGCGTTTTCGGATCTGGCTATCACAGTTGGGATTGTCACAATGCACTGTTTCAATGAGACGCCCATCATTTCCTTTTCTTTGATAGATACGAGTCTGAGAACCACAGCATGGACATACTGGGGGAACTGCATCTACGTAATGACCACGTTCCAGATTTTCTTCAATATGAGGAATGATCATATTACGTTTCGATACAGAAATTCTACAACCTGGCACCAATTCTAATTCTTTGATAAAGGTCAGATTGTGAAGGGTTGCTCTGGAAACAGAGCATCCGTCAATTTCCACAGAGTCAAAAACTCCCACAGGTGCAATTTCTCCGAAACGGGTGGGTGTCCATTCTATATTGCGAAGAGTGGTTTCGTAAGTTTCGTCTTCAAACTTAAAAGCCAGTCCATCTTTATAATGATGTCCGGTACGCCCACAGCTTTTGGAATAGTCCAGACTGTCGAAAATCATTACAATTCCGTCAATAGGCAGATGTTTTTTGCCTGCCAGAACAGTCAGATTTTCAATATACTGGTTTACAAGATCCAAGGTTAAAGGCTGGGTTGCAATAATATAAGGACAAGGCTGGAAGCCATAGTCAAACAGGCTGGAAACCTTTATAGATCTGCTGTCTGGAAAGAGAAATGGAGAGTCCAGACCTTCCAGAACATTAAAAGGCATAAAGTGCAGACAGCGTCCTGCACAATTTGCCGGATCAAGACTTCGCACAGAGCCAGAAGCCAGATTTCGCCCATTTTTGTAAGGTTCTCCTTTTCCATCTCGGAGGGTTTCTTTTAAACGCTCAAAGTCATTGGTTGGGATGAAGGATTCTCCAACAATCACCAGCCGGCCTTTATATGGAATTGAGAGAGGGACATCAACGTATGCAGGGATGTTATGGGTGATAAGTTCCCCAATTTCTCCGTCGCCACGCGTGGAAGCCTCTACAAGTGTTCCATTTTCGTAGACTAATTTAGTCGTTAATCCGTCCAACTTCAGCATAAACAGAACTGGCTGCTTACCGGCAAAACTTATCAAGTCCTGTACCTGCTTTGTCTTATCTAAAGAGAGCAAAGGGACCGGATGCTTTACTTTGGGAAGTTCACTGATGGGAGTATAGCCTACGGTTTGTGTCGGTGAATTGGATAAGACAAAGCCTGTCTGCTCTTCTAATTCCACTAATTCATCGAAGATTCGGTCATATTCCGCATCACTGATATTCGGACTGTTCTCATTATAATAAGCGTTACGCTGTAAATTCAGATGGTCCACCAGTTGTTTGATTTTTTCCACGTTTGATAATTCATTAGAGTGGTTCATTTTATTCTTGTCTCCTTTTCTATGGTATAGTTGTAATTCTTATTTGTTCCGGTTTTTCTTCCTCCTTTTTTTGCGTTCAGGCATAAAAAAAGAGAATGACACGGATGTTCATTCTCTAATGCGTGCAGTTTCCTGCAAAATAAAAAAGCCAGAAGTCCCTGCTGGTAGCGTGGTATACTTCTGACACTTTTACAAACCTAAACTGCGTGCGTATATCCTTTCCGGATGACACAAATAATAATTACATAGTAAGTATAACACTATATGTAGTATGTGTCAATATAAAAGCACTATATATTGTTTATCCTGAGAAGAAAATTACTATATATAGAGGAAGCATGGATATGGAAAATATTATCTCTTGATTTCAGAACGTATGTTCTATATAATGAGATATAAAGGAGGGGAACGTGAGTTTGGAAAAAGTGATTTTTCATATAGATGTAAATTCTGCCTTTTTGTCCTGGGAAGCGGTATATCGGCTGCATCATTTGGGATGGAAAGGCGATTTAAGAGAACAGGTGTCAGCGGTAGGTGGGGATATGGCGATGCGTCATGGAATCATTTTGGCAAAATCCATTCCAGCAAAGAAATATCGGATACAGACAGGTGAATCAATCTTGGAAGCAAAACAGAAATGTCCAAATCTTATCTTAGTGCCTCCGAATTATGGATTGTATGAGAGGTGTTCCAAAGCTTTTATGGGAATTTTGCAAGAGTATTCTCCCACAGTGGAACAATACTCGATAGATGAGGCGTTTGTAGATATGACTGGAACGGAATTGCTTTGGGGGACACCAGTGGAAGCGGCGGAGAAGATGCGGAGACAGATTAAGGAACGGCTTGGATTTACAGTGAATATCGGTATTTCAGAGAATAAACTGTTAGCTAAGATGGCAAGTGATTTTCAGAAGCCCGACAGAGTGCACACACTATGGAAGTCTGAGTTACAGAAAAAGATGTGGCCATTGCCGGTAAGCGACTTGTTTTTTGTAGGACGGGCAACAACAAAGACACTTTTCAAGTTGGGAATTCGGACCATAGGAGATTTGGCAAAGAGTGATCCGAGTTACTTAAAACAACATTTGAAGAAACATGGGGAAGTTGTCTGGGGGTTTGCAAATGGGATTGATGTGTCTGTAGTCCAGTCGGCCCCGCCTGCTAATAAGGGATACGGCAATTCTACAACGATTCCTTTTGATGTGACAGATGCATCTACAGCAAAATTGGTGCTGTTGGCTTTGGCAGAGACAGTAGGAAGCAGACTTCGTGGAGCAGGAGTCAGGGCAGAAGTGATTGCAGTAGGGATCAAGAATTATGATCTCAGTTATGCCAGTCACCAGATGACGCTTCAGAATGCAACCAATATTACGATAGAGATTCATCAGTGTGCTTGCCAGTTATTTGACCAGCTCTGGGATGGGACACCCATCCGGCATCTGGGAATTCATACCAGCCGCATCAAGGATCAGGTGAATATGAGACAACTAAATCTGTTTGATACGAATGATTATGAGAAACTGGAAAAAATGGATGAAACGATAGATCAGATCAGAAAACGGTATGGGAATGATTCGGTAATACGTGCGGCTTTTTTAGGTGGGTGTATTGATCACATGAGTGGTGGCATTTCACGGGAAAAACGTTCTGTGGACTATGAAAAATTAAAGACAGAATAGCGGGAAGGGGGAAGGAAAGGTGGCATTTGGAATCGGAATAAATACAGAGCATACAGAGCAGGAGCCTTTATCCGGAACCTATCATGAGGTGGCAGTCCAGTGCTGGTTCACAGCTACCGGAAAATCTCTGCCATTGATGCTGAAGGTAAAAGGGGAGGATGAAGAGATTATTCAAATCAATCATATCCAGGTTCTGACTGTAGAAAAGCAGTGGTATGCGGGAATTTTGAACTGGAAGTATAGATGTCAGGCGGTACTTTTGGGAAAACAAATCAATTTTGTGCTTCTCTTTTGTCCGGAGGATTGTGCATGGAAACTGGTTGTATAAGATACCAGGGATGAAGTAAAATAGGAAAAAGGAGGACAGAAAATGTGCGGAAGATATTATGTGGATGATGAAACTTCACGGGAAATTGAAAAGATTGTAAGGAAACTGGACCAGCGTTTAAAGATAGAGCATGGACAGGACATCCACCCGTCTGAATCTGCAGTCATTCTTACAAAGGAGTGTAAGGAAGTGGCTGCGAGGCAGATGCAGTGGGGCTTTCCGGGGTTCTAGGAAAGGGACTGCTTATCAATGCAAGGGCGGAGGCGATACTGGACAAGAAGACCTTTCGGGACAGTGTGCTGCATCGAAGATGTGTGATTCCTGCCCATCACTTTTACGAATGGTGTAAAAACAAAGAAAAATATACTTTTCAAAGTCCAAAGCAGGATGCCACATTATTTATGGCAGGGTGTTATCAAATCTATAATGGTCAAAATCGTTTTGTAATTCTGACTACGCAGGCAAATGCTTCTGTAGCACCGGTGCATGAACGGATGCCATTGCTTTTGGAACGACAAGAACTGGAAGATTGGATTATGGAGGATGCAGCGGTAGAATTTATTCTTGCTAAGAAGCCCATACTGTTGAATCGGACAGCAGAATATGAACAACTGAAATTATTTTCATAAGAAGGGAAACCCATAAAAGTTTCCCTTCTTGACATAAAAAATTCTTGAATTTAGAATCCATTGTTTATTTGTTCTGTTGCTGCAGGCATAGGAGGACTGGATTTTACATAGATTAATAGTTTCCCATGCAGATCCAAATCCTGTTTACTCCATTGCCCATTCTCATAAACCTTTTGGGTAATTGTATTGTAGATAATTGGCGTATCCTCTATACGTTCCATATCAACTACAAGGCAATCCTGAAGGGCAATATATGGATATAGAGCATCCTCAATATATGTCCTTAATTTTAATGCCTGCCTGTGCAGTAGTTCCACATCATACAGTTTTGATAAGGTATAGCCCATTTCTTTGAGTATCCCGGATGTTGTAATGGTTTGTTGGATAACAGAAATCTGCTCTTCCAGAGACACATTTGGATTTATCATAAGCTTTGATAATGTAATTTCTTTTACAAAAGCTGTCGCTGTATCACCAATTTGCTTTTTTAGGGTTTCATAAGGAACCCGATACTGTGTCTGTAAAATTTCAAGTGGAACGTATTCCCGGTTTTTCTTTAAAGTTGAAAGCAATTCACAAAGCTTGCTTCCCAATTCATATATGTTATTCAAGCACACATCACTTCCGATACGGTCTCTGGTGTATGAACCAAATGGTAAATGGTATTTTCTGTTTCGAAAACGATACTGTCATTTGATACTTCCAAAATCGTTAGGATAGGAGATGTCAGAATAGAGAAACCATTGACCCCAGAAATAATAGCACGTTCCCCAACCCGTAGCGGAGAATGAAACCATCCTGAGAGTGTCGTTATTTGTTTATCTTTCACATGGTGCTTTCGATTTGTCATAGTGTTCACACTCCTTTTGTAGCGTCATAGAAAATCTGTTTTTCATGGCTCGTTTTTATGTAACCGAGTAACTCAAACGAAAATATCCTTTCGATACAGGTATATATTCGTCTGGGTGTTCATATAAGGTGGCACGGATACGTTCCTGATAATGCGGATTCTTTTTCGCTTTTGGGTGTTCTTTTAATAAAGCGTACAGGTCTTTTAAAGCCCCTCTTCCTCCAATACTCTCCATTGTCATCCGGATTAGATGATGCCAAGTCAGTGCAAGAATATCTGTATTTTGTACAGAAAACACACCTTCTTGCCGGATGCTGAAGGGGATAATGAAAGAATCCGTTTTTTTCAGCAACAGAGCATATTCTGTCACAATGGGAATGAAAGGCTTTTTGTACGTCCGATTGTCGGAAACACAATTAAACTGGCCCTTTACCAGAAAAGATTCAAAATCACCCATCCGCATTAAATCATGCTGCATACTATAGAACTTACCATGGAGCCGCATATCGCCTACCAGTATGGCAAGCCTGCCACCTTTCCGAAGTGCCAGGAAAAATTTCCGGATACAGTGATTTAGTTTTTCTAAAAAATCCGAATAGTTTTCACAGCGGGATAGGTCGTCCGGGTGAGGGTTTCCCCAGATATTTCCGGAATACTGGATCATATTATGGTAAGGTGGATGGAAAAAGATGAGATCAGCGGAATCCTCCACTTCATCTTTTAGGGCATTCCAGTTACCTTTTCCATAAGCAGGTGCCGGATTTAGATCATAGAGCAGGGAACGTACCTGATAACGGTCAGCCGCCGCCTTTGAAGTCCCAGAGCCACTCATAGGATCTAAGAGGGTAAAGGTGCTGGTATCTTTTCCGTAATATCGCTTATCGTCCAGGCAATAGCGTAGAAGTGCTGCAATCACTTCGGGAGAGCAGTTACCACGCCACTGGCTGTTACCGCCTTCGCCCCGTTCTGGGTATGCCATGAAAGAAGTCAGTTCCTTTCCCACACGTTTTCGCAATCCTTCCGTTCCAAGCATGTCAGCGACAGTACGCCATTGGGGACCAAATTCAGCTTCTAATAATTGTGCTGCCCGATGCAGCATTAAGTCATTCATTTTATATCACCGTCCTTTCATAATTTTGTTGAATGTAGCGGGAAATCGCCGCCGCAGTCATTTTGGCACAGCCTAAATCCATTTCGCTGAAAGGCTGTTGATTTTTTGTACACAGTAAAAGTCCCAACGTTTCACCCAATTCGTTTTTTTTAGAAATAGGGAAAAAGGCTGATATGGGATATTTTCCTGTCATAGTAGGGTATATGCGTTCCTTTTCAGAGAATAATTTCATCTTTCCCTGTTGCAGAAGCCTTTGAATACTTTCTGTTACAGGCATATTAAGTGCTGTATGATAATTCTTGGAAGCAATGATTTTGGAATGATTACATAACAGGATCCGGCAAGGGACATTACTATGTAAAATATCCAGAAAACTGTCTAACCGGATATCCATAGGGATATGGGAGTCGCATTTACGAAGACAGATGTTGCGTGTGTCAGCTTCCAGCATCAATACATCGCCTGTATGAAGTTGTAGGGCTTTTCTTACTTTGGCAGGAATAATGATCCGCCCTTGTTGGTCAATATTTAGTGTTGTGGCATAATCCATAGAAATCTCCTTTCCTTTATAAAAAGAAGCAGTCTTTTCGGCTGCTTCTTTGTTGAAATTCTTTAAGCGACATACATACCATTCAGATATTGCTCTTGTGGTTGTTCCTGCATATAGGAAGACATTTCATGTGGCTGTATGTTTTGTGCCATTCGTGCTTCCTGTTGCTTTTTAAATTGTTGTTTGCCGTTTTGAATCAGGAAGGATGCAACGTAGTTTTCCCAATTTACGATATAAGAATCAGCACGTTTTAACAGCATATAAAAATCCATATCTGTCAATTGGATAAAAGCACTTTTTTCAGAGATAAAACTTTGAGCCTGCATATAAGTGCCGCCGTTATGATTCTTTTTCTTGATACCTTTTCCGTTATTAATTTGAATTCTCCACGGGCTGGTCAGTATTTCCTGCTGGTTGTTATATACGTGGCGGGAAATAAAAAACTGTTGTGCAGTAGAATAGCCATTGCCATCCGGCACACCAAATATTTTACTTTGTGACCATTCAAATTCAGGAAAGCTAGCGGCAACTCTGGACAGCAGAAATTGAATTTGTTCGGGTGCCAGATGAAAACGGGTGATAATATTTTTATCACCGGTACCACTAGAGTAATCCTGTATGGAGATTCCAATAAGGGAGTGAACTTTATGACCATTTTCTTCAAATTCTCCTTTTGCATGAAGCTGTGCATAGCTGTTATAACTTGTGTAGCGGAGGCGGTCATACAGTGCAATTAATTTTTTACTGGTCTGTACTTTGCATATCTGATCTGTAATTGAGTTTTGATAATTTTCACTCATGTATGTTTTCCTTCTTTCTATTTCAAATATTGTTTTACAAGCTGTGTCATATTTTTGGGCAAATCTTCTAATTTGGTAATATCTAAAAAACCATCCTGATAGATTCTGCGGATGTTTTCTTTGTCATCACCAATTGCTGCAGCAAAGATCACAATGCCACGTTTACGATATTCATTCTTGATACCACGAAGATCTGCTTCTGCTTCCGTACCACTGTACCCACAATCTGCGGGCTGTCCGTCAGAGATTATGATGAGGAGTTTTTGTGATTCCGGACGCTTTGCCAGGTGTTCCGCAACATAACGAAGTGCAGCTCCATCCCGGTTGCCATTACGGGCAGACATATCTATCAGCCGGTAACGGTCAGAGGCATCCAGAGAATCAAATTCAGCATAGGAATACAAAGCAACACCCTTAGAATCTGTAGAATGCCCATAAATGGTAATAGGAATTCCCAGGCTCATACAGAAATCATACAGCACGATTGCAGTTTTCCGGGCATGGGTAATACGATCTCCCCAGCCCATAGAACCACTTTCATCAACCAAAAGTCCCACGGAAAGTTTTTGTTCTTCATCCGGAAGCCTGGTTCTGGTAAAGATACCGCCGTCCTTTCGGTGTAAAGCCCGCATATCCAGCCTTTTACCAAATAACAGGTTTTTTTGTTTCCCGCCTTCTGCCTCTTCTTTTAATAAAGGAAGAATGGAACTTTGCAGCCTTTTGGAGGTCCGCAAAAGAGGGGAAGCAACTGTTTGATAAGATTTGATAAAAAAGTCGGAAACGGGATTGATGCGGTGGATTGTTACATGGATGCCTGCATGGGCATTTCCGTAATGTATTTCATCCGCCGATTTTTGCAAGTCTTCTGTTAATTCCTGTTCATAATCATTTTGGGCTTTTTCCGTAGCAACATCATTTAGGATGCGTGCAAGATCATTCGCTGCATTTTCATAACCGGAACCGGCATACTGTGATGCGTATGTGATTCCTGGATTATTTCCATCTAATACTGCTGTAGTTTTAGCAAGTTCAATTCTTCCTCCTTCTTCCTGCAGTACTTTTTCTGCCTGGTTGATTGCATCTTGTCTGTAATTTGGATCAAGACCAGATAAGTCACAGGTTATAGGAGTTTTTGATTTTACTGTAGGACCTGGAATGTTTTTAGGGATTCCTCCGTTTTTACCAGTTGGAAGAGGAGATCCGTTACCTGATTCTTTCCGCAGCAGATCCTCCAGAGCATCGCCAACTTGGGTACTATCCTGCTTTTTTAAAGACTCTCTGGTTAACTCTACCATAGGCTGAATATAGTTCCAGCAAAGTACTAAAAGATAGTTGGAAGCACGTAAGCGTTCTTTCCCCTGTGTGGCAATTAAAGCATCGTCAATATAATCCATGCAGTCTGAAAGGGTGTCTGTGTATTCTCCAGAATAATTCGTGCGGTTATTTATATTACCAGTCCGGCAATAAGACAAAATTAAATTGCTCATAATGGAAAACGGCTGATAGCCACAGTCAATTTGTTCCTGTATAGAAGGAATCAATTCAGACATCCGCAGATTATTGATCTGTATTCCCTGCTTAAAAGTTCCGGGATATTCTTCACACATCCGGGCTTCAATGTAGATGTCCTCCAGTATATTATTAAACTGTGCAGCACAGCGGGATAGCGTCAGACACGTTGCGTTATCTTTTTCTTCCATGGCATCTAAGATGTCCTGCAGATTTGCCTTGTATCCAGAAGGCAGATTGTCTGGTGCTTCTGGATAGAAGGAACCATTTTCCATATTGGTCAGATAAAGCTGTAGTGATGCAAAATCAGAGTAACGCAGATGTCCGATTTCATGTCCAGTTAGACCAGTCAGGCTTTGTGACCGCAGAAATCGGGAAGGAAAGCTTTGGGTTATCGAGTTTGCGGCGTTACAGTGAATTCTATAATTATCTGTATATGCGATGTCTGCATTTTCAGAACTGTCCCATTCCATAAGCACCTGAAGTCCATAGCGAGAACGGCCAGTAGCCGCTTTCGCCAGAGATGTTTGGTGTTTTTGGAAAGCCGATGAAAGAAAGAGTTCTTCATCAGTGATTTTTGACTCCGTATCCCGGATCATTCTTTTTAAAGCTTTTTGAGTGTTATTCAATTTTTTCACCTTTCTTTCTTTTTCATATTTTGGGTTAGGAGATCTTCCATTGTACAGCCGTAATACTGGGCTAACCGAAAGACGACGTAAGCAGATGGAAGCGTATGCCCATTTTCATAGTTCATAATTGTTTTTTCCGGTAGATGCAGAAGTCTTGCTACGGCTTTCTGAGAGAGTTTCGTCTGCTTGGATTTTCTTAAATAAACGAGATTTTCTGCCAGAGTTTTGCGTAGTTCGGCTTCGGTATAAAAGGTGTTCCTCAATAGTGTGTTATGATGCAAGAACTGTATCCAAGCAAGAACCTTCAATTTCGATACGGCTTTCAGAATCGGCAGTGACGGAAGATAAAATGGTATAATGAGCAGCTTCCTGTATATCGCCACATACCATAAAAGACTGAACCCAGGCAATTAATTCCCGGACTCCACAGCAGCCATCTGTTATCAGGTTATCCTGACAATACTGTGCGATGGAACGTACAATCTGTGTCATGGTACGTACTGATTTTTTATCGGAACATCCGGTAATAGCAAGAACACGCTCTACCATGGTCTCTTCATCCGGTTCATCCATATCTATGACCATATTCATCCTTGAAATGACAGACTGGTTCATGGGACGACAGCCGGCATAGTCATGATTAGTTGTGACTACAATGGTAGTATCCGGATGCCGATGGATGACTTCCCCGTTTGGCAGAAATACACTGTTACAACGGTCCAACAGGGAATTAAGCCCTACCAGTACACCAGGATTGGCAATCACCGTAGGCTCCTGTATTTCTACCAGATAGCCGTTTCGGATGGCTTCAACCAGTGGTGTATCCACATAGCGGAACTGTTGGCTGTTGGAGGTAGCAGCTTGTTTCTGTTTCATTTCCTCAGATATATGATGGATCAATTCTTCATAAACTGTATTTTCTGATACTTTTTCATCATAAGTACCCGTTAATTTTTCATAGGCAGTAGCCGGATCTAGGGTAATGTCTTGAAAAGAGGGCAGTTCCCCTACCAAAGAAAGCTGTTTTTCATCTACATCAGGTAAAATCTGTCCAAGAAGGTCAAAAATTTCTGTATTTGCCGAGCAGGTGATGCATCGGTAAGGCAGGTGAAGTCCTGCAGCAATGGCTTTGGCACCTTCGGTCTTTCCCGTTCCAGCAGGCCCACGGAGCATAAAATTCCGCATAGGCTGCTTGCTGTCAGTTGTTAATTTGGCATGTTCGCATATTCTTTGGATTTCTTTTGGGATTACATACCAATCTTCGAGAATAGGAACGGTTGATTCTTCTTGGGAAGTTAATGTCCGAGAATTGGACAGGATGTATTTATCGACAAAATCTTCTTTGGGAATTGAAACGGCGGAAGCAGTATAGTGATGTCCACCTTTTAATACCTGAAAGGTACCCTGGATAATTTCCGTTGGTGCATAAACACCTTTTTGGATATTCAGTGGTGTAAGTCTTTGGAGCACGCCATTTGCAGGAGTGTCAACTTTGATGTTCCCGATAGGAAGGGAATCACCATAACGGATCCTGCGGTACACGTTATCACAAAGAACCGCAGCCGTTTCTGCAGCTTTGGGCAGGTCAGGGAAACCGTCATCACGGTGTTGCTTTAATTCCTGATATTTTTCATTGAATTCGTCATCAGAAAGAAACGTAGGCATTAAAGCAAAATAAAGAGCACTTCCGGAATCTTCATCTTTTTTAAACTGATATGGCTCTGGTTTACTGGCCAGATCCAAAGGTTTTTCATACTTTCCGGCTATAAATTTCCCAGTCATACGGTTGTAGACCACTACATGCAGCAACCCGGTACGGCTTGGATATTCTGCGATTGTAAAATTGTTTGCTTGGCTTCCAATGGCTCCGAGTTCTTCCTCTGCTTTTCCAGCAGGTGGATTTTCCAAATCCATATAAGAAAAAACTGCCTGCAAAGTAGCAGAATGGAGAGTAGCCCGTTTTTTAGGCTGATTACAGTATTTGGAAGCGATGTCTTTCATCACTGCACTTTTCCCGGAATAGCTGTCAAATGGAGATGGTAGCGTTCTTTCAAAAGTCCAGTTAGGGACAAAGTTTGTATTTGGCATAGTATTTCCTCCTTTATTCTTTTATCCAGGATAATTCTAGTGCCTGGTCCTTTTCTTTTGCGGTCAATTCATCTTTTTGGAAGATGGAAATGAGAATATCCCAATAGTTTCGTGGCGGGAAATAATCAAAACAATCCTTGATTTCCGCTGTATCACCATTTTGGATGTAAATTTGCCCGTTTTCATTAATATAGAGTTTATGGTGTCCTTTCGCATGGAGCTGTCCGATAAGGTTCTCCAGTTTTTTCTTGCCAATTAAGGAATACCAGGATTCCGGATCAGCAAAAGGAACATCGTCCTCATCGGTAACTGTGACAGTCTTTTTGAGGCTGGCAATGGTCAGCATTTGAAGTTCCAGATATCCGTATTGGTTCATACGTGCTTCCGCAAAGTTGTAGTCCTCCGTATGAAAGGTTCTCAGACGTATGGGATTTCCGCAAAGAAGCTGCTTCATGGATGGCGGCTTCTGGAATTCCCATGTTGCATTTGGAAATGCAGCCTGTAGTTTGTCGGTAATTTGATAGCTGATTTGTCTCCAAAGCAATTCTTCTGTTTCGGAAACTGGCTCAGATGATTTCAAAGAAGACCAAGGGCTTGTTTTGCCCTGGTTCTTGAGTAGGTTTAGAGTCAGTTTATGGATTTTGGGAAGAAGTGTGGAAAGAAATAGCAGCAGGATGCCAAGGATTCCGATACTTGCGACTGCATTACGATTTCCATTTCCTGGTATGAATATAGTTGCAATTAACAAAATTATTGTGAGCATACTTAGAACTTTAAGAAATTTCTTTTGTGTATTCACTTCATTTCCTCCATGTTTGTTTTAATAGAAAAAGGAATTGCAGCAGACCAGTAGATACTGGAAAGTCGCAATTCCTTCATTTTAGGGATCTTTGATAATTTACGGGAATGGAAGCTGCTGTGGTGGTGTATTTTCTGGAATATTGGTAAATCCATCACTTGACACATTGCCAGCCGTAAATCCCTGTGGTGCATAAGCCGATCCCCCTGCCGGAGCATAAGACATCTGTTGTGCGGTCTGTGGCATCATATTGTTATTGACTGGCATTGCGCCAGTAGGCACGGTACCGGAAGGATTCATTCCCATTGCCGGGTTTCCATTATAAGTAGCACCGTTTGCTGGTACTGGTGGAACATTCGGATTTCCGACCATTGGATTCCCCGGTACAGGTGTTGCTGCATTGGTATCATTACGATTCGCAGGTAAGAACTGCCAGTCCTTTACCATAATTTGCGGCGTGATAGCTGCTTGACCTGCATTATTGCCTTTCTGGTGAATATACGGATGGAGTTCTAAATCTCCGTAGACCATGAGACACGTTGATTTTTTGACACCGGCTTTTATCAGTCGATCTGCAAGAAACTTGTTGCAGTAACACTGATAGAAGATGGGGTCTTCCTTTCCGTTTTGACCTCTCTGGTTGGTAGCAAGCCCCAGACTGATGTATTCAGTTCCGGAGTTCTTTGCTTGTTGCATAACCGGATCGGCAGTTACCCTTCCTGTTACAATGATAATAGATGACATAAAAATTCTCCTTTCTGCCCTTTGGGCGATAAAATAGTGATAAATAAAAAAAGTGCCATTATAGCACCGTATAAAACGGCATTATAATGACACGATTTTCCAACTTAAACTGCATGTGTACTGGAGATAGTATCCAGACACCCTATAAAGGGATAACACAAAACTTAAATACAATATCATAGTAACATAAGATGTAGAGTAGGTCAATAATAAAAATACAGTATATTGTGTTGTACTGAAAGAAAATACATGAGGGGAGACTACACGAAAATTTGTGTCTCTCCCCTGCTTCTTTTATGCCTCTTTTTTATTATGACAGTTTTTGGTGTCTGTTTTCGGCTTCATAGACCAAAATAGGACGTTCATAAGAATTACAATTAGTAATACGGCAGCTAAAGCCACCCAGAATCCTATGTTCAGACCAAGCCATTCCGTAGTTCCAAAAAGTGTCATCCAAAGTTCTTTCCAGTTCATTGTTGCACCTCCTTAAAGCAATTCGCCAAAATGACGGACATAAGCCTTTTTCAAGCTTGTTGCCAAAGCCATATACAATAAGATACACGGAAGCAGATATGCAAAGTATGCTGCTGGCAGTGCCACAAACCCAAGGAGCTTTCCAAATATCGTAAATGGTATGACGGTTAGAATCGTAATCCCTGTCATTGTAAGCAATGTCACAGGAGCAGATGCCCGGCTCTGGATAAATGGGAGCTTCGGTGTACGGATCATGTGGATCACTAATGTCTGGCTCCACATAGATTCTACAAACCAGCCAGCCTGGAACATTCCGATATACTGTGTCTGCATAGCCGTCAGCTCTGCTCCACTAAAATGAGCCGGCAGGTCATTGAACAGGATACCCTTGGATACAAAGAACGGGCAGAATACAAAGTACATGAAAATGTAAGTGGTAAAGTCAAAGATGGAGCTGGTTGGTCCGATCCAGATCATAAAACTGCCTACACTGGAGGCATCCCATTTCCGTGGTTTGGCAATAAATTCTTCATCTACATTGTCCCATGGGATTGCCGTACAGGACAGGTCGTAGATCAGGTTCAGGAAAATCAAATGTACACTTTCCATTGGCAGGAATGGCAGAAGAGCAGAAGCAGCCAGTACAGAAAACATATTTCCAAAATTGGAAGAAGCAGTCATTTTGATGTACTTGATCATGTTGGCATAGGTTTTCCGCCCTTCAATGATGCCCTGTTCCAAGACCATCAGGTCTTTTTCTAAAAGAATGATGTCTGCAGATTCTTTTGCCACGTCTACCGCTGTATCTACGGAGATTCCGATGTCCGCAGATTTCATGGCAGCAGCATCATTGATTCCATCGCCCATAAATCCAACGGTATGACCATTCTCACGAAGAACAGAAACAATACGGGCTTTCTGCTCCGGTGTCAGTTTCGCAAAGACATCGGTGGTTTCTGCCGCCCTGGCAAGTTCAGCATCACTCATGTGTTCCAGATCAGAACCCAGGAGCATATTGCGGACCTTCAGCCCTACCTGTTTACAGATGGTCCGGGTTACTTTTTCATTATCGCCTGTGAGGATTTTGGTAAGGACCCCATGGTTTTTCAATGCCTGGATAGCATCGGCAGTAGATTCTTTCGGTGGATCTAAAAATGCCAGATAACCAATCAGCACCATATCGCATTCATCTTTGACACCAAAAGCTCCCACTGGAGATGGGTTGCTCTTTTGGGCGATAGCCAAAACACGAAAACCTTTTTCATTTAATCCATCTACAGTTTTCAAAATCCGGCTCCGCACTTCATCACGCAGAGGTTGTACATGCCCGTCACATTCTGCAAAGCTACAGATTGAAAGCATCTCTTCCACAGCACCTTTTGTTACCATCTGTGTCTTTCCGTTTTTATCCTGTACCACAGTGGATAAACGGCGGCGTTTAAAGTCAAAGGGAATCTCATCCACCTTGACGTAGGTTTCTGACAGGTCAATCAGACGCTTATCTGCCGCTTCCATCTCCTCTGTTTTATGGATAATAGCCAGATCCATGAGATTTTTATATCCTGTCTGAAAGTAACTGTTCAGATAGGCATGGCGAAGGACTCTGGTATCATCTTCTCCATTTACATTGAGATGATATTCCAATACCACCTTATCCTGTGTCAGTGTCCCCGTCTTGTCTGTACAGAGGATATCCATAGCACCAAAATTCTGAATGGAATTGAGGTTTTTTACAATGGTTTGCTTTTTACTCATGGAAACAGCGCCTTTTGCAAGGCAGGTGGTTACAATCATCGGAAGCATTTCCGGTGTGAGTCCTACTGCAATGGAAATCCCAAATAGGAAAGCCTCCAGCCAATCCCCCTTTGTAATGCCATTCACAAAGAATACCAGCGGAACCATCACCAGCATAAAACGGATCAGTACCCATGACACAGCATTGACACCTTTTGTAAAACTGGTTTCCACGGCTTCTCCGGCAACAGCAGCGGCCATAGAGCCAAACAGCGTATGATCGCCAACACAGATAACAACAGCCGTTGCACTTCCGGAGATTACATTACTGCCCATAAATGCAATATTGGTATAATCCGTCACACTGTCCTTATGTGGGCTTACATGAGGGAGCTTTTCAATCGGTTCACTTTCTCCGGTAAGGCTTGCCTGGCTGACAAATAGATCTTTTGCATCCAGGATACGGACATCTGCCGGAATCATGTCCCCAGCAGATAAATGGACAATATCACCAACCACCAAGTCATCCATAGGTATCTCTGTTTTTTCCTGTCCTATGCGGGTGACGGTACAGGTGGTTGTGATCATTGCAAGCAGCTTTTCCGCCGCATTTCCGCTGCGGGATTCCTGCACAAAGCGAAGGGTACCGGAAATAAATACCATAGTTAAAATGATAACGACTGTCAAAAAATCAAAGTCCTCCGGTACGCTTCCAAAGAGTGAAAAATACGGGAAAATCATATCCGTAATCGTGGAAACAAACGCAAGGCAAAACAAAATAGCAGTAAAAGGGTTAATAAATGCACCCGCCACACGTTTTGCCAGGGATTTCTTTTTTTCGTGGGTGACTTTGTTCGTACCGTATTTGGAACGGTTTACGGATACGGTATCTGCTTCTAACCCCCTAAGTGTGGTATGAAGGATTTTTAAAACCTCTTTTACCGGGTTGGTTGCTGCAGATTGGATGCGACGGTTCTGTTCGTCACGGATGACTGCCTTTTCTACAGTCTGGCGAACAGCCATACGATTTTCTTTTTTGTTCATTGGTCTTACCTCCTTGAATTTTTGTAGGGGCAAGGAAGATTCTATGAGGGACACGGAATCTGTGGACACTCATATAATATTCTCTGCCTTCGTGGACTGCCTTCAGAGTCCATGTCTTTCACCTCACAATCTTTAAAAGCTATCTATGTAAAACCGCAATGGGAATTACGGTCTGCGGTATCGGTTGCTTTTTTCGATATACCAGACATCTAAGCCGGCAAGTATCATCCATACAATCATTGCAGATACAAACCAGTGGTTTGAAAATAAGGGCAAAAATCCTTTTACCAGAAAGATGACACCGTTTAAGGTAATGATTCCTCCGATATTGCGGCAAAGAGGGATAATTCGGAGTTTATCCTTCTCTTTTTGCGGCATATTTTTCCATAGGGAAAGATGAAGGTAGCCTTTTCCAAAGGCAAACCAAAGACCGGCAAGGGTAAATAGGATTCCAAAAAAAATGCAGGTAAAGTCCATTGTCTGATCCTCCTTTTAGTGATAGAAGCGGTTGCTTCGTTTTGTTAGTTTCAAAAGTTTGGTGATAAGTACAATCATGGTGGTAGCAAGAATAACCCAGACCACAGCACTTACCTGATACCAAAACTGAAAGATAATCATTCTATATCCAGAGAAATGCCAGCCCAGATAGCTGCATAGGATTGTAAATATGGGGTAGGGAGCAAAAAGGATTGCTCCTTTCAAATCTTTTCGTTTTCGCTTCAATTGCAACACCTCCCAATTGGTATGAATCATTACCGTATTTGTGGATGCGTTTCTTTGACCACGAAAAGTATATAAAAAACAGCAGGGGAATCCTATGGCTAAAGTCTTGCGATTTTCTTGCGATTTGGCAAGAAAATAGACGGGCTGGAACCCAAAATGGTCTCAGTCCGCCTTTCTTATAACTCATCATTAAATTTGTAACCAATCCCCCAGATCGTTAAAATGTATGTGGGAGAATCCGGGGCAGGTTCAATCTTTTTTCGCAGTTTCCGGATAAAAGCCATGATGTTACTGTTATCCAGAAGATAATCCTCCTCCCATACTGCACGATAAATCTGTTCTTTTGTAAATACTTCTCCACGATTCTTAGCAAGAAAATATAAAATATCGAATTCCTTTGGTGTCAGGCTGATTTCAGAACCTTTCATCAGGACTTTCCGGCTCCTTGGATGAATTTCCAGATCACCGATCAGAAGTTCATCCGAGTGTACACCAATAGCCACCTCTGTATCTTCTAAGGCTCCTAATAACAGCGAGGATACTTCACCGCTTATCATGTCCTGAATACCGGAAATCAGCGCTTTTGTATAAGCACTTTCCGGCGGTTCCCTTAATAATTTTTCCAAGAGCCAGATTTCAAGGGCATGATCCATGGGAATATAACTGATATTCTTTTTCATCATGAACGCCTCCTTTAAATCAACTCTTGATATTTGTTCTTATAAAAATATTTGGTTACGGAACTTAGCAGCATATAGAAAAATGCCACAAGCAGCAAAAAGGCAAAATACCAAAGCGGTAATTTTGTCAGTCCAAACAGTGATGCCCCACTGGTAAACGTAAGGGCTGTAAAAGCAAGAATCCCCACCAAAGTGATAGAGATGACCAGTGCAGATGCCCTGCTTTGGAGAAACGGAATTTTGGCAGTACGAAGGAAATGCAGGATCAAAACCTGTGTCCACATGGACTCCAAAAACCAGCCTGTCTGGAATAAAGCAGCGTACTGAAGCTTCAGGGAAGGATCGGTAAGCTGCAGGTAAGTTGCCCCTCCGCACAGTGCAGGGCATAGGAAATAATACAAAAACAGGAAAGTCACAATATCAAACAGGGAACTGATCGGTCCGAAAGAAAGCATAAACTGCTTTAGTGTCTTGCCGGACCAGTCTCTTGGGGACAGTATTTCTTCCTCATCTACATTGTCCCAGGGAAGTACGATACACAGTGTATCATATAACAGATTCAGAAGCAGGATCTGAATGGAGGTCATAGGAAGAAACGGTAAAAATGCACTGGCACAAATGATGGAAAAAATATTTCCAAAATTGGAACTTGCAGTGATTTTAATATACTTCAGCATATTGGTAAAAGTTTTTCGCCCTTCCAGGACACCCTGCTCCAATACATTTAAGTCTTTTTGCAGTAGTACAACATCAGCAGCATCTTTTGCAGCGTCCACTGCTGCATCTACAGAAATCCCTACATTTGCCTCATTTAGTGCAGGAATGTCGTTGACCCCATCCCCAAGAAATCCAACAGTATGACCATTCTCTTTGAGTGCAGAAACCAGACGCACTTTCTGACCGGGAGTAAGCTCTGCAAAAACATGGGTTTCTTCTACCACCTTTTTCAGTTCACAGTCTGTCATTTCATCCAGTTGGGTGCCAGTCAGGATATGTTCCGCAGAGATTCCAACCCGGCGGCAGACGGAGAGTGCAATGGCTGCCTGGTCTCCGGTCAGGATCTTCGGGATTACTTTTAATCTCTTCAGTGCTGTTACGGATTCGCTTGCCGTCTGTTTTGGGGCATCGAAGAAAGACAGATAACCAACCAAAGTCATATCCTTTTCATCGTCAGGTGTGATTTCCTTTCGTGTTCCCACATGTTTCCGAGCCACAGCAATAACCTTCATCCCATCCTGCAGCATTTCCCCTACCACAGAAAATACGCTTTGTCTGGCATCTTTCTCCATAGGAAGTCGTGTTCCACGATATTCTACATGACTGCATCGGGAAAGGATGTGTGCAATATCCCCTTTCATAATCAGATGGCTGTTTCCGGTGTTGTCCTGCACAAGAGTACTGACAAACTTACGGGTATAGTCAAAGGGGATTTCATCTGCCTTCTGATATTCTGTCAGAAGCTTGGCATAATGGATTTCCCTGCCTGGCATGGATTTACAGGCAAGAATGGCATTGTCAATGGGATTACGGACGCCGGAATGATAGGAACTGTTCAGATAAGCCAGATCCAGGACCTCTGTATTTTCATTGCCCAGAATATCCATATAATATTCCAGCAGGATACTTTCATTGGTCAGTGTTCCTGTTTTATCCATACAAAGCACATCCATGCTACCAAAGCTCTGCATGGCGTTCAGATCTTTGATGATGGTCTGTTTTTTACCCATAGCAAGGCTTCCTTTTGCAAGGCAGGCAGTGATGACCATGGGGAGCATTTCCGGCATCAGCCCTACCGCTACAGACAGTGCGAATGCAAAGGATTCCAGCCACTTTCCACCTGTGATTCCTAATATAAGAAATACAATGGGAACCAGAACTGCCATAAACCGGATCATGACCCAGGCAATGGAATTGGCTCCTTTTTGAAAAGCATTTTTATCTTCGGAATCCGGTTTGGTAAATCCTCCGTACAGCGTATCCGTTCCTACAGCCAGCACAATGCCTTCCCCTTTTCCGCTGATAACTGTGGTCGCCATAAACGCAAGATTTTCCAATTGTGTTATGGGTTCCTGCTCTTTGTAACAAAGTGTACGGCAGCTCTTTTCCAAAATGGCGCTTTCTCCAGTGATAGCGGCCTGGGAAATGAATAGATCGGTTACCTTTGTCAGCCGGATGTCCGCTGGAACACGATCACCAGCAGAAAACAGAACCAGATCGCCTACCACTAATTCTTCACCGGGGATTTCCCGTAGTTCCCCATTCCGTCTTACGGTAACCTTTTCGTGAATCAAACGGTCAAGCTGTGCGGCGGTGCTTTTCGCCCGCAGCTCCTGAATTAAACGGATGATACCGCTGATTACGATCATAGAAAAAATGATAAGAGCAGTGGTAGCGTTCCTTGCAAAATTAGAGGCCATAAAAACATCGGTGACAAGAGAAACAATACCTAAAATAAATAGAATCACATGAAATGGATTAATAAACGCTCGCCGCAAACGCTGGATAGTGGTATCCGTTTTACGTTCCTGAAAACTGTTTTTACCATATCTTTCCCGCATTGTATCCACTTGTTCTTTGGATAGTCCAAGGGCAGATGTACCAAGATCCCGGCAGATTTCTGGCGGCTTACAGTAAGCGTATTTTTTGATACGGCTGTCAAATAGTGTTGCTTTCGACAAAAATAGGTTCCTCCTTTCGTAGTATGAGTAAGAACATTTTAACATAGAGTTGTGAAAATAACAGATTTATATTCTTGCTTTTTTCTTGCGATTCAATGGAGGGATTTATTCTAAACGCTACGACCTTTTCAGAATAGGTAAAATGTGGTAGAATGAGGAAAAATTATTAGGAGGATGCATTATGGCAAGACGAAAAAAACTGGAAAACACATCTTTGGAAGAGCAACTGGAGTATGTGGAACAGGAAATTCGTACAAAAGAGTCCGATTTAAAGGAACTGCGTCATAAAGCAAAAGAGCTTCAAAAAGAGATAGAAGAGAAGCAGAAAGATGAAATATTTAGTGCATTGATTGCTTCCGGAAAAACTGTTGAAGAAGTAATGATGTATTTAAAATCCGGTAATGAAAAAAAGGCTGAATAAGGTAAAGGAGAAATGCCGTTATGGGTGGTGAACCTGTAGCGGTATTTTTAATATGCTATGGGAAATTGTTAGATGTAATAAATTTGATTGAAATCTTACCGAAATGAGAGTGTGATTGCTAAAAGCTTTTTAGAGAAAATTATTTGTTAGTAGTAAATCTAAAGTTGTTTGGATATAAAATTAATGAATTTTAGATATAGTCCAACTAGGGAAGAAAAAAGTTAATTTAGGCAATAATGATAGCGGAAAATATTTTGAATGATTTATATTATGAGTGTCGAAGATATCTTAGATGAATTTATTAAGGAGGTAATACAATGAAAGAGCAGGAAATTAGAACAGAACTTTTGGAAGAAGAAGTTAATGTTTATCTTGGCGGATGTGGCGATGTAAGAATAGGATGTCTAATTGATTGCATTGGTGGTGGAGCGTTGTTAACTACCGATGTGTAAGGAAGGAGAAGATTATGGATATTAAAAATGTAACAAGTGAGTCAAAAGAAGAACTGTCTGTAGAAGAAGTTAATGTATATGGTTGGTATGAGAAATGTGATTTACAGAAAGTACATTGTATGACAGATTGTTTCGGAAATGGTTCGTTCCTCTCAACCAATAGCTAATAAGGCAAATAGATAGTTGTTTGAAAAGTGAGAATCACCAAACCAGTATGATTTATAACTGGTTTGGTGGTTCCTATGTGAACAAAATAAGAGAAATATAAAATAAATGGAAGATTTAAGTAATACCTGATAGCTACATTAATACGAGGAGGACAACATATGTTTTTTCTTTTGGGTAAAAGTGCTAATAGTGCTATAAGGAAGCTAACAGCCAGAAGCATCCAAGCAGATAAACGGAGGAATAGATTTGTTATAACAACAATTCTCCTTGCTGTAGCACTAATGGTTTTTTTGTCATTATATAATCTTGGTGTCAGTAGAGAAACGAAATTATATTTGCAAGGTCGTTATCAGGCATCATTTATTAAAAGTACAGATAATATTTTTGCAACACTAAAAAACAATGAACAAATTGAAATGATTGGTAAAGAGGCATCTCTTGGAACAGAGCGTGTAGGTGACTATACGCTTGATATATATTATAAAGATAGTAATGCACTTAAATTAAAAGGGACATCGAACTTATTAGGAAGGATGCCAGAGAAAAAAAATGAAGTTGTAGTGGAACAGGCATATTTAGAGAACATTAATATGCCTATTAAACTTAATCAGAAAATCTTATTGAATATACCGATTGGAGAAAAGCAAGAATTTACTATTTGTGGAATTATACCTAATAGCAATACTTCCAGAATATATAAAATTTTGATATCGGAAGCATTGTATAATCAGTATGATAAAAATGGTAGTTATGATATATTGATTTCCTTAAAAAATGCTACTAATATTGATAGTGAGACCTTAAAAATGATGATAGAAAAAATTGCGAAGCAGAGCAATGTACCTAGTCAGTATGTTATGTATAGCTCTACTTACTTTGGATTATCAGAAGAGAAATCTACAGTAGAAGTAATAGTAATTGTACTGGCAAGTATTTTTATTATATTTGCATGTTCGCTAGTCATCTATAGTATATTTTACATTTCATCTATTGAAAAGACACAAGAGTATGGTAGACTAAAAGTAATTGGTGCAACTCAAAAACAAATTAGATGTATCGTACAAAAAGAAGGTTTGCGATTGTCAATAGTGGCAATTCCTGTAGGAATTGTGGTTGGGTGTATTTTGGGATATTTTACAGTTCCTAATGGATGGAGTTGGATTACAACATATAAGTGTATTGTAATAATTGCCATGGTTACAGAAATTGCTTTATTAATTGCTATTCATGCTCCTGCGAAAAAAGCTTCAAAGATATCTCCGATTGAGGCATTAAGAATAAACGAAATTGATACAATACCAAAGGTAAATACGAAAAGAGCACGCCGGAAGATAACACCATATTCCCTTGCAAAAATGAACTTTAATAGAAACAAAAGAAAAGCCTTATTAACATTAATATCTTTGGGAATCTCTGGAGTACTGCTTATGTGTGTTGCTACATATACGAATTCAATTGATGTAAAAAGTATGGCGAAACAGCAATTTCCAAAAGGTGATATTATGATTTCTCTGGATCCATTAACTGTACAAGCGAAGGATAGGGCGAAAGATTTTAACAATCTGCAAGTTGGAAATCCGCTAAATGAAAATATGGAAAAGAGTATTCTTGGGATAGAGGGTGTGAAAAAAATTGAATATGTGCAAGGTTGTATTTCTAATATGAAATTTCCAGTTGCATCTAACGATGGCAATAACCATTTCTTTTCCAATATAGGAATACCTAAAGATCAATATACTAATTTCTCACGAGGACTGATAGAGGGAACGGCTGATCATCAAAAGCTAATCAAAGGAAAAGGCGTTATTGTTGACAATTCGGAAAAGTTGTTAACTAATTATTATCAATATACTCCCAAAATCGGTGATATAATAGAAGTTCAGACGGATACAGGGATCTGGAAAGAGTTTACAGTAATGGGTATTTGTGAGGCACCTACCCTTGGGGTAGCAACCCCTATTTTCTTTTTTCCAGAAGAGCTATTGTGTGAAATAAAAGGAAATGTAACAAATTTTAATATGAACTGTTTTATAGATGTAGAAGATAAGCTGTCAGATGTAGAAAAACAAATTTTTGATTTAATGCAGAGTAATGGAGAAATAGAAATTTCGAGTATTAGCGATGTGATGATGCAGTTGAAAAGTGAAGTGAATAAAATTAAAATTCCGTTATATTGTCTAGTTTTATTTGTGGCCGTTTTTGGTGTTATTAATATGATTAATACTTTAATGACAAATATCATATCAAGGCAACAGGAATTTGCGATTTTACAAGCAATAGGATTAACAAACAAACAATTTGTCAAAATACTTCAAACAGAATGTTTATATTATATCGTGGAAACGGCGATAATAACGTTGACATTCGGGACTTTTGCAGGCTATATTTTATGCACAGTATTTAATCAAGTGGGAACATTGGGAACATTGCATTTTAGTTTTCCTATTTTGCAAGTGTCATTTTACTTCATAGCACTTGTATTTATGGCAGGAGCATATTCTTTTTTTGTGATTCGATATGTGAAGAAAGGAACATTAGTAGAGCGTATTAAAACAATTGAATAAGATTATTATAATCTGTAAACAAAATATTTCAGATAAAGTAAAAATGAAAACAGAATAAATCCAAAACAGAAGCGGGTATGTGAAAATAGCATAGCTGCTTCTGTTTTGGTAAGCAATTTTAGCAACTTTTAGGAGAACAATTTTCAACTAGAGGGAGAGTTCCTCATACGCAAGTAAATCCGGAGTAACCTTTTCTTCACCCGAAAGGTTTGCTACATTCCGAAAATATAGGCGATAATAGTGTCCAGATAAAATGCGGATATTTTTATCGAACGTAAAGTGATATTCTTTCTGGTCAGTGGATCGGAAAATAATTTTCTGTTTCTTGGTAAGAGGGCTGACTTCACGTTTTGTACAGGTTCCAGTTAATTTGGTATAGTCATGCATCTTGATGGTATGCAGCAGACTCACAATTCGTATGACAGTTCCGACACCGATGCAAAGACTCATAAGGAGAAATATCTGGTCATCTGTTACAAATCCGTAAATACATCCAAATAAGACACAGAAAAAGCCGATTGCCCCATGGACAATCAGCTTATTAAGAAATGGTTTTGGCATAATTTGCTCCTTCCTATAATTTTTCAAATGCAATCTGTTTATTGAGGTACAAATTACTGATGGCTTCCAGTACAGGATAACCGGCATGGGTGAATTGGATATCCTGTGCCAGGGTACGGAATGTTGCATCCGAGGTTTCATAGAGCTGCGTCAAAAGTTGCTCTGTATTTTGTGGATGGATGCCCTGTTCTACACAGGTTACAAGCTCTGCCGTAGAAATCTGTACTTTTTTTGCTATTTGGAGTACCGTGTCCTCTATAGCAGTCCGTGCCGGCTTTTTTAGATAATGGATCAGTTCCTTTGTGTGCAGTTTTTTCTTCATGCAGAGATAGATGCAGGTAAAAAGTCGTACTGAAAAACTGTCCTGCAATGGGCTGATATAAAGTTCTCCTAAGAGGCGGTACAGGGCATCCACACCAGTTAAACCATCCCCTTTTACAACCAGTCCTCGAAGCAGCAGCCGATTCAGGTAGGGTTCAATGGGAATATTTTCCGAACGGTGATGTTTTTTCAAACGTTCCGAAAAGGCAGACTGCAATTCATGGATCTGTCGGATTTGAAATGCGAGGCTGCTCCACAGAAAGAATTCTTCTTCTGTCAGTCCGTATTCCTGCCGGTTATTGATAACTGTCGGTGTTTTATGTTCCTTTATGGAATCCTGGAATCGTAGGATTCCGACTGCAGTATAAAGTGTCAGCATAATCGTTCTCCCTTCAAGATAAAAGAGTATATAATTTGGTATCCTGCTGTAAGTATTTCCGGGCTTTGCTTTGCCATGCCCGGACATGATTCATTGGGACACCATAATGTTTGGAAATTTCTTGGTTGGTATATCCTTTTTGCTGCAGGAGCAGGGCATGTATTCCTTTTCTTAGTGTATTGCAGCTTCTCGCTTCTAAGGACTGCAGGTGCTTATAAATGGGTTCCTGGTTCATACATTGTTCCTGCCACAGTTCTGTTTTTTGGTCTACAAGCAGGGGTTCCATGTCAAATTCGGAAGATGCATACATGGAACAGGTGTATTTTCGTTCTTTTTGCAGTTTTCTCCAATAACTGTAAATGGCATTTCGTATGGCAACTCTGGCGTAAACTGCAAAGGGACGGGTGTTGTCATAGTTCATGGCGGCTTTGCATAAAGCTAAGTTTCCGGCTTGCAGAAGGTCTTGCTGCTCATCGTATGAGACATAAGCACAACGAGTAGTCAATTTTTTTACCATTTCAGGTACCAAATATAAGTACTCCTCTGTCAATCGGCGTTCATCATCTGTCATCGGGATGATCATACATATCCCCCCTTTCAACCAATGGCCCTGAGAGGGATATGGTTATTCTCCAGAATCTTCATGGATTCCAGAATTAGTTGATCACACATATAAGTGCTAAATTCTCCGATGTGTGCTTCCTTGGCAGTCAGACAGAATTTATCAGCAATCCAGCGGTAAGCCTCCGATTTCGTAAAGATGTGGTTTAGCCATATCTGGTCAAACACCCGGTGTGCTTGGATCCTTTTTTGCCGAAGCTCTTTGTTTGCCAGTTTTCCTTTGGCATTGGTAGTGCCAGGATGAACTCCTACATAAGAATTACACTGTGGGAAGTGACTGCACACATAGAGTTTTCCATCTTTCGCTTTATTTCCATATACATAGGACGCATCCCTTAAAATTGCGATGCTGCCGCAGTATGGGCAGCGGATTTGTTTCTGTTTCATAAAGATTCACCTCGCTTACGTGTTTTATACGTATATTGTAAGAAAGCAGGTGATGAATTCCCATAGGATGGGCATAGAAACTACTCCCAGATTCGGACTAAATGGCACAAAATGGCAGAAAATCTAAGAATAGAACAGTGCCTTGATAAGCGGAAAGAAACCGCTGTCTGCAAAACGTGAGTAATTTACTGGTGTAAAGATGAACCCTGCACAGAAAATCCGGATGACATAAACAGAAATCAGAGCTATACATAGCCGATACAGATTTCTGGTGCGTCTGCTCCAGGGCTTTCTCGGACGAAACTTCAGGTACAGGATTAAAAGTGCAGGAATAAAAATTAAGTTCGTAAATATTGTATCGATTCCTTGAATCATAGCAGTGAAATTCAACATAAAATCGCCTCCTTTCTTATCCTGTACGCAGAAAGTACCAAAAGTGCAACCTTTTACCAGTAATAATGGGATGCTTCCTGATGCCGCAGTAAAGCAAAACAAGGACATGGCTTATCGGTCAATGCTTCTTTTGCAAAGTAGAGTCCATATAAGGACTGAAACTGTTCCAGTGTTATGGCGGACAGGCATTCCGTTGGTTCCGGTATGCGGGAGAAGAGCATACGGGCATCTGCCATGGGCAGGATACAAGGACTGCCGTTTTCATCTGGATGATATAAGAAGTGTGGGCCATTACAATAACCTGGGGTTTTACAGGAAACGCAGCGAACATAAATACAGGAATGCCAATTTCCATCACAAATATCTAAAAAATGCCGGATGTGCTTGGCATCGGCATTACAACGAGATTGTTCCATATTCATCACCTTTATAGCAGGCAGCCGTAAGAAGCTGCCTGTGAGCATATTTATTGATAGTTACTTATCTTTTTTTCGCTTACGGATATATAAAATACCAAATCCGGCAGCAAAGAGGAGTGCGGCACCTGCCAGTAAAAGATAAGGAAGAATGGTTGTTTCATCTCCAGTCTTGACTGGTTTGGAAGGTTCCGGTGTGTCTTTTGGAACTTCCGTAAGTTTTATCGTCTGTCCTTTATCGTCCAGATCCTCATGGGAAGCAATTTCAAGTGCTGTTTCTCCTTCAAGGGAAAAAAGTTTTTCAAAAACGACTACATCATGACCAGCCAATGTGCTTCCATCAAAAGTGAAGATGACTTCGACAGAACCATTGGAATCCTTTGGTGTAAATTCTGTTTCTGACGTGACAGGTTTTCCATCAATCAGAACTTCCTTTTGGGTTGTTTTGTCCATCAGTGTGCCGACCAGTTTGTATGGAGTATCCGGAATCAGATTTTGGTAGGATACGGTGTCAATGATGGTTACTTCTTTCGTAGCAACGGCTTCCTGATCCCCATCCGCTTTGTCCTTCGCAGTAGTTCCAATTCCTGGGAAGTAGATAGACTGTTCATGGTCTTCTATATCGGCGTGAACAGCAATCTCTTTTTCCTGATACGTTAAAGACTCAAAGACAACAATTGTTTTGCCGGACAGGATGCTGCCATCAAATGTAAAGGTAAGTTCAATACTGCCAGAGGCATCTTCAGGAGTAAAGGTCGTAGTGGCAGTAATCGGTTTACCATCTGCCTGAAGAGGCTCTTTTGTCTCTTTGTCCATCAAGATACCGGTAAGTGCATACTCTTTTCCTGGAATTAGGTTACTATATTTAACCGTGTCAACGATGGTAATCTCTTTATCGGTTTTGGTAAAATGATCTCCGTCTGCTTTATCTTTTGCAGTAGTAGCGATTTCTGGGAAGTAGATGGTCTGCCCATTATCTTCAAGATCTGCGTGTGTTGCAAATTCTTTGCCGTCATAAGTAGCAGATTCAAAAACAACTACGGTTTTTCCGGCAAGGGAGGTCCCATCAAAAGAAAAAATCACATCTACCGTTCCAGAGGATTCTTTAGGAGTAAATGTGGTTTCGGCAGTAACCTCTTTCTTATCTATTTCGACAGGTTTTCCGGTTTCTTTATCCATAAGGGTTCCAGTCATAACATATTCTTCGCCGGGCAGAAGATTTTTGTAAGCTACCGTATCTACAAGGGTAACTTCTTTATCTGCTTGGGAAAGATTCATATCTGTTTCCTTATCTTTTGCAGTGGTCCCGATTTCTGGGAAATAGATAGTCTGATCCTGATCTGTAATGTCCGCATGAACAGCCAGTTTTAAATCCTCCTGGTACAGTTCCTCAAATACTACGATTGTTTTGCCCTTCAGAGAAGAGGCATTGAACGTAAAGGTCACTTTTGCAGAACCAGAAGATTTTTTTGGTTTGAAGGTGGTTTCTGCTGTGACAGGTTTTCCATCTATTTCAATTGGCTTTCCGGATTCCTGATCCATCAGTGTACCGATGAGCTTATAAGACTGTCCCTTCTTTAAGCCTTCGTATTCTACGGTATCAACCAGAGTGATTTTTTCTTCTGGTTTGGCAAAGTGGGAGTTGCTGTCTTTGTCAAGGGCAGTAGTTCCAATGGTAATCTGATCATCCGTTAAAGTTCCCATATCCACGACTACGTGATTTTTGTATACAGAGACCTCAATTTTTAAGAGGTTCATACCTTCATTGGAATCGCAGCGTTGTTCTTCCAAAATATAGGTATCATAAATCAGGGCTCCTTTGGCATCATCAGGTTTAGAAGCGCCAAACCAGATTCCGTCTTCAGAAGTTTCCCCACGATTGGTATTTGTAGTGTGCTTATTCCATTCTGAGGAAGTACTGGCATAGCCATTTTTGTCTGTTACAATGGTATGACTTTCTCCTGTAGTTTTGGAGGTAATGGAAAATGGGACATTTGCCAGCCGGTTTAAATCTCCGTCAGAGACCTTTACGAATTCTAAATCGCCACGGATTACCTGATTGGAAATCGCTGTTTCTTTTGCAGTTAAATCCAAAATTTTCCCATTTTCTGTGATATGAAACTCCTGAGAGAGTTTGCCCTCGTTCAAATAACCTTCCGGTGCTTTTGTCTCATCAACCCGGTAATGACCATAAGGGAGCGTATCTTTTTTGGTGGAAGCAAGCCCCTTTTCATCTGTCTTCAAAGTGAGAACTACTTGATCTTTTTCGTAAAGGGTTCCATCCACAAGAACAGGATTTGGACCAAGATTGGTGATTGTAAATTCTGCATCCTTTAAAGAAGCATTTCCCTGTGGTTTGGCTTCTCCTGTTTCCAGATCCCGTTTTTGGATTTTGACACCGCCACGGATAATCTGGTTAGAAACAGAAGTCTCTTCTGTTGTTAAATCTACGATTTCTCCATTTTGGGTGATGTCAAATTCAAGAGCCTTTGCACCATCGGTTAGGTATCCGGAAGGCGCTTTGGTTTCTTCTATCCGGTAATGTCCAAGGGGCAGGGCATCAGCGGCACTTGCAGCAATACCATGTGTATCCGATTTGATTGTAAGCACTGCCTGACCATTTTCATAGAGCTTTCCACCTACCCATACTGGCTGTTTGTTCAGAGTGGTAATGGTAAATTCGGCATCTGCAAGAGATGCGGTTCCTTGTGCTTGTGTTCCCTGAGTTTCCAGATCCCGCTTCTGAATTTTGACGCCGCCTCGGAAGACCTGTTCTTCGACAGAAGAAGCGTTATAAATAGAGATAGTTTCTTCCGTACCGGTACTGGTGATTTGCTGCACGAAAACAGATTCGTTTGGAAGATAGCCGGCAGGGGCTTTGGTTTCCTGTACGGTTACTGTACCCAGTGGGAAGCAGACGGTCTTTCCATCACTGGCATAGAAAAATTCATCCCCGGATACCAAATAATCTTTTGTAAAATGGATTTCTCCAGAGGCATCTGTTTTCAATATCCAGGTGCGAACCGGTTTCTTACCATTTGCTCCGGGATCGGTAGCTGACTGCTCTGTATAGAATTTTATTGTAAATTCGGCATTGGCGAGAGAGCCGGTTCCCTGTGCAGAATTTTGCTGTGTGTCAGCATCCAGCTTTTTAAGGAGCAGTTTTACGGGATTATTTTGAGGAATATCCTTTACTTTTACGGTAGATGTTCCTTCTGCTTTTACCGTAACATTATGGGCGGAAGTATCTATAGCAAATCCTTCTGGGGCACTGATTTCTTTAACGGTGTAACTTCCTTCTGCCAGTTCTTTGGATTTTGCATATCCTTTTTTATCGGTAACAAGAGTTTCTACCAGTTCTTCCCCTTTGTAGATTCCGTATTTGGCTCCTTCTAAAGAGTAATTGCCATTTTTATCGGAAATATCGGTATTGGCAGAGGATTTCTGCAGTTCGATAAAGCCGTTTGGAACCTGATACCAGCTTCCTGCAAAAGTTTGGGAAGCATCGCCAGGAACGATAAAAGCACGGAAGGATTCTGGTGGGGCAGGAAGCCCTTCAATGGCGTTGGCAACTTCCAATGCTTTGTCAATATAATTTTGAGGTGCGCCATGGAAGGCACCGGTGTCCCCGTTATTTCCAGCGTGGATATAGGAAACGACCAGATGACCAATGACATAAGAGTTGTCATCGGACCATCCTTGGAAATATTGATCTTTTATGAGCTTTTCGTAGCCGTATCCACCATTGACATAGTAGAGTGCTTTTCTAAGTGGGGAATCCTTTCCTAAAAGATTATAAGGATATTGTCCGGAAGCAGGTGTTTTCTTTAATGGTTCAACGCAATAAGCCGTATTATTACCATCAAAACTCATGCGGGAAGTATAATAGTCCCCGTATGGAATTTTGGCTCCTGCCGTATAATCAATGGTTCCATCTGCAGCATAAGCGGTATGGGCATTGAAAAAGAGTGTGCTAAGAAACATCGTGACACAAAGAAAAAGGGCGGTTAGCCGGATATGAGGTTGTTTTGCTGGTTTTAACATAAATCTCCTCCTTTGTTAAAAAGAAAAGCAGCCATATTCGGGCTGCAGGTAACATTAACCGACTTTTTTATCCTGGCGTTTCAAGATTTCCAGGAGTTCCTGTCGGTCTGTGGTAATTAATTCTTTTTCCAGGTTGGAAGCTTTAAATTCCACAGTGATATTATTGTTGTTTGTTGAAATCAGTCCGTTTCCACGTTGGAAATGGGTGATATTCATAACTTCGGTTTCGGAAAGACGAAGAATGGTTTTTACACGTTGTGCCTCTTCATCTTCCATGTTAAGAATAATTTTGGTTTTACAGTTATTGATAATGCCTTTTCCATATTTTCCGTCATCCAGAGCAAAAAAGTCATTAAGGTCTTGGGTTGCAAAAATACCGGCACCAGAGTATGCCCGGATGATCTTGGCAATCTCCAAAACGAATTCAGCGGCCAGGCGGTTACTGGAGGCACCGATGAGCTGCCATACTTCATCTACGAAAATGGCTTTTTCTTCGGTACGGTTTTCTTTGGCTTTATCCCATACATAGTCCAGAGCAACAAACATCCCTACCGTTAAGAGATCACTGGAGCCAGTCAGCTCTGAAATGTCCAAAACGGTATATTTATTGGTCAGATCTACATTGGTCTGCTGGTTAAAAGAGGAAGCAGAGCCATGGACAAGACGGTTCAGGATGTGAGCCAGCCGTTTGGTATCTTCAGTTTCCATCAAAACATCATATACATCTCCAAGAATTGGCATCGCTTTATAATGATCCGGGTGTTTGGGATCAATGAGGGATTCATTCTTATGGGTGATTCCCTTTCTTGCATAGGTTTTAATCAGTGCTTCGTCCAAAAGCTGTTTTTCCTCATGGCTCATATCTGGAATGAGCAGAGAAAAGAAAACGTGCAGACGTTGAATCTTACTGGCTAAGGCAGATGCGTCTAAAGTTGGACCGTCCAGCAGCTCATTGACAGAGTTATCTACTTTTCGGATTTCCATGACATTGATGCAGTTTTGGCTGGCAGGAGAAATCTGGATAAAGGTTCCTCCTACATTTCTGGCAGCCCGATAAAACTCATGACCTTTTAACGGTGCGATGATAAATACCTGGATTCCTTTACGCCGCATACGAAGTGCCATAGTCTGCATGGTAAAGGTTTTTCCGGATCCAGAAGTGCCAAGAATCGCAATATTGGAGTTTTTATATTGTTTGGAGTCAAAAATATCAGCAATCACTAAAGAGTTGTTATGCTTATTTACTCCAAATAGGATGCCGTTGTCATCGCAAATGCTGTAGCTGACGAAAGGATAGCAACTGGCAGCTCCGGTGGTTAAGACATTTCGTTTTGAGAGTTCATAGAGTTTTTTATCCAGGTTTACAAGAGGAAGGGAAGATAAAAATCCCTGTTCTTGCAGGAAGTGACAAGACCGCAGATCCATATCCTGTGAGATGAGAAGTTTTTTCATCTCCTGAATCCGCCATTGCAGTTCTTCCAGATCACCTGCCGTAATTGTAATCAAAAGATTCATGTAATAGAAATCTTCATTATTAGCAAGTCCCTGTTTGAGGAAATAGCCGGAACGGATGGCAGAATCCAGATCATCAAAATCCGCATTGGTATCAGAGGCATCTTTGATCTTTGAACGGTTGATCCTGATTTGCTGTCCAAGACGTTGCTGGATCTTATCTTTGGGCTGTTTATACAGAAAAAAGTCAATGTCAATTCCTTCGCCAGCATTGATAAGCAGGGACAGCCAACCTGGCATTACTTTTGCTTTGTAACCATCGCACGGCACCAGCAGGTAAGAATGGTAGATGCCATTTACCAGCACATAGTTGCTGTGTTTAAAGTCCAAAGACTCTGGTGCAATGAATTCATTGATATGGATGTTATCCACTTCCTGCTCACGACCAGATTCCATATAGCGGGTAAGTACCTGGTTAATCCGTTTTGGCAAAGGTGTTTCGGTACATTTGGTACGGTTCAGTAAAGTGTAGAGTACATCGGTTGTAAACTCATCTTCATTGTCATGAACCAGCACATCGTTGCCGCATTGATATAGAAAGGTTTTTGCGGTCTGTGCAGCAGTTTCCAAAGCTGCCAGGATTTCCTTTTCCTCCACCTTCCGATTCACATTGAAAGGTTCGTATTCAAAGATTAGGAAAAAACGTCTGGAAACCGCTTCTCTGGAACTTAACTGCCGGACAAATTGGATATAGTCTTTTTGTAACTGCCGGCAGTTAGGATCTGATTCCCGTTCCATTTCCAAACGGGACTGTTCCAGATGTTTGTTGATATCCGCTTTTTTGGAGATCATCTTAATCTGCAGTTTCACAGGACTGATTTTTAGGTAGGAGATGAAGCTGAAAATGATCCCCTGTTGTTCCCTGGCACTGCGTAAGAGAAAATTGATCGGTTCAATCTCCAGGATTTTTACATAACGATGGTCTGTCGTGTAGATAACACCATTGGCAATCTTATCAATAGGAAGATAATCTTCCAAGGTGATTTCTTTTCGCTTTTTCTTTTTGCTTTTCCCGGAAGCAGGAGGCTGGTTGGAAGCTTTATTCGCAGTTCTTTCTTTTTTTCGTTCCTCCGAAAGTTGCTGCTTTATCTGTTGTTTTTCAAGTTTTGCCTGCCTTTTCGCACTTTTACGTGCAGCGGTTTGTTCTTTTTTTAATTGTCGGGACTCATATTTAAGAATCCGGATGTCTTCACGAGCCTGTTTGCGTATTCCACGTTTTGTAGAAGTGTCAAACTGCCGGCGTTCTTTTTTTTTAATAGCAGAGGATTCTTTTGTCTCCTCTTCGGAAGACATCTGTGAGCAGTTCTTTTCAGAAGAAGATTCTGCAGGTTGTTTTGGATGCCGTTTGCGTTTCTTGGTTTTTGGTTCTTTGTTGCGGGGCTTTTTTATCCGGTACTTTTTTTTCGGCTCCGGATGTACATCCATACGGTAAATAACCCGGCGGTTTTTCAGAAAACGCAGAGCGTTCATTAAAAACGCAGTAATGCTTTCTCCACCGATTCCAATTAGAGAAATCATAGCTGCAGGCAGAGCAGTCATACAGAGAATAATAATCCTGACAGTGAGTGTCAGAGGCAGATTGATAACAGGAATGGTGATCAGGATTGCCAGGACACCGCCTTCGATGGCATTACGGATTTTAAACATTCCGCCCATAAAGGTCCCTTTTTCTATAAAATTGCGAGGGATGAAGACAGGATGTTGTTCTTCAGTATTGTTCATGGCTGCACCTCCTTTGGTTCTTCCATGGAAGGAGTTTCAGGAACTTCTGTGACAGGGGCAGCTTTTTCCGAATTCACGGAGGTATCGTCATAACCTCCTTCTTGCAACTGTTCAATTTCCTCTGTTGTGATGGAAGGAAGTTTGTCATCTGTCGGACGTTCATAGATGATTTCTTTTCCAGAATCAGGGGTACGTTCCTCACCGAAAAAGAATCTTCCAGTAGGGGAAGTGTAGTACACAGGAAGAACGGACTTATCCGGAAGCTGGAACAAAAAATTAATATCAGAAGCATTGGGATAGGTAGTATCATCAGCAAGGAAACGGATGGAAGTTAGAGACATCTGTTTTACGTTTTTAAGATAGGAGGTCAGTTCTTCCTGAAAAAGTTTCACCTGTTCCTTGGAGAAAAAGTATTCCAAAGCTTCAAAATCCTGAAAGCTTATGGATTCGTTATTTTCTGCTTGTTCTGTCTCGGTATTTTCATTATTATCGTGTTGAGTATTTTCTGTCTCGGATTTTTTGTTTCCTTTTTGGGATTTCCAGATGGAGGGAAAGACAAATCCGATGATAATTAAAAAGGCCATCATAAAGATAGCCAGAATTACTTTTTTTCTGTTCATAAGTGTCTCCTTTATTTTTTAGCGAAGATCCAATAGGCATTTGCGGTTGCATGCACTTCCGTCATCATATCGAATTCACGGTTGATGTAGTTTTTGGAGGAACTGTCATTGGGATCATTGACTAATACTTTACCTCCAGCCGTTACACCACGAAGGACAATAAAATGTCCGCCACTGGTAAAAAGCCCAGCTCTTTGGGAACTGATGACCGGATGACCTTCAGATAAAGCCTGAAGTACCTGGTTGGGATCACTGGTCTGTGTGACAGTTCCACACCCAAAATGATCGGACGCTGCCTGGAAATAAGACCAGTAAGTGCCGACTCCTGGTTTGTAATAGGAATTTCCGCACCAGGATATTGCATCAATAGGTGTAATGGTAGTGCCTGTAAGATAACTGGCAATCATAGCAAAGCTTGTCGGACCGCATCCGCTGCTGGCGATGGAACCCCCGCCGTATGGAATGTTTCCATAGTCTGTCTGGAGATAGTGTGGAATCTGCATGCCGTTTGCGGGATAGCTGCCGCCACTGGCAGTAATTTGGTAATACCGAAGGACATGCTCCACATATTCTTTATCACCATACCGGTCATAAGGCCAGCTTGGTCTTGCACACATCATATCAGAGTAGGCAATCGCATTTTCTTTGGTATATCCACCGTCACGCTCCATTGCCCAGTCAATGTATGCAGAACCGTAGTTGTAACCCTGAAGAGCCAGTTTAATCCGGTCTAAGTCCGTAGGTCCGGTACAGCCGGCTTTGTCGAGGGCATATTTTAATTCCTGAATACCACATTCAATGGAGTATTCAGGATCTGTAATCCCATTTGGCACATGGGGATAGCGGGTATTAAATCCACCTTCCGCTGCTTGCATAACATCCAGCCCTCGTCCGCCAGATTCCTGCATCATGACTGCCAGAATTAAATCCACATAATCACTCATACCATATTTCGCAGCGGCTCTTTCTACAGCAGGGCGGTAGGACAATACCTCATCACTAAGATTGATAGCAGCTACTATGCCGGAAGAAGCAGTTCCAAAGAAAGCAGTCAGATTTTCTGCATAGTTTTTGGCAAGTTCTTTCTGCTTGTCTGTAAGATGGAATACATGGTCTGCAAAATAGGAATCCCCAGCATAAACAACGGTATAGGTGTGTTTCGTAAAAGTAACCGTCTGTGTTTGTGCCTGTCCCTGTTCTGTGCCGGCTTCTCCTTCTGCACCGCCATCAACGGTAACTTCCATGGTAACTGTTTCGGTTGCTACATCATAAGAAAAAAGTCCTTCTTTGTTTTCACGGATGAGTTTCTTTAATTGGTTTAGGTTGATGTTTTTATAGTCATCCTGGCTGGCACAAAATTGTGAAATCAGCAGATTGGCATTGACGGAGATGCTGTATGTATAGGGATCATTGATGGATGCAGTATCACCTTGTGGAAGACGGGAAATTGCTGCATGGATCTCTGCCAGAATGTCTTCATGGCTTTCTTCTAACACTTCAACGATGGCTTCACGGGAAGCACGGATGTTTTCACTGATCATAGAGTTGCTGTTTAGTACATCACTTTGCTCGGTCAGGCTTCCAAAGATCAGACCAGGGAGCATCACAATAAATAAAACCGGGAGCAGCAGTATGGCGAGAATAACAAGAAGAATTTTAGCGAGCTGATTCCGGTTGGCTATGACGGCTCCAATTGCTGCTGTGAAAGGTCCGCCAAGGGCGGCACCATATCCTGCTTTGGAGAAAGTGGCTGCTGTTTTTAAGGACTTTAGGTGAGAAACGGTACTGGAGCCTACATCCATTGCTTCGTCAAGTCCAGAGCGTTCTGTATCCATTACTAAATCCGATCCTTTCTTGGAGGAGTAGGAGGAAGCTTTTGGACAATGGATTCGTTGTAGGCTATTTTTCCATCGCCAGCATCATAAGGGATTTTGGATACCGTATTTTCGGCATATTGCTTGTACCAGGTAGCTCCGTCTACAGATTGCACAGTTTCATAGGTTCCCTGGGTAGGAGCCGTATATTGATCGGCATGGTACATAGCAAATTCCCGGCTGTCCCCATTGGAACCGGACTCAACTCCTGTTATCCTGCCGCCGCCAATCTCAACATTGGTATAGGAATGATCCGTTTTATCTTCATTTTGAATTCCCATGTAGGATTGAAATGCAGAAACAGCTCCATCACCTTTGATTGAGCCAACTTGACCATAGTTTCCTTGAGCAATATTGCTGATAACGTTATTAGCAAAATCTCCGCCCTTTTCAAGGGAAGACTGATAAAGTGCATTTCCGATACTTGGTCCTTCGGTATATCCGGTGGCTGCATTTACCGCAGAACGCTCTGTCTGCCTTCCAACGGCTCCGGCTAATCCTCCGGATAGGAAAGAACTTTGTACTGCAGCACTTCCGGGAGAGGAAGAATGGGAACTGCTATGGCTTCCACCGCCATGCCCCCGAAAGGAACTTGCAAGACCTCTTCCGGCGATTAAAAGTTCAGCCATCATATTTCCACCAGTATTTCCAACATTGACTCCCAGACTTGCCATAAAGCTGTCAATCTTTTGAGAAACCTTCAAAAAAGCAATGGCACACAGAAACCAGATAAAGACATTACCGGTGACCGTTTCTTTTCCCTGTGCATCTACAGCTTGCTGTACCTCTGCTTCTGTGAGTTCTGCGGCAAAGACCGGCATGGATGTTACAAGAATCAGACAAGAAATCAATAGCAGGCTGCAGAGCAGTGTTTTCTTATGTTTCATAATCTCCTCCTTCCTAGAGTGATAAAGGGTTTGCAAGGAATGTTCCCACCATGGAAGTAAACAGCCGCAAACACCAGGCGTTCATTAAAAGCAAAAAGAACTGTCCGCCGAGCATACGGCACCAGCTCTTAAAAATATTTCCAGTAGCCTGGGAAGCACCTGTGGAAAATGCAACAGGTGCGGTGTAGACCAGAACTCCAAGCAGTATATAACGTTCCGCAGCTTCAAAAAGCAGCTTGATGTAATTCCAGGCAAGGATCAGTACCAGTATGAGGGCAACAATGGCAACAGCACCGTTGGCACATACTCCCAGGATGACTGTGATTACAGAATTAAACTTGGCAAATTCCAGTGGTGGAAGATCTTCAGTCAGAATCCAGCTATACGGGGTTCCTGCAATATTCAATAGAAGATCCACAATGTCTTTGGCATAGAATGTCAGGAAAAGGAACATAAATGTCCGCAGTGATAATTTGATTGGATCTTCAGCGTCAATCCCTGTCCCCATAAAATAATTCTTAAAAAGCTGCCAAACCCAGTTTAAAAGGATGAGTCCGATAGCCAGTGCCAGAAAAATCTGGTACATTGTTTCCGCTGCTGGAAAATACCGGAGAAAAGTATCCATGGAACATCCCAGTGCACCCAGAACAGAAGTAGTAATCAAATCCAGAATGTTCATGACCTGTTCGGCAATCCATTCTACAATTCCGTCAAGTATTCCCATGACAGAGCCACCTCCTTATCTGCATTATCCATTCCACTGCCCGCCGGCAAAGAACGGAGTGATGTAAGCCATGATAAATCCCAGACCATTGAGAATAGCCCATGTAATGATGATTCGTTTGAGCCATGCCCTGGATTCATCCACGGTTTTTCCGGATTTGGAAAAATTCATCAAAAGCAAAGCAACCGATGCAGTTACAACAGCCGCAATGGTGGAAATCAGGATAATCTGGTTATATACGTCTTTCATGATTTCTGAAGCTTTGTCCCAGATGGTAGCAGCCATAACGGGTTGTACATTACAGGCAATCAGAGTAAAGACAAGGAAGGCAGTATAGAGATATTTGCCATAGTTCCAATGATGTTTCATGCCCGGTGGTGCTTCTTTGTGAGTATGGTTTTTCAAGTAAATGAACCTCCTTCATAAAAAGAGGGCAAAGTGAGATCTTTCACTTTGCCCTGGCTTATAGTTTTCCTGCCTCATAGAAGCTTCCGTCCGGTCAATACGGAGGAACGCTTATTCTATATTTAGTTGTAATACTCCTTTCCATGCACGAAAAAACGCAGCTTGCACCAGAGAAGAGGCATTCCCTGGAAAGCTGCGTTTTCGCTACATACAATTTTGACAGTATCATTTTAACATGGGTAGATTTCCCTGTAAATCGCAGAAGTGTGCCAAGTTGGGACAAAACATAAGAAATAAATATGCCATATAGGAAGAAAAAAGTTCGATTTAGACAAAAAATATGGGCAAAATATAGAAAATATTGTAATGTGGGAAAAACAAAAAATAATCAATTTTCTCAATAAGAGTCTAATTAGAATATATAGTGTTGATTATTATGTGTGGTAGAGTTATGAATTCACTAATCTTGGAACTGGTAGAACAAAATTATCAATCGGGAGGCAGGTTCTATTTTACAGAATAGTGGATCTTAAAGGTTGACTTTATGGTTTAGGAAAAGTATTAAAATGTGCTAATAATTATATTGGAATGGTGAAAATAAATATGATAAGTGTTAAAAAACTAATAGAGTATATTTCCATGGAATCTATTATAAAAAAACGTATAGTAATTCGACTTGATGAAAATAAAAGTTTGACAGAGATACCAGAAGGGATTGTAGAACAAAAATGCTTCTACAAAATTAATTATTATCTTTTTCTATTTATTGCTTTATCAAGTAAACGTAAAAACAAGATCATAATAGATATAAAGCAGATATCAAACTTTATTTGTATTACTTGGTACTATGAATACCATAATAATAAAATTCTATTATCATTATTTTTAAAAATATTAAATAGAAATTTTAAACGAAATGATAAGTACATAGCATATTTAGATAATAAATTTTTTATGTGGCTATGCTGACTTGATTTTTAATTTTATAAAAATTAATGAGGAGATAAAACATTGTATAAATTATTAAAGGATAGTTTAAAAATAAGAAGATACCTTCTAGTAACAATTTTAGTAATACAATTCATATCGGTTATATTATCTACTTTATTACCGTATATGAACGGAATGTTTGTTGATATGCTTATAGACATAAAGAATGTTGAAGAGGTCATAAAATACGCAATAACTATTGCTGGGGTGGGGATTATTTCACTATTTTTGTCATATATATATAACTTAAAAATAATGAAGGTTAAGAATAATATTTCATTTGAAATAAATAGTCGGGGCATACTCCATCTGCAGAAAATTCCTTTAGAGATTGAATATGAACCTACATATATGACGCAACGCTTAAATTCGGATAGTAGAATAGTGGTTGATTTCTTTTTTGATAAAATTATTACTGCTACTATTAATTTATTCGTAATGTTTTTTCTGATAAGTTTGTTATTTTATTTAAGTAAACCGATTTTTGGGGTTACAGGAGTATTTATTCTTATATATATTTTTATTTATTTGCTTTTAAAAGGGGAAATTTATGAAAGAAATTACAAATTTAAGGAAAATCAAAGTGATTTTTTTAATACGTTGAATGAGCAATTAGTATTACGTGAAGAAATTAAAGTGCATTCTATTTTTAATATATTTGGAAAAGTTTTAAATAGCAGTTATAAGAGTTTTTTTTGGCATGCATATAAAGCATATCAAGTTGGACTTCTATTTCAAACATTGGATCAAATTGTTTGTGTGTGTTTCCAAGCAATAACCCTAATATTGGGAGGGGCATTAGTTTTGAAAGGTCAATTATCAATTGGCCAATATACAATAATTAATATATATTTTTTAAATCTTTTAACGCTGATTAAATACTTTTTCGGATTGGGAAAAGAATATCAAGACGTGAAAAGTTCTATTGACCGTATAAATGAAATTTTTAGTATTCCGCTTGAAAATAATGGGACAGTCTGTCTGGAAAAAATAAAAGAAATAGATATAAAGAATTTTTGTATAAGAAATCTTTTTTGCTTTAACGAAAAGCTAGAAGTGAATAATATGTATGTTGTTACTGGAGAAAATGGGATAGGTAAAACAACATTTTTAAAAGGAATGTTGGGATTATTTAATGAATATACAGGGAATGTTTATTATTCAGATGAAAATTTAGGGAAAATAGATAAATTCTATTTAAGGAAAAATAATATATCAGTTATGCTACAGAATGAAAAAGTTCCATATATGAATGTCGAAGAATATTTATGTAAATTTTTGGATAAGAATTCTTTAAAGAAAATTAAAGACGAAATAATACAAATAGGTGGAGGAGAATTATTAAATAAAATTCACTTAGAAGAGCTAAGAAAGAAAAATTTGCAGCAGATTTCAGATGGAGAAAGACAAATAGTTTTATGTTTGAGAACTATTTTGAAAAAAGCAGATATATATTTGTTGGATGAACCTACCACAAATCTTAGTATAGAAATTGCTAATTTATTTTTAGATTTTTTATTGGAAATAAAGAAGAAAAAAATAGTCTTAATAATAAGCCATGACGAAATGGTTATTAATAAAGCTGATATGAAAATAAAAATATCTAAAAATTTAGTAGAGAAGGTGAAAATAATGAAAACGTAGAAATATTGCAGCATTTAGTATTGTGTAGAAAAGTGAAACATTTGCAAGGCTTTATGAATAATTCAATATTATATAAAATTTAGAACACTAAAGTAGTGGAAAGGAGAAAGATGTATTGTGCATCTGTATAATGGGAGATGGGTAAATATTATAAATATAAAAATTTAGAAGAAAATAGGTTCCAGGAATTTGATAAAAGTGATATTTTATCAGGACCATTACACATAGCGATAGATATTACTAATAAATGTAATGCAAAATGTTTGCATTGTTTTAATAGGAGTGGGAACGGATTGTTGCGTAACGAGATTTCAGACAGAGAAATGTTAGAAATATTTAAAGAAATAGCAGTGATAAAACCATTTTCTACATGCTTTTGTGGAGGCGAACCAATGATGAAATATGATTTAGTTTTGCGAGCAACAGAAGTCTTAAAAAATGGTGGAGTCCCGAATATAGCAATGGTTACAAATGGTTGGTTTTTAACTAAAGATAGAGTAATAAGTTTACGAAATGCTGGTCTTACACATATACAACTTAGTCTGGACGGAAAAGATGCAAAAACGCATGAACGTATGAGAGGGATTAATGGAATTTATGAAAAAGTATTGGATGCTTTAAATTTTATTGATGATGCAGGAATTTCCTCGGCAGTTGCTTTTAGTCCGACACAATTTAATATCAAGCAATTTCCAGAGGTAGTTGAATTGCTTCAAAAATTTGAAAATCTAAGGGAAATTAAAGTTCAGCCTTTGATGCCATTGGGAAAAGCGGTTGAAGGAAAAAGTGAATTATTTGCATCGGAAGAGGAATATAGAGAATTAGTTGCATATATCGAAAGATTTAACGCTAAGAGAGATTATAATAACAAGTTTAGAATAGATTGGAGTGATCCTTTAGATCATCTCAGAAGATTTACTACATTAAATTTTAAAAATAATATATTTTCAGAGATAAAGTCAGATGGCAATCTTACAGCTTCAGCTTATATTCCAGTAACAGTGGGAAATCTAAAAAGACATTCTCTAAAAGATTATTGGAAAGCAGGATTAGGAAAAGTTTGGGATATTCCTGTAATTAGAGAACTTGCGGAGTTTGTGGTTTGTATAGAAGATATGAAATACGATTTACAAGAGCTGCCGAAAATTTTTTATGAAGATAATATTGAAATAGATTTAGTAGATGATGATATAATGCATCATCTTGAAGAATTTACACTTGAAAAATTATATAAATAGGAGAGAAAGATGTTTGATAGAAAATGTAAAGATTGCATAGTTTTGAAAAGGATTAAAAATGCTTTTGTTAGAGAAGAACTAAAAAACAGTGAATTGATAATTCAAAATGGTAAAACATACGATGATGCTATTATTATTAATGAGCAAGGAAAGGAAATCTTAGAATTTATAAATAATAAGAGAACAGTAGAAGAAATAATAAATTTAATGATACAAAAATATCCAGAGGTAGAAAAGGACGTGGTAGAGAACGATGTGTATTCTTTTTTATATGAGGGAGAAAGGCGAGAAATTATTAAAGTGAGAGGAGTAGAAAAAATGTATAAAGGACACGACATAAAAAGAATAAATGATTTTGAAATATATAGATGTAGTGAAGGTGATTTAAAGTTAATTTATAAAATTTTAAACGATCAAGATACTATTTTAGATATGAGAGATTATAATACACCTGAAGAATTGTATAATGCAATCAGTATTCGTGCAAAAGTATTTATGTATGTGGAAGATTATTATTTACTTAGAAAAGAGGATGAAATCTATGGAGTTATTAGTATTGTAAATGGAAAAGTTTACATAAATCAAACATCATTTATAGGAAAGATAGTTTTAACGAAGAGTTTCAACCAGCAAGTTTTAAAAGATTTTATTGGCAGTGTTTTAATCAATTATAAAAATGAGGTGAAAAAGGATAGTAAAAAGATACGTATTAGTTTTGAAAATAAAGATACAGAGATATATAAAGAGCTTATTCAGAGCTTAATAGAATTATCTTTTATTAAAGTAGCAGAATTAAAAGATGAACTGACAATTGGACAAGATGTACTAATATACGATTATTTTTATTAAGTCTGTTCCTTGGACGAATTAAACGATAGTATGGTAATACCTTACTGATTGTGAGGAATATTAACCATAAATACTTTTCAGTAGGAGGTGATACGTATGTATGAAAGTCCGGAAATGTACAGTTTGGCTCAAGATGGACAGAGAGGATCTGTAGCAGCCAATACAAATTGGGTAGGAAACGCTGAGGGCGTAGCCAATGCTATAGGATATGCAAATGCGGCTGTTGCAACATTGGCAGGTGTTGCAGTAGTAGTATTAGCAGTTGTTGGAGCTGTATTTACAGTGAAATGATGGTGAGCTAGTGGAGAGAGTTTAGACAGAATATTATTATTGAAATGAGGTTCTTCTAACTCTCTCTGAGTAGAAAAGGAGATAATTATGAGTAATTTAGAAATATTCTTCACACTTTGCATTCCAATTCTGCTTGTTGGATTAGGAATGGGGATGAAAACAAAGACGCCAAAAAAAAATAGGTGGATTGGTTGGAGGACACCTGCGGCAATGAAAAATGAAACCATTTTTAAGAAAGCCAATATATATGCTGGTAAAATTATGTTTAGATATGGATTTGTAATTTTAATATTAACAAGTATAATTGATATTATATTAAGATATGAAAGCATAGGTTCATTTATTACTCCATGGGTTTGTATGGCACAAATAATTATGTGTGTTTTAATGATTAGAAAAATCGAAAGAAAAATTAGAAAGTTTTGAAGTGTTTTATAAGCATGTATAAATAATTATAAGATAAATTGTAATGCAGAGAAAAGTAAATCAAAGGTCTTATTCTTTAAAATGAGTTTAGAATATATAGGACTATTTTGCTTAAGAGATTCTGTTAAACATGATTGACAAGGAGAAAACAATGATAAGAATAAATATAGAAAAAATTAAAAAATTAAGAAATTATTTAGATGATACTTGCTATGACACATTAAACCAAAAAATCAGGCAGCATCAGAATTATTTTTTTAATCCCTTACCAAATGAATATGATAATATTCAATTAGAATTGTTAAAGCTAAAAAAAGACAAAAGAGTATTGTTGAAATTATTATTGCTAGGAGATAAGATTGAATTAAATGAGATTGAAAATACAATTGGTACCGAGTTCCTGAATTTATTGATTGAATTAGGGATTGTTATAAAAAGTGATGGTTATGTTCAGACGGACAGTTATATTATAATTTCCTTTTTGGATAAATATTTTTTAGTGGGATTACCTTATAATAATCCTAATTGCAGGATAAAGGATCCATCTGTTTATATAGGCATGGATACATATAGATTAACAGAGAATATAACATCTAAACGAGTAGATAAAGTTTTAGACCTATGTGCCGGAAGTGGAATTCAAGGAATTTGTGCTGCTAATAAGGCTAATAGTGTTACCTTGGTAGAAATTAATCATAAAACAATTCCCTTTACAAAATTTAACATTGTTTTAAATAATGTTGAGGATAAGGTAAGAGTGAAAGAAGGATCTTTATATGAAAATCTTGGTAATACAACATTTGATGAAATATATGTAAATCCACCTTTTATTGCTGTGCCACAAGACTGGAATTTTCCAATAGCAGGAAATGGGGGAGAAAATGGTTTAGAAATTACATTGAATATTATACGGGGGTATAAAAGGCATTTAAATATCAATGGGCGAGCATATATGGTAGGAGAAGCAATAGGGACAGAAAAAGAACCGTTTTTAATAGATGAGTTACGTACAGAATTAGGCAATGATTTTAAAATAACGGTGATTTTAGATTTTAAATTCTCAATTGAGGCACATTTAAGAAGATCATCTTATGTTGCTATAAATATGGGTAAAATGAATGGTAAAAATGCTGATGAATTGTTTGAAAAATATAAAGACTGGATAAAAAAAGTTAATGCGACTTCTGTGTATAACTATTATTTAAAAGTAGAAAGAACGCAGCCGGCACAGGGAAGCATAGAAGTCATCAATATGACAACCACATGGTCAAAAGATGATGTTCCAGTTTTAAAAAATAATAAAGACTTTCAAATCCAAAAGTTTCCCCAATATTATGCCATTTGTAGAAACGGAAAAATAATTGCGCAGTTAGATGATGCAACATTAACATTTATAAAAAAGATAGATGGTAAATTGACAATAGAAGAAATATATCAAAAACTTTGCGAAGAAAATAAGAATGTAGCAAACTATTTGCCAAGAGTAGAAGCAATAGAAAGCTTAGCGGAAGCGTGTGGAACTTTAAAAGCAAGAAACATTATTGAAAAATGCAATAGAAATTAGCGGAGAGTAGGAATATATGAAAGTATTATATTTATTTTTGCCGGTTCATCCAAAATGTAATACAATTGGAATGCGCTCAATGCCACCACTGGCACTTTATTATTTAGCTACCATTTTAGAAGATAATGGAATTGAGGTGGATATTGTGGATCCGTCCATAATTTCTAGGTCACAATATTTTGATACGAATGTAGAAGCTAAAAAATTTATTGGAAATTTATTTGACAATAAAGAGTATGATGCTATTTTGTTTTCTGCTACAACGGGGAATTGGGGTGTAACCAAAGAAATGATACAACAAATACATGAAGAGTTTCCCAATATACCTATTTGTGTAGGAGGGATTCATGTATCTTATTTTGCAAGATATATAATTACAGGTATGCCGTATTTAATAGCCTTGAAAGGAGAAGGAGAAAAGAATATTGTAAGTGTAATACAAAATGTAAAGAATTATAATGAGTTAAAAAAAATTCCCAACATTGTGTTTTATGATGGGGAACAAGTAGTAGAAACTGTAAAAAATGAATTAATGGAAATCAAGGAGTTGCAGGAAATTAAAAACGTTGACTATTCTAAAGTACCTAAAAATAGTTATGGGTGTATAGGGTTAGAAACTTCTAGAGGCTGCAGATTTAGATGCGTTTTTTGTTCTGTTTTGTACAAACATATATGGAGAGGATTGACGGAGCAATATGTTGTAAATAATATTATGTCTCAAGTAGAAACTATAAAAGAAAAAACAAAAAGTAATTATGCGAAAATATACTTTGTCGATGACTGTTTTACGGCAGATGTTAAAAGAGCTAAGAATATTTTGAATTTACTTTCAAAAAAGAGTTTGGATCTAAGAATATCATTTGAGGCTAGGGTAACTGATTTAATGCAGGTTGGATTTTTGGAAAATATTCCCGAGAAAATTATAGATAATATTCAAATTGGTGTAGAAGCTGGTTACAATGAAGGGCTTAAAAAAGTTAGAAAAGGGATTACTATAGCACAGTTAGAGGAATGTGCGGAACATTTATATGAGTTGGATCTACAAGACAAAGCTTTTTTTTCTTTTATTATAGGATTTCCTTGGGAAACAATTACGGAAATAAAAAGTACAATTTCTACAGCAGCCTATTTATATGATAATTTTAAAATTTTAGCAAATATTAATTGGTTGTGGTTAATGCCTTCTGACTTGTGGGATGAAAGACAAAACTATGGAATAGAGGTTAACGAAAGTATATTTGATGATCCATTATGGTTTATTAATAGAGAATATTTTATGGAAACACATCCTAATATTGAAATAAAGGATATTAGAGCTGTTGAAGAATTGATAAAATATTATGCAAATAAAGGGATACGATTAGCATATACTGGAGTATTGTTTGATTTAGAGTAATATTCAAATGATTTTTTAATAGAGATTTAATCTATACTTCTTATGAGTTGTAGTTGAGGTTATATAATAGGGACAAGAAAATATTTTATAATGTGCGAAAAGTTGGGGAAGTCTAAAACGAGAAGAGTATAAGAGAAATGTTGGCAACTTTCCAGAGCTTGTTTGATAACTTTTGGTGAAAATTCAGTCAGTTAAGGCTTTGGGTTTTTCAGGGTGAATAACCCGTTGTTTCCACCTGCATAGCAGATGCCTGAAACAGGATAAAGCCCATACTCTCCTTAATTACGCTTGCACCTAAAATGATAGATGCAAGCGTTTTACTTTATTTTAGTTTGAGACGTAGGTGCTTAATTTTGAGTAACTTCCAATTTTATCCTTTTATCGTTCATAATGATAGAAAATAGTTTTTTACTCCATCTTGATGTTAAATATTCTGTTTAATAATCCGAGTGATAATTCCAACTGCAACATTCCGTTCTTCATCAATATGTGTCACAACAAAGGACACCTTATCTTTCTTTCCAACGGTGCGGCTGTCGTAGCAACTATGAGCAATGGCGTTGACGCCCAATTCTAACCGGACAAAAACAGTTCCTTTGTGGATGTCTTCCACCGTTCCGGCATATTTTCCCTGTACCCGACAATTTTTCAGATTTTCTTTGCTGGTGTTGCCTTCCACGCTTTTTACATCTGCATGGATGGAGAGCGTTTCAGGGGAATCTCCATCTACGTTCAGAATACGTACCAAAATGTGTTCCCCTACCTGGAATCGCTCCCTGGCATCACCCAGCCAGTCAAAAGACAGATCTCTTGCAAGGATGGAAGTTTCTACACCAAAGATTTCTGCCCGGACTACTTTTTCAGCAACGGCAATGACCCTGGCCTGTACAATACGGTCTTCATGGATTTTAGTCTGCCCGGAAGAGTCCTGATCAAAATAGAAAATCTGACGTTTTTTCAGCATAGCATCTTTCCGGCTGGCAACGATGCTTCTGGATTTGGTATCCAGACCTTTGATAATGAAATCAATTTCGCAGCCAAGCATATTATTCAGAACCTTATTCTGGCGGAGGGAAATGTCACCGTAGTCATGGGCTTCATCTTGGACCAGATTGATCATCATTTCCGAGATAGGGATGACAGCCCGGTAATCCTTATAGTAAATAATTGCTATTAAGCTGCCGGCTTCGGTCTTTTCAATACCGCCCAGAATGCCGGTGAGAATTTTCCGGGTACGATAGGCATTTTGGATGTCATGCCAGATTAAATCCGCTTTTGATTGAGCAGTTTCTAATACAGTATCGGAGTCAAGGGTTAAAATAGGGGTGTTCAGGTTCATTGTTTCGTTTGCCATAAATGTTATCTCCTTTCAAAATGTGTTATGACATGATGGAATCTTTATCTAAAGGAACCATGCCAGATTCGGGGGAATCTTCTATAAAATTTTCCTGAAAGAAATCCTCCATAAAATCATCGGGAGTAGGTTCCTGATAAACGGGTTCGGATGTAAAATGTGGTTTCTGTTTTGCTATTGACGCAGAAGATGAACGGCGTTTCCTTTTGGCTGATCCGGGTGAGGGCTGTGGTCGATACTCTGTTTCTTCCGAAGACCCATTTTTGCGCCATTCAGGTATGTGTTCCGATGCTTTTCTTGGTGTCAGCTTTTTGGCATCTGGATGCAGGGTATAATCGTACTTTTCTACTTTTAGGACTTTTTGCCCACGTAGGATAACCAAAGCAGTATCAAGCGGGAGCCGCAAGATTTCATCTGGTGTTAAGAGTTTTCGTTTGCCGATAGATTTTGTCTGCCGGTATTCCGGTGTATAGTCGGATACCCGCCAGCTATTGAGCTGCTTGGCTTCGCTGCTTACCCCTACGGTCACATCGCCGCTGCGGTTGCTGATAAAGGTAGCAGTAACTTCATCTGTGCAGCCCAAAAAGAGCTGGGTATCACAGTTGCCAATGATTTCCTGCCATTGGTTATAAGGATAGCGGTTCTGCATCTGGGGCAAATTCTGAAAGATGCAGGAAATGCTGAGATTCCGGCTTCGGATTACACTGATTTTCTTATTCAGTTCCAGGATAGCTCCGGTGTTGGCAAGCTCATCAGCCAGTATATGTACAGCAACAGGAAGTTTTCCTTCTTCTCCATACTTATCTGCATAACGGACCAGTTTGATGAAGATGAAGGTCATAAACAGGGAAGATAAAAAATCGAAGGTGCTGTCCTGGTCTGAGGTAATGCAAAAGTAAGCACATTTCTGTTTCCCTGGAAGTGTCAGATCAATCTCATCATAAGAGGTAATCTGCCGAATGAGTTTATTCTGAAATACCTGAAGTCTGGCACCCAATCCGATAATAACTCCGCTTCGCACGGTATCACTGGCTTGTTTGTAGATGCAGTAAGGAACTTTTGCTGGATGGGACACTGGGAGCAGATCAAAAAGACTGTTCAGCTCCTTTTCGGAACTCATGGTCAGCAGCTTATAAACCTGTCCAATATTTCTGGCTTCCGGCGGAAAGCCCTGATCTACATAGAGAACCAGGGCTTTTAGCAGGTTCATCTCCGCATTATCCCAGAAATGATCTCCTTTTCCGGAACCTGTATTCTGGATAATGACATCTGCAAATACCTGAGCCATCGTTTCTTGTCCATTGATTTCACCCAGACAATTCCAACTATCCGAGTTTTCCGGATTGACCAGATTAAATGCTTTTACTACATAGCCCTCATTTTCCAGATAAGCAGACATGCTTTCATAGAGTTCGCTTTTGGGATCGGTAATGATTAAACTTTCCCCGGAAGCGTTGTTGCCTTCCTGCCCTCTGGCGACACACTGGAAAATCATATTCCTGGCAAATGCCCTGGATTTCATGGAACCGCTGGCACCATACACGGCGATATTTTTATTCATTCGTGTTTGATATGGAAGACATACGGCTTTGCCATTTAATTTTCCTAAAATGGTTCCTTTATTTTTCTTGACATCTCCGGTCAGTTCCAAAACTTTCATCATTTCATCTGGAGTCATGAATCCGGATGTACCGTAGGTTCCTTTTGTAGAGTAATTTAAGTTCCGGTCATGGTCACTAATTTCCCCGTTTCTGTCATATCCCATACGCATAAGTAAAAAAGTAAGAAGCCCAAAGAGAACCAGGCAAAGAAAAATCCCATACAAATTGTATGGGAAATCGGTAAGGGCGGTATGAAAGCAGACCAATGGGTGTAAAGAAGCTGCTTGCGGATAGGTTCCGTTGCCGGCAAAGTTTCCGGCAGAAGTCCATTCCTGATAGTTTTTAATAAATTGTGCTGCGTATCCTCCGGCATACAGAGTGCAGACGCTTATGGGAAGCAAAAACAGGAACTTCCACCATTTACGGTTCATTGAAAAACCTCCTTTTAAACTTTTGAAAATCAATGCTGGAGAAGTGTATATCTGCAGTTAGGTATTTTTTCAGGCAGGGAAGCTGAAAGTCAAAGCAAATCAGGTTCCCGGATAGCCCATATACATTTAATCCAGTATTGAAGCGGTTGATACGCTGCATGTCAAAATCATACGCAAGCAAAATAGGATTTTCCTGGCTGTCTATTCCATCATGTTCAATTGGCAGATCCTCACGCTGGGGAAAACAGTCGGACAGTAGTAGCTGATTGAGCTGCATCATACGCTGGGGTTGTACCAATAAACGGAGCAGGTATTCTCCGTAGCTGTTATTGGGCAGGAAATAGAAGTGTTCATACGAAGTATCCAGCATGAACAGTGTTTTTTTGTATCCACCGGTACTGGTAAGGAGCCGGAAAGCCATATCCATATCACTGCCAGTCATGATGGCATAAACGGTAGGTGGCCCATGGTAAGGAAGTCCCTGAAGATAGTGCTGCAAAAAAGCATTGAGTCGGACTTCCGTTTTGTATTCCCATTTTAGAAGTGTATTTCCGGTATTATAAACAGCATAGACACAGTGAGGAGCCATCAGGATTCCTATACAACGGGAATTTTTAATTTTGGTAGTGGATGCTCCAAGATTTTTTATTTCTCTGGAAGAGTAAAACAGAGGAAGGCTTCGCACAGGAAACGTAGCCGCTTCGCTGGATTCAGAAAAAAGCAGCGGCTTTTCATCTGGAAAGAATGGGATTCCGGCATGTGAAAGCGTTAAATAGGTTTCTGCTTTTTGATGAAGTCGCAGCCGTCTTGGTAATTCACTACGTATGAGGTTGGTTTCTGCATTTCCGGTTAAATAGTTTTGAAAACGACAGGGATTTTGCGAAAGCAGCAGTTCTTTTGCCCGTTTGGTAAGGCGATAACCTCGTAGGCCATCTTTATAGTGTGTTCTTATAAGCTTACTCTGCTTTAAATCTGTAACCACCTTCTCTGCATAGGAATCACTCTCAATCAATCTGTTAAGCTGTCCGGAAGGGAATTCCCCACATAGCCCAACCATTTCCAAAAGCTGATATTTTATAGAATCGGTTTTTATCAAATAAGCATCACCTCAGTTCGATTTTTACCTATGACAGCCTATACTTGGGTAAAGTAAGGGCGGTATTAAGCATAAAAAATGCAAAGAATATGGCTTCTTTGCAGAAAAATTACCCATATCGGAAAAAGAAAGAAAAATATCAGGAAATTTCCGATATGGTTTTGATAGACTCTTTTCTATCTTTCAGCCAGCCAGGAAAGATTTCCGGTTCCATTACAAAGATAACGGTGTGATCGTAATTCCCCAGTTCCGTAGTGTGATAGGAGTCGCAAAAGAGTCCCGTATCATCAACCAGAACATAGGAAGCGATAGTATCTAAAATCTGTTTGAACTCCAAATTATCGTAATCACGTATCCGTTGTAAAGAAAGGCTCTGGTCATAAATTTGACTAAAACAGACCACACATCTTTTATATAACGGAATAGAATGTTCTGTCACATAAGTCTGCAAGGCAAGGTTTAATGGCTCATGTAGAAAAGCGGTGTTGGTTCGCAATTTACGTTTGGGCAGTAGTCCTGGCATGGTAATGGAAAGAACACTATTTGAAAAAGAGATTTTGATTCCCTGCACAGCCGCAGCCTGTTTCAGATAGTCTTTCTTTCCAGTGTCAGTTGTGGTATATACCAGATTTCTGAGCTGGCAGGCAATCCTTTCAGAACGTAGGGCAGCACTGATACTCAGCTCTTCGTATTTGTCGGCATACGCTTGAATATCTGTTGTTTTCAATGCAAAAATAGTGTTGTGAAGTTTTTGGACTTCATCATCAATGCTCTGTAAACGGTCAAAAACAGTTTTGGTGTTCATACATACCTCATTTCTTTGCATAATAGCTGACAGATCCGGTAGAGGAGTCTACAAGGCAAAAGGCAATCACGCCTGTGATATGAATTTTTGCAGCCTGTTCTTCTGTTTCTAATACAACCAGCCGTTTCGCATCGCTTTTTGTCTGGCTTTCCATGACATGATTGATAAGATATTCTTGTTCCTGGGGGACATAGAGGACTTCATACCACTCATCTTTAGAGAAAAAGTTCAGTTTCACAGGAAATTCACCGTCAGTATGGTACACAATGGCTGTTTTGAAGTCCAAAAGCACCCAAAAGGATGCAATCATGCCATAATCAGGATTGTTTGCAGATTCCTGGCTGTCGAAGAGAAGCCCGTTCTCCTTATCATAGATAATGCGTTTTTGTTTTACCAGACTTGTGATCAGAGATTTGATAGACTCTCTGTTTTTGGAAAAGAGCCGTAAGACCTGTTCATATTGCAACGAATGGTAAGTTGTAATGAACCGGAGCAGTTGGGCACCTTCCCCTTGATAGATTTCATTTCTTGTTTTCATGGTAATCTCCCTTCATTATATAATAGGAAGTTTTACTTACACTGTACGCACAGAATACGTTTTATTTTAGGGGAAGTACGCTGTACGTACTGTGTAAGTATTGGCTACTGTCAGCGAAAGGTTTACGGGTACAAAAAAAGCACCGATTAAGGTGCTGGGGAAAATAGGAATACTATAAGCAATACCTATTGTAACATGGGTAAAATTACCCTTCAATCGCAGAAGTGTGCCAAGTTGTGGCATATTTAGGAAATGATAAAGACAGTTGAAAACCAATTAGGAAGAAAAAATGTCAATCTATACCAAAAATAAAGACGAAATTCGGAGATAGGATATAATAAAAATCAAGATACTTAGGTATCAAAAGGCCCTAGTTCTGAAGAAAGGAATGGTGGATATTATGAGAAAATTTGACAGAACAAATATGAAATATAACAACCCGGCTGGAGATCTTTTGACAGAATTAGAAGCAGCAGATTTGACAAGTAACAAAGTTGATAGTTTAGCTTCATCAGGTGTGGTTTGCACAATTTCTGTTGAATGCGGAAGTATTTTTACACTTGCTTGTTGCTAATTAACCAAAGATGATTTTAGAACTAGGGCCTGGATTAAGAGAAAGGGAGATAACATGAAAAAATCTAGTTATTTATCTGAAAGAGTGTATGATGCTATTCCGTCTGAAATAAATATGGAGTCTTTAGAGTATTGGAAGAAAATACTGAAGGAGGAAGGATTACAATATGTAAAGAAAAACCACCTTGAGTATTTTTTTGGTTTTATAAATAATTGTGCTTTTAGTAGCCACGAGAAGAGTCAACCACGAAATTTTGTGAAATTGTCTTTGAACAAAAAGGCGTTTAGGCATGAGGGTGAGAAAATGGTTTTCGGAGCATTTTATGATCCTTTTGTGCAAGAGGCAAATAGACAGCTTAGAGAAATAGTTATACAAAGACGATATATCAATGAATCGATTCTATTTGATTTTCAGCAATTTTTGTTTAATTCGCTTAATAATCTTTGTATCCGAACTTTAATTTATGAAATGCATATATGTGGACAAGAAGGCGTGTTAAGGGGAAATGAATCTGAACAGTATCAATATTATATCGACCATTTTTTAAAGGATAAACAATATTTGAATGATTTATTTTCGCTTTATCCAGTGTTAGAAAGAAGGATAAATGAAATTATACAAAATGCGATAGATATTTACAAAGAAGTGATAGAGCGCATTGAGAAAGATGCAGATGTTTTAATGAAAAAATTTAATATCACTGAAAAAGGATTTGTCGTAAACCATCTTTCGACAGATTTTTCTGATTCGCATAAAAAAGGGAGAAGAGTATTTTGTGTGGAATTTGTATCGGGAGATAAAATTTTATATAAACCACGAAGTTTGCAAAATGAGATTAAGCTACAAGAGATTACAAATTATTTCTATAGAATATGTAATTTGGGAAGTTATGAGTATTCTATACTTGATAAAGAAATGTATGGTTGGTGCGAAATTGTAATACAAAGAGATTGTAAGTCTATAGAAGAACTTTCAAGATATTATCAAAGAATAGGGATTATTTTGTTTATAAATTATCTTTTGGAAGGAGGAGATATTCATTTTGAAAATCTCATTGCATGCAATGAATATCCAGTTATTATTGATGCGGAAACATTTATAGGAAATATAGAAGAGAATAATGGGAAAAGTGCAGCAGAAAAAGTGGCTAGTCTTTTAAGAAAATCGGTGTTGTATTCAGGAATACTCCCCTTTTATTCATGGAATAACGCAGGAGATACAGGAATCAATATGAGTGCCATTAGTGGAGAAGAAGGACAAAAATTCCCGATAAAAATCCCCTTTATTATCAATCCGAAGTCGGTTAACATGAGGGTTGTCTATGATTATCCAGTATCGAAAGGAAATCACAATTTGGCAATGCTAAAAGGAAGGTTTATTCAACCCTCCGAATTTGCAGATAAAATTATCCAGGGATTTGAAAGTGCATACTTAGGTGCAATGGAAAATACAGAAACACTATTAAGAATCATACAACAATATGGTGAATTAGAGGTGAGATATCTGATTAGAAATACACAACAGTATGCAATTGTGTTGAGTAGTTCATATCATCCTGAATTATTAGTGGATGGAGGAGCACGAAATTTATTTTTTTATTCATTGGCAAATGGAAATCTTCAAAATCAAAGGAGTAGATCTCTTATTGAGTATGAAATTGAAGATTTATTAAGTGGTGATATACCGTATTTTTATTTTCGTGGAAGTAAAAAAAACATTTATACTTGGGATGGCAGAGAAGTAAAGGATTTCTTTAGTAAGCCAGCTTTGCAGCAAATTGAGGAAAATATACAGAATTTGTCCTATAAGAATTTAGAACAACAGACGCAATATATTAAAATTACTTTTAATATGGAGAATGCAGGAACAAGGAAAATAAAGAATAAAAGGTTAAAACTAGATCTTTATAGTAATATGGCCAAAACGGCAGAAGAATTGGCAAAAGAGCTGCTAGATAAAATAGGAACAAATGCGATTTATAGCGAAGATGGAGCAGACGTTAATTGGATTGGCGTAAAATTATTTGGTATAAAAGAAAATCAGTGGATGATCCAGGCATTACCGAATACATTATATGATGGTACGGTTGGGATTAATTTGGTATTCCATTTATATGAATGGATATACCATGACAGAAAATATCATAAGATTTGTGAGGTTTTAGATAATCGTTTGTTGAGGTATATTGATACTATAAGTGAAGGGGAACAGAATATCGAAGACTTTAATACAGGAATCTTTAGCGGCGAAGGTTCGATTTTATATACGTTGGGTATTTTATATGAAATATATGATGATATCAAGTATAAGGAATATTTCGATAAGTGGCTAAATTGTATGGAAACACTTATCTTAGAAGATCGTTTGTTCGATATGATTTCGGGAAATTCGGGAATAGTTTTGGTTCTGATTAATATGTATAGAAAAACAAAAAAGCCTATTTATCTACAAAAAGCTATACAAATAGCAGAACAATTGATAGAGAATATGATTACTGAAAATGGAAAAGTTGGTTGGAAATCAGAGGTGGTTCCTGAAGTATTGGCGGGATTTGCACATGGAAACAGTGGTTTTATAGAACTATTTTCAAGATTATATGAGGTATATCCACAAACAAAATATTTAGATATCCTTTCAAGTTTAGTAGAATATGAAAATTCTTTATACTCAGAAAAGGATAATAATTGGATTGATTTAAGAAAGTTTTCAGAGGTTGATCAGCATAAGAGTCAACCAATAGCGTGGTGCCATGGAGCTGCGGGTATTCTGTTATCCAGATTAACCTTATATAATGCCATCAAGAATTTAGGAGAAACTGCATTGCTTCAGCAAGCTATTAAAGATATAAGCCTTGCTAAAAATAAATTAATTGAAGACGGGTTACATGCAGGTTTCTGCCTATGCCATGGAAACATGGGAAATTTATTGATTTTAAAAAGATATGCAGAAATTTTTGATGATAAGCAGGTAAGAAGCATTTGTGATTCTCGATTTGAACAGATTTTGGAATTCCTTAATGAGGAAAATATATTACCAACAGAATTATACAATCCAGGTTTTATGACTGGTTTATCAGGAATCGCTTATGCTTTGTTAAAATATAAGATGCCCAAATTACCATTGCTTATAGGAGTTGAGGGAATATATGATAGAAATGAAGTTTAGTAAAAATGATGAAGAAGATGGGTTGTTCCGCATAAGTTCGAGAGACATAGTTGGATTTTATAATTGTAGTAGTAAACAAGAGCGTAAGATAACAGACATTATAAAATGCTATGGAACAACAAAAAGCATAAAAGAAGTTGAACTGAAAAACATGAAGCCAGAGGATAATGTTACAGTATCTCGGTATATAGAGAGAAATGTAGGTTCAATTATAAACAAAGATTATGTGATTGAAGGCTTTCTGGGAATGGGGAAGTTGTCCGATTGTAAAGACGAAATGGTTAGCAGATTGGATATATCTAAGAGATACTGCTTAGAAATATTAGTGGCATTTCTTCAAGAAGCAGACATTATTATTTTGCATGAAATGTTTGAAAATGTTTGGAATCATACTATAGAGGAAATTTTAGTTGAATTTTCACTAAGAGGAGCAGTGGTTGTGTTCTCAGAACATGGTGAAGAATCATTGATGAAATTACCAATGCACAGTTACGACCTAAGTGGTAGGTGTGTTGGATGGTAGAATAATTGGGGAATATGATTTTTCATATTCCTTGAGATATATAGGGTAGAAAATATATTTAGCTGCAATGTTTTGTCCCTCCATAGTTAACGAATCTATCTAAATAAGAAATAGGTTATATCAAACAGATTTTACAAAGGAGAAATACATGGAGAGAGTTTTAATAATATCTTATATTATCAGTATGATACTTACGGCAGGCTTTATTTATTGTATTTATAGAGAGAAATATTGGGTTTTTGAATTTGTAAACAGAATAAAGAAGCCGATACAGCAACTTGTTTATGTTTTTCTTATGCTCCTATCATCGTATGCCTATATATGCTTTTCGTTACTCATAAAGGCTGATTTTAATGCTGTGATATGTGCGGTGCTATTACTTCTTTTGATTTGGGCTATGGACTATCTGTTTTCTTTATGTTTTAAAAAAAATGATTTGGGGATAAGTGAAAAAAAACGCTATATTTTTATGGCGTATGTGGGAGCCTGCATATCGGGATTTATTATTGCAAGTCGTGATGCTTCGAAAATGGCTTTAGAAATTCCAAATATAACAATTAGCGTTTTGATCGGAGCTTATGTACCTTTTACATTATTATTAGAGGATGGGAAAAAAGGGAAAGTAGAATTGCAAAGTATGAAAGAAGAATGGGAGGAAAAGTATAAGAAGACATTTCGTGAACGTAAGGTCAAAGACATTCTTTCTGCTCTACTATTTGCGATGGTATATGGCGTTTTACTGGTAGGGGCGTTATCTCCTGCTCAAAATATCATCAATGATATTGCTTCAGGGATAGGAATGGGGATGGCTACAGTGGTTGTTGCCTTTGTAGGGTTGGTTGAAGTGAAAAACAGGTTAACGAAAAGGAGGAATAAAAGAGAAGACGCAGATCAAGAGAAATCCGATACAGAGTAGAAGGGGCAAGACAGCAAGGAGTATTTAGCCGGAATTATTTCAAATGTACCTCACAAGATTGGATGTTGATGCGATATAAATGATATGATATACTGAAGTCCATATTATTAGATTTGTGGAGAAATAGGGATAGCCAAGAGAAAAAATATAAAATTAAATTTTGCAGAAAGAAGGCATTTTTATGAAACTTGTAGGAAGCAGAAAATTAACATGGGGAATTTGCAGTATTGGTGTTTTATTAGCAATAGTAAGCGTGTTTTTCTTACCTCAGATTATTCCTGTTCATTTTGCAAATGGGATAGCAGATGATTTTGGAAATAAGGTAGAGATTTTTTTATTTCCTATTTTGTTAATCATAATTACACTTTTGACTGGAAAAGAAAACATTAAATATTTCCTGACACATTCAAAAACATTTTTGACAGATATACAGTATAATTTGATGATAGATGGCGTTCTCGGAATTGTTTTGATTGCAGAAATTTATGTTATTTATGCTTCATTTGTTTAAGTGTTTCAACAAAAAATTCCAGTTTCTATAAAGAGCAAAGGAGAATGGTCATGATTGATATGCAGAATCAAGAGGAAATTCCGATCTTAGAGGATTTTGCGGCATATATTAGAAATCCAGTATTTATGAAATTTTGTTCCGAGATTAAAAAGAAGTACAGGTGCCATGAAAAAATAGAATTTAGCCGTTGTAGTTTAGAACGTGGTTGGAATGTAAAATTTAAAAAGTCTGGGAAAAGCCTGTGTACGATATATCCAAGAGAAGGGTATTTCACAGTGCTGGTTGTGATTGGTTCAAAAGTAAAAGAAGCAGTTGAGAATATTTTATGCGACTGTGCCCCAGAATTAAGAGAACTTTATGAAAAAACAAGATGGGGAAATGGACAAAAATGGCTTATGATTGATTTAGAAGATCAAGGAGAAATGTTTGCGGATGTACTTCAGCTTATTGAAATTCGCAGGGGATAATCAATTTTGGAGTGTGGAACAAGGAGTAAAGACGGAAGACTGCGAGGTAAACGATGAAGACGTATGAAAATAAAGAGGAACTAAAGGCAGAAATCAAGAGGGCTTACGACAAATATATTGCAGAGTTTAAGGATATCCCGGAATCCTTGAAGGACAAACAATGTATGGAGGTAGATCGAACACCTGCAGAAAATCTTGCATATCAGGTTGGGTGGACCGCATTAGTATTGAAATGGGAAAATGATGAACAGGCTGGACTTCCAGTGAAAACACCATCGGATGGTTTTAAGTGGAATCAATTGGGGGAATTGTATCAGTGGTTTACCGATACCTATGCCCATTTATCTCTAAAAGAACTAATGGGCATGCTGGATGATAATATACAGAAAATTTTTACAATGATTGATTCTATGACGGAAGAGGAGCTATTTTTACCACATAAAAGAAAGTGGGCAGATGAAGCTACCAAAACAGCAGTATGGGAAGTTTATAAGTTTATTCATGTAAATACAGTAGCCCCTTTTGGAACATTTCGGACAAAGATTAGGAAGTGGAAGAAGCTTTTACTTTGACACACAGATAGAGTTTTAGAAAATATCGTGCTTTTTTGTGCAAAAGAAAATAAATATATAATGCTATTTGGAGTGCATATTCAGTTTCAGGATATGCACTTTTTTAATAAAATAAAAGAGACAAACATTATTCAGATTCAAAGGGTAAGAAATTGTGATAAATCTATACGGTATGCTTTAATGGTTTTGGAATTTAACTTTTTTATGGTTTCACATGTTTTGAGATATTCGGATATAAAATTTGATAATTGATCCATAATAGGCACCCTCCTTTGTTTTTTTCAATTATGAGTGCCTATATGGAAAATGTCGATTTTATTTTGGGAAAAACTTATTTAAAGTTTCCAGTGTCCCCTTTGCAGAAAATCCCCATAGTATGCTGCTAAGAGCGTTAATAGCAGCCTGCCTCCTTCGGTAGTACGTCCGGTAGGAGATACTGGGAACGTGCTTTTCCAACTCTTCCAGGATTTCCTCTGTATTTTTCAGTTCATGGGGAGACAGAAAGGCGTAATATAATATCCAGTAATATTCTTCCCCATGCTTATGATTTTTCCGGAGCAGATCCACAGAAGAGAGAAGCAGCTTTATCATTTTGTTACTGCGGGCAATGCTTTTTGCCCATTCTTCAATCTGGCTGTCTCCCAGATCTGCTCCTGCAGCATAGATGGAATCTAGAAATTCGTCTACACTGGTGTTGTATTCCAGTTGGAATTGAATTTCCACCTGCCGGACAGCAACCATCAGGCTATAAGTAGAATCCCGGTAACAACGGAGCAGCTTATAGGTATCATGGTACAACGGATTATTTTCTACTTCAGCAGAAACAGGGTGGTGATTTTTCTTTGCCATTATACAACCCCTCCTTTCAACAGAACTTCTGGGATTTCAGCGAAGGCAGGTAAGGTATGCTGCAGAGGCGGAGTATGCCCTGGGACGTTGGTGACGGCGTGATTTTCCGGTTTTAGTTTTAATTCAAACTGATAGGCTGCTTTCCCCCAGGGGCAGATAATACGTAGTGAATATAGATATATACTATCCTTGCAGGCTGATAAAGGAGATAATATATACTTTGTTTTGGGGCATCTACAACAAGAAATGCCTTGTATTTCCAGTATTTCAGCGACTTTGCGAACAATGACTTTGATGTGCGATTCTGGAACGCAGGAGCCTTCCTGTGAAACGATGATTTGTTCGTCAGTAATAGATTCTGAAACGCATTCAGAATTGTTTTTGTCAGGCAAGGTATCTTCGGTTATATGTATTGGCAGTTGCATTTTCATGGCAATTTCCTCCTTATCAATCATGACATCACTGATATTAAACATAACGGACAGATAATTACGCAGATATACCATGCTACCATGTTTCCCGGAATAGGAAATCAGTGTGATCATGTCGGTATCTTCAAGTTTTTTAAGCAGACGGGATACAGAAGATTTCGACTGTTTCCAACGTCTGGCAAGTTCCTGATAACTGAACAAGGGATTTCCAGTCTGATTGCGAAAATATACTACTGGACCGGCATCAGAGCCTTGCACAGATGGATCATTATAGACTGCATGAATCCAAAGATCCAAAAGAGCATCCATTTCTGAACATTTTCCCAGTCCGATTAGTTTATGAACATCTGCGATTGGAAAAAAGAAAAACCCGATGTCTTTTTTGCATGGGTAATTATAGGAAAGGGCAGTATTATCTTTTGGCCAGTCTTTGATCTTGTATTGGATAATCTTATTTTTTTCGTGCAGTGAGTAGGTTAAAAGGTTTTGCTCAACCAGGGTATCCAGTATGGATATGACCTGGTGCTGGAATTTTTGGCGGAAGTGAATCTGTAGTTCTTTAAGAGAACAGATCCATTCGCCAGGAACAACTTTGTAAGTAAGGTGTTCGATGTTCCGATAAGAGGAGCTGTAATTTGCATAAGAACATAAAATGAGAAAATAAAAAAGACAGGAACCTCCGTTGGTACGGATGCTTCTGTCTTTCATAAGGGTTTGTATAAATTCCCGGTAAATCCGGCAGCGTGGAAAATCCACAATTTGTTTTAATTCTAATTGATAATTCACGATAAACCTCCATATAATATTGTAGTTGTAGTAAAATAATTGTAGACGAAAGATACTAAAATGTATATAATATGCCCATAGGGGTGCTAAGTGGCATAGATTTGGCACAGTAAAATACCTGATATGGCATGAAAGCAACATGAAAATTAGGGTGGATATAAGGTGGACAGTTTGGAAAACCTTAGAGTTTTAGAGGGTTCCGAGGTTTTTTTCCGGGGTCTGCAACACCCTGATTCACCGGTTCAAATCCGGTCTGCGCCTCTTGGGAAACCTCAGAAACTTATGTTTCTGAGGTTTTTTGTTGTGTCACAGTAAAAATACCCCCTGGAGTGGTAGTAGGAAATCAAAGCAAACCAGCAAGTGTATCACAAAAACCCAGTATGATCCCAATGCAGAAGTAGATTATCTGGATAGCCAGATGAAACGTATTCCATTTATTGCGCAAATGAAAGCATTGGATTTTGAAAGATATAAAGTACAATACCGGCAGGACGGAAGATTAGAGGCAGGAATGCCGGTGATAGATGGACGGGATCAGGAGGCTTTGCCTGGAAATTCTGAAACCGTTATGCAGATAGATTATAAGTTTCTTCAGGATGGATTGTTTCTTCCGGATGACAGCGGATAAACCTAACAGCAGAAACCAAAGCTACCTTAAAAATAAATTTTACAAACTTTTAAAGCAAACTTGATCATAACCAGAAATTGTTTATGTTAAACTTGCTCAAGAAAAAACGATTGGAATTTTATTCCGTCAGACTCATGACAGGAGGATTTGAGCAATGAAGTTTAAACTAAAGCCAATAGAGAAAAAATGGATTCTTTATGATATCGGGAATTCAGCATTTGCGCTTCTGATCTCTACGATCATACCGATTTATTTTAATTATCTGGCGGGTGATGCCGGAATTTCAGAAGTGAATTATCTGGCGTACTGGGGATATGCAACCTCAGCGGCAACCGTAATCGTAGCTGTGTTGGGGCCGCTCCTTGGAACGGTCTCTGATGTAGCGGGAAGAAAAAAGAAAATCTTCATGATCGCACTGTTAGCGGGAGCATTTGGCTGTGTATTTCTTGGATTTATGCAGTCCTGGATTTGGTTTTTGTTGTTGTTTGTATTTGCAAAATCAGCGTATTCTTTAAGTCTTGTGATCTACGATTCGATGCTTACCGATATTACATCGGAAGAACGGATGGATGAAGTCTCTGCGCAGGGATATGCCTGGGGGTATATCGGAAGCTGTGTTCCGTTTATTTGCAGTCTGTTGCTGGTATTGTTTTATGATAAAGTGGGAATTTCGATGCAGACAGCGATGGGGATTTCGTTTTTTCTGGTAGCGGTCTGGTGGATTGCACTGACGGTTCCGCTTCTGAAATCATACCGTCAGACACACAGTCGGAAACCGACAGTACACGCAGGACAGTCCGGTGTGCAAAGATTGGGACAGATCGTTTCTGAATTAAGAAAAGACAAAAAAGTGCTGTTTTTTCTGGCAGCATTTTTCTTCTATATTGATGGGGTATATACGATCATTGACATGGCAACTGCATATGGCACTGCTTTGGGGCTGGATACCACAGGTCTTTTGCTTGCACTCCTTTTGACACAAATTGTTGCATTTCCGGCGGCTCTGTTGTTTGGAAAGATTTCCAGAAAAGTAAGTGCATCGAGACTGATTCTGGTATGTATTTCTGCGTATTTTCTGATCGCTCTGTATGGGATCGGACTTCACAGGCAGTATCAGTTCTGGATCCTGGCAGTCTGTGTGGGATGTTTTCAGGGAGCAGTTCAGTCCATGTCCCGTTCCTACTATGCGAAGATCATTCCGGCAGAAAAATCCGGAGAATACTTCGGAATTTATGATATTTGCGGAAAAGGAGCTTCTTTTATGGGAACCATTCTGGTGTCTGCAGTGAGCCAGATTACAGGCAGTGTAAATCTGGGAGTAGGAGCGCTTTCTGTGATGTTTCTGGCAGGCTTTTTCTTGTTTTTGAAAGCGGACAAAACAGAAAAAAGCGAGGAAGAACAAGAAAATCCAGGCGTACTTTTTCAGCAGCCTGGATTGGGTCAGTGATCTATGCAAAAAATGCTTTTGCAGCTTTGAGCAGATATTCGGTATCCTTGACTCCGGCAGTTTCATATGGAGAATGCATTGCCAGTTGAGGAAGTCCGATATCTACGGTATTAAGTGCGACCTGCGTGTTGGAAATATTGCCCAGTGTGGAGCCGCCTGCCATGTCGGAACGGTTGGTAAATGTCTGATACGGAACGTCTACCTGCTTGCAGATATCCTTGAACATAGCGGCAGAAATGCCGTCTGTGCAGTATTTCTGGTTGGCGTTATATTTGATGACGATTCCTTCATTTAAATACGGGCGGTTGACAGGATCCGCTTTATCTGTATGGTTTGGATGAACTGCATGGGCATTGTCCGCAGAGATCATAAAACTCTTGGACAGTGCGATAAAGTAATCCTGTGTATCCATGCCGAATACCGTACAGATACGGAACAGCGTATCTCTAAGGAACGTAGATGCAGCACCCTGTTTTGTTGTACTTCCGACTTCTTCGTTATCCAGAACGCAGTGAACGGAAACCGCCTGTTTGCGGTCTGCGCCAAGCAGTCCGTAAAGAGAAGCACAGGCACACTGGAGATCATCCAGACGTGTAGCAGAGAGAAATTCCTCGTTTGCTCCCCAGAGAGTTCCCTTCTGACGATTGTAGAGGAAGAGGTCGTGACTCAAAATTTCCTCTTTTTCGACACCGGCATACTTTGAAATCGTATCTAAGAACGTATCTTTTGCAGAAATATCCCCGTATAATGGAAGCAAGTCTTTCTGTGCATTATAAGCGTATCCGCTGTTGGCATCCCGGTTCATATGAATGGCAAGATTCGGGATCAGAAGGAGATCCCGGTCTGCGTTGATCAGTTTCGCACAGTAGGTACCGTTTTCTTTTACGATCACCCGTCCGGCAACAGAAAGCGGACGATCAAACCATGGGGCACAGAGCATACCGCCATAGCGTTCTACGTTTAATTTGATGTAATGATCCTCTACGGCCATCTCCGGATTTTCTTTGATCTTAAAGGAAGGCGAATCACTGTGGCTTGCAATGATACGGAATCCATTTTGAAGAACTACAGATTCCGGAATGGAGAACGCAATGATAGAAGATCCGTTTCTTGTAACAAAATAATCATTACCAGGTGTTAAATTCCATGTCTGATCTTCTGACAGCTCTGTAAATCCATGTTTTGTCAGAATCTCTTTCGTAGTCTGCACTGCATGAAAGCAGCTGGGACTGTTCTCTATAAATTCCAGTAAATCTGTTGTAATTTTATTTGACATATTTTGTTTCCTCCTACATTCATAACTAATGTCTATTTTAGCACGAGGCTGCGGCGTTGAAAAGAGCCGGTGATTCTGTTACCATAAGGAATAGGTAAAACGATTTTCAGAGAAAGAAGAAGGTGAGAACAATGCGGATTTTAGTAGCAGAAGATGAAAAAGACCTGAACCGTCTGCTGAGCACCAGATTGAAAGCAGAGCATTACAGTGTGGACTCCTGTTTTGACGGACAGGAGGCGTTAGATTATCTGGAAGGGGCGCCATATGATGCGGTGGTCCTTGATATTATGATGCCGGTTCTGGACGGTCTGAGTGTCTTAAAGACGATGAGACAAAAGGGGAGTCAGACTCCGGTCTTGCTTTTGACGGCGAAGGACAGTGTGGAGGATCGTGTCCGCGGGCTGGATGCGGGAGCGAATGATTATCTGGTGAAACCGTTCGCGTTTGAAGAACTTTTAGCGCGCATCCGGGTGCTTCTGCGCAAACCAAAGGAGGCGCCGCAGACAGTCTGCAAACTGGATGATCTGGAAGTACATCTGGATACCCATCAGGTGCTGCGTGCAGGGCATGAGATCAAGCTTTCCGGAAAGGAGTTTGCGCTGCTGCGCTATCTAATCCAGAATACGGGAATTGTGCTCTCCAGAGACCGTCTGGAGCAGCATTTGTGGAATTATGATTATGCAGGCAGCTCGAATGTAATTGATGTATATATCCGTTATCTGCGTAAGAAGATTGACGAAGGGTCACAGACGAAGCTGATCCATACTGTGCGGGGTGCCGGATATGTTATGAGGGCGGAACCATGAAACGATTTTCTTTGAAATTAAAATTGACAGCGATGTATTCCTTTTTTATGGTACTGGTGACCTGTCTCTGCCTTGCAGTCCTTTTTTCTCTGAGCGGAAATGAAATCCTGACGTCTGCACAGATGCACTTAAGAGAACGTGTGCAGGAAAGTGCAGATGAAATCGAGCTGGAAGACGGGGAATTCGAAATTGATTCGGATTTTTATTCACTGGATAACAATGTATATCTGGCGCTTTATGATACAGGTGGAAACTTCTTATATGGAAAGGTTCCGCCGGGACTGGAACAGGCTCCGCAATTCGAGGATGGAAAGATTCAGACGGTGAAAAGTGGAACAGAGCAGTGGTATGTGTATGATGTGCAGTATGAAATGGAAAATGGTCAGGAATTCTATATCCGGGGTGTAGTTTCTGTTACAGAGACACAGAAGGAGTTTTTGATCGCAGTCCGATTTGCGGTGATTTTACTGCCTTTGACTGTGATTTTAACGGCGCTGATCGGGTATCGTTTGATCAGGCGAACGCTTCTTCCGGTACGGCAGATGACAGAGACCGTACAGGAGATTCAAAAAGACGGAGATTTAAGCCGCAGGATCGGAGTCAGTCAGGATACCGGGAAAGACGAATTTTATCAGCTGGCAGGAACATTTGACGGTATGCTGGAAAGTCTGGAACAGGCGTTTCTCAGGGAACGGCAGTTTACATCGGACGTTTCCCATGAGCTGCGAACACCGGTCAGTGTGATTCTGGCACAGTGCGAGGCATCTCTGAATCGCACAGATTTGTCAGAAGAGCAGAGGAAAGAAATTCTTCTGATCCGGAAAAAAGCAGGAGAAATGTCTCAGATGATCTCTCAGCTTCTGTTATTGTCACGGGCAGATCAGGGGCGGCAGCAGTTAAATAAAGAAGAGATCAATATTAGTGAATTGACAGAAATAATTGTGGAAGAACAAAAGATGCTGGCGCAGAGGCGTAAAATTGAGGTTCATACAGAGATAGAACCAGACATCACAGGCTATCTGGATGAATCCTTTTATATCCGTATGTTGGATAATCTGATTTCGAATGCAGTTTCTTACGGAAAAGAAGGTGGGAATATTAAAGTGACACTTCATCAGATTCCGTCAGGGGTACAGGGAACGGTAGAAGATGACGGAATCGGAATCAGCAGAGATGATCAGGTGCATATATGGGAGCGGTTTTACCGGGTGGATGCCTCACGGACTGGAAAGGAAGAAGGTTCGCACTCCGGCCTTGGACTTTCCATGGTAAAATGGATCGCACAGGCACATGGAGGGAATGTCCGGGTGGAGAGTGAGCTCGGAAAAGGAAGCTGCTTTACATTTGAGTTAAAATTCTAATCTTATTTTAATCTTCATGGAATATATTATCCTTACAGACAAAGAATAACAGTGTAGAAATGCAGTTGATAGAAAGAGAGGAATTAAAATATGATGAAGAAAAGATATTTTGCAGCGGCAGCAGTATGTGTAATGGCAATGAGCATGTTTACAGGATGTGCAGGAAATGATGGAAAGGATATCGGAAAAGATGCAGCGAAAACAGCAGCATTTTCAGATGCAGGTGTAACAGAAGACGAAATCACAAGGCTGAAAGTAAGCAAGGATCACGATGACGGAAGAAGTATTTATGAGGTTGATTTTACAGTTGCATCCACAGGGGAAGAATATGATTATGAGATTTCAGCAGAAGATGGAAGCATACTTCAGGTTGACAAAGAGATGGACAAGGGAAGTGTGAGTACGACGCAGAATCAGGATCAGAACGCTTCTGAAAATTCCACACAGCAGGGAAGCAGTAACACAGCAAATCAGACAGAGGCAGCAATTTCAGAGGAAGAAGCAACAAACCTTGCGTTGGAAAGAGTGCCGGGGGCATCTGCACAGGATTTGAGAATTCAGCTGGAGTTTGACGATGGAGTCCAGAAATACGAAGGCGACATTATTTATGACGGAAAAGAATATGATTTTGAAATTGACGCCAACACAGGAACATTTCTGGAATGGAGTGAAGAACGGGTTGGATAAGGGAAAGGATAAAAAAATGACAGGATTAAGTACATTATGTTATATCGAAAAAGACGGAAAATATCTGATGCTGCATCGCACAGTAAAAAAGAATGATGTCAATAAAGATAAATGGATCGGTGTGGGTGGACATTTTGAGGCAGACGAAAGTCCGGAGGAATGTCTGCTGCGGGAAGTGAAAGAGGAGACAGGATACACTCTGACTTCCTGGAAATATCGTGCGATCGTGACATTTGTGTCAGGTGACGGTGTGACAGAGTATATGTCCTTATTTACAGCAGATGGATTTACAGGAGAACAGATTGCCTGTGACGAGGGAGAACTTAAGTGGGTAGATAAAAAAGAAATTGACCGACTCAATCTCTGGGAAGGGGATAAAATATTCTTCCGACTCCTAGAGGAATCGGAAGAATTCTTTTCTCTGAAACTGATCTATGATGGAAACGGAAAGCTATTGAAAGCGATGCTGAATGGAAAACCGATGAATTAGATCAGGTAGCAATACATGACAATAAAGTGGCAGGCACTTCCGGCCATAACAAAAAGATGAAAAATCTCGTGGCTTCCGAAATTCTTATGTTTACTATTGAAGATAGGAAGCTTTAATGCGTAGATAATACCGCCGATCGTGTAGATGATTCCCCCTGCTAAAAGCCAGCCAAATGCCGCCGGCGATAATGAGTGGAAAATTTGTGTGAAAGCCAGTACGCAGGTCCATCCCATCCCGATGTAGAGAATGGAAGATACCCATTTCGGGCAATAGACCCAGAAGGCCTTGATCAGAATTCCTACAATAGCGATCCCCCAAACAATGGAAAGCAGAATCAGTCCGGTACGTCCTTTCAAAGTGATCAGACAGATTGGAGTATAGCTTCCGGCGATAAGGATAAAGATCATCATGTGATCGATCTTTTTCAATATCGTATTTACTTTTGCAGAAATATCAAATGTATGGTAGGTCGTGCTGGCAGCATACAGCAGGATCAGGCTGATCGCATATACGGCAAGGGAAATGAGAGATACCCTGCCCGGTTCATGGGCTGCCTTTATCAACAGAGGAATCGCGCCGCAGATTGCCATAAGCATACCAATAAAATGTGTGATCGCGCTGCCGGGGTCTTTTAAATGTTGTGTTTTGTTCATTGATATCTTCCTCCTTAAAATTTGAAAATTGCATGTAGTTTTAAAAACTACATTAAGTATATGTGTATATTACACCTTGTATTCCTTGAATGCAAGTGATTTTAAAAAATTTTTATAATCAAAGAAATTTTGACAGAAAAAGAAAATTCTGATATGATAATTCAGATTGTATTGTGGGACTGTTATACAGTCCCCTATTTTTGTTTTGAGAAAAGGAGATTTATGGAAGAATTAAAATTTGAAGAGTTAGAGTTGTGTCCTGAAATATTAAAAGCAGTAAAACATATGGGATTTGAAGAGGCATCACCGATTCAGTCCAAAGCGATTCCTGTGATCATGAGCGGAAAAGATGTGATCGGACAGGCGCAGACAGGAACCGGAAAAACAGCAGCCTTTGGAATCCCGCTTCTGGAAAAGATTGATCCGAAGAATAAAAAACTTCAGGCGATTGTTCTTTGCCCGACAAGAGAGCTGGCAATCCAGGTTGCAGAAGAAATCAGAAATCTTGCAAAATATATGCATGGGATAAAAGTTCTGCCAATCTATGGAGGACAGGAGATTGTAAAACAGATTCGTTCTCTGAAAAGCGGCACACAGCTTGTGATCGGAACACCGGGACGTGTGATGGATCATATGCGCCGCAAAACTATGAAAATGGATCATGTGCATACGATCGTGCTGGATGAGGCGGATGAGATGCTCAACATGGGATTCCGTGAGGATATTGAGACAATTTTGGAAGGAATTCCACAGGAACACCAGACAGTGCTTTTTTCTGCGACAATGCCAAAGGCAATCTTAGAGATCACAAAACAGTTCCAGACAAATGCGGAACTGGTGAAGGTGACGAAGAAAGAGCTGACCGTTCCGAACATTGAACAGTTTTACTATGAAGTGAAACCGAAGAATAAAGAGGAAGTGCTTTCCCGTCTTCTGGATATTTATACACCGAAACTCTCCGTTGTATTTTGTAATACGAAGAAACAGGTAGATCTGCTTGTGAATGGACTGCTTGGAAGAGGATATTTTGCGGCAGGACTTCATGGAGACATGAAGCAGGCACAGAGAGACCGTGTGATGCAGGGATTCCGTTCCGGAAAGACAGATATTCTTGTGTGTACAGACGTAGCAGCAAGAGGAATCGATGTGGATGATGTGGAAGCGGTATTTAACTATGATCTTCCGCAGGATGATGAATATTATGTGCACCGTATCGGAAGAACCGGACGTGCCGGACGCGTGGGACGTTCGTTCTCTTTTGTTTCCGGAAGAGAAGTTTATAAGCTGAAAGAGATTCAGCGTTACTGCAAGACGAAAATTTATGCACAGAAAGTACCGTCTTTAAACGATGTTGCAAATACAAAGATGGAAAATGTGCTGGAAGAGATTGAACAGATCATTGAAAATGAAGATCTGACAAAATTCCTTCAGATCATTGAAGAACGTGTCAATGAATCTGATTATACTGCAATGGATCTGGCAGCAGCATTTTTAAAATACTGTTCCGGACAGCAGGAGACAGAAGAAAAAGATATGGAATTTGGTGATACCGGGGCAGAAGAAGCCGGAATGGTTCGTCTATTTATTAATATCGGTAAGAAAAACAAAGCAAAACCGGGAGATATCGTGGGCGCAATTGCCGGTGAAAGCGGAATTCCGGGAAAACTGATCGGAACGATCGATATGTTTGATAAGTATACATTTGTAGAAGTTCCGAGAGAATATGCACGAGATGTACTCAATGCAATGAATCATACGAAAATCAAAGGAAAATCTGTTGCGGTAGAGCCGGCAAATCAGAAATAATCAAACTGGACTGGTTAAAAATACAATAACTGGACATTTTCATCTATCCACTTTGGTGGTAGGATAAGACCATCAAAAATGAAAAGAGGGAAAACGATGGAAAAGAGAAAGCAGACAGTAGTAAAACTGGCACAGACAGCACTTTTGGCAGCACTTTGCTTTGTATCATTTACATTTTTGCAGATTAAGATCCCGATGCCGGGTGGAGATGCTACATCCCTTCATATCGGGAATGCATTTTGTGTTCTGGGAGCATTGCTCTTAGGCGGTTGGTACGGCGGACTGGCCGGCGCAATTGGGATGACGATCGCAGATGTTCTGGATCCGATTTATATCGTAGGAGCACCAAAGACATTTGTGTTGAAGCTCTGTATTGGTCTGATCGTAGGACTTGTGGCACATCGTATCGGGAAAATTAATGAAAGTACAGATAAGAAATATGTATTTCGCTGGAGTGTCCTTGCATCCGTTGCAGGACTGGGATTTAACGTGATCGCGGACCCATTGGTAGGATATTTTTACAAACAGTATATTTTAGGACAGCCGCAGCAGATGGCAGAAGTACTTGCAAAATGGAGTACAGCAACCACATTTGTGAATGCAGTTGTATCTACGATTCTGGTGGCAGTTCTGTATAATGCACTGCGTCCGGTGTTATTAAAAAGCGGGATGCTGCAGATTGTAAGAAAAACAGAAGAAGTCAAAATTTGAAATAGAGAAATATGAAAACCACAGGAGAATCTCAATCAACATGATTCGCCTGTGGTTTATTTTACTTAAGCATGAATCGTAGTTCCGGTCTTACCCTTGAGTGCATCATTGATCTTGTCATAAGATGTGATCAGAGCGGTACGTCCTTCCCTTTCTTCTACAAATTCAACGGCAGCCTGGAATTTCGGGAGCATGTTGTAGACTCCGAAATGTCCCTGTTCCATATATTCTTTTGCCTGTGCAGCTGAGATTTCTCCCAGTTTTTCTTCGTTGTCTTTTCCGAGATTGATACATACCTGCTCTACACTTGTCAGGATGATCAACTGATCGGCATCCACACCTTCTGCAAGTTTTCCGGCAGTCAGGTCTTTTTCAATGACTGCGCTGGCGCCTTTTAAGTGATTATCCTGTTCCAGTACAGGGATTCCGCCTCCACCGGCAGCGATTACGACCTGATCAGCATCCAGAAGTGCGTTGACTGCATCCAGTTCCACGATCTTCACAGGATGCGGAGCGGAAACGACTCGTCGGAATCCTTTTCCGGCTTCTTCGATCACATAATTTCCTTTTTTACGCTCTTCGTTGGCTTCTTCTGCGCTCATGTAACGTCCGAGAACTTTGGTTGGTGTATAGAAAGCCTCGTCATAAGGATCTACGATAACCTGTGTCAATACAGTGCTGACTGTACGGTAGATTCCGCGGTTCATCAGTTCTTCCCGGATTCCGTTCTGGAGATCGTATCCGATATAGCCCTGGCTCATGGCAGAACATACAGACATTGGTGCAGCTGTATAATTTTCATGACGCTGTCCGAATTCATTCATGGCAGTGTGGATCATCCCTACCTGTGGAGCATTGCTGTGGGTGATCGCAACCTGAAATCCGGCTTCGATCAAATCTGCGATTACTTTTGATGTATTTTTTACTGCGACTTTCTGCTCCGGCAATGTAGTTCCAAGAGCACGGTGTCCCAGTGCAACGACAACTCTTTTCTTCATAGTTATATCCCTTTCGTTAAATAATTGTGATGAGTAAATTATATTATTTTTCGTACAAAAAAGCAACGTTATTCCACGCAGAAGTTGTGGATTATCGATAAAAGGCAAAGAAGACGTCCAACAACATCAGCATTCCCAGCAGAACGCATACGCAAAGCAGGAACCAGAGCGGGGTTTTTCTGGTAACCTGTTTCCATTTTGGTGCGATGAAATACTGGCAGGTGCATCCGATCAGTCCCAGGAACACGGCATCCGCAAAAAACGGAGGCAGCAGAGAAGGACAAAAGTATTGAGAAATTTTGTGCAGGTCTGCGTGCCAGATCATCTGGACTGTAAAATCTGAAAGGTATCCAATCACAGAGTATAATAACCCGTTCATACAGAATGCCAGAATCGGATTTTTTGCAAATCGGTGCAGCATCGTTACGCTGAGAACACCGCAAATTCCATAAAGAGGAATCCATGGACCAAGCAGAATACTACGGTTCAAAAAGACCCCTTCCATTGTGAGATAGCTCAGTGTTTCCAGAATCCATCCAAGAATGGAAAACAGAAAGAACAGCGAGGCCAGTGTCAGCGGGTGATAGGAACCGGTCGGAGCCAGAGGCTGATGCACAGCACGGACCGGCGGCTGGACAGAAAACAGAAAGGCCGGATACTGATGTGGCTCAAAATAGGCAATCTTTGTATAAGGTCCTTCGGAATCGTCATAAAGCGCTTTGCGGATCAGTAGCTCGTCATCAGAAAGCTCCTGTTCCAGAAGTGGATCATTAAACAGTTCGTAACGGGGAGCGCGGGACCGGATATAATTTTTTCGCAGGGTCATATATAATTCAGCATCGGTGGCTGTCTGATAAGGATTGACAAACAGAAAATCCAGAATACCGAATGTAAGGAGAGAAAGAATGCTCCATCCGATAAAAGACAGATGCAGAAGAAACATCCGCCATTTGTTTCCGCGCATCAGCTGTCTGGATAAAAAGAATGCATCCTTTCGTCCCATCGTCGGGTTCTCAGCCAGTATATAAGGAATCATGCTATATTCGTACTTTTTGATGATTCCGCCGATGACCGTCAGGTTCCAGAAAGTCTGAAAAACACAACGGCAGGTCATGATCCATGCAGGGTGGGAAAAGAAGTTCACTTTGTAAAGAAAGAAAAGCTTACTGATCGTTGTCTGCTGATAAGTGCGTGCCTCCAGAAAGAAACGGGCTTCTCCGACAAGCAGCACGTTTTGAATGAAGACAGTGTAGAGAAAAGACAGCAATACCCCCAGGAGAAGCAGAAAAAACGAGGTGGAAAAGGGATCATGAAAGGCCTCGTTGACTGTCTTTAAAGCGGCAAAGAGAAAAGATCTTCCGCTGGTATACATATTGAGGATGTGTTCGAACAGAGTTGCCAGTGGTGCACCGGAAAACGAAATCTGAAATACGTGCTGCAGCGTGTCTGTTGCGATCGAGGAATTGGAGGCATCTGGAAAATTCATATGTGTCTGAACAAAAATTGTTTGCAGTCCCGGGCGAAACTGCCTGAAAATGAAAGTGGAAGATGCAAATGAGGTCGTTAAAAATGCGATCAGAAAACAGACAGATACCATTTTCTGATAGTTGCTCTTTAGTGATTTTTTTGCCTGATGTTTCAGATGTTTTCTTGTCCACATAACAGGATTCCTCCGATTCTGATGATAGACCTATTATAGTTGCTTCACGGCAGACTGTCAAAGAAGATTTGCACCTTGTCAACAGAACCTGAAATCTGCTAAAATTTAGATTGCTGTGAACAGCAACCATAGAACAAGGAGGATGAAAAGTTGAGAAAATTGATTCCTTATTTGAAAAACTATAAAAAGGAAAGTATTATCGGACCGCTGTTTAAACTTTTAGAGGCGGTATTTGAATTGATTGTGCCATTAGTCACTGCAAGAATTGTTGATATCGGAATTCAGAACCGGGATATCCCGTATATCTGGAAGATGGCGGCATTGCTGGTGGCGTTTGGTGTAATGGGACTTTTGTGTTCCCTGCTGGCACAGTATTTCGCGGCAAAAGCAGCTGTCGGTTTCGGAACAGAGCTTCGGCATGATCTGTTCTGCCACATTGAACAGCTTTCTTATGCTGCAGTGGATAAGGCTGGCAGCGCCACGCTGGTTGTCAGGATCACAAGTGATATCAATCAGGTACAGTCCGGCGTCAATCTGGTGCTTCGTCTGTTTCTGCGATCGCCGTTTATTGTGGTAGGCGCAATGGTTATGGCATTTACGATCAATGTAAAGATCGCATTGATCTTTGTCGTGACAGTTCCGCTTCTGGCGCTTGTGATCTACGGTATTATGATCGTGACGATCCCTCTGTATAAAAAAGTGCAGAAAGCACTGGATCAGGTGCTTGTCTCTACCAGAGAAAATCTGGCGGGAATCCGTGTGATCCGTGCGTTTTGTACACAGAAGAAAGAGCAGGAAGAGTTTGATACAAAGAGTGAGATACTGATGAAGCTGCAGTTTCTGACCGGACGGATTTCAGCGCTGTTGAATCCGATGACATATATTATTGTCAACGCCGGGATTATTGCGGTTGTCTGGTATGGGGGCGGACAGGTATATGAAGGGCTGCTGACACAGGGAGAGGTAATCGCCCTGGTCAATTATATGTCCCAGATTCTTCTGGCGCTGGTGGCGCTGGCGAATCTGATTGTTTCCTTTACAAAAGCAGTAGCATCTGCAGCCCGTCTGAATGAGGTATTTGCACTCCGATCCGAGCTTGTGGACGGAGAGTGTGAGAAAGCAGAGGCGAAAGCGGAAGCCGTGAAAGTAAAGATGGAACACGTGACATTTTGCTATCCGGGCAGTCAGGAGCCGGCGCTGGAGGATATTTCTTTTACTGCGAAAGCAGGAGAGACGATCGGTATCATCGGGGGAACAGGTTCCGGCAAGACAACTCTGGTCAATCTCATTCCCCGGTTTTATGATGTGACAGAGGGGAAAGCCGAGATCGATGGACTGGAGATTTCGAAATACCGGACAGAGACTCTTCGAAAACAGATTGGAGTGGTTCCGCAGAAGGCGGTGCTGTTTTCCGGTACCATAAAGAGTAATCTTCAAATGGGAAATGAGCAGGCATCCGAACAGGAGATGTATGCGGCATTAAAAACCGCACAGGCTTTGGAGTTTGTGGAGGAGAAGCCGGGAAGGCTGAATGCTCCTGTCAGCGAAGGCGGAAAAAACCTGTCGGGAGGGCAGAGACAGAGGCTGACGATCGCAAGAGCACTGGTGAAAAATCCACAGATCCTGATTCTGGATGACAGTGCATCTGCGCTTGATTTTGCTACAGATGCGGCACTTCGAAAAGCATTGTCCCAGGATACGGAAAATATGACAGTATTTCTGGTATCGCAGAGAGCATCCTCTGTCATGCATGCCGATAAGATCCTGGTATTGGATGACGGAAAGATGGTGGGATACGGCAATCATGAAGAGCTGCTTGGAGAGTGCGGTGTTTATCAGGAAATCTGTCGGTCTCAGTTTTCGAAAGAGGAGGGGGTTCAGTATGCATAAAAAGAAAAAAAGTGTATGGAAAAAGATACTCTGGCTGATTCGGCCCTATCTGCATTTTTTGATGCTATCATTCGTATTTGCGGGTATTTCTGCGTTGCTGACATTGTATGCTCCGATTCTGATCGGTAATGCTGTGGATCTGATTATTGGAAAAGGAAGTGTGGATTTTGATGCGATCGGCAGGATCCTGTTCAGGCTGGCAGGGATTATTGTTATAACCAGCGCTGCGCAGTGGCTGATGAATCTGTGCAACAACCACATTACGTATCGGGTAGTTAAGGATGTCCGTACAAAGGCATTTGCAAAGCTGCAGAAGCTTCCTCTGAAATATGTAGACAGCCATGCATATGGAGAGACCATCAGTCGGATCATCACCGATGTGGAGCAGTTTTCGGACGGGCTCCTCATGGGATTTACGCAGTTCTTTACCGGTGTGGTGACGATTCTGGGAACCCTGGTATTTATGCTGTTGATCAATGTGAAGATTGCGTTGGTTGTGATCCTGATCACGCCGGTATCTTTGTTTGTGGCAAGCTTTATTGCGAAGAGGACCTACGTGTTTTTTAAAGCACAGTCAGAGACAAGAGCACAGATGACATCCCTTGTCGATGAAATGGTGGGAAATCAGAAGGTTGTGCAGGCATTTGGATACGGTGACCGGGCAGTGGAGAGGTTTGATACGATCAACAAAAAGCTCCAGAAAGTCAGCCTTCAGGCGATTTTCTTTTCGTCCATTACGAATCCGAGTACCCGGTTTGTCAACGGACTGGTGTATACAGGGGTCAGCATTGCAGGTGCGTTTACCGCAATCGGAGGCGGGATCACGGTGGGGCAGCTGTCTTGCTTTTTAAGTTATGCAAACCAGTATACAAAGCCGTTTAACGAAATCTCAAGTGTGGTCACAGAGCTTCAGAATGCACTGGCATGCGCACGGCGGGTATTTGACTTTATTGAGGAACAACAGGAAGAGCCGGATGCGGCATCGGCGATCGAACTGAAAAATCCAGACGGCAGTATGACACTGGAACATGTCAGTTTTTCTTATAATCCGGAGATTAAGCTTTTGCAGGATCTGAACCTGAAGGTAAAGCCGGGCCAGAAAATTGCGATTGTAGGACCGACGGGATGTGGAAAGACGACGCTGATCAATCTTCTGATGCGTTTTTATGACATTCAAAGTGGAGAGATCCGTGTCGGCAATACCGGAATCCAGAATATTACAAGAGACAGTCTGCGGGCCAACTTTGGAATGGTTCTGCAGGAGACCTGGCTGAAAGCCGGAACGATTGCAGAAAATATTGCGTATGGAAAAGATGATGCCACAAGGGAAGAAATCATTGCGGCGGCAAAGGCGGCTCATGCGCATGGGTTTATCCGGAGAATGGAGCAGGGATATGATACGCTGATCCAGGAAGAGGGCAGTAACCTGTCACAGGGGCAGAAGCAGCTTTTGTGTATTGCCAGAGTTATGCTCAGAATTCCGGATATGTTGATTCTGGACGAGGCAACCTCTTCGATCGATACCCGTACAGAAATGAAGATTCAGGAAGCGTTCCAGAGTATGATGAAAGGACGCACCAGCTTTATTGTGGCACATCGGCTTTCTACTATTCGGGAGGCAGATGTGATCCTCGTGATGAAGAATGGAAATATTATTGAACAGGGCAGCCATGAGGAGTTGTTAGAAAAAGGCGGATTTTATAAAAATCTGTATGAAAGCCAGTTCGCGTCTTAGAAAAAGCCCGGGGAGATCATGCATTTCCCCGGGCGGTCATATATTCATGCTCGCGTTTTAATTCTGCAAGACAGTCTTTTGCGAGCCAGTGCTGATTGGTCGGTGTGAGGATCGCTTTGTACGGAAACGGTCCCGCACCGCTTTTTTTCAAAGCAAGAAGCGCCTGATCCAGCTTCTGGCTGGAAAGTCCGCAGAATACGATCATTGTATCGGAGAGTTCTTCTCCGTCATAAGTTTCTTCAGAAGGTGTCATGTCCGGCAGACCGGCAAGCACCCCGAGAGGCTGGCTGTAATCTTTAAGTGCGATATGACGGATGCGCACACGAAGCGGAAGCAGTGCACGTTCCACTTTCTTTTTTACTTCTTTGTCTGATATATGGAATAATAAAATGCTTTCTCTCATACAGATGAAATCTCCTATCTCTCTTTTTGTATTTATTGTAATAGATTTTATCTTGTAAGGAAAGGGCAGATTATAAAAAATCTATTGACGGATGCAGGGAAAAGAAATATAATGGCTGTATTAAGAAAATAATACAATAATACGACAGGTGTACAGCACACCAGGCACAGCCGGGAGGAAAAGTATGATTGAGATTAAGAATCTGACCAAGACGTATAAGTTGAATAAAAAGCAGATGAAAGAGTCCAGAACCACAAATCCGATCAAGACGGCAGTCAATGATCTTACGCTGACTGCGAGAAAAGGCGAGATTTATGGCCTTCTGGGACCTAATGGAGCAGGGAAGACGACTACGCTGCGCTGTATTTCCACGATCATCAGGCCGACAAAAGGCGAGATTTATGTAGATGGACATGAGGTGCGCAAAGAGCCGGAGAAGGTGCGGGAAAAGATCGGATTTCTGACCGGAGATATCAAGCTGGATCCACAATTCTCCCCGGATTATATGTTCGACTTTTTCGGAAAGATCCATGGAGTGAAGCCGGAGAAGCTCAAAGAACGAAAAGAGGAACTGTTTACTTATTTTGGGATCAAGGATTTTGCGCACAAAAAGATGAAAGAGCTGTCAACCGGAATGGGGCAGAAGGCTGCAATCGCAGTCAGCCTGGTACATGATCCGGATATTGTTATTTTTGATGAACCGACAAACGGTCTGGATGTCGTGACGGCAAGGAGTGTGACAGACTATCTGAAGCGCCTGAAAGAGGAGGGAAAGCTGGTCATTATTTCTACACATATCATGTCAGAGGCAGAGAAGCTGTGTGACCGGATCGGAGTGATCATTGACGGAAGAAAAGTGATGGAAGGGCATCTGGAGGATATCTTAAGAGAGACACAGACAGAAGATCTGGAGGATGCGTTTTTTGAATTGTACAGTCAGGTAAAAGGAGGCGGGGAAGATGCGTGAGATTCGATTGATCTGTAAAAAAGAATTATCCAGAGTGCTGACAGACAGAAAGATGTTATTTTCCATATTTCTTCTGCCGGCGATCATCATGGTGGTCGTAATGAATGTAATGACCAGTTTTTCGGAAAATTTGGAGAATGATGTCAAATCTCATGCTCCCATCGTTTATCTGCAGAGTGCCCCGGAGGGTGTGGAGCAGTACTTGAAGGCGTATAATGAGAAGATGGATCTGCGCACGATGGATGACGAACAGAAAGTGACAGAGGAAATCCGAGATGGATCAGCCGATTTGTGGATTGCTTTTCCACAGGATTTTCTGGAGCAGATAGAAGTTTATAAGACCGGGGATGAGATTCCCCAGATTAAAGTTTATTACAATCCGTCCGAAGAGTATTCACAGGCTGCCTATGAAGGCGTGGCAGGCGGATGTCTGGAGGTTTACCGACAGGCACTGTTGTCAGAGCGTGTCGGAGATATGCAGTCTTTGACAGTATTTACAGTGAATTCAGACAATCCGGACATGGTGATCCAGGATGAACAGAAAGCCGGTGGAAAAGCGCTGGGTATGATGCTTCCGTATTTTGTGACGATCTTGCTTTTTGCGGGGGCAATGGGACTCGGAACCGATATGGTGGCAGGAGAAAAAGAGCGCGGTACCATGGCAAGTATGCTGGTAGCGCCGATTAAAAGAAGCTCGATCGTACTCGGAAAAGTATTTGCACTGATGATTATTTCAGGAATCAGTTCGGTTGTATATGTTGCGGTTATGGTAGGCTTCCTGCCACAGATGATGGGGGCCTATGGAAGTGAAGGTCTGGGACTGAGTCTGGAAGTCGGGCAGGTGCTGATGATGGCATTTTTGCTGATCGCGATCGCATTTCTGTATTCCGGAATCATCGTTCTGATTTCTGTCTTTGCAAAAGATACAAAAGAGGCAAGCAGCTATATTATGCCGGTTTATATGCTGATCCTGATTTTGGGGATCGCGACAATGTTTACGACGCAGAATATTGAAAACTGGTATTATGCAGTACCGGTGTTTAATACAGCGCTGGCGTTACAGGGAATTCTTACAGGAGATGTGAGTGTGATGCAGTATGCGGTGACACTGGCAGAGACATTGATCCTGGGAATGATACTGATTACGGTAATCGCAAAAGCATTTGAAAGTGAAAAGGTAATGGCAAAATAGAGATTGTTTCAGACAGAGCATTTCACAAAGAGAAGGTGCCTGCATATAGTAACAGTAAGAAGGCTGTTGCTGTATGCAGGCGCTTTTTATAGCGGCAGAACGGATTTCGGGAAGCGGGTGTGAGGTGTGAGGCTCTGTGAACTGAGAGAGAAAGAAGTAATCAATATATGTAACTGCAGAAGACTTGGCTGTGTGGTGGATGTGGATATTGATGTCTGCGATGGAAAGGTTCTGGCGATCATCATTCCGGTTCCCGGGAAGATCTGCGGGATACTTGGCAGTGACGGAGAATATGTGATTCCGTTCGGTTGTATTAAAAAAATCGGGCCGGATATCATTTTAGTGGAAATCTGTGAAGAAAAGTTTTTGCAAAAGTACTAGATGTTGGTTATAATGGGGAAAAGAAACCAAATGCAAAGGAAAAAGAAAGGCGGAAACAAGTATGAAATGTCCGTATTGTGGTCATCCGGATACGCGGGTGATCGATTCCAGACCGGCGGAAGACAACAACGCCATCCGAAGAAGAAGATCCTGCGATGAATGCGGGAAACGATTTACAACCTATGAAAAGGTAGAGACGATTCCCTTGATCGTGATCAAAAAAGACAATAACAGAGAGCAGTATGACAGATCCAAGATTGAAGCCGGAGTTTTGCGGGCATGCTATAAGCGTCCGGTTTCAGCACAGCAGATCCAGCAGACGATCGATGATATCGAGCTCCAGATATTTAAAAGAGAGGACAAAGAGATCCCAAGTAAATTGATCGGGGAGATCGTGATGGACCGTCTCAAAGATCTGGATCCGGTCGCATATGTCCGTTTTGCATCTGTATACAGAGAGTTTAAGGATGTCAATACATTTATGTCCGAACTGAAGAAGATCCTGGAGTAGCCGTATGCGAACCTATAAATTGACGATCGCTTATGATGGAAGCCGGTATCAGGGCTGGCAGAGACAGAGCAATACAGACAAGACGGTCCAGGGGCTTTTAGAACAGGCAGCATCTGAGACTGCCGGATATCCGCTGGAGGTACAGGGATCCGGCCGTACCGATGGAGGTGTCCATGCGAAGGGGCAGACGGCCAGTGTGATCCTGCGCGGAAAAGTACAGGAGTCTGAGTTTTTACAAAATATGAACCGGCTGCTTCCTTTGGATATCCGGGTGATCGAAATGGAACTGGTAAAGAACGGGTTTCACGCGAGACTCAGTGCAGTTGGAAAATGTTATGAATACTGGATCGATATGCGGGAAAAACCAGATGTGTTTATGCGAAAGTATACCTATCATTATCCGAAAGAGCTGAATATAGAGGCGATGCAAAGAGCAGCGGATGATCTGATTGGACGGTATGATTTTGCCGCATTTACGGACAAAAAAGAGGAAAAGTCCACAATTCGCACAATTTATGCTATAATCGTGGAGGTACAGGGGGACAAGTTGAGGATCGAATACCGGGGCAGCGGTTTTATGTATCATATGGTGAGGATCCTGACAGGAACTCTGTTGGAAGTAGGAGACGGAAGAAGGACGCCGGAATCGGTGAAGGCTGCACTGGCAGGCAGAGATAGGGCAGATGCCGGATTTCTTGCACCTGCAAGAGGGCTGACATTAAAAGAAGTGTATTATTAGATTGGGGGCGGGTACGAAAGTAGACGGTCCCTTTTTGGGTTTTTCTAAAGAAAACAGGAGGATTTATGAAGCTGATATCATGGAATGTAAATGGAATCCGTGCCTGCGTACAGAAAGGGTTTCTGGAATTCTTTCGGGAAGCAGATGCAGATATTTTCTGTTTGCAGGAGACAAAACTGCAGGCAGGTCAGATCGAGCTGGATCTGGAAGGATATGAGCAGTACTGGAATTATGCCGTGAAAAAAGGATATTCCGGAACGGCTGTATTTACAAAAAAGAAACCATTGAATATGACTTATGGAATCGGAATCGAGGAGCACGATCAGGAAGGTCGTGTCATCACACTGGAATTTGAAGAATTTTATTTTGTGACTGTGTACACGCCGAATTCTCAGAACGAGCTTGCCAGGCTGGATTACCGCATGAAGTGGGAATCTGATTTTCTGGCGTATTTGAAGAAACTGGAAGAGAAAAAGCCTGTGATTTTTTGTGGTGATCTGAACGTGGCACACAAAGAAATTGACTTGAAAAATCCGAAGACGAACCGGAAAAACGCCGGATTTACGGATGAAGAAAGAGGAAAGTTTACCGAGATGTTAGATGCGGGATTTATTGATACATTCCGGTATTTCTATCCGGATCAGGAAGGGATTTATTCCTGGTGGTCTTATCGGTTCAGTGCCAGAGCAAAGAATGCAGGGTGGCGGATCGATTATTTTTGTGTTTCAGAATGTTTGAAAGACCGGCTTGCGGATGCAAAGATCCTGACAGATGTCATGGGATCTGACCATTGTCCGATCGAGCTGGATTTAAAATAAAAAGGAGAGAATGAACATGACAAAGATTGATATTATTTCCGGATTTTTAGGAGCCGGAAAAACAACATTTATAAAAAAAATGCTCAAAGAAGCATTTTCGGGAGAGCAGGTTGTACTCATCGAGAACGAATTCGGAGAGATCGGGATTGACGGAGGATTTCTTAAGGAAGCGGGAATTGAAATCCGGGAGATGAATTCCGGATGTATCTGTTGTTCGTTAGTCGGAGACTTTGGAAAATCCTTAAAAGAAGTGGTAGATACGTATCATCCGGATCGGATTCTGATCGAGCCATCCGGTGTTGGAAAACTTTCCGACGTGATCAAAGCAGTGCAGGATGTGCAGGATGAGATCGAAGCAGAGCTGAACAGTTTTACAACAGTTGTAGACGTGACAAAATGCAGATTATATAAGAAGAATTTCGGAGAATTTTTCAGCAATCAAATTGAATATGCAGGTGCGATCATCTTAAGCCGTACAGATAAGGCGAAACCGGAGAAAGTGGAAGAAAGTGTTGAGCTGCTTCGTGAGTTAAATGAAAAGGCTCCGATCATCACAACTCCAATCGAGCAGTTGTCAGGAGAGAAGCTTCTGGAGACAATGGAGCACAGCAAATCTCTCGAAGAAGAGCTGCTCCTGGAAGAGGAAATCTGCCCGGAATGCGGACATGTGCATGAACACGAACACCATCACCATTGCCATGAAGAACACGATCATCATGAGCATCACCATCATCATGGAGAGGAGTGTGGCTGCGGACATGGCCATCACCATGAGCACCATCACGAGCATGAACATCATCATGATGGGGAGTGCGGTTGTGGCTGCGGACACGATCATGACCATGAACATCATCACCATCATCATGCAGATGAAGTGTTTACAAGCTGGGGACGAGAGACGATCAAAACCTACAGCAGAGAAGATATCAGCAGGATCTTAAAGACGCTGGAAGAGGATGGGACATATGGAACTGTTCTTCGTGCAAAAGGAATGGTGGCAGGTGCAGACGGAGAGTGGATTTATTTTGATATGGTTCCGCAGGAGCATGAAGTCAGAAACGGGGCAGCGGAATATACGGGAAGAATCTGTGTGATCGGTTCCAGGCTGGAAGAAGACAAGCTGGAAGAATTATTTGGACTGAAAAAATAGAAACTACAGACAGGAGAGAGAACAATGAATGAACCGGATGTAATGGTTTATCTGATGACTGGATTTTTAGACAGTGGAAAATCCCAGTTTTTAAAGTTCACGCTGACGCAGGATTATTTTCAGATTGATGGAACAACGCTTCTGATTCTCTGCGAGGAAGGTGAGGAAGAGTTTGATCCGTTGGAAATGGCAAAGCATGGTGTGAAGATCATCAAAATAGAAGACCAGGAAGAGTTGACAGAAGCATTTTTAAATGAGCTGAACGAAAAATATTCGCCGGAGCGTGTGGTGATTGAATACAACGGGATGTGGAAAGTCAGTGACTTTGAAGCGTTAAATCTTCCTGAAGGATGGGAGATCGAACAGAAGCTGACAACAGTGGATGCCAGTACATTCCAGATGTATCTGAACAACCTGAAGCCGTTGTTTGTCGAAATGGTACGCGGGGCGGAACTGGTGCTGTTTAATCGTTGTACAGATATTGAACCTCTGGCAGGATACCGCAGAAGTGTGAAAGTAGTCAGCCCGCAGGCAGAAGTGATTTTTGAGGATGAAAAGGGTGAAATCGAGAATATTTTCGGGGATGATGTGCCGTATGATCTGAACGCGCCTGTGATTGAGATTCCAAGAGAGGATTATGGAATCTGGTATGTGGACGTCATGGAAAATCCGGACAGATACAAGGGAAAAGTGATTGAATTTACCGCAAAAGTATTAAAGCCGAAAGGATTTCCGTCCAAGGTATTTCTTCCGGGACGGATGGCGATGACCTGTTGTGCGGATGACACTACATTTTTAGGATATATCTGCAAGAGCGCCTACGCACCGAAGCTGCAGGCAGGAGAATGGGTGAAAGTGCGCGCAAAAGTGCAGTATGGACATGTATCAGTGTATAAAGGTACCGGACCGATTCTGGAGGCAGAGCATATTGAAGAAGCAGAGCCGATCGAAGAGCTGGTTTACTTTAACTAAAAAGAGTGAGGGAGAGACAAGATGGAAAAAAATTTTGACGTAATCGCAATGGGAGAACTTTTGATTGATTTTACAATGAACGGACAGAGTGAACAGGGAAATAACCTGTTCGAAGCCTGCCCGGGCGGAGCACCGTGTAATGTGCTGGCAATGCTGAACAAGCTTGGTAAAAAGACTGCATTTCTGGGAAAAGTAGGAGATGATCAGTTTGGAAGACTGCTGCGGGATACGATCAGCAGTGCAGGGATTGATGCATCGAATCTTCTGACGGATGATGAAGTGAACACGACGCTTGCATTTGTACATACTTTCCCGGATGGAGACCGAGAATTTTCTTTCTATAGAAATCCGGGGGCAGATATGATGCTTCGTGAGGAGGAAGTTGAGGAAGACTTTATCCGTCAGGCAAGACTGTTCCATTTCGGAACTCTGTCCATGACACATGAAGAAGTCAGAAAGGCAACAAAAAAAGCGCTTAAGGCAGCGAAGGACAATGGACTTTTAGTATCCTTTGATCCGAATCTGCGCCCGCCGCTGTGGAGTTCTCTGGATCTGGCGAAAGAACAGATGGAGTACGGATTCCAGTACTGTGATATTCTGAAAATTTCTGATAATGAGATTCAGTTTGTATCAGGAAAAGAAGATTACGATGAGGGAATCCGGTATCTTCAGGAGAAATATCAGATTCCGTTGATTCTTCTGACAATGGGGAAAGACGGAAGCCGTGCGTACTACAAGGGAATGCGTGTAGAAAGAGCCGGAAAATCAGTGAAGGCGATCGAAACGACAGGAGCCGGAGATACATTCTGCGGAAGCTCTTTAAATTATATTCTGGAGCATGATTTTGAAAATCTGACGGAAGAACAGCTGGGAGAAATGCTCACATTTGCCAATGCAGCAGCAGCGCTGATCACAACCAGAAAAGGAGCGATCCGTTCCATGCCGGAGAAGGAAGAGGTTCTGGAATTTCTGCAAAAATAAAAAACTGCTTTCTTTTTCCCGATAAATAGTGTACAATGAAGCGCAGTACATGAAGATATGGGAGGAATATACAATGCCGGAAGCAGTAGCAGAAGAATTGTGTGTGAAGTTTAGAAACATCGATGAAATACAGGGATTTGCAAAAGCAGTGAATCAGTTTGATGGAGATGTTGATCTGAAACAGGGGAGAATTACGATTGATGCGAAGTCTCTTCTGGGAATCTGCAGTATGAATATAGAGGAAGAGATGGAACTGCAGGTGTTTAATGGGGATGCAGAAGAATTGAAAGAATTGATCAAGAAATTTCTTGTTTAAAGTATGTATACATCGATAACATAAGGGTATTTTCCAGTGGATGGGAGATACCCTTTTTCGAAAAAGAAAGGAGAGAGCAGGATGAAATTTACAAAAATGCAGGGGTTGGGCAATGATTATGTCTATGTGAATGGTTTTGAAGAACGGATTGAAAATCCTTCTGAAATGGCTGTAAAAGTGAGCAACCGGAATTTTGGAGTCGGTTCGGATGGATTGATTCTGATCAATCCGTCCGAGAAAGCAGATTTTGAGATGGAGATGTATAATGCAGACGGTTCCAGGGGAGAGATGTGTGGAAACGGAATTCGTTGTGTGGCAAAATATGTCTATGATTATGGGCTTACCGATAAGACACATATTTCTGTGGAGACACTGGGCGGGATTAAATATCTGGATCTGACTGTAGAGGATGGAAAAGTGGTTCTGGTAAGAGTGGACATGGGAAGTCCGATCCTGACACCGGCGCAGATTCCGGTCATCGCAGATGAGGCGGAAGCGGTTGCTGTTCCGATCCTTGTGGATGAAACAGAATACCAGATGACTTGTGTTTCTATGGGAAATCCTCATGCAGTCATATTTATGGATGATATCGAACATCTGGAGATGGAGAAGATCGGACCGAAATTCGAGCATCATGAACGATTTCCGAACAGAGTGAATACAGAATTCGTGAAAGTCTTAGACAGACACACGGCAAGTATGCGTGTCTGGGAGCGGGGATCCGGGGAGACACTTGCCTGTGGAACCGGAGCCTGTGCAGTGGCAGTGGCATGTATTCTCGGAGGATATACAGAAAACAAAGTGACGGTTAAGCTGCTCGGAGGAGATCTGCTGATCGAATGGGATCGTGAACAGAATAAAATCTATATGACAGGACCGGCAGAGGTTGTTTTTGACGGAGTGTGGAAGGCATAATAGAAAAAGAGGCAGGGCGTTCGTTACGGTTTATCTCCGGTTACTATCAATACCTGAGATGAACGGTAACGAACTTTGCTTAAAAAATAAAAAAAGTGCTTGACTTTTTGAAAAATTGCGATATAATGTAAATGTTGAGTCTGACAGAAAAAGAAATGATGCGGATTGGTGTAATGGCAGCACAGCAGACTCTGACTCTGTTAGTAGAGGTTCGAGTCCTCTATCCGTAGCTTGTAAGACAGTCATAAAGGCTGTCTTATTTTTATGTCCGGAGTATGTTACTGTGTACAGTTGCAGAGAGATTTTTACTGTTGTTTTTGGAGAAAAAAACATTGACAATCAAGGACAAAAAGAATATAATAAAGCAGTATGACATAAGGAGAAACAGCTTACACCAAAGCCCCGGAGTATGCTGATTTCATATAGAAGAGTTAAAGTAAATAATCTATGATAATTAGTAAACAGGAGGAACACCCATGAAAACTTATATGGCTAACCCAGACAAGATCGAAAGAAAATGGTATGTGGTTGATGCTGAAGGATGTACATTAGGACGTCTGTCTTCAGAGATTGCTAAAGTGTTAAGAGGAAAAAATAAACCAGAGTACACACCACACGTTGATACAGGAGATTACGTAATTGTTGTAAACGCTGATAAAGTGAAAGTAACAGGAAAGAAATTACAGCAGAAAATCTACTACAATCACTCTGATTATGTAGGTGGAATGAGAGAGACAACACTGGCTGAGATGCTTGCAAAGAAACCAGAAAAAGTTGTTGAACTTGCTGTAAAAGGAATGCTTCCAAAAGGACCTTTGGGAAGAGCAATGATCAAGAAACTTCATGTATACGCTGGAGCAGAGCACAACAATCAGGCTCAGAAACCAGAAGTACTGACATTTTAAGGAAAGGTTGAAAGGAGGACATTACATTGGCTAACGCAAAATATTACGGAACAGGAAGAAGAAAAAAATCTGTTGCAAGAGTATATCTTGTACCGGGAACAGGAAAGATCACAATTAATAAAAGAGATATCGATGAGTATCTTGGACTGGAAACATTAAAAGTTGTTGTTCGTCAGCCACTCGTTGCTACAGGAACAACAGATAAATTTGATGTAATCGTAAACGTACATGGTGGTGGATACACAGGACAGGCTGGAGCAATCCGTCACGGAATTTCAAGAGCACTTCTTGAAGCTGATGCTGATTACAGACCAGTATTAAAGAGCGCTGGATACCTGACACGTGATCCACGTATGAAAGAACGTAAGAAATACGGTCTCAAAGCAGCTCGTAGAGCACCACAGTTCTCTAAACGTTAATTTCAAGGTTATCAGAGAGAGCAAAAACCGCAGAAGTTCAGCGTGTTCAGCCTTGTGCATCTTGCACAAGATATGCACAGTTTCTTACACGTTGCTTACAAAGAGAACTATATAAATACCCCGGAAATGAAAGTTTCCGGGGTTTCTTTATGCCTATATTTTATTGATTGCTTCAAGTTTGATTTCTAAATCTAAGTGAGTATATACGGTTTCTGTAACACTTTTTCCTTTGTGTCCAACAATTTTCTTTATGATTCTTTCGTCAACTCCTGCTTCGGTCAGAAGTGAAACGCAGGTGTGCCGGGTGTCATGTGGCTTATGTTCCATGTTCAATAATTCCATCATATGTTTCCAATAAGAATCCCTGAAATTGCGGTCAAGGAATTTTCTACCTTGTCTGTTGGTAAATACATATTCATTGTCTTTGGTCAGCCAATGCTCAAAGAATGGAACAATCTTTTCAGAAATTGGGACTTCCCTGATTCCGGCATCTGTTTTTGATTCTCTGACATAAAACCATCTTTCTTCAAGGTGAACATCTTCCGGTTTTAAATTCCAAAATTCACCAATACGCAGCCCGGTATAAGCAAGAATTAAAGGAAACTGCAAATATTCATCTGATTCAACAGTATTCCAAAGAACTTCAATTTCTTGTTTGGTGAACGGTTTGCGATCATATTTATTTGGGTTACGGTCTTTGTATTGCCGTATGTCAATGTATTGGGAATAGTCCTTGCTGCACAGATCATTTTCCATAGCAAACTTATACATGACATTGAATAGTACCCGGAGTTTTCGCAGCGTAGGATAATTCTTTCCACAGGTGTCAACAATATTCTGTAAGTGTGATTTTCTAAGGTCAACAAATTTCATGTTATATAGCGGTTCACATAGCTTATATGAAGCATTGTAGCCATGAATATTGGATTGTGATATCTTTGGAAAATGCTCTGCTGACCACTTTTCAAATACATCTGCAAAGGTGGTCTGAGCATACCGCATTTTAGTGTGTCTTGGTATAAAAAGGCTATGGACAATCCGGTCATGTTCACTAAACCTACTATTTTCAGCATGAATCCGGCAACGGGTCAGGCAAGATGTGCAGGTGAAGCAGGTGACGAACTGATGATTGGTAAGGAAACCATGCTGAACATGATTTCACAAGCCTCAGGTACTTCATATCTTGCAGCGCTGCTTGAAAAATTAGATTTATTCCTTGCTTTAGCAAGTGAATATTTTCCGGAGATGTTAAATAGGATAGACAGACCGATTGTATTAGACAGCGGTGAACTGGTAGGGGCAACTGCTGATAAGATGGATGAAGCATTTGGTAAAATTTTGAGGGATAAAAGAAGGGGACTGAAATAAGTCATGGCAGATGAAGAAAATGCAAAACAGAGTTTGAGTGGTGTGAGATTTGGCACAAAACACAGTTATGATGATTTTGGGCTTGTGCTTCAGAAGAAAGACTTGTCACTTCCAGAACCCAAAACAGAAAAGATTGAGGTCACAGGCAGAAACGGGGGAACGGTTATGTTAGGTTGGATTGTAGCAGGTTTAGTATTTTGTGGTTGGATGGCATCAGCGTATAAGACAGGGAAAACAATCATTGAATTGAAAAATCAGATTATTTCATTATCATATTATGCAGGTGTACCGCATTATCAGATACAAGAACTGAAAGAAAAGTATGGAATCAAATAAAATGGCATATTTACAAGGTGATGGTCGAAAGGCTGTCACCTTTTTGAATATATGAGATTGCAAGAACAATAAAAAATAATTATAATAAGTTACAGAAAGTTGAGGTGTATCATGAAAAGTAAATTTTATAAGAATAACCCGTTAGATCAGATTTGGTGCTTTTTTAATGCTTATATGACGATTATATGAGTTGTCAGCGGTATCTAAACGTGATAAAATGCTGCTAGGGAACAATCGTGTTACAGGGTGGCTTGACCTCATTCTTGAAGAATGGGGGTGATGCTGATGGACAACAAAAATCATTTTGATTTCAAAGACTTAATTGCCTTCGGAATGTTCATTCTTGCATTGCTTACATTCGTTTTTACGTTTTGTAAGTAGCAATACATAGCAAAAACCACCCTGATACTTTGGTCGGTTCGGGTGGCTTTGCTTCTTAATTTATCCGGTCAACTCACCCAGTGGGCGGTTGTTCTCTTTACATCTATAATATAACACGATTGTTCAGAGTGTTCAATAGAAAGTTCAGGGATAGTTATGGAATTTGAGGAAGCATTGAAAGTCTATGAAGATTGTTTTGGAGAAAACTATTTCTTCTATATGGGATTTACCAAAACAGATCAGGAAATTATTGAAGAGATACAGAAGTGCATCAAGACCGGAAGAAAACAAAAAGCCCCCCCCCGGTATGATGAAGATAAAATATATTGAATATAGTTCAGAGTGCATAATAATTCATATAAACTGGACTTCTTACACGTTGCTTACAAAAAGGCTGAAATACCTTGTAAATACAAGTGTGTAAATTATCTAAACGTTAATCATACGTTTCAGAACATACAATTTCAAAAGATTTTTCAACTCCTCAGGACTTCGGTTCTGGGGAGTTTTTGTTACAATGCATACAATAAGAAGGATTTGATTATATCAGGATGAAAGACAGTGACCATTGGGTAGTAGGAGTTTGTCCTGATGATCCGCTTGCTCTTGTGCAGGGAAGGCTTTATCCGGAAATTACTGCAAACTGCGTGATTGCCTGGAGAAGAAATATTCCTTATTCGCAGGCAGTAAATAAGATGATAGAAGAAATCAATGCCTATGATGAAATCATTTTAGGATTTCCTAAAATGGAGTACAGTTTATAGTAGTGTATAGCGTGTACCAAGTTATAATTATGGGGTTGAAAATAACAGTATACACAGATAATGTGGAAAAATGTGTATGACGTTTATATAGAAAATAACATTGAAAAAGAAATTCAAGAATGGGTAAATTCATTAAATTTAAAATAGAATAATAATTACATGAGTGACAGAAGATAAGAATCTGAATTCCCTGTCACTTTTATATTATTTGATAAGAAAAAAGAACTGGTTTATATCCGATAAGAATATAGACTGGTTCTTATTTTTAATATGCTATTATATACACAGGGAGTCGGGGAATGTCGAACTATAGCAAGCCGGAAAAGAAAGCATTGATATCGGTATGAAAGAGTTTTGCAAGTGCAACTAATTCAGATGCCTTAATGTTCATGCGATTTGTTTCCAGTTTGGCATAGGTACTTTTGGTGATGGAGATACCCATAAGATTTAATTTTGCAACTACTTGGTCTTGAGTCATATTGTTTTTATATCGAATTGCTTGGATATTTTTACCAATATCCATATCTGGTCTAATCTTTTGCATAATGATGAACTCCCCTTATAAAATAAAAAGTTTCGTAATACAGAAACATATATATTGATTCTAAAGAATTTAAATTTTATAATGTTTCGTAATAAGGAATTATTTTTAACAGGAAGAGGTAAAAGTATAATGGATGTGGAGATGGAAAAGAGAAAATTTTTAAATCTATGTGGCAAAAGAGATCGAGCATTATTGTCAGATGAAAAAAGAATGACATTGGGGGATATGGAACGATTGACATATCTGACAGAATTTTTTGAACTGGAGAACTATGGAATCGCCTTATGGAAAGAATTTGGTGATGATGTAAAAGAGCCATTTGAAGCGATGATGAAAATGTTAGATGAGCCGGAGTGCATAGAAGATCGATGGCTTGATGACGAAGCAAAAGGGGAAAAGTGGTTGTTAGAATTTCAGGAACTGGCATTAACGGAAGAATACAGGGAATGGATTCGAAATTATATCGATAAAAAATATGAAGAAAGAGGATTACCATATCCGACAGGAGCAGACTTCGATTAAGAGGTCTGCTTTTTTCTGGTCTTTTGGGAGGTGATAAGAGGTGGAAGTAAGTATTTATGAACTCTTGGCGGCAGCAAGAGAATCGGCTAAATCTGATTATATAAAAGGGGACAGCATTTTGTGTGAGAAGAGATTTCATCCAGATACCCATTACATGGTAGAAATAGAACTGCTGAAAAATGATAACAAGCTGGGAAAAAAGGGCAATTATATACGGAAGTTTTTGACAGAACCGGAGTATCTTCCCATTTTACAAAAGCAGGAAAAACATCTCATAAAAATAAAAAGACAGGCAATTGTTCAAAAAGGAAACTTGCGATATATCCCTCCCCCGGACAGGCTGGACCGCCGCCGGGAGAGGGATCTTTTATAACCGGCTGGGAAGGAACAGTAGTGTTCCTCTGGCGATAGTGGTATAAAAAAGCCAGATTTTCCGCAGGTTTTGGGACGCTGGAACATAGAAAAGTGTTCACGAATGGCACTTTTGCAACGATCCGTTGCAGCAGTGACAACATTTTTGACCTTACGTTAAACAGAAAAAATGAAAGGATGTGATTGCGATAATCATAGGAATTGATCATGGCTATTATGCCATTAAAACAAGACAAGTGTCTTTCCCAAGTGGAATTATTGGGTATGATTACGAGCCGTATACCATGCAGAATGTTCTGCAATATCAAGGAAAGTATTATGTCTGCGGTACGGGAAGACAGACGCTGGTAAAAAATAAAACGTCCAATGATAATTATTATCTGCTGACGTTGGCAGCCATTGCAGAAGAAATCAAGCATCGGAAAGCGGAACGAAAGACAGAGGTAATTCTGGCTGTTGGACTTCCGCTTTCAAGTTTTGGAAGAGAGAAACAGGGATTCAGGGAGTATCTGTTGCGGAAAGAGCAGCCAGTGCGATTTTTATATGAAAGTGAGTTATATGAGATAACAATAAAAGATGTGAAACTGTTCCCACAGGGATACTCTGCGCTTGCTCTGCATCCAGAGTATCTGAAGAATGAACCGTCTGTTCTGCTTGTTGATATTGGTGGCTGGACCGTTGACCTTATGAGGCTGGACAATGCTGTTCCGAATGCAGCAACGTGCAGAAGTCTGGAACTTGGAGTAATCCGATGTATTGATGAGACAGCAGAACAAGTGCGTAGAAATACCGGACTGTCTGTGACAGAAACTCAAATTGAGCGTGTGCTTCGGAGGGAATCTTGCAGTATGGCAGAGGAGGCCAGACGGATCATACAGGAAAACGGACGGAAATATATAGAAAGAATACTGTCTGCGGTGACAGAATCCGGGTTTGATCTCCGGGCAGTACCCACCGTATTTATGGGGGGAGGCTCCGCAATTTTAAAACGCCACGTGACCGCACAGGACGCGATTTGCCGCCCCGTTTTTATAGAGGACGTCCATGCCAACGCAACAGGGTATGAACGGATTGTAGAGCAGATGTGGACGAGATGACACGCCCGGTATATTCGTTCCGCCCGAACCTGAAAAATCCAGAACACCAGAGGGCATGGGAGAAATTTCAAAGTGTTCCAGAAGGGCAGAAAAGCCAGTATCTGGTTCAGGCAATTCTGGAAAAAGAGGATCGGAAATGGATGGAAGAAGTCATTCAAAAGACGATAAAAGAAAGTGTTCGGGAATTAGGAATATGTGGCACTACGGAACAATTGAAAACGAAACCATCATCGGAAGAAATACCAGATCAGATGATGGATTTTCTATCTCAAATGGAAAATTTGTAAAGGGGGTGAGGCCTATGATTGCACGATACATACATTGTTGGATCTGCTAGGGGTAAGGCAAGAAATGCATCGATATCTTTGGTGGGTATTGTGAATAGCTTTCCATGCGGCTTTGGAGTATGTTGTGTGTAGCAAAAGTGAAAGGAGAAAGGTTATGGCAGAGATGAAAAATATCTGCGGAAAGATCCCGATGGACTTACATGAGAAAGTAAGAGAAGAGATTGAACTCACAGAAAGCAGCACACAAAAATTTTTACAACAGGTCATTGAAGAACATTTCAACAGAGTGGAAGGAAAAGGAGAAATAAGCATGGGAGCAGTAAGAACAGTAGCAGTACAGGTATCAGAGGAATTATTCCAGAGATTAAAAGTAGTCATCGGAAAGAAACACATGAAACAGAAAGACTTCTTAATTCAGATTATAGAAGAAGCACTGGAAAAGGTAGAGGTCGAATGGCAAAGCAAAGAGCAGCCTGAAGAATCCGAACAGACAACTGGAGAATTGGGAACAGAAGAAACTCAACCGGAAGAAAGAACTGAGCCGGAAAGGGAAAGTGAACCAGAAGAGGAAGCCGAACCGGATGGAGAAAGTGAACCGAAAGAGGAAAACAAACCAGAAGGGGAAAGTGAACCGGAAGAGGAAACTGAACCAGAAGGAGAGACTGATCCGGAAGAATCCAAAGCAGAAGAACCAACAGAATGGTAACCAATTGATACAGAATAACGAAGGGCGGTATGAGAGATCATGCCGCCTGTTTTTATCAGCAAAAAGGAGGTTGATAGCCGCAACCATTCAATTTTTTGATCTCTTTAGCGGAATCGGGGGATTTCGTGAAGGCTTAAGACGGGCAGGAAACTTTGTCTGTGTCGGACATTGCGAGGTGGATACTTATGCGGATAAGAACTACCGATTGCTGTTTGATACGGAAGGGGAGTGGTATTGTAATGACGCAAGAACAATCGAACCAGAACGAATGCCAGATTTTGATTTACTCTGTGCAGGATTTCCTTGCCAGGCATTCTCTATCGCCGGAAAGCGAGAAGGATTTGCAGATGCAAGAGGAACTCTCTTTTTTGAAATTGCCCGGATTCTTGAAGCTAAAAGACCCTCGTATTTTATCCTTGAAAATGTTCCCGGTTTGTTATCGCATGACAAAGGCCGGACGTTTTGCACCATCCTCAGTACGCTTTCTGAACTGGGGTACCATGTCGAATGGAAAGTGCTTAACAGCAAGGATTTCGGAGTCCCCCAAGCAAGAAAACGGGTGTATATTGTCGGATATTTTGATTTCCGATGTGCCGGAAAAGTATTACCTGAACCAGAAACAAATGGAGCAGCTCTTGTTCAAGTCCGGGCAGGAAGTCAGGGGAAAAGAGTCTACAGTCCCAAAGGACTAAGCTGTACCCTGACATCACAGGCAGGTGGAATGGGCGGCAAGACAGGATTATATGATGTAGGTGTTCCAATCAAAGAGAATACAAAGCTCGGCTACAAACTTGCAAGAGAAGGGGACAGCATCGATCTGGGTTATGCGAATCTCAACAGCAGGAGAGGAAGAGTCGGACACCAGATCGCACATACCCTGACAACAGGTGTTCAACAGGGAACGCTGCACTTTGTCGATCTTTCACCTCCGCCGGTGGTAACGGAAGAATGCAGAAGCCTGAATACCAGACAATGCGGTGTCCACAAATACAAAGGAGAATGTTCTGGTGTATTAGCAGAGGATGGAGCAAGAGCAGTCTTAACACCAGCAAAAGAGAATGTTCGTCAGAACGGCAGACGTATGAAAGAACCCGAAGAACCGATGTTTACAATTACTGCAACCGATCGTCATGGCATCTTGTATCACGGCAGAATAAGAAGGTTAGTTCCGAGGGAATGTCTGCGACTGCAGGGTTATTACGACTGGCAGATTGATAAGATCATAGACAGCACTTCTGACGCACAGCTTTATAAACAGGCTGGAAACGGAGTAACTGTCAATGTTATCGAGGCAATTGGCAGATTGTTACAAAAGGCAGACTCCGAACTTAACACACAGAAAGTGTCTGAGAAAGGAATCCATTAGGCATGATCGGAATAAAAGACCAATACTTTGGCACAGAAATCGAAATGACAGGGATTACCAGACAACGTGCTGCAGAAGTTGTTGCTGAAATGTTTGGAACAGAAGCATATTATGACGGCACTACTTATGGAGTCTGGTCAGTGATAGATCTGGAAGGAAAAAAGTGGAAATTTATGTCTGATGGGAGCATTTATACACAACGGAAAGTATACGGTCGAATTGTAGACGCAGGTGGAGAATATTCAACAGAAATGGTATCACCGAAATTATCCTATGATGAAATGGGAAAGTTACAGGAAGTAGTACGATGTCTGCGACAGCATGGAGGTTTTGTAAATGAGTCCTGTGGTCAGCATGTTCATGTAGATGCATCGAATCATACACCGCAGAGTCTGAAAAATGCACTGACAATTATGTATGCAAAGGAAGATATCCTGTTCAAAGCACTGAAAGTGCAGGAGAGAAGAGCAAATAGTTATTGTCAGAGGGTGCGACCGGAGGTATTGGAGAAAATCCGAAAAATACCAAATAAATCAATCACAATGGACCGAGTAAGAAATGTCTGGTATGGAGGCAGGGATGGAAGTCATACCCATTATGATCATACCCGTTATTATGCTCTGAATCTTCATGCTGTGTTTTCCAAGGGAACTTTGGAATGGCGTTGTTTTGAAAGCACACTACATGCAGGAAAGGTGAGAGCAAATATTACACTGGCATTAGCCATTTCCGCACAGGCAATCAATCAGAGATCGACACAGATGAAAAAGACACTGATATCAGAAAACCCGGCATTTACATTTCGTACATTTTTATTGAGACTTGGGTTAATTGGAGACGAATATAAAAATGTTCGAAAACATCTGCTGGCAAATCTGGATGGTGATCTTGCGTGGAGATATGATAAAAGCACGTATGAGTGTCTGAAGAAAAATCAAAGGACAGAAGGAGTCAGATAGTCCAGCGGTGTGATGTCAAGAGATAGATAATAAAAAAATCATATATTTTTGTA